>Ga0268299_1000222_pt1 | contig 218782 bp, 165 predicted proteins | sample NOBtaG_FD_193484 | JGI IMG/M metagenome (GOLD analysis project Ga0268299, IMG submission 193484) | Activated sludge microbial communities from bioreactor in Nijmegen, Gelderland, Netherland - NOB reactor | ecosystem: Engineered > Bioreactor > Aerobic > Activated sludge | place: Netherlands... | reverse complement strand
GAGGGGAAAGAAGCCCAAGGAGGGGTGCCTGAGGGGAACCTGCGGAGCTGGCTCCCCTCAGTGGCCTCGGAGAAACCATCCTTATACCAGATCAGCCGACTGTCTCATTTGGTGTGAAACACTACAGTTTTTGCTTGCGAACAATTGTTCTAAATTGCTCGGGCGTGCAAATTGGTTGGCGCCAGTCCTTTAATTGCTTCTTGGTTATCCCGAACGCCTTCAGTACCGCATCGCGATCTACCCATGCGTAGCGCGTTATTGCCTTGAAAATATTAAAGTGGTCGGGCGGAAGTTCGGTGACACCAAGGACTTCTTTCCATACGGTCTTCAACAAAGAATGGTCAAGGGATTCGAAAAAATCCTTTACATCAAACGTCATTGCGACGCAGGGTGCATTGCGTTCAATCCATTCGAAAGCTCTATTGGCGAAATGGATATTGCATTGCGGTGGATCGAACCGGCGATACGCCAGAATCGAGTCATTGAGATTCTCCGCTGCTATTGCCTGCTCGTACTTAGCATCTAACAGATTCGAATAATGCCGGAGTATTTGAGAGTCAGTATGACTTGAATATTTCAAGTCGCGGGGCTTTTTCTTGAATTCACCCACGATCTTGTGATCAGTGTCAAGCTCTCGCTTATATTTACGGGCGACTTTTTCGAACCGAATAAATGGGAGAAAGGCTCGCTTTGCACATTCCGCCGGCGATTCCACGATATGGCGAACCTGGTCTGGATCTCGGTTGGGCTGATCGAAATGTGGATACCGCTTGGGCACGAACCAAGTGGGCCAATTTGGATCCCGTGATCGTCGACGAACTGTCTTCATATGCCCATTAAATAGCAGAGCCGAAGGGTGTCGCACCTGCGGCATGCGTCCGGGTGAATCCCGGAAAACCCCTTCGGCTAAAGCCTAACTCGGCTAATGCTTCATCATTCCCAGACAAGTCTGGGCCGCATTGCGGAATTGCTACAATGGAGGTAGCGTGATGAACAACCAAACACATTCGACTGCTTGGACGGTGACTTTCGTCGTCGTCCTCACTGGTCTCTTGCGAGCCGTGCTGTACCGGGCTGTGGAAGCCTGGCTTGACACGGTGTTGTATAACGCACCACCCTTCACGCCAATTCGTGAAGGCATTTTCACTCTAGCACGGTATTTTGAATCCGGCCAGACTTTGACAAGAATTCCTCTGGTTGGAAGCATCCCAGGTGGCTGCGGATGTCTGCAACCTTCTAATTAGCAGTGACTTGCGCACGTGCTGATTTCTTGAAAGCGGTCAATTCACAGGCTCCAGAATTCTGGAAGTTCTAAAGGTTGGGTTTTCATATCGCCATTTCGCGAGGCCTTTAGGCCCGGTGGTGTTTGCTCGGCGTTCGTACACCGTTGAACAATGGTCGAAGGCCCTTGACCAACGATCGATCACCCTTGATCAACGACTGATCGCCCTTGATCGACGACCGAACACCGATGATCAAGGGCCGATCACCGATGATCAACGATGGATCATCGATGATCAACGATTGATAACGCCTCATAACTCGACGCAAATCTTGCGCGTCACCCTCACCCCAGACCGGTCCCTCAAGCGAGAGGGAGATGGCCCGCTCGTGCGTGAATCCTTTCTCGCACGCACCGATGTGGGAATCCGTTCCCACGTACGGTTTTCCTGCGTCAAAGTGGCAGGCGAATCCTGCCGACTGGGTCACGCCGCCGCCTGACGCCATCCGCTACAATATCCCCAGATCGCCTTCGAGCCTCCAGGCCCATCCCGGAGCGTGAGCATGGTCGCCATTCTGAATCCCGACATCCTGAGCGATGTGCGCCTGTCGATTGATGAATACCTCTCGGCCGATTTTCCAGAGGGATATCGGTATGAACTGGTTGGAGGCGTCGTGATGATGTCGCCGATTCCCGATCCATCCCACGATCTGGTCGTCGTCGCCCTTAACGCCCAATTTGTACTGTACAACGCTCGACAGCCGGGTGTGATTGCGCATATCAGCCAGCGATTCGCCGTGGTCATCCCTTCGCGCGGAACGGCGCGAGAACCCGATCTCGGTCTCTATTCGCCGGAAGAGTCTCCGGGCCGGTCCGGCCGCACGTGGCGAAATGCGACGCCCATGCTGGTGGTCGAAGTCATCTCGCCCGGTCAGGAAAACCGCGACTATGATGACAAGCGTCGGGATTACTGGGATGCCGGCGTGGGCGAATACTGGATCGCCGACCCGCAGCGCAAGACCCTGACCGTGCTGACGCGGCAGCGGGCGGAGTGGGCCGAGCAGGTCTTCGCGGCCGGCGCGACCTATCAGCCCGCGCTTCTGCCGGGATTGGATGTCGTCGTGGATGAGTTGTTCAAGGTTTGAAGCACACTTGTGTCTCAATTTCCCGCAGGAACGGATTCCTGCATGAGTGGGTGCGAGAGAGGACTCGCGCACCAGTGGGCTGATTGCTTACCACGAAACGATCACGCGCCGATGCGATCGCGTTGGACTACCAACTTAGCAGCCAGCCTGTTCATCGCAGCGCTCATTCCATGCGGCTGCACTCACGAACGCCGGGAGATCAACATGGACGCCCTCACACCGGCCCCCGCGGCCCAGGCTGAGGCCCTGCACGAGGCATACGCCGGGCTCAATCGCAACGACATTGCGGCATTCGTCAATAACTTCGACGAGCAGGTGGAATGGACGGAACCGGTCGAGTTCCCCGGCGGCGGGACCTATCGCGGGCTGACCGCCGTGCGGGAGCACATCACGAAGTCGCGGGCCGACTGGGCCGAGGGAACCTGCGAGCCGCAGCGGTTCATTGCCATTGGCGACAAGATCGTGGTGTTCGCGCATGTACACGTGCGGCTGAAACACGAATCGGAATTTCGCGAAGGGGACATCGCGGATGTCTACACTTTTAGAGATGGCAGGATCATTGCGGGCCGCGTCTTCCCGGAACGCCAGCAGGCGCTGGAATGGGCCGGGGCGACAGTGTCCAATTCAGGCTGACCTATGGCTTAGGGCTCATCTCACGGACAACCGCCCGTGCGGCATGCCGTGAAAACTGCGATGTCGAGTCCGTCGGCGTGGGCGTCGTCGTTCAGATCGGCGCGGGAGACGTGATCCGGTTCATCGTCGATGTTCAGCAACACGTCGATCAGTATGACTTGATCCGCGTCATTCACCAGTCCATCGGCATTCAAATCGCCGCGCGGACAGGTCGTGCGATAGATGCCCCAGCCGTTAGGAATTCCACCGCCCACGAACAGATCATCGCCGCGGCCCTCAAGCGCTTGGATTGTGTTGTTAAGCGTCAAGACGGTTTCAAGAGGCTGCCAGGATCCGTTATGCAGGCGATGGATATAGGGCGGGCCGGTTGGGCAATTGCATCCGCCTCCAGCAACGAGGTCACCTTGGAACACCCCCAGTGCCCAGGCATAACTGCCGGGAACACTCAGGGGCTGCCACGTCACGCCAGTCCAGCGATAAGCTCTTTCCGAACAGTCCTGACAACCGGCGATCAACGCGCCATCATGGATCGTCAATGCCCGGACGGTGTTGAGACCACTACCCAGCGTATGCCATGCCGCGCCATCCCAGTATCCCACGCCCTGCGCGCCGGCGCCGGTCCCAGGGCTCGGCGAGAGAAAACCGCCTGCGATCAACATGCCGTCGTAGACGGTCAACGCCCGAACTGACGGCATGAGAGTGTCGGACAGCGAATGCCAGCTGGCGCCGTCCCACCGCGCTACATTTCGCCCATCGGGCAAAGTGAAGAATCCGCCCGCGACGATTTCGTTGTTGTATTGCGTTACGGCATAGACCGCGCCGAGTCCCGAGCCGAGGGGTATCCACCCGTTGTCCCAGCGAAATACACCGCCGCCCGTGCCGCTGGCGCCGGCGACGAGGTCCCCATTGACGTTCGCAAGGGCATTGACGCCTTGCAAGCCCAAAATGACCCAGGAGGAACCATTCCAGCGATACACGCCGGTCGAGCCTCCGGCATAGAGGTCGCCGTTGGGCATGGTGACAAATGCCCGGACCGTCCCGATGGACTGTTGGCCGGGGATCCACTGTCCCAGACATTGGGCCGACGCATGTCCTGTGCCGCGGAAGAGCGACACGAGCAGAAAAGCCGTAAGGGCGTGCGTAGAGAATCGCGAGGCGAATCGAACAGAGGCGGTCATGTTGGCTTCTCCAGTAGTTTAGACAAGATGCGCCCATGATAGAGGTGCCCTATTGAAGCAGGATGGGGGGCCCAATTCAAGGAAATGTCAAATGCAGTGTAAATGCCGGTCTCCTGGCAATTTGTGAGCGGCCAAATGCTATCGGCTTATCCCTGTAGCTTGGTATAATGCCCCGTGGCTCCGACCCCCATCGCGAGAGTTTCCCATGCGCTTGAACCGGCTCGCCATCATTGCGGTTTTTGTCTGGATTCAAGCCGCCCATGCCCACACCATGGTCTGGTTCGAGACGCCGAATGCCAACGGCAATGGGGGCGGTGTTTGGCCAAGCGGCACGCAAGGCACGACCCTCGGTCTTTTCTGCGACACCAGTGCCCCCTCCGGTGTGTGCACATGGCAGATTCAAATGAGGGCGGCACTGGGTACTGGCGGCATACTGGGCTGGTCGCTCGACCTCCGCACCGCGCCGGGGAACGGCGTCTCCGTGGTCAATCCGCAAACTCCGTCGGGGACTCCATTTAACAATTCCGCATTCGCCGGCACCGGAGGAACTGGGGCCGCGCTGCTGAGTGGAGCTCATGGGCAGACTTTTGTCCCGCAACAGCCGCAGACCTTGACTTTGCTGACCTTCACCTTGAGGAAGAGCTTCCAAACGGGTGATTTGGCTAGCTGGTGGGTTTTTGGCGGGCCATCGCTGGATGGGTCGGTGCTGTGGGCCAATGATTCGACGGGCGATTATGAAGTCGTGCAATTCGGGCCCAACCCCCCGATGCCCGGATTGGAGGGGAATTTCGGAATATATCCCGTGATTGCCAATTACATCCCCGAGCCGGCCTCGCTGTCGCTGCTGGCCCTGGGTGCGGTTGTGTGTTTCCATCGGCGGCGCGGATCTCGAATCGATGGAGGTGGATGATGCGATTGCGAATGTTCGCTGCGATTGCGGCATTTGACTGGATTCCCGCCGCCCAGGCCGCCACCATGGTCTGGTTCGAAACGCCGAATTGGAACGGGAACGGTGGACCGGGCACGCCGGCCGGCGCGCCGGGCACTACGCTCGATCTGTACTGCGATCACAATGGTCCGGCCGGCACATGCACTTGGCAGATATCAGTGCGGGCCGCGCTGGGAACCGGCGGCATCTTGGGCTGGTCGCTCGACCTTCGCACAGCGCCCGGCTTCGGTGTCTCCGTCATCAATCCGCAGACCCCGCCCAATACGCCATTCAATAACGCCGCGTTCCCGGGCACGGTAGGGACCGGACCGGCGCTCCTGCATGGCGCACATGGGCAGACATTTGTTCCGCAGCCCCCGCAGACTCTCACGTTGCTGACCTTCACCTTGCGACGGAGCTTCGCGGCGGGCGAGGCAGGTTTCGCCGCGGTGCTCGGCGGGCCGTCGACGGATGCATCCATTGTGTGGACCAATGATTCGACTGGCGATTATGAAATCGTTCAATTTGGGGCCAACCCGCCGATGCTGGCAGAGGAGGGGAACTTCGGGTTCCTTCCGGTGATCAGAGAAACGGTCCCCGAGCCGGCGTCGCTGTCGCTTCTCTTGTTGGGCACTGCTGTTTTTCTGCGTCGTCCGCGAGCTACACGAGAATCTTCATGAACACCCGCTCATTCGGCCGAACCGGCCTATACGTCAGCGAAGTCGGCGTCGGCCTGTGGGGCATGGGCGGATGGTCGGGGTCTGACGATGTGCAGTCGCGACAGTCGTTGCTGCTCGCCTGCGACCTGGGCTGCAACTTCTTCGACACCGCCTGGGCCTATGGCAACGGCCACTCGAGCCGGCTGCTCGGCGAACTTGTCGCTGCTAATCGCGACAAACGACTGATTACTGCCGGCAAGATTCCTCCGAAGAACCTGAAATGGCCCTCGTCGCCAACCGACACCATCGATGACGTCTTTCCCGTGGAGCATGTCATCGCCTACGCGGAGCGCGAGCGGGAGGCAATGCAGGTCGATTCGATCGACGTGTTGCAGTATCACGTATGGGATGACGGCTGGACCCAGACCTCGACCTTCGAGCGCGGCGTCAGCGAACTAAGACGGCGCGGCCTTGCACGAGCAGTCGGGCTGAGCCTCAATCGTTGGGAGCCGTGGAACGGCATGAAGGCGATCAAGACGGGGCTCATCGATTGCGTGCAGGTGATCTACAACATCTTCGACCAGGCGCCGGAGGATGAGCTGTTCCCCCTCTGCGCGGAGAAAAAGATCGGCGTGATCGCCCGCGTGCCGCTCGACGAGGGCAGCCTCGGGGGCAAGTTGACGCTGGACACGACATTTCCCGCGGACGACTTCCGCGCCAAGTACTTCGGCCCTGAAAACCTTCCCGAGACGGTGCGCCGCGTCGATGCGATTCGCAAGATCCTGCCGCCGGGCCTCTCACTTCCCCAGGCGGCGCTGCGATTCATCCTGTCCAACCCGGTGGTCAGCACGGTCATCGTCGGCATGCGCGACGAGAAGCACGTCCGTGAGAACATGGCGACCAGCGCGGCCGGCCCGCTCGATCGCGGCCTGCTCGATGAATTGAAGCACCACCGCTGGGATCGCAAAGTTGTGCGGTAAATCGCCAATTGATCAGCCACTGAGGAACAGCTCAGCGCTTTTCTTGCGGCGGCCTGAACGGCGGCGGGTTGGCTTCGAAGTACGCCGCGATCTGCCGCAGGCGGTCTTCGCCGCTCGGCTGACATGCGGTCAATTCCAGACCGATCCAATGATCCCAATGCAGCGTGAAGGCCTCGCCTTCCCAGGTGAATTCCCACACGCACGAATCGCCAAGCGGATCCTCCGCCGACTTTCCCCATTTCACTTTGAAGTGCCGATTCAGCTCCGCACGCACATGGTCGAAGTCCACCGGTAAGCGGGGGTATTCAGAGTCGAGGTCGACCGTCAACCTGCCGGAAGAATCCCTCGAAAATCGGTTCTTTTGGGGCATTTTCGCAGTGTAACGCGCGGTCTTGCCGGGTGCCCGGGTTCCGCTACGATACAGGGCTCGAAGAAGTTGCCAGTTGCCAATGGCCAGTTGCCAGCGGCGCCGTAAACGGTCGTTGACGATTCGTTTCCTGACTGACAACTGATCACTGACAACTGGCAACCCATGCGGACTGGGACGTCCGCACTATTTCAGATTGGAGTCTTTCGTGCGCAGCAACGGGCATTACACCTCAAATGGCAATCACTTGTTCACCTCCGAATCGGTCAGCATGGGCCATCCCGACAAAGTGGCCGATCAGATTTCCGATACCGTCGTAGACATCCTTTTGGCCAAGGACCCCGACGCCCGTATCGCCTGCGAAACGCTGGTGACGACCGGTCTCGTCGTCGTCGCCGGCGAAGTGACCGTACACAACGAAGAGGCGGAACTCGCCCTCAACAACATCGAGGCCGACGTTCGCAACACGATCAAGGAGATCGGCTACACCGACCCCGAGTGCCGCTTCGACTATCAGTCGTGCGCTGTCATCCGCACGATCCACAGCCAGTCGGCCGACATCTCGCAGGGCGTGACCGCGGACAAAAAGAAGAAGAAGGCGCAGGGCGCCGGCGACCAGGGCCTGATGTTCGGCTTCGCCTGCCGCGAGACCAAGGCGCTGATGCCGCTGCCGATTCACCTGTCGCATCGGCTCGTCGAACGGCTGGCCTACCTCCGCTCCAGCGGCGAAATTCCGTGGCTGCGGCCCGACAGCAAGAGCCAGGTGACCATCGAGTACGACGGCCACACGCCGGTCAAATTGAAGACGGTCGTCATTTCCACGCAGCATCAGGAGCGGCCCGAGCTGCTCGATCGCAGCGGCAACGTCAATGACAAGTTTCGCAAGACGATCATCTCGAAGGTGATCGAGCCGGTGATCAAGGCCGAGTGCCCGCAACTGTGGAACAACAAGATCACCTACCATATCAACCCGACCGGTCGCTTCGTCATCGGAGGCCCGCACGGCGACACCGGTTTGACCGGCCGCAAGATCATCGTCGACAGCTATGGTGGTCGCGGGGCTCATGGCGGCGGGGCATTCAGCGGGAAGGATCCGTCAAAGGTCGATCGCTCGGCAACCTACATGGCGCGGTATCTGGCGAAGAACATCGTGGCGGCCGGGTTGGCCGATGTGTGCGAGGTGCAACTTGCCTACGCCATCGGCGTGGCAGAGCCGGTCAGCGTTTTAATCGGCACCGAGGGGACGGCGCGCATCGATGAGCGGATCATTGAGCGGCTCGTGCGGGACAACGTCGACCTGACGCCGGGCGGCATCATCAGCCACCTGAAACTCAAACGCCCGGTCTATCGCGAGACCGCGGCCCACGGCCACTTCGGCCGCAGCGGCCCGGGCTTCACGTGGGAGAAGACCGATCTGGCGCCGAAGTTGAAGGCCGCGGCGGCCAAATGGCTGTAAGACAGAATGATGAATGGAGAATGTAGAATGTGGAAACGGGCTGGAGTCCGCTTCGACATTCTGTTTGATTTCTACATTCTACATTTTTAATTCTACATTCGACTGGATAACCAAGTGCCCCCCAGTGAAGAAATCCTGTCTGAATATGCCGCTGCGCTGGCAGGCGCAGTGGTCTGCAGTCGCGCCGGTCGCGGTCTGATCGACATCACCGGCAAGGACCGCTCCGCGTGGCTGCACAATCTCGTGACCAATGAGGTGAAGAAGCTGCAGCCCGGTGAGGGCAATTACGCCTTCGCGGTCAACATCAAGGGGCGGTGCATCTTCGACTGCAACATGCTGATCGACGCCGAGCGCATCCTGCTGGATGTCGATTCGCGATGGCTTGACGCGGCGATCAAGCATCTGACGAAGTACACGATCACGGAAGACGTCAATCTGAAAGACGATTCGGCGGCATTCGGCAGGATCGCGATCATGGGCCCGGGCGCGGCGGCAGTGGTGGGGCGGCTCTGCGGCGCCAATCTCACGCCGATGGCCCAGTTGCAGCATGTCGCCGTGACGATCGCCGGTGCCGACGTTCGTCTGTTTCGAAACGACTTCGCCGGCCTGCCATGCGCGGAATTGATAGTGCCGGTCGATGCAATTCAGGCTGTGACGGCGGCGATCGATGCCGGCGGCCCGCTACCGCGAATCGGCGAAGATGCGGTTCGAATGCTGCGCATCGAGGCAGGCATTCCCGCATCTGTCGATGACATCGATGATGACGTTGTGCCGCCCGAGACCATGCAGACCGAACGCGGCATCAGTTATCACAAGGGTTGCTACCTTGGGCAGGAAGTGATCGAGCGCATGCGTTCGCACGGTGTGCTGCCGCGCAAACTCGTGGGCATTCGCATTAGTGGTGACGCAATTCCGCCGCGCGATTCAGCCGTGGACGTCGATGGCGCACTCGTCGGCCGCGTGATGAGCGGCGCATGGAGCCCCGCATTGTCGGCGACGCTGGCCCTCGCCTACATGAAGGCGGCGCGCGCGCAGCCGGGAAAGCCGATCAACGTTTCGGGCGCTGCTCAGGCATGGCCCGGTGAAATCGTGTCGCTGTCGGTGCGGCGAAACGGACCCCGACCGTAAAGAAGTGGGGCTGTCGGCGCCTCGGTGCGCTTGTCGGCGACGCCGAGGCCGACTACATTTTGACTCGTGCCAGGTGCGTTCCGCGATCAGCACCGGCGTGTCATCACGCCGGCATGAAGGATGTGGTTCGATCGGGATGTTGGCAGAGACGGGAGCGTAGCTCAGTCGGTAGAGCATCGGCCTTTTAAGCCGTGGGTCCTGGGTTCGAGTCCCAGCGCTCCCAATTTCCCTTCCTTCGGACGCCCGCCGGCCTATTTGCAAGACCAATCACGCAAATTTCCGCGGCCCCCGATTCCTTCAAAATGCGGATTCCGAGAAATGGTCGAGTTTTCCGCGTGACAAGAAAGGCCCGGCGCCCGACTTAAGATACGGCTTCAAAGCTCCGCGGCTTCCTTTGCGCGGCGTTACCGGGAGACATCGAGATGTTGATATTGAAGATTGTCGCTCTTGCGGGTGTAGCGCTGGGCCAGGCCGAGCGCCCGCCCAAATTAGACTTCAAGCAGAAGATTGACTACGCGTCGTGGATTACTGCACAGGCATCGAAGGGCAAGAAGTCAAATGCACTACCTCGATACGCTCCCCTGTTGCCCAAGCCGGACGGAACCGGTGGCGTTCCCAGCTATGACGAGGCTGTGCAGTCGGCAATCTCGGGATATCAGGGCATCTGGACGCCATCAGAATTTCCCGAATTGGCGGAATACATCAACAAGAATAGCGCGTACCTGGCTGCGCTTGAGGAAGCCACCCAAATACGTGACTGTTGGGACTTGATTCCGCCCGGAACAGTAATGCTCGACTATAAGATGCCAATCTTCTCGTGCGTGCGCAACGCGGGCCGAGCGCGGTTGGCCCGCGCTTGGATGAAACAAGACCAGCAGGCGAAGGCAATCCAGGAGGCACATCGCGTTCACCTGCGTGCCGCCCGTCACATGAAGCAGCACTCGGTGCAGATCGCACACTTGGTTGCGATCGCCCTACGCTCCGAGGTTTACCGCAGCATTCGCCGGGCGGCCGCGGCAGACATTATTCCAGAAGAAGAGTATGCGTCTTGGTACTCGGCCACGGTTGACGACGACCCCGGCGCGCCCGCGTGGGATTCAGTTGTCGTCATTGAATTTGCCCACTCGTACTCGTCAATGCAGTCCGTGTGCCCTGGCGGAAAGCATGACATCAAGGCATGGAAGCGGTTACAGGAGTTGTTCAAAGAAGTGCGTCCATTTTCGGACGAGGACGTTGAGGACGCCACCTCAAGGGATCCGCGCGATGCAGTCAAAGCCCTCGAGGACTATCAGGATGCGTTAATCGCTGCGGGAAGGGGCCCGTACAGATACAGCAACGCGATTCGAATCGGTGTGGCTTGGTTTGAATTGGAGACAATCACGGGAAACGCGTTTGCGAGGCTTTTCGCGGCAGATCTAACCCGGTGTTATCAACTCATCGCTCGGGCCGAAGCAGACCGCCGAGGAACCATGCTGCTCCTGGCGATTCGGGCTCATCGGGCGAAGCATGGCTCGTGGCCGTCGGACCTGACCCGAATCGATGCCGGAATTGAACTGAAGAAACTAAAGACATTCCTGATCGATCCAATCAGCGGAAAGCGATTTGTCTATAAGCTCGAATCCGGCAAGCCAGTGCTTTATTCTGTGGGTATTGATGGCGACGACGACGGCGGCAAGCATCATCCAAAATTCGGCGAGAATGACGAGGGCGGAGATTACGTCTTCTGGCCGGTTGCCAAGCAGAGATAGTCAGGGATAGTCGCGATCAACACAGAATAGAGCATCGTTAGGATTCGTCCCGGAGCCTCATCATGATTCCAATCCTCACCATCATCTCGCTGGCGATCGGACAAGTCGAGCGTCCGCCGAAGTTGGATTTCAAGGAGACGATCGACTACGCCGATTGGGTCAACGAATACCAATCGAAGCGTTTGAAGCCGGGCGAAAACGCGCTGCCACGCTATGCGGAATTGTGCAAGGACGCCCAGGGCAAGGGCGGTTTTCCCGAGGTTGAGGGTAAGGTCAAAGAGCAGCTCGATGCCTATTACACGATTTGGACTGAATCAGAGTTTCCTGATCTTTCCAAGTTCATCAAGGACAACGCGAGTTTTCTTGAGGTTTTCACAAAGGCCACTGAGCTGGAGCGTTTTCATGACCCCATTGCGCCCGGACAACAACCTGTCGAGAAGCTGATGCCCTACATGTGGTCGATCAGGTATGCGGGCCGAATGATGCTCGCGCGCGCGTGGATCAAACAGCCCAAGCAGATTGAAGCACTGGAGACGGCTCACCGGACTATTTTGAGAGCGCGGCGGCATATGCAGCAGGTGGGCTTCCTCATCACGGACCTGGTCGGAATGGCGCAAGGATCAAGTGTTTACAGCAGCACGCGGGAGGCGCTGCATCGGGGGATCGTCAAGGAATCAGATTGTGAGCGCTGGCTCCGGCTCCTGCAGCAACAGGACTCCGGAGCCTCGTCCTGGAAAGATACGATTTGCGTGGAATGGGCATCGGCGCTGGCCACGATCCAAGAGGCCTGTCCGGAGGGAAAGGTCAACGCTGCCGGGCTGGAATGGGCTAACAAGATGATGACCGGCGGCGAAAAACCGCTCGACAAGAAACTACTTGCGGTTCTTTCTCGGGCGAGCCCGGTGGGTAATGCAGCAACGGTGGATTCGCATTTCGAACTGCTAACGACGCTTGTCGATGGTCCGCTTCGCTGGGCGAAATCCGCGGATATCAAGGAAGCTCTTGAAACTGTCAGGTCGAAGGCACTGGAACCCTCGGGCTCGCTCGCGGTCTTGTTCGTACCGGATCTATCGCGAGCCTATCAACTCACTGTGCGGACAGAGTCCGAGCGTCGCGGCACACTACTGACGCTGGCCCTTCATGCTCATCACGCGAAGCACAATAAATGGCCTGAGAACTTGGCAAGGATTGACCCTGAAGTCGGCTTGAAGAACGCGAAGGCTGTGCGCGTAGACCCGATGACCGGCGAACGTTTCATCTACAAAATCAAGGACGGAAAACCGCTGCTCTATTCGGCCGGCGCGGATGGCGACGACGACGGCGGGACGCACCACCCCAAGTTCGGCGAGAACGGCGCGGGTGGCGACTACGTATTCTGGCCCCGGCCGCCCCGGAATGTCACCAAGAAATAGCCCAAAGGTAACTCAGGCTTGAGGTAATCACGGACACGGCGGGCCGATCCAAAGGTCGACGCCGACCGCGACGTCTTTGCCATTCACCATGCCGTCGGAATTCAGGTCGGCGGTGCTGATCGAACAGCCTGGGTGCTGTGCAATGAACGAGGACGGTTCGATTGCGGCAAGGACCAACGCCTGCACGTCGGCGAAGTCTCGATCGCTGTCGCAATCGACGTCGCCGGCGCATGCCGCCATTCGCTCAAATGCCCCGAGGTCGCTTGCCGTGCCGCTCACCGTTCGTAGAACACCGGCCTGGTGCTTTTGGTATTGATGGCTGATCGCGCCGCCCTGCAGCACGGTCGGGTTCAGCGCAATGGCCGCATCGATGCATGCCGATCCCCCTGCGAGGGCGAAGTCCTGTGCGGCAAAATCGACAAACCCAGGCGATGTGCCCGTGATCGACGTGCCATCATCATTGATTGTACCGGTCACGCCGCCGAACGAGGCGACGTATCCGGGCTTAAGCCAGTTGCGCTTGAGATCGAGCACGCCGCTTGCGTCGAGCAGGGCGAGGGCGTTGCCGCCGGTGGTGACATACACGATGTTGTTCCGCGCGTCGCAGCGCTCATCGTTTGTAGAGAGGCGCATGAGCGTCGTGCTATCGGTGCGCGTTGATACGACGGTATTGTGATAAAAGTAGAGATTCCCCTTGCGATAGTCGGCCAGCGATCCGCTGTCGCCGCCGTAGTGCAGGATCTGCTTGTTGCCGGCCCCGGCCGGCTCGATCAGGACATTGCCATAGACGTCAGTCTTTGAATAAGCCGGATCATCACGGATCAGCGTACTGTCTTCGGCGTCGACCAGGTCGAGCTGCCGGTTGCCCGATTCGATCCAGTTGTACCGCACGATCAGTCCAGCCGAGCGATCTTTCAGATTGTTCCCGCCGGCGCCGCTCAGTAGGGGGCCGAAGCGGTTGAATTGGTAAACAATGCTGATGGCCGCGGTGTAGGTGTTGTGCTCGAAGATGCTGCCCGCGTTGCCATTGTTATGAATGTAGTTATTCTCAATCAGAATGTCACGGGACACGTTGTCGCCCGCCGAGCTGACGAACAGGCCGTTGCCGCTGTCGCGAATGATGCAGTTGCGAATGGTGATGTGCTCGCCCAGTTCGATGTGAATTGCCGCGCCATTCTGCGCATACGTCTGAATCACACCGTTGTCGCCGGTGAACGTGTTCGGCGACCGCGCTCCACGCACGTCGAGCCCCTCGATCACGATCCACTGGGCTACGGAATTACTGGGCACATTCGATCCGCCGACCTTGATGACCGATCGCGGTTCGTTCCAGTAATTCAGCGGCGCGGGCGTCGTCGCGTTCTCGCCGTCGATGACCGGCCGCTGACCGGCGGGGCCGGGCACGCCGCGAATGCTGATCGGCGCCGATGATGTACCCTGCCGACCCATGACCCATTTCTCGCGGTAGGGCGTGGCTCGCCAGTGAATCCACACGGTGTCGCCCGGCTGCAGCGTCGTGAGCGGCGCGGCGCCAATCGATGCGTAGGGTTGTCCATCGCCGACGTGGTAGTCGGCGGCGGTGGCGGGGCGGATCGGGATCAAAGTTGCAGACGCGGCGACTGCCAGGAGGACGATTGCTCGAATCGACTCGGAGTTCAACTGAGAGAATTGAGACTCGTTGAATCGTATGTGCAATGCCATTCATGGGTCTCCCTGCACCAAGTCTATCCCCGTCCAAATGGCAATTCTCGCACCACTGTCAGCCAGGAAAAAGATCGGATTTTCTGCGCATGCTGGACGAACAGCAGCGTGCGATGCTGCACGTTCTGCTGAGCACATTGGCACACGCTGGGTGGGGCGCTCAGGCAGAGCCGAACTGACCTCACTGCCGTTGGCGCGGCGTGCGAATCCGATGGCGCTTCCAAGGTCACTGGACTGCGGACAGGCCGGCTCCGATCAAACACGAGATTCAAGGCACGGGACAAGTCGTTTCACCACTTGACAACTCCATGCAAATTTGCTTATATAAGGCATGGCTTATGAACAAGTGCTCTCCGTGCTCGCCGATCCGACACGCCGGCGCCTGTTCGAGCGGCTCGATCGCCGCGAGCACACGGTCGGCGAACTTGCCAAATCGCTGAGAGTCACCCAGCCGGCCGTGTCGCAACATCTGCGGCATCTGCGTAAGGCCAAACTGGTGACCTGGCGTGCGGCCGGAACCCGGCGCTATTACCGCGCGAACCGCGAGGGCCTGGCAGACCTGCGCCGCTACATCGAGTCATTCTGGGCCGGCGCCCTGGCCGCGTTCGCCGCGGGCGACCCTGCGCCGCCATCGAAAGGCAAATCAAAATGAACGAAACAACCCTTCCGCCGATCGTCCAATCCGTGCGTGTCTCGTGGGATCAGGCCGAGGCGTTTCGCCGATTCACCAGTTGCTTCGCAGACTGGTGGCCGCGCCAGACGCATTCCATCGGTGGGGCGCGTGTCGAAAGCATCGTCTTCGAAACCCACGTCGGCGGCCGCATCTATGAGCAGCATGTGGACGGACGTCGCTTTCAGTGGGGAAAGATCACCGAATGGAACCCGCCGCGCAGGGTCCGCTTCACCTGGCATCCCTCGCGCGAGGAGAGCACGGCGCAAGACGTCACGGTTGAGTTTCGTTCCGACGGCACCGATACAAACGTCGTTCTCACCGCCGACGGCTGGGAGCGGTGGGGCGCCGGCGCGGCCAAGGCGCGCACCATGTACAACATGGGCTGGGGCTACGTGCTGGGCCTGTGGGCGCGGAAGCGCAGCCTCAAGATGATGCTGATCGGCGGTCTGGGGCACGCGATTCGATTGTGGATGCGAATTCGCGGCAACACCGATCTGCGGATCGAGGGTGACGGCGGCGAGATCGAGCCTGCGCCGGCCGGGGGCGGCGGTTCACTCAAGAAGTCGTCTTGAGACGTCGCCAATGGACTTTGGCGTCGAATGCGCGCGTTTCCCCATCGGCGCGGTATGATGAATCGCTTCCGGCGAGCCGTCATCATGCCCTGGGGATACTCATGAGATCAACATCGATTCACGCGGGTTTGTTCATCGTCGCCATCGTCGCAGCACCCGCGCTTGCGGAGGAATTGTGGAACACCGGCGCGCCGCTCGCGTCCGGCTCGGTTGCGTCCGTCGGCTGGAACACCACCGCCACGACGAACTTCCGATTCGCCTGGGCCGACGATGTTCAACTCGCGACCACGGTCGAAATAACGAAGCTCACCTGCTACGGACACCAGACCGGCAACAGCATCAACGAGCCGCGCCTGGAGGGCGCCTACGTTCGCATTCTCACCGACAACGCCGGCGCGCCCGGCGACGTGATCTATGGAAGCTGGGAGGAGTCGCACCCGTTCACCGAAACGTTCACGGGATTGTTGCACTCGGGGTCATCCATTCGCCCCATCTACAGGGTCGAGATCTCGCTGCCCTTCGTCCGGCTCTGCCCCGGCAACTACTGGTTTGAGGTGAATCTCGACAACAACGACATTCGCCCGGACAACGGCGCCAACAATGCGAACTACTTCTTCCAGATCGCCACGCCGGTTCCGCCGGGCGCCAACGGCCTGCACCTGAACGTGTTGACCGGACAGTTTTTCTCTTTGGCCGGCAATTCGCCGGCCTTCGCGCTGGACGGCACGTCGTTTGCCGGTTGCGTCGTCGCGGGCGACTTCACCGGCGATGGCGAGTGCGACGTGGCCGATGTGCCCGAGTTCATCGATCGCATGATGGATGGCAACTACCACGGCTGCGCGGATGTCAACGCCGACTGCGAGATGAACGGCCTCGATGTCCAGGCCTTCGTTGACGCCTGCCTGAATTGATCGAACGCGGAACGCGGAACGGGGAACGCGGAACGCCATGGCGGACGTGTGGTGTTGGATGTAGGGTGTCGCGCCGCTTTTGGCTTGATCGTTCCGCGTTCAGCGTTCCGACTTCCGCGTTTGAAGTGTCGCCCCGGACTTTGTGCACCCCATGCTGAACCGCACCGCCCGGCAGATCCTCGACACCCTCGGCCAGGCGGCGGATGACGGAGACTAAGCGTTCAAAGCCATAAGCCGTAAGCCGTAAGCCGTAAGCAAAACTCGCTGGTGCGAGAATCCTTTCCCGCACCCCCGCGCAGTGGGAATCCTTTCCCACGTCATTCATGCCGCGGGGAATCGAGACACACGCGGGAAGGGATTCCCGCGAAAGTGAGTGCGAGAAGGGATTCACGCACCAGGCAAAGCCTTCTTGCGCGCTCGGATCAAATCTGCTTTTTCCCTCTGTTGATTCTTTTTCCGGCGCCTTTCAATAACGAATGAAGCCACGAGCGAGGTGGGGTCAATATTGCGCGCCATTCTCTGGGCAGAGTCGGCTTGTAAAATAATTTGCTACACTCCGGGCAGCGACCATGATTCGCCAATCCGCGAAGCCAATATCCGCAGCGAATGCAAATCTCAAATTGTCGCTGTTCAATCAGTTTCTTGAATTTGTAAAATCTCACATGGTAAAAAGTCAGACAAATAACAAATCCGACCATGAGTGCGATGAAGCACCGGTTGGATAAGGGCTCCGGGAGATTGAATCTAACGAACCGGTACACGAAACCCAAAAGAGCCCAAATGAGCAGGAACGCGCTCGGAACCCCAAGGGCATCTTCAATACGGGTTCGTTGCATTTGGTAGCTCAGATCAATGCCTGATTCACACTGATACGAATGCGAGCAGAAGTACCGTAGGGCGGGTCATCGACGCGCCAATACGTGGCCGTTCAAGGTCCGTCAATCGTTGTTCAGTGTTCGATCACCGATGACCAACGACTATGCGCTGATGAACAGCCATCGATCACCGATGTACAGCGACCGTGCGCCGATGAACAACGATTTTGCGCCCATGAACAACAATTGTTCACCGATGCAAAACGATTGTTCATCGTTGAACAATGATTGAAACACGCCTCATAACTCGACGCAAGTCTTGCGCTACGGCGTTCTCAGCGTGATACCGCAGGCTTTTCGGGGACGCGGGCGATTTTCGCCTACAACGGCGCGCTGCGCATCGACCTCACCCCAGCCCTCTCCCTTAAGAGAGAGGGAGCCGAGCCAAATCCGCCGCGCGTAGCGCTCGGTGCCTTACGACGTCGCTCGCTTCAACCCGCATTCCGAGCAAACGCCACTGATGTTGCCCTTTAAGTCGTATCCGCAACGAAGGCAGCAACCCGGCCCAATGCGTTTTTTTCGCCGGTCTCGATGCCATAGCCACGCCGTCGGTATGGCGGGTATGAGAAGCAAACTCCAAAGCGGGATGGTAATCTCCGTTGCATCCATGAAGACGCCAACGCCGCGCGATTCCGGCCATGCAAGGCCGTAATCAGATACGGTGTATGGTCTTATTGCGTAGACAAACCATTTGGCTCCGCCATTCTGCTTGAATTTCTTGTTGAGATCCGCCTGATAACCGCCGGGGTTCGTTACAAGCACGCTGATGGACGAACATGCCAGCGTTGCTCGCCACGTTCGGTGATAATAACTCAACCCTCTGCGGAGACTCATGCCCCATGCGACCAGAATCAAAGCACAAAGGCAAAGCCCAATCCACTTGAGGACGCGGCGCGTGCGGGAAGGCGGTCGCATCGCATCATCTTAACAAAGTGCTAATGGCCAACGGCTAATGGCTAATGGCTATTCTTGGCAATCCCCGCTACCGCAGTACAATCTACGCCCAAGCGAGGACACTGCCATGATGAAACTACGCCTGTTCACCCCCGGCCCCACGATGGTCAGCCCCGAGGCCCTGCTCGAGATGGCCCAGCCGCTCGACCACCACCGCACCAGCGGTTTCAAGGAGGCGCTCAAGGAGTGCATGGACTTGCTCTCCTATGTATACCAGACCAAGAGCAAGCCCCTGGTGATGACCGGCAGCGGGACGTCGGCGATGGAAGGCGCGATCCTCGGTTGCTGCAAGCCGGACGCGAAGACGCTCGTGTGCCACGCGGGCAAGTTCGGCGAGCGATGGGTCAAGATTCTGAAGCGATTCAAGTTGCCGCACGTGGAATACAAATTGGAGTATGGCCACGGCTTCAAGGCCGAGGGCGTCGCGGCGCAGCTGAAGGCCAACCCGGATGTGAAGTCGGTGATCCTCGTGCATTCTGAGACCAGCACCTGCGCGGTCAGCGACTGCGAGGGAATCGGCAAGGTCTGCAAGTCGGCAGGAGCGCTTCTGCTGGTCGATGGCATCACCTCGATTGGCGCCATCCCTTTCAAGATGGACGAATGGGGTGTCGATGTGGCGGTGACGGGTTCGCAGAAGGCGCTGATGCTGCCGCCGGGGCTGGCGTTCGCCGCGGTGAGCGACCGGGCATGGAGCGTGATTGAGTCGCACGATTCGCCGGCATTTTACAACTGTCTGAAGGCGTATAAGAAGAGCCAGGCCGACAACGACGTGCCGTGGACGCCGAACAATCAGCTCGTCCGCGGGTTGCGATTCACGCTGCGGCAGATCAAGGCCGAAACCATCGAGGGGGTGTGGAAGCGGACGGCGGCAATGGCGCGCGGAACCCGTGCAGCCGTGAAGGCGCTCGGCTTGTCGCTTTATGCGGCCGACCCCGTCGACAGCGTGACGGGCATCAATCTGCCGGCCGGCGTGGATGATGACAAATGGCGTAAAGGCATGCGGGCCAAGCATGGCATTCACGTCGCGTCGGGTCAGGGCGAACTCAAGGGCAAGATGATCCGACTCAACCACATGGGCTATGTGGATGAAGTCGACACCGTCGGGGCCATCGCCGCCATGGAATGGGGCCTCGCCGAGCAGGGCTATCGCTTCCAATTGGGCGCGGGCGTCGCGGCGTTTATGAACGGCGTGCAACAATAAGTCGTATTCCGTTTGCAGGAAGCGCATTGAGCGGCGATCCGGCAAATTGACGCGCAAAGGCTTGTCAATTCATTGACTTCCGACATGCGGTTGCATTAAGGTGCGGGTAATACCGGCCCTCGGGTATTTCGCGCGCCAGGCCGATTCTGGGTTGGCGGGCCACTGGGCAAAAGGGCCGAGGGGTTGCGTGTCGGCCGGGTTTTTGGGCCTGCACATGGCCTGAAAAGGCATGTCAGAAACAATTCGGCGTCGGCACGTGGTCAGGCAGAGGCAGTCTGGCATCTGATCCCGCGGGGTCAGGAAAGAGGGAAATAGGGCGTTCAAACCGGCGAGGGAATTCCATCAGGTGCGCGGCGCCGATGGGGGCGCGATGCATCGCGTTCGGAACGATTCCTCCCGCGTCATGAAGCAAACCAGAAAAGCCCGATTGGTGAGTCTGCCTCGTTCAGCAACAGAGGCCGGCTCCCAAGGTGGGTGAGCGTCATCGACAATCGACAGTTGTAGTGGTGTCTTGCTGGAGGAAAACCATGCGGTTCGCACCATGTACCAAAGTGTCACTTTGTCTGGGTTTGATCGCCTATGCCATGCTGGCCGCCGAGCCGAATCGCGCCGCCGGTCAAATCGTCATCAGCCAGTTGTTCGGCGGCTCGGGCGGTAACGCCGCCGCGGCCAATGGCGACTTCGTCGAGATCTTCAATCGGTCCTGCGTCACGGTGAACCTTGACGCCTATTCGATCCAGGTGGCCAGCGGCGGATCCGGTACGACCTGGAGCGTGGTCAATCTGCCCAACTTCCTGCTCGATCCCGGTGAATACTACTGTATTCGCCTGACCACGACGGCCATCGGCACGCCGTTCATTCCCGACTTCGTCGCGACCGGGTTGCCCGGAAGCGGCGATCTGATGCTGTCCAGCAGCGGCAAGGCCGCGATCGTGTTCGGAAACACGCCGCTTCCCGTTGCAAACTGCCCCGTGTCTGCCAACATCGTTGACTTCGCCAAATACGAAGGTACCGCATCCGCGTGCACCGAGGGTCTGTCGTTCGGCGTCGCCTTGGGTGGCACGGCTGCCGGCCGAAGCGTTTCTCGCAGAACCGACGTCAACGGCGACGGCCAGGGCGACGGTTGCCAGGATACAAACGTCAACAACAACGACTTCATGTCGGACACCGATCCCGCGGTGCCCCGCACCAATGCGAGCGGCCCCAATCCATGTCCCGGTGCGCCAATTTATGGTGGCTGCAACCTCGGCGACGGAAGCTGCCGCGTGACACCGGGCATCGCCGCATGCAATGCCCTGGGCGGTTCTTATTTGGGCGACTGCGTTGCCTGTGTGGCGCCGCAGGCGTGCTGTCTGCCAACAACGCCGGTGACCTGCACTGTGACGACTGAGGCCGATTGCCAGAATCAAGGAGGCCTTTTCAACCCGGGTCAATTCGCCTGTCCGCCCGTACCGGCCTGCCCGCCGCTGGGGCGCTGCTGCGCACCCGACGGAAACTGCACGCAGACGTTTGGCGCGCTGTGTGTTGCGCCGAACACCTACGGCGGTGATGGAACCAACTGCAATGGCACACCCTGCCAGGGCCGCTGCTGCGGCTTGGACGGCACATGCATTGTGGTAGGCCCGACGCAATGCGTAGCGCCCAGCACCTTTGCCGGCATCGGCACCAATTGTGATCAACCCCAGCTCTGCCAGGGTCGCTGCTGTGAACCGAACGGCAACTGCACGCTCACGGGTTCCACGAATTGTCTCGCCCCCAACAACTTCGGCGGAGTCGGCACGACCTGCGCCGACGTGAACGCATACCTCAACAACAACCCCGAGATCATCCCGGTGGGCGGCGCGACGCCCCCAAGCGTTATCACCGTTCCCGACGGGTTCACCGTTCAGGATGTTGACGTTCGTGTAAAAATACAGCATGTCTGGCGGGCCGACGTGGTGATCTGCATCACCCACCCCGGCGGAACCGTTGTCCGCCTGACCGGCACGACCTCCTGCGAAATCGGCGGCTTGTGCGGCGGCGAGGACAATCTAAACGCCATTTTTGACGACGAAGGTGCGCCGGTCGTGTGCGCCAGCGCCAACCTCGCGAGCCTGACGGCGACGCCGGATCTGGTGATACCGACAGAATCGCTTGCGGCCTTCGACGGCCTTTCCGCAGCGGGCGACTGGACGCTCAATATCTTCGACGACGTTGCGGTTGATTCCGGCACGCTGCTGGAATGGGAACTGCTCCTCGACGCCGGCGACGCCTGCAAGGGCGCCTGCTGTCTGCCCAACACCAGTTGCATTCGCACCGGCGAAAGCGTCTGCCTGCAACAGGGCGGCACATTCAATGGCAATGGCTCGCAGTGTTCGCCATCGCCCTGTGCGCCCAACGGCGCATGCTGCACTGGCAGCTCGTGCAGCCTGCAGTCGGCCATCGACTGCGGTGCGAATAACGGCGTGTTCAGCGGCGTAGGCACCGACTGCAAGACGCCTCCCTGTTTCGTTCCGTGCTGCCGGCAGGATGGCTCCTGTGCACTCATGACTGCTCAGGCCTGCGCGGCCCTTCCGTTTGCGGTGGCCGGCGCTGCTGGAGATGCCTGTCCGCCGGCGCCCTGTGCCCCGGTCGGAGCCTGCTGTTTTGAAGATGGCACCTGCCAGGCGCCACGCACTGAATTCTCCTGCACGACGGGCCCCGGCGCCGGCGGCATTCGCTGGACCGAAGGTCTGGGCTGCACACCGAATCTGTGCCAGGGTCGCTGCTGCTTCCCCGATGGCACCTGCCTTGTGCTGTTCCCGTCGGATTGCAACGCTCCCAATGTCTATGCGGGTGACGGCACGAATTGCACCGATCCGCTGGCCTGCTCGGGCCGATGCTGTTCGCCGGACGGTTTCTGCAGCCTCACCGGACCTGACAATTGTCAAGCACCGAGTGTGTTTGCGGGAATCGGCACCAGTTGTGCTGATCCCAATGCTTGCCTCGGCGCGTGCTGCGCTTTTGCGGGTGGCGAGTGCACCCTCCAGGGTCCGGACAACTGCATTGCACCGGACACCTTCAGCGGCGTCGGGTCAAACTGCGCTCAAGTGCAATGCAGCGGCCGATGCTGCCAGGCCAACGGTTCCTGCACGGTCACATCGGCGGGGGGATGCTCCGGTGTCTTTACGATCGGGCAGACCTGCGATCCGGTCGAGGTCGTGCAGTTTCCCGGCGTCAACCTTGTGATCCCGCTCGGCCTGCCGGCCCCCGGCGGATTCGGGCCAGTGGCGACGAACATCCAGACTGTCAGCGGCATTCCAGGTTCCATTACGGATGTCGATGTCGATCTCGTCGTTCAACACACCTGGGCCGGTGATGTCAAGATCGACATCGAACACCTGGGCACGGTTGTCACCGCGATCGAACTGATGGGCCATCTGCTGCCCGATGCCGATGGTTGCGGGACTGACAACCTAAATGTGATCATCGATGACGAAGGTCCCGGCGGCCCGATCGAGACACAATGCAGTCTCACGCCACCGGCCGCGATGTCTCCGCCGAATTACACACCGGAGTCCGCGCCCGGTGTTCCATACACGCCCGGCGGACTGTCCGCATTCGACGGTATGGATCCCAACGGCGATTGGACCATCTCGGTTTCCGACGGGTACGACATCGACTCGGGAACGCTGTTGTCGTGGTCGTTGCATATTTCCTACGTCGGTCAAGTGTGTCAGACCGGCGGATGCAATTGTTTCGGCGATTTGACCGGCGACGGCATCGTCGACGGTAGAGACGTTAAGCCATTCGCCGCGTGCGTGGCTGCCGGCGGCGCAAGCTGCCCGTGCGGGGATATGAACCACGCCGGTGGGGCGACCAGCGCGGATGTCGCGGCATTCGTGACGGCCTGCCTTTCCGGTACATGCGGGCCATGATGGGTGTGTGTTGGCCTCGGAAGGTGTATGGAGTCTTTGGCCTGAATGGGAGGGCGCCCGCATTGTGATTGCGCCGCCTTGCATTAGACATTGGCGATTGAGCGCTGGCATTTGCGGAGGAAAGGGTACCGATCGCCGCGCCATTGAGCGGATAAGGTTCGGGTACTAGGACCGAAAAATCCGGCGAACTGAGACGCGGTTGCTCAGCCGGCTTCATAAGGTTTTTATGTATTCGGACCGTTTTTTCGGAATTGCGTGTTCCCGGAGGCGGTTTGGAGTCGGTTTCGTGGTACGATGCGGCTGGTGCGAGTCCGCCACTGGGGGCTGGCTCGCCGGCGGAAAGAGCGTCTGAAATCTGGGCTAATTCCATTGAAGTCGGCGCGAACGTTGTCAGAAGCGCCGATGTGAATGAGGCGGGTTCATCGTCGACGCCCGACAGCCAATGGCGTGCCCGCCCGCGATTCGGGTGGATCGCGCCGTGGACTCGCATTCAAGCGAACAAGCGTTTGCGTGGGGTCGCGTGAAGACCCCGTGCGGCCATCATCTCGATACTGGGTTAGGAGGACTTATGCAGTTGTCAAGAAAGTGGAGAGGGGTCTGTTGCGTCGCGGCCATCGCGACGGCAATGTGCGCCCAATCGGCGTTTGCACAGGCGCCGATCGTCATCAGCCAGTTGTTCGGCGGTTCGGGCGGGAATGCCGCGGCCGCGAACGGCGATTTCATCGAGATTTTCAATCGATCCTGCGTCGCCGTGAACTTGAATCCCTATTCGGTTCAGGTGGCCAGCGGAGGGTCCGGCACGGTCTGGCAGGTGATTCCGCTGCCCAATTTCCAATTGGACCCGGGTCGATATTACTGCATTCGTTTGACGACAACCGCCACCGGCACCGATTTCACGCACGATCTGCTCCAGACAACCCTGACGCCGAACGGCGACTTGATGTTGTCGAGCAGCGGCAAAGCTGCGATCGTCTTCGGGGATACACCGCTTCCCAGCGGTGCGTGTCCCGCGGCGGCCAGCGTTGTCGACTTTGCCCGTTATGACGGCACGGCGACTGCGTGCACCGAAGGGCTTTCATTTGGCGTCGCCCTCGGCGGCACCGCTGCCGGTCGAAGCGTCTCCCGGCGGACCGACGTCAATGCCGACGGCCAGGGCGACGGCTGTCAGGATACGAATGTCAACAACAACGACTTCATGTCGGACACCGATCCGGCCGTGCCCCGTACCAATTCCAGTGGCTCCAACGTTTGCCCCGGCGCGGTGATTTTCGGCGGCTGCAACCTGGGTGATGGGAGCTGCGTCGTGACTGCCGGCGCGGGCGCCTGTGGCAGCTTGGGCGGCAGTTATCTTGGCGATTGCGTCCCTTGTGTCGCTCCGCAGGCATGCTGCCTTCCCACAACGCCCGTCACCTGCATCGTCCAATCTGAAGTGCAGTGTCAAAATGACGGCGGTCTCTTTAACCCCGGCAATTTCTCCTGTCCGCCTTCGCCGGCATGCCCGCCTCTGGGCCGCTGCTGCTCGGGAGATGGAAGCTGTTTCCTGACGTTTGGCCCCCTGTGCCAGTTCCCGAACGTTTATGGCGGCGACGGCACCAATTGCGACGGAACGCCTTGTCAGGGTCGATGCTGCGATCTCAACGGCGGATGTGGCGTCGTCGGGCCGGATCAGTGTCAGGCCCCGAACGTCTTCGCAGGCCTCGGAACCGATTGCAACCAGTTCGAATTGTGTCAGGGACGCTGCTGTTCGCCCGATGGAACCTGCACCCTGACAGGTCCCAATGGTTGCTCACCGCCCAACACGTTCGGCGGCGTTGGAACCAATTGTCAGAACTTCCATATCTACTCTGAGCCGAACCCGCCTACGGTACTGGTTCCGACTATCGGAACAGGAAACGGCCCGTCGTTACCCAGCGTGATCAACGTGCCGGACAACTTCACGATTCAAGACGTGAATGTGCGTGTAAAGATTCAACACACTTTCCGTGGAGACTTGGTGCTCTGCCTTACCGGTCCGGGCGGAAGTCCTGTCGTCCGCTTCTCGCCAGGTACGGATTGCGCTCCTACCGCTATTTCTGGCGGCGCCTGCACGTTAGAAGACAACCTAAATGCAATCTTCGATGATGAAGGGCTTCCGATTGTGTGTGCCAGCGCCAACCTTGCCAATCTGAACGCGCCGCCGGATAACGTGATCCCGGCTGAATTTCTGGGTGCGTTTGATGGCTTACCGTCGGCAGGTGACTGGACGCTGACTGTTCATGATGATCAGGGCGGCGATTCCGGTACGCTGCTTGAGTGGGCCTTGATGCTCGATGACGGCAACGCCTGCCAGGGCGCCTGCTGCCGCACCAACGGTTCGTGCTTCATTACGGGTCAACTGCCTTGCCAGCAGCAGGGCGGCACTTTCCAGGGCGCGGGCATGTCATGTTCGCCTTCGCCTTGTGCTCCGAACGGCGCCTGCTGCATCGGCGGCACATGCAGTCAGCAGTCTAATATCGATTGCACGGCCAACAATGGTGTCTTTGCCGGCGTTGGAACGTCCTGCGTCAATCCGCCTTGCTTTGTTCCGTGCTGCAAGCCGGACGGCACGTGTTCGTTGCTGACGTCGGCCGCCTGTGCCGCGATTCAGTTCGCAACGGCCGGCGCGCCGGGAACCCCTTGTCCGCCGGCGCCATGCGCACCGATCGGCGCATGCTGCTTCGGCGATAGCACCTGCCAGGCGCCCTTCACCGAGGCTGCCTGCCTCGGTTCGGGTGGCGTGCGCTGGCGGCCTGATGCGACCTGCACGCCGAACGGCTGCCAGGGTCGCTGCTGCGGTCCGGGTGGTGAGTGCTTCGTGAGCTTCCCCTCACAGTGCACCGCGCCGAATGTCTATGGCGGTGACGGCACGGATTGCGTGGATCCATTTGGATGCCAGGGCCGATGCTGCACACCGGATGGTTCGTGCTTCGAAACCGGTCCGGCCAACTGCACCGCGCCCAACGTCTTTGGCGGCCTCGGAACGAACTGCAGCAATCCCGGTAATTGCCAAGGTCGTTGCTGTGCGGCCAACGGCGATTGTTCGGTCACGGGACCGGGCAACTGTGCGGGTCAATTCGCAGGTCTGGGCACATCGTGCACTGGGTCGTACGATTTGACGCAGATCGCGTTGAGCTTCACAGACATCAGCGGAAGCGGAAGTCTGGCCACCGGCGCCGACAACACGGACGATGGCAGCACTGCGGCGAATTCGATTCCGATCGGATTCAACTTCAACTTCTATGGTGTTGATTACACAAACGTATCCATCAACAACAATGGCTGGATCGTGTTCGGACCGATTCCAGCGGTTACGACCTATCAAAACCTGCCATTGCCGGCGAACACGGCTGCGGTTCCCAACAATGCGCTCTACGTGTTGTGGGATGACCTCGACAGCCGGCGCACCATTTACCCGGCCGCGTTCCTGCGCTACGAGACGCAGGGCGCTCCGGGATCGCAGGTGTTCATCGTTCAGTGGACGTCGGTCGTGCAATACGTCGCCGGCGCAGCTGCTCAGGATTCGAACACGTTCCAGGCAAAACTCTACGAAGGCTCGAATCGAATCGAGTACCACTACCTGTCGGTGGCCGGAGAGGTCACGCCTGATACGTTCCCCGGCACCACCATCGGCATCGAGAATGCCGACGGCTCGTCGTGGGTTCAGTTCGACACGATGGCAACCTGCAGGGCGGCACTCAACGGCGGCAACACCGCGCTTCGCTTCGCGCCCGCGGCAACCTGCACGCCTGGTGGCTGCACCTGTCGTGGCGACATGAATGGTGACACCGTGGTGAACGGCCGCGATGTCTTGCTGTTCTCCCAGTGCGTGGCCTCGGGCGGCGTAGGATGCCCCTGTGCCGACATGAACCAGAGTGGTTCGGCAACGAACGCCGATGTCGCTGCGTTCGTCACCGCCGTCATCACGGGCAACTGCGGGCCCTGACGCGGCCCTGTGTCACATTTAATAGGTGATTGCGGGCGGGTCGCGCTGAACAGGCGACCCGCCCGTTTCTTTTTCAGAGTGCTTGAGTTGCAAGGTAATGCACAACCGGCTGCGGCATTGACGAATAATCCTCCTGTTCAGGGTCCGATTGGGTTGCCATTCATCATGCCGGCGCGGTACCATGATCGATGGAGAGGCAAGGCGAACAAGCAGAATCCGGCGCGACGCGGCCACATCCGCGAGATTCCAGGCGCCCGGCTGCAGGGTCAATTGGGACTGCTATTCTGCTCGAATTCGCCAATCAAACCGGAGGAGTGGCATCGACACATCAGCACGATTAGGCCGCGCCTGCGCGGCGGAGTCTCGTTGTTTCAAATCCTCCGCCGCAGGGCAGTTTTTTGAGCCACAGGTCTATTTATTCTGATGTCGATACGTTCGATGATTTCACGTTGGGGGCTGGTCGGCGTCGTCGGCGCATGAGAGCCCATGGCAAGAGGACTCCGTTGTCCGTCGGTCGAAATGACGGGCGGCGGAGAGGCGAACACGAACAAGCGGAGGAGTTATGAGATCAAGATCTGGGCTAACGAGAGGTTGTTGTTGCATCATCGCCGTTGCGGCCATTCTGGCTGCGGCGGGCCGTTCGCAGGCGCAACTGGTCATCAGCGCGATCAGTGGAAACGGCGGTGGGTCCGCCACCGCGCCGAATGGCGACTTTGTCGAGATTTTCAATCAAAGCTGCGCCACCGTGAACCTCGATCCCTATTCGGTCCAAGTGGCATCTTCCACCGGCACGGCCTGGTCGGTTGTCAACCTGCCGGCCTTCAATCTGCTTCCGGGACAATTCTTCGCCGTCAGGTTGCAGACCTCGGCCACCGGTATTCCCTTCACGGCCGACTTCACGAACCCGACAGCCATCACCATCATGACCGCCACCAGCGGCAAGGGCGCGATCGTCGTCGGCAACACCGCGCTGACCGGCGCCTGCCCGGCGGCCGGCCCTGAGATTATTGACTTCGTTCGATTCCAAGCCGACGCGGCAGGTACCGTGCTCTGCACTGAAAACCAGGTGGCCGACGCCACGGGCATCACGGCCGCCAACGGCGGCGGCGAACAGCGCATTAACCCCTGCGTCGATACGAACAACAATCGAAACGACTTTGCGATCGTCTCGGGTCTGCTGCCGCGCGATAGCAGCCAGGGCGCAAATGCTTGCAGTCCGCAGCTCGCGCCAAACTGGGGTCGCTGCAGCGACATTCCGCCATCTCAGTCGTGCATGATCATGACAGAGGGCGGTTGCGACACGGCCGGCGGCGTCTTTGGCGGCGAATGCTCTAACTGTCCGCTGCCGGGTGCGTGCTGCCAGCCGAACGGCATCTGCGCGCTGACTCAGCAGGCGGAGTGCGAGGCGCTGGGTCTCGGTGCGATCTTCCAGGGCGATCCGGTCTGCCCGCCCGCGGCGGGATGTGCCGAAGCCGGAAGGTGCTGCGCGCCCGATGGCAGCACTTGCACCGTACTTGTTCAGGCGGCCTGCGTCGCTCCGAACATCTGGTCGCCGGGAACCTGCCAGATCAATTACGAAGTTCCAAATACAGATTGCACGCCGAACTTTGTCGATATCTCGACCACCGGCACCGAACTTCTTCCCTGGCCGACGACTGACGATTCCTTTATTAACATCACGCTTCCGTTTGCATTCAACTTCTACGGAATTCCGCAGACTGCGGCGAGCGTCGGCACCAACGGCTGGATTGCCATGGGTGGCCCCACTGCCGGAGGCATCCCGGCGAATGCGCCGCTCAGCGGAACACAGCCCAACAATGCGATTTACGTGTACGGCGACGACCTGCACATGCGAGGAACGGGAGCCGCCCCCGAGGGCCATGTCCACACCCAGCAATTCGGCAGTTCGCCCAATTCCGTGTTTATCATTCAGTGGACAAACGTCGATATCTTCGGCACGTCGCAGCCAAATGGCATGCGAAATACCTTCCAGGTCAAGCTGTACGAGGCTTCGGGCGTCATCGAGATGCAGTATCTCTCGTTGAACCTCGCGGGCCAGACCCCGCTTCCTGCCGACGTCGTCATCGGCGTAAAAGAAAGCCCAACCAACTTCACCGAGGTGTCCCAATCTGTTGTCGGCGCCGGTCCCGCTGCGATCATCTTCGCGCCGAATGGCGGCTGCACCGCGTCTATTACGACCGTCGGCTCGTGCTGCATCACCAATCAGCCGTGTTCGGTGCAGACCCAGGCCGCCTGCCAGTTGGCCTGTGGCTTCTACCAGGGTGATGGCACGACCTGTGCCACGGCGCCGTGTGACAATCAGGCGTGCTGCCTGCCCCAGGGCGGATGCAACGATTCGCTGGCCGGGGTTTGCCTCGCGGCCGGTGGCGCTCCCCAGGGTTCGGGCACGAACTGCGGAACGACGAACTGCCCGCCTGCCGGTAAGTGCTGTACCGCTACCGGTGGTTGCACCGTTTCGCTCCAGTCCACCTGTCAGGCCTCCGGCTCGACTTGGGAGCTGGGCTTGGATTGCAGCAGCCCTTGCGTTGTCGGTGCCTGCTGCGACTCCGGTGGTGGTTGCACACAATTGACCGAAGCCGGTTGCACGGCTGCCGGCGGAATTCGCTGGACCGCCGCCACGGCGTGCACGCCCAACTTGTGTCAGGGCCGCTGCTGCGCACCGGATGGAAGCTGCTTCATCTCGGTCTTCAATGGCTGCCTCTCGCCGAATCTCTACGGCGGCGACGGCACGGCCTGCAGCCCGTCGAACGTGTGCCAGGGCCGCTGCTGCCTGGCCAACGGATCCTGCAGCGTGACGGGTTCGGGCGGATGTGCGGACATCGGCGGCACCTTCAGCCTCGGCCTGGATTGCACGTCAACGACAGTTGTCACTTTTGACAACGTTGGCCTGTTGATTCCAGACAGCCCCGGCGGATTCGTGCAGAACATTCAGAACGTGACCGGTCTACCCACGCCGATCGAGGATCTCGACGTCGACGTGTTCGTCCGGCACACTTTCTTCGGTGACTTGATCATCATCGTCGAGCACCTTGGAACCAGCGTCACGATCGTCGATCGCCCCGGCGTTCCGGTGGTCAGCACGGTCGGTTGCGCCGCGAATGATCCGGACATCATTCTCGACGACGAGGGTGTCAGTCTGGTGGAGGATCTCTGCGGCGCCACAACCGTGCCGCCCTCGCCGCCGAACTACATCCCGAACAACCCGCTCTCAGCGTTCGACGGCTTGGATCCAAACGGCGATTGGACCATTCGTATCTCGGACAACGCCGGCATCGACACCGGCACGCTGATCCGCTGGTCGTTGCATGTCGCCAACAACGCGCCGGTCTGCCCGACCGGTGGTTGCACGTGCTTCGGTGACATGAACGGCGATGGTGGGGTCAGCGGACGGGACATCAACCTCTTCGCCCAATGCGTCGCTTCCGGCGGAGCAGGTTGCCCCTGTGCCGATATGAACCACAGCGGCTCGGCCACCAGCGCCGACGTGCCGGCCTTCATCACAGCCGTGATGACCGGCATTTGCGGTCCGTAAACACAGATCGGGATCGCAAGACTGGGTCTTGGATTTCACCCGGGCGGGTCGCTCTCCATCGGAGGGCGGCCCGCCCGTTTCTTATAAGTCGTTCATGTGGTGGCGCTTAGGGGCGGCCGTGGACCGGAATTCGAATGTAAATTCCTGCTGATCACTCTCCGATTTTCTTGCTTTCAAACTTACGTCCGTGTTACGATCTTCGCCGAAGAGGCAAGGCGGGCGAGCACCCCCGACCTGTCGATGACGCACAGATCCGGTTCCGGGCATGCGTCCTCGGCATTCAAAGATTGAGCCCTGCTCGTTTCCGCTTTTTAGACTGGAAGGAGCGACAACAAAAATCATTGAATCCGCCGTTGTGCGCCTTATTTGCGCGCTTGGATTCCGGTGCATCGTTTGCGCGCGCACCGCATTTCCCGGACTTGTTTGGATTCATGTCGTTGTCGATAATCCACGATCCTCTTTATACATCGAGTACTCGGACAGGTTCCCGCCTCTGCGGGGCTTTGTTCTGGTGGAAAGAGATTTCGAGGCCGAACGGTCGCGTAGGCCTGGGCCGGCCTTGAAAGAGCGAACGAAAAGGAAGCGGAGGTTTTATGAGGTTTCAGAGTCGGTTTAAGGCAAGCTGTTGTTGGTGCTTGGCGATGGCCGCCGTCCTGGCCGTTGCAGCGCCGGCATCCGCACAGGTCAAGATTAGTCAGGTCTATGGCGCCGGTGGCAATTTGCTCTCGCCACTCGCAAATGACTACGTCGAACTTTATAACACAGGCGCGCCACAGGACTTGACCGGTTGGTCGTTGCAATACGCATCCGCCACCGGCACGACATGGACCGTGACCGCGCTGCCATCCGTCGTGCTCGGGACTGGCAAGTACCTGCTTGTCAGGCAGGCAAACGGTGGCACGATCGGTGACGAAACCGCGGCAGTGGCCATCGCGAACCAGGTGCCCGGCCTCCCGGCGCCGGATGGCACCGGCACGACCGCGATGGCGGCGGATGCCTTCAAGGTCGCGCTGGTCAGCTCGACAACGGCATTGGTCGGCGGAACCCCCACTTATGCGGCAACCCCGTCTCTTCAGGATTTCATTGGCTGCGGAACGACCGCCAGCTGGAATGACGCCTCCGCTTCAGGCGTTGCGCACACCGCCGCCAACAACGCTCCGCCGGCGTCTGTAGCTCATGCCCTTTATCGCCTGGGTTGCGGCTCAACGGACACCGACTCCAGTCGCGCTGACTGGGCCGTTGGTTGGCCCGCGCCGCGGAATACGGCTACCCCGGAGAACATGGGATTCTCGGTCATCGGCACCGCTCTGCCGCTGACGGTTGAGGAAACGCAGACGGTTCGCCTCACCGCCTCCCCGTATATATGCGGCGCCGCGTTGGCTGACATGCTTTGTCCGTTGGATGAGACCGGCATCATGTGCATGCCTGCTGGCGCTGCTTGCCGTGTCAACAACCGGAACGGTACATGCGTCCAGGGATTGCGCTGCCGCTGCGACACCGGCGGCCTGGCGGTTGACACGGCCCTCATCGGCGGCGGCGTTGTCACGCTCCTCGATGACGGCGTAGCCCCCGACGAAATCGCTGGCGACGAAGTCTATACCGCAGTCGTTACGGTTGCCCCCGGCACCGCTCCTGGAACGAAGAATCTTCCGATCACGGCCAACGATGGCGGCAGCCTCTCGGGCGGCAGCTACATCAGCATCCTGGTCAAGGGAACGGCGACGCCTGACAACGACAACTGCGCCGGCGCGACCGCGCTTGCAGTGCCGTCTACGACGAATAGCACATTTACAGACTTGACGGTCGAGTCGAATGGTTTCGCAACTTTCTTCAGCGCTCCCACAAGCGGCCACAGTTCGCGCCGCGGTGCCTGGTATACAGTCGTCGGCACCGGAAACACCATGACCGCGTCGCTCTGCGCGACGACGCCGGCTCTGGACACGGTCATTGCTGTCTTCTGCGGTCCCTGTGACGGACTCACCGTCGTCGCCACCGGCGACGATGGCGGTCCTGCCTGCGCAGGTTCGGCGGGCTCCGCCAGTTGGTGCTCGTCGGTTGGTACGACTTACACCATCTGGGTCGCGCGCTTTACAACGACCGGCGTTTCAACAGCGCCCTATACACTTGACATCACCGACAACGCCACACCGTGCGCGACAGCGTTCCCGTGCCCGACCTGCCTGGGTGTGTCCGGTCCTTACACCGAGTCCGAACCCGCCTATGGTCCGCATCGCAACGACGGCTGCGGCTCGACGCCCAATCTCTTCACGGACATTGCCAGTCCGACGGCCGGCAACACCGTAATCCGCGGTGCGGCGCGCGGCATGACCGGCAACCGCGACATCGATTCATATCGATTCCAAGCCACGGCGAATGGCGTAATGACCATGACGATTGATACGCTTGGCGCGAATGCCCAAGCGCAGCTCAATACGCTGGCTGCCGGAGGTGTGTGTCCGCAGGTGAGTGTGGTCAACACCCCTGTCACCATAGCGCGATGTACAACGGGCACCCAGACGTCTGTGTCTGCAGTCATCACGGCGGGCCAGTGGTACGTCATCAATGTGGTCGGTGGTATCGGGATGCAGGTGACTGCGGCCGGAACCGTGTTCGGCGGCCAGATGCCTGGCGGTACGACACATCAGTACACCCTGACGCTGAATTTCGGTGCTGCTGGCGCATGCTGCCGGCCTGATGGTTCCTGCGCAGTCTTGACAGAAGCCGCGTGCCTGGCACTCGGTGCTGGCGCGGTATTCCATCCCGACGAAGGATGTCCGCCGGCAACGCCATGCGCACCGGGCGGCGCCTGCTGTCTGACCGATGGTTCATGCTCGATCTTGATTCAGAGTGTGTGCGAGGCCAATCCTAACTTCTATCGCTGGACCGAAGCCGCCGCGTGCACGCCGAACCTGTGCGTCGGCCGCTGCTGCCATGCGGATGGCTCATGCACAACCGTCATTGCGCCGCAGTGCAATCAGCCGGGTGACGTTTATGCCGGTGATGGCACCGTGTGCTCCGTTTCGGGCGATGAATGCCGGGGTCGCTGCTGCGAGCCTGACGGCACCTGCGCCTTGATCGGACCGGCCGATTGTGTGTCACCAGACACCTTTGGTGGCCTGGGCACCTCTTGCGCCGATCTTCGCACGTACGGCAACCCGACGCCGCCCACGGTATCAATCCCGTCGAGCGGTGCGGCCCCGCCGAGCGTGATCAACGTGCCGGACAACTTCTTGATTCAGGACGTGGACGTGCGCGTCAGAATTCAGCACACGTGGCGATCTGATATCAACATTTGCCTCACGGGTCCGGGCGGAAGCCCGACCGTGGCGCTGACCGCGAGCCCGACCTGCATAACGGGCGGCAACTGCGGTAGCGAAGACAATTACAACGCCATCTACAACGACGAAGGTGCGGCCATCGTTTGCGCGAGCGCCAATCTGTTAAACCTTGCCGCAACGCCGGATCAAGTCATCCCCGGTCAGTCATTGGCCGCGTTTGACGGTCTCTCATCGTTCGGCGATTGGACGCTTGCCATTGTTGACGACACCGGCGGCGATTCCGGCACGTTGTTGGAGTGGGCGCTCATTCTCGACAATGGTCCAGCCTGCTTGGGTGCGTGTTGCAATGGAAGTTCGTGCACCCGTGTTTCGGCTGCGGCATGTGCTTCGGGCGGCGGTATCTATCAAGGCGATACGACCTCGTGTTCGCCGAGCCCATGTGCTCCGAACGGCGCATGCTGCCTCGATACGGGCTGTTCGATTCAGGCACAAGCAGACTGCAACACGGCCGGTGGCGTTTATGGCGGCGATGGCTCCACGTGTGCCAGCCCGGCGCCGTGTCAGGCGCCTTGCTGCAAGCCCGACGGCTCTTGCACATTGCAAACAGTCGCATCCTGCAACGCCATCACCGGCGCGGTCGCCGGAACGCTGGGCACGCCCTGTCCGGCACCGCCATGTGCACCGCTTGGCGCCTGCTGCGCCGGCGACGGCACGTGCTCTGGTCCCGTCACTGAGGCGGCCTGCACCGCTTCGGGCGGCATCCGATGGACCAGCGGCGAGTCTTGCACGCCGAATCCTTGCCAGGGTCGATGCTGTGCCCCGGATGGCACTTGCAACGTGACCCTGTTCAACGCGTGCCTCGCTCCGAATATCTACGGCGGCGACGGCACGGATTGCAGCAACCCCGATGCGTGCCTGGGTCGGTGCTGCCTCGCAAATGGAACCTGCAGTGTGACCGGCCCCGGTGATTGCGCCGGAACCTTTACAATCGGGTTGAACTGCAGCAACACCACTGTTCTGACCTACCCGGTATCGTTGTTCATGCAGGATCCGGATGCAGGTGGAACACCGGTTTCGGATGTGCAAATCGTCAGTGGGTTCACCGGCAACATCACCGATCTGGATGTGGATGTGCAGGCTACTCACACCTTCCCAGGCGACGTCACCGTGACGATCGAACACTTGGGCACTGTGGTGGTCATCTACGATCGACCGGGTGTCCCGGCCACGACCTTCGGTTGCGGCACGGACAACTTCGACATCATCCTCGATGACGAGGGTGCGGGTGGTCCGATCGAGACCGTGTGCAACGCAGCAGCGCCGTCGGCCCTTTCGCCGCCGAATTTTGTGCCCAACAACCCGTTGACCGCGTTTGACGGCATGGATCCGAACGGTGCCTGGACCATCACGGCTGCCGATGTGGAACCTGTCGGGACGGACGTGGGCACCATCCTCCGCTGGTCGCTGCACCTCAGCGTCTCGGGCGACGTCTGCCCGGTCGGCTGCACCTGCTTCGGCGACATGAACGGCGACACGTTGGTGGACGGCGGTGACGTCTCCGGCTTCACGCAGTGCGTGATCTCCGGTGGCGGCGCCGGCTGTGCCTGTGCCGACATGAACCATTCGGGCACGGTCACTCCGGACGATGTGGCGGGCTTTGTTGCCGCGCTGCTCGCCGGTGGCTGCGGTCCGTAAGTTCGGAAGGTTCGTGTTGACGGGTTTGGCGGCTTGAGACTTTCGAGTCGCCGGGCCAGAAATAAAGAGTGACTCAATCAAGAAGCCCCGTCGCGATTCGCGGCGGGGCTTCTTGCTTGGATGGAGACCAAAGTGGAACCGATCTGTTGTCGAATGTGCGGGCCCGGGCCGGCGCCGGGGTCACGCTCAACTTGGTGATTCATGGGGTAACGGTCATCGCCGGTGGGGCCGATATGATGAATGCGGGCGTCGGCGGTCGGCGCGACCGGCCATTCCACGCGGGCATTTTTTCTCATGCAGACTCAGCCTCCGGCTGCCGATTCCACGGCGCGGCAACCCGTCGTGAACCGCCGGTCCGGGTTGGACGTCGTCGGCGTCGGGGCGACGATCGTTGCCGGGGCGCTGGTCCTCTCGCTTGCCTGGTTCAAACTGGCCAGCGTCGACATCGGGTACCACGTCGCCTATGGCGGATGGTTTCTCGATCACGGACACATCGTCGATCGCGACCCCTTTCTGCTCCCAACCGTCACGAAGTCATTTGTCAACGCAAACTGGGGTAGCCAGGTCGTCATGGCCCTCGTCCATCGTGCCGCCGGCGCCGGCGGGCTCTTTGCGCTTCGTGTGCTGTTGATCGCCGTCATATTCGCAATGATGGGCTGGATCGTTCGCCGGGCGACGCTTCGATGGCAGCCGGTGGCGTGGACATGGGCGCTGGCCGGGCTCGCCGCATATGAGCGGTTCACCATGCGACCGGAGTTGTTCAGTTACGCATTCATGCTGGCAATGTTGGCGGTGCTGCACGGTCGATCGCTGACGCGGCGGCGGATCATCCTGCTTGCGATCCTGCAACTCGCGTGGGTCAACTTTCACAGTTATTTCCTCGTCGGCCTGATGCTGACCGGTGCATATGCGGGCACTGCGTGGTTCCGCGCATTTCTTTCGAACCCATCGAGATCAAATGCGAAAGAGGATTCAGCGCATGCGCGTCTGCTTGCGTGGGCGCTTACCATTCAGATCGCCGTCTGTTTCATCAATCCATGGGGATATCGGGGGGCGACGTTCCCGGTTCAAGCCCTTCGCTCATTGGAGGCCGGCGGCATTCTGGGTTCGACGCCCGATCAGGCCGCGACGGACAATCCCTGGTCGCTCATTTCCGAGTTTCATTCACCGTGGTCGCACTTCGAGATGCGTGTCGCATCAAGGACATTGTCCGGATACGTGCTGGTCGTGGCTTTGTCCGGTCTTGCGGCAATCATGGCGATTCGCCGCGGCCGATGGGCCGAACTGCTGTTCCTCGTGGCGCTCTTCGCCATGAGTTGCCAGATGCGACGGAACATCGCGCAGTTCGCGCTGGCCGGCGTCCCGATCGCGATGTGCCTGTTGGTCGCACCGGTTTCGTTGGATCAGCCGATAAGGAGGTTTCGCGCGCTGATCGGCAACATTGCAACCGTGGGGCTTGCCGTGCTCGGCCTTGTCTGGATCGTCGGGATTGTCGACGGCCGCTTTTACTACTCCGAGCGTCGATTAAATCGGGAATTCGGATTCGGCTATTCGAGTCGCTCGTTCGCCAATGATGCAGCGGCATGGCTTGGCCGCCAGGCCGACGTCGAGCCCGGTCTGTTCGTCAACTACAACGCGTCAAGCAACGCTCTGCCCAAACTGGGCGGGCGATTCAAGCTGCTGGTTGATACGAATACGTTTGCCTACAATGAAGACACCCTGGGCCTGGCGCAGCGACTGGGCCAGGGCAGCGATCGGTACGCCGAGACCCTCGAGAAACTCGGCCTGCAAGCGGCGCTCATTCAATGCGGCGCGGATGCCGATGCGCTCGTTCGCCAGCTCGCGGCGGATTACACCGAGTGGGCATTGGTCTACTTCGACCGGCAGGCCGTTATTTTCGTGCGGCGCATTCCGGCGCATGTGCCGTTGATTTCGGCCAACCGGGTCGATGCGGCGCGCCTCGATCCAGCGGCATGGATGACGGCCGCGCCGTCAAGCGGAATTGCCCGCGCCGTGGACCTGACCGCTTCGGCCGCGGTGCCGCTGGCGCTGGAGTGGCACGATCGCGCCATGCCGATGCTGCGGGACGCTGTCGCGGCCGCGCCGGATTATGATGAGGCGTGGGTCAACCTCGGAAAATGCTTCGGAATCCGGGCCAACCGGGCACGGGCAGAGGGCCGCACCGCCGATGAGGCCGCGGCGGATTTGCGGGAGGCGATTCGGTGTTTCGAGCGAGCCAAAGCAATCCATCCGCTGTCGGTCGAAGCAGCCTCCAACCTTCAGAAGGCGAATCAGAGCCTCGAAAGCCTCTTTCCACAGGCGCGCCCCGGTGGCAGGATCTGATTCTGCTCATTCAATTCGTAATGATTATCCTGCTTTTCGGCAGCGCACAGGGGCCGACCAGCCGTCCAAAGAATGCGCAATCCCAGCCAGCCACTCAGCCCGCCGGCCCGCGCATCGTGGATTTCGGCGACGGCATCAAGATCAACTATCGCGAACGACAGGTAGAAGTGGCGGGGGAGGTCATTCTGCGTGAGGGGCCCTTGGAATTATTCGCGTATTGCAAGGCGCCGGCCCCCAAGGAGCATGAGTCCATCGTGCTGATTCCCGCCAAACCGCAGCGTGTTTTCATCGCATTGGGGTTGGTGGGCGCAACCCCCGGGGCGCCGACGCGGTGGTTTCCCGAAACGCAGACCCTGCGGAATGCGACGGGAGATCCCATTGAGGTGTTGGTTCGATACAAGGACGGCAAGACCGAGGCAACCGTCCACGCCACACGCTGGATGCTGGACGCCGGCAACCGGAAGCCCATGCCGGCCACGCATTGGATTTTCTGCGGATCGGAGCGGTCCGACTCGGGCGGCTTTGCGGCCGACATGGAGGGCACATTGGTGACGGTTGTCGATTTCACGACATCGGTCCTTTCGCTTCCGCAACGTCATTCAGATGCCGACGCGGAGCTATGGCTTGTGGCAAATTCCGAGGAAATTCCGGCAATAGGAACGCCTGTCACGCTGATCCTGCGACCGATTTCTACCGAAGTCACTATTGAAATTGACAAGGGCGGTCGGTTCCGAATCGACGGACGCGTCTATCCTCTTGGCGACCTTCGGCGACACCTTGAGGCTCGCCTGGCGGGTTGGGTCGATCGGGCGACGATAGCGATCTCGCAGCCCGATGGGCCGGAGGCGGCGGCAAACGCCAGGCTGGTGACGCAGTTGACCGAGTTGGGGGTGGCAAAGGACCGGATTCAGGCCGGGAATGCGATTGATGGAGCCCAAAAATCCCGTTCGAGCAGAATTTCCACCTCCGCGCCGGCACAGAGAAGGGGGCGCTAGGCCGGGAGGTCCGATAAGCTTTTATTTGGTCGGTCTCGCGGCGAGAGCATCGGAGGCCAATGCGACCTGACATCAACCACGGCCGATAACTGACTTGGCAGACTGCTGATAAGGTTATGCTTTTGAGCAGTTTATGAACGGCATGGCCGGCCCGAATGAACGCCGAATACCTGAAACTTGTGAACCGAGAGGTCTGAATAACCGATGGGACACCAATGGTGAATGGCCGCACGGAAACGGCCTTTTCTTAACGAAAAACTGACCAAAACCACCCAAGGGACTGCCGTTGTTTTTTTCGCAGGGCACCGTGCAAAATGCTTGACAATGTCCTCCCCAAAGTGGTATCGTTAGGGGACGTGGTGAAAGAACTACGTCTGTATAGGAAGGGAAATCAGGATGAATAAGCGCGTTTTCTCCATTGCTGCGGCCTGCTCGCTTGCGATGCTCGCCTCAGTCGCGTCAGCGGTTACGATCGCTCCTGGTGGAGCCGTTCTCACGAACGGCACAAGCCTCGGTGCCGATCCGTCATTCAACAATGGCACGGTGATCGCTTCCAACGCCACACCGTTCATCGGCATTGACAGTTTTTCCAATGTCAAGTTCACCGGTGTGCTGTATGCCAACGTTGTTCGCGAGTCATCTGGTCTCTTGAGCTTCTACTACCAGATCCACAACGACATCACATCGCTCGACGCACTTGAGCGATTCACGAACCAGGACTTCACCGGGTTCACGACCGATGTCGACTACCGCACCGATGCCCAGACCGGCATCACGGGCGGCAGCGCTCTGGTTGGCACGGTTGGCTCCCGTTTCGCCACGCGAAACTCGACCGCTGCGGTCGTAGGTTTCACCTTCAATTCGACCGGTGTGCCGCAGGGTGCCGACACCTACTGGCACGTGATTCGCACGAATGCAACGCTCTTCACCAGCGGCTCGACGGCTCTGCTGAATGGCGGTATCGCCACCGTGCAGACCTTTGCTCCGCTGGTTCCGGAGCCGGGTTCACTCGCCTTGCTCGGACTCGGCGCCCTGATGCTCCGACGCCGCAAGTAATCACTGAACCCTTCATCCTGTAAATATTCGACCCCTGCACCTCGCTTTGAGTTGCAGGGGTCTTTTCATTGGTGCAGGAGCGCGCTCACGGGCCTACTCCAATGTCGGTGGAACTTGGGAGAGCCGTGAGCAGCGGGCTTTGATCGCAGCAGCACCGGCCAATTGGGATTGATGGTGCGAAGTGCGTTATCGTTTCCCATGATTATCGATCTCAGGCCAGGTGCCTTGGCCGATGCAGCCATTGCGAGCGCAAGGGCGTTTCCAACGCCCGCTTTAATCCGCGTCAGCAGTCGCACAATTGCAACCACCGTAGGGTTTCGCGATTATTAGGATTCCGCCCTCGCGATACTTTTGGTGCTCCAAAGCGTATCAACCCCCATCTGCGACATTCATCATCGCTTCCGCCGCGATTGCTCGCTTGAAATGGGTTGGAATGGGATATAACAAGTTGATCCGGGACCAACCGTAGCGGTCGGCGACCATTCATGGTCTCTTCCCTTGGGACCGTCCGATAAGGGTAGGTCGAATCACCGTGCATAGAAGCACACAAATGCGATTCACACTGGTCGAAGAACAGCCGATCCAAGCGAATCGTCGGGGCTGAATGACAGCATCGTGCCGTCGAAACAAACGGGTCCCAAAAACGAAAAAGTAGCGGTCTGCCGTGGCGATTTGCTTGACATCAGCAGGTCAATTGCAGTATTCTCAGTGTCTGTACGGGTTGAATCCGTAACTCCATAAGGAAGGGAAACAGGAATGAACCGGCGGGTATTCTCATCAGCGGTGTGTGCGTTGTCGATGTTTGTCTGCGTTGCGTCCAGCGCGCGGGCCTCGGTCCTTGCCCCCGGCGGGACGGTGGACCCGTTGCTGAGCACAACAGTTGCAGGCGATCCATCACTTGCGGGAACGGTTGTCGCTTCGGTGACGTCGCCGTTTTCTGGTCTTGACGTCAATAACGTTGTGCGATTTACCGGTATTCTTCAGTCGCATGTCGTTCAGGAAGTCGGCGGCACCCTGTCGTTCTACTACCAAGTTAGCAACGACCAGAATTCGCTCGATGCGATCGGTCAGCTGACCAACTCCAACTTCGCCGGTTGGGTGACCGATGTCAATTACCGCCTCGACGCCATGGCTGGCATTGCCGGCGGCAGCATCAATCCCGGCACGCAGCAGGGTTCGTATGCGACGCGAAGTGGCGACGGCTCGCTGGTTCGCTTCCACTTCGTTCCGTTCCCGGTGGGCGCTGGTGAATTGGCTCAGGGCACCACGTCGCTCTGGCATGTCATCCGCACGAACGCAACGGCCTTTACGCTCGGCAACACCGCCATCATCAACGGCGGAAATGTGAACGTCCAGACCTTCGCTCCGATTCCCGAGCCGGCCACGCTGGGCCTGGTCGCGCTGGGTGCGCTGACCCTGCTTCGCCGCCGCCGCTAATCGGAGAAACAGCCTTCCTTTTGATTGATCAATGGCCTCGCTTGCGGAATCGCGGCGAGGCCATTTCTATTTATTGAAAAAAAAACCGAGGCCACTGGGTGGCCCCGGCCTGGTGGGAAGAACCGCCGTTCACCAGCAAGGGTTGCCGGCGAACGCGGGTTGTGGGTGCGTCCATCCTGGACTCGCCAGAGGCTGGCCGATCTCCTCATGAGATGCCGTTCGTCGCCTCTTGCATCGATGTTCGGACCAATCCGGACGTGCGATTAGATAATTGGCGACGAACGTTGGCGGATGCATTCTTTTTTTTTTATTTGACAAGTTTGGGCATTCGACGGCGGCGAGCAGGGCGCAGAAATTGCCTGTTGCGCCCGGTTTCATCGCGAATTTGCGGGGCTTTCTAGTCAGGCCGGCCGGGCTGCCGGCGGCCAGATTGTGCGGAGGGCCGTCAGGATCGTGCGTGTCGCGGATGATTTATTCAATGTGTAGAAATGAATGCCGGGAGCGCCGCGCTGCAGCAGATCCAGGCACTGCGCCGTGGCGTACGCCACGCCCAGGCTGAGTACGGCGTCCTCGGAGTCTCGTAGGCGATCCAATTCGTCCAGCAGGCTCTGCGGAATCGAGGCTCCGCACATTGAGGTGAAGCGGCGTATCTGCTCGACGTTGGTGATCGGCATGATGCCCGGCACAATGGGCACGCCGATGCCCGCAGCCCTCGCCCGGGCCGTGAAATCAAAATACTTCTGGTTGTCGAAAAAGAGCTGCGTGACGAGGAAGTCCGCGCCGGCATCGACTTTGTGCTGCAGATGGGCCAGATCGGCTTCCAGGTCGCGCTGACCGTCGGCCCGCATGCACTCAACGTGTCCCTCGGGGTAGCAGGCGCCGCCGATGCCAAAGTGCGGAAACTCCGAACGAATAAAGGCCGCCAGTTCGTTGGCAAACCTGAATCCGCCGGGAGCCGCGGTGAACGAGTCCGCCCCTTTGGGAGGATCGCCGCGGAGCGCAAGCACGTTTTCAATCCGGGCCCCGGCGAGTCGCGTCAACACCTGGTGCAACTCGGCCCGATCGGATCCGACGCACGTCAGGTGGGCCATCACGTCGATGCCATGATGCTGCTGGATCTCGGTCACCAACTCGATCGTCCGGTCGCGCGTGCTGCCGCCGGCCCCGTATGTGACCGAGACGAACGTCGGCTTCAAGTCGCGCAGCGCCGCGATCGACTGCCGGAGTTGGTCCAATCCGGTGTCCGTCTTGGGCGGGAAAAACTCAAACGAAAAGCAGGGCCGGCCGGTCGCAAGCAGTTGGCGAATTCGCATGGGATTGAGGGAGATTCCTTTCGCGCGGCGATCGGGGGGCGCCGACAATTGAAGCTGGTCGGGTCAATCAGTCTTCTTTTCGGGCGGCGTTTCTGTCTTGGGCGTCGTCTTGGAACTTGCCGGCTCCTTCAGGGCCTTCTCGACGTCGGCCAGGAACTTCTTATCCGTCATCGGGTCGACCTTCGGCCCGTAGCGTCCGACGACTTCTCCTTGCCGATTGATCAGGAATTTCGTGAAATTCCACGGAATTTCCCCGCCGAATTCATGTCCCTTGTCAGTTGCAGTCAGGTACTTGTAGAGTGGACAAATGTCATCACCCTTGACCGAGACTTTGGCAAGGATCGGAAACGTCACCGCAAACTTGGACGTGCAGAATGCCTTGATTTCCTCGTTTGGGCCGGGTTCCTGTTTCCCGAAATTGTTGGCCGGGACGGCAATGACGGCCAGCCCCGCGTCTTTGTGCTTTTCATACAGCTTCTGCAGCGGTGCATACTGCTTGGTGTAACCGCACTTTGAGGCCGTATTGACCAGCAGGACGACCTTTCCGGAGTAGTCGGCAAGGTTTACCTCCTTGCCGTCGATGTCCTTCATGGTGAACGCCAGGGCCGAGGCCTTCGCGGTCGGTTTTGATTCGCCAGTCGTGCCCTTGGAATCGGTCGGCGGCTTCGCGCCGGCCGGTGGGTCGGCCAGGGTGCGAGTCGAGCGAAAGAGGAGAATGCCGACGACAACAACCGCGACAACTGATGCTGCAAGTCCGGAATGGCGGGGCATTGTCAAGCCTCCAGGGATTGAGAATCGAATCGAAAGTTCAACCCATGCGAAAGCGCCATTTTCGCAACGCAGCGCTGGGGCGTCAACTTGCCGCATTGGGTTTGCTCGCCCAAGCGGATAGACTCTGGCCGTGAAGGTCACGGCCATCATTCCCGCCCGCTTCGGCTCCACCCGGTTTCCAGGCAAGCCCCTGCTGTGTGAAACGGGTAGGTTCCTGATTCAGCACGTTTATGAACGGGCCTCCCGCGCCCAGTCGGTTCAGCAGGTCGTGGTTGCGACGGACGACCAGCGTATATTCGATGCAGTCCGCGGCTTTGGCGGACTCGTGGAGATGACCCGCGAGGATCATCCCAGCGGGACCGATCGCGTAGCCGAATGTGCTGCGAAGCTTCGATTGGGGTCTGGCAGCCTTGTCCTGAATGTTCAGGGCGATGAACCCGAGATGGACCCGGGGCATCTGGATCAACTGGTGGCCGCCATGCGGCGATCGCCGGAGTGCCGAATGGGCACGCTGGCCTGTCCGTTCCCAGCGGACGGTCCGCGCGAGGGGCCGGGTTCACCGGCGGATCCCAATCGGGTCAAGGTGGTCATCGATGCGGCCGGACAGGCGCTCTATTTTTCACGGAGTCTCATTCCCTATCCGCGCGATACGCACGGGTGCGTGGATGATCCCAGCCGGTGGCTCTTGCACCTCGGCGTTTACGCCTACGAGATGGCATTTCTTCAATCGTATTCAGGCTTGAATTGCGCCAGCCGTGACGACGAAGCCGCGACACGGGCTGCCGCACTCGAAGACGCCGAGAAATTGGAGCAATTACGGGCACTGGCCTGTCGTGATGCGGGCGGCGGAATTGCGGTTGCTCTGGTGGACAAGGCCGCGCCAGGCGTGGATACACCGGAGGACTACGCGGCATTTCTCAAGCGCTGCCGCGACTCGGCCGGCCAATAAATCAGATGATCGAGCACTGATCGGCGCGAAGCCAGCCGCCCTTGCCGTCGGAAAGTTCCACGTAGAACCATTCCTTGCCTTCGACGTCTTCGCGGGTCTCGCGGATCAGCACCTCGACGCCCTCGCTCAGCGGCCGGTCGAGCTGCGGATCGTAGTTTTCGCCGTATCCTTTTCGAAGCACGACGTTGTTCGTCGTCAGAACGCCCTCGGTGGTGTGCATGCGATGAAACCGTTCGACGGCGACACTGGTCCAGACCGCGATCGTGAACGCGGCGATGGTCCATTTCATCCAGGTCAACCATGTCGCGCGGAGCGAGAACTGCCTCGCAACCATCAGCAACAACCAGAACATCACATATCCGCAGACGGCCAGGACCAGACGCGATGAAAACGCCGTGTTGTGGTGCCAACTGAAAACGGTCTGCGTGAACTGGCTGAGGGGCGCGGAAGGAATCGGCGTTTCAACGCGCGATCGGGCGAATTCGAGATTGCGCTGAATGCGCTCGTTTCCCGGTTCGAGGCGAAGCGCGCGGCGGTAGTTGACGATGGCCGGGCCGATCCGGCCGAGGCGAACAAGACTGTTGGCGAGATTATAATACAGCCCGGCGCTCTTGTGGCCGCCGTCCAGCAAATCGCGGAATCCCAGCGCGGCCCGCTCGAAAAGCTGCTGCGATTCTTCGGGATTCGACGTCTTGCTTGCGACCGCGGATTCATACTGGGTAAGCGCCTGTCGCAATGTCGCCGCGGCGGACGGTTCGCTGGCAACGCTCGCCCGCAAGGTGGGGACGGCTACGGCGAAAACAATAGCCATGAACAGCGTGGTGACACGTTTCATCGGATCCCCGCTGATTCAAGAACATCGAGGACGCTGCCGGCCGTGCCCGACAGGGAATCGCCGCCGCCCGTCGCACCGCCGTAACTGATCTGTTCGACCCGCGTTAGAAACGAATCAACTGTCTGAATAGTGGAGGCGGGCACGTGGCGCTCCGACAGCAAACGAACAGCGTCGGTCCGCGTCAGCCCGCCGGCGGGCACGTTGAAGCAGTCGGCGATGTAGCCGAGCACGGCGGCGCGGGCGGATTCCGCGTCGGGCTGCCGCAGGAGTTTGCGGGCCTTACCGAGCGCACCGGACCGGCGTCGCAGGGCCACGTCGTTCTGAAATCGCGCGCTCCGCGCCTGAATGATGGACACGACCAGGTACACGATGGGCATTCCAATCAAGACAACCCAGGTGACCGGCCCGATGCCCGTCCGTTGATCGGCGAGCAGGCGGGCCGTGTCATCCTCATTGGCCTCGAGTCCATCGGCCAGCGCCGCGAGCGGTGCCGGCGTCGCTGCGCCCGCGGCCGGTGGCGTCATTCGTTCGAGTAGGCCGGTCGGGCGGACCTTAATAGGGATCGGGTCGCTCTTTGCTGTGAAGAACTTGCCGGAGTCGGGATCGAAGAAACTGAATGGAATGGCGGGAATTTCGCGTACATCGTCGCGCTTGGCGCGGATGGTCTGGGTGAAGACTTTCTCAGCGCCCATCACGCTGCCGGCGAGCGAATCGCTTGGGATTTCGAAATCGCGGGTCAATGCGTCGACGCGATCCAACCGCGGCGCCGACAACGCCTCGAGCGAGCCATTGCCCCGGATTCTGAGTGACAGCGTGATCGGGTCGCCGACAGGCACGGACAACGGCTTGGCCGCGGCGGAAATGCGATAGCGTCCGACCGCGCCGTTGTAATCGGCCGGACGGCCTTCGTTCGGAATGGGCAGGATGGTCAAGTCAGGCAGCTTCGGCGTCTCGCGTAGACGCCTGGCACGATTCATCGAGACGCTGCCGAAGATGTCGCGCTGAAAGGCGACGGGGTAGTTGTAGGCGATCTCGATCTGGCCGAAATCGAACGGCCCGCTCTGGGTGGGCACGACCGACAAATCGATGCGATAGACGAAGTAGTCGAACGGGACGCCCCGCTCGTCCACGCGCTGTTCCTCCGAGACGGTGGGGCGGTTGTAGTCGCCCTGGGAAAAAACACCGAGGGAACTCTCAGCCGCGCCATACTGCCGCCACAGCGTCCACATCTGCTCTGCGGTCAGGGTGAAGTCGGACTTCTGGTATTTCTGCACGACGAGTTGCAGCGTCACGGTGATGGGCTGGCCGACGTAGGCCTTCTCACGTGGGGAAAAGACCTCGGTCAGAAACAGCGGTCCGGTGACCGGCGACGCCGTGACGTTGAGCGTGGGGCGGTTCGATGTATATTGTCGGCCGTCTATGTCAATCGTGAAAGCGGGCAGTGTGTATCGCCCGGCCGCGCGCGCATTGACTTCAAAATGATGGGTCACGTCGGATCGCACGACCTGCCCATTTACCTCCATGCGATTCATACTGGGCCGGCCCACCGGGCGAATGGATACATCCTTGATTGGCGAGAAGGCTGGTTGTGAGTCGGCATCGGCTCCGGCCACGATGATGCGGAGCATCACAGGTTCGCTTACGACCGCGGTGGACTGACTGAGTTCAGCGCGAATGGACTGGGCGCGGGCATGACTGCAGCAGAGCGCTGCGATGCACAGGGCCATCACAATGCGCCCGCGTTGCGATAGAATGTCCCTTGCCATCGCTTGCATTACCAATCCTTCTCCACCGGTATGCGCCCGCGCTGCTGCATCTCCATCTGTCGTCGCAATTTGCGGCGCCTGGCTTCAGCGTCCCGCGCCTGCTGCAGATAGCGCTCGGCCTCTTCCTTGGTCAGGCGGCGCATTTCGCCGGGCTGGCCGGCATCGCGCCGTTCACGGGCCTCGCTCTCTTTTTGATCCTTGTCGTCTTTCTCCTCCCCGCTGGCATCCTGATCGGCATCCTTGGGATCGTCGCCATCCTGGCCTTGTTGGGCATCATTTGGCTGTGATGAAGGTTGGGAGGTCTGCGATTGATCGTTGGGTTGACTGGTCGGTTGCGACGACGGCTGCGAACTCGGCTGATTTTGCTCGCCCTGATCATTGGGCTGGCTGGAGGGCTGCGATGACGGTTGCTGCTGCTGCTGTTGTTCCTTCTTCTTCTGCACCTGGCGCTCGAGGAAACGGATCATGCGCTCGGCAAGTTCGCGATTCAGTTTCGCATCGGCATCATTGGGCGCGATCTGCAGGGCTTCGTCGTAGTAGCGAATCGCTTTGGCGAGTTCGGCGATGGCGGTCTGATCGTCGCCGGCCTGCGACTCGGCGGCGAGTTGCGCTGCCGCATGGGCCGAGCGGCCCAAGTTGTACTTCGCGCGGGCCTCCAGGTCCTTTCGATCCGGCCGAACGGCGCTCTGAAATGCCTTTTCAGCCTCGTCGAACTTGTTCAGGCGATAGAGCGCGAGTCCGCGATTGTAGGCGACTTCCGGAGATTCCGGATTGGCCACGGCAGCCGCGTCGTATTCCCTCAGGGCGTCCTCAACCTTGCCCTCATCGAGCAGGCGATTCCCCTCGGCCACGCGGCGCGCGGCCTCCGCGGGATCAGGATCGTCGGCGCGGGCAGTCGCACTCGTCGTCGCGACACCGACGGCCAACACAATCGTCATGATTGCCAAGAATTTCGACGTCATGACACCGTTCCCAAGTTTTCCCTCGCGGGCCGACCACGTCGCTCGGCAATCATGGTCTCCACCGCAAGGAGGATCAACGCAGCGCCGGCCGGCCAATGGTAACGCGGCCACTTGCGTGGGGCCTTCTTCTCTTCGGCTTCCATCGTTTGTGAAGGCGCCACGCGGTTGTTGTAGAGCCATTCCAGCGTGCGTTCGCTGCCCGAGACAAGCCGACTCGGTTCGTACACGCTGCCGCCTGCCGTCGCGATCTGGCGCAGGGTGGCCTCATCCAGTTTCGACCAGACCTGCTGGCCGTCGTGCATCACGTATCCGGGGCGACCGTTATTGTCGGTAGGGATCAAACCGCCGCGATCGGCATCGCCGATGCCGATGGTGTAGATATCGACGCCCGACTTGTGTACATCGGTCGCCGCATCAACAACGCCCTCGCCATGATTCTCGCCGTCGGTCATGACAAAGATGACTCGCTTGTGGGGGCCGGTCTGTTCGAACGACTTTGCTGCGGTCTTCAGGGCCTCGGCGAGATTGGTTCCGCCAAGGCGGGCACTGTGAACGCCGACGTCGTCCAGGGTCATCTTGTAGAACTCGTAGTCGTCGGTGAGCGGGCACACCAGTTCGGCACGCCCGGCAAATGCCACGAGGCCGATCGATGCGCCCGAGAGTCGCGGAATGAGGCGTTTGATGTCGTCCTTGGCCCGCTCGAGTCGCGACATGCCGGCATCCTCGGCCAGCATGCTGCGGGAGACGTCAAGACAGATCATGATGTCAAGTTGGGGGCGGAACACGTCTTCGTAGTAGGTGCCCCAGCGCGGCCCCATGGCGGCGGCGACCATGCAGGTCATGGCGACGAGCGTCAAGATCGCCTTGACGTATTGTCGCGCCCGGCTGAGATCGGGCACCAGCGCCGCGAGCAGGCCGGCCTCGGCGAAACTGCGCAGCGCGGCAGACTTGCGGGCAAAGCCATAGACTGCGACAGCCGCGCAGACCACGACCAGCAGCAGCCAGGCGAGGCGATGAAAGTGACTGAACGGCAGTTCGAACATCGGTACGATTGTCCTACCTTAATCTATCAAACAGTCATTTCTGCATCACGGCGATAGCGGCACACGTTGGTTGACGCCGGCAGTTGATGTCTCAGTCATGGAATCCTCCGGAAGACCGTGAACGCCAGAATCTGCTCCAATGCGAGCGTCCCGAGCGCCATCATCAGAATCGGCGGCACGCGGACGCGACCCCATTGCACCCAGTCGGTCGCCAGTTCGTGCCACACCTGGAAGCGCTGTTCATCCACGACGGTGCGCTCCAGTTTGTCGATGGCTTGGTAGATCTCCTTGAGCGAGTTTTCGTCGCGCGCACGGAAGTACTGGCCACCGGTCAACTCCGCGACTTTCTTCAATGTCGCCTCGTCGATCTCGACGGGTGTGCGAAAGATCTGCGGATCGGTGAAGAAGCCGCCGATCTGACGTTCCTGGAAATCCGGCGCGGCGCCGACCGTGTAGATCTTGATGCCCAGCGATGCGGCCACTTCCGCGGCCTCGGGCGGCTTGAACTCACCGGCGGTCTGCTCGCCGTCGGTCAGAAGAATGATTGCCCGGCTCTTGATCTTGAAGTCCTTGTCCTTGGAGAGTTTTCGACCAGCGTCGCGAATGCGCTCGACGGCCAGCATCAAGGCGTCGCCGATGGCCGTGCCGCCTTCGCTGCGCGTGACCGCGACGGGAATGTCCTTCAACTCAGCAAGGAGCTTGCGATGATCGCGGCTCAGCGGCACAAGCGTGTCCGCGAAACGGGCAAACATGGTCAACCCGATCAGGTCGCCGTCGCGGCCCGCCAATTCGCGTTCATCGCCCTGCACGAAATCGGCGACGACCTGCTTGACGACATCGAGCCGCGTCTGGGGGCGGCCGCGGGCATCGCGAAAGTCAGCCTGATCCATGCTAGCCGAGCGGTCTACGACAATCTGCAGGGCGATGCCTTCGGTCTGAACGCGGGTCTGCTCGTCGGCACGCTGGGGCCGGCTGACTGCGAGGATGAGCAGCAGCATGGCAAGGGTGCGAAGGATCGGAATCAGATGCCGCAGGCGTATGCGAAGGGTCTGCGTGCCGGGTTCAAGGCCTTCCAGACTGGAGTAGCGAATGACCGCGCGGCGCTTGTGGTCGAACCAAGACCACCAGATCAGCGCGACCAGGGGTATGGCGGTGAGGAACCACGGATAATACAAACGGAGGTTCATGCCGCGACCTCCGCTTCGACGCGCGTCGCCGTCGCAGTGCTATTCGGCTGTGGCGACGTGGCCTCAATGAATCCGCGGGCGGCCTCGACGACCCAGTCGATGTCCGCGGCGGTGGGCACGGCGCGGGCGTATTTGACCGGGTCGCAGGCGGCGGTGAACTGCTGAAGCAGGCGCTTGTGCGGGTCGATGAGGTCGCCGGAACGCGACACGGCAACGATGAACTCCTCGCTGGTCTGCTCAGGCGCGCGAAGGCCAAATCGACGCTCCAAGTACTCGCGTACGATCGCATTGATACGGTAGTAGAACTCCTGGGTGCGACCGTTCTCGGGCAGCCGCTCGGCCAGCAGTTTCTTCAACTCGGCCATGGCCCAGATGTGGGCGGGCACGGGCGGCGGCGGGGGGGCGAGTCGACGCCCAAGGCGCGCAATCGGCTTGCCCGAGCGACGGGCCCACCATGCAACCGCGAGCAACGCGGCGACCACGCCGGCGGCCCACAGCAGCAGCGTTTTCGGCCAGGGCGTGGGCAGCGTTGCGACGGACTTCACATCGGCCGGGCTGCCGGTCACCGTCAAGTTGATGCCCGCCAACACGAGTTTGTCTTCGATGCGTTCGGCCTCGCCGGTCATGCGCGGCCTGGCATCCACATAGGGGATCTCCAACGGCGGCAGCGTCCACGTCCCCGCCGCCAGCGGGTCGAGGCTGAAATTCATCGTGGTGCTTTCGTACATGCCGTCGGGATCGGTCTGCTTCTCGGTCTCGACCTTAAGAACACCGAAGTCGCGAATCGTCTCATCCAGGTTGGGCGGCGTCACCTCCACACCGCGCTCCGCCTCAATGGTGAGTTTGACGCCGACGGTCTGCGGGATGGCGACTTCATCGCGATCGAGGCGAATGACCGCCCTGAGTGGGCCGGACTTGGCCTCGCGAACAATCGGCGTGACCGGTCGGCTGGTAGGCGCATCCTCCGCACGCGTTGCGGGCGTGGCAGCCGCGATCGTCAGCAGTGCCGTTGCGAGTGCTGTCAGGCGTGAATGCAATGACAATTTCAAGTACGGGCGGCTCATCGGCGTGCCTCCCGTGCGTGGAAGAATCGAATCAACGGCTCAACGTAGGACTGCCCCGTCACGAGTTCGACGGAGTCGCTCCGCAGTCGCCGCAGGTCGCGCTTGCGAGTCTCGGCGCCGGCGGTACGGCGGCGGTGAAAAGCCCGGCGGAATGCGGCGCTTGCGGTGTCGATCAACGCGCGCCGGCCGGTTTCGGCGTCCTGCAATTCGATGAAGCGCACGGCGGGCAGATCGGCTTCGCGTGGATCTGAAATGCAAATCGACACGATGTCGTGCCGCCGCCGGGCGACGCGCATGGCCTGCTCGTAGCCGGTGTCCTGAAAATCGCTGATGAGGAAGACCACGCAGCGGCGGCGGGCCACGCGATTCAGATACTCCAATGCGGTGGCGATGCTGGTACCGTTGCCGGTCGCCTGAAGGGTGAGGATCTCGCGGATCACCCGCAGCACGTGACGCGTTCCCTTCTCCGGCTTCACATAGCGTTCAACGTGATCGGAGAAGCCGATCAACCCGACACGATCGTCGTTGCGAATGGCCGAGAATGCGAGCGTGGCGGCGACACGCGCGGCGAGGCCGCGCTTCTCGTAAGCAGCGGTTCCGAATTCCTGCGAGCGGCTGACATCGACCACCAGTAGCACGGTCGTCTCGCGCTCCTCGCGGAATCGCTTCACGAACGGGCGTCCCTGCCGCGCGGTCACGTTCCAGTCGATCGAGCGGATGTCATCACCCGGCGCATACTCGCGCACCTCCTCGAACTCGATGCCCTGGCCTTTGAAGGCAGAGTGGTAGCCGCCGGCCAGCACGTCGTTGGCGAGGTGCGAGGAGCGGATGTGAATCCGGCGGATTTCCTTGAGTAGTTCCTTGGGCGTCATGGTCAGGGAACGGGCACGTGATCGAGAATGGTTTTGATGATGTCGTCACTGGTCTGATCTTCGGCCTCGGCCTCGTAACTGACGATCACGCGGTGCCGCAGCACGGGCGGGGCGATGTCCTTCACGTCCTGGGGGGTGACGAATCCGCGACCGGCGAGGAATGCGCAGGCCTTGGCGCCAAGGGCCAGCATGATGGTGGCACGGGGCGAAGCGCCATATTGTATAAAATGCTTGAGATCGAGTTTGAACTCGCCCGGATCGCGTGTGGCGAACACCAGCGAGACGATGTAGTCCTTGATCTTGTCGTCGATGTAGATGTCGTCGAGCGCCCGGCGGGCCGCCGCGATGTCCGCCGGCGTCATGACCGGCGTCACTGTCAGATCGGGTCGGGTATTGGCCATGCGGTCGAGGATCACGCGCTCCTGGCTGCGCGTGGGGTATGTCACGCGGACCTTGAGCATAAAGCGATCGACCTGCGCCTCGGGGAGCGGATAGGTTCCCTCCTGCTCGATGGGGTTTTGCGTGGCGAGCACGAGGAAAGGATCGGGCAGCCGGTGGGTCCCGTCGCCGATGGTGACCTGGCGTTCCTGCATGGCTTCGAGCAGGGCACTCTGCACCTTGGCGGGCGCGCGGTTGATTTCGTCGGCAAGGATGATGTTTGAGAAAAGTGGCCCCTTGCGTACCGTGAACTGGCCGCTGGAGGGTTGATAAATCAGCGTGCCGACGAGGTCGGCCGGGAGCAGATCGGGCGTGAATTGAATGCGGCGAAAGCCGGTGTTGATGCCGCGGGCGAGGCAGGAGACGGCTGTCGTTTTCGCCAGACCCGGCACGCCTTCGAGCAGGATGTGCCCGTTGGCGAGGATGCCGATGAGCATCTGGCGGAACATGTCCTCCTGGCCCACGAGAACGCGGGCCACCGACTCGGTGAGTCGGGCGAAGGGCTCGCTGGCGGTTTTGATGGCCGTGTCGACCGGCCGGTAAGTGGCTGCCGTGGTCACAGTTCAATGTCTCCTGTCGGACCGAAGAGCGTTCTTCGCCTTCGTCGTCGTCATAAGACCGACGGGTCCGGAGGCGGGGTTCCTGTCAACAATCCGTACACAATAGACCGCGTGTCCAATTCGATCAAACACGCAGGCAGCGGGGGAGAGTGTGATTGGTACGCCGGCGGAAGCCGCAGGTTCCGGCAGATACGCCTGCGTTACATCGGAGATGCATTGTTTTTATAAGTGTTCTGTCTATTTAGAGGGTGCCACTGGCAGCTTGCTGCCAGTGCGAGCGTGAGCTACCGCTGCTCTTCTTGGGGCTCTCTCATGCCTCGGCGCACGCTTGCATGCTCACGGGCTGACGAGCAGCCAGTCGCGCACCTGCGCAACGCCATCGCAATGCGACGGACCGGCCTGGCTGAAGCCCGGGGCTCCTTCAACTAAATAGACAGTGCGACTACTTCCGCGACTCGGGCGGAACCTCGAAGATCGACTGCGTCCGCACGATCTTCCACTCACCGGGGAAGGCGTGGTAGGCGTGAATGTGCAGCTCGTGGTGCCGCGTCTCGTAGTCGATGTAGGTGAACGGCTCAAGTCCCGCGGCCGCCCACTGCGGATAGGGCACGAAGAGGCCCTTGCGCTTCGCGTACCGCGTAAGGTCGCGGTAGGTGGTGCGGAAAATGTGCTCGGTCATCTCCTCGACCTGGCTGCTGAAGATGTACCGCAACTCGTCATTGAATCGGTAGGAGAAATCGCGTTCGCCGCGGAAGCGGAACTGGGTAACCAGACCGCGGTCGGTGAGCAAGTCGCTTGGCACAGCGGCCAGTTCGGTCACCATGGTGTCGTTGTTCTGGACGCTGACGAGGTGGGACAGGCCGCTGACCCAGATATTGGCGGTGAAGTCGCCATAAACCAAGTGCTTGTCCATGTAAATGTGGAACAGCTCGGGGTGCAGGGCACGGCGATACAGAAAAAAGTGCAGGTCCGTGCTGCGCTGCTTGGTCAATCCCAGTTCCAAGGGAGTATCCTTCGGGTTCGGCCCGGTCACGTTGTGTCCACCTTCGGTGCTCATAGTCTGCGATTATATTTAACGACAGCGGGGTCTGGCAACGAAATTCCGGTCGAAATCGCTGACAATTCGTTGTGAGACCGAAGGTTGGAGACTTGATGCACAGGCGAAAGTTGCGCCCGAAAGCGCGCTCGCGTTGCGGCGTGGGCATGCTCATAGGCTGAGCATTTGCAGTAGGTTACAGGCGAGGCTTGGGCTGAAGCACAGCGACGCAGTGATGAGGGAGCGCATGTGCATTTGCGACGTCAGGGGGTGATTTCGGTCAATGAACCGGCGACGGCCGCCCGGCGCTCCCTCGCTTGCGGAGGGGAAATCCGCGCTTGGTAGGCCTCGGCTTGCTGGCGATGCATCACTGCTCCGGCTCCGCCGGCCTCGGCGAGCTGGGCGTGAACGTCTGCCAGATACCGGAGAATCACCCGGTCTCCGGGAAGCCGTGTCTCGGCGGTCTCCAGGGCCTTCAGGGCCTCATTGGGCTGATCGGACGCCAGAAAGGCCATGGCCAGGTTGATGTGGGCATCGGCGTCGTTCTTGTCCAATTCAATTACTTTTTGGAAGCACGGAACCGCCTCCGCGGGATGGTCATAATCCATTTGGACGATTCCCAGGTTGAACCATCCGCCCGCGACGGCTGGGCGGAGGCGGGTGAAGGTCCGCCAGGAACCCAATGCTTCGGCGAGTCGTCCATCCCGCTGGGCTAGCGTCGCCAGGTTGTAATGGGCCTCGGCGTGCTCGGGATCCTGTTTCACGACCAGCCGGAATTGCTCCGCTGCCTCGGAGTAGCGCGAGAGTCGATAGAGCACGACGCCGAAGTTGTAGCGCGTCGTGTGGGCGGCGTTCGCGTGTTCGACCACCTTGGCGTAGGCCTCGACGGCTTCTTCAAATCGATTCAACCCGACCAAGGCTTCGCCGCGTCCCTCCCAGGCTTGATTCAGTTCGGGGTCGCGCGCGAGGACCGTGTCGAAGTCGTGAAGCGCGGAATCGAACTGTCCGGCCTGCAAGGCATCGAAAGCCCGCGACAAGACCACCTGGGGTGCGTTTTCGTAATTGCTTCGGAGTCGAACCGCTGCGTCGTCAATCTGCTCGGCGAGAGACTGAATGCCCATGGCCCAGGTCGAAGGCGCATCGGGGTCGCGGGCAGGCGCTGGCGTAGGCTCCGTCACTTCAGGATCATTCGATTCATCCGAGGTATCTGATTCGTCGCTGACGGCGGTGATGGGCGGCTCATACGGCTTGGTGGCGGCATCTGCGAAGGCCGGCTTTCCATCCAGCACGCCGCCGGTCGCCATCGCAACCACCGTCGACGCCGGCGCAGTAGTCGCTTCTTTGGGCCTTGCCGTCGCGTCAGCCGCGGCAACGGTCAGCAAGCCATCGTCGGCGGGCTTTGAATCGCTCGCGCCAGGCTTTCCGGTGTTGTCGGCAGCTGTTGGAGCCATGGCGACGCCTGGCTGGGGCGAAGCGGGAGCGGCGTTCTTGGCTGCCGAACCAACTGTCGGCGCGACGCCATCCGTCCTTGCCGACGCCGTGCTGAGAGTAGGGCGTACTGGTTCCGGCACCGGCCGCGCCATGGCCATGATTGGGAGCGGATCCAACGAACGGGGGCGCGGGCGAAAGATGTTTGATTGTTTGGCCTCACGGTACTTTGCGACCGGCGTCTCGCCGTAGATCCGTGATGAACTTCCCAGGGCGGGTGGTGGAATGACTTCCCGCGGGATGCTGCGAAGGTAGGCCTTTGCCGCCAGCACAAAGCCGGCGAAACCGAGGAGCAACAGCGGTGCGAACCACTTGACGTTCACGCCGGCGAAGTCTAACGCGTTGTGTCAGGCTTGCAAGGGAAATTCGCCACCGCTTTGATTCAAAAAGACGCGCGGCGCATTCATGGATTCACCCACGCCAATAACCGGCCATGTGATTTCGCGGGACCGGTGGGCGCGGTACCATTCGACGCCATGCTTGTCGCAACCGAACAGCCTGTGAATGCCCCGGCGAGCGGCTTCATCCTTGGCACCGCCGGTCACATTGATCACGGCAAGAGTTCGCTCGTGCGCGCGCTGACGGGGACCGATCCCGACCGTCTGCCCGAGGAAAAGCGGCGGGGCATGACCATCGAATTGGGCTACGCGCACCTGCAATTGGAAGGCGACGCGGGCAATCCGATTCCCATCGGCATCGTCGATGTGCCCGGACACGAGCGGTTTGTTCGGACGATGGTGGCCGGGGCGACCGGGATTGACCTGGCGATGCTGGTGGTGGCGTGCGATGACGGGGTGATGCCGCAGACGCGCGAGCACGTCGAAATCCTGAATTCACTGGGCATCACGCATGGCCTGATCGCGTTGACCAAGTCGGATCTGGTCGATTCGGAACGAATTGATCGCGTGGGGCGCGATTTGCGCGGCGTGATTGAGCGCACCACCCTGGCGAATTGGCCGCTTGTTCCGTGTTCGGCGAAGTCCGGCGCGGGTTTGCAGGCCATTCGCGATGCAGTGCAATCCGCCGCATCGCACGTGGATCGTCGCCGGGCCACTGCGTTCTATCGCATGGCGATCGATCGGGTGTTCGCGGTGCAGGGCCGCGGCACGGTCGTGACCGGGTCGGTGCTTTCGGGGCACGCGGAAGTCGGGATGACGCTGGAACTGCATCCCGCTGGGGCGCGGTGCCGCGTTCGGGAAATCCAGTCCCACGGCGCAGACGTCCGAACCGTGGGCGCCGGCAATCGCGCCGCGCTGAACCTGACCGGCATCGATCGCGATCAGATCGAGCGGGGCATGGAACTTGCGACGCCGGGCTATCTTCGTCCGGCGCGGTACATGGACGCGCGGGTCCGAGCGTCGTCGCACTTGGCGAAGGGGATTGTGTCGCATCAGCGAGTGCGGCTGCTGTTGGGAACCACCGAAGAGATGGCGACGCTCGTTGTCATCGGCGCGCGGGAGATCCTGCCCGGCAGCGATGCGCTCGTGCAGTTGCGATTGGCGCGGCCGCATGTTGCACAGTTTGGGCAGCGGTTCATTGTGCGCGATGAGACGGCGCAAGCGACCCTCGGCGGCGGGCGGGTGATTCGACCCGTGTCGCGGCGCGTGCGGCCGATGCTGGGGCAGGAGTTGCAATCGCTTCAGCGAAGTGAATCAGATGACGCCGATATTCGGTTCGCGGAATGGGTTCGCCTGGCGGGATTCGGCGAGCAATCCGATCTGAACGCGATCAATGACACCGGGGTTGAAGCGGGCGCGATTGAAACTGTTCGGCGCGGAATGGAGGCCGCCGGCGCGTGCGTCCAAATGGAACAGGGACGCTGGGTTCACCGGGACGCGATTTCTACCCTGGAAGAACGAACGCTCGCGTTTGTCAACCGACACCATGCCGCGCACCCGCGCGAGGTGGGTGTTTCCCGTGATCGGCTGATCGGCTGGATCGAGCAGCGCAGCGCACCGAGTTGCGGTCGTTTAATACAGGGCCGGTTGGAGCAATCGGGTCGGTTGCGTGCGACCGGTCCGTTCATTGCTGCCGGTACTTTCAAGCCCGCGCTCTCGGTTGAGGACGCCGCCTCGATGGAGGCGATCGTCGCTGAGATTGTGGCGGCGGGATTCGATCCGCCGGCGTTCGCATCGCTGAAGGCGCTGGCCGGCGTCCCCAAGTCGCGGGTGAGACTGCTGGAGGACCTGGCGAGGACGGAGTCGCGCCTGATTTCGGTGGGGCCCGGCGTGTATGTGTCGCGCACAGCATTGTCTCGATTCAAAGAGACCGTGGTCGAATTGGGACAGCGCGGGCGGTTCAAGTTGGCGCAGGTACGCGATGCGCTGCAACTCAACCGGCGCGTGGTGCAGATGCTGCTGGAGCACCTGGATCGTGAGAAGTTCACGCGGCGCGTTGGCGACGAGCGGGAGCTGCTGGAGCCGCCGGCATGAGCAACGCGGCTCGGGGTGACCTATCGAAACTGCCGTCGATGACGGCGCTGTTGGAGGCGGCGGGGCGTGACGCGGCGCTATCGCGACTGCCGCGCGCGGTCTGTGCCGATGCGCTGCGCGATGCCGTTTCCGAGGCGAGAACGGCCGCGCTCAATGGCGGTATTGCGACAATTGACGCAGCCGCGCTCTTGACCCGCGCCGGGGCCATCGCGGAACAGTTGCGCGTCTCCCGTCTTCGTTGCGTCATCAACGCGACCGGGATCGTGCTGCACACCGGGCTGGGTCGGAGCGTGCTGGCCGAGGCGGCGGTTCAGCGCCTGCTCGATGTCGCCTCCGGCTATTGCAGCCTCGAAATCGATCTTGCGACGGGCGAACGCGGCCGGCGCGGCGCGTATGCCGAGTCCCTGATCCGCCGACTGACCGGGGCGGCGGCGGCGCTGGTGGTGAACAACAACGCGGCGGCGACGATGCTGGCCCTTCGAGCGCTGGCCTTTGGCAAAGAGGTCATCGTCTCGCGCGGACAACTTGTCGAAATTGGCGGGTCTTATCGATTGCCCGATGTGATGTCCGCCGGTGGCGCGATCCTGCGAGAGGTGGGCACGACCAACAAGACACACCTGCGCGACTACGAAGCGGCGATCGGTCCGCGCACCGGTCTCATCATGCACGTGCACACCAGCAATTTCCGAATTGTCGGGTTTTCGGAGTCGCCGGGCGTCGTCGAACTCGCCGCGCTCGCGCGGAGCCGGGGCCTGCCCATGCTCGACGATCTCGGAAGCGGGGCGCTGCTGGATGGCGATGTCTGGACGGCGGCGAAGGAGCCGACGGTCGCCACAAGCCTGCGAAGCGGCGCGGATCTGGTCGCGTTCTCCGGCGACAAACTGCTCGGTGGCCCACAGGCCGGGATTCTGATCGGCCGGGCGGATGTCATTGAGAAACTACGAAGCGATCCGATGACGCGGGCGGTGCGGGTGGACAAATTGACGCTTGCCGCATTGGAGGCGACGCTGGCGCTTTACCTCGATCCGGCGGTGGCGGCACAGAGCATTCCCACGCTTGCGCGGCTGTCCGAAAAAGAGGATGCGCTTCAGGACCGCGCTGCGGAGCTGCTTGCCCAGATGCAGGCGGCGCGGCCGCGCGATGCATTCGAGATCATCTCTGAGACGAGTTACGCCGGGGGGGGATCATTGCCGGCTTGGCCGTTGCCGACGCGGGCGATTCGCTGGCGTCCTTCGGGAGTGGCCGTGCAGGAGGTATGTGATCGTCTGCGACTGATGGACCCGGCAATACTGGTGCGGTTGCGCGACGATGCAATTCTGCTCGATCTACGGACGATTTCGCCCGGGGAGTACGAGCTGATCGCAGCGGCGGCATCGAAATTGACGGGCTGAGGAAGTCCAACCGCTGATACAATTGAAAAGCACCACCAGGAGGGCCACGCCATGAGAATGGACGGATTGCGCGAAAGCGACAACGTGGAAGATCGGCGTCGATCGGGCGGCGCGAGGCTTGCACTGGGCGGCGGGCTGGGCTCGATCGTCATTGTCGTGCTGGCGCTGCTGTTCGGCGTCGACCCTTCGCAGTTCCTGAGCGGCGGCGGCATGCCCGGCCCCGGGGGCAACCCCTTCGGTCAAAGCACCGGCGTTGACGACTCCACCGGCAATGCGGTTGATGACGCCGGGTCGATCTTCGTAAAGCGTATTCTCGGCAGCACCGAGGACGTGTGGTCGCAGTTGCTGCGGGCCGAGGGGCGGCGCTACGAGCAGCCGCGACTGGTGCTCTTCCGCGGGCAGGTCCAATCGGCCTGCGGCTTCGCGAGCGCCGCGGTGGGGCCGTTCTATTGCCCCGGCGACTCCAAGGTGTACCTGGACCTGGGCTTCTTCGACGAGTTGGATCGCCGCTTCGGCGCGCCCGGCGATTTTGCGCAGGCGTACGTCATTGCCCATGAAGTCGGCCACCACGTTCAGAACCTGCTCGGCATCAGCGACCAGGTCCACGAGATGAAGGGACGGCTGAGCGAGCCCGAGTACAACCAGATGAGCGTGCGGCTGGAGTTGCAGGCTGATTTCTTCGCGGGGGTCTGGGCCCATCACGCCAACAAGCAGAAGCGCATTCTGGAGCCGGGCGACGTGGAGGAGGGGCTTCGCGCCGCCAACGCCATCGGCGATGACACGCTTCAAAAGCAAGGACGGGGTCACGTCGTGCCGGATTCGTTCACACACGGGAGTTCGGCCCAGCGGGTGAAGTGGTTCCGCAAGGGATTGGAGACCGGCGATCTCTCGCAGGGCGATACGTTTGCGGTGGATCGGCCGTAGCGTGAGTCCGTCGGCGCGTTGATTCCCAATTCTCTCGCTGACTTGGTACGTCCGCGGACGCAATTCACGTCAGGCCTCGGCATATCACGACAAGCGTCCGCTGCGCAGTATGGCGATCACGACGCCCACGCCCATGATGCACGACAGGGCGTAGCCGGCGAGGCCGATGTAGCGAATCGGGATGTGCAAGACGGATACGTCAGTCTGAATCGCGAGCAGCATCGAACTTCCGACGATGGTTGCCGCCGTCAAAATTGCCAGCGCCAGGCGATTGCTGGAGCGATCAAGTTCGTTGGCGAGGTGGTCAATGTTCTCGTGTTTGATGTTGACTTGAACGTGCCCGCGGCCCAGATGCCGGACGGCGTCCCGAATCGCCCGGGGCGCGTCGCGCAAGACGCTGAGCAGGTGCCACGTCGACATGCCCAGCATGCGGGCGATTCGGCGGGGCGATGCCCGCTCGGCCAGCATGCGGGTGAGTCGCGGCTTGATGAGGGCCAGCAGGTCGAAGTCGGGGTCGAGTTGCAGCACGACACCCGAGACCGTCGCGAGGCTCTTGAGCAGCGCGACGAATTCCCGCGGCAGGGCGACGTCGTTGCGTCGCACGGTGTCGAGGAGTTCGGGGAACAACTGCCCGAGGTCCATCCGCTTGATGGGAAGACCGTAGTATTTATCGAGCAGCAGGCTCAGATCGCGGCGAAGCATGTTACGGTCGGTGCCACGACCCAGCGCGCCGAGGTCGGCAAAGACGTCGATGACCGCGTCCACTTCGTGATTGACCGCCGCGAAGATGGCGAAAACCAGATGACCGGCCTGCTCATCGCTGAGTTGTGCGGTCATGCCGTAGTCGAATACCACAAGATCGGCCGGCGGCTGAATCAGAAGATTGCCGGGATGCGGATCGGCATGGAAAAACCCGAGTTCGAAGTACTGCTTAAGGAAACACTCGGCCAGGTTCCGCGCCAGTTGTTTGTTGTCGCAAACAGCCTTTCGCTCTTGAATTGCCTCATGCAGCGTGATGCCCTGCATGTATTCGAGTGTGAGCACGTTGGGCCCGGTCAGGTCCCAGTGCACCTCCGGTGAGTGAATCGCAGGAACTTCGGCAAAGGCCTCGTGGAAACGCGACGTCGTCGCGGCCTCGTTGATGAAATCAAGTTCGCGGCGGATGCTTTCGGCGAATTCGTCCACCAACATCTTCGGGCGATAGGGGCGCAATTCGGGGAGGTGCGCCTCGGCGCGATCGGCCAGAAACTGAAGGATATACATGTCCGTCGAGATCGTCTGATCGACGCCGGGGCGCTTGATCTTCACGACCACGTCGCTGCCGTCCTTGGTGACTGCGCGATGAACCTGCCCGATCGAGCCGGAAGCAAACGGTTCCTCCGTGAATTCGCGAAAGGCCTCTGAGACGTCTTTATCGAGGCTGTCGCGCAAGACGCGGCGGGCCTGCTCGGCGGGAAAGGGTTTCACGTCGTCCTGCAGGCGGGACAACTCCGCGATGATCTCGGCCGGCAGGATGTCGGGCCGCGTTGAGGCCATCTGTGCGAGTTTGACGAAAGTCGGCCCGAGTTCCTCGGCGGCCTTGGCCATGCGGATGCCGATCGACTCCATCGGATCGACGTCGGGCTCGTGAACCGTGACGGGCTTGGCACGGCGAAACCAGTCGAGAGAGGGTACGTAGTTCTGCAATTGCAACCGTTCGACCGCCCAGCCGAATCCGTACTTCGACAGCACGCGCAGAATCGTCATCACGCGCGGGACGGAGTGCAGGGTGCGTGGCAGCGTGACGATGGACATGACGATCGCGGTTCCCGGCTTGACTATGCCTGCGACGTTGCGCCCGAGTCGATCGGGCGGCGGCAGGGCCAAGCGGCGGGAGTTATACCCTGCCGGACTCGGCCTGACTGAATTATCGAGCCATACGCCATTGGTATTGATAACGTGTGCCACCGGTATTGTCCGCTGCCGGCTCAATTACTCATGGCGTCAATCCATGCTACCTGAGTTTCGGGATTCTCGGGCGTGGGGGCCCTAGAATGTGGACTTATGCAAACCCTGACCCACACCGAATCGACCGCCCGTCCATCCAGTCTTGGTGCGCTCAAGGCGTCCGGCTGGAAGTCGAAGACCGTCAAACAGGAATTGCACGACAACCTCGTGCGACTGCTGGCTGCGCGGGAACCGCTTTTTCCCGGCATCATCGGGTACGACGACACCGTCATTCCCGAGATCTGCCTGGCCCTGCTCGCGAAGCACGACATGCTCTTTCTCGGCGAGAAGGGGCAGGCCAAGAGCCGGATCATGCGGCAACTCGTGCGATTCCTCGATCCGGTCATTCCATACGTGGCCGGCAGCGATCTGCATGACGATCCAATGCGACCGATGACGAATTTCGCGCGTGACTTGATCGCCGCGAAGGGTGATGCCACGCCGATCGCGTGGTGGCCGCGCGAGCAGCGCTATGCCGAGCGGCTTGCGCCGGGTACGAAGTTCGCCGACGTCATCGGCGAGATCGACCCCGGAAAGCTCGCAGCGGGCTCCAGCATGGGCGCCGAGGAGGCGCTGCACTTTGGGCTGATTCCGCGCATGAACCGCGGCATCTTTGCCATGAACGAGGTGCCCGAGTTGGACGAACTCGTGCAGGTCGGGTTGTTCAACATCCTCGAAGAACGCGACGTGCAGATTCGCGGGTATCCGATCCAGTTCGATCTCGACATCGCCATTCTCTTCTCGGCCAACCCCGCGACCTACAACCGCAGCGGCAAGGTCATCCCGCAGTTGAAGGACCGCATCGGCTCGATCATCCGCACGCACTATCCGCGCGAGCGCGATCTGGGCGTGGCGATCATGGAGCAGGAGGCGGGACTGGAGTTGGACACCGCGAGCGACAACGAATTTCCCGTCGCGGTGCCGCTGTTCATGAAGGAGATCGTCGAGCAGGTCACCGTTGAGGCCCGCAAGAGCGACTACATCGATGCGGCCAGCGGCGTAAGCGCGCGGTTCAGCATCGCCAACTATCGCACGATGATCGCCAGCGCCCGCCGACGCGCAGCGTTGCTCGGCGAGCGGCCGGCCGTGCCGCGGATCAGCGACCTGGCCCACCTGGCGAGTAGCTCGCTGGGCAAACTGGAGCTTGATCTGATGAGCAGCCATCAGATGACCGAGCAGCAGGTGCTGGAGGCGGTCATCGCATCGGCGATCAAGGTGGTGTTCGACGAATACGTCGATAAGAATGGGCTGGCCGAAATCGGAGAGATTTTCGGCAAAGGAGTCAAGATCGAAGTCGGCGATCTGCTGCCGTCGGGGGCGTACGCGGAACGCCTGAAGCGCGTCCCGCCGGCATGGGAGAAAGCGTTTGAAGTGAATGCCTCAAGCAGTCCGGCGATGCGTGCGAGTTGCGTGGAGTTCGTGCTGGCGGGGATGTATGCGCATGAGAAGATCAGTCGATCGACCGCTCACGGCCGGATAAGCTATCAGTCGTGAGCAAGAGATCGGCCAACAATGCAAAGCCGCCGCGCGCGAATGGACGGCCCATCGTCGTTGTACTGGGCGGATGCAATGGCGCGGGTAAGTCTACTGCGGCCCCGACTTTGTTGCGGGATTTTCTGAATGTCACCGAATTCGTCAATGCCGACGCCATCGCCGGCGGATTGTCGGGTTTCCACCCTGAAGGCGTAGCGCTGGCCGCGGGGGAGGTTATGCTTCGACGATTGCAGTGCCTTGCCGAATCGTCGACGAGCTTCGCGTTTGAAACGACTCTGGCCGGGCGGACTTTTGTGCCGTGGCTGCGCGAACTGGGAACCGCCAACTACGTCAGGAATCTCGTGTTCCTCTGGCTTCCAAGTCCCGGCATGGCTGTAGCGCGCGTCAGGGCGCGTGTTAAGGCGGGCGGTCATTCGATTCCGGAGGAGACGATCCGACGAAGATATCATCGTGGGATCGCTAACTTCATCAACCTGTACCGCCCACTTGCAGACGCATGGCGCGTCTACGACAATTCAGGAAATGGGGCGCCGCGCATGATTGCATCGGGCGCATCGGCTGACGTCGAAACGGTGATTGATGAAAAAGCGTGGAAAGCCTTCAAGGCCTGCGCGAAAACCGACTAAACGGGCACCTCGTGAAAGTGACCCCGTCGAATTGATGAAGGACGACAAGGCTGTTACGGCGGCCATCGCCAAGGGCATCCGCGCGGCGATTCGTCGGCATAAGCTCCTGGGCGAGTCTATCGTCGTCTGGCGCGACGGCAAGGTCGTCTGGGTCAAGCCCGAAGACATCGAAGTCTGACGACAACCTACGCGGGTACACTGTCTGCCATGGCTGCCCGCGTGTTCAAGCTCTTCATTTCATTCGCCTGTCTCCTCACTGCGTCCTGCGAACGCGGAGGATCGAGCAAACCCGCGATGAAGCCCGCCACCGGTCTGCGCGGACACCTGCTCGCCATCGGCGGCGCATTGGAAGATGACAACAAGCCCGTTTATGAACGGTTCATCGCGTTGGCTCGCGCGGCTGCGAAATCGCAGCCCCCGCGCATCCTGATTGCAACGGCGGCCAGCCTTCATGAGGAGCCTGAGGGCCGGGTGCAAATCATCAAGGAGTATTGTGCGGATTGTCAGTTCGACGCCATCATGCGGACGACTTCGGCTGAAGAGACAGTCGCCAAAATCGACGCGGCCAGCGCAATGTTCTTCACCGGCGGCGATCAGAAGCGGATCACCACGCGTTACCTCACCGACGAAAAGGACACGCCCGAGGCCGCGGCCATGCGGCGGTTGCTCGCTCGTGGCGGTGTCATCGCCGGGACCAGCGCCGGCGACGCGATGATGAGCGATCCGATGTTTCTGAGCGGCGGCAGCGCCGAGGCGTTGGGGATTCCCACTTCGCGACCGAGTCGCACCGATGATGACGACGAGAATATTGCGACAACCCGGCCCGCTGAAAGCGCGCCGCTCGGCCCCCGGATCGGCAGGGGCATGGGCTTCCTGCCCTGGGCCATCGCCGATTCACACTTCTTCGAACGCCATCGCTTCGGACGTCTGGTTGCGGCACTGGAGGCCAGCGGAAAACGGCTCGGCATCGGCGTCAGCGAAAATGCGTGCGTCGAGATCAACCTCGAAACGGGTGAGGCCATCGGAGTCGGCCCGGCTGAATCGCTCCTGGTCGACATCGGCGGCCTCAACCGCGATGGCCAGACGCGGCGGAACATCCGTACATTTGTCATCAAACAGGGTCGCGCGATCTCACTCGTCGATCGAATGAATGCACAAATCGGTCCCGCGCCGGCGCGGCCCATGACGGCTGAGCATCTGCTCACTGTTGCCACACGGCAAGATCGCCGGACCGCGGCACGTCGATTCTTTTCCCATTCCGCCGCCGATGACTCTAAAGATATCACTCGTCGTCTGAATCTCGACGGCTACGATCAGTTCGCATGGCCTGCCGGCCTGGGATGGTCCGTCGTTGACATCGCGCCGACGCAGACAGAACCCCCTTCGCAAGTGGGGGGCTGATGTGCGCGTCGCGCGAAATGGCGGCAAGGCATCTTCGCCAACATGAAGCCGCGCCTGGCCCGGCCCACCCCTTGCGTCGTGGGTTCTGATTGACGCACCGCTTGCCGCTCCCCACAATCCGCCTGCATGAAATACCTCATGATCTCGGGTTACATTGCGATCCCCATCGCCTTCGCCGTGCACTTCTGGCTGGGCAAGGACGAGTCGTGGGAGCCGATCGTTACCTTCATCCTCGCCGCATTCGGCGTGCTGCCGCTCGCCCACCTCATGGGCGAATCGACCGAGCACCTCGCCCAGAAGACCGGACCGACGTGGGGCGGGCTGCTCAACGCCACCTTTGGCAATGCTGCCGAGATCATCATTGCAATCATCGCCCTGTCGAAGGGGCTGAACGAAGTCGTCAAGGCCACGCTGACCGGTTCGATTATTGGCAACCTGCTGCTGGTCGGCGGTGCGGCCATGTTCGTCGGCGGCTGGAAGCGCAAGAAGCAGTCGTTCAGCGCTGGGGCTGCCGAGGCCAACGGCGGCCTGCTCACCATCGCGGTCGCGGCCATGCTCATGCCCGCGATCTTTCACCTGACCGGCGAGCGGACACACGACCGGCAACTCGCAGCGCATGATCACAGCGTGTCGATCGGCACCAGCGTGGTGCTCATGGCCATCTATGGCCTGGGCCTGCTCTTTACGCTCCGCACGCACAAGCACGTGTTCTCAAGTGAACCGATGACGGACGAGTCCATTGGCGTGCGGCCGCATGACGGGCACGAAGCATGGAGCGTGAAGCGGAGTATCTCCATGCTTCTGGTCGCGGCTGCGGGAGTCGGCATCGTGGCGGAGCTGCTCGTCAAGTCGGCGGAATTGGCCGCTGCGACCATGGGTTGGAACCACATTTTCGTCGGCGTCATCCTGCTGGCGATCATCGGCAACGCGGCCGAGCATTCGACCGCCATCGTCATGGCCCATCGCAACGACATGGACACAGCGATGACGATTGTCTATCAAAGCAGCCTGCAGATTGCTTTGTTTGCGGTGCCGGCGCTGGTGTTCATCTCGGCTGCCATGTACCACCTGGGCTGGAGTCCGCACGAGGCGGGCATGCTGAACCTGGTGTTCACGCCGCTGGAGGTGGCGTCGGTCGTGCTGTGCGTGGCGATCGTCGCCGTGCTGGGCATCAACGGCGAGACGAACTGGTTCGAAGGCGCGCTGCTGCTGGGCTTGTATCTGATTGTCGCGGTGGTGTTCTTCAATCTGCCGACGGGTGGGCCGCACGCGGCGTCCATGCCGGCGGGGCATTGATGGAGGAAGGCACGTAGGCATTGAGGCACGCAGGCACGAAGCGAAAAGCACGGTGCAAAGAGACAAAGTCCGTTACAATGCGATTTCCGCTTCGACCACTTCAAAAAGAGGGTGAGCGGCGCTGAGTGATCCGAGAAACGTTGCATGTCTACAGGCCCTGCGCCAATTCAATTTGACAACGCCGAGTATGGACAGGGTCCGTCTGCCCCGGGCGGGGTGATGTGTGCCGCCTGCAAGCAGCCCATCGTCGATCAGTATTTCGAGGCCGCGTCGCAAGTGCTCTGCGGCAACTGTGCGAGCATGCTGAAGGCGGGACCGCAGGGCGGGTCGCGCATCTGGCGCACCATCGAGGCCCTCATGCTGGGCGCCATCGGCGGCACGATCGGCGCGGTTATCTGGTTCTTGATCCGCAAGTTCTCTGGATACGAGTTGGGGTTGATTGCCATCCTGGTTGGGGTTTTCGTTGGCGGCGGCGTTCGCAAGGGATCGCGAGCCCGGGGAGGCTGGTTCTATCAACTCATGGCGATCGGCTTGACGTATCTGGCAATCACCTCGACCTATGTCCCTCTGGTTATTGAAGATTATGACAATGAGGCGATCAAGGTACATGAAAAAACAGTCACGGATGCAACCAAGGTCGCGAACGTCATCATTCGGCATGACGGCACGGTCGCGATCGACGACACCGAAGTCACCGACGAGCAATGGAATGCTCAGCTTACACAGCTGAAGTTGGATGACGGGACCGTGTTTCGTCATTGCGAAGGCGCGGACAAAGACGCGTATCGCGCACCGAAGGCCCAGGCGGTGGATGACTTGATTCAGTCCCTCGAAATTCCGACTGCCGAGTTTCAGGACGCTCAATTCACGCAACCGCTATACATGACCTTTGCAAACACTTCGTTCGAACCATTCAAGCGAGAAATCTATTTTGTTATTGTCTGCATTATTGCAATCATCGCCCCCTTTCTGGCTCCGGCTCAGAATTTCCTCGGCCTCATCATCATCGCCATCGCATTGTGGCAGGCTTGGAACATCAACAAGAAACCCGTAATCGCCATCACCGGCCCGTTCGTGCTTTCGCCGTCGGGGGCGATCGGACAAGGCTCGATCGTTCAAGTGCCTCCGCCGGTGACACCGTCGAGTTCGTCGCACGCGTCTGATGAACCGACCCAGGGCTCGACACAATCGTGAGCGCGATTCCCGCCATCACCGCGCCGACCTGCCCCAAGTGCGGCACGCCGGTCGCGCCGACGCTTACTGCGTGTCCGGCGTGCAAGCATCTGCTGCATGCCGAGCGATTGAAGAGGCTCGCCGACTTCGCGGCACAGGCCGAGTCGCTGGGCGATTTCGCGGGGGCGATCGCTGCCTGGCGCGAGGCCATGCCGCTGTTGCCGCGCGATTCGACGCAGCATCGCTGGATCGCGGCCCAGCTTGAGACGCTGGCCAACAAGGTCGCGCCCAATGCCGTGACCGTGTTGCCGCCGGAATTGCGCGCGGAGCGTCCGGCCGATACGGGTGTTTCCGCAAGCCCGGGTACTGAAAAAACGCAGCATCGCTCGGCCGGCGGCAAGGCCATCGCGGGGCTGGGCGCGGCCGCGCTCATCCTGTGGAAGTTCAAAGCGGTATTTGTCTTTTTAATTACCAAGGGCAAGGTTCTGCTGCTGGGCCTGACCAAGGCGAGCACCTTCACCTCGATGCTCGTCTCCGCCGGGGCATACTGGACGATCTTCGGATGGAAGTTCGCGATCGGCCTGGTGCTGTCGATCTACACACACGAGATGGGCCACGTCGCCATGCTGAGACACTACGGCATCGCCGCGACCGCGCCCATGTTCATCCCCGGCGTCGGCGCGCTCATTCGCCTCAAGCAGCGCCTGCCAACGGCAGGACAGGAGGCCCGCGTCGGACTGGCCGGCCCGGTGTGGGGCACGGCGGCGGCGATCGCGGCCTATGGCGTGGCCCTGGCGACTGGCTGGCCGAGCTTGCTGGCGATCGCCCGGATCGGCGCGTGGATCAATCTGTTCAACCTCACGCCGGTCTGGCAGTTGGATGGTTCGCACGCATTTGAGTCGTTCACCCGCACGCAGCGATGGCTGGCGACGGCGGCCATCGGCGCGGCCTGGCTCGGCACGCACGAGGGGCTGCTGGTGTTGCTGCTGGTCGTGGCGATCGGGCGCACGCTCATGTCCAAGCCGTGTGGCAGACGGGACGACGCCGCGTTGATGTGGTTCATCGGCCTGGTGGCTGTGCTGTCGGCGATGTGCCTGATCAAGGTGCCGTTGGGGGCGCTGGAGTGAGACCACGCCTACGAATTCCGATAGGTGTCGAGCGGGCCTTCTGAATCGACGCGCTCCTATATGGACGTGTTATGGCTTGATCATCTTGTCAAATGCCGCTTCATCGAGAATTCTCACGCCAAGTTCCTTCGCCTTGTCGAGTTTGCTGCCGGGGCTGTCCCCAACGAGGACGAAATCGGTCTTCTTGCTGACGCTGCCGGAAGTCTTGCCGCCGAGGTCTTTGATGAGCCGCTCGATCTCGGTGCGGCCGTAGTTGGCAAGCGTGCCGGTCACGACGACTGTTTTTCCCGAGAGTGGCTGATGGTTTGACCGCGCCCTGCGGGGCTGGGTCATATTGACGCCGGCGTCGCGCAGGGCCTGCCACGTCTTGCGTCCTGCGTCGGATGTGAAGAATTGTCGGAGGCTGCGCGAGACTTCGGGGCCGATGCCCTCGACGGCTTGCAGCGGATCGTCGGCAGCCGCGAATAGTCCGGGCGATTCATCAGCTGTCTTTTTCTTGGGCTTGGCCTTCTTTCCGAGTGCCGACGCACCGTCGTTTTCATTACCCTCTCCCCGGCCGTCTCCCTCAGGGGGAGAGGGAGTCGCGCATGCTGCATCGGACAATGCCTCCATCGAGCCAAAGTGCTCTGAGAGGACTTCCGCCGTGCTTGCGCCGATGTGCCGGATGTTCATCGCGGCAAGCACTCGGGCGAGCGGCTGGGCCTTGCTGGCTTCGAGGCCCGCAAGGATCGAGTCGGCTCGCTTCTCGCCGAGCCGGACGGTCTGCGATTTGACACCCTCGTCGGTTTTGCGCTCCTGGTCGAACGTCAGGGCTGCGAGGTCGTCGCGCCGTTTGCCCAGCGCATACAAATGGGCGTAGGCGTGCACCCAACCTGCGTCCACCAGTTTCTCGATGACCGCCTCGCCCAGGCTGGCGATGTCCATCTGATCCCGCCCGCAGAAATAGACAAGCCGCTCCTTGATCTGCGCATCGCATGACGGATTGATGCACCGGATGTACACCCCGCCTTCGTCCTGAACGACGTCGCCCTTGCAGACCGGACACTTCTTCGGCGGCTTGAACTCCGGACCGCGTGGTGACTTCGGCTTTGCGACGCGGATGACCTGCGGGATGATCTCGCCGGCCTTCTCCACCACGACTATGTCGCCGATGCGAACGTCCAGCCGGGCGACCTGATCGAAGTTGTGCAAGCTGGCGTGCTTGACTGTCGTGCCGGAGAGCTGCACCGGCTTCATGACGGCGCGGGGCGTGATCGTGCCCAGCTTGCCGACCTGCAAGTCGATGTTGAGCAATTCGGTCTCGGCCTGCTCGGCGGCGTATTTGTACGCGATGCACCAACGCGGGTACCGGCTGGTGACGCCCAGCGTGTCGCGGTGGCGCATCTCATTGACTTTGACGACGAGACCGTCCGTCTCGTACTCCAGTTTGTGCCGCCTAGGCTCCCAATCGGTGACGAACTGCGCAACCTCGTCGATGGACTTGCACACCTTCAGATGCGGACTGACCGGTACGCCCCAGTCGCCGATCTTCTTGAAGTACTCCGCGGCGGCGGCGAATTCCTGTCCGACGATCTCGCCCATGCCGTGCGCCAGAAAGGCGAGTCCACGGTTGGCAATCGCGGAGGCATCGAGACTCTTGAGCGCGCCGGTTGTGGCATTGCGCGGGTTGGCGAAGGGTTCCTCGCCGGCCTTTTCGCGGGCCGCGTTGAAGGCGTCGAACTTCTTGCGAGGCCAGTACACTTCTCCGCGAACTTCCAGCACTTCGGGCCAGCCCTTGCCCGAGAGGGCGAGCGGCACGCTGCGAATGGTGCGAATGTTGACGGTGATGTCGTCGCCGGTTCGACCGTCGCCGCGCGTGGCCGCGAGGACGAGTTTGCCGCGTTCGTATCGAAGCGTGGCCGAGACACCGTCAACCTTGGGATCGACCAGATAGGTGTACTTCTGGCCCTCGAGGCCCTTTGCCACGCGGGCGTCGAACTCCCGCAGATCCGCCTCGGAATAAGTGTTGTCGATCGACATCATGGGCACGGCGTGCTTGACGTGCTTGAAGCCGTCGATCGGCGCGCCGGCGACGCGCTGCGTGGGAGAATCCGGCGTGATGAGGTCGGGATGCGTGGCTTCCAGTTCCTTGAGCCGCAAAAAGAGGCGATCGTATTCGCTGTCGCTGATCTCGGTGCGGCCTTCGACGTAGTAAAGATGGTCGTGGCGGCGGATGTCCGCGCGGAGGATCTCGATTTCCTTGTTGGGTTGCGCCATGGTGGACATTCTAAAGCGGGGTCTGTGTTTTTGAAGCAGCCGCCCACCGTGGAGGCCAACGAAAGGCAAGGGTGGAAAGGGGCCTCGAGTTGAACCGTCTGCGAGCCGGGGGCAAACCCTTGTCCGGCGGAATTCGTCGTCCCCCTCGGAGGGAGGACGCTACGGCGGATCGACGACGTAGAGCAGGCCGATCATGTGGTCGGGCGTGGGGGCGGTGGGTTCCGGAGCGCGAGCCAGCAAGCGCACGCCGGGAATGACGTCGCCGGGCGTCATCGACAGGCGGTAGGCCATGGTGTCGGCGACGCCCGGCCGGTAGTGCGGGGTGCGCTTGATACGGCCCTCGGCGTCGAGCGTTTCATCGGGCGGGTCGAACGACGGCGTGTTGCCGAAGACGAGCGTCTCGAAATTGTACAACTGCTCGTGCACGCGCACCGGCATGACGATGTAACGCACGTTCAGGCGGTCGAGCCTCTGCCGCGCCTCGTTCGGGTCGCGCTCGCTGAAGAACGCGGCCGATTCGACGACGCCGGTCAGGGCGCGATGGTAAGGCGCCGCGATGATCGGACGGCGTGTCTCATAGAGAAGCATCGGACCGTCACCTTCTTCGGAGAGGATCGTACCGGTCATGGGCGACGGTTCGCGGCGGTCGTAGTCGCGGATGACGTTGGCGACGTGGGCCGTGCGATCGAGCATGACGCGTGCGGCCTGCTGACCCGACGGCGTGCGCGTGACGATGGTCTTGGCGGCAGGCAGGGCGATCAGCGCGAGCACCAGTGCGGCCGCGAAGAGGCTGTTGCGACGCGGATGGATCGAGACTTCTCCCAGTCGAATCAGCCCGATGGCGACGACGGGGACCACGAACAGATTGAAGTGATCGAGCCAGCGGACCTGCAGAATCGTGAGCGCCACGAGCATCGGGGCAAACAGCCCGCAGGTGATGCGAAAAGGTGCGGGCAGACTCTTGTCGCGCGTGAATGGCACCAGCAGCAGCGGCAGGGCATACGGCAAATAGCCGATCAGGGCATGGAGTTTGGCCACGGACCATTGGCCGCCGGCGTGCGTGAACAGCGGCTGCAACTCGGCGACTGTTGCATGCCAGCGGAAGAACTCGGGGCTGGACATGTTGCTGAAAAGCGCGTGCCGCACGGCGAAGAACCAGATTGCGCATCCGAGGCATGCGATTGCGAATGGCGCGAGGGATCGCGTGTTCAGTTTTGCCGGGCCGCCGCAGCTCGTCGCCGGTGCGGGGTTGGAAGTGAATCTTGGAATGACCGCCGCCAGAGTTGCGATCATGACGAACGGGAGACTAATCTTATCGAGCGTTGCGGCATTGAACCGCGGCACATTTTCAACAAGGTGTCCGATGGCAATGACGGCCGCCGCGGATACGGCCCAGGTGCGACGCGCCCGCGACCAGATGACGGCCGATTCGCGGTCGGAAATGACGGACGCGCCAATCAGCCCGACCAGCAGCGCCAGCCAGATCAGCATGCCCTGTGCGGCGACCCACACGGCGAGGCCCGTCGCCACGCCGCTGACCGCGATGGCGAATGGCGATGGAAACGCGCGCTGCGGGCGCGGCGCGAGGGCGCTCAGTGCGTTCGCGAAGAGCAACTCCAGCAGGCAGTGATGATCGGGATGTCCGAAGGCGAAGGCCCGGTGCCACGCCGGCGTCAACGCGATCAACACGCCCCCCAGGACGGCGGCCGGCTGTCCGGCGACACGGGTGATCAGGCCCATCATGATGCAGATGTATGCGAAGCCCAGGATGGGTGGGACGAATGCGGCGCTGATGGCGAGGGCGTCGCCGTCGCGAATGAAGTAGCCTGCGGGCTTGGCGAATGCGACGAGCAGGTAATCCATCGGCGCCGTCCAGTGCGATTCAAGGCCGGCCGGCGGGTTAATGTCGCCCATGGTTCGAATGAGATGGGGGCCCTGCTCGATGACGGCCCGTGCGCGGACGAGTCTCGTGTAATCGTCCGGATCGTCGAAATAGACGCGGCCGTCATTGAATAGCGGCGCGATTTTCGGGTACTCGAGCGCGACCGCGGTCAACGCAATAAGGGCGCACAGGCCGGGCCATGTGAGACGAGCCCGCCATGCCTCGAAGTGCCCGGATTGCGTTTCGACGGTCTTGGTCATCAGGCGACAACTCGTTGGCGGAGGCGGGAGCATCAGACCGATTCGACGAAGAGAGTCTTGCGCATCCGGATTGATTGAACTGATCTGCGAAGCGCCTCGCTGACGGTATCCGGCGTTTCGATGGATTCGAGCGTGATCGAATCGTCGTCGCTTTCGCGGGCGGTGATCTCAACGGTGCCGACGCGACAGATGCGTTGAATCAGGCTGCGTCTAATGCGCACATCATCGACATGAATCAATTCGGTTTGATCGGTGATGAGCGACAGGATGCCGCGGTCGACGAAGACGCGCTGGCTGGTCAGACGATAACGCACGCCGAAGATGATCAGGAGCTGTCGGGTCAGCAGGCCGACGGCGGCGGCCGCCATGACGAGCCACCAGATATTTCGTGCGAATCCACCGGTCTCCGATCGGGTGAAGACGTAGTACGCGCTGATTGCGCCGGCGATGGCCCAGGCCGCCCATTCCGCGTGGAAGGCCCGCCAGGCGGGGCGGCCCTGCCAGAGGAGTTGTTCGCCGGCGGGATCATCGACGTGTGTATTTGCTGAGGAGCGTGGCGCTGCGATGGCTGCGGCCGCCGCGTCAGTTGAAGGAGCAGGCGCAGGCGTCGACGTGGGCACCCCTCCGGGCGGCGACGGATTGACCGCGATGCGCCGGGAGTAAGGCTGCACGGTCGCGCCGCACTGGTTGCAGAAGCGGCTGTCTGATTCAAGGGTGGATTGGCATCGCGGGCAGTTCATGGTGCGTCGATTGAGGAGCGTTCTCGGCGTCGTTGGTTAGCGCGAGCATTCCCGGTTTTCGATCTCGGCGATCTTTTCGATGCGCCGATCGTGACGGCCGCCTTCGTAGGGTGTTTTAAGCCAGACGTCGACAATGCGCCGGATCAGAGCCTCGCCGGCCAGATCGGCGGGTAGGCATAGGATGTTCGCATTGTTGTGGCGGCGGGCCATTTCGGTAGTCAATTCGTCGTGGCACAAGGCGGCGCGGATGCCGTGCACCTTGTTGGCCGCGATGCTCATGCCGATGCCCGACCCGCAGAACAGGATGCCCAGTTCGCAGGTGCCATCGCGGACCGCGGATGAAGCCGGAAGTGCGGCGTCTGGATAGTCGCATGATTTCGACGAATCGGTGCCGAAGTCAACGACTTCGTGACCCTGCTCCCGAAGAAAGGCGATGATGCCGTTCTTGGCGTTGAAGCCGCGGTGATCCGCGCCCAATGCGATCTTCATGCGGTCACCTCTTCAAGTCGTCGTTCCAATGCCCGCCGGATCTGCACGGCAACGGCCTCGTAATCACTGAGTGGCCCCCCGATAGGGTCCGCAATTTCGCCCCCGGGGTCAAGGGGTTGCGTCTTGGCTGCGGCATCGGGCGCGATGGCAAGCACCGCGTCGAGGTGGCTGCGGCTCATTGTGTAGATGAAATCGGCCGAATAGATGTCCTCGGTTCCCAAGCCGTGCGACTGGTGCCCGCTTAAGTCAATGCCGTTGTTGCGGAGGACTTCGAGCGTTTGCGGAGCAGCCGGCGCGCCGCGACCGGCGAAAGTGCCGGCGGAGCGGACCACAAAGCCGTGCTCCGGCAACCCGTCGATTCCGCACTGCAATCGATCGGCCAGCATTTGCTTCATGAAGCCCTCGGCCATGGGCGAACGGCAGGTGTTGCCGGAACAGACGAAGAGAATCACGGTGGTGGCCAAACGTTTTACCGTTCGTTCGTCGTACACACCTGCCCGCAGGATATTGTAGCTCTGGCCATCGACGCGAACGATAGTGCTGATCTTGCGAAAGCGCGTCGGCCCGGCGTCCACAATGATGTCGACGCGGCCATCGAGGCGATCCTTGAGGTCCTCTGCGGATGCGGCGAGTTCATTGGTATCCGCCGCCACCGCGATGACCGGCGCGGCGGCGGCGTCGAGCACGGCGTCGGACACGGCGTGATCGGGCCAGCGGATACTGACGGCGCCGTCGCCATAGATCGCATCTGCGCCGGCCACGCTCAGGCGGGCGTGCGCCGCGGCGGTCGCGGGATCGGAAATCGGGATGACCAGCGTCAGCGGTCCTGGCCAGGCCTTGCGAATGAGCCGCTTCAGGAGCGGGGAGGCATCGGGCGCGAAGTCGCGGCTGGCCTCGCGGTTGGAGATGTGCACGGTGAGCGCGCCGGACTGCGAGCCGGGCGAAAACGCACGGATACGACCGATCGCGTCATCCCGGGCGGCCGACGCAACCACCCCATAGAGCGTGTCGGTCGGCAGCGCGACAAGGGCCCCCTCCGCGATCGCCCGGCCGACGCCCTGCAGTCGCTCGTCGCGCGGGGCGGCGGGGTCGATGGTGATGTACTCGGTTGGCATGGGGGATGGACGCTCCTGCCGGATTATGGGTGTCGAAGCGCGGAGGGTCAAGCGACAGGCACGCGTCGATGGCGGTCGGCTATTGCTGTTGTCAGTCAGCGGTCTTCAGTGATGGGGCGCATTCGGTTGTATAATGAGCCGATTACGATGATATATCTCGACAACAATTCGACGACAGCGGTCGATCCTGTCGCCATTGAGGCGATGACGCGGTGCATGCGCGAGGAATGGGGCAATCCGTCAAGTTCGCACGGCGCGGGGCAGAAGGCGCGTCGGGCGGTGGAGCAAGCCCGCGAGCAGGTAGCGGCACTGATCGGCGTGCGTCCGCGCGAAATTATCTTCACGAGCGGCGGGACAGAGGCGGACAACCTGGCCATTCTCGGTACGCTGGCGGCCAATGCATCCAGGCCGCATGTCGTGCTCAGCGCGGTGGAACATGCTGCTGTCTACACGCTCAGCGAGCAACTTGAATCATCGGGACAACGCGTTACGCGGATCGGCGTGAATTCGTCCGGTGCGCTGAATGTGGATGAGCTGGAGCGCAGCGTCGGCGCGGACACGGCCGTCGTTTGTCTGATGCTCGCTAATAACGAGACGGGCGTCATCATGGACGTGGCACGCGCCGCCGCGGTCGCTCATTCCGTTGGCGCAGTGTTGCTGGTGGACGCCGTGCAGGCGATTGGGAAGTTGCCGGTTGACGTCAAGGCGATGGATGCCGACTTGGTTTCCATTTCTGCGCACAAGTTTCATGGGCCCAAGGGTATCGGGCTGCTCTATGTAAAGCCCGGCACGCGATTGCGCAGCCAGCACGTCGGCGGACATCAGGAGCGTGACATTCGACCCGGCACTGAGAACGTCGCGGGAATTGTCGGGATGGGGGCGGCGGCGGAAGTGGCGGCCCGCGAACTGGCCCGTGCGCCGGCGAGAATGGCGAACCTGCGCGACAGGTTGGAGTCGGCGATTCTTCAGGCCATCCCGGGCGCGACGGTCAACGGCGGGGGCGCGCCGCGGTTGTGCAATACGACGAATATCGCGTTTCCGAGGATCGATGCCGAGGCGCTGATCATCGCACTGTCGGAGGCGGGCGTCTGCGTGTCCGCCGGCTCTGCGTGCGCCAGCGGGTCGATGGAACCGTCGCATGTGTTGAAAGCGATGGGCGTTTCGCCGGCGATGGCACGCGGATCGATTCGATTCAGTGTGTCACGACTGACGACGGATGCGGAAATTGACGGTGCAATCGATCATATCATTCGTGCCGCGAAGCGCATTTCGCGCTTGGTGACGGTGTCGTGATTCGATCGGAGCCGGGCTGTCCTCAGCCCGGTGTGCACGACGGCGCCTCCGCCAGCGCGAAGAACCACGCACGGTCGCCCGGCCTGAGGACAGGCCGGCTCTGATCGTTGCGCATTTGAAAGCACCGATTTCAGGCCGACGCGCCGCTGTATCGACGGATGCCGAAATTGAAGAACCACGTCGCGCCGATGAGGCTGATCGCGGCGACGCCGAAGGCGATAAAGGGAGCGCTCGGGCCGAGCGTCAGGGTGTTGGCGTCGCCGATGAGTTTTTCCGCTGGGATGGTGGTGATAAACGCCAGCGGAATGATGAAAGTGAGCAGTGTCTGCACTTTCTGCGGATAGATCACAATCGGATACCGCCCGGCCTCGAACACATTCCAGAACACCATTTCGATGTTGTCGATCCGTACGAACCAAAAGCACAGCGTCCCAAGGCAAAGCCAGAGTGAATAGAGAATGATGCAGGCCGCGATCATCATGACGAAGAACACGCCGACGGTTTGAAATGGAATCGTGTGCGTCAAACGCCAGCAGCCATAGAGGCTGACCGCGAGCCCGAGCAGCACGTCGGTCAATCGCCAGACGACAAACTCGCGGATGCTGACGAGAAACTGTGCGTTGACCGGCTTGAGCAGCACGAAATCCAGCGTGCCGTTGCGAATGTCCTCCATCAGCTTGCGTACATTGGGCACAATGAACATGCGGATGCCGCCGGCCACCATCCGATAGACCCCGGCGAGCACGAGAAAGTGCCACGCGGTCCAGCCGCGGATGTTCGTGGTGTTGTGAAAGATGGTCCAGATCCCGACCAGCTCGGCGCTGATGTGCACGAAGGACATGATCGTGCGTACGAACAGGTCGAACCGGTATGCGGCGAGATTCTGCACGCTCACGCGGACGTAAAGCGACAATAATCGCAGTGCACGGACCACAAATCACCCGCTGACCGCCGTGTAGCGCTTCACCGCCGCGCTCCAGAGCAATCGGAAACCAATGATCCCCAAAACGAGCCAGGCCGTCTGCATCGCAAGTCCGGCCAAAGCCTCCGTCAAGCTGTCAATACGTCCGATGGTCAAATCCGCCGGAAATGCAAACATCCAGCGAAACGGAAGCAGCGCGGCGATCGAACCAAGCAGCGGCGGCAGGGCGGCGAGCGGCGAGAACCGCCCGCCGAAGAACATGCCGACGCCGAAGAATACCTCGCCGGTCGCATCCAATTTCGGCGACCAGAAGGCGATGAGCGCCACGCAGTAGCCGAGGACGAAATTCATGGCGCCCGCGAGCAGGACGGATATCGTGCCCAGAGCCACTTGCCACGCATTGCCGTCAAATGTCGGTCGGACAATCAGTGCGAAGAGAATCCACATCGGCACGACGAAGACGAGCGTCACCAGCTTGTACGATAGATTGGAGGCCAGTGCCTCCCAGATCGGCAGGATCGGTCGCAGCAGTTTGGGCGACATGGTGCCGCTGCGGATCAAATAGCCCATCTCGTAGGTGTCCCACGCGGTCGTGAGGTGGCCCACGACCATCATCATGAAAAAGTAGGCGCCGAACTCGCCGCGTCCGTAGCCGGCGACCTCGCCGTTTTCGTGGGTTTGTGCCGCGGCGCTCCAGAGCGCATACAGCACCGCCGGATTCACCAGACCCCAGATGGCCCAGAGCAGAATCTCGCCTCGATACTGCAACATCGTGCCGATGCCGACGCGCATGAACGCGCCAAAGGCTCGCATGAGATGCGTCATGCCGCGCCTCCCTCGGTGACGCTCACGGTTGCGCTTTCGAGCGCGGTCGGCGTTTGCACTGTGGTTGCCGACTTGTCGAGAAACGCCCGGCCGATGACGTCCTCGATCGGCGGATCCTCGATCGTCAGATCGAGCACCGGCAGATCGGACAGCAGGCGCGTTGTGACCGCAGCGGCGGACCCCTTGGGCACCCGCAGTTCAACCTTGCGTCCGGTGTTGGACAACACCTCGCCCCGTGCCGCAAAGTCGTAGTTCGCCACGTCGGCGGACAGATCGATCTTGATGACTTTGAATGGGGCCAGCCGGGCCGACAGTGCGTCGAGCGCGCCATCGAAGAGAATCTTGCCGTGGTCGATCACGATGATCCGCTTGCACAGGGCGGTTACGTCAGCCATGTAGTGACTGGTCAGGATGATCGTCGCGCCATGCTCGCGGTTGTAGGCCCGGATGAACTCGCGAATCCGCGCCTGCATGGTGATGTCGACGCCGATCGTCGGCTCGTCGAGGAACAGGACCGACGGCCGGTGCAACAGGCTCACGCAGATTTCGCATTTCATCCGCTCGCCGAGCGAGAGCGTGCGCACCTGCTTTTTGAGCAGGGGCGCGAGGTCGAGCAGGGCAATCAACTCGTCCAGCGTCGCCTTGTATTGCGCCGCAGGCAGGCGATAGACCGCGGCATGGACCATGAAGGAGTCCATGGCGGGAAGGTCCCAGCCGAGTTGTGACCGCTGGCCCATCAGCATGCTGATTCGCTGCAGGTAGGCCGCCTCCCTCCGCCAGGGGGTGTGGCCTAGAACGGTCGCAGTCCCGCCCGTCGGATGGAGCAGCCCTGAGAGCATCTTGAGCGTGGTGGTTTTGCCAGCGCCATTGGGCCCCAGGAACCCCACGATCTCGCCTGGTTCGACGGAAAAGCTGACCGCGTCGACCGCCTGAACCTGCTTGTACTTCCGCTTGAAGACGCTCCGCACGGCGGGCAAGAAGCCGCCCTCGCGCTCGGCGACCTTGAAGGACTTTGAAAGCTGGTTGACGGTGATCTGGGGCATGGGAATGGGGATGTTAGCGGGCGGGATAGACGCTGGCGAACCCATTCATCCCGCGTAGGCCCGGGTTCGCCCGCTTGGGCGCATTTCTTGTGAGAAGCGACCAACCCGTGCTCTATGAACTTGCAACAGGGCTGCGAGGCCGGCAACAGACGCCTGCCCGAATCCTGAAGGGAGTACGAATCATGTTGATGAAAGCAGATAGGCAGCGGGTCGGACTGATACGGCATGGTATTGTGTTAGCGGCCTTTGTTCCTTTCCTGATGGGAGGGGCCTGCGACCCGTCCAACTTGGCCCCGGGCCTCACTGGCGAATCGAACCCGCTCCTGCCGGGTGGAAGCGGGCCTGGCATCGCGTTGTCGCCGGCCGATCAGGACATCACTGATCAGGACTACGCCTTCTTGTTTGCCACCACCGCCAATTTGCCGGAGGCATCCACCGATAGCGACGGCATTCATGCCGCCGCCAAAATCCGTTGGACCCTCGTTTCCGGCACGGGCGGACTGAATCGGATCGATCCCGGAACGACTGTCCCCGACAACGCAACGACCCTCGACACCGACCCGACTACGGAGGTCGGCTCATCCGTGCTCTATTTTCCTGATGCGGGGGCCAGCGGCGAAGTGAAGATCAAGGCTGAGGTTATTCGGCCGACAGATCGAACTGTTATCAACGAATTCGGGGAACCCTCGCAAGAGCACGAAGATATCGTCGTTGCGACCGCCGAGGCCGTCATTCATGTGAACGACCAGAAGCGGCTACGCCTCACGCCTCCAGTGACGACACTTCCCTCGGGCGGGACGGTTTCGCTGAAGGCGACGTTGGAGAATGCGCTCGCGCAAGGTAGTTCGATTCGCTACGAATGGAATATGACCGGCCTCGCCGGGGCGGGTGAGTTGCAGTCTTCGTCGGATAATGATACGGCCGTATTCAAAGCCTTCACCGAAGCGGCGACTTTCAACGTAACGGTCAAGGCGATCGAGACGCGCGCGGATGGAAGCGAAGACGTGAACGGTCCGGCAACCGCGGTGGTGCGGGTCGATCCGAAACTGAAAACCGTCACCACGTTCGGATACTACTTCTCGCGCGACGAGAGCACCGATCCCAGTGTTTATGTCGTTGTCGCACGGGTTTACATTCCGAAGGTACAGGGGGCGACCAGCTACAGCATCAAGGGGCAGGGCATGCACGACAGTGCCTACTACGGCACGAGTTGGTCGTGGTACTTCTCCGGTGACCCGCCGACCGGCAGCATCCCCATCGAAGACATGGGCGGCGGATACAGCTTCGGATTGTCCCTCGCCTCTGGATCGCTCGCATCCGGCGGCCTGGCGGGCGCGTATGGGTGGATGGACGGCCGATTCGCGGGCATGCGCGTGATCGTGACAGCAACCGTGCCGAACTAGGCATGAGGACCCATCGCAGACTACGGTCCACCTGAGCATGCCACATGCGCTGAAATATCGATGCAAGTCGAGATGAACGGGCAAAGTGCGGGGGCCTTAATCAATCGATTTCGAGTGACTCAGGTTTGCAACTCAAGAATTGAGGCATACTCCGGCGGTGGTTCGGCAAAATCGAGCCACCGTTTTTTTTTGTGAGAAACGTCGGCGGTGTGTCTAGTAACTCTTGGCAGGCCATTAGATCGTCGGTCGATCGGCCGGAAGCGCCTGCACTGGGAGCTGATATATGTTTATACGTCTAAATACTCGGCGGATGAGTTTGGCGATTGCGACAGTTTTGTCAGTCGCAGTTTCAGGCCGTGCGGCGATTCACATCGAGGCAAGCTCGCATAGCCTGTCCCAGAACTCGCCACAAGGTCAGGACTCATATATCAAAGTGCTGAACGGCGTCATTCAGCCGGGCATGCGGACCGGCGGCAGCGGCACGGCCAATGCGGGGCCGCTCGGTACTGGACAGACCCGGGCCTTTGCGAACACGTCGCAGCCCGACAACGGGGTGTTCACGGACTGTGCGACGGAGGCGAATTTGGCAACGGGAAGTCACGGTACCCTGATTAATGCCGGCACGGGCGGCCTCGCCTCCCTTGGACTTTCCATTACTCGATGGATCGAGACGGTCACTTTCAACAACACCAATTCGACGTCAGTGGAACTCGACATTTTTCTGGACACCGACGGCAGCGTGGTGGACAACAGCGGACCAAACGTTGGATCCATCGACATCAAGTCCTCGGTCGTACTCGGCGTCGTTAACGATGCCAACTGGAAGGATGTTCACTTCAAGGGCGCTCCCCCTGTTTACCTGGGTGGCGCTCAGTACATCTACAGCGGCCAGTTCGGGCCTCGATTTGAATTCCAGCCGTCGGGCAACAATCAATACAACGCGTGGACAGTGACGCACACCGGGCCGTTCAGCGGATTGATCAAGGCCACGATGATCCTGCCGCCGGGCGTCGTCTCGGTCACCATTGACACATACTTTTCGGTCGATGCCCGCACCGGCGCCGTCGTGGACTACACCAACGGCGTTAACTTCCGCTTCGGCGACCTTCCGGCCGGGCTGACCTACACCTCCGAGTCCGGTGTGTTTCTGGGATCAACGACCTCCGGCGGACTGGATTCAGACGGCGACGGCACGCCCAATGTGAGCGACCAGTGTCCGAATGACGCGGCCAAGACCAGTCCGGGCACTTGCGGCTGCGGCGTGCCGGATGTCGATACCGACGGCGATGGCAATTGCGACGCGGTTGACAACTGTCCGAGTGTTGCGAATGCGGATCAGGCGGATGGTGACGGCGACGGCGTCGGCGATGTGTGCGACAACTGCCCGACGGCTTCGAATGCCGACCAGGCCGATGCCGATGCAGACGGCGTAGGCGATGCCTGCAAGCCGACGACGCCTGTGACCGGAATAGGCGGCAGCCTGTGCGGCGGGATCGGCCTGTTCAGCATGGGGCAGATCGCCATGGGGTGCATGGCGATGCGGCGACGTCGAACGCGGTAAGACCCGCAATCGTTGAGTTTCGAGTGAACCCACGCTCGGGCGGGTCCAGGTATGGATCCGCCCGCGCTACTTGCCGGCGGCCTCAAATCGCTCGATCAACACCCGGCGATCGGCGGGAATTTCGACGGTTGACTGACTCGAATAGTCGTAACACACAATCACGGTGCGGCCCTCGGCCACGATTTCCTCACTGTTTGAAAGCTCCCGTGCCAATATCCACGAAAGCTCAAAACTCTTCGTGCCCAGGCGCGAACAGCGGGTGTAAATGACGGCCTTGTCATCGAGCAACAGCGGCTTGCGATAGTCAACCTCGGAGCGGGCCATGATCAGGCCGTGCTGAAAATGCCAATCCGAATCCGTCGTGCCCAGCACCGCGTCGTAGTAGAGCAGTCGGGCGTGCTCCGCATAGGCGAGGTAATTCGCGTGATGAACGTGATTCATGGAATCCACGTCCTGGTAGCGAATCTGAATCTCGACTCGATGGCGGAAGTCCTTCATAACCACGCTCCATTTCATGTTGTTATGGACAGCCCCAGCATCCGGTTCTGCTAGCCTTGTATGGCATTTTGATTGACCGCGCTCGGTGGTTCTCGATAAGATTAATTGACGGCGGCCAATTTGGGGCAATCGCCAGTCCGAAGCCTCGCAAGCATTTGGAACCCACCATGACGAATCGCACCGTTTCGCGACTGCTGTCGGCGCTCGTCTGTTTCGCAATCATCCCGCTCACCCTGGGAGGTTGCCCGCCTGCGGGACCGTCCGGACCGCCGCTGACGCCGGTGTCCAAAGAGGAGCGGTTCGCCGCGTTCGATCAGGTCGAGCAAAAACTCAGCTCAATCGAGCTAAACGGAGATCCCGCGCAAAGCGAACAGATTGCGGCGCTTCTCAGGACAATGCCGGAGTTCACCGCCGTCGTGGTCGAAGAAAATGTCATCACGGCGCAGTTCAAGGACGGCGTACTGTACATGATCGCCAACAATCGCCCCGGCGGGGATACGCCAGGCGCGCCACCGCGCAACAAGGTGTTTGATGTCCGAGCGAGCCTCCCAGTTGCTCCCATGGCGCGAACCATCAAGCCGGACGACGAGCGGCGCGCCCAGTCGGCTCCCGGCAAGAGCAATCGCATTCCCGAGTCGAAAACGGCCGTTTTGATCAACTCGATGGGGACGGCCTTTTGCGATATTCGCCCGACGATCAGCGGATGGCTTTCGAACGCGGGCTATTCCGTGACGATGCTCGATGGAACGGTCGAGAACCTGCGCAACGGCGTCAAGAATGCCGGCGTGGTGTACTTTAACGGCCACGGCGCGCCCTTTCCGCCTCAGATGTTTCCCGACACCGTGGGCGCACCGACTCCGGGCAAGAAACACTTCGCGCTCTGGACCAAGACACCAGTAACAGATCAGAACTACGGAGATTATCTCGCTGAATTCGCGGCCAAGGAGATGTGTTTCATCCGCTGCGAAACAGACAAGCTGTCCGGCAGCGACGATTGCGAGGACTGGACCGGAAAAAAAACCAGGAGTGAATTGCATTATCTGGTTACGGATGTCTTTATACAGAAACACTGGCGTTGCAGCGAAGGCTCCCTGGTTTACATCGACGCGTGCCACGGCGCCGAGGACACGTCCGTGCTGCCGGAGGTCTGTCTGAATACGGAGGTCAACGCGTCGGCCTATGTCGGATGGAACGCGATGACCCTCGATCGCTATTCGACCCCAACGGCCTACTTTTTCTTCGACCGGCTTCTGGGGGCCAACAGCTATGAGCCGATCCGCTCGCCGCCGCAGCGCCCGCTCAGCACGAATAGCGTCCTGACGGCCATGAAGGGCGTGGTTCGCCGCGCATTGCCCATGGACACCTCCGAGTCTGCCAAGAATTTGTATCGATCCGCGGCCGAACCGCCAGCGCCCGTCGAGGCCCCGTTTTACGCGCACCTGATTGGGCTCTTTGCCGACGATACGTTCGACGTGCTCCTGCGGCCCGCGATCGAGAGCATGTCCGTCGCGGAGTCCCAGAGTTCGACGTTGCGAATCAACGGGACGTTTCCCGAAACACCGTGCACGGTCACAGTCAGCGGCGAGGCTGCCTCGGTCAAATCGCAGACGGGCTCGCGAATAGAGGCCGACATTTCAAAAAGCGCGAACGGACCAGTCGTCGTCGCTGCGGCCGAGCGGGCCAGTCCTCCGCGACGGCTGACGCAGTGGAATCTCAATTTGCGCCGGCTCTTCATGGACTTTCCGACGCAGCAGTCGACCAATTGTCCGTCGTGCTTCTGGGAAGGCAACCTGCAGTATTCCTTCCGCGGCGATACCGCCGGAGTTCGCGTGTTGCCCGAAGGGCCCGTTTCGCCACCCAGTTTCACCGGCGGGGCGTCGAGTGGGAACATTACGGTCACCAACGCCGGGGGGACCTATTCCATCGGACAAGGCACAAGTATTACGCTCGTACCGAACCCCGATGACGGCGCGGCGTTCATCGGCACCTGCGTGGGCTTCCTTCCAACCGAAGACAACAACTATCTGGGCGCGTGCTTTTTCCTCCAGGCAAGCGAGAATCGAGTCTTGTTCAGTCCTACACTGTCCGCCCTGGGTGTTATCCGCAACTACCACGGCGGCGTCTACGACGGCGAAGTTCATCCGATGCAGGTTCTCTATTCCGGCAACCAGATCGGCAACGAATTGGAGCTGCAGCTCTCGCCGAACTTCAACATCGCCGCCGGTCAGAAGATGACCGGACCAAATTCATACTTCGAATGGGATGCTGCAGATGCGACGAGTCCGGCGCAGTCGGACGATGCGCGGTGAGAGAAGTGGTGCGTCGCAAATGGCAAATGGTTGGTGAATGACTCGGCTGAATCCTGTCTGAGAAAGCCAAGGAATCCGGTCAATCTTACGAGTGGTTCGGCTTCCCGCTTTCAACTGCCACTATCCACAAGCCACTTGCCACTTTTTCACCCGCCTGCAATCGCCCCGACGACCTGCAACGGTTCAGCACCGCTCACGATCGCTTCAGGAAGCGTTGCGTCCATAGAATTGTTCGACAGGTCCTGCCCGCACGCGAAGAAGCGAATAAACGGCCGCCGCTTCAGCGTGCCGTGGTCGCGAATCGTGCCCCGGAGCATGGGGTATTTCGATTCGAGCGCATCGAGCGCGCGAGACAGCGTGACCGGCTCGGCGACTTCAATGGACACCTCGCCCTCGACGCGGGCGAGCGTACGCAGGTGGAATGGGATGACGATTCGGATCATTGCCGGAGTGTAGCAGAAGGCTTCAACCAAGACGCTGTTACGCTGGGCTCTTTCCGCCGTTTCTCACAATCGCATCGCGAATCGCATCATTGATTCTTCGCCATGCGGCGAAGTGCGTGGGATTGACAATCGCCTCCTTCGATTCAGAGGCACCGGTCTGGCACCAGTGTGTACCAGCCATGATTCTGGGTGCGTCTGCTTCGATGGCTCCGTAGGATGACATTCCGCTGCAGCGTTGGCCCGCAAGCGGGTCGAGGTTCAGGATGTCGGGATCGACGCTGACGACGATTACCCCCTGCGACGTGCTGACAGAAACTTGCCCCGACTTCTTGCCTTCCGGCGTTTGAGCAAAAGGCAACGGCCACACCCAGGCTTGCGGATCGAAATCAGATTGAGCACCTAGGACGCGCCAGCGCCCATCGCGCACGCAGATCATGCTTGTCTGGGCCACCAGCACGACATCGGCAGGTGTGAGCATGGACAAATCTTCCAGTCTCGGCCAGCGATCCCAGCGGCGGCGCATGGCCATAACGACCGCGTCGGCCATAAAGCGGAGGTGCTTGGGCGGTTTCTCAACCAGCAAGGCTGCACCGAAACCGCCGCCCGTAAGTGGCAAGCCCATCCACATTCCAGCCTTGAGGCCTCGATCCGTCTTTTTCCCGGCGGGAAGCATGGGTGGAAGCACGGCATCCGGCGAGGATCGGACGCGCTGTGCGTGTTGTTCCCAATGCTGAAACAGGTCTTTTGAAGTCTTATTCAGGATGAGAGGCATGTCCCAGAACGAACTCTTTCGTCCTGCAAAGTAATCGACCAGCGACTTCTCGAGCTGGCTTGCGGCCGTTACGACTTGAGTCTTCGGAAACTGCAGGGCTTCCTCTCGTGTTGCCGCCGTATTTGAGACGATCGTCATGGTCGGCTCGTCGCCGGTCGTTTCAACGGACCACATTTCGCCCCAGGGATGCTGCCCCCACAGTTCGACCGGCTCGCACTCATTGACGACCGAGTGCCGCGCCGGTGGGACGGGCCAATGCGCGGGATCGAAACCGGGCAGCGGTCCGCAACGCGTCCAGCGCCCCTTGCGAAGCGGTGTCGTCGAAATCAAGCCGAGCCATGTCATGCCCCAGGTTTCGGGTGAACCGATGGCGTCGGGGTTCGGTGCCGTGTCATAAAGTTTGGGCTGCAAGTACGCGTACACCAGGTCCACATCCGCGCTTTTGCGCAGACCGCGCGTGATGACAAGGGGACACACGCCACGCCGTGGGACGGGAACAGCCCACAGTTCGCCTTCAAATTCGGGACGGACCGCGTCGACATGCGTGGCTATTCGACTCCGTTTGTTGGCTTGGTTGGGCATGCTTGCGTCCTTTCAGGGCTCCTGCAAATAGACCGCGACTTACCCTTGATTGATTCCACGAGCCTCACATTGTATATTGCGTATCCACGTCTGCGGTGTTAGTTCAAGAACCCATTCACAGGAGGTCGCTCCGATGAAACGTCTGATGATTCCGGCGTTGTTCGTGTGCTGCGCAGCGCCCGCCGTCGGCGCGGAGTTTGAAAAGCCCGAGCGGTTGAAGGGCGGCAAGGAATTCGTGCGCGTCGAAGCGCCCGGGTGGGCGGCGCCGTGCCTTTTTGACATCGATCGCGACGGGAAGCCCGATTTGATCGTCGGTCAATTCGCCAAGGGGAAGATGAAAATCTACAAGGGACTGGGCGGAATGAAGTTCGCCGAGGGGGAGTGGTTGAAGGCGGGGGACAAACCGGCCGAAGTGCCGGGTGTCTGGTGATGCACCAGCTCGACTCCACAGTTTGTGGACATCAATTCCGACGGACACATCGACATTCTCTCCGGTTCGTATTCGCGCATGGAAGGCTCCATGGCCGGCCTCTTTCAAGTACTCCACGGTCAAGCCAAGGGGGGCTTCAAGAAGGCCGTCGTGCTCAAGGGTACGGACGGCAAGCCGCTGGTCATTCCGAAAAGTACTGAAGGCGAACATGGCGACATGGAGTCGATTTGCACGCGCCCAACGGCGGTCGATTGGGATGGCGACGGCGACCTTGATCTCGTCGTTGGAAACATGACGGGAAGGTTCTATCTGTTCACCGGCGAGGGCGGCGGCAAGTTCGCTCCGAAGCCGGCACCGATTAGGGCCGACGGCAAGCCGCTTCAGATCAAGGGTCATCATGGCGACCCGTTCTTGATTGATTGGGATCGCGATGGCGATCTGGATCTCCTCAGCGGTTCGGATTTGGGCGGGGTGCAGTGGGCAGAGAACACCGCGGGACCGAAGCAAGCACCGAAGTTAAAGCCGTTTGAGTTCTTGATACCGGCGGAAAAGGAAACCGTTCACGAGTGCCGACCGAATGACGTCAAGGCTCCCGCGGGATCAACCCGCGTTTGGGCGGCTGACATCAATGGCGACAAGAAGCTTGATCTGCTGGTCGGCGACACCATTTCGCTCATCTCGCCCGCCGACAATTTGACCGATGCCGAGTTCGTCAAGCGCTACGACAAGTGGAAGAAAGACATGCGCAAATTGACGCGTGATGACACTGCTCCCCCGGATGAGCAGAGCATGGAGGAAATGCAAAAGCGTGTGCAGAAACTGTATGAGGAACGAGAAGAGTTCATGAGCGAAGACCGAACCGGTTTCGTGTGGGTGTATTTGCAGAAGTAGCCTCCTGACCACCCCAGGGAGCCGCTGTCAGCGTCGGCCTTGTGCAGGTACCACGAAAAAGGCCGGCGAACGGCGGGAATTCGACCTCAAAGGGCTTGAATTCGACGTATGAGCGGTGGTACGCTGGAGAAGCCAATGAAATGCCAATTCTCAGGGGTGCGGGCGTTCGGTCGCCCGTAGGCGTCGGTGTGGGTCGGGCCGCCCACACACGGGGCGCGTCAGCGCGCCGTCGTTCGCGAGGGAGCATGCCATGCCCCGCACCACCGCGTTTATCACAATGTGTCTAATTTCAATCTCGGCGGCAAGCCTCCGCGCACAGGTCGGACCGCCTCCCACCGTGCTGGGCAAGGAGTACATCACCGAGCCCAACACCAACGCCCTGGGCGTGCCCACAACGGGGCAGGTCGTCGGCTGGTCAGGAATCGGCCCCGCGTTTGACACGTTCGTGCTGAGCCCCTTCGAACTCGACGCGATTGCGAACATGGGCGACGCCCATTTTGAGGGCCTGATTGCCGACACGGCCGCACTGGTCGTTTCGTTTCGCACCGCCTTTCCCGGCGGACCGCCGATGGATCCGATCGTCGGCGCCGGCGTACCCGCGTCGTACTGGTATCAGAACAGCACGCCCTTCGGCGGATCGACCGGCGTCTGGGCAACCGCGCCGATGCTGAACCCAATGGCTCCGCCGATCCAGGTCAGCGGCGCCGAGTTCTGGGGCGCGGCCGGCGATACAACACACTGGTCGACATTCGGCGATGCCGGCGGCGTGTCGGTCACGTCGTCGGCGGGGCCCTATCTGCTCTCGCTAGAGATCGGAGCGGCGATTGGGGCGACCGTGCCATTTGACGTGGACGCCTTCTTCATGCTCGATCACTTCGGCGGCACCGACCTGTTTCACGTCGGCGACATGGCCCTGATGAGCGTGCGGGCCAACGGTCAGTTCGACGGCGGCGAAATTTGGTTCCTCAGCCGCACCGCCGGCGGCGTGCTGACTGCGTCGTTCTTTTCGCACGGCGGCGTCACGTTTGACACGGCGTTCGACGTGGCCGGTCACTTCGGCATGTTCCCGCCGACCGAGGAGATTGATGCAATCGAGGCGATCATTCCCGAGCCGGCGTCGGTGCTGCTCCTCATTCTTGGGTCGAGCGTCATCTTCACGCGGCGGCGCAGGGCGTCATAGCCAATCGCATTTGTAAACACGAAGAGCGAATCAGGCCGTTTTCGGCTGCAACACTAACCTTGTTGCAGGTGGGATCAATTCGTTCAATTCGATAAGCAAGCGCGCCTGATTCAAAGCAGTTCCATTACCCAATATTGATCGGCGGCGGGTGCAATTGCTCAATTAGCACAATCCGTTCAGCCCGGACGTACACCCGCGTTCCGCGGTCGGTGTCGAACGCTGCCAGCTTGTTCAACTCGTAGGGCATTTTGTCGTCACCGGCGGACGTGGTGAAACCCACGAAGCGCAAGTCGTTCAGCCGCTCGCCGCGCCGCAGGAGCAGGTTGACGCGGGAGCCCTCGATCAGGAACGCGCTGTGGGGGACGACCACCGTGTGTGGGCTGCCCATGCGGCCGAGGCGCTCCATGATGGCGAAGAAGATGCCCAGCACGATAATGCCGCCGACGATGGCGGATGCGATCGATGCGGCGGTGTGAAAGACGTCCATTTTCTGGCCTCCGGGGGACGGAGATTGGCGGGTCTCGGGAGTACAACGAGGCCGGACGAAATGTCTCACGCGTCGTTTTTTTCGGTGTAGAATAAAGACATGGCAGAGGCTCGCATGCACGTGATTGGGGGTCGCCGATGGGCCGGGGTGATGCTCAGTCTGCTGCGCCTGAGGCGTAATCGGCTCATTTTCGCAGTGTTTCTGGCGTGCGCCGCCGGCCCTTTGTTTGCTTATTTGACTGATCGATACGTCGAGAGATGGCCCCGTGCTTCTTTGCTTGAGTACGACCCGGGAACGGTTTACATCAGCCGGTATCTCGGCCGACCGCTTGAGGAGTCCGGCAATTTCGAGGCGGACCCCGCTGATGCACCGACCCAACCCAATTTGGATCGCTTCTACCGAACCATCGCCGCGCACGTTCAGGCTCGCGTGAGTAGTCACGCAACGGACCATGCAGTGTACGTGCTCGGGTTAGGCGCTTGCTGGGGAGAAGGTGGCTGGCCATTTGTCTCACGGGACGTGTCGTATGTAGTCGTCCTGGATCAATACATGGCTCCCAAGCGAAGAAGCTTGGAGCAGGTCGTGTTTCGAGCCGACGAGAGCGGCCACGATCCGTATCGTCCTTCGGCTTGGTGGGCTAATGCCGGTGTTGGGTCGCTCGTATCCGCTCCGATTCTGTTTGGCGCACTGACGCTGATTGCGAGCCTTATGCAGGGGCGAATACGCCCCGTTGCGGGCTTTCCGGTCATTGTTCCGGACTGATGACATTGGAGAGATGCCGAGGGCCGTTGCGTCGGCAATTCGGAATGCGTGTCGCGATTCCTTGTAGTGTCTTGTGCCCCGCACTACGCTTCCGCGATGCCGCTGCCGCTTGGACACGAAACCGCCACCGACCTCATCAAGAACTGGATCATCCCCTTCGCCGCGCCGGCCGTCTCGCTGGCGATCGCGCTTCTATTCTTCTGGCTGGTGCCGCGTAAACAGCGGCGCAAGCAACTGGCCATCGAGTTGTGGCAGACGTTCAACTCGAACGAAATGCAGAACGCACGCCGCGAGGCGCTCGAATACCTCGGCGGAAAGGGCGATCGCAGCGTGACCGATCAGCGGGTCGCGTCGTTCTGGACCTGGTCGACGATCATGGAGCCGCTTCCGAACCTGGCGGACGAGGCCGACAAACTGCATCAAGTCCAGAAGGTGTTTGACTTCTTCGCGGCGTGCGATCGATGTCTGGCGTCCGGTGAGGTTGATCGCGAGTTGCTTAAATCGCTACTGGGGTTCTATTTTTCACGCTGGTCGATCGACATCATCGAGGGTCTCGTGCGAAAAAATGCGCCGCCCAAGACGTTTCGCGATGTCTCGCAGCGACCGGCATGGCTTATGGGCATGCCGGAGTTTCGAAAGCTGGTCGGACTGGGACCGCCGCTCTTGATTCCGGGTATGGGGTCCGCGGGCAAAAAGGCAAATGCATCGTAAGGCGAGTCATTCGCAGTAACCGCCTGCGAGGGGCGGCCGGTTCAATTCACGAGCGCATCGTTGATCGTCGGCGCGATTCGGAAGATCGCGTCCAACCGCGCCTTGCGAAACATCCCCTCGATCTCATTCTGCATGGCCGCAAGGCGCAGATCGCACTTCTGCTCGACGGCCCGGCGTTGCAGTTTGAGCAGAGCGCCGATGCCCGCGCTGGAGATCATCGTCAATTTGGCGCAATCGAGAACCAGACGGGTGGGCTTTCGTTCATTCATCCACGCAAGTTGCCGTTCGAATTCGTCCATCTCGGCCTGGGTGATCTGGCCGGCGAGACTCAACACCGTGCCCGTGGCCACTTCGATATAACTGCACTGCAGACTGCTCATGTCGGACTCCCGGTCCCAGTTTGTGTAAATTACATCGGCCCAGAATTACTGGGGCACCTCGCGCACGTCGACTTCCACGGTCAATTCCGATTCCGCCATGCCCATGAACACGCCACGGGCGGGCGGCACATCGGCGTAGTCCCGGCCGACCGCAATGCGAATGTGATCCTGCTCGGCGAGCGAGTGGTTGGCCGGATCAAACCCCACCCAGCCGAGTTCCGGGAGCAGGGCCTCAGCCCAGGCGTGGCTGGCGCTCGTGGGGATCGCGTTGGAGCCGCCGTTGCCACGATGAAATAGGTGGCCGCTCACATACCGGCAGGGAATGCCCAGACCCCGCGCGATGGTGATAAAGACGTGGGCAAAATCCTGGCAGACGCCCTTGCGATTCTGCAGGCACTCATCAATCGGGGAATCGACGCGTGTGCTTTTGGGCACATATGCAATGGCGCCATGTAGCGCGGTGTTCAGTTCGCGGAGCGTGCTCATCGGATCGTCGCGGCGGGCGATCCTGCAATCGTTCACGAAGGACCGAAGTGCCTCCGAAGGCGTCGCGTATTGGCTGGGGTGAAGCCAGTCCCAGTTGTTGAAGTCCTGTGCGAAGCGTGCGGTCTCGGCCCAGGCATCACTTGAGAGGCGCTCGGGCAGTTTGCGGGAGCCGAGTCGTTCGACCCATGAAACGGCCGACATCCGCAGTTCCTGGTGAAGCCGGGCCACGTCGAAATGATGAACCGTGTTGCCGAGGTGATCGACATAGGAATGCACCCGGGCGTCAGGCTCGACGCTCAGGCTGAATTCGAGGCAGCGCTGCCCTTCGTCGGACCGCGGGCGCTTGCGCACCTCCATCTGGCTCTCACGGATGGGCTGCGAGTAGCGAAACTCGGTCACGTGTCGAATGGTGTACAGCAAGTCGCGCTCCCCACGAACTCAGGACTGGGTGGACACAGCCGCCAGCGCGGCGTCCACCGTGTAGGTGACAAACCGGTTGTACACCGCGTTGTGAATCTCGACGCAGCGGTTCACGATGGCGTGCAGGTATTTTGACAGATCGTCGGACAAAATCTCATTAATCGTCACATAAGACAGATCGGCGGCGAGGCGGCCCGTCAGTCGGCGAATATCGGCAGCGTTGGTCGCGCCCGTGGCAATGGTGATGGCCGTGGCGGCGGCTTGAATTTGCTCGGCCGCAAATCGAATGGAGCGCGGCAGGCCGGGATTGAGCAGCAGGAATTGCAGGATCCACTGCGGCCGCAGTTCGACGGTGTGAATCTTGCAGTAGGGCTCGTAGGAATTGCTCATCCGCAGCAGGGCGGACCAGGCGACGAACTCATCGGGGTTGGGCTCGGCGGCGGCGCCGGTACCGCGCATACCGAAGTGCGAATCGAGCATCCACGCCGTCGCCATCGCGCGCTCGAGGTAGCGGCCCAGGCGAATGAACTGCCAGCCCTCTCCATGGTTGAATGTCGCATCGATGATGCCGGTGATCATCTGGCTGCCGCGATGGATCGACTTGAGAAATCCGTGCGGGCCCGCGCTCCACAATTGGTCGATGGACTGGCTCCGCATCGACAGGTGCAGGTGGTTAATCTCCTCCCACAATTCCGAAGTGATCGACTCACGGACTTGCCGCGCATTTTCTCGCGCATTGCGCACGCACGAGACCACCGAGGATGGATTGGATCGGTCGAAAACGAGCGCGTCAGTCACGGCTTGCGGATCGCTGCACACGTCCATCGGCAGGTCGACGCGCAGGCTGCCCAGCAGACACATCCAGCCCATGGACGACGCCCACGGCGATTCGTCGAGCGCGACGTTGAGCTGCACGTCCAGCGCCCGCGCCGTATGCTCGGCCCGCTCGAGGTACCGACTCATCCAGTACAAACAATCCGCCACGCGTGAGAGCATCATGAGTCGCGTCGTCCTAGTCGTGCAGTACCCAGGTGTCCTTGCTGCCGCCGCCCTGTGATGAGTTGACCACCAGCGAGCCCTTCTTCAACGCGACACGCGTCAACCCGCCGGGCGTGATCCGCACTTTTTTCCCATGCAGCACATACACGCGCAAGTCAATGTGCCGCGGCTCCAGCGCCCCGTTGAGGAAGCAGGGGCCTACCGAAAGCGAAATCGTTGGCTGGGCAATGTAATTGCGCGGATTCGCCAGGATCTTCTCGCGGAACTCGTCCTGCTGCGCCTTGGTCGAGTGCGGGCCGATCAGCATGCCGTAGCCGCCCGATTCGCCGACCGCCTTGACCACCAGTTTGTCGAGATTCGACAGCACGTGATCGCGATCGGCCGGGCGCTCCAGCAGATAGGTCTTCACGTTGTCGATGATCGGTTCCTGCTTGAGGTAGTAGCGGATGATGTCCGGCACGTAGGCATAGACCGCCTTGTCGTCGGCCACGCCGGTGCCCAGGGCGTTCGCCATGACGACGTTCCCCGCGCGGTAGGCATTCATGATGCCGGGCACGCCCAGCATGGAATCGCCGCGATAGGCGACCGGGTCGATGAAGTCGTCATCGATGCGCCGATAAATCACGTCCACGCGGCGCAGACCCGCCGTGGTGCGCTGATAGACCACGTTGTTGTGCACGACGAGGTCGCGGCCCTCGGTCAACTGAATGCCCATCTGCCGCGCGAGGAAGGCGTGCTCGAAGTAGGCGGAGTTGAACACGCCGGGCGTCAGCAGCACAACGCTGGCATCGGCCGGGGCAACCGGTGCGATCTCGCGCAAGCACGTGAGCAGGTCCTGGCTGTAGTGGTCGATCGAGCGAACGCCGTGATCGCGGAACATGTAGGGGAAGGTCCGCTTCATCACCTGGCGATTGGCCAACATGTACGATACGCCGCTGGGCACGCGCAGGTTGTCCTCCAGCACGGCGAACTTGCCGTCCGGCTGGCGGATGAGGTCGGAGCCGACCACGGTCAGGTAGTTGCCATGCGGCACGTTCACGCCGCGCATCTCGCGGCGGTAATGTTTACAACTGTAGATGAGGTCGGCGGCCACCACGCCGTCGGCCAGGATGCGGGCCTCGTGGTAGATGTCGCCGAGAAAAAGGTTGAGCGCCGAGATGCGCTGGGCCAGTCCGGTTTCGAGCGTCTCCCATTCCGCGGAAGTGATCAGCCGCGGCAGCACGTCGTAGGGGAAGATCTTCTCGGTGCCTTCGGCAGAGCCGTACACGGTGAAGGTGATGCCTTGCTGCAGGAACGAGGCATCAGCGGCCTGCTGGCGCCGGGCGACTTCCTCAGGCCCGAGTTCGCGAAGGCGCGCTGCAAGCCGTTCGTAGTGGGCCCGTGGTTTGCCATCCGGCAGGGCGGACTCGTGGTAGGGGTCCACGAGGTGAAAGCCGTCGGCATGGGGGGCGGCAGCGGACACGGCAGGCCTCCGGGGCATTCGCAAGGGCGCACGGCCGCCGCGAAATCGATTTACCTCGGTCAAACGTAAGGGAAAGGGGTGTGGAGGGTCAAGCGTGGCGGTGTAACGCTTCGTTGTTGGGTTTCGGTTGTCAGCTATTTGTTTTCGGTTCGGAATGGTGAGATGGTTGCGGCAATTGGCTGCTCAGCCCTCGCGCGGCTGACAGGCGTTTGGACTGAGTTCAGAGTCCGGCTATTGCGAGGCATGATCGATTATTTGCGTTGAAATCGGATCTTCCATTGCGTCCCTTTGTGGGACTCGGCCGGCGCTGACGTGGAAAATGTGACCTCAGTCGGCTGGCTTAAGTCGACAAGGGGCGAATGGGCATGCCGCGACCGGACAAGACCGAATGTCGCGCCGATGGCAGCAGCGACCACCAAGGCGATTAGGACTTGCGCCGTTCGCCATTTTCGACTCGATGGGACTGCACTGAATGCGGGTGACGCCTCTTCCAGCGTCAACCCGCATTGCGCGCAGAATCGCGCCTCGGTGTCGGATGCGGTGCGGTTGCACGATGCGCAACGTCGCACAGACGCCATGGCGACGATAGTGCCGTCACTCTCGTCTGCGTTAGCACGCCGGCCAATCGCCAACCTGACTAGCAAAATGGCGAGGTCAACAAGAGGCGCCAGCAGCGCAATTCCGACGACAATTAGGAGCACCAGAGTCGCACCGCTCATGCCTTCACCCGGGCCCTCCGACCAGAGAGTCGAACGAGGGCATTCCGCGCTTCTCACGCAGCCCGGGCGGACGATGGGGCGCTATGCGGTCGGCGATTGTTTTTCGGGTTACACAGTCCTGCAGCGGCGCGCGGTTATACGGCCTCGACATCGGTAAGTCCTGAATCAGTCAAGCATGACGCGCAGTCATCGGATACCACTGGAGGCCGCAGCGAAAATCACGCATGGCGGTGTTTTCTGCGGATAACCATGAGACCTGCGAGGCCGAGCAGGCTCAGCGTGCCGGGCTCCGGCGTGATGGCCAGGCTGTAGGGGCCTTCGGAAAAGAAGGTCGTGTCGACATTGATATAATATTGTCCGGCCGGGGCACCCAGCAGGGTAACCTGGTCAAATGCCCCGACGATGCTGTAGTCGCCCGTGCTGTCATACGATCCGGGGCTGTACACAAACAGGTCGTTGTCCGAGCCGCTCAGGCTGGTGAGCGACACGGTCATGTCACCGCCGAGCCAGTTGAGCAGCCAGACGTCGTCGCCGCCGTCCCAGATATCAAAGATGTGAATGCCGCTCTCGAAGCCGTCGTTGTCGTCGGCTTTGCCGGTCGTGTCGCCGGCAACCACGCTGCCGTTGGAGAGTGGGCCGAGGATCGGCTGACCCGCGAAGTCCGCGAGGGCGCTGGTGCCCGTCGCGAGGAGCAGAGCGGTGCAGAGTGTTAGGTTCCAAGATTTGTGCATTTGAGATTCCCCTTCCTGGTGCGTTGGACTCAGACTAAACCCGGCCAACTATGCGATGGGAAGCCGGGCGGGACACGACCGCGCCCCGAGTGTGAAGATCATGTTAACGGAAACGGAAGAGGGATTCCAAGGCCACGAAGCAGGAAAATTGAAAATGTTTCCAGCAGCATTAAGGCAGTCGAAGTCCTGATATCGGAGACTCCAGGCGTGTCGATCAATGGAGTCCGAAATCGGCAATCGTCGAGAATTCATCCGCCGATTCGGCATGTAAGCGGGGTCAGCTCCAGCCGCGCTTGATGAAAATATAATGGTTGTACAGCACATACCAGCCGCTCAGGATTCGCTTCACTCTGTTTTCGCTACCGGCTTCACCCTGAAATCCGACCGCAGACGCCCAGTCTTCGGAAAAGGGTTGATCGGGATACCAGACGAAGCCCCACATTTTCGAGTGCCAATTGAGGTCTTCATGAGTGATCAGCACCACGGCGCCCGTCGGCAGTACTTCATAACGAACGATTTGAAATCGCCCGACCTGCATCGGCACAGCCGGGTGCCCCCCGGCCTTGACTTGTTTTGCAAGGGTCGTCAGATCGATCTGACTGGTCGTGCAGTTGTCCACAAACGCGGGTGTCAAGGTGATTCGCTCGGAATTGACGCGGCAGGAGTGGAATAGCGGAAACAGACCAAGTAGCGGAATCACCGCAACGCGACGAAATCTGCGGACTAGCAATGCGATGACTGCCGAGGTTAGGAGTACGACTGAGAAAAGCACTGCAAGGAGATGATTGCGGACGTCTGCTTCGACTAACGCCATTCCGTTCATTGCTGTTTGCGGCGAGTTCAGTCTCAAAATGTCTGGCTCAACCAGAATGAGATGTGCGTACCACACTGCGATGCAAAGGGCAAGCAGGATACAGACATGCGGCCATATCGATCGCCTGGCAGGATCGGACTTGGTAATGATTTCCCAATCATTCATAAGTTGGTAGTCAGTCTTGAATCAGGAATGCAGCCACCAATAACACACTCCCGATTACCCAGCCCCATGGCCAGAAGTACCCGAATAGCTAGGCAACGCCGGACACGCCGAGAGCGAACACTGCAACACCGATGCGTCCGCCTTTCGACATGTTGGCGTACCAATCAAACTAGCCATCTCTCATAACATCGATGCCCGTTTGAATGCACCGGTCGACGACACCGTTGCAAACTCTGCGAGGCGTATTCACAGTCTGGCTGCGAATTCCTCGAGCATTTTGATCAGTGCGATGCAAATCGCCGGCAATCGTCGATCCGTGCCGAGACTTGATCTAAAGTGCCCCTGATATGGTTACTTTTTCTTCCTAGCGACCGTCTTTTTTGAAGCCTTCGCCTTCCTACCTTTGGCGCTCGCCGCAACGCTCTTGCGCCGGCCGGTCTGACGTACGGGGCTCTTTCCGCCGATGATCTGAGCTTCCACGCTCAGCACCGCCGGCAGGTTCGAGGCAATTGCCTCCCATGTCTTCCCGCCGTTCGGTGAGCAATACACCTGTCCGCCGGTCGTGCCGAAGTAGACGCCACAGTCGTCCAGCGTGTCCACGCTCATCGCCTCGCGGAGAACATTCACATAGCAGTCTTTTTGCGGCAGGCCCTTGGTCAGCGGCTCCCACTCGTTGCCACCCTTTCTGCTGCGGAAAACGCGCAGTTTGCCCTCGGGCGGATAGTGCAGCGAGTCGCTCTCGATCGGCACGACGTAGATTGTCTCCGGTTCGTGGGCATGCACGTCGATGGGGAAGCCGAAGTCCGTTGGCAGGTTGCCGCTGACTTTCTTCCAAAGATCGCCGCCGTTGTCGCTACGCATCACATTCCAGTGCAACTGCATGAACAGCGTGTCCGGCTTGTCCGGATGCATGGCGATGCGGTGCACGCAGTGGCCCACTTCCGGCGCGGGATCGGGCAGATATTTGGACGTGAGCCCTTTGTTGATCGGACGCCAGGTCTGTCCGTCGTCGTCGGAACGAAACGCGCCGGCCGCGGAGATCGCGATGTAAATGCGGCCGGGGTTGTTCCGATCAAGCAGAACGGTGTGCAGGCCCATGCCGCCCGCGCCGGGTTGCCAATTTGGACCGGTGCCGTGTCCGCGCAGGCCGGCGCGTTCGTTCCAAGTCTGACCGCCGTCGGTGGTGACGAATAGCGCCGCGTCCTCGACACCGGCATAGACCTTGTCAGGGTCGGTCAGCGACGGCTCGACATGCCAGACGCGCTTGAACTCCCACGGTTTCGCCGTGCCGTCGTAGTGCATGTGCGTGGTGAGCGGGGCGGCGGCGTTGTCATAGACAAACTTGTTGCTCTCGCCCATGGGCATGCCATCGGGCGTGGTGGTCGGCGTGCCCGGAGGCGTGCCGGGCTGGTGCCAGGTCTCGCCGCCGTCGTCGCTGCGCTGGATGATCTGTCCGAACCAGCCGCTGGTCTGTGAGACGTAGATGCGTTTGGGGTCGATGGGCGAACCCTTAGCGTGATAAATCTCCCAGCCGGCAAAGTGCGGGCCGGATATTTTCCATTTCTGTCGCTTTCCATCGGACGTGAGAACGAACAGACCCTTCTTGGTTCCGGCAAGGACGCGGACGGTGGACATTTCGTGATCTCCCTGGCGCTGACGCGGCCGCGGCTTTAAAGGGGGCGGCCATGCTCAGGGCGCATTGTAAACAATGGATTGCCGGTTTGTCGGCAGGGAATCGAGAGCAACGGGGAATGGTCGGGGGGCAGTCCGTCCAGCGAAGCGAGCGCCATGGGGGCCGGGTTCGCCGGATAATTTCGATGGCTCCATCGTCCAATCAGCATGACGGACAAGCGGCCCTCAAGACTCTGTGTTCTCAGGTTGCGCAACAAGTGATTTTCACGCTAATTCGTTGGCGGCGATTGTGCCCCGGCCTGCTGCCACTCAAGCGTGGAGTTGGGATCGTTCTTGGCGACCATGCTGCCGGCGACGATGTTGAAATTGCCGTCGAAGAAGAACAACACCGGCTCGGATGTGTCAAAATAGGTGTTTGTTGCGTATCCGGTGCCGTGTTCGCCGGGGGATGGGCTGTATGAGTCCGTGACTTGATAGAAGCCTGCGACCGAATAGAGCAGTTTGAGCCCGCCGCCGCTGCCGCGCGTCGCGCCACAGACGAAGTTGCTGGCCGAGAACCGGTCCGTCGCAGGATCAACCATGTCGCCCGGATAAACGATCTTGAACGTCAGCGGCAGTTTCGAATAGGTGATGCTCTGCTGCGCGGTGTGGCCGCCCGCCGGCGGATTGGTGATCGTGCCGAATGCATTCAAATCGCCGGTGGAGGCGCGGGAGACGGACGCAAACGCGCCGAAGTTTCCGCTTGCCCCCAGCAGGTTGTTCAGGCATGACCGGATGATGAACTTGTTGGTGAATTCGATGTTGTGTTCACCAGAACTGGGCGACGAGGCCACGATTCGCGTCTTGGAGACCAGCGTCAATTCCCATTTGGTGAGCTGGGCGATATTGCTGAACTCGGTCCCGACCTGAACCTGCACATTGCCAAAGGCCTCGCGCGGCAGATCGCAAACAATCTGTTGGATGGGGCCGGGCGTGCCCCATGATTTCACGGTCAGCGTAATGCCGTTGATCATCACGCTGCCTGGTTGATCGCCGAATTCGCCGCTGATGAGGAGTTGATCGTTGACGGCGTCCGCAGCGACGGACTTGATCACCAGGCTGCTGCCCGGAGTTGGCGGGCCGCAGTTGGGCTCGCAAGCAGGCGGCATCGTGCCCTGGCAGTCCATGCCGGACAGGATCGAAAGGTAAGCCAGGGACATCAGGCCGAGTGTAAATCGTCTCATGGTACGGCTCCGATCGACTGGTGATGCGAAGTTCACCCGAATATCTCCGTGTGCAATCAATATCATTTTTTTGGTCGAAAATCAACATTGGTCGCAATGAATTGCGGCAAAGCCCATCGTCGATTCGCCGGGTGGGCCAAGGCGGTACGGTTCAGGCCGCCTTAGAATGTGGGGATGGCCTCATTCGCAGAAGACGCCGCCCGGGTTGCCAAGCTTCGCGCCCACATCGCCAACTTCCCCAAGACCCCCGGCGTCTATTTGATGAAGGACGGCAAGGGTCGGATGCTCTACGTCGGCAAGGCCAAGGACCTGCGTTCGCGGGTCAGTTCCTACTTTCAGGACAGCGCCGACCTGATGCGGACCCGCGGACCGGACATCGCCCGCATGGCCGCGATGGTGATCGACATCGATTTCCTCGAGTGCGAGACCGAGGTCGACGCGCTGCTGCAGGAAAACCGCCTGATCAAGGACATCCAGCCGCAGTTCAACGCCGCCCTCAAGGACGACAAATCGTTTCCCTACCTGGAGATCACGACCGGGGACGATTTCCCGGGGGTCTTCGTGACCCGCAGCCCGCGAATCAAGGGCAGCAAGTTGTACGGCCCGTTCACGTCGGCGGGGGGCCTGCGCGACGCGGTGAATGCCCTGCAGAAGGTCTTCAAGTTCCGCACTTGCGAGCTGGACATCCGCAAGGATGACGAAAAGCGGCGGTTCTTCAGGCCCTGCCTGCTGCATTCGATCAACCAATGCACGGCCCCTTGCGCCGATCGCATCAGTGTCGAAGATTACAAGCGTGACATCGACCGGTTGAAGCGCTTCCTGGCTTCCAGGCGGAGCGTGGTGCTGCGCGAAATGGAGAAGGAAATGGCGATGGCGGCGGCGGCGCTGGATTTCGAGGAGGCCGCGCGGGTCCGCGATCGCATCAAGGCGATCCAGAAATTGGAATTGTCGGGCGACGTCGATGAAGACGTGCAGCCCGAAGTATTCTATGTGGACCCGCGGAAGGGCCTGGAGCGGTTGCAGAAGATCCTCGAACTGGAGCACACGCCGCGCATCATCGAAGGCATCGACATCGCCAATCTTCAGGGCAACGAGTCGGTCGGCTCACTGGTGTGCTTCATCGATGGCGTCTCATTCAAAAGCGGCTACAAACGCTTCCGCATCAAAACGGTCGAGGGGCAGGACGACTACGCGATGATCCGCGAGGTCGTGCAGCGGCGGTATCGGCATGCCGCCGAGGGTGAGGAGATGTATCCGGATGTCATTTTGATCGACGGCGGCCTCGGCCAGTTGCATGCGGCACTGGAGGCGTGCGCCGAGGCATTCATCAAGCCGCCGATGGTGATCTCGCTGGCCAAGCGCGAAGAGGAGATTTACACGCAGGCGCGGCAGGGGCCGATGCGGCTGCCCCGGAATGATGCGGCGCTGCGGCTGCTGCAGTCGATTCGCGACGAGGCGCATCGGTTCGCGCAGCACTATCACCATATTCTGCGAAGGAAGCGGCAGTTTGACGAGGATGTGGCGGCGGGAAAGAAGCCGCCGAGCCGTCGTCGGCCGGCGGCGAAGGGGCGCAAGAAAAAGTCTGGGAAGTCGACAGGGGTTGAAGCATCACCGCTGTTGTCGCTGCCGGTGCTGCAGCCGGATGAGGTGTTGCCGATCGCGCCCAGTAGCATGGAAGCGGAACAATCATCGATGGGCGGCAATGCGATCAACGGTGACGGCGGCGACGCATCGCCCATCGACGACGTGCAGGTTCATCCGCCGATTGATTGAATGGTCAAGAATAAGGCCGGGCGAAAGAAAATGGCTGCGCATGAAAAACCCACGCCGGGCGAGGGCGTGGGTTTGATCCGCAAGAGAGATTGGCTGCAGCCTCGTACCTCAGATCCAAAATCTCAAATCACAAACCTGAAATCTCAAATCCTTCGTCACAAGTTCCACATCCCACATCCCACATCCCACATCAAGAATCACGACCTCTTGAGGTCCTCCGCCTTCACGGGATACCCCTGCTCCGCCAGCTTCGGGGCATACTTCGCGACGTCCTTTTCGAATTTCCCAATGCACTTCTTGCAGCAGAAGTAGATCTTGCCGCCGTCCTTGAGTGTGATTGCTGAATTCGGGTCGATCTTTTCGTCGCCGACTGGGCATTTAGTCTGATAGGTGTAACAGTCGGGGATTTTCTTGGCGTACTTCTCCGGCTCCATGGTAAACTTCGCGGCACACTTCTTGCAGCAGAAGCCGAGCGTCTTGCCGTCGTAATCCGCTGTGACATCCTTGGCCGGCGGCGCGTCACAGGTGGGGCAAACGACCTGAACCTTGGCCATCCGGCCCACGACCTTTTGTTGCACCTTCACGGACGCGGTATATCGCGACGCGCTTTTTTTGTATTTGTCAATGCACATGCCGCAGCAGAAATAGACCCGACCGCTGTCGGTGTCGGTGTGCACACGGAAGTTGATCTCCTTGTCCGAAATGGGGCATTCCGGGAAGTAGGGCTTCTTGTCCGTCGGTTTGGCTTTGTCGTCGGCGAATGAGATAGAAAGGCCGATGGCAAGCGAGAGGGCCGCAACCGACGAACACAGGATGAGTTTCGTACGCATGCGAGATTCTCCTTTTCCTGGGCGACGCACTGGGGTTGACGGAAATGGCGGTGATGGACCGCGGTCTGAATGCGTCGCGTGCTGACTGGGGATCTTAAACACAATCGGTTCAAGACACAACGCCGGTCGAAGGCGAGAAAATCGACGCGGCGACTTCACTTCGTGGTTGACCGGGGCGTAATATTGGGCGGGGCGTGGGGGTGTTGGGCGGTCAATCCGAGGCCGAATCAAAGGAGCTGAATCATGCGCGTGTTCAAACCCCTTGCCGTGTCAGGCCTTTTGGTCACGTTGTGCGTGCTGCCCAAATTGACAGCCGAAGAGAAGCTTGAGTTACCGGGTGCGAAAGCGGTGCAGAAGCAGGTGCTCGCACCGGTGGTTCGCACATACCCTTGGGAAACCGGCAACGCGAGTGCAATTCGCGCAAGGCTCGCCGCGAGAGGCCCTGAGATCAATTTCGACGGCGTCGGATTGGAAGAGTGCATCGCATTTCTCCGAGACCTCTCGTCGATCAACATCATCGTCAATTGGACTGCTCTTGAGACCGCGGCCATCGAGCGGGATAAGGAAGTCTCGCTTGTGGCGAAGAACCACAGCGTGCATGACATTCTGAAAATGCTTCTCGAAAATGCTGGAGCGGGGGAGACCGATCTTGACTATGACATTCACAACAACAGTGTCTGCATCTCTACGAGGGAAGATTTAAGCCGCCGCACATTTGTCCACATTTATCACGTCGGGGACCTGCTCGACGCCGCGGTGGGCACATCGGCCGAAATCGACGAGCGATACCATCAATTCGCCCGGCTGATAACATTGATTCAGGAGACAGTGGATTCCGAGTCTTGGCGAGCTGCGGGTGGAAATGTTGGTTCAGTCAATGAGTTTGCAGAACTGCTCATCGTTGTGCAGACACAGACGGCGCACCAGCAGATATGGGATCTACTCGAAGATATCCGTGCTGCATTGAGACATGCTCGATGATGAGATTGCGAGTCTCTTACTTGTACGGGGGCGACTTGAAGACCTTGATCGCATCCGCACCGGGTAGTGAAAACGTGGCCTCGGGCGCGCGATTCGCCAGCCGGCTGCGAATCGATTCAAGGAATGCCGCCTGCTCCGGCGGAAGCGCAGACGCGTTGGTTCGATCCACGAACCACTTTGTTGGCTGAACACCGACCGGCTGGTTGATCGAGTCAAACGGCCACTCGTGCGGCAGACCCGCATAGAAAGCCACGGGGCTGAGTTCGCGCGGCGTCAGAATTCGGTCGCCAATTCCCGCATGTTCGGCCAGCCAACGGCCTGCTTGGCGCGGGGCATCCGCGCCGGCCGGCGCGGGGCGGATGCCATACCAGATCATGGGCGACATGAACACCGCAAGGATGCACAAGCCCGCCCATGATGCGCGTCGTCTCGGTGTGCCGAAGACCGGCGCGAATCGAATCAACTGCGGCGACCGGCCGTGCATCATGCGCCGAAGGGCGATGGCGGCCTGTCGCATCGCCTCGGCGGCCCAGGGGATCGACAGGGCGACGGGGATCATCAAATACCGCTGGCTGATTTCGCCATGACGTCCGCCGCGGAGTTGCGTGGCGACGAGTTGCAGCAGGATGGCGATGGCTACGAGTCTCGCCCATCGGGCATGCGCCGGTCGAACGGCGGGCCAGGCGAGGGCGATCAAGGCCCATGTCGAAATGACGTATCGCCCCGAAGCGCACCAGGCGAGAAAGATGTGTACGGGGGCGGTCCAGGGGGTCACTGTCTCGGCGACGACGAGCGTGTCGGGGGCCAGTACGACCTCGGCGTGCGGACCGGTCAGCATCTCCCAGATGGACTTGTTGTGCATGAGCGACCCGGTGATGACGACGAGCGGCGACACGACGGCCGCGAAGGCGCCGAACAGGCAGGCGCAGCCAATGAGCCGCTGACGGCGCGAGTACTCAGCCCGTGACATCACCAGGACGGCGGCAACGGCCAGCGGAACACCCAGGGCCTCCTGTCGCATCCAGTATGCAAGTCCGGAGATGACGCCGCACGCCGTCAGGCTGATCCACGGCGTTTTCCGATCCAGCGCACTTCCGCCGATCCACAGGGCCACCAGGTAGAGCCCCAGATGCGGTGCATCGGTCAACACGTCCGCCGACACTGCCACCTGGTTGGGCCAGAATGCCGCCACGGCACCAGCGACGACGGCGGTATCGATCGAGAACAAGCGGCGCGTGATGACGATGATCATGCCGACGCCGACTAGCCCGCCGAGGATCGAAAGGGCCTGTCCGCAGCGTTCCCATTGCAGCGGCGACTCAGTTGCGATTCGCGGTCCGATCAGTTTGTGCAGCCCGAGCAACATCGCGGAGTAGCCCGGCTGCTTGGTCTGTGTTCGAATGTAGAAGGCCGGATCCTCGCCGATCTGCTTCGCAAACGTGACCAGGAAGACGCCGTCGCGGCTGATCGATCCGAGCGTCCCGGCCCTGTAAACGCGGACGGCCAGCGCCAGCAACAGAATGACGAACAGAATGCCGGCGAGGCGCGCGGTTCGCGGCGGCGGCTCGGTCGCATGCACATCCATGTCTATTGCGGCATCGACCATTCAGCGCACCAGCAGATTGAAATAGACCGCGCTCCAGACCAGCGCCAGCAAGGTCCACACCCGGCCGGACGACCCCAGCACATGCGGCGCGATGATCAGCAGCCAGATCGGGATGAAGTCGAGCGCGTATCGATAGTAACCGGCCGACATCACGCTGGTCGTGCAGTAGCAACTGACCGTCAGCATGACGGCGAGGGAACCGGCCATGAGGAGCACGCGGCGTCGATCGCGAATCCAGCGGTGGGCCGTGAAAAAGACGCCGAGCAGAATCGGTGACGTGACCCAGATGGAGGCGCCGTTGACATCGGCTGCATCGATGAACACCCGGCCCTGGCGGAGGTCCGGCGTGGGCAACGCGAGGTGCGCGGCCTTGAAGTGCATGGGGAGGTGTTGCAGGGCGAAGAGTCGAAAGTCGGGGCGGTCGGCAGACATGTCGTTACGCGTCTGAAAGAGTGCCACGTAGCCGGTCTCGAAGGGGTTGCCGAACTTCGCATAGTTGAGGCTGAGCGGAAGGGCCATCGTCGCGATAATGAAGGCAAGTGCGAGTGTTACGCGACCCGTGCGCTTTGGGCTGGTCGGTTTCGCAGTTTCATTTCCAATGGCCGCGATGAATAGCAGCGGGATTGCATACAGACACGTGACTTGACGCGCCCAACAGGCCATGGCGAAACCAATGCCGGCTGGCCAGATGCGTCGCCGCCCGAGCAGATCGCCGCCCATGATGAGCAGGCCGGTGACCGAGAGGATCTGGCAGATCGAATAGACGTCGCCATTCCTGCACGCGGCCAGCACCGGCCAGACGGCGGTGCCGACAATCAGATGCGCCGACATGACCGCCGACCATGGCGCGGCAATCCCCGTCGCGCGAAACGCCCGAAACGCCGCGATCGGCAGTGGGAGCGCCACGACAAGCGTATAGAACCAGTCGGGAAACTGACCGGCCTCGCCGACGATGCGGCCCACGGCCAGTCCGGCGAGACTCAGCAGCGTGAACAGCAGACCGACGACGTTGTAGTGAGCTTCGTTGACGGCGGCGGTTTCGTAGGAGAGCGGCGAGATGTCCAGCGTGCCGTGAAGCCAGGCGCGGGCCTCGGCCAGCGCGGTGTTCTCGGCCGGCACGTGCCAATCGGCCAGCCCCAGTTTGAACCAACCTGCTAGGGCGAGCGCGACCACGATCGCCGCAAGCCACAGCCATGACGCCGCCCGATCGTCGCGGTGGGGTGGGGCGTCTGCGGGTTGAAGTGGCTTCATGGCGGGTTTCCGATTGCGCTGATTATCCCGTCAAATACGCCCGAGCCCAATGCTCGAGAAAGAGCAGGGCCCACAACTGGCTGCCGAAGTCCATCCAGGGCCGACGCTGGGCCGCAAGCACCCATTCGACGCCGGCTCGATCCAAGATGCCCGAGCCAAGCAGCGTGCCGCCACGCAACAAGACCGCGGTGCGATCGAGCAGGTCACCCTTGAACCATCGGCGGATGGGAATGCGAAAGCCCATCTTCGGCCGGTGGATCAATTCATGCGGCACGTAGCGCTCGGCCACGCACTTGAGCAGGTACTTGCGCGTGCCGTTGTGTATTTTCAAGTCAGGTGCGAGCGATGCGCTGAATTCGGTCACGGCGTGATCGAGCAGCGGCACGCGACATTCCAGCGAGCAGGCCATGCTGGTGCGATCGACCTTGGTGAGAATGTCGCCGGGCAGGTACATCGATAAATCGACATATTGAGCAATATCAAGGTCGGACCAGCCGGCGCCCGATTCTGTCCGCAGACTCTCAAACGGGTCGGAACGAATTCCCTCACCCTCGAGGGAGTGGGCTGAAGTGAGGCCGCCGGATTGCGAGTGTGCGACCAATCGGTCAATCAACCACTCGCTGCAGAGTTCCTGCCTCAATTCATGTTGCGCCAGCGGCGAACAGGCATCGTACCGCAACCGCCGGGCAAACTTCGCTTCCGGTGTAAACAAAGCTGACGATGAGGCCGCGAACGCACGTGTGGCCGCGCGTCTCCACGCCGGTACGTGTGGGGCATTCAGCAAGTCGTCGTACCGCTTGTAGCCGCCGAACGACTCGTCGCCACCGTCGCCAGTCAGCACAACTTTGACGTGCTTCGAGGCAACCTCGCAGACGCGGAGACACGCAAGCGCGGACGAATCGGCGAACGGTTCATCGAAATGCCGCACCATCCGTTCGACTGCGGCGATCGGATCCCACTCGACGAGTTCCTCGTGATGCTCGGTGTTGTAGCGCTGGGCGAGCGTTCGCGCAAAGGGAAGCTGATCGAAGCCGGCCTCGCCGAAGCCCACGGAAAAGGTCTTGATGCGGCGCGGTGACGCCTGTGCCGCCAAGGCCGTAACCAATGACGAGTCCACGCCGCCCGACAGCAGCGTGCCGACCTCGACGTCGGACTCAAGATGACTGATCACCGCAGCCTTCAGACTGCGATCCAGCTCTTCCACGGCCTCGCGTTCATCGATTTGTTTAGCCACGCCAAAGTCAGGCCGCCAGTAATTCGATTGCTTCGCCGTGAGAGCGTCGCCGGAAATTGACGCATGCAGCATTTCACCCCGGCGCAGACGATGGATTCCCTCAAAGATCGTGTGCGGATCGGGTACGTACTTCCATCGAAGGTAGGCCCGCAGCGACTCCGGCGAGAGGGTCGGCCGGGCGGGCAGCAGCGCGAGAATTGCCTTCAATTCCGATGCGAAGTAGATCGTGTCGCCGGCGTGTGCATAGTAGAGCGGCTTGATGCCGTTGCGATCGCGCACCAGCGTGAGCCGCCGCCGTGGTTCATCGAGAATGGCGAGCGCGAACATGCCTTGAAGGTGCTGCACGAATTGCGTCTCGTGATCGCGATAGAGCGGCAGCACGACTTCGCCGTCGGAGTGCGTGGCAAAGCGGTACCCGCGCTGCTCGCAGTCGGCGCGTAGCGCCTTGTGGTTGTAGATCTCGCCGTTGTAGATCAGTCGAATCTGTCCGGATGCGTCAGGCAGCGGCTGGTGCCCGCCGGCGAGATCGATGATGCTGAGACGACGGTGGCCCAGAAACGCGCGGCGATCCGGCGATACATAGACGCTCCGATCATCGGGTCCGCGGTGGGCCAGCAGATCGATGGCCCGATCGAGTGCTTCGGCCGACGCGGCGCATGCCAGCGGCCGACTCGAAAACGCGCCCACGATTCCGCACATGCCGCTCACCTCGCGCGGCCGACGCGCCGCCGTGGGACTTTATCGACAGCGTCGCCTCAACGAAAGCGCGGCGAATCATCGTGGCCGAACGCTGCGATTCGCCTTACGCTGTAACCGGTTCGCTCCAACCATCGCGCGAGGCCACGCCGCCATGGGATCGTCTCCACCCTGTCCGATCATTCCAACACCCCGTCGAATGCTGTTGACGGCGACGTCAACGCCGTGGCCGGGCGGCATGCGCATCGAACCGCAAGCACCGGACGCGGAGCCGCATGCCCGTCATTTTGAGTCGCTCTGCAGACTTCGCGGCGGTGAAAAGTCACTACCGATTCGCCTCATTGTCGACGCCGGTCTGCCGGCTGAGGCATACGTCCTCGACCTCAAAGAAGACACAATCGACGTTGTCGCGGCGACCGGGCGGGGCTTTCAATACGCCGCCGCCACGCTGCTGGCATTGGCGCACGCGGACACCATGCCGCTGGGTCGCATCGAAGACGCGCCGCGGCTCGCCCTGCGCGGGTTTCACCTCAATCTGGAGAGTTACCGTCGCATCGGGATCGACGTCGCGATTCAACTCCTTGAGATAGCCGCGCGATTGAAACTCAACACCGCGCTGGTCGAATACGGCCCGCGATTTCCCTTTCCATCGGGCGATGTGCCCTGCGATTCACCGCGGTGGACGCCGGAGGACATCGCACACCTGAACGATGCCGCGGCGCGGCTGAATCTAGATCTCATCCCTTTGCAGCAGAGCATGGCCCATCTCGAATACCTGCTGCGACACAACACGTTCGCGCCGCTCCGTGAAAATCCCGAGCGTGACAATCTGATCTGTCCATCGAATCCGCACAGCATTCAGCTCGTTCAAGCGCTCGCTCGCGAAGTCATCCAAGCCCATCCGTCGGCAAAACACCTGCACATCGGCGGCGACGAAGCGCGGAAGGTCGGACAGTGCGAAAAGTGTGCAGCAGCGGTGAAGGCCGACGGCGTTGGTGCTTTGTATGGTCGCTACATGGGCGATCTGGCCCGATGGACGCTGGAGCAGGGGCGGCGGCCGATTGTGTGGGACGACACGGTGTGCACCCACCCCGATGCGCTCGCGCACCTGCCAAAAGAGACAATCATCGCCTATTGGGATTACATCGCCGTGGCCGATCCGACGCCGGTGCTGATTCCGCGCATGGCCCATGCCGCCGGCGGCCCACGCGTGGCGCACCACTGGTCGTGGCTCTCGCCGTGGCGCCGGACGCGCATCAGCGACGTGCAGGCGGACGTGATGCGGGATTACTCCCGGCCCTGTAATTTGAAGACAGCGCTCGGCGCGGCCTACCTGCGGGAGTTTGGTCCCCACCTGGGCGACGGCTTTCCGACGTGGGTTCGGGCGCTGCCGTACCTGGAGTATTACCGCGACAAGGGCTTCGAGGTGATCTGCTGCCCGACCGGCATGGGCAATGGCGACACGCGCCGCGGGCTGCCGAACTTTGCGCGGTTTGCGGCGAACATTCGAACACACGGAGTGCGGGCCGCGGCGGCTGGTGCGAGCGGCGTCATCACGACCGCTTGGTATGACATGCCGCCGGAAGTGCTGACGCAGGCGATGATCCTGACGGCGCAACAGACCTGGTCGGGCGATGGCGCAGACGTCGAGGTCCGAACGCATGCCTGACTCTGCGAACAATTGGCTGGTCCGTTCATTCGTCGGCCGCGTCATCGTCTATTTTGTGTTGTGCCTGATTGCCCAGATTGCGACGCTCGTGCTCCCGCCGCGCGAGGACTCCGCCGTGCGGCTATTCGTGGCCGAGCGCATGAGCGCCGGCGATGTCTTTGGCCGCGACATCTGGGACAACAAGCTGCCGCCGATCTACCTCGTCGGCCAGGCGGCGAATGCGACCGGTCATCCGCAGATCGCGCTGTGGTTGTGGGAGGCTGCGCTGACGGCGGTGGCGGCAACGATGGTCGATCGAATCGTTCGTCGGGCCGGATCGGCCGGCATGGGAATGCCAGCGGCGTGCGTGATGTGCCTTGCCGCCGGGCTGCCCAGCGTGCATGCCGGCGGTTACATGACCGAAATCTACGCGATGGCGTTTGCGGCGACGGGTGTCTATCTGGCGTGGCACGCGCTTTCGGGCGCGAGTTACATTCAAGCCGTGCTCTCCGGGATGTGCTGGTGCCTGTCTGTGGCCTTTCGTTTGCCATTGGTCATCGTCGCAGTGCCTGTGGTGTTGGTGCTCTCGATTCGTTTGCGGAATACGGCGGAGCCAGAGGCATCGCGCCGATCAGCATCGAGCATCGGCTTGCTAGCTGGCCAGCTCGCCGGCGGGTTGCTGGGGCTGCTGCTCGTCTTTGCGGACCCGATCGCCCGCGGATATTTGGCTGATTGTCTTCATGTGGCGATCGACTGGCCGCTCAATATCAGCGCGGTGCGCATTCCCGGCCCGATGGTGCCGACCAACAGCGCGCGATTTGTCGACTTCGCCAATGACCTGCTCATGGCAGCCTGGCTGCACGTGCCGGCGTTGATCGGGTTCGTGCTGGCGCTGAGGCGTTGGCGCGAATCAGCAGCGGTGCGCCGTCTAGTCGTCGCTTGCCTGGTCTGGCATGTGGCGAGTCTGGCGACCGGGATGACCGGCTGGGCAAGTTATGGTCATTACCTTTACGTGGCGCTGGCACCCGCAGCGGTGGGCATCGGGCTTCTGCTCTCCGAATTGCCGGCGCCGCGGCAGCGCCCGCTTGCCTGGGCCCATGCGCTCGTCGCCCTGGTGGTCACCGCCGGCATGTCCGGCACGAATATCGTCAAGCGTCGCATGGCCTCTGATGAATCCGCAATGCACTGTGTCGCCGACTTCATTCATGCAAGTTCAGGCCCCAGGGACACCGTCTTCTGTTGGATCAGCGGGCGCGATGCCCGGCTGATGTCGATGATCGGCCGATCGGCCGGCAACCCGCACATCATCGCGCCGTTCTACTTTCGAATGGATCTACGCCTGTTGAATGAGTGGTCGCTGCACATGCTGGCACGACCGCCCGACTGGATCGTGGAGGATCTTGAGATCCGACGGCCGTCGATTCGCGACACAGGTCGATATGCATGGGAATCGACGATCCCCGGTCTGGCTGCCGTTCAAAATCTCGTCAAATCAAACTACAAGGAGCAGGGGCGCTGCGGACGCATGGCGATTCTGAAGCGCGTCGACGCGTTTGGGTCGCGATGAAATCAGCGGAAAATCAGTGGGCTATGGCCTCGACGCCGGCCTCGGTCCTGGGAGGTGGTGCCGGGGCATTGGCCATGCGCGGAGACCCGGCTGGCGACGGCGAGGCGCGTCCGCCGCGCAGGCTCTCGTCAATCCGATAGGCGATTTCCTTGCCGACGAACCGCCGATTGGTGCAGTCAGTGTGCCCGCCGGTCCAGCCGAGACTCGCGAACTTCGAGGACCACGGAATGTTGACAACCCGGCCGGTTTCGCTGCCCGGGCCTCGCAATCCAACGAGGCCGGCCGCGTCGTCAAACGAGCCGTCGATGGTCCCCAGAGCGCGGACCGGCCCGTCTAGCACCGGATCGCTATTGGAGTGATAGACGTAGATCTTGCCCTTCATGTTGCCGAGGGCCTTGCGAACGTCGTACTTGTTGGACAGGCTGGAACCGACCAGAACGAAGTTGTTGACCTTATAGGGCGGCTTGACGCTCTCGATCGCCCAGACACCCACGCCGGTCCCGGCGGACAGGGCAATGACGTTGGCATCCGCGCCGGGATTGTTGCGGAGGTACGACGTGATCTCTGAACCGAGCAGATCGCCCGATCCGCGCGCAATGAATCGCAGGGTCTGATCGAGTGCTGGATTAAGAGTCAGCGACCAGCGATGATTGGTAACGGCGCCCTTGTAGCCGGCGTCGGCCAGGCCCTCGGGAACCTCGAGTACGCCGAAGCCCCAGTTTCCCGCTCCGTCGATATACCAGGTGCGGCCGAACTTGGCCTTGGGATCCGAGCAGCCGACCGTCCAGACCAGAAGCGTCAATCCCCCAAGAAACAAAGCCGATTTCATAACCTGTCGCGCCCGTTGTAGCCGAATGTCCGCGCCGAGTGGCAGCCCGAAGCGACCCATCCTACGACACGTCGCGAGGATGTGCAATCAATTTTTCTGTAGTCCACCGGGTTGTGGTTTTCGGGCCGAGAGCGTCCGCTGATCGTAGGGCCACGAATCGAGTTTCCAGTGTCCGCCGTCCTGAAATAGATCAATTGAGTATTCCCAGGCCGAGCCGCCCAGCAGACCGGGCGTGACGCAGCCGACCGAGAGGGTTGTCTGGCGGGCGTGCTTTCCGGGCGATTGGTCGATGGCGTAGGAGTACATCAGGGCGTCGCAGAGTGCGGCCAATGGATCGTTCGTCGCCGGACCCTCGGTCAGCACATGGGCCCGAACGTTTTCGCGGACATACGCGGTGTCGCGTTGGGTTGCACGGCGGCTCAATTCATCGAACCAGGCGAGGGCCTCGGGGCGGTCGTTCGCGGCTTCGTCAGATGTCCGTGCATGGGACTCGCCGCAGCCACTGATGGGCGTGAAGGCGAGCGTTGCAAACAGACAGATGAAAACATGATGCGAATACCTGCTCATGGGCGATCCTCTGCCGTGCCTTCCACGCGCGCCTTGATCTGCGCGAGGAGTTCGTGTGCCTGCCGCGGCGTAAGTTGATCGGGGTCGATGGATTGCAACTGCGTCGCCACATCGTCGACCCAGTCGGGAATGACCGGTTCGGCGAAGAGCAGCGGTTCATCGGCCGATGACTGTGCGCGCGTTGCGGACTTCCGGCCCTCGTGCGTCTTGGCAAATCGTCGCTCGAGTTGCGACAGGAGCGTCTCCGCCCGCCGCACCACGGGGCGCGGTAGTCCCGCCATGGCCGCGACGTGCACGCCATAGCTTCGATCCGCCGCACCGGGGATGATGCGATGCAGGAACACGACGTCGCGCCCCTTGTCGGCCGTGCGAAGTTGCTCGCGAACGGCGACGTTGTAGTTGGCAACCGCCGGCATTTCGGCGGCCAATTCGGTCAGTTCGTGATAGTGCGTCGCAAACAACGCGCGGCAGCCGACTTCCTCAACCAGATGCTCCGCAATGGCCCACGCGATGGACAGGCCGTCGTATGTGCTGGTGCCGCGGCCGATCTCATCGAGGATGACCAGCGAGCGATTCGTGGCGCTGTTGAGTATCCGCGCCGATTCCACCATCTCGACCATGAAGGTCGACTGGTTGCGGGCCAGTTCGTCGCTGGCACCAACGCGCGCGAAGATGCGATCGACGCCGCTCCATTGCATTGACTTGGCCGGCACGTAACTGCCAGTCTGCGCCAGCAGCGTGAGCAGAGCGACCTGCCGGATGTAAGTCGACTTACCGGCCATGTTGGGGCCGGTGATGATACGCAAGCGTTCGTCGCGATTTCGTAGCGTCCCCCCTCCGTGGGGGACGACGGATGATTCACTCAGACAGTCGTTGGGCACGAATCGCTCGGCGAGCGTGACGTCCAGCACCGGGTGCCGGCCCTCGTGGATTTCGAGCACCACGGGGTCGGATTCGCCGATCTCGATAAGTTCTGGGCGGCAATAGTCGCGCCGCCGCGACAACTCGGCGAGCGAACCCAGAACATCGAGCGTGGCAATCGCACTGGCCATGCGCGTGATGCGGGGGAGTTCGTGCGCGGCCCGGAGGCGCAACTGCTCGAACAAGTCCAGCTCGCGCTGTAGCGCGCGCTCCGATGCGCCGAGCACCTCTTGCTCGTGCTGCTTGAGTTCCTCGCAGATGTAACGCTCGGCCTGCCGCACGGTCTGCTTGCGGACGTAGTCGGCCGGAATACGATCGCGATGGGTGTGGGTGATCTCGATGTAGTAGCCGAAGACGGAGTTGTAGCCGACCTTCAGCGATGAGATGCCGGTGCGGGCCGCCTCGCGGGCCTGGAATGCCGCGAGCCAGCGCTGGCCGTCCTCGCCGATGTTGCGAAGGCGATCCAATTCCGCATCAAAGCCGTCGGCGATGAATCCGCCGTCGCGCATGACGGCCGGGGCATCCTCCTTTAGCGCTTGCGTCAGGTGCGACCCGAGTTCGTTCAATCCGCACAGGTCCTGGACGGATGATGAGATCAGGTCCACCGCCGGCGCAGCGCCGCCCGACTGGCGCGCGTCGAGCACGTCTGCCAGTTCCGCGCACGCCTGCGCGGCACGGCCGAGTCCGACAAGGTCGCGCGGCGAGGATCTCCCCAACCCCAATCGGGCGGCCATGCGCTCGACATCGCCCATGTCGCGCAGCAACGTGCGCATGCGGCTGAGTCGTTCCGGTTGCTGTCGAAACGCCTCGATGGCATCCTGTCGCGCGCGAATCGCCGCCGGCTCGCGGAGCGGATAGCACAACCAGTCGCGAAGCCGCCGCGAGCCCATTGGATTGACCGTCTGATCGACCGCGCCCAAAAGCGTGCCGTCGCGCGAGCCGTCCCGAATGGTGCGTTCGATCTCCAGGGAGCGGAGCGTGACCGGATCGAGCACCACCCAGGCGCTGGTGTCGCGCCGTTCGATCGATTGAATGTGCGCTAATGTCGATTTTTGTGTCTCGCGCAGGTAGTCCAGCGCGGCGCCCGCGGCGCAGATGGATGCGTCGATCTGGTCGAAGCCAAACCCCGCCAGGCTCGTCGTACCGAATTGCTCGCAGAGCGCGCGCTCGGCAAAGTGCGGATCGAAGGCGTGCGTCGGTCGCGCCGTCACGGGGACACCGATTCGTTCCGCGAGTTGATCCAGCAGAAGGTTGGACGCGTCTATTTCAGCGGCCGGCGACAGGACTTCCGCGGGTGCGACGAGCGCGAGCGTATCGGCCAGTCGATCCGCCGCGACCATCTCGGCAAAGAATCTCCCGCCGGCCAGCTCGACGCAAGCCAAGCCCACAAGCGCGCCGCGCGTGCCCGCGGTCGGCCACTTGCCGCCCGGCGGATAAATGGCCGCGAGCATGCTTCCCGATTTTGATTCAAGCAGGGAATCGTCGCTGAGCGTGCCCGGTGTGATGATGCGTACGACCTCGCGGCGGATGACGCCCTTCGCGTTCTTCGCATCCTCGGCCTGCTCACTGATCGCGACCTTGTATCCGGCGCGGACCAGTCGCGCCACGTATCCATCGACCGCGTGATACGGCACGCCGGCAAGCGGGACCGGGTCGGCCGTGTCACGGCTGCGGGCGGTGAGCGTCAGCCCGAGGACCCGCGAGATAGTCTTGGCATCGTCGTAAAAGGTTTCATAAAAATCGCCGATGCGAAAGAGCAGGATGGCGTCGCCGACGTCGGCCTTCTGCTCGAGGTACTGACGCATGGCCGGTGTGATGTTGGATTTTTCTTCACTGCCGCCCGAAGACGCTTTGCCGCCCGCGTCGGTCGATGCGGGAGGCGACTTCTTCTTATGAGCGGTGCCGGGGGCCATGGTGGGGTCACTTGTGATACCTTTGCACCGATCAACGGTTCCGATGGATCGGTGCAGCGAGAATTGATCTTACGAGATGCCCGGCCTGCTGAAAACCGCGACGGCTGGTCGAAGATTCTGCGGCGGGTCGATAGGATGCGTCGCGAATGGCCGGTCCCACCGACATCATCGAATCGAAACGAGCAGATCGCGCGGCGCTGCGGCGATTCATCCTCATCTGTTTGAGTTTCGTTCTGCTGTGCATTGCGCTGAAATCGCCGACCTGGTTCGCGCCACGCGCCGAATCAGATGAACAAATCTACTGGACGCTCGCCCGCAGCCTGAATCATCGCGGTGTGTACTCGCTTCAGGGGACTGGCGCGATAGAGGCGTTGCAACTTCCGGCGCACACCTACGATCGCCCGCTGTTTCACCATCCGCCGCTCGTTCCGGTGCTGCTGATGCCATTTGCCGCCGCCCGCAATCCGAATGCGGCGATTGTGATTTCCTGGCTGGGACACGTACTTGCGATTGTCGGGATCGCGCTCGCTGGTTGGGCATGGCGACGGCCGAATTGGCGGGGCACCGAGTTGCTGCTGTGGCTACCGGTGATGGCGGTGGCGGTCGATCCGTTGCTGGCGTTTTGCTCGCGCAAGTTGTGGATTGACGCATGGCTGGCCGGACTGGATGCGCTCGCACTGGGTCTTGTAGTAATGGCCGTGTCGCGGCAACGCATTGCGTGGTTCATCGCATCGGGGGTGGTGTTCGGGCTGGCCGGGCTGTCGAAGTTGACCGGACTCATTCCGCTTTTGCCAGCGCTTATTTGGGCGTTTGTCGCGCTACAGACCTCGCCCCGGCGGCAGTCGCTGTTGGCCGGGTTGCTGGTACCAACGGTACTGCTGGTGAGTCCGTGGATGATTTACTTTCGAATGAAGTGCGGGGCATGGCTTCCGCATTGGAATGTGTTTCCCGCGGAATTGGCTTCAACCGTTCCTCACGTGGCCCGGGCGGCGGCGCGGGCCTGGCATTATTACGCGGTTCAGGCGGCAATCATCGCTCCGATCACGGTGGTCTGTGCGATTCGCTTGTTCTGGGTCGCGAATAGGGCGCGGACGGGGCGTGCAGCGTTGGGCGCGGCGGTCATCCTCTTCGTGGGCGTCGTAATGACCGTGCTCGGTCTGCAGGGTCAGGGTTTTCAGATGCGCTATCTGGCGCCGGCGGTGGGGGGCTTGTATCTGCTCCTGGCCGGGCAAATGGGAGCGGTGGATGCCCGCCGGTCAGTCTTTCCCGCAGTCGCCACGGCCTGCGTGCTGTTCGGTTGTATCCAGACGGGGTTCTATTTTCAGGCGGTGGAGTATGACGAGATCGTCTCCATTCCCGAAATGATCTGGAAGGTCCTGAATGCGACATCCGCCAGCGGAGGCGGCGGATGAGCGAGGCGCCGCGGGCACCCGGTGTGTCGGCAATCGACGCGGCGCAGGGTAGCGCAAATGCTTCGCTCGCGTTGGCGGCGATGTGCGTTGCCGCAGGGCTGATAGGGTTGCTGGCGGGGGGTGATTCAAATCACGGGCGCATTGCCGCTCTCGTGGGGTGTCACGTTCCGCTCTTGTTGGCTGCATGGCAATGGGCCGGCACCATGACTCGCGATGATCGGCGCGATGGTCTTGCCATCCGCCTGACGTGGACGATCCTGCTCCACGTCAGCATCGTCGTGGGCGTCCTGATGGCGCTCGGCGTAGCCCATTTGATTTCGCGCGGCTCTGCTTTTCTTGTCCTGTCCCTTACCGGACTGGGTGCTCACTTGCTCGCTTGGCGCCAGGCGAAGTCATCCCAAATTGCCCCCGATTCCGGACAGCGACTGGTCTGGTTTTGGCTCCCGGTCATCCTTGCGGCCACCCTGGTCGCTACCCGCTCGGTGCTGCACCCGCAGTACGATTTTGACGAACTGACCTATCACCTGTTCTTTCCATCGCAGTGGGCGCAGGCCGGAAGCATCCACATCGTGCCCACCTGGTTCAGTGACCCGGCGCCTGCATATGCCCCTTCGGCGACAGAGGTATATTTTCTTTCGTTGATGGTCCCGCTGGAATCAGATCATCTCGCACGGTGCGGTCAGCTCATTTTCTGGATCGAGTTGCTGGCGGTCGTTGCGGCGCTGGGTCGCGAATTGGGACTGCGTCCGTTCGCCTCGGCTCTGGCAACGGTCTGCGTGGCCGCAACACCGTCGATTGCCTTTCAAGCGGGCACGGCGATGGTGGACGTCGCGCTTGCGGCGCATCTGGCGGCAGCAGCGCTGTTTGCATTCCGCGTGGCACGCCGTTCGAGCAGCGTGGATGGGGCCGGCTTGTTGCTTGCAGGGGGGCTCGCGCTCGGAACCAAGTTTCTCGCGCTGCCGTACTTGCTCGCTCTTTCGCCAGTCTGGATCCTGGCGATCGTCGCAATGAAACGCCGATGGCGTCAAGAACGCAACGAGCCCAGCGCATTCATGTTGTTCGGTGGGCTTGTGTTGGGCGCCTGGAATGGCGGCTACTGGTACGCGAGAAACTGGCTGCAGACAGGCAATCCGCTCTACCCCTTGGAGATTCGAAGCGCCGGCGTGAAGTTCTTTGACGGCGCCTTCACGCGCGAGGCGATGCAGAACTCGATGTTCAACCAGTCCCGCCGCGGATGGGACGGCCTCAACGCCGTCATGGCCAGCGCCCTGCGAACGCCGCCCTGGTTTGGGGCAACGCCTCCGCTTGATCCCGCCACCGCGTCCACCCTCGCGTCTTGGACGGTCGTAATTACAACGCTTGCAAGCACACTCGCGCTCTTGGTGCTCCCCCGGATGCGTCGCCGAGCCGCATTGATATCGCTGGCGTTGTCTACCGCCGCCATGGTCATGTTCTTCTGGTGGGCCGTGCCGTTTCAGGAGCCGCGCTTCACGTGGCTGCCGGTGATTCTTGCCATTCTGACCAGCATCGCTGTCTTGGACGGATTTTCTCCAAAGCTGCGCGGAGTCCTGGTCACTGTGTTCGCAATTGCCTGGCTCTGCCTGTTGGGAGGCGAATGGGTTGCCGCAATGGCGACGGGTGCCGGGTGCGTCGTCGCCGCCCTCGCGCTGGCGGCTTACATGTTTAAGGTGCATGCGTCTCGACCAGCCTTCGCCATCCACGTCGTACTAGTGATTGCCGGTGTCTGGATTGGGTTATGGTCGATCGCGCGCAACGGCGATCTCCAGCGTAAGCAGGCATTCGCACTGCCGCGATGGAGCGGTTTCGGCGATGCGTGGAGCTGGATCGATTCGCACGTCAATCAGGCCACCATCGCCTACACCGGCAACAACGTTCCGTACTTTCTGACGGGGCCGCATCAGCAGAATCGCGTCGTGCATGTCCTCGCGGACGAGCATCAGGAAAAGCGATATCACGACTTCGCGCAAAATGCGGACGTGCGGGCCCTGGGCCTGCCCAATGTCTCCGACTTCGCGCCGAACCGCCTTCGCATGGACGGCCGAGCCTGGCTTCGCAACCTGGCGCGAGAAGGCGTCAATCTCGTCGTCGTCACCCGACTCTTTCCCGCGGTCTGCGTCAGCCATCGCCACGACGCCGATGGCTTCCCGGTCGAACGCCGTTGGCTGGACACCCTCGCCCGAACGCCGGGTCCGGACGGTCGTCCACTGGCGACGCGCGGCGTCTTCGGCCGGGAATGGCTTCTCCTCTATCGCCTCAATCTGCCTGCCTCAGAAGCCGACTGGCCGGATTTTGAGACAATCGTCCAGGATGAGACCGACGCACTGGATCGACGCCGCAAAGACCGCACGCCCATGGGTCAGCCGATTCACCACTATCCGCACGCCGCCGCCGTCATCGATGCGCTCGGTCTAAAAACCATCCCGGCCAACGAACCCTGACGGTCGATTTCACCTCCCGGCTTGGCCAACCGAATCAAATAAACGAGAACATTTATCGCAATTATCCTGGCTTGTGAAACACCCCCGAATGCCCGGTTCGGTCCCTTCGATGTCACCTCAGTGCCATACGTGGTGGCACTCTAACTCGGCCATGGGCTCGAAAACGCGTTTTTTTGCGCGTTCCACGGCCAAATGTCGTCGTAGTATGGGGGTTCCTCCTGCGTGACCGGGCGGCGGGCTCTGGCTGGGTCACCCCGACTAGCCATCCTGCCGCCCTCCCTTTTTCCTGCGTTCCTGCGCGGGCGCTGAACAACTGGGCCGTCGGCTAGCGGTTTTCGACCGCACCCACCCCGAGTATGCTCGCCGCATGCCCGATGCCGCCGCTTTCCACCGCCATGTCTCCGAAAAGGCACGCCTGTTCGAAGAGTCCGTCATTCGGCGGATGACCCAGGTCTGCCTGGCCCACAAGGGTGTCAACCTCGCCCAGGGTTTCCCAGACTTTCCCACGCCGGGGGAGTTGCAGGAGGCCGCCATTGCCGCCATCCGCGGCGGGTACAACCAGTACGCCCGCACCTGGGGAACGCCGAATTTCGTCGGTGCCATCGCCGAGAAGTACGCCTGGTTTCAGGGCATGGAAATCGACCCGGATCGCCAGGTGACGGTTTGCTGCGGCACGACCGAGGCGATGATCGCCAGCTTGCTGGCCACCGTGAATCCGGGCGACGAAGTCGTCGTGACGTCGCCGTTCTACGAGAACTACGGGGCCGATGTCATCCTCTGCGGGGCAATACCCCGCTACGTCACCCTGCGGCACACGCCGGACGAGGGCTTCCAGTTCGATCTCGACGAACTGGCCGCGGCATTCAACAACAAGACCCGGGCCATCATCGTCAACACGCCGCACAACCCCTGCGGCAAGGTCTATACTCGTGACGATTTGCAACTCATCGCCGACCTCTGCCAGCGGTACGACGCCCTGGCCATCACCGACGAGATCTACGAACACATCCTCTACGACGGACGAGAGCACGTCAGCATGGCCACGCTGCCCGGCATGGCCGAGCGGACCATCACCATCAGCGGTATGTCCAAGACCTACAGCGTGACCGGCTGGCGGGTGGCATGGGCCGTGGCCACGCCGGAGATCACCGGGGCGATCCGCAAGGTGCATGACTTTCTCACGGTGGGGGCGCCCCATCCCTTGCAAGAGGCCGGGGCGGTGGCGTTGCGAATGCCGCGCAGCTTCTACGAGAGACTCTCAATCGACTACGCCGCCCGGCGCGACATCATCTGGAATGCCTTGCAGGAGGTCGGCCTCGAGGGCTTCTATCCCGAGGGGGCCTACTACATCATGTGCGACATCCGTCCATTTGCCCGCCCGGGCGAAGACGACACCGCGGTCGCGATGCGCCTGGTGAAGGACGCCGGCGTCGCCACGGTCCCCGGCAGCAGCTTCTACAACCCCGCCTCGCTCGGCCACCACTACATCCGCTTCGCCTTCTGCAAAAAGCACGAAACCCTGCACGACGCAGCGCGGCGCTTGAAGGAATGGTCGGGGACGAATCGCGGTTAATCCGTGATACAATCAGGTCGAAGGATGACCGCCATGGCCACCAAGCCCATTCGCAAGATCGACGACGACTTTCTCCCCGGCAAACGCCACCCCGGCCGCCGCATGACCGAGGCCCAGTTCGAGGCATGGATCGACGAAGACACCCGCGCGGAGTGGGTGGATGGAGAAGTTGTGATGATGTCGCCTGCGAATTACGACCATTCGGACATCGCAGCGTTTCTTAATTTCCTGCTTCGATATGTCGTGGAGCGAAAGAAACTAGGCGTCGTCCAAGGCCCGGAGTACACGGTGAGGCTGGGCCAGCTTCGGCGCCGGCGAGTGCCCGATGTCGTGTTTGTTTCCAAGGCCCGCATGAATCAGATAAGGCCGACCTTCATCGACGGCGCGCCGGATCTCATCATGGAGATCGTCTCCCCCGACAGCAATTCGCGCGACTGGCGCGAAAAATACTTCGAATACCGCGACTCCCGCGTTCGCGAATACTGGATCATCTCTCCGATGCATCAGCACGTTGAGGCGTACGCGCTGAAGGGTACCGAGTATGTTCAAATCCCCGAGCGGCGCGGCAGACTGACTTCGAAAGTCGTAAAGGACTTCTGGATCAAGACGGACTGGCTCTGGATGCGCCCGTTGCCCACCATGGAGTTCGCCCTGCGCGCCCTGGGCGCGATCAAGTAGGTCATATGGCTTACGGCTTATGGCTAATGGCTCCAGCAAGAAGCGCGGTCCTGTCGGACACGCGGCTCAACAACGAACTGACAACTGACCACTGAAAACCGACAACTGCCTTATGCACATCGCCATCCTCACCACCGGCGGAACCATCGAGAAGACCTACAACGAGACCGACGGCTCGCTGCGCAACGTCGCCTCCATCCTCGACGACATCCTCCGCCGCCTGCGGCTCACCGGCCTGACCATCCGCCACGTGCCGGTCATGTCCAAGGACTCGCTGGACATGACCGAGGCCGACCGCGAGACCATCCTTGCCGCGGTGAAGGACGCCCTCTCGAAGGAGGACGCGGTGCTGGTCATCCACGGCACCGACACGCTCAACCTCACCGGCGAACGGCTGCACGCCGGTCTGCCCGATTTAGACAAACCCGTCGTCCTGACCGGGGCCATGCGGCCCTACGAGTTCCGCGACTCGGATGCCCTGCAGAACGTGACCGAGGCCCTGCTGGCCTGCCGGGTGATGCCCCCGGGGGTATATGCGGTGATGCACAATCAGGCGCTAAAGTTTCCAGGCGTGGTGAAGGATCGGGAGAGGATGACGCTGAGGTGCCGTGAGCCATGAGCCATGAGCCATTGTGGCACCGACTATTAGTCGGTGTTCGCCTTTCCCGTGATACAATAAGACAATGCACCCGCCTTCCCGCGCCCGCCGCATCCTCAAGTGGACCGGGGTCGGACTGTTGATTGCCCTCGGTGCGATTTGGATTGCCAGCGCGTGGTGTGGCATATCCGTCGTATTGCCTGGCAATCGTGCATATGTTTACGCCACTGTCGGGCGAGTGGGAGTTTTCACTTCAAATTATGACCTGTCGATTGACAACATCAGGACCAGTGTCCGTAATCACGGCTTGGGGAAGTTGAACTTCGAAATGCCATTCTGGGGATTCACCGAGCGGAGTGGCATGAAATGCGAAGGTCTGAACATGCCCGCCTGGTTACCGCTGCTCCTCACCGCCATCCCGACGGCGTGGCTGTGGCATCGCGACCGTCGCCTGATCTCCTCTTCGCCGGGTCACCTCCTCTGCCTCCGCTGCGGCTACGACCTGACGGGCAACACCAGCGGCGTTTGTCCCGAGTGCGGAGACAAAGCCCGTCCGCCCGCCATGTTGGCGGATTCGGAATGCGGCGAAGAGAAGCCGCCTGCGACGGCGTAGAATATTGACATGGCCCCATCTCCCCGCATCCGCCGAATCATCAAATGGTCTTGCACGGGGATTTCACTCTGGGTCTTCGCTACTTGGATCTTGATCCTGATCATTGCCCTTCAAAGGCTGCCGAAACCCAATCCCGACGGACACGAGGGAGGTGACATGGTCTTCGCGGCATCGGCTGGCGCAACGGTGGCATTGGGCTTTCTGGTCCTGGCCGCGGCAATTCCCACGGCCTGGCTTTGGTACCGCGACGGCCGGACATCGGCCTGAACTCTTAAGCGAAGGATCACCTGCTCTTCATCGGTTACAGCTACGATCCGACCACCAACGCCACCGGCGTATTCTCAGAATACGGTGGCGCGCGACCTCCGTACCGGAAAAGTCAGTTCGATCACTCCACCTTCGGGAAGTCCGGAACGGAAGAACGCCGGCAATCTCCAAAGAAAATGAAACCGTGGACTTAGATGGCTGTACCTTCGTTCCTTGCTTCCCGTGGAATCGGACCATCGGGTCCGTATTTAGTCAAAAATCTCGCCAAAGCGAACATATTCTGGCTGGATTGAATCCGCATCGAGCCACGATTGGTTGAGTCAGCCGGCCCAGAATGATACATTGGCAATGAGCGAGCGGACTTTTGGACAACCACCAGGCAGAGGTTGAACATGAATCACGTACAATCGCGCCAGACAAACTGGGCGTCCTGGTTCGCTATCGCCATACTTCTTCAGAGTGCGGGGCCGATGGCCCAATTCACGCAAGCCGAAATCCCACTTGAGTGGCAAACCGGCTATTCCTACGAGCGACACATCGGCGGACAGCGGCTCGTCGCGTTCGATCCCGATGGGCCTGGCCCGGAGGAAACCACCGTCGCCACGATCGGCCTCATCGCTCCCTCCTGCAACTATGAAATGCAAATGTGGCGTGACGGCCGCTGGCAGGTGATGGGAACGACCGGCCTCAGTGTTCAAACCAGCGCGTTGCCGAACTATCCGACCACGTTCGAGAACCAGCCGATCGTCGCTCGAAGCCACCAGCCCCGCGTGATTCGATGGGTCGGAAGCGAGTGGCAGCCAATGGGTGACCTGCCGCCCAGCGGGAACATGGGCTGGGCCGAGCTTAGCGGCGTTCTCTACGCGATCAGCAACTTTAATCTCTATCGTTGGAACGGCGCCGCATTCGAAGTGGCCAGCACGGTCACATCCGGCGCGAAGGCCCTCCGTTCCTTCGGGGGCCGACTCGTGGTGGGTGGTTCGATCCCGCAGCACAACGGCATCACGATGAACAATGTGATGGCATGGGACGGGGAGGCGTGGTCGCCTTTGGGTGAAGGCGTGCCCATCGCCCCGGTCGTCGACTTCGCCGAGCGCAATGGCCTCCTGCTCGCCCTGACCCGCGAGCCATTCTGCGGAACCTGTAACCGCGTCATGGCGTGGGACGGAACCACTTGGTCGGAATTCGGCCCCGCCCTGGAAATGGCCCCAACCTGCATGCTGGTGATCGGCGACGAACTCTACATCGGCGGCGACACAGCTTCGCCCACGCTCGGTCATTCGCTCGTCCGTTGGGATGGGACGGGCTGGGATCGCTTCGCCGCATCCACCCCCGGCCTATGGACGGTGGCTGCAATGACAGAGGCAAATGGAAACCTGATCATCTCGGGCAAGGATTTTCCATTCGGCCAGGTTCCATTTGTTGCCATGTGGGACAACGAGCGGATTTCGTTCCTGGGCGGTCACGGCTTCGGGACCGGCGGCAATGCGGGCGATCCCGGTGGAGGCCATGTGCTCGATCTGCACAGCAGCGGCGGGGAACTCTTCGCGGCAGGCTCGTTTTTGGCGACAGGCGATGGCCATGGCAATCGCGTCGCGGAGTGGCGCGAGGGGCGATGGAGTCCGTTGGGCTTCAGCCTGGTCGCCGCACTGCCGCATGATCGCATCTTCCGCTTTGACGGGGGCCTTGTGGCGGGGCGTGCGAGCGTCGCGCCGACTGTCTGGGATGGTGTGACATGGACCTCTCCGCACGCGTCGTTCATCCACGACGGCTTCACCGTTTTTCCGATTGGAGAAATGAATGGCCGGCTGGTCGGCAAGATCGGCGGCCCCACGCGTTACCTGATTCGGGAGGATGGCCAATGGCTGCCGCTGGCGCCGGGGCAGCCCGCATCCATTGTGAAAGAGTGGGTCTTCGACGACGGCATCGTCGCCTACGGTTCCCAGGAAGAGAACCGGCTCGTTCATTGGAGCGGCGGGGCTTGGCAGGGCCTTCCCAATGGTCCCACGTCGTTGCCCAATGATGTCACCATTTATCAGGGAAAAGTCGTGGCCGTCTTCAATGGCGAGATCCGCATGTTCGAGGGCACTGGTTGGAATACCCTCGGAGACTTTGGCGCATCGCGATTGTTCTCACTCAATGCCGAATTGCTTGCCGTGAGGCAGGGATTCGGTATTCAATCCTCCGCCTTCGTGACGATCTGGGACGGCACAGCGTGGAAGGATGATGAGCTGAACTTGTTCTTCGACGATGGCTCGATTTGCAACCAGTTCGGGTCCGTGGCGATCAACACGATCATTCGCCATCAGGACTCGATCCTCTTCGGCGGTGACTTTGCCTACATCGGCCAGCCGAACACGCAACACATCGACTCCGGAAACTTCGCCGTGCTCAAAACCGGCCATCCGCCGGGCGATATGAATGGCGACGATCTGGTGGACGCGAGCGACCTGTCCGCCTTCGTCAACGGCCTGATCGATCCGTCATCCATGAGCATTTACGCGACGCTGGCGTCGGACGTGAACGCCGACGGATTCAACAACGGCGCCGACGTGCCCCATTTCGTGAATGCGCTGCTCGGAGGCTGATCGCTTTAAGCCGCATTGCGGTTGAGTCATTCAACGATATAGCCAAACCGCCCGCTTGCCATTCTGATCTTCGCGTCGACCGCGTCGGTTCTCGCGCTGACCGGCGTGTGACATGGCCGCGGCCCCTGGCGGCCCTGGCTTTTCGGGCGTTGGGGGGTCGCCAAAGGGCAGCGCCGATTCCTGGAAGGGCAGCGCCGAAGCGCCACCGGGCAGCGCGGAAGCGCCACAAGGCAGCGCCGAGACGCCGCTGGGCAGCGCCGCCGCGCCACTGGGCAGCGCCGAGGCGCCGCAAGGCAGCGGCGCGGCGCCACAAGGCAGCGGCGCGGCGCCACAAGGCAGAAAATGTTTGCTTCAAGTCGATTATCCGGTCGCGATCAGATTGCCAGCCGCGCCCCGGGCCATTTTTCAAGACGACATAATTATGGGCCAATCGCGCAATCGGACCGCCGCGCGAGCCAAAGGCCGATGCCCCATAGCCAAGGGCTAACGGGCAATGGCTTAGGGCTTAAGGCTTATGGCTTATGGCTTAAGGCTTATGGCTCTCATCCCACTAGCCGTTTCCCGCCGCCGCCCGTCCTCTCCTCCAGATACGAGCGTCGCCGTTCGCACCGGCCGCTCCAAGAAAAGGAGCCAACCATGCACCCCCTCTTTCATGTCTTCGGTGGAATGATCCAGTCCATCATCGCCATTCTGATCGGACTGTGATGCCCCGAAGCCGAATGCCCGACGTGTGCCACGGCTCTGTCGCCGTGCGGATGCAGGGCGTGTCGAATGTCGACGGGAGAGTCCAAGGTCGTACGGGTGAGTCCCCTCGCGTTCGCGCGGAATTCAAGGCCGTGGCACACGGCATTCGGATTGATGGGAATTGTCAATATTGGCCGCGTGCGCAAAGTGCCGCTCGCCCTCATCGCCAACTGTCCCCCGATGACTGATCACTGACAACCGACAACTGACAACTCCCCTCACCTGTCCGGATGCAGAAACCGCCGCATCCAGTCCGCCGTCTCGGTCACGATCTGCTCATTCAGCACCACGCTGCGCATGCCGTGGTCCTTGGTTTCGAGGGCGTGCATCTGCACCTCGCTGCCGCAGGATTGCATCGCCGCCTCGTAGGCGCGGCCCTGCTCGATCGGCACCTGCTGATCGCCCGTGCCGTGGTGGATGAGCAGCGGGCGGGGTGACTCCGCGAGGCACGTCGGCCCATCGCGCTCCGGCAGCGTGTCGAAGAAGGGCTTGGCCAATGGCAGCCCGTGGTGGTCGACGTAGCCGTGTTCATTGAGGAAATCCCAGCCGCCGCCGGCCATGTCGCGTTGCGAGAGCGCACGCGGATCGGAGACCGGCGCCCAGAAGGCCAGGCACCGCAGGCCGGGCATGGTCGTTGCGTTATGCGCGGCCGTGAAGCAGCCGAAGCTGCTGCCGACGATTCCAATGCGCGTGGGGTCGATGCCGGGCGTGCGGTCGAGGGTCGCGATCACCGCGGCGAGATCCTCGCGACAGGTGGCGGCGGTCACTTCGCGAAAGTCGCCGTCGCTCTCGCCGCAGCCGCGAAAGTCAAACCGCAGCGTGGCGATGCGATCGGCGGCCAGCCGCCGCGCCAGCGCGACGAAGCGGTAACTCGAACCCTGCCGCGTGCCGGTCAGTCCATGGCAGCAGATGACCACGGGCGGCGCGAAGGGCGACGTGCCAGGTCGCGGACGAGTGAGACTGGCGGCTAGATGCTGCCGGCCCACGGGAATGTGCAGGAAGGTGTCAGTGTCTCGGATCATCCGGCGAGGATAACGCGATGGTGGGGCGGGCGGGAAGAGGGGTGTATTTGGCGATGGGAATCCCCGAGCTTAAGGCTTAAGGCCCGCCAATGGCTAACGGCTAAGGGCTAATGGCTCGCCCTTTTTTCCGCTAAACTACCTTTCGTATGCAATTGACCATTCTGCCCACCGAATCCGCCCCGCGCGGCCGCAAGCTGCCCGAGTGGCTGAAAAAGACCCTGCCGACCGGGGATGTGCTGTTGCACACCCGCGAGATCGTGGCCGAGAGTGGCGTGGCGACGGTCTGCGAGGAGGCCCGCTGTCCGAACCTGATGGAGTGCTGGTCGAAGAAGCATGCGACCTTCATGATCCTGGGGGACAAGTGCACACGCCGTTGCTCATTCTGCGCGGTCACGACCGCCAAGCCCGAGCCGCCGGCGGCCGATGAGCCCAGGCGGCTGGCGATTGCCGCGGCGCGGCTGGGGCTGCGGCACATGGTGATCACCGCCGTCGCGCGAGATGACCTCGATGACGAGGGCGCGGGGCATTTTGCCGAATGTGTGATTGAAACCCGGCGGCGATTGCCACAATGCGCGATCGAAGTACTGCCCGCCGACTTTCATGGGCGGCCGGAATTGATCCAACTGCTCTGCGATGCCGGGCCGGACATCTACAACCACAATCAGGAGACCACCGAGCGGCTGTCGCCGAAGATCCGTCCGGCAGCGCGGTATCGCCGCACGCTGGATGTGCTGCGGCAGGTGAAGGAGTACAAGCCGCACATTTTCACCAAGAGCGGGCTGATGGTGGGGCTGGGGGAGACGCGGGAAGAGTTCAAGCAGACCATGCAGGATCTCCGCGATGTCGGCGTGGACATCATCACCGTGGGACAGTATCTACAGCCGACGCCAGCGCATGCAGCAGTATCGCGCTACCTTCCACCGGCGGAGTTTGACGAGATCGCCGCCGAGGCGCGGGACATGGGCTTTGCCTCGATCGCCTCGGGTCCATTCGTGCGATCCAGTTACAATGCCGCCGATGTGTACGCCGCGATCGAGCAAAGGCGCGGTGCATGAAATTGATTGGACCCATTGAGCCGCCGAGCTTGCTCGGCGCTCTGTTCGCGAACCAGACACGGCGGGCCGGAGGCTCGCCCTCCCCGGAAAGGGCGTATCAGTGGATTCGGCGGTGCTGAGCGCCTTGCGCGGCAAGTTCATCGTATTCGACGGCGGCGACGGCGCCGGCAAGGGCGCGCAGATCAAACTCTTCACCGAGGCGCTCGCATCGGCGGGCATCGATTTCGTCGCGACGCGCGACCCCGGCGGCACCGAAATCGGCGACCGCATTCGCCACGTCCTGCTGGATTACGACCTCACCGTGATGGACATCCGCTGCGAGACGCTGCTGTTCATGGCGTCGCGGGCGCAACTCGCGAGGGATGTGCTGCGTCCGGCGCTGGAGCGAGGGGCGGTCTGCGTGTGCGATCGTTTCGTGTCGGCGACGTGCGCCTACCAGGGCGCGGCGGGGGCCGATCCGAAGACGATCATGGAATTGGCGAAGCATGCCATCGGCGACTGCTGGCCGCATCTGACGCTGGTCGTCGATCTGCCGGTGGACACGGCACTGGAGCGCACGGGCCGCAAGTCGGGTGCTCGCAAGAAGCCCGCCGGCGAGGGGCAGTTTCGCCTGTTTCACGACTCCGGCGAGGATGCCATGGAGGCCCGTCCGCTGGATTTTCATCAGCGGGTCCGCGAGCGATTCCTTGAATTGCCCACGTATTACCCCGCGCCGGTCACCATCGTGGACGGGCGCGGAACGGTCCCGGAAGTGCAGGCCCGAGTGACGGAGGCGATGCGACGTGCCTTTTGCTGACGTCAAACACCAGGACGCCGCGATCGACCGACTTCAGCGCGGGCTGCGCTCGGACAAAGTCAGTCATGCGTATTTGTTTGAAGGCCCCGAGGGCGTGGGCAAGGAGATGCTGGCGGCGCGATTCGCACAGACGCTGCTGTGCAGGCAGCCGGTCGAGGTGAAGTCCGATGGCGGAAAGCAGATCGATGCCTGCGGCCAATGTGACGACTGCCGTATATTCGCGGCCGGCACCCATCCCGATTATCACCGCGTCCATCGCATGCTGGCGAAAATGCACCCCGACGCCGAGGTGCGAAAGCGCAAGGCCACGCTGCTGGGCGTCGATGTCATCCGGCACTTTCTGATCGACCAGGCCTCGCACAGTCCGGTGCGTGGACGGGCGCAGGTCTTCGTTGTGGCGGAATCCGAGCGGATGAATGACTCGGCGCAGAACGCGCTGCTCAAGACGCTTGAGGAGCCGCCGGGCAACAGCCATCTCATTCTGCTGACAACGTCCGCGATGGGCATGCTGCCGACAACGCGTTCGCGGTGCCAGACGGTGTCGTTCGGGCCGCTGCCGACGACGTTTGTCGAGGAGCGGCTTGTCAAGCATTGCAAGGCGTCGCCCGCCGCCGCGCGGTTTCTGGCGGAATACGCCGAGGGCCGGCTCGGGGCGGCGATTCGATCGCACGATGCGGGCCTCTTCGAGCATGTGCCCGAGGTGCTGGCCTGCGTGGACTTGGCGACCGAGGACCCGATCGCCGCGGCGAAACGCCTGGCGCAGTTGAGCAAGGCGATCGAGGACGCGCATAAGAAGGCGGAGTCGGCGACCAAGGATGCACGCGAGGACGTTGCCGACGCGGGCATGGACGACGCCGATGAGACTGAAGAAATCGAGCGGCCCGAGGATGAAGACAAGGACGTGAACCTCGCGCGCCAGTCGCAGTCGATCGTCATGGGCCTGCTGCAGACGGTGCTGCGCGACGTGCTTCGCATGGCGGCCGGGGCGCAAGCGGCGGCCCTGCCGCGCGAGCCGCTGATTCGACGTCTTGCGGAGGGTTCGGACGCGCGGAGCGTATCAAAGGCGATTCATGCAGTGGCGTCGGCCGCGCGGCAAATCGATAGCAGTATCAATACCGGTCTCATGTTCGACGGCGTCGGGATCGGTTTGAATCGGGGCCTGGCGCCTGCCCCGGTCGGCTCGGGCCGGTAGGCCGTGTGCCCGGAGCGGCTTTGCATTATTCTGGCGGCGTTGCCGGTCGGCATCGTCTCAAAGACATGGACGGAAACGGTTTTTCATATTAGGAGTTTGCATCAATGATCGATCCCCGCATCACGCAACTGGCCGACGTGCTGGTCAATTATTCGTGCGCCGTCAAGCGCGGCGAAAAGCTGCTGCTTGAGGCCATCGACGTGCCGCACGAGTTCACCGCCGAGGTCATTCGCCTGACGCGCGAGGCCGGCGGCGTGCCGGTCATCAAGCTCGATTCGAATCAGACCAAGCGGGCGATGATGCTGCACGGCACGCAGGATTCGTGGGATCTGATCGCCGAGGCCGAGCGGCACGTGATGGAGCGCGTGCAGTGCTACATCGGCGCGCGCGGCAGCCACAACGTCAGCCAGCTCTCCGACGTGCCGACCGACAAACAGAAGGTCTACGAGAGCACGGTCTGGCGGCGGGTGCACCAGGAGATCCGCGTCAAGAAGACGCGCTGGGTCGTGCTGCGCTGGCCGACGCCGTCGATGGCACAGATGGCGGAGATGTCCACCGAAGCATTTGAAGAGTTTTACTTCAACGTCTGCACGATGGACTACCGCAAGATGTCCAAAGCCATGCAGCCGCTCAAGGCCCGAATGGAGAAGACCGACATCGTTCGGCTCAAGGGTCCCGGCGAGACCGACCTCACCTTCAGCATCAAAGGCATCCCCGCGATTCCCTGCGACGGCAAACTCAACATTCCGGATGGCGAGGTCTTCACCGCGCCGGTCAAGAACAGCGTCAACGGCGTGATCAAGTTCAACTGTCCGACACTCTATCGCGGCGAGACGCACATGGATGTGCGCCTGGAGTTCAAGAACGGCAAGATCATCAAGGCCACCAGCAGCAACACCGAGAAGCTCAACGAGGTGCTCGACACCGACGCGGGGGCGCGGTACGTCGGCGAGTTCGCAATCGGTTTCAACCCGTACTGCGTCCGGCCGATGAAGGACATCCTCTTCGACGAAAAAATCGCCGGCAGCATCCACTTCACGCCGGGCACCTGTTACGACGAGGCCTCGAACGGCAACAAGAGCGATATACACTGGGATCTGGTCATGCGCCAGACGCCCGATTGTGGCGGGGGCGAGATGTATTTCGACAAGCAGCTGATTCGCAAGGATGGGCTGTTCGTGCCAAAGGATTTGCAGCCGCTGAACCCCGAGAGCCTGATCGGTCCGAACGGCCGGCAGCGCTCGGCGCCGGCGAAGTCGACAAAGGCGTCGATGCTCACCAGTCCGCGAGCCAAAGCCGTCGCTTCACCGACGCGCAGGGCCGCGAAGCGGTGACTCGAATCCGATGAGTTTCTTGAGCGGCGTCTCTCAATTGGGGAGTGCAGGCGTTCTCACCTGCATGGCGGACCAGAGGTCCGCACTCCCCGATAGTCCTATGTTCGCAGCGGTCGCATCGGGCATTGGAATGGGGGATTACTCGTCGAGCGCTTCATTGATGATGTCGGTCATGGTCTTGGCGAGGTCAGGCGCGGCGCCGCTCTCCGCGAATACGACCTTGCCATCCTTGCCGATGACGTAAATCGTCGGAATGCCCTGCACCTTGTAGGCCTCGGCGGCCTTTTCACCCTTGACCAGCAAGCCGTAGGTGAACTTCTGGCCCTTCATATAGCCGGCGGGGTCGCCGCCGCGCTCCCAGGTGCTGATGCCGTAGATCGCGACGTTCTTGTTGTCCTTGAAGTGCTCGTGCAATTTCTGTATGTCAGGCATGACCATCTTGCACGGCCCGCACCACGTCGCCCAGAAGTCGATCAGCACAACCTTGCCGGCGAGATCCTTCTTCAGGCTGACTTCCTTGCCCTCGGGTGTCTTGAGCGTCCAATCGGGGGCTGCCTCACCTTCTTCAATAAGGGCCGGTCGGCCGTTGGCCGGCGCCTTGTATTTGACGCGCTTGAAGCCGTCGGGAAGGGCCATGGTAAACGTCTCATCACTGGTCGGAGGGTTCGCCTTGACCTCGGTCGCCACCAGCGAAACGCTTCCGGCGTCCGCGCCGGTGCCGCGCGTGCGATCGATGCGGCGCAGCAGCCGGTCGCTCTTGGCGATGAACAGCCGTGCAGTTCCCGCTTCCTTGTCGTCATAGGTGACGTGAACGACGTGGCAATCGACGCCGCCGACCGATTCGTCTTTTTCGAGCTTAAGCGCCTCATCGACCTCCTGCTCGAACGGATCGGTCGATGCCATGCGCTGCATGACGATGAAGAACCCGGGGTCCATCAGCCCGCCGGCGGCCGGGAGCCTGCCCGTCACGACTTCCTTCTTGTCGCTGTTGAGGCTGGAGATCTCCTTGCCGTCGGTCACGACGTGGAAGTCCTCCCAGCCATTCGAGCCTTTCTCGAACGAGCCTTTGACGTTCATCTTGAGGCCGCGCTTGATGCGCGACTGCACGACCGTGCCCTTGACATGCGGCACCGACTGGGCCGCTGCGCCCTGCGGCGTAATCTCGGCATTGAACGAAAGGCTGTCCACTGCGAGCAGGGCCTTGCCAGCCTCCTCGAGGATGGTCTTTGCATCGGGAGAGGCCTGGGCGCGGGCCGTGGCCGGGACGGCAATTGCGGACATCAGCAACAACGCGGGGACGAACGTCTTGTTTTTCATACAATCGTATTCCTAATAATCCGATGGGCTTTCACCCGTTCATTCGACCCGTCGCCACGCAGAGCGTTAGATGGGTCAGTCTCAGGCCATCTTAGCCAGCCGAATGGCCAGATCGCAGACCCGCTGCGAGAATCCCCATTCGTTGTCATACCACGACACCAGTTTGAGCAGCTTGCCCTTGCCCTTCGGCGTCGTCATGGTCTGCTGCGAGGCAAAAATCGAACTATGCGGGTTATTGATGATGTCGCTGGAAACCAGGGCCTCTTCTGAATACTGCAGGATGCCCTTGAGCGGCCCGGCAGAAGCCGCCGCCTTGAACAGGGCATTGACCTGGGCGACTTCGACTTCCTTTTCGAGCGACACCGTGAGATCGACCACGCTACCGTCCTGAACCGGCACGCGGAAGGCAAAGCCGTCGAGCTGGATGCTCTTCTTGGGCACGACGAGACCGATGGCTTTCGCAGCGCCGGTACTCGACGGAATGATGTTCATGCCGGCGGACCGGGCGCGATAGAGGTCGTCGCCATGCACCTGGTCGAGGATGCGCTGATCATTGGTGTAGGCATGCACCGTCGTCATCATGCCGGAGATGTTCTCGCCAAAAACCTGCGGATTGTCGGCCAGGATCTTGACCAGCGGTGCGAGGCAGTTCGTCGTGCATGAGCCGTTGCTGACGAAGGTGTGTTCGCGCTTCAGCATCTCGTCGTTCACGCCCATGACAATGGTCGCGTCGATGGTGTCCTTTGCTGGCGCTGATAGAATCACTTTTTTCGCGCCGGCGGTGATGTGATCGTCGTAACCGGCCTTGCCCTTGGCGGTGTCGCGCTTCGCAGTGAAGACACCGGTCGATTCGATGACCACCGTCGCGCCGATGTCCTTCCACGGCAATTTGGTCGGGTCCTTTTCACCATAGACCCGAATGTTGTCGCCATTGATGATGAGCGAATTTTCGGTGTGGCCTACCTCGCCGTTGAACACGCCGTGGGCAGAGTCATACTTAAACAGGTGGGCGTGAATCTTCGGCGGGGGGCCGACGTCGTTGATGCCGACGATGTCAAACTCGCCGCGGCGCATCGCCATGCACCGCGCCACCATGCGTCCAATGCGACCGAATCCGTTGATGCCAATCTTGATACCTGCCATTGACGAGTGCCTCCGCTGAAGTGAGATGCCTGAATGAGCGCCGAAGTTCTACGTGCGCCTATGGGATACCGTTCGCGCGCGTGGACGGACGTGAAAATAGGGGGTTTGGGCGCGCGCGTCAAGATTGCCAGTGCGAAGCGGGGTCACAGGCGATAAAATCCCGACCTCGTATCGCATCGCCGACTGTTCGGCGTTCCAAACTCAGTTTTCACCGGGTGCCCGCATGACGCAATTCAATTCACCGCCGCCGCCCGTGCCGCCCCGCGGCCCCGGCGGCGTTGTCGCGTTCTCGCCGCCAATTCCCGCTTTGCCAAGCACAAGTGGGCTCGCCATCGCCTCGTTGGTGTGCGCACTTATCTTCTGCTTCCCATTCCTCGCGCCCGCGCTGGCGATCCTGCTGGGGATCATTGCGCTGGTCTCGATCTCCCGCTCGGCCGGTCGCAAGAAAGGCGCGGGGCTCGCGACGGCCGGTATCGTCGTGGGGTCGCTGGTGCTGCTGGCGCACGTGGGTGTCGTGGTCATGTTTGTCGGCGTCGTGCGTCCGGTGCTGAACTCCTTTGTCGGAAATTTCGAGACGTTCACTTTGAATGTCGAGGGTGGTCACATCGGCGAGGCCCGAAATCTGCTCACCGCCGATGCGCAGAAAAAGGCAGACCGGCAGAGCCTTCGCGAGTTGGCCGCGTTGCTTCAGAAGGACTACGGGGCGTTTAAGTCCGTTTCATTTGATCTTTCGATGCAAGTATACAAATTGGGTGTCACACCGCCGGCAGGCGGCGGGAATCCCTATGCGCTCGCGACGCGGACTTCCGGCGGCGCATCGGCCCTGGCGGGAACCGGCGGTATACCCCTGCCAATCAAGGTCGAGTTTTCGCAGGCCGGCACCGTGTATGGCCAACTCGTGCTCGATACACATGCCTCTGCATCGGCGAGCGGCGGTCAGGCGGTGGCCAATGCCACGCCGTTTGGAATCGATTCGTTCACCCTGGTGGGGCCCAATGGGCCGTGGACCTTTCCATTTCCACCAGCGTCTAACGCGCCTCCGACGTCTGCGCCCCAAAGCGAGTCCGACTCCGGCGCGGACACTGACGACGGGAAGTAGACTTCCGAATGCCCCAATTGCCTTCCTTTCTTCGAGTGTTTCGTAGTCCCTGGAGTCGGTTTGCGCTCAAAGCATGCTCGATCACTTGCGTCAGCTTGATCGTCGGCGCGTTGCCTCTCTCCGCTCAACCCGCCGAGTCGCAGCCGGCTTCCACCCAGACCGCCGAAAGCCAGCCCGCTTCTACGCAGTCTGCGGATACCCAACCCGCGGCGACACAGCCGACCGAAGCCGAAGTGGCCGCGACACAGCCCAGCGACTCCGGTGACACCCTCACGATCGATGGCCTGACTGCCCAGATCAAGCAGACCGAGGCCGCCGCCGGTGGCGACGAGGCGGCAAAGGCGAGATTGCTTGAACAGTACAGGAATGCCCTGGCCCAGTTGCAAGCAGCGCAGGCGAGTGAAGCGAAAGCGGCTGATCTCGAAAAGCAGAGGCTCGATGCGCCCGCGCAGTTGGAGGCGCTGAAGGCCCGTCTCGCTGCAAGGACGACGAGCCAGCCGGCGTCCGCGCCATCTGACGACGAACCCGAAGCAACTTCACAGCCGGTCGGCGACGTCTCGGGAAAGACGCTCATCAAATTAGAGCAGGATGCAGCCACGGCTGCCGCGGAGAAGACGGCCGCCGATCAGTTGATCAACACCCTGAAGGACGAGGCCAACGTACGCGAGGTCCGGACATCTGCTATTCCCGTACTCATTGCTGGTCTACAAAAGGAACTTCAGAAAGCAGTGACCGAACTCGACGCGCCGGTCGACTCACCCTCCGCGCTGACTTTGGCAAAACGCACCGCGCTCCTTGCGCGAAAACGCGCCCTCGAAGCGGAGATTCGTCTGTATGAAACGGAGAATCGCAGTTACGAGGCGCGCCGTGAACTGCTCAGTCTGAGGCGGGATCTGGCCCGGCTCGAATGGAAGCAGGCAAATCGACGGGCCAACCAGGCCCGACGAGACGTCATCGCCCAGCGCAAGGCGGACGCCGAGGCGCAGCAGGAACTTGCGCGGCGGGAGCTGGAGACCGCACCCGCCGTCATTCGCGAACTTGCCGAGCGAAACCTGACACTATCGCAGGATCGGGCCAACTTGATTGACGTGGCCACGCGCGTCGCGCGCGAAGTAAAGGTGGTGGAGGACTCGTTCAAGAAGTTCGACGATCGATTCAAAGCAATCAAGGGTCAGGTGAGTGCGATCGGCCTGAACGACGAAATCGGCGTACTATTGCGGCGCCAGCGTGCCGAGTTGCCCGATGTGCGCCGTTACGAGCGTCGCATCGCCCAGCGCAAGTCGGAAATCGCCCGCGCCAAGCTCGAGGAGTACAACCTCAACGCGGAGCGCGAGGATTTGACCGACCTTGAGTCGGCCACACGGCGCAACATGTCGCAGATTCCGGACACGGCAAACGCCGAAAAAAAAGCCGAACTTGAGAAGCACGTCCGAGAGATGCTGTCTACCCAGCATGATTACCTTCAATCACTGGTTCAGACCTACGCGAAGTACGCGGATGACCTGTTCAAATTAAACGCGTCCGAGAGAAATCTCGCCACGGTCGTCGACAGCTTTGCCCAGTATATAGACGAGAATGTGCTTTGGATCCGCAGCACAGGTCCGATTTACACGGCCCGAATGCCGGCCGACTGGCTCCGCACAATCGCCGACGGCTGGTCGGTCATCATCAACACGATCTTCAAGGACGCGCGGCGCAATCTGGACGTTTACGGAATTGCGCTGGCCGTAGTCCTGATGCTCATCCTGCCGCGACGACGCATGGACGCGGCTCTTGCCGCCATCGCCGAGAAGACGAGCAAGGTCTACGAAGATCGCTTCCGAATGTCCATCACGGCCTTGCTCATCACGATGTATCTCTCCTTGCTGTGGCCGACGATCACCTATTTTTTTGCATGGCGGACTTCCAGCGCATTACACGCCGGCGGGGTCGCCGCATCGCTGGCCCATTCCGATACAAGTGAACTGCTTGAAGCCGTTTCGAGCGCTCTGCGACGAACGGCGCTGGTCGTGCTGCTCCTTTCCTTGGCGCGACAGATTTGCCGCCGGCGCGGACTGGCTGCCGCCCACGTCAAATGGCGCGCCGACGGAATTCGGATTTTGCGACGCAGCCTGACGCTGGCCATGCCGGTGGTTGTGCCCACGGGATTCATCGTCTGGGCCTGCGAGGCCTCGGCTGACAACGCGTGGCGTGACCTGATAGGACGCGGCGCATTCATCATTGAAATGATCATTCTGTCGGTGCTGATCTGGCACGTCTTGCGGCCAAAGGGGGGCGTTCTTGCCGGATACCTCGATCGCAACAAGGGCGGCTGGGTCGACGATCTGAAATATGTCTGGTATCCGCTGGCGGTGGGGGCGCCGGTGGGATTCGTGATTGCGGCAACCTACGGCTATTACTACACGGCCCTGCAACTGGAGGTGCGCGCCCTGCTCACCCTCTGGCTGATTCTGGCAATTGTATTTGTCAACGGAATGTTGATGCGATATTTCATCGTCGCGCAGCGCCGCATCGCCATTGAACAGGTCCGGGTCAAGCGCGAAGCCGAGCAGGCAAAGGCCATGGAGCCGCCGAAGCCATCGGACGAGGTGGCTCAGCTTCCGTTGCCCGAGAAGGCGGTCGATCTCGCCAGCGTCCATACGCAGACGCGTCGCCTGGTGAACGGACTCATGTTCGTGTTGCTCGCCGTGGGCGCATATCTCATCTGGGTAGACATCCTGCCGGCGTTCGCGTTTCTCAATCGGATTGAACTGTGGTCAAACACCTCCGAAGTGACCGAGACCCTGGCCGATGGAGCGACTGTTACGCACGCCAAGGTCGTGAAAATCACGCTCTACCACCTCGGCATCGCATTCGCCATTGCCGTCGTCGCATCGGTCCTCAGCCGGAATCTCCCCGGCTTGCTCGAGGTGACGATCCTTCAGAAACTCCCGCTCTCCAACGCAGGTCGATACGCGATGACCACGGTGTCGCGCTATCTCATCATCGTCATCGGGATCATTGCCGCGTTCGGCGCCATCGGCGTCGGCTGGTCGCAGGTGCAGTGGCTCGCGGCGGCAATCACCGTCGGTCTGGGTTTCGGCTTGCAGGAGATCTTCGCCAACTTCGTCTCGGGCCTGATCATTCTTTTTGAACAGCCGATCCGACCCGGCGATCTGGTCACGGTGGGCGATCGCATCGGCATCGTCTCCAAGATTCGCATCCGGGCCACGACCCTGATCGACCCGGATCGCAAGGAACTGATCATTCCCAACAAGGACCTCGTTACGGGCAACATCCTCAACTGGACCCTCTCTGACACCGTTACGCGACTGGTCTTCCCGGTCGGCGTGGCCTATGGGTCTGACCCTGCAAAAGTGGAAGCGGCGCTTTTTGCGGCCATCAAGGGCCTTCCGGATGTGACCGACGATCCCGCGCCCGCAGTGTTCTTCACTGCGTTCGGTGACAGCTCATTGAACTTCGAGCTTCGAGTTTTCGTCAAGACGCTCGAAGCGCGGCTACGCATGATGCACACCATCAACAATCGAATCGTGCAGGCATTCGCGGACGCCAAACTTGAGATTCCATTCCCGCAGCGCGACGTTTACATTCGCTCGGTGCCCAAGGCGATCATTCAACCGGAGGAACCAAAGCCGTCTGCGTCGTAGGCGATTTCGCCGCTATACTCGAAGCCGGGGAGAGCGCGTGTCGGCGCACGGTTAGGGATCGAACGAGATATGCAAATCTGGTTGTGGATCGGCTTCGTCGTCGTCATCCTGTTCCTTCTGGCGCTCGATCTGGGCGTCTTGAATCGCAAGGCGCATGTGATTCACGTGCGCGAGGCGCTGCTCTGGACGTTTTTCTACATCGCCCTCGCGCTGGTCTTCAATGTCGTCGTCTATTACATGTACCAGTACCATTGGCTGGGCATCGGCTCCAAGATCGGCCTGCCCACCAACGGTCGCGACGCGGCCTTTGACTTCTTCCTCGGCTACGTCATCGAAAAGTCCCTCAGTCTCGACAACATCTTCGTCATTGCGATCATTTTCTCGTACTTCTCGGTGCCGCTTCAGTTCCAGCACCGCGTGCTGTTCTGGGGCGTACTGGGCGCGTTGATCATGCGCGGCCTGATGATTGCCGCCGGCGCGACGCTGCTTCAGCAATTCGCCTGGATGAACTACGTGTTCGGCGCGCTTCTCATTTTCTCAGCCGCCAAGATGATGGTGGCCCACAGCGACGAGGTCGATCCCGAAAAAAATCCGCTGGTCAGATTGGCCCGCCGGATGTTTCCGGTGACGCCGGCTTTTGAGGGTCAGAAATTCATCACGACCATGAACGGCCGTCGCGCCGTCACGCCGCTCTTTCTCGTGCTGCTGGTGGTTGAGAGTACCGACGTGCTGTTCGCCGTCGACTCGATTCCGGCCATCTTCGCGGTGACGAGGGACCCTTTCATCGTGTTTACGTCTAACGTCTTCGCGATTCTCGGCCTTCGCAGCCTCTACTTTGCCCTCGCCGATCTCATGGACAAGTTTCGCTACCTCAAGACAAGTCTCGTTTTTCTGCTGGCCTACATCGGCGGCAAGATGATTGTGGCGCACTACTATCAGATGAAAGTCGATCCCGTGTTTTCGCTGGTGATCATCGGCGGGATCCTCTCCGTCGGCGTCCTGGCCTCGCTGCTCGCCAGCCGCCGGAAGCCGCCGGTCGACGGGTGAACCGCCCATGCGCCGCACGATGCGAAAGTTCATGGTGGCAGTTTCCGGGGCAGCACTCATTCTCCTGGGCATTTTTCTCGCCATTCCGGGGATACCCGGGCCGGGCGTCTTGTTGATCGCGGCCGGACTCGCCCTGCTCGGAACGGAATTCCACTGGGCACAACGCATGCACCTCTACCTCAAACAGGTGGGAAAGAAGATCCTTCCGGCATTCCTCGCCGAACGGATAAACTTCTCCGACGAGGAGAAAAAGATCATGGAAGGCATTCGGGAATAGCCACATGCGTCTCTTGCTGATCGAAGACAATCCCAAAATGGCCGGCTTCATCCGCCAGGGCTTTACCGAGCAGGGCCACATCGTCGATGGCGCCGAACTGGGACGCGACGGCGAGGAACTCGGCGCGAGCAAAGCTTACGACCTCATCATCCTTGACATCATGCTTCCCGATGTAGACGGCGTGCAGGTATGCCGCAATCTGCGGCGGCGTGGCGTGACCACGCCGATCCTGATGCTCACGGCCCTCTCGGCCACCGGAGACAAGGTGGCCGGGCTGGACGCCGGGGCCGACGACTATTTGACCAAGCCATTCGAATTTGCCGAACTGGTGGCCCGGGTTCGCGCGTTGATGCGTCGCGGCCAGGCGGCCGAGGCGGCCCAGTTGCGGTTTGGCGACGTTGAGATGGACCTGCTGGGTCGCAAAGTCACGCGATCGGGCCGGCGCATCAAACTCACGACGAAGGAGTTTGCGCTGCTCGAGTATTTCCTGCGCAATCCCGAGAAGGTCCTGTCGCGCATCAGCATCGGCGAACACGTCTGGGACATGAATTTCGATCCCGAGAGCAACGTGATCGACGTTTACGTCAGCACGCTGCGGCGGAAACTCGACATTGCCGGCACCGCGCCGATCATTCACACGATCATCGGCGCGGGCTACATCCTGTCGGCCGACCGGCCCGGCGAGTGAGCGCTGCGACATGATTCCGCCATTCGTTCAAACGCTCCGGTTCAAACTTGCGTTCATCAATACCGCCGTATTCACCGCGCTGATCATCGGATCAAGCGTTGTTTTCCTCAATCTCCAGCGAGCAGGGCTCATTGCGACCATCGATGAGCGGCTCGTTGATCGTGCCGATACGGTGATCAAGGACTTCATTGCCGCGCGCGACGAGGGCCTCGGAATCTCAGGGCCCGGGCGTCCCTGGATCGATCCCGCGCGTTTCTCAAACTTCTTCATTCAATTCTGGGATGACACGGGCACCGACATTATTTTTCGATCACGGTCGCTCCAGGTCACCGTGCCGCAGCCCGAACCGGATGCGTCGACACGGCCGGCCACCGGACAGCCTGCTGAGGATGCAAGCAACGAGCGCGAAGAGTTGGCGCCGACCGCGAGCGCGCCCTCGGTTGCAGAGGACCCTGCGCAGCCCGGCGTTGGCCCCGTGCAACCGGCGACCACTCAGCCTTCAACGATGCGGATCTATGTTGAGATGCCGCTGACGGGTGCGGCCGCCGCCGTGCACGGCCGGCGCGATCGCAACATAGAGACGATCAGAACGCAGGAGATCAAGTCGCTGATACCGGACGGCCACGGATTGCGCGTTCTGACGCTTTATGTCGATCCCAAGAACCGGCCCGAACTGTCCCTGAATCAGCGCCGATCAGTGCCGTTTTTTCTTCAAGTGGCACTATCGCTTTCGAGCGTCGAAAACTCGATGAGCGCGTTGAAGCAGAACCTCATGATCGTCATCCCGGCAGCCGTGCTTGCGGCAGGACTCGCATCCTGGCTTATGGCATGGCGCAGTCTGTCTCCGATCGGCCGAATCGCGCGCGAGGCCCGCGAGTTGACGGCCTTGCGACTCGATCGGCGCATCCGGGTTCCGCAGGGGCGCGACGAAGTCGTCGAAATGACCTCCACCATCAACGAAATGCTCGACCGGCTGGAGGCGGCCTTCCGCGCCCAGGAGCGATTCATTGCCGACGCCGCTCACGAATTAAAGACGCCGGTCGCAACGGCACTGAGCGGCACGCAGGTCTTGCTTCAGAAGGCGCGGAGCATGGAGGAGTACGAGGAGTTCGTCGCCAGCCTTCAGGACGAACTTCGCCGCATCGGCCAGATGGTTGACAGTCTTCTCACGCTCGCCCGTGCCGACGCCGGGCTTTCTCCCGGCACGGCCTCGCCGGTCGCAGTGAACGAGATCGTCATGACGGCCGTCGAATTGTGCCAGCCGATCGCGGTCCAGCGCGAGGTACGACTCGTGCCCAAGCTGGCCATGCCCGGTGCGAATTCGCCCGAGCTGATCGTCGTGGGCGATGACGACCTTTTGTATTCGATGGTCGCCAATCTTATCCGCAACGCGATTCGCTACGCGCCCGTTGAATCTCCGATCGAAGTCGAAGTGTCCGCGCACGGGAGTGAAGCCCAGATCGCTGTACGCGACTCCGGTCCGGGAATCGACCCGGCCTACCTCTCTCGTATTTTCGATCGCTTCTTCCAAGTGCCGTCCGATCAGCATCGCCTGAAGGGCAGCGGCCTCGGCCTGGCGATTGCGCGCGGAGTCGCCCGTCTTCACGGGGGCGATATTGCAGTCGTCAATCGACCGGCCGGCGGCTGCGAATTCATTATCCGCCTCCCCATCAAGACAGCCTAGGTCGTAAATAAGAAAAGTTTTATCCCCAGATGGCCCTGCGGACCGCCGCAGCCCATTTTCTCGGCACCTCGCCTTAAGCAATCCTCACCCCCAATTCACTGCCGGCTCAGGGTACCCGGGTCTAATAGTGAGTACCAAAAGCAGGGGTCGTGCCTGCCAAAGCAGGCCCGAAATGGAAGTGAGCGTTCGTATGGCGGCAGTCGTGAGCGGCGGAATCAAACACCTGAACCTTCGTGTGAGAGACCTCGCGGACAGCGCGGGGTTCTATCGCGAGTTGTTTGGAATGATCGCCCGTCGGCCGACGCCGAATCGGGCCGGTGTGTTGATCTGCTCTACCCCGCAAGCCTCGGACCATCCGTTTTCCATCGTGTTGACCCAGGGCATGGGCGGTCAGGCGCCCTCCGGCATGGACCACTTTGCGATCGGCGTCGCATCCAAGTCCGACGTCGATATTGCGTTTGACCGCGCCCAGGCGATGGGCATGCGATCGACGCAGCCGCGGGTGTTTGACGGCAACTACCAGACGTTCATCTTCGATCCCGACGGCTACAAGATCGAGATTTTCGCCGAACTGGGCCAGAGCGCCCCGGCGTGTGATTCCGGCGAGTGCGATGACGACTCGCTCCCGTTTTCAAGTTACCAATCGCGCACACGTGTGTTGTGCCGCGAAGCGATATGAGGAGACCATTTGTGTCCGCGTTACCGACAAGTTTGTTGACCCTGATCAAACCCGTAGATCGCACGCCGCCGGTGACAGTTCAACGGCAGAGCGTGAGCTGGGTCGAGATCGCCGGAAAGCTGGGTATCGGCATTGCGTCGATCCTGGTACTCGTGCTGGCGTGGCTGAATGAGTCACACGTTCAGGCCGTGCGCATCCTTCTGCACAACCCGCCGGGTCGTGTCTATGCCACGATTCTCGGCTTGTACGGCATCAGCAGCACCGTGTGGTCCTTCTGGCGGCTGTGGTTGGCCATGCGCTACAAGCCCACGCCGACCGTGTCACGCGACCTGCTCCCCAAGATCACCGTGGTCGTCCCGGCCTACAACGAAGGCCCGCTGGTGGCACGGACGATTCGCCATCTGGCCAAGGCCGACTATCCCGAAGATCGCATTGAGATCATCGTCTGCGACGACGGCAGCGAAGATGACACCTGGAAGCACATTCAGGAAGCCGCGGCCGAAGTCGGTCCGCGCGTCCGCACCCTTCACTTCGCGCAGAATCGCGGCAAGCGACACGTGCTCTATGAAGGCTTCAAGCGCGGCACCGGCGAAATCTTCATCACCGTGGACAGCGACTCGCTGATCGCCCCGGACGCGCTGCCCGCCCTGGTCAGCCCGATGGTGCTCGATCCGACCGTCGGCGGCGTCGCCGGCAACGTGACCGTGCTTAACCGCGATGAGTCGATCATCCCGCAGATGCTGACCGTGCGCTACGTCATGACGTTCGACTACAAGCGCGCCGCTCAGAGCATGATGGGCAAGGGCGCGGTGCTGTGCTGCGCAGGCGCGCTGGCCGCCTATCGCCGCAGCGCGATCATGCCGATCCTCGACCAATGGCTGAACCAGACCTGGCTCGGCGGTGCGGCCCGCGCCGGCGAAGACCATGCGATGACCAACTTCATCCTCAAGCAGGGCTACAACGTCAAGTATCAGCGCTCGGCCCGCGTGTGGACCAAGAGCCCGACCAAGTATTTGAGCCTCTGCAAGATGTTCCTCCGCTGGGCACGCTCCAACGTCCGCGAGACGGCGCACACCTATTCGTACGTCTTCTCGAACTTCCACAAGGCCAGCGCCCGCGGCATTCGCTTTAACTTCATCATGGGCTTCCTCGGCATGTGGTTGCCGTACCCGCTGCTGGCCACGGCCATTGTGCTGTCGCTGTTCATGCCGTCGATTTTCGGCCTGAAACTGCTGGCCATGTGCGTGACCGGCGCATCGTTCTCGATGCTGTTCTACCTGGCCCGCGAGCGGAGCCTGCACGCGATCTTCGGCATCGTGTACGGTTTCTACGCGACGCTGCTGCTGTGCTGGGTCTGGCCGTATGCCCTGATGACGTCCCACAAGAGCATCTGGATGACGCGCAGCAAGAACAAGGCCAGCCCGTCGAACCGGCCGGTACAGGCGAGCGAGCCGGCGACCGCGGTTCCGGTGTTCAACCCGCAGATTGCCTTCGGCGTCCCGTCTGGGTTCAGCGCTCAGGCGGCGTACCGAAGCGAGCCGTCGCTGGCCGTTGGTGCGCCGCGGCCGCTCGTGGCCATCGGTTCGCCGATGTCCGGCATGTCCGGGCCAGTGTTTGCGGATGCGAAGGAATAGCGCTCGGCCCCGCGCGACCACGCCAATACAGACCCTCAAGAAAAAAACACGCCGATGCCGCCACAGTGCGGGGCATCGGCGTGTTCGTCTGTCAGCCGTAAAGGTGCTGACCTTTTCGATCAGCTCTGCGGCAGCAGAATGTACGCCATCTGATTATTCGTCAGCGTGCGAAATGCGCAAATCCCGTTGCTCGTCACGATCTCCGATGCCAGCACGCCGTCCGGATCGGTGTTCCGGTGCGCCTCCAGCGCCGGGAAGGACATGAACGCGCCGCCGCTCTTGCTGACCTGCAGATACTCGGCCACGCTCGGCGTGCCGCCGCCGGCCAGGAAGCGGAAGAGACCATTCTTCGTGGACGTCAGCGTCAGGCCGTATCCGATCAGCCCGTCGTTGCGCGCGTTGCTGCCGATCGTCACGTCGCTCTCGTGCAGCTCGGTGAAGGTGGTGGCGCCGTTCACCGTACCCCAGACGCTCCGCGTGACGCTGTTGGTGATCACGTCGTTGTTTGTTTCATGAGCGAAGTACCCGAAATTGCCCGCCAGCAGGTGAATGTCGGCATCGCTCGAGGGATTTTCGGCGAGTTGCGACGTCGTCCCGGCATCCAGGTCGCCGAGAAACGTCAGCCGTCGATTTCCGCTGGCCGTGGTTCGCGCGTGGTAGATGACCTTGCCGTCGTCGTACCAGAATTGGGTCGCGTTCGAAACGCCATCGCTGGGCGCGGTGTTGAATACCTGCGGCGTCGCCGTGGGATTGCTCATGTCGTAGAGATAGAACACGTCATTCTGCAACACGAGCACTTCGAGCCGATCGGCATCGATGGCGCAGATCACTGTCTCTGCGTCGCCCACCGGATCGGGAATGTTGACGGAGAATGACGTAATCTGCGGAGTCACGCCGCTGAAGTCGATGAACTTGATCTTGCGGCCGTCGGTCACGTTGTTGTGGTCTGCGACGGTGACGACGTAGTTGTTGTCGGCCCAGAATTCACGAAGGGGGGCCGCGCCGCTGAAGTGCTTCAGCACGGCCGGGTCGGCGTCAATCGTGGTGCTCGTTGCGGTGTTGTGGAATAGGATGTTCCCGTCAAAATCGCGCGCGACGATCCAGCCGTTGGCGATCTCAAATCCGGAGATGACAAGCGACTTGAAATTGGTGACATTCTTGACCGCATTCCCCTGCGCCGGAATGATGTACTCGATGCCGCCGTTCTGACCGGTCCCCACTGCAATGACGTTGTTGTCCACGCGAATGTCGCCGTTGGCGGCCACGTTCAAACCGCTCAAAATCACGGTCAATCCGTGCGGTCCGCCGCCGCCCGGATTCATGTTGTTGTTGGGGCAGGTGCCCGCCATTCCCGTAATCAGCATTCCCGCGGCCAGAGCGGTGCCCAACCCTCGAACAATTCTTGACTTGCGCTTCATTCGTCGAATCTCCTGTTCATCACTGGTGCGCGCCGCACCGAATCCAAAGGGCGTCCCGCCACGGAGGCTCCGTGTGTGCCGATCGCAAAACGTCATGGGTCTTTAACAAGACCGCGCCATCGGTGCTTGAGACGGGATGTCTTGGTCGGGCCGACCATAGCGGCATCGGGGGTTGGATGCAACCGGAAAAATCAGGCCGTCTTGTTTTGGATGCCCCGGGTCGCGTTCCAGATCGACCCCGCAATGCGGGTCTCTGGAAAATTGCTTGTTGTGTAGTTATTCCATTGTGGACGACGAACGGGCGTGTCATTTGCGCCGGTTGCGAGTCGAGAATGTGATGGCCGTCGTCGCGGATTGCCATCGCGCGGGTGTGCTGGTGGCGATTCACGCGGAATGGGCTACGCTACGCAGCGAGATGCCATGACCAACGCCCTCGATCGCGACATTCAATTGCTCACCGCCATCCTGGCGGACGTACTGGCCCGACTGGGGCCGCCCGGTCATACACGGCTGTGCGAGACGCTGCTGCAACAGTGCCGGGCCGGTGAATCGGATGGGTACGCCGAGGCGCGCACCCAGATCGCCGCACTCGCGCTCGACGACATCCGCGAGTTGATCAAATCAGTCACGCTCCGATTTCACCTGCGCAATCAGGCCGAGAAGGCGGAAATTGTGCGGATCAATCGCCGCCGCCAGCGGGAAGCGACGCCGTATCAACCCCGGCGCGAGTCGATCGCTCAGGCCCTGTCTACGCTGAAGTCGCGCGGTTTGTCGCGTGAGACCGTGCTGGATATCTTGAAACGTGTCAACATTGAGCCGACCCTGACGGCCCATCCAACCGAGGCCCGCCGCCGAACCCTGCTCATGAATCAGCGGCAGATTGCCGAACTGCTCGTCTCGATGGGAGAACATTCAGATGCCGAATCAGACCGGCGGGTGGAGCAGAAGATCAGCCAGCTCGTTCTGCTTCTTTATGTGACCGACGAGGTGCGAAATGAACGGCTGGGCGTGCTCGAAGAGATTGAGAACTCGCTCTACTTCCTGACTGAAGCCATCTGGAACGCGGTCCCGCGCATCCTTCGCGACGTGGGCGACGCCCTCGCCCAGTATTTTGGCGAACGCGCGGAGGCGCCGCCCATGCTGCGATACCGCACCTGGGTGGGCGGCGACCGCGACGGCAACCCGCTGGTCACACCGGATGTCACGCGTGAGAGCCTGCTTCGCCATCGAAAGGCGGCGCTTCGGCTGCACAGGCAGCGGCTTGAGGCCCTGATGCACGTGCTCAGTCTGTCCGATCAGCGCGTGTCGGTTTCGCGTGCGCTGACCGACACGCTCGATTCCGCACATCTCGCGACGCAGGTGCCCGAGGAGTCGATCGCGCGGCTGCGGCACGAACCGTTTCGCCTCAAGTTGTTGCAGATGCGGGCGAAACTCGCGCGAGCCGAAGCGGGGGATGCGGACTACCAGGTCGGGGATTACATCGCCGACCTGCAGCTCATGGCAGATAGCCTGCGTGAGATGAAACTAAGCGAGTTGGTTGAATCCACCGGGTTGGCCGAGTTGATCGCCCAGGCCCGCGTATTCGGCTTTCACGTCGCCGGCCTCGACATCCGTCAGAACAGTGCAGTTCACGAGCAGGCTGTCGCGGAGTTGCTGAGAGCGGCCGGAATATCGAAGGACTATTCCGCTCTCGACGAAGCCCAGCGCATACAAGTGTTGTCGCAGGTTATCGCCGATGCAAAACAGTCTCGGCCGGAGACCGGGCCGCGCAGTCGCGATCTGTTGGAGCTTCTTGAAATCGTAGAGGCGGCCCGAAGGCAGGCGCCGCAATCGGTCGGCAGTTACGTCATCAGCATGGCCAACGGCGTCAGCGACGTGCTTGAGGTGCTCTGGTTGCTGAAACTGTCCGCATGTCGGGATATCGACATCGTCCCGCTGTTCGAGACGATTGAAGATTTGCAGCGGGCGCCAGATTTGCTGCGGGCCATGTTCGACAACGCCGCCTATCGAGCCCATCTCGAGCGCCGCAGCCGCTTCCAGGAGATCATGCTCGGCTACTCCGACAGCAACAAGGACGGCGGCTACTTCATGTCCGGCTGGCTGCTGCACAACGCACAGTCGCGGCTGGCCCGCGTTTGCCGCGACGCCGGCATCCAGTTCGGATTCTTCCATGGCCGCGGCGGCACGGTCGGCCGCGGTGGGGGACGCTCCAGCCGCGCGATCCTCGGAACGCCGCCCGACAGTCGCAGCGGGCGCATCCGCATGACCGAACAGGGCGAAGTCATCTCATTTCGCTACACTCTCCCGGACATCGCCCACCGGCACCTCGAACAGATCACCGGTGCGATGATCCTCTCGGAGGCCGAGGCCTCGAATGAGCCGGAGATGCGCGGCGACGCCGACGAAGCGTTGATGAACACCCTCGGCCGCCGATCGATGGAGACCTATCGCGCGCTGATTGACGACGAAGCGTTCTGGCAGTGGTACACGCAGATTTCCCCGATTGCCTACATCAGCGGATTGCCGATCGCCTCGCGGCCGGTTTCGCGCGACAGCGGTGAGGTGCATTTCGAGAATTTGCGCGCGATTCCGTGGGTCTTCGCATGGACGCAGATGCGGCTCAACGTGCCGGGTTGGTACGGAATCGGCACGGCACTGTCGGAGGCGATCGCGGCGTCGGCCGATGCCCTGGGCGTTTTGACGCGCTGGTACCGCGATTGGGAGTTCTTCCGCACGATGATCGACAACGCCCAGCAGGAGATGGCGCGGGCGCGATTGCATATTGCGGCGTGTTACGACGCTGCGGCCCCGGCATCGGACGGCTCGCCGGCGGAGGCGCGGCTCTTTTCTCGTGTCGCCGAGGAGTTCGAACTGGCCCGCGCCGCTATTCTCCGCATCACCGAACAGCGCGAACTGCTCGACAACAACAAGGTCATCCAGCGCTCCATCTCCGAGCGCAACAACGCGACCGATCTGCTCAATCTATTGCAGATCGAGTTGCTGACCCGGGCGCGGGCGGCGGACGCATCATCGCGTGAAGCGATGTTGCCGACGCTCTTCGCCAGCATCAACGGCATCGCCGCGGCGATGCAGAGCACTGGTTGAGTTGACATCTGGTCTAAAAAAATGATACATCTGCCGGTTTGTTGTTGTTTGCTGATGACTTCGGCTTTGCTGTGTGCCGGATGCAGCGGCGGTGAGGTGCGCATGAAACAAATTCCATCGAATGCCATCACCGCCCAGGGCGGGCCATCCACAGCGAGATTCTACGCCGTGCGGATGGCGCCGGGCGCTGATCCGCGTTTGGAGTTGCAGGCCTACGCAAAGGCGCGGGGCATCCAGGCCGGCGCCGTAATCACCGCGGTTGGCAGTCTGTCACGCACCGTGCTCCGCCTCGCCGATCAGAAGGAGACCACGGTCTTCGACGGCAGGCGTGAAATCGTCTCGCTGGTCGGTACGATCGGGACGAGCGGGTGTCACCTGCACCTGGCGGTGTCCGACGCACAGGGCATCACCATTGGCGGCCACCTCGCCGACGGTTGCGTGGTCCATACAACCGCAGAAATAGTCATCTCCGATCTGACTGACTTGGCATTTGACCGGGAGGAAGATGCTCGAACGGGTTTTCGTGAGCTGACCATTCAGCCCCGCGACGCTGGCGGGCAGCAATGAGAGACATTCAAGAATACGACGTGATGCCAATGGCTACTCACTCTTCTTCAGACGCTTTTGCTTATCCCGCTTCTCTTCCAATTCGTCCACTTTCGCATTGAGAAATCGCCGTAGGCAGCGTGTCGTACAGAATTGCAGTTCAAACTCTCCTCCGCGCCGATCGTCAATGATCACGAGATGTTCGTAAATATTGCGAAATGCTCCTCGCTGGCCGTCGTGCGCGCCGTGCCAGACAAGATGCCAAAAGGCGTCGAGCCTTCTGCCCGCGCCGACGCTGGCGCTGCTTCGGGTTCGGCGGTTGATCAGCAACGCTCCCCCGATGATGGCTGCAAATGAGCCTGAGCGGTGTCTCTTACATTGAAGACAGATCGGTTCTTTGGATTTCCTGGGCATTCATTTCGAATGGTAATACAGAATTGCCGACGGCGCAAGAAAAATGCGTCCGACGACGCATTGAGGCCCGGCTATTGAGAGTTATTTATCGATCACTCATACCACGCCGGTCGCCATTGTTCGACCAACTCGCAAGCCTCCGGGTCATCCGCCGCGAATCGAGCGCCAACCAGCACGCCGCGCGACGACACCAGATTGTGGCACACGACAACCGGCACGCGCACCGGACCGGAGTCCGACTTGAAAAGGCGAATCCCGAGGATGCTGCCGACCGGGAAGCCGGTGTCGCAGAAGAAGCCGATGCCGCCGCTCGAGACGTCCGACATGGTCACGCTGTAGTCCTGCCGCTGGGCGGGCGAACCGTCCAGTCGGGCGACGAGCATGGGCACGGCGCGATGGTAGCGCATCGCGGCGCGGCGGTTTGTATACAGATCGCTTTTTCCGCACTGGGCCGTGCTGTTGACAAACCGCTCAATTTCGCGGCCCATCAAATCGGCCAACGCGTGTGAAGTTCCTGGTTCCGTCATTTCGACTCCCGCCGAGTCCGTAGGACACGGCCCTCATTCCACCTAATGTATACCATTTAATCATACCGCTTGATTCCATTAAATGAATTTGTTCGTCGGGTTTTGTCGCATGTCGCGACGGCGACCCGGGGACCCCGGTCGTTCTCGGACATGGCGGCGTCACAAACTGAGATAAGCCAGTCGAGGCACATGGCTGCCGGCGGGCCGCTCTGGTAAACTTTTACCTGCCGTGATTCACTTGCAAACGCATTCAACACCGACCGCGACCCCCGCGCCCTATCTGCCGGTCACGCGTGTTCAGCCCGAGGGCGACGTCGTCAAATTCTGCCAGCGCACCCCGGACGGCCTGGAGACGGAATCCGTCATCATTCCGATGGGCGCGAGAGAAAACACCTGGCGGACGCTCTGCGTCTCGTCTCAGGTCGGCTGTGCCCGGGGATGCACGTTTTGCCAGACCGCCCAGATGGGACTGCTGCGAAACCTCACAATCGACGAGATTCTCGGACAGGTGCGTGCAGCGCGGGGCCATTTCGGTGCGGACATTCGCAACGTGGTCTTCATGGGCATGGGGGAGCCCATGGACAACTTGGACGCCGTCATCGCGGCGATCATCGCTCTGCACGAAGATCGCGTGCACCAGATCCCTCGGCGACGCATCACGGTGTCCACGGTGGGGCGGTGCGACGGGATTCGCCGGCTGGGTTCATTCGGCTGGCGGCGGCTGAATCTGGCCGTGTCGCTGAACGCCCCCAATGACGAGATCCGCTCGCAGATCATGCCCATCAATCGCACCGAGCCGATGGCGAAACTGCGGGAGGCCATCGCCGGTTTTCCCGTTCGAGCGGGCGGTCACGTGCTGATCGAATATGTCGCCATTGCGGGTCTGAATGATCAGCCCGAACACGCGATGGAGCTGGTGGCGTACCTGCGGGGGCTGTCCACGGTCGTCAATCTGATTCCGTACAACCCGCGTGAAGACTCCCCGTTTGATCCGCCCGATGAAGCGACGCTCGTCGCATTTCAAGCCCGGGTCATGTCTCAGGGGCAACTCATTTTCCGCCGGAATACCAAGGGCCGATCGATCATGGCGGCGTGCGGGCAGCTCGGCAACACGGACAGGCGACGCGCTCAATAGCCTCAATTGCCGACTTCGTGGCTCCTGAATCCACGAAATCCTCAATCTGGACATTCTCCCTTCACACTGCTTTTTTCCCTGAAAGATCAACGCCACTTCGGAAAAGACACTCAGTCGGCCCAACCCCGGTCATAGGTTGGCCGGGTGTGCTTCGAGAGGCCGCCTCCGTGAGGGGTTTTTCCATGGCGTTCAATTCACGCATATCGCAAAGGATCACCGCTGCGTCAGCGCTCGCACTATTCACGTGGCTGAACAGCGCTTCGGCTCAAGTGACCCCGGTGACGGTCACCGCCAGGGCCGGCGCGTACGCAAACATCTTTCCCAATCCGATCGGCACCATGACCTACGACGACTACTTCGGCCCGCTGGGGCCATACAACCTCAGCGAGCAGCAGCACAGCGAGCTTGATCCGACCGTGTCTTGCGACGTGCTTTCGATCGGCTCCGGATCTGTCGCCGCAAGCGGCGTAACCGGCAGCGCCTCGATGAATATCCGCTGGGTCGCGGTGAACACTGCTCCGCCGGCGAATCCGCCGCATTCCGGCAACTTCGGCGGCTACGGCATGTTTCGCTACTCCTTCATGCTCGATTCCCCTGCGACCCTCAGCGTGACCGTGACCACCACGGCGAGTGGAGGCGGGTCGGAGGAAGTCGTGAACGCGATGGCGATCAACCACTCTCTCGGCGTGAACAACCAATTCACCGAGCTTCCGCTCGTGGGCGTAACCCAACAGGACTACCCGCTCCCCGCCGGATTTCACGTGCTGCTGCTCGAGCACTACCCCAACCTCGGCATCTCGCCGTGGCCGTTAGCCGATGTTTTTGCCCAGACCGACATCAGCTTTCAGATCTCCGCGCCGGCCGGAAACGGCGACGCGAATTGCAGCGGCTCGCTGACCACGGCGGACATTCAGCCGATGGTGTTGGCGCTGACCGATCCGACGCAGTACGCGGTGAATTTCAATTGCTTGCAGAACGGCGACATGAATGGCGACGGCCAGGTCAATGGCCGCGATCTTCAGTTGTTCGTGGATGCCCTCACTCCGTGACCGAAGCGCGGCGAACCTGGAGGCCCAATTGAGTCAGCGCCTCGGCCAGCTCTTCCATGCGAAGATCCGGCGGCAACTTGCCCGCGGTGGTCATGCAGAAGCCGTTGGTGCTGAGCTGCCCAAGGTTGCCGTGGGCCGCGGCCAGGTGAACCACTTTCGACATGAATGGGCTGCCGCAATGGAATCCGTTGTCGATGTCGATCAGTACGCTCGGCGTGTTCTCTACCAGCCCATGAAACGCCCGCCATAACCGGTGCACGGCATCAGGATAGACATGCGTCAACGTGGCGCTCCGCAGCATCTCGGGATCGAGCGGCGGGTCGGGCGTCGTCGGCGCGCCGCAGCCCATGTTCGCGATGATCGGCAGGAGTTGCAGCGGATCGCCGCGGGCGGCCCGATAGGTGTATCGTCCCTCCGGGTCCCGGCCGATACGGGCTTCGCCGTCGCGCGAGATCACCACCAGTTCATCCTTCGACTCATCCAGGTACGTCGCAAGTCGAATTCCATCGATGCTGACGACGTCGCGCGACACGCGATCCGGCTCGCGCGTTGAAAGTGCCGCACACGTCACGATGCCGAATTCTGGTATCACCACATCGCCCGGCTTCTCCAACCGGTCGGATGGGCGGTAGCCCATGCGCTCGAGCGTCTCCGGCAGCGGAATGCGATCGCTCATCATCAGGTTGTGACCGTGATCCGACATGAGTGTGATGTCCACGCGGCCGCGTTCGTGCTGAACAATCCACTGGCAGAAGCGGTCAAGTCGGACGAGCGCCCTGGCGTGGCCGTCGCGTCCGTGCAGCGCGCCGAGCGCCGACGTCCCGACGCAGTAACCGGTAAACGCGCCGGCTTCGCTTGCGCTGAATTCCTCCTGAATTCGCCGAAGCTCGTGATCGAACCACGCATCGGGCCAGAGATACGCGAATGCGTGCGCGGTCGTGTTCATCCAATAATCGACAAACTGATGCCACGGCACGTTGCCCCCTTGCGTGTAAGTCTCGTACCCATTCCGAAGTCGATGTCCGTCGAAATAGGCGCTCTCCACTCCTGGGCAGGGCGAGCACCCGTAAAACTCCGACAGACTGAGATCGGTCATGACCGGGAAGGGGGCGAGAGTGCGAATCGGCGGATGGAACAGGCGAAAGCGGCCGGCATTCCACGCCTCCTGAACCATGTGAAACGGCACGCTGTCGACAATGATCAGCAGTTGCCGTCGATGGGTATGTGCAGAGGCAGGTTCACCGGTCCGATCCGGTTGCCAGTCGAGCACGGTCCATTCGGCGGTTCCGTCGCGCGTCCGCAGCTCCACCACGCGGCCATCGGCCCCCAGCGCCTCGATGAAATCGGCGGCCCCATCGCCGCTGGTGTCATACGCCCGCTGTGTTCCGTCGCTTGAGTCGCTCTCAACTTTCAACGGGGTGACCGGAAACAACTTCGGTGCGGGGCCGGCGCAGCCGAATTGGCACGTCAAAAGGGCGAACGTCAACAATATGTGGATGCAGCCGCAGCGCCACCGAAATTCCATCGGCGGAGGATAGACGGGCGCTGCGTTCAATCGCAAGCCGAGTCCTGCTGCTTCATTACTGGAGGCACAGTGCAATAAACGGCCCGACGTCGGCAAGGTTGACGACCGAGTCCCCGTTGATATCGGCCTGGCAGGTAAACGCGCCGTCGACGACGCGCCGGGCAAATGGCTGAATGTCGCCGCCGTCGATCGCGCCGCTGCAGTTCAAGTCACCAGCCATTCCCGGGCAAGGGCCGGAAGTGCACTCATCTGGTCGCCCATCGCCATTGCAATCGAGCGAAAAGCCCGACGCGATATCCGTGAAGTCGAGTACGGCGTTGTGGTTGCAGTCGACGTCCACCGGTGGGAACTGCAACAGGTAGACCGCGGTGTTGGTGCTTCCGAAACTAGAGGAACCAAAGTTGACCATGACGTCATAACCGCGGAAGGGCTGCACCATCGTGTCCGCGCCGTTCGCCCCGGTGGGATGCGAGATGATCGCCGGCCCGGTCGGCGGCTGATAAGACCAATTCCAATTGATCCACGGCGTCGGATGGCTCAGATCTTCAACGGCCGTGCGCACCTCCTGGATAACCTCGCGATAACCATAGTCCGGCCCGACGAATTGCATGACGCGCTTGAAGACGCGGACATCGGCCAGCGGAATCGGCACGGGCGACGGAATTCCGATTCGATTGACCCCCGCGCCGACGTTGGCCAGCAGGACCTCCGCGCCGTCTTCAAACACATGGGGCAATACCGTGTACTGGGTGAGGTTCTCCGCCCACGACAGTGCCGGCGCGCTCGGCGTCAGAACATAGGCATTGCCGGTGCCGCAGCCCTCGTATCCGGTCGCGAGCGCGGCGTAGGCGGGGGGATTGTGCGTCGCGTCGTGTAGCCAGGTGGTCAACTCGGCATTCCAGGCACTGTCGAACCCAAGAGCGAGACCCGGCTTCTGATTGATGGGCGTCAGCGGCAGCGAGAAGCGATTGCCCGCGACCGATGGCGACTCGATCAGCGTCGTCGAACTTGGATTGGACAGCGGCACCGCGTTGGCAACGTTGTCCATGAGCCAGAGCGCCGCGGTGTAGTTCTCGATGTTGTTGGGAAGGATCTGGGCTTCGGGCAGCAGAAATCCGCCAAGGGCGTTCGTCTTGGGACGCAATTCCGGCGTGAAAGAAAGGGCGCCCGCGGCGCCGTAGGCCTGATCATCAAACGTGCCGGACGTGATGTAAAGCGTGTACGACCCCTGGCCGGACAGGTATTCAAAGCCGAACGTCTGCTGAATGAGGCTGACGTATTTTTTTGCCATTGCGCGGTGCGACGTGTAGCTTTCTGGGGCGAATTGCGTGGTGTTGCCCCAGGAAAACAGAGCGATCTGGCCGTAAGTGTGATAGCCGACCGCCACCGCGAAATGTTGAGCAGCAAGCAGGTTCTGAATCGCCTGGGTTTCAGGTTCGGATCCGGCTGCGGTGCCGCGATAAGTCGAATCGCACGGACTGCCGCCGGAACCCGGACCGCCCCAGCCATGCGAATAATTCCGATTGATATCCACGCCATCACAGGAGGTGCTGGGATTGTCGCGGCGATTCTTCCGCCACATGCGCAGGTCCGACCAGCTGTAGGCATAACCGTCCGGATTGACGACCGGCACCAGCCAGACCTCGGCATGGTCGAGCAGGTGCGTGATGCGCGGATCGGCGCCGTACCCGTGGGTCAGCATTTCGGCGAAATAAAGGATCGTTTCGTGAGTGGCCCATTCCCGCGCGTGGGTGACCGCAGTGAACAGGATTTTCTGGCGGGTGTTGGGTTGAGCCGGGTTGCTGGTCAGACGAAGGGCCCGTATCGGTCGGTTTTCGATCGATGTCCCCATGGTGACAACTTGGGCGATATTTGGGAAGGCCCCCGCGAGCGATTGGATGAAGGCCTGCCCCTCTTCGAGCGTGTGAAATCGATCGTACTCCAGCGTGAGCGGACCGGGGCCGTGCACAACCGGCGCGTCGCCGGACGGAGGCATTCCGAGGATTGTGCGGATCGAAGGAATGTCGACATGTGCAAGCGTGTTGGTCGGGAGGAATTTGCGAACGTGTTCGGATAGGCGGCCGGCGCGCTCGTGAGGGATGGTGAGCGCGTCCGCGCGATCTGGGGAAAGGAAGAACACGGCGTGCGGTCCTCCCTCGTCGCGATCGATGGCGCAAGGGTCGATTTCATTGCGCAGGTCGTCCGGTACTAGGTCGACCCGGATTCGAACAATCTCGGGATCAAGCGTCGGATCTGCCCACGCCGACTGCGGTGTAAGTCCAACTCCGACGATCAACGCGAGCGCCAATATACGGAGGAATGCACTGTGAAAACTGCACATAGGCCCACTCCACCCTGATTACCGAAGATTGATCTTATCAGGTATTGCATCAGGACCGAAGCGAATTCGCACAGGCGTCGCGCGGTCGTTTCGGCTTTCGGCAATGCTGCGACAATCAGCGCTTCTTGGCGCTCATCACCAGCAACCCCACGCCGCCGGCCAGGGCAACACCGCCCAGAATCGGCGGCACCGGCACTTCCTTCTCACGATCGGCGGTAATCTTGATCGGACCGGCATCTACGACAGTCTCTTTTGTGGTCACGCTGATTTTCTGCCACATCAGTCCGACGACGCCGAGCACAACGAGAATGACACCGATGATCATCATGGTTGATTTGGGCATGAAGTGCCTCCAAGACGGGTTCAGCCGAGCCGTCCAGATTGCCATCAGGCTCCGGACGCCGGCCTGTTCGCATTCTAGCGTGCCCGGACCAGCGATCCCATTGATCATGGGTCAGCCTCAGTATCCGGCTGCCTGTCCATCCGTTCGCGATTCCGACGCGCCGATGTAGACATCCTTCTCGGCGTCAAACCGGATGGCCTGATAGCCGCCGTAGCCGCCGCGGTCGGTTCCCAGCTGGTGTCCGCGGCGCTTCAGATCTGCCCGCGCGTCCTCCGAAATGCCCGACTCCAGCAGCACGCGCCCGCCGTCGGTCATGACCGACCCCGTCGGTTCGGATGAGCCTACATGATGAAAACGCGCGGCGTCGCCGGCCTCCTGGAGATTCATCTCAAAATCGAGGATGTTGCACAGCACCTGAACATGTCCCTGCGGCTGCATGTCGCCGCCCATCACGCCGAACGAAAGCCACGGTCGATTCCCGCGCGTGACAAACGCTGGAATGATCGTATGGAACGGCCGCTTGTGGGGGGCGTAGGCGTTGGGGTGGTTCGCATCGAGGCAGAACAGGGCGCCGCGGTTTTGCAGGCAGAAGCCCATGCCCGTTGGCACCAGTCCCGAGCCGAATCCGCCGTAATTGCTTTGAATCAGCGAGACCATGTTGCGATCCTTGTCGGCGACGGTGAGATAGATGGTGTCGCCCTGACCGAGCCGCGGATTGCCGGCCTCCAATCGGACAGATGCCTTTTCAGGATCAATTAGGGTTCGGCGCGTAGCGGCGTACTGCATCGATATCAATTCGGCCACGGGCACCTTGCCGAAGGCCGGGTCGAAGTAATAGCGCGCCCGGTCTTCATAGGCGAGTTTCTTGGCCTCGATCATGGTGTGCAGGTACTCGCCGCTGTTGTGCCCCATCTTGCGTAGATCGAACGCCGAGAGAATGTTGAGCATCTGCAGGGCCGCGATACCCTGACCCGGAGGCGGAAGTTCCCACACGTCGAACCCACGATACTTGGTGGAAACCGGTTCGACCCAGTCGCCGCGGTGTTCGGCAAAGTCGCGCAGGCGTAGCGCGCAGCCATTTTCCTGGCAAAACGCATCGAGGCGCTTGGCGAGGGGGCCCTTGTAATAGGCATCGCGCCCGCCGCTCGCGAGCAGTTGATACGTGGATGCCAGATCGCCGTTGACGAAGCGCTCACCCGTGGCCGGGCCGCGGCCGCGGGTGAGGTAGGTCTTGGCGAAATTGGGTTGATCCTTCAGGCGAACCCCGCCGCGGCTCCAATAATAGGCAATTGTGTCGGATATCGGCGCGCCCTGACGCGCATACTCAATCGCCGGAGCCAGTACGTCGCGCATCGGCAGTTTGCCGAACTTCGCATGCAAGGCGAACCAGCCGTCCACGCAACCCGGCACCGTGATCGGCAGCGGGCCGGTCATGGGGATCATCAGCGATGCGTCCGGCACGGGTTTGGACGAAGCCGGAGCGCTCGTCGGAACGGCCCGAACGGCGGCCCGCAACTGCTCCAATGACATTGCGTAGGGCGATCGTCCGCTGCCGTTGTAGCCGACGAGCCTTCGCGCCTCGCCATCCCAGACGATGGCGAACAGGTCGCCGCCGATCCCGCAACCGGTCGGTTCAACCAATCCGAGCATTGCGTTGGCCGCGATTGCCGCGTCGACCGCCGATCCGCCTTTTTTCAAAATGTCGATAGCGACCTGCGTGGCCAGCGGCTGACTCGTGCAAGCCATCGCGGTGGGCGCGATGACTTCGGAACGAGTGGCGAAGGGGCGTCCGGAGACGCGATCAGGGCCCTGCGCGATTACACGCACGCTCGGCGTCGCCATGAGCAACGCAGCCGCGAGGAGGCGGCACCGCGGAATATTGAGGCCGGCAGGGCGGTTGTACGAATGGAAGGGTGGCATATTGGACATCCCTCAGAGTATTGCCGCAAGCGAATGGGTCCGCCAATTGATGTTCGTTCGGCTGCAACAGAACCCACCACGCCAGTGGTGGGCGTCGCGAGGCACGCAGGATGGCAAATAATCTCGGAAGTCCGGACGATGCAATGGGTTGAATGAGGCCAATGCCAGCCGGTAGAATCAAATTGCAGGGGGAGGCTGGGACGACATTTCCACCACGCGAATCCGATTTCCCAATTGCCGCGGCGCAGGCCGTCGAATGAGAAAGTGATCCAACGTGAAGAAATCCCATCGATGGGCGATTCTGCTGACGATTTCGTGCATGCTTGGTGAAGCGGTTGCGGACATGGTGACCTTGACCTCCATCAAGGACAACACCATTCACAAGAGCACCACCGGCGCCAGGGCCAATGGCGCAGGGCGATACATGTTCGTCGGCAAGACGGCCGAAAGCACGACCATCAACCTGAGGCGGCCGCTCGTCCAGTTCGATGTATCGAGCATTCCGGCCGGTTCGACAGTGACACAGGTCTATTTCACGCTCTATTGTTCGACGGCCATCACAAGCGGCCCCGTGACCGTGCATCGCTGCCTTGCCCCATGGAATGAAGGAACGGCGGCGGCCACCTGTACTGGAAACAACGAAGGCTGCGGTGCAAGCTCAAACAATGGTGATTCCACCTGGATTCACCGGGTGAAACCTGGAACGCTTTGGACGAATCCCGGCGGCGACTTCGATCCGATCGCAAGTGATACAAAGGTCGTCCTCGGCCTGGACATTGCGACCACATGGGGCACCACGCCGCGCATGGTGGCCGACGTTCAGGCCTGGGTGGACGCGCCGTCGAGCAACAACGGCTGGCTGCTCGTGGGTGAGGAAGTGGCCGATGGCGGCACGGCGAAGCGGTTCAACACCCGGGAGAACACCAACGTATCCACTCGGCCGAAGTTGGTGGTTCATTTCAACCCACCCTCGAATGCCGGGGATATGGATTGCTCGGCCTCGTTCAATCTGGATGACGTGGACCCGTTCGTGCTCGCGTTGATCAATCCGTCAGCCTATGCGGCCCAATTCCCGCTGTGCAACATTGCCCATGGCGACATGAACGGGGATTCATTCGTGAACGGCAAGGACATTCAGCCTTTCGCACTGGCCCTCACTTCACCGTAGTCGTCATTCGCAAAATCTCGCTGGGTTGTGCAGTTGCACACGGGCATCTCTGGGCGAGCGTCCTATTTTGGGGGCCGGAATTCACCGAGAAAATCCCGGGATTCAGGCCCAATGCGGAATAGTCCCCGCGCGCTCATCGGTTAACATGAAGGTAGGCTTCGTCTGGGAGGCCTTCGTTCTCGGTGCATGTCTGTGTCCGAGGGAGGGGCGGTCCATCCGCCGGTGGGATTTCCAGGCACGCTGCTTTCTAACCACCCCGTTTGGGTGCGGGTGTGGCGTATTCGTCGTTTTGGAGAATCACTGATGCGAAAGTCTGCATGTTTTGTTTTGCTCGCGTTGGCAGGAGCGTCCATCGCGGGTGCGTCGGTCGCACGGGCCGATCAGTTATGGTCGGTGCACGGCGGCACGTCGGTGCTGGTCCTCGATTCCGGGGTGTTGACTCAGTTGGGGCTTCGCGTGGCATCAACCGACCCCGCCAACTTTCCGGCGCCGGAGGGTCAGGTCATTCTCCCGGTGTCGTTTGAGGACGAGCAATTCTACCTGACGGGCAACGGCACAAGCAGACCGCATTTCACCAGCGGCACGGTTCACAACCGCGGCGGAATCGTGATCTCCGGCCCGCGCGGTGAGGTGACGATTTACGACCTCGCGCTCGGCGCAGCCCCTGGTGCCATCGAACAGGGTGTCGGCAACGGCGAGCTGGCGACTGCCACGTCGGTCACGTCGTTCGACGCAACGACCGCGACCCTGACGCTTGGCAGCGACGAAGTCGTGATTTCGCGACAACTCGCCGCCTCACTGGGCGTGCCGGCGGCTGCTGGTGTCAGCATCGGCCGCATTCAGGCGAGCGTCGATATGGCCTACGCCGGTGGCGACACCCTTCCGTCGGAAGACGAAGACGGGCCGGTGCCGCACGTTTGCTCAAACCCCACTACCGGCCCGGACGTCATCGTCGGGGACCTGCAATCCATTTCTAGTTGGACATCGGTCGGCGGAATCGACGCCTTTTCAGTGGGCACTACCTCTTGCAACATAGGAAATGTGCCATTGCTGTGGCAGGCGAGCAACCCGAATCATCCGGTGATTCCGCAGCACATGTATCGTATGAAGACCGTTGATGGCTCGGTCCGTTTCGAGCAAATCGGGATGAGCTGGATGAAACACGGCTTCACGGCACTATCGCAGAATCTGTGCTGTCCGTGTACAGGTCCGGGAGGTTCCCAATTGGGAATCGGGTGTTCCGACCCATATACATCGGGGCGAAATGGCACCCAGGTTGTCGGCCCAACCAGCAATGGTGGATGTGGCCCTCGCTTCCAGACAAATCCGCACACCGGCGCATTCACGTACCCATACATGTTTAAGAGTATTGGGACGATTTCGGGCACTTCGGACCCCAACACCATTTCTCGCCGACTGCAAGTGCCGATTGCAGATGTGAACACAGCTTTGAATGTAGGCGCATCCTATTTTATCGAGGCACATTACGTCAGCCCCGATGATGCCGCCGCACGGAATCAGAATAATAACGTTTCGTATCGACCCTGCACGATTTCCGGTACGACTGAGACCTCCGCTACAGCGTCTGGAGTAACCGTTCGCCAGAAGGCTGCCATTCAGGCGTGGAAAGCCGTAGACCCGACCGTCACTGAAACGCTAATTGATACTCCGGAAGACAAGACGGTCGTCGATTTTCCGGGCCGCGGCATTCTCTCTGCCAAGGCCACGGACTTGGGCGGCGGAATGTGGCACTATGAGTATGCCCTTTACAACATGAACTCCGATCGCGGGTTTTCCTCGTTTGCGGTTCCCACGAATCCCGCGGCGGCCGTCTCCAACATCGGGTTTCACGATGTCAATTTCCACAGTGGCGATGGCCACGGTACGGCACAGGGGGCGTTGGTGAATGTTGACGGCACGGACTGGCCAGGTTCCTTCAGCGCCGGCAACGTAAGTTGGGCCTGCATTCCGCTAACCCCGCCGGCCAATGTACTGAATACCAACTACCTCCACTGGGGTACGACATACAATTTCCGCTTCGACTGCAACCAGCCGCCCACCACCGGCAACATCACCATCGGCATGTTCAAGGCGGTAGTCGGCGAACCGGATTCGATCACCGTGAACACCGTCGTCCCGCTTCCGGTCTGCGATGCCCCGGCGATTGACGCAATCGCAGCGCAAAACGCCAGTTGCGGTTCGCCCTTTACATCTTCCACGCCCACAGTTGCCGGCACCGGGCCGTTCAATTGGACCATTGCCTCAGGTGGTCAGCCCGGCATGACCATTGCGCCGACGACCGGTGTAATCAGTTGGCCCAGCCCCGTGCCGAGCGCGACGCCCTATGACGTGACCCTTCAGGCCGCCAGTACATGTTCGGCGGCTGTCGATACCGAGGTCATGAGCATCAGCGTCCCATTCGCGGCGGATCCGCAGATCGACCCAGTTGATCCGCAGAATGCAGCGTGTGGTGCGCCATTCACCTCGGATGCCCCGACCGGAGCAAACCTCGCCGGCGCGACATGGTCCATCACACTCGGCGGCCAGCCGGGCATGACGATCGATGCATCCGGTGCCATCAGTTGGCCCAGCCCGGTGCCGAGCCCGAATCCGTATCAAGTGACCATTCAGGCCACGAACGCGTGTGCGTCGGCGGCATCGGATACCGAAGTCGTCTCGATTTCGGTGCCCTTCGGCCCGACCGCGACGATTAACCCAATGTCAGCCACGTCGACAATTTGTGGCATCCCCTTCGCGTCATCGTTCCCAGTGGCGAGCGGTGGAACCCCGCCGTATGCGTGGTCGCTTGTCGGCGCTCCGACCGGCATGACCATTAACGCCGGGACCGGTCAGATCGAGTGGCCGAACCCTGTTGTGGCGCCGGCGCCCTACAGTGTCACGATTCAGGTGACCGACGGGTGCGCCGATGGGTTCGGATCAACGCCTTTTGAATTGACCGTCAAATTGGGTGACTTTGACGGCGATGGCTTGGTCAATGTGAACGACGTGCCTTACTTCATCGATCACCTGATTGGCATCGACACGTCGTCACCCTGCGCCGGCGACATGAATGGCGACACCTTCCTGGATGGCCTCGATATTCAGGGTTGGGTCAGCCAGTTGTAAGCGCTGCCGCGGCTCACATCTCTGCGTCATGAAACCGGGGCCTGCGAATCGACATGATTCGCAGGCCCCTTGCTGTTGATTCGCTTTCGTTCGAAGGATCCGAAAAGCGCGGGTGATTATCGATTCGCCGATTTGCTCGCGGCTTTGTCTTCCAATCGAATGCGCTGCTGGCTCGTCAGAATCTGCGTATCTAGCCGCGTCTTAAGTTGTTCGTAAAGGTCGGCGATTGGAGCGAGTTTCGCTTCCAGTTCCGTCGCGTAGCGCTTTTTTCCCTCAGCGGTCGCGGCTTCAGCAGCGAGTTTCTCAAGCCGCTCGATGTCCGTGCGATGCGCCGAGCGATAAGAAACGGCCTGCTTCTGCACATCGGCCAGGATGCCGAATGCCTGCGACTTCTGCCGGTCATCGCACTGGTAATAGGTGCAAAAATGCCGGACGTATTTTTCCCAGGTGGATTCCTGCGTTGCCTTGGCGCTGGCGTCGCCGGGCTTCTCGCGAAACGTTTGAACTTCAACGCGGTTGGTCTTGTCCTGGTTGGCCCGAATGGCCTCGTCGACCTGCGCGCGGTGAATCGGATCGTTCTTGAGGCCCCAATCGAGCGGCGTCCACTGACCGCGCTTCCACTTGTCGACCATCTTTTCCATGTCGCTATGGCGCTTCAGCAGGGCCTTGGCGTCGGCGTCAAACACCTTTCGCTGCTCCGGCGACATCGTGGCGCCAACCTTGTTGGCAAGTTCTTCCATGGCCTGCCGTGCGTCGTTCATGACCGGTGACAGTTGCTGCGTCCAGCGTGCCACCTGATCCGGCGTGAAAGGCTCGCCCTTGGAGCGCGTCTTGATGACGTCCATGACGACCGGCGCAAGCGTGCTGAAGTGCTTCATGCCGATCTTCATGCCGACCTGCTGAAACTCCTTGTCGAACAGGGCCTTCTGATCCTCCGAGAGACCGTATCGCGACTGCAATGAGTTCAGCAGAATTTCCTGCCGCTCGTGCGCCTGCCACGGTGGAATTCGATCGACCTGGCGAATCAGGTCCCGGGCGTATCGATCAGGCTCGCTGGTCCAGCCCTGCTGTTCAAAGACCTGGTCGGTGGCATCTTCAAGTACCGGCTGATGCTGATCCCAGGGGCCCATGCCCTTGGCTTCCTTCTCGATTGCCTTCTCCATCGAGCGCATGGCGCGACGATCGCCGCGTTTGCCTTCTTGCGCAAACGAAAGAGACGGGACGGCCGACAGCAGCGCCAGCCCCATGGCCAATTCTGGAACGTACTTACGACAGATCATGACTTCCTCTACTTCCGGCGCGGCGAATCGCCTCACTCAACTTCTGGTGCACTTCGAGCGGCCGGGCCACGATTCGCCATGCAGCCGTGCCGCCGACAGAACCCAATGCGCCCGCGGTTTGAATCAGGATCGTGCCGGTGCCCACCAGGCGCTCCGGCAATGATGCGCTCAAGACCACGGACTGCACGCGCGTCAATTCGCATTGAAACAACTCGACGTTGAATACGCCGCGGAGGCGCATGACCCGGCGATTGGTCAACACATACAACCGCGACGCCCATTGAAGCATCGCCCAGCCCAGCCGGCCGGCGCAAGCAAAGTACCCGGCAAGCCGCATGTAGCCGGCCACATGCGGCGATACCCACGAGATGTTCGCGGCTGCCATTAGCAGAATGCTCAGAATGATCCATCGCGCCGACGTCAACGGGACGAACCAAAGCGAGGGTTTGATTGCAAAGATCCCGATCTCGCCGCCATCGAGCAGATGTGCCGGAACGACCTGCTCCACCGGCATCGCGATCACGCCGCCGACCGGTGGACCTTCCACCTGGGCTGCGCGTCGATCGGACGACGTCTCGGCTGGGTCGATCTCGACCATCATTGATACAACTCCGGTCGGAGCACCGCGATATCCGGGAGGTTTCGATAGTGGCCGTCATAGTCCAGTCCGTAGCCGACAACGAACGAATCTTCGATGTCAAACCCAACGAAATCGGCGGTCAGGTCTTTCGGCGCACGGGCGGTCTTGCGCAAAAGCACACAGGTGCGAAGGCTGGCCGGGGCCCGTTCCTGCAGTTGGGCGGAGACCATTCTCAGTGTAGTTCCGCTGTCGAGAATGTCATCGACGATCAGCACGTCCCGCCCCTTGATATCGAGGGTCAGATCGTGGATGAATTGGGTTGCTCCACCGGTCGTCGTGGCGCCCCGGTAGCGACTCACGGTCATGACGCTGATCTTCATTTTGAACGGAAGCGTGCGCATCAAATCGGCAAGAAAAATGATCGATCCGGCAAGAACGGGGACGATGACCAAACCGTCGTGATCGTCCGAGTATGTGGCCGTAATCTCCCGACCCAGTTCCTCGACACGTCCGCGAATACGATCCCGGTCAATCAAAATACGATCCAGATCTTGACGCATCTCCCGAATTATATCGGGAACAGGGGGCACAACAATCCGCCAAACTACGCGTAACCCGAGATGTTACAAGTGGTTGGATCGCATGAGGTCGGATGGCTGGTCGAACCGGCACAGCGAATTCTGCAATGGGTGAATCGACATGGGTTCAAATCAAGCCGATGTAACCGGCGGTTGCATGGGTAGGGCAAGCCTATTCATGGGATGGGCGCCGGAAATGAATAAGAATTCGACACAGCCGCTTCGCGACCAAGTTCATACGATCCTGGTGATCGATGATGACGCATCAACGCGCGTGCTCCATCAGCGACTGGTGCAATCGGCAGGGTTTCAGGTGCTCGTAGCGGAAGACGGAAAGCGCGGAATCGCACTTGCTGAAGAATTCCAACCCAACGTCGTGCTTCTCGACGTCGGTCTTCCCGAGATCAACGGCTTCGAAGTCTGCCGGCACTTGAAAGACCAGCTCTCGACCGCCGAGATTCCCGTGGTCTTCGTGACCGGCAGCGACGCCAATCCTCAGACCATCAAACTCTGCTTCGACGCCGGCGCCGACGACTTTCTTCAGAAGCCCGTGAATGCGGCGCTCTTGATCGCACGGGTTCGGGTTATCCTCCAGCAGCAGGCCCTCCGCGAGGCCTATCGCGAACTCGCCACAAAGGACTCACTGACCGGGCTGACGAACCGCCGGCAGCTTTTCTTTGCAATCACCGAGGCCTTGATGCGCGGCCGCAAGAACGGCACCCCCTCGGCGCTCGTGCTGGCCGATCTCGACAAATTCAAGTTGATCAACGACCAGTTCGGACACGACTTCGGCGATGAAGTGCTTGTTACGTTTTCCCGCGTTCTGCAGCGAAACGTCTCCCGGCACGAGACCGCCGGTCGCCTGGGCGGCGAGGAATTCGGGTTGATCATTCCCGATGCAAGTCGGCGTGACGGATTCTGCGCCGCGAATCGAATTCGCGAAGTCTTTTCCTCGGTCGTGTTTGACGCCGCGGGTGATCCCAAGCAGTTCACAGCCAGTTTCGGCGTGGCTCACTTTGACGGGAAGCAGCAGAACCTCGACGCCGATCAGTTTCTCAAGCAGGCCGACCTGGCGCTGTATGCCGCCAAGTCGGCGGGCCGCAATTGCGTCAAGTCGTTCTGGGAATTGGATCCTGCGAATCTCCCCGTAATCGCCGCCGAGCATTCGCATACCCGCACGCGACGGCGCGCCAAGACCAGCCGCGCTTATGTGCAGTCCGACGACGCAAATCCGACCAATGACAAGTCCGCGACGACGGTCCCGAATGATCACGCCGTCTCAGCGGACCAGACACCGCCGCGTACCTGACGCGACGCGCCGTTGAGTCCCGCTCAGCCGGCCCATACCATCGCATTGCCATGTTGCAGAATGTCATGACGCTGATCGCGTACGACGGCGCCGACTTTCACGGTTGGCAGTCCCAGCCCGGCATGCGCACCGTTCAGGACTGCCTCGAACAGGCCCTCCGCCGCGTGCTGCGCCATCGCGTCGTGGTATTCGGCGCCGGTCGGACCGATTCAGGCGTTCACGCCGCCGGGCAGGTCGCCAATTTCTTCACCACCAGCGAGGCGCCGCTGCAGGGCATCTTCCACGCGACAGGTTCCCGCGTGCCGAAGGACATGTCGATCGTTCGCATGGACCCGGTTCCGCTTACGTTTCACGCGACCCACTCGGCCGTGTGCAAACTCTATCGCTACCGCATTCACAACGCCCCGGGCAGGCCGTGCGAAAACCTGAATCAGCGGTTTGTCTATCACTTCTGGAAGCCGCTCGATGTCGCCGCCATGCGTCGCGCGGCCGATGCCTGGGTCGGCACCCACGACTTCACCTCCTTCGCATCGAGCGGAAACGTCCGCGCCAGCAATGTCCGCACGATTCTGCGGATTGATGTCTACCGCCAGGCGTGGGAAGTTCGCGTCGATGTCATCGGCACCGGCTTTCTCTACAACCAGGTCCGCAACATGGTGGGATCGTTAATTGAATTCGGCCGCGGCCATTGGCCGGTCGATCGGGCGCCGGAGATCCTAGCCGCGCGTGATCGCACCCAGGCCGGGCCGACCGCGCCCGCGAACGGTCTCTGCATGCAGTGGGTCAAGTATGACATCCCCGGATTGCCCCCGGCGACACAGGAGGTGATTGATCGCGTGGCCGCACTGACCGGTCCGGTCGGGGCGGATCGCGCGGATGTTGACGAACGTCCCATTTCAACCGCACCGATGCCGCCGGATTATGACGTTAATGAAGAACCCGGCGCGTAGAAATAGGGCCGCCAACGGCCGTGGCCATGCCACGCGAACAGAGCCGGCCTGACCTCAGGCCGGTGATCACGCGAAACCGCTCACTTGCGAGCAACCCGGTGCGCACCCCGGACTGAGCACAGTCCGGCCCTGATCAAGGCGCACTCTCTACGACTCCATTTGCTATGATCCGTCCCATGCGAATCGCGCACGTGATCACGCGCCTCATCGTCGGCGGCGCCCAGGAGAACACCGTCCTGTCCTGCGAGGGGCTGCACGCGCGCGGTCACGACGTCACGCTCATCTCCGGGCCGACGACCGGCCCGGAAGGCTCCATCGTGGATCGTGCGAGGAACGGCGGGTATGCGTTTGTCGAAATTCCATACCTTGTGCGCCAGATCAGCCCCACCGGCGACCTTCACGCCTACCTGGCGATCAAGCGCTGGTGTCATTCCGTTCGGCCGGACGTCGTGCACACCCATTCGAGCAAAGCCGGCGTGGTCGGCCGGCTCGCGGCACATGCCGCCGGCGTACCGATCATCGTGCACACCATCCACGGCATGAGTTTCAACCGCACGCAGAATCACCTCGTTCAATCGGCCTACGCCGCCGCCGAGCGATATTGTGCCAAGCGCTGCCACGCGATTGTCAGCGTCGCGGACGCCATGACCGCCCAGTCGCTCGCGGCGGGAATCGGCCGGCCCGAGCAGTACGAGACGATTCGCAGCGGCATGACGGTCGCGGATTTCGATCCAAACCGCGTCAGCGGCGTGGCCCTGCGCCAGGCGTGGGGCATCCAGCCGAATCATGTGCTGGTGGGAACGGTGGCGCGGCTCTTCGAGAACAAGGGCTACGAGCAGTTGATCGAGGTGATGAGCGCTGCCGCCCCGCGGAGTGAGTCTTTGCGATTTGTCTGGATCGGGGATGGTGCGCACCGGCCGCTCTATGAAGAGGAGCTTCGGCGGCGCGGCCTGCTCGATCGCGTCGTGCTGACCGGTCTGCTCAGGCCGGCGGCCATACCGGAGGCGCTGGCGGCCATCGACATTTTGGCGCACACCTCGCAATGGGAGGGTCTGCCGCGCGCGGTCGTTCAGGCGTTGTTGATGAAGAAGCCCGTGGTGAGTTTCAACATCGACGGCGCGCCGGAAGTCGTGATCCCCGGCTGGACCGGCATGCTGGCGCCGTTCAACGACACGGTTTCGTTTTCCGAGGCGCTGCTGAAGCTCGCCGCGGATTCGTCGTTGCGGGCGAAGTACGGTGAATCTGGCAGGCGAGCCTGCGAGATTGAGTTCGACGCGGGCACAATGGTCAGCCGCCTTGAGGGCTTGTACCGGCGATTGGCGGAGCGTAACGCCGCGAATCGCGATTGATTATCCGCGGGTCATCTCGATTAGATAATCCTGTGCAAAGCCAAGCAGCCTCTCGGTGCGAAGCGGAATCCCGGTCAAACGGCGGACCTTTCGTGTATACCGTCGCATCCACTCATTTGGAACAAGCCAGGTGTCGCAAACGCGGTAAACGATGGGCCATATCAGATTGCAAGAGTAGATCGCCGACACAATCAGTCCGAGGCGGCTCAGCGCGGATATCCAGTGCGACGCAGACCATGCGTTTCCCGTTCGCCATCGGGAATTCTCCGACCGCTGCCGAACCGCGGCCTGAACGCGCATATAGGGCGATGTCTGATTCGACGTTGAGAAAATCAGCCGTCCGCCCGGCTTGACGATGCGTGTCAATTCCGCGGCCGCCGCCTCGGGCGGGTTGACCAGATAGAGCGTCTTATGACAGAGCACGTCGTCGAATGTCGCGTCCGCGAATGGAAGCCGAATCGCCGATGCCTGCCCCACGGAAATCCCGGCGCCACGCGCTTGAGTCAATGACGCCATTGCCAAGTCCACGCCAATCGTACGGACGCCGCGCTCACGCAGTGCTTTGCAGTACGCGCCCGATCCGCAGCCGACATCCAGCAGGCGCGCACCGGCGACCCATTTGACCTCATGCAACAGGGCGTAATCGAGTTCTTCCTGAATGAACGAGGGGTTCGACGGCGTCCGCCACTCCCGCCATTCCCAGCGGGCGCGATCGAGCATGCGAGGAATCAACGATGGCGTTGGAGTGCGCAGGACGACCGGTGGGTTGACTTGCGCGTCCGCGCTGTCGATGCGGACCGAGGTGGGTCGAGCGGTGGCGGTCTGTGCCGACATACTCGTACATCGGCCAATCGAACGGCCCGCGAAAGCGATATTGCCGCGGATGGCACGCCCATCAGGCGTAACTGTGCAGGCCCACGATGTAGAAATTCACCACCCACCAGTTGAACTGCATGGCTGCAAAACCAATCACGGAAAGCACCGCGGTCCACAGGGCGCGGTCCTTGGTCACGAATCGGGCGTGAATCAGGATCGCGTAAATGAGCCAGGTGTTGAGGGCGAAGACCTCCTTCGGATCCCAACCCCAGGGCCGGCCCCAGGAGTAGTCGGCCCACACCGCTCCCAGCACGATCCCAACGAAAAGGGCGACATTCGCAATGTAGATCAGAATGAGGTGCGACCGGTCAAACTCCTTGAACAAATCCAGTTGTTTGCCGCGCGTCGCGCCAGTGTAAAGCGGCATACCGATCGAACCGCCGGCTGCCGGGGGCAGATCCATGGGTACGGCGGCGGCGGAAGCGGCGGCCAGACTCAAGAGCGGCGGCGGGCTGAGGCTCGGCAGCAGTCTTGCACCCCACAATGCGGTCAACACGGCTCCCAGCGCGACGACGATGATGGTGATCGCGGTGAACAGCCCCGAGACGGTCCACGCGTAATATCCGGCCGAACCCAGAATGACCATGAGTTCCACGACGATCGTGACAATGGCGGGTATGGCGCGCTGCTTCCGCGCGGCTAGGAAGAGGTAGCAATTCGCCACGGCGAATCCAAGCGTGATGACGGCATAACTCGAGATGATCAGCACCGTGTGAATGCGGAGCATGATGTCATCGAGGATCGGTGCCATCGTGGTGATGCTGTTGGTGATGCCCAGCACGTTCATCTCCGGCAGGGCCAGGGCGAAGAAGCCGAGAAAGGCGGTGGCCAGGGCGAACACGCGTTTCGCGGTGATGAACTCAAGCAACAGTCCCAGCGCAGCTCCGACAAATGTCGATGAAACCACGGCCTCGTACATGTTTGCCACGGGGATGCGGCCGATGACATACCAGCGCAGGCCGATGTCACCGGCGTGCAGAAGAAGGGCAATCACCAATAGGATCAGCGTGATTCGCCTCGCCCAGCCATAGCCCGTGCTGGTGGCGAAGACGGCGATGAAAAATGCGAGGATGTACGTCACCCACGCCCACCAAATCAACCGCCAGCGATAGTACTTCACCTCCCATGTCCGCTGGGTGTGTGATGGATACGTGGCCGGCGCAAACGACTCGAGTTGCTTCTGGAGTTTGACCAGATTGCTGTTGATGCCCGCGACGTCGCGATCGCGCCAGGCTTTTGCAAAGGCGATATATGTGGCCTGCGTCGCCTCGGCCATTTCCGCGGTGACGCCGGGGATGGGGGGATTTTTGGCTGAGCGCGGCAGTTTCGATTCCGCGGGCAGATTGCCCATGAGGTCTTCCACGCGATGCCATTCCCAATTCGGATCATCTGAAGTGGTCGGAACGATGCGGAAATCATCGCCGAACTGTTCGAAGCCGAACATCGCGCTCGACAACTGGTCCATGGGGCGCTTGATGCGCGAATCCCCCGCAAGCTCGCCCAGGATGTCGCGAATCTCTGGCTTGTCGAGAAACTCCCTCGATACGTGTCCGTCCTTCAAGATGCGACGCCGTTGCTCATCGGTCAGGCCGGCCTTCGATGAGGTCAGATGCAGTCGCAGGCCCCGGTCCTTCACGTAGATCAGCGGCTCGCCGGCATAGGCGCCGGAATTGAACATCATCTCGATCGCCGCCACCGCGGGTTGCAGGCCCATGAGGCGATTGCCCGGACCGGCGACGCGCTCGGTGTGATCCCGTGCCCACGCCTCGAGCGAACTGAAGCGGGCGTTGTACTGCACGACGATCGCCCCAAGCGTCTGCGTGTAGATCTCCGATTCTATGGCGCGCAGTTTGGCGACGGGGTCGGATGCCGTTGTCTCGCCACGCGCTGGCGAAACGCCTATGAATGTTGTGGCTGCCGCAATGAGCCAGATTGGGGCTGAACCGGTCAGGACGGCCGCCGGCTGTCGCGAGCCCTGTTCCGTGGGAACGCCCGCTTCGAGCAGGGCCAGACGCTTCATGCGGCGAACCAGCATGGGCTTGACCGTGAACGCGTAGATCAGGCCGATCGATATCAGAACACATCCAAGCAGCATGGGCATGACTCCGCGTCGATTTCCGACACCCAGACCCGTGTAGGTTTCGCCGTCGCCGGCGGCGGTGGCCTGAAACAGATGCCAGTCGCCGAGAATGGCCGTGTTATTCAACCAGCACGAGGTGTGCATGACCTCGTCGCGTGTGCCGGGTTTAATGAATCGGAAGTGACTCCGCCAGCCGCTCGCGCGATTTCGACCGGGGTAATAATCCGTTTCGAGGCGTTCAAGCGTGACCGGGCTTGGGAGGGGACGCTCGGCGCGGCCGTAGGTAAGCATCAGCACCCGGCCGTCTCCCAATTCCACGGGTGTCGCCGGGGTGTCCTCGCGGACCATGTTCGCCTGCGTGCCGTTGTAGTGGCTGAACGGCAACCAGAGTGAAGTAGCCGCGGTGGCCTGATCGCGCGGCGCGATATTGACATGAATCGCCGACATGGACCGACGCACGTCGGCCTGCGGGCGGCGGCGGTTCTCCGGCACGACGACGGGCCGGTCGACCAACTTTGGCTTCTCAATGATCTGTCGAATCGTGACCCGGCTGCCGTCATCAAATGCCGCAGCCTCGCCGAATTTCAATGCGCGAACGCTCCGCCCGCCGCCAACTGCCGTATGCACAGCCGTCGGCGTCAGTGCGCTCCCCGCCGCGACGAGCACGTGCGGCACCGAACAATCGGTGTATTTCAGCTCGATGTTCTCATCCACCATGCCGCCCGTATCGAGGATCTTCTTGCCGGCCCGATCGCGATCCTGATTCAACTCTGGATACCGCTGAAGAACGCTTCGCTGAAACTCCTGTGTCGGCGTCTTCACCCAGATCAATGCCGCCGCCGTGCGGGCGTCTTTGTGCGACGCGGTCATCAGCGGCCAACTGGGAAGGAGTTGCTCAATGGTCACGGTGTAGTCCGTGCCCTCGATCGCAATGGTTTGCCCGGGGCTGACGTCGTATTGCCGATGAATGCCCTTGTCTTTGATGGAAACGTCGAGAACATGGGTGCCGGCGACCTTGCGGGTCCAATCCGGATCGAGTTCGGTCTTCGCGCCCAGCCACCGAAACTCGAGCCGTGCGCCGGCCCGGGTTTCGAACATCGAGGCCACGGGAATCGTTCCGAATAACCACTGGTCGGTCTCGTCTTCGCCGACCTTGAGCGTCAGGTCCGCGACGGGAGCCTCGCGCGTGCCGCCCGGCGCCGGCATCTGCTCCATCTCGACGTATGGCAAATAGCCATCGATCGTCACATCGATGCCGAGATCCTGTCGGGCGGTGGAGCCTTCGGGAATGACGGAAATGGGCAGGCGCCACGCATCCAGCAGGGGAATCCGGCGGCTGCGAATCGATGCGACCTTGCGGCGATTTTCATCGGTGACCGGCGCGACCGTCGGCTCAAGGATCTCCTGGTAGTACGGAAGCGTGGGTAACTCGAAATCATACGACTGACCGTCTTTTTCGATGGTCAGTATCGGCGTCTGCTGGTCGTAGAATTTGTCCGAAGTGTTGCCCGGGACCAGTTGCAGCGCGATCGCGTCGTTGACCCGTGCGAACTCCGGATGGGCCTCCACCGTGCTAGGGTCGAGTCGCTTGTGCGCGTCGGTCGGTAGGGCCATCGTCAACCGCTGGACCGGCTCCTTGCCGACCTTCACGTCGACTTCGACTTCGCTCGCCGTGGTCATGCCGCGATGCCGAACCGAGACGACGCGGATGTCGTATTCGCCGCCCAGGGCCGGCATGTTCGTCGTCCATTGCTTGCCTTCGTAAACGGCGAAACTCGCCAGCAGTCGATTCTGGACTGTCTGCGACCGCCCGATCGAATACACGCGAATCGACGGCGCCAGCAGCAGCACATCGCCCTCGATCTTCTGCCCGAAATAGACGACCGAACCGGCACAGAGCGTGAGCAGGCCGGTATGAACGGTCAGCACGCCGAGATTTCTTACGGTGAACGGAATGCGCCGTACCGTCGCCACTGTGAGATTGAGACAAAACAGCCCGATCAGCGCTCCGAAGATCCAATGATTGAAGTATTGAAACTCGGTCAATTCGAAGAACTGCCGCGCCGGCGGAATGGCCGAGCCGATCGTGCTGTAAAGGATGATCAACGCGATCAGAACGATTCCCAGGCGGATGCTGCTGAAGAACCGTAGAAGGCCGTTGAAGATGCGGGCCGGTCCGTTTGATGGGGGGCTGTTGCTGTGCATATCTTGCCTGATTCTAGCCGGTTATCCCTCCTGACGCCTTGGTTGCGGGCCCCGGGCCGATGGCATAGTCTCAGTCGCTGGCGGGAAGGGCGAGGCCAATGCGAATCGGATATTTCGATTGTTTCAACGGGGCCAGCGGTGACATGATCCTGGGGGCGCTTGTCGCCGCAGGCGTGTCGCCCGAAGACCTCCGGGCCGACCTCGCGCGGCTTAAGTTGGCCGACTACGAACTGGCCATTTCACCGGTCAAAAAGCAGGGCTTTGCCGCCGTGAAGGTGGACGTGAAGATGACCGGCAAGCCGGGCCATCGCCATCTGCATCATGTCCTGGCGATCGTCGATGGCTCCGAATTGCCGGCTCAGATCAATTCCGATGTCCGGCGGATCTTCACCCGTTTGGCTGAGGTGGAGGCGGCGGCGCACGGCTCGACGATTGAGAAAGTGCACTTTCACGAAGTCGGCGCGGTCGATGCCATCGTGGACGTCGTCGGCGCGGTGTGTGGGCTGGCGCGATTGGGGATTGACCGCGTGATGTGCTCGCCGATCCCGGTCGGAAGCGGTACGGTCACATGCGAACATGGCATCATGCCGGTGCCGACGCCGGCAACCGCCGGACTGCTGGTCAACGTGCCGATCGCCGAGACGACTGAGACTGGCGAATTGACGACGCCGACCGGTGCGGCGATTCTGACGACACTGTCGGCGTCGTTCGGTCCATTGCCGCCAATGCGCATCTCGAAGGCGGGGTTCGGAGCGGGCACGCGCGACGGCAAAACGCGGCCGAATGTCCTTCGGCTGATTGTGGGCGAGGCGGTCGAGGCGAATTACACCGAGTCGGATACGGTGCTGGTTCTGGAGGCGAATCTCGATGATACGACGGGCGAGGAGATGGGTCATGCGCTCGGCAAGCTGCTGGCGGCCGGGGCGTTGGATGCGTATGCGACGCCGGCAACGATGAAGAAGGGGCGGCCCGGTACCGTCATCACCGTTCTCGTCACTCCCGACAAGGTGGCGGCGTGCGAGGACATTCTGTTTTCCGAGACGACGACGTTCGGGATTCGCCGGCATTCGTGCGAACGTCGGAAACTGGCGCGGCGGTTTGTGTCCGTGGCCACGAAATTCGGCGACATCCGAATGAAGATCGGCGAGTCCGCCGGGCGAGTGACGGCGGCATCGCCTGAATACGAAGATTGTGCGGCGGCTGCGGCGAAGTGCGGCGCGCCTTTGCGCGATGTCATGCAGGCGGCGCGTGCGGCCTGGCAGGATCATCGCGGCGCGGCGGCGAAGTGAGCGATCCATGCTCGCATTCGATTTCGACCAGATCAGTCCGACCCAGATGGGCCTCGCGGCCCTTGTTGTTGCATCTGTTGTTGTCTTTTTGGCATCGCGCCGGCAGCGCCGGCCCGAGCCGTTGGCGCGGACGCCGCGACGCGATCCCGACGTGCCGGCGGCGGATGTTCGAACAATTCAAGGCGACCTTGCAAATCTGATCGCGGAACTGGAGTCGCTGTCGGAGCGTCTCAGTGCCGATGCGGCGTCACGGCAGGAGCAGTTGCACGCGCTCATTGCACAGGCCGATGAACGCATCGCGACCCTTCAGAATCAATTGAATGCGCCCGCGGCGGCCCGAGCGGGTGTGCCGATGCCAAAGCCGGCGACAGGGCTCGGACCGCTCCCAAGTCTCAGGTCCATCGTTGCGCCCGCCTCGCGCCCGGCCGCTGCGACATCCGGTGCGGACGATCGACACGGCGCGATCTATGCGCTCGCGGATGAAGGATTGACGCCCGTCGAAATCGCCCAGCGCGTGGGGCAGCGCATCGGCGAGATCGAGTTGATCTTGAATCTCCGACCAAAGCCGGCGGCGCCGCGCCGTCCGGCCTGACGCGGATTCAAGGCCGCCTACTACGCCGCTGACGACGGCTGAATCGGCGACTGGGGGGATGCCGGGGTCGCAGCTGCGCCCGGTATTGGGCGCGGCGTCGTCGGCACGGCCCCTGTGCGATTCACGCCCTTGGTCTTCGCGGCTTCGGCCTCTTCCACTAACGTCTTTTGCAGCCACTCGTTGAGCTTTTTGTTCTTCTGAACGACTGCCGCCAGTGAATCCGCCTGCGTGCGCGAGCCGGGCGCACCGACCGCGCCTGGTGGTGAGCCTTTCGCGCTGCCCGGAGTCGACCGGGCCAGCGTCTGACTGACTGCGGACAGGACGTCGAGTCCGGATGCATCGTACGATGGCGCCGATCCGGGCCTTGTCGCCGGTGTATGAGATGCCGCGGGGGCCCGACGCGGCGCGACCCCGCCTGCATCGGCGCGGTACCCAAGCGCCGCCGGCGTGATCGCCGAACCGGCATGCATCGCCTCCGAGGTCAGCACGGCCTTCAGCGCCGAAATCTCGCGCGGCACACTGCGGGCCATTTCATCCGCCGATTGCAACCGGTCGCGCAGCCGATCGATTCGCTGATCCATCGCGCCATACAACTGGCGGATGATCGCAACGAGCTTGCCCACCTGTTCAGTATGCTTGCGGAGATCCACCAACCGCGCATCGGCCGATGCGGAAGCCTCGTTGACCTCGTGCTTGCTTGCCTGCGCCTTGCCGTTGGCCTCGGACAACTGCCGGATGACCATCGCGATCTTGGCGGACATTTCCTTGAGCAACATGGCGTTCTTGCGGGCTTCGCCGACCAGTTCGCGGGGCATGTGCATCAACTGAGCGGTCTGCTCTTGCACGTCGTCGGCACGCTTGAGCAGGGCCTGTGAGTCGGCCTGCGCAGTGCGGTGAGCCTGTGCCGCCTGGCGCATGGCTTCGGCCGCTTCCTGTCGCGAATCGCCGATTTCCCGCTTCGTGGCCTGCACCTGGTCCTTGACACGATCGACGTCTTCCATGACTTCACCGCGCAGCCGCGCGAGGTCCGTTTTGACCTGCTCCGCCGCCGCTTCCGATCGATGCAATATGGCCTCGGCCTGATCCCGGAAGCGATCGGCCGATTCCTGAGCCTGTGCAATCAGCCGCGTCGCCTGGTCTGTCATGGCCGACGCACCGCTTTGTGCCTGTTTCAGTAACTCCGCGGCATGCTCGCGGATATTCGCTGCGCCATTCTGAACCTGATCGAGCAGGCGTGTCGCACTGACGCGGATCTGCTCGGCACTGGTTTCGACCTGCTGTCGCAGCGATGCCATTTTGCGCTGATGGGCCTCGGCGTCGCGCTGAGCGCCGTCGCGCAGGGCTTCGATATGGGCGGTGACACCGCCGGCTGTCGTGCGAAGTTGCTCGATGGCCGACGTCGCGGACTCGCGCATGTCGGCGCCCATCCGCGAGAAGTCGCGTTGCAGCGTGGCCGATCGATCGGTCATCTGCGCCAGCCCCGCACGGACTTCGGCGAGCGACGTGCGGCTTTGCTCAGTGATCGCATTGACGGCATTCTCGGCCTGCTCGACGGCCGCCGCCGTTCGAAGTTGTGCGTCTTCCGACCGCTTGGCCAATTCGCGCGTCGCGGCCTCGGCGTCTGCCTTGAGTCGCTCGGCGTCCTTTGCGGCGGCGGCGAGGCTGTCGCGAATCTGCTGACTCACGTTGGACAGGCCATTTTGAGACGATTGTCGAATCAGGCGCAGCCGTTTGGAGAACTCCTCGGCTCCCGTGGCGGCCTGGCGGACCAGCGTCTCGACCTGCGCTTCGGCTGTCTCGATCGCCTTGCGGTTGCGCTCGGTCAAGTCGGTCATTTCGCGCTGGATTCGCGCGGCTTCTTCGTCATTAGCCACGCGGCAGTGAGCCGCGCGGCGTTCGAGCGATTCAACCGATTCGACCAGTCTGGTATAGATCTGTTCGGCGCCGCCACCGACCTGGTTGACCCGCGTCGTCGCATTCTCCAGTGTTTCGGAGACGCGGGACTGCAAGTCGTCGATCACGCGCGTCGCGCGGGTCGTCGCCGAGGCAAGTTCGTCCGCAAGCCGGACCGCCGTGGCACGAGCGCCCTCTTCGCGATTCGACAACTCGTCACGCAGCGAGCGCATTTCCGACCCCACCGCAGTCTGAAGAGCCGTCAGTTCGTTGACCACGGCGCGACACTTGCCCGCTGCCTCCGCCACGCGATTCTCGGCTTCGGTGGATTGTTCGCGTATGCGCCCTTCGCTGACATCGAGGGTCGATCGCACGTCGGCTCGCAGGGTGTCGACCCGAGATTGCAGTTCATTGATGCTCGTTGTCGCATCGCGGGTGAGTTCGCTGATTTTCTGGCGCAACTGATCGAGCCGCGCCTGGCCTTTTGCGAGCGAGTCGCCCGCACATTCTCGCAGTGCCGCCAGTTGGTCGTCGGCCTGACCGCGAAGCTCGGTCTGGTGAACTTTCAGAGTTGAAATTGCTTGATTGACGTCAGTCTGAATTTCCTCCGCGGTCCGGCGGGCCCGGGTGTTGGCGACTGAAAGGGCGGATGTCGTCTCCTGGATCAACGCCGACGACTCCTGGCGGAACTCGAGCATGTGCCGCCGATGTGCGTCGGTCGCATCCGCCAGTTCGTCGCGCATCGCCCCGATCTGTCGCATCAGTTCGACCCGAATGCCGGCCACGTCCTCGCGCGCGCGGTTCACGTCCGTCATGTGGGCGGATAGCTCTGCATTCAATGCAGCCCGGGCATCGGCAAATTCGCTGGAGGCCGAGTTAATGAGCGCCTCGAGCGAATCCCGCGATCGCTCGGCTTGCGTGCGTGTCTCGGCAAGCCGGTTTCGCAATTCGGTCAGTGCACGATCGCCTTCCGAAATCGCCTGCTGACAGGCCTGCTCGGTCCGGCGGACGCCTTCGCCGACGCGGGCGTCGAAGCCTGCGAGGAACGACGTGGTCTGATCGCGTGTCCGCGCAAGGAGTTCCTGGGTCTCCTGAAGCAGGGCGGCGGCATTGCGACGGTCGGCATCGGCGTCGGCGACAATCTGGTCCCGCGCGGCCTTGAGTGCGTCGCGCGATTCCTTGATGTCCTTGTCGGCGGTTGACGTCAATTCGGCCATGCGCGTGTGCGCGCCTTCGAAGCGGGTCTGCGTCTCGCGGACAAATGCCTCCAAGGCGGCTGACATGCGATTCGCCTTCTCGGCACTCGCGGCCTCCAATTCCGTCAGACGGCGGGCAGTCTGCTCGGTCTGGGATTTGACAAAATCGCCCAATTCGTCGGTGCGATCGACGACCTCGTTTGAGCGAGTCTTGAGAACACTTGAGATCTCTTCAATCTGTCGCTTGGCCTGCGCAAACTGCTCGCGATCATTCTTGAGAATCTCGTCGATCTGTTTGCGTTGCCGTTCGCTGTCACTGCGCACGCCATCCCACAGACGCATGATCTCGCTGCGGAGCGCTTCGGCGTTTTGTTTGTTCTCGGATATCGCCGCGGCAGCCTCGCGCGCGGCCTGGGCCGAGGCGGACTGAGTTTCCTGGGTCAGGCGAACCAACTGCTCCTTGAGTTGAACGGCATCGGTCTCGGCCTCGCGGATCAATTCGGCCACGCGCTCCTGAGTGGCTCGCATGTTCTTGATTTGCGGAAACGAAGCCGCGACGTCCGCACCGGCCGTGAATTGTCCCGCATTGCGCGACAGCGTTTCCACATCCTTGATCTTCCGCTCCGACGCGCTCACGCGCGTCATCAATTCCTGGAGCAGTGCGTCGGTTTGTGGATTGACCGTCTGCGGCACACCTTCGATGCCCGCCGGCCCGGCGATCGTCGCGGGCTGCGCCTTTGGCCGCTCGGCGCGCTCAGTCAGGCTCATCATTTGTGTGACGACTTCGTCGATCAGCCCGGGGCCGACCTGTGTTGCGGAGTCGGTGTAAGCAGCAAGCAGCGCGTTGTCACAGATCTGATTGATCAGCCGCGGGATACCTTCGCTGTGTTGAAAGATCCGCTCGTAGGCGCCGTCGGTGAACACCGTCGATGGCGTCTCATGACCGGCGACCGCGAGGCGATACTCGATGTACTGCCCGGTCTGCTTCAGCGAGAACTCGCGGAGATGAAACGTACGGCAGACCCGCTGGTGCAACTGGCGCAACTCAGGCTGGCGAAACGTCTCCTGCAACTCGGGCTGCCCCAGGATGAGCACCTGAAGAAGTTTTGCGTTGTCCGCCTCGAGGTTGCCGAGCATTCGGATTTCCTCGAACGCCTCGCGCGGCAGATTCTGCGCTTCGTCGAGGATGAGCACGGCGATGCGATCACGGGCGTACTGCTCCAACAGGAATTTTTCCAGCACGCGGCCCAATTCCGCGGCCGTGGTCAGCCCGGTCACCTCCAGATTGAACTCGCAGCAGATCGCCCGCAGCAATTCCACGCCGGTCAGCCGTGTGTTGGTGATGACCGCGGAACGCGTGCCCGCGGGTAATCGCGAGAGCAGCAGTCGCGAGAGCAGCGTCTTGCCCGAACCAATCTCGCCGGTGACGAGTACGAAGCCCTTGCGTTCGGTTGCACAATAGATCAGCGAGGCCAGGGCTTCTTCATGGTCCTGCGAGTTGAAGAAGAACCGTGGGTCGGGCGTGTTGTTGAAGGGGGAAATCGAGAAGCCAAAATACTCGCAATACATGCCCGTCTCCCGTGGTGCGGCCGCTGCGGCGATTTTTCTGGGGCCTGCGCGCGGAGAATCGCCGACCGCGTGTAAGCGTATCATCGTTATCGGATGTCTACGGAAGTCGGCTTGATGCGCGGGAATTGCGCATTTCGCAATGAGTGCGGGCAATTCCTGCCGCTATTGGGCCCGACGTTCTCAACACCGTCTGGGTTCGCGTTGGTGAACGACCGAATATTCAGTCGCCCCCCATGCGACCCGATAAAGCGTTCGTCACGCGGCGGGAAAGTCCCGCCCCATATTGGTTCATTCAAAACGAAACGGGACCGCGGCATGTTGAGAGCCACCGACTTCCCACGCAATTCACACGTTTTCGGGCGGATCGCAATCAGTCGATGCCCGATGCTGGCCATCGCCATTGCCCTCGCCTGCGCCGGCTGCGGCGATCGCGATGTGCAAGTGAGCGCGTTCATACACGATCACGAAGCACAGGTGTCGGCGTCGGACTATCGCGTGCAGCCGCCCGATTCGATCGAAATCAGCGCCGCGGCTGCCCCCGAAATCGACGGCGAGGTTCAGACCGTCAGGCAGGACGGGAAGGTCTCCCTGCGATTGATCGGTGAGGTCGAAGTCGCCGGAATGACGCCTGTCGAAATTTCTCGAAAGCTGGAGTCCCTGCTCTCGGCTTACTACCGCGATCCCAAAGTGAGCGTCCGCCTCGGCGACACCGAAAGCAAGAAATTCTACGTCTTCGGCCAGGTCGGCGGGCGCGGGGCCTACAAGTACACCGGACGCGACACGGTGCTCACGGCGATTGCCGCGGCCCGGCCGACCCCCATCGCCTGCCTCGATCTCGTCCGCATCATCCGGCCGAGCCACGATGAATCCAAGCGCGTCGAGATCACGGTGGACTGCAACCGCATGGTCAAGAATGGCCACCTTGATCAGAATGTCTATTTGCAGGAGGGCGACATCATCTACGTGCCTCCGACCGTTCTGGGATGGATCGGCTTGCGATTCGGCGAGTTGCTCTTCCCGGTGCAGCCGGCGGCGCAGACCGTCACGGTGCCGGCGCAGTCGCGCTCAAGCCTGGCGAGTTACGGCGACCCCACCCCATGACCGGGCGTCCCAAGGATTGGATTGTTGAGTCGATAACCAGACTGATTTGATAGGACATGAACTGCCATGCAGCATCACCCGCATCACCACCTCGACGAATTCAGTGTGTCCGACCTGCGGCACACCGTGCTGGAGACCTTGCGTGTTCTGGCCGACCGTCGCTGGTGGTTCATCGTGCCATTTTGCATCGTGGCGACGGCGGCATTCATCGCCTCGCACGCCGTGCCGAGGCGCTACTCGACGCAGACTCAGTTCGAAAGGCGCAACGATCCGGTGCTTGCGGGACTGCTCGGTCAGCGCTGGACGCAGCCCTACGAGGAGCAGCGCGGCCGCATCAACGCCGATCTGAAGGACCGCGCCGGAATCATTGAGGTGCTCGCATCGCTCGATCTGCCGCGCGGACTCAAGCGGTTTCCGGACGGGGGACTGACCCCGGAATCGGTCAAGGCGCGCGAACGGTTGGCGGACGAAATCGCCGAAGGCCTGACGGCCAAATTCATTGAGTCATCGCCGAATCGCGACCTCGTGGAAGTGACGCTGACGCTGGGCGATCAGACGAACCTGCCGGTCATTCTCGGCGCGATTCGCGATCGCTATGTGGAAACGGTTCGGCTCAAGACCGTCAGTGTGTTGACTGGCGCGCTCGACTTCTTCCAGTCCGAGGCCGATCGCAGCACCGGCGCTCTGCGCGAGTTGGAGCGAAAGCTAGCGGAGACCGAACAAAAATACCCGGGCATCAATCCGGATGCGTTTGACCCCATCGAAGCCGAGCGCAATCGCCTCTTTGCCGAACGTGCCGAACATCGCCGTCGAATTAACGAGCTGACCCTCGAGCGGGAGCAGGATGGCCGCACGCTGGCCCGATTGATTGAAAAGCCCGAGTTGGTGGCGGGCGCGCAACCCGGCGAAGCCGCGATCATGGTGGTGAACCCGCGATTCGCGGAACTGAGCGCCGAGATCAAGAGTCTCGATCGCGAAATCGAGGAGTGCCTGGCCGCCAAGCAGATGACCGACATGCATCCGCGTGTGGTCGGACTTCGCGCCAAATGGCGGGCGCGCACCGAGGAATTGCATGCCACGGCCCCGCGCATCGCGGCGGCCGACCGAATGGTTACCAGTACGCTGGACCTCACGGTGGAGGAGAATCGGATTCGCACGCACATGAGCGACCTCGATGCCAAGATCGCCACGCGCGAGACCGACATCGCGGCGATCGAACGGCACATGCTGGAGCTGCAGACGCGTCGCGAACAGGCCGTGGATCACAGGCAGGCATACCTGGACGTGCGTGCCAAGGCGACCGACGCGAAGGCGGAATTGCACGCCTGGCAGCAGCAACTTGTGCCGATCCGTCACATCCTGACGGTCGAGAACAACAATCGCGGCATCCACTTCATCACCCGCAAGGAAGCGGCCGCATCGACCCGGCCCAGTTACCCCGCGTCGCTGATGGTCATTTCCATCTGCCTGATCTCGGGGGCCGTCGCTGGCGTCATCAGCATGCTGTTGTGCGAGCTGATCGATCGGTCATTCCGCACGACCCGGCAGATTACGACGACGCTGGGCGTGCCGCTGATCGAGAGCATTGATGAGATCGTGACCGCGGCCGTCCGGCGACAGCGGCTGATTCGGCGTCTGCTGGTCGTTCCGGTGACGACCTTCGTCATGGTGTTCGCGTTGGCAATCGCGGGAACCATGGCATATTTGAGCATTGAAAGCCCGGCCGATTTTGACAAACTGACGCGCGCCCCTGCCCGAACCGTTCGCAGTTTGCTGGGGCAGTCCTGAGGCGCAAACTGCCGATATGGGATACGTCGGACTTGAGACGCCACCACAGACGAGCGGAAGACCATGGGTAGAATCGCTGATGCACTAAAAAAGGCCCAGTCGGAACGTACGGCCCGCAGCCGCACGACCGGCCTCGGCGCCGCGGCAATTGAGCTGGAGACGGTCGGCGCCGCCATCGGTACCGGGCTTCGCGGGCTCGTGGATGGCCTGGTGGACGAGAGCGGCCCCTTGCCGCCGCGCGCCACGCCGCGGTCCAGCAGGCCGAATCAGCACGCTCAACTGGGACCTTTGCCGCACTGGGAGGTCGACCCGACCGTCGTGGCCGTGCGCGATCGCGCATCACCCGTGACCGAGCAATATCGCGCCGTGCGCACCTGGCTGATGAGCCGCAACACCATTGGCGAGCGCACCTGCCTGGCCATCACCAGCAGCGTCGCCAACGAGGGCAAGAGCGTCACGGCCGCAAATCTTGCCGTCATCCTGTCGGAAGTGCGCCACCTGAATGTGCTGGTCGTCGACGCCGATCTGCGCCGTCCCCGCCTGCACGAACTGTTTCGCACCGGTGAAATGCACGGTCTGGCCAACGTGCTGGCCGGACGCGCGGGCTTGAGCGACGTCATCGCGCAAACGCCGATACCCAATCTGTCATTTTTGCCTGCCGGAAATTGCAGCGATCTGTCTCCGGCGGACCTGTTCAACTCCAAGTGCGCGTCGCTGGTCTTCGACGAAATCCGCGAGAGATACCAATACGTCATTGTCGATACTCCACCGGTGCAGCGCGTCTCCGACATCGGCGTGATCGGATCGCTGTGCTCGGGCATTGTTGTGGTCGTGCGAATGCACAAGACGCCGTCGGCGGTGGTCCGCCAGTCGGTGCGATGGCTTCAGGCGAACAATCTGAACGTCATCGGTGCGATCGCCGCGGCATGCAACATCCGGGCCGATCGCCAGCCTTACGACGACAACGCCGAGTGACGCGCGGGATCGGGGCGCGGTTCACCGCGCACGTCCGTATCCGGTCAACCGGTGTCATCGCGTCATGTCATCTGTGTCAATCAACATTGTCGAATTGAACGCTGATCGAGCAGCGGCGTGGTCGGCGTTTGTCGACAAGCACCCGGATGCGACAATTTTTCACGACCTCGCCTGGAGACACGCCGTCGAAGGGGCGATGGGACAGCGTCCGCACTATGTGATGGCAATGCGCGGTTGCGATGTCGCTGGCATTCTCCCACTGTTCGAGATCAACAGCGTCGTGGCGGGGCGGTTCCTCGTCAGCGTGCCCTACGCGGCACTGGGCGGACCGGTCGGAGACGACGATGCGGTCGCGGCCCTGCTTGCACATGCCAAGGAACTGGCCGGGCGGCTCGGCGCATCGTCAATCGATTTGCGCACGCGCCGCGCGACAGACAGGGGGGCGCCGGTTCGCTCGCGGCATGTCTACTTTGAACGTGCACTTCCAGCGCGGGTGAATGAACTGGATGTTTACCTGCCGCGCAAGGCGCGGGCCGCTGCGCGCAAAGCAGAGGAGTCTGGACGTCTGCGCTCGGTCTTCGACCCATCGCGACTGACCGAGGCCTGGCAACTCTACGCCCGATCGATGCGTCGACTGGGATCGCCGAATTATCCGCTCCGCCTGTTTGAAGCCCTGCACGGTGCATTGGGCGACCGTTTCTGGGTCGAACTCGTGCTCGACGCCGACCGGCCCGTAGCCGCGCTGGTGGGCTTCTGCTTCAAGAACACGATGATGCCGTACTTCGCCGGACTGGACGAGCGGGCGGACATCTATGGCCTGAATCACTTCCTCTACCGCGAGTCGATGCGCCGCGGAATCGAACTGGGCCTGACGCGCTACGACTTCGGCCGCTCCCGCATCGACAACCCGGGCCCGCTGAATTTCAAGCGATTCTGCGGGTTCGAGCCGGCCCCGCTTGAGTATCAGACGTATGTCGTGAATGGGAGAACCGCGCCCGACCTGTCGCCGTCGTCGCCCCGATGGTCGATCGCGCGGGACGTGTGGCGGCATCTTCCGCTGGCGTTGACACGACCGCTTGGCGGCTGGTTGGCACGCTCGATACCCGGATGAAACAGCATGTTGATTGATCGCCGATGAATCCAATGGAAACCCGCACCATGAGTGATCGCAAGAAAATCCTCTACGTCGCCAGTCGCGTTCCTTTTCCGCCGAACAAGGGCGAGAAGATTCGCACCTTTCGATGTCTGGACCACCTGGCCGCAAGTCACGATGTCTATTGCGCCTTTTTCACCGACGGTCCCGAAGACAACGCCCACATCGAATCGCTGCGTCAGTGGTGCGTCGATGTGGCAGCCATCCCGCGTCCGCCGCGCCCGAAGGGACTGGACATCCTCGATCTATTGTCGCGCGGATACAGCGTCAGCATGTTCGCGCATCGAAGCGAGGCCCTGTCCGGCGTCATTCGCAGATGGCGGCAGCGGATCGACTTTGACATCGCCGTGGCGTTCTCCGCTTTTATGGGGCCATATGCCCTTGCGGCGGGAGCCGGGCGCACGGTGCTCGATCTGTGCGATTGCGACAGCGAAAAGTGGCGGGACTACGCGGCGAACTCCATCTGGCCGCTCAGCTCGTTCTGGCGCATGGAGGCCGACGCGCTGAAAGAGGTCGAACGGAGTCTCGTTTCGCAGTTTGACGCTGCCATCGTCATCAACGAGCGCGAACGGCGGGTGCTGGGTGATCTCGCCAATCTGTCCACGATCAGCGTGATTCCCAATGGCGTGGATCGTCCGCGCTGGCAGCCGCCGTCTCCCTCGGCGATCGGGCCTGTCGTGACGTTCATCGGAGCCCTCGACTACCGGCCGAATATTGACGGCGTGAAGTGGTTTGCCTCCAAGGTGTGGCCGCGCATTCATCAGGCGAATCGCGATGCACTGTTCCTCATCGCCGGCCATCGACCCACGTCGGCGGTGAAGCGATTGGGCGAAGTTCCCGGCGTCCGAATGCTGGGGGCCTTTGAGTCGCTCGATGAGTTGCTCTCCAAATCGCGCGTCATCGTCGCACCCTTGCGTGTCGCCCGCGGCATGCAAAACAAGGTTCTGGAGGCGATGGCCTGGCGGCGACCGGTCGTGGCGACGCGTGCTGTCTCTGCGGGCCTGTGCGATGCGCATGGTGAGCGCCTGATCTCGACGGACAGCCCGATTCAGATGTCCGATTCAGTTATCGCGCTACTGAATGATGGGAAACGGGCCGATGCCATCGCGGACCGCGGACTTCGATACGTCTCGGCGTTCCACCGTTGGCCCGAGCATCTGGCGACCTTCGAACGCATTGTTCTGAATCTCGGACGTCACGCGGCACCGGCGTTTGGATCGACCGAGCGGGGCACCCTCGCGGCCACATCAATCGATCGGACCGGAATTGTCCCGAACATCGAGGAAACAATCGGCGTGGCCCACGCCCTGGCAGGAATGGCCGATGGGCGTGTGCCGGGCACCCCAAGATCGTCCGTAACTGCTGATGAAACCAATGGTTACGCCAAACGAAAGCGACGCCACTTCTCGGTGTCCGCCTTTGTGGAATCCGCAACTTGAACGCAACCGCCACCTTGTGTCTGCATAGAATCTGGGGTGAACTAACCGGGGGGGCCTGACGGTAAGAGGCCCGCGTCCGGGATAGAAAGCAGGCCGCATGTTCAACCTCGCCTTAGTGTCCAAATCCATGAACCACACAGACTTACGTCGAATTGCTCGTCGAGCTTCCTGGGCGACCCTTGTCGTTATCGGATCAGCCGCATCTGCCATGAGGGTTGAGGCGCAGACCTCGACGACCATCCCGGCCGCCGCATCCGACGCCACGCCGCAGACCCATCCCAACGACCCCATGCTGTGGAACGTCGATCGGATGATGGAAGATGCGGTGCAGCAGATTTCCAAGCGTTACAGCCTGAACCCCGAGCAGGAGAAGTACACCCGGCTCATGCTGACACAGCGCGTTCGGCTGTTCCTGAAGGACCACGAGTCCGAGGTGCGAACGCTCCTGAAAGAGCAGTTGGACTGGAAGATTGGCTTCAAGACCGCGACCGCCGAGTCCATGGCCGACTGGGCCACCCGCGCCAAGCCGCTCTATGAAGACGCCATGCGGGCGATTCTGGATGGCAACCGGGAGTGGGGCGAGATCCTGTCGGATTCGCAGAAGAAGATCCACCTCGGCGACATGAACCAGATGAATGTCAATTTTGACGGCGTCAAGCAACTCCTGCGCCGATGGGAAGACGGCGGCGGTCTGCCGAACGAAGTCAATCCGCGGGCACAGGTGGCCACGGGCGATCGCCGGCCGCCGCCTCCACCTCCGCCGCCCTGGACCGCCCACAAGATCGAGGACATGTGGGAAACCTATGTCATCAAGTTCATCGCCGTGTACGGCTTGGATGAGAAGCAGGCCAATGCCGCTCATTCCATCAAGAAAGAAATGCTGGGCGAGGCCGCGAAGTATCGTGAGTCGCGGAAGACCGACTTCGACGAAATGATCGCGTCTTCCGGCGATCCCAAAAAGCCAAGCAATCCCGAGGAAACCCGCAAGAAGAAGCAAATGCTTGAGCGACCGATCCGGGCCATGTTCGTGAAGATGGCCGGCCGGCTGGACGGTCTGCTAAGCCAGTCACAGCGCGAAGGCATCAAGCCCGAAGACAAGCAGTTGCTCGAATCGATCGTGAAGAGCTACTCGTCCGACAGCACGGTGCCCATCAAGCCGCAAAAAACCGAGCCGGCGCAGACGTCAAAGGTCGCGTCCGATGGCGAGGTGACCCGCGCCAGCGCCACGAGCGTGCCGGCAACCGAGGAAAAGGCGCCCGAGAAGCCGGCTGCGGCCAAGCCCGAACCTGCCAAGGCGGAGCCGGCCAAGACCGCGCCGCCGAAAGATGCGGACGAAGAAAAGAGCGAAGTGAAGGCGGGCGATACCGATTCCAAGAATGCGGATAAGCCCGATGTCGTCGAAAACGACGATGACAAGCCTGCCAAACCCTGAGAGTCGGGCCTGTCCTTCGCGCATGGGAATCCACGCCGTGTCTGAGAACACCGGTCAGCCAGCCGGTCTGATCGATCTCTACAAGCCCGTCGGGCAGAGTTCCGCACAATTCGTCTATCGACTGCGCCGCGTCTTTGGAATCCAGAAGGTCGGCCATGCCGGTTCGCTGGACCCCTTCGCTGACGGCGTGCTGCTGGGCTGCGTCGGCAACGGCACGCGGCTTGTCGAGCGCCTGATGGGGCTTCCCAAGACCTACGTCACCTGCCTCCACCTCGGCGTCACCAACGAGTGCCACGATCCCGAGCGCCCGTTCATCCCCGTCGCCAACGTCACGCCGCCGCTGAATGCGGACATCACCGCCGCACTCGCGTCATTCGAGGGCGAGATCGAACAGGTGCCGCCGGCCTTCAGCGCCGTCAAGGTTGGTGGCGAGTCGGTCTACAAGGCGGCACGGCGCGGGCGGCTACTCGATTTGCCGCCACGCCGGATTCGAGTCGATTCGATCAAGCTATTGTCATATGAATGGCCGCGGCTGCGGTTTGAGATTCGCTGCGGACGAGGGACCTACATTCGGGCATTGGCCCGTGACATGGGCGAGCGCCTAGGTTGCGGTGCTTGCTGCGAGACGCTGACGCGAACGGCGGTCGGCCCGTTCTCGATCGATGATTCGTGCCACCTGCCGACCGCGAGCGAAGAAGAGGTGAGGGCGAGTCTGATGTCGGTGGAGCGGGTGCGATCAATGATCGAGGACTGGCCGCGATGACGACCGGGTCGCAAACGCACTACGCTTAATACGCGATTGCTCGACTCGAATCTACTTTTTCTTTTCGATCTTCGCCCAAGTATCCTTCAAACTCACCGTCCGATTGAAGACCAACTTACCCGGCGCGCTCTCGGCGTCGACACAGAAATAGCCGTGTCGCTCGAATTGAACGCGGTCAGGGTTGAGGCTGCCATGCGCATCGCGGTTGCACTGCGCTGAAACCAGCGCCGGCTCGAGCTTGGCCGCGAGCAGCACTTCGAGCGAGTTTGGATTGATGCCGTCCAGCCAGTTTGCCCCCTCGGGCACGTCGTCCGGGTCTTCCTGCGTGAACAGATGATCGTAGAGGCGCACCTCGGCCTCCACCGCGTGCTCGGCGCTGACCCAGTGGATCGTCGACTTCACCTTGCGGCCATCGGGCGCATCGCCGCCGCGCGTCGTGGGGTCGTACATACAGCGCACCTCCACCACGTCGCCCGCGTCATTCTTCACCACGCTCGTGCAGCGAATCAGGTAGGCCCACCGCAGGCGGATCTCATTGCCCGGAAAGAGCCGCCAATACTTGGGCGGCGGCGTCTCGCGGAAGTCGTCCTGCTCAATGTAGATCACCCGCGAGAAGGGCACCTGCCGCTTGCCCATCGCCGGATCTTCGGGATTGTTGACCGCGTCGAGCTGCTCGGTCTGTCCTTCGGGATAATTTTCGATGACCACGCGCAGCGGCTTGAGCACCGCCATCCGCCGCGGGGCGGTCTTGTTCAGGTCGTCGCGAATGGCGTTGTCCAGCTTCACGCGATCGATGGTGCTGTTGAACCGCGCGACACCGATGTCCTTGCAAAATGCCCGGATCGACGCCGTCGTGAAGCCGCGCCGGCGAAACGCGCTGATCGTCGGCATCCGCGGATCATCCCAGCCGCGGACGCGTCCGCTCTTCACCAATTCCAGCAGTTTCCGCTTGCTCATCACCGTGTACGTCAGCGAGAGCCGCGCGAACTCAATCTGCTGCGGATGATGAATCGAATTCGGGTTTCCCTCGTTGATGGCATCGATGAACCAGTCATACAGCGGACGGTGGTTCTCAAACTCCAGCGTGCAGATCGAGTGGGTGATGCCTTCGATGCTGTCTTCCAGCCCGTGCGCCCAGTCGTACATGGGATAGATGCAGAACTTCGACCCCTGTCGATGATGCTCGGCGTGCAGGATTCGATACATGACGGGGTCGCGCATGTTCAGATTGGGCGAAGCCATGTCGATCTTGGCGCGGAGCGTCCGTGAGCCGTCGGGAAATTCGCCCTTGCGCATGCGTTCGAAGAGGTCGACGTTTTCGGCGGCGGGGCGATCGCGGAAGGGGCTGTTGCGGCCGGGCTTGGTCAGCGTGCCGCGATATTCGCGCGTCTGCTCGGCAGTCAGATCACAGACATAGGCCTTGCCCTTGTTGATCAGTTGCACCGCCCAGTCGTACATCTTGTCGAAATAGTCCGACGCATACAGCAGCCGGTCGTCCCAGTCGGCCCCGAGCCAGCGGACGTCCTCGATGATCGACTGGACGTACTCGTGCTCCTCCTTCTCGGGATTGGTGTCGTCGAAGCGAAGGTTGAACTTGCCCCCAAATTCGGCCGCCAGCCCGCTGTTCAGCACGATGCTCTTGGCATGACCGATGTGCAGGTAGCCGTTGGGCTCCGGGGGAAAGCGCGTATGCACGCGTCCGCCCCAGCGGCCCGTCTTGTTGTCTTCGTGGATGATTTCCTGAATGAAATTCAGGGATGGGTTTGCGTTGGTGTCTGACATGCGGACGGAGTTTATTCGATTGGATTCACGTTTGCATGGGGTCAAGTGCGGTGGAGGCGTCGAATCAGCATGCGGCCGCGCCCATTGCGTCACTCCAGTGATCGGCATAGTGGATCAGTGGTGAAGCGGGGAAGGCATGTCGAATTCTCTCGCGGTCCCGTTCGCCGTATCCCGTCATGACATGAACGCCGCCAGCCAGGCGCGCTGTTTCCACCAACCGCATGTCCGACAGGCTGTCGCCGATGATCCAAGAGCGGGCCAAGTCCAACCTCAGCCAGTCGGCTGCCATCCGAAGCATGCCGGGGTTGGGCTTGCGGGCCGGATGGTCGGGATGCCGGTGGGGCGGCAAGGCGTCAGCATGAAACGGACAGGCGACGACCGCATTGACCATGGCGCCGCCAAGCGCGAGCTGCCGATCCACCTCTGCCTGCGTCGCGATGAACGCATCCCAATCGTAATAGCCCCGTCCGATGCCGGACTGGTTCGTCACGATGACCACGGGCACGCCGCGGCGATTCCATTCCGCGATGGCCGCCGCCGCGCCGTCGATCAGCCGCACGTCCTCCGGCTTGTGGAGGTAGTCGCCCAACTCAATGACGCAGCCGTCGCGGTCCAAAAAGATCGCGGGGCGCAGGGCGGCATCGGTCGGCGCGCGCGGCTCGCGCGGATCAAAAAAGACGCCATCGATGAACTGATGGGCCATGGCCGCCGATCACTCCGTATCGTTCGCGGGCTTGTACCGCGTTCGCAGCGAATGTTCGACGCCCAAGAGGTCACACAACTTCCCAACGACGAAATCCGCGAGTTCCTCCAGTGATTTCGGCAGCATGTAAAACCCCGGCGACGCCGGACAGACCACGCCCCCGGCCCGCGCGATGCGCAGCATGTTCTCCATTTCGATGATCGACAGCGGCATTTCGCGCGGCACGACAATGAGCCGCCGCATCTCCTTGAAGTGCACGGCCGCGGCCCGGGAGATCAGATTCGACCCGCTTCCTCCGGCTACGTCTGCCAGCGTGTTGCTGCTGCATGGGCAAATGACCATGCCGTTGGTAAGAAAGGAACCGCTGGCCAGTTTCGAGCCGACGTCGCGGTATTCGTGCGGCGTGATGCGTGCGGCGGCAGCATCGCCTACGAGAGCGGCGGGTGTGCATTCCCGAATGTTGAGTTCATCGGCAAAGAGGCGGCGGCCATAGGGCGAAATCACAAGGTGCACCTGCACGTCGGCCGCGGTCAGGACTTGAAGCAGCCGCGTGGCATACAGCGCTCCGCTGGCTCCAGTTACCGCGACGACTATCTGCTTCCGTTGGTCCGACACATTTGTCTCCACGCGACAGGCCGCACCCATCGCCCAAACCCACCGCGATCGTCAGGACGGCCGCTTGATATCATTGCCGCCCTTCAGGATATTGACCGACATCAGCCGCTCGCGGGCCTCGTTGGCCCACACGCTCTGGGGATGCAGCCGGGTCAACTCCTCAAGCACCTGCTCGCACTCATCCGCAATCGAATCGTCCTGCAACGCCTCGGCCAGCCGAAACATCGCCTCGGCATGGGCAGCGTGGCCGTCAGACTGCCGCACGATCGCCCGCAGCCGGTCAATCCGGCGACTGATGGGAGGGATCAAACTGGCGGCGCGGATTTCGACATAGTAGCGCGTCTCAGAATCCGGGAACGCCTCTGGAATCGCGGCAAGATTGGCCTCGAAGTGCGGATCATCAATGTATAGCGACAACAGCAACTGCAAAGGATGCATCGTTCGTGACGCATCTTCGGATGAGCCGCTCGCGAACAATTCGCTGACCGGCTTGGGCGCGTCACCCTTGCAGGCTGAGATCATCTCCGCCAGACGCCGGGCGCGGCGAACGATCGACGCGCGATCCACGCCGAGGCGCTCGCCGGGATCGTCCGAGCGCTCGAAATACACGCGCAAAGAAGCGCCCGGACCCTTCCCGTCGTCGGCGGGCACAATCGGTTCGGCGGGCGGCTGGGTCGCGCGGTCGAGCATCTTGAGGGCTGCGTCAAAGTCGCCATCGCGGGAATGCAGAATGGCAAGGCGGTAATAGGCGGCGACGGTCAGTTCGTTGCCCGGATAATTGGCGACAAGGGTCTCCCAAGTGGGCCGTGAACGCGGGCTGGGTTGCTCGGACTGATACTCCGCCTTGTGGGCGTATTCCAGTCGCTGGCGGCGCAGGCGTTGGTCCAGTGCCCGGCCCTTCAGATACAGCACGTTGGGAATGTACCGCGACTGGCTGAAGTGCGTGATGAAGGCGTCACACCGCGCCGCGGCGGTCAACCGGTCGGTCTCGGCCTGATCGATGGCGGAGGCGATGAGCGTCGCGAGCACGTCGTTGCGGATTTCCTCGTAGGGCCGATTGCGGCTGCCGCTCCACAATCGCGTTGTGCGCTGGTCGGCCTGCGTACCGATGTCCTGGTTGACGAACATCGTGTCGCTGCCGGGCCCGATCTCGTGCTCCAGCAGGTGATACTCCAATTCGTCTCGTCCGACCTTGGCATGAAAGAGGATGACCGGTGCCGCAAAGAGCACGGCCAGAATGGGCGGAATGCCGCCGGGGCGGTAGTCGATCAGCCGTGCCACGCCGAGCGCGAGGGCACAGATCACGCACGATCCCAGCAGCGACAGGAACCACGGGGCATACCGCAGGGCCCGATTGACATCCGGCGACAACACCGCGCCGGCCGGCTCGCGCGAGGCAGAGAAGAAGTAGATCGCGATCGGCACAAGACCCAGCAACGCGGACGCATACCGAAACGACAATCGAAATGGCTTGAGCGACGCGATGGCGCAGCCCATCAACACGGTCAGGCCCAGCCAGGGCATGGCAGCGAGAAACACGACCATGGCCGCGAAAATGATCGAATAGGGAAATCGATAGAGGATCGAGATCAAAATGGGAATCGAACTGAGCGACGCGAAGAGCAGCCCCATGGTGATGGCATGAATCGGCACGCGCTGCACGCTAATGGGGTATGTCAGAAAATGAGACAACGTGACCTGATTCGCCCCAACGGGATCAAAACTCTTCTGCATCAGTCCGGCGTAGCCATCGTCAAAAAGGGGAAAATAATGCCCGGTGCGCAGCCAGAAGGTGAAGCAGCAGAGACCGGCAAAGAGCAGGGCCAGCAGCACGAGCATGCCGATCGCCTGTCGCCGATGATGCGGGCTGGTGCGCGACCACACGTCAACAAACGGGTCCGGCGCGCCGGCTGTGGGAACGTCGAACGCCGAGGTCATGCGTCTCTCCACGCGACGTAGACAGCCACGGCGCCCAGCGTCAGCGCCTTGTGTTCCACGCGGGAAAAGCCGGCGCTCTTCAACCGGTCGATCATCTCCGGCGTCTGCACGAACGAGGCGACGGACTGCGGCAGGTAGTCGTAGGCGCCGGTCCGATCATGGCTGATCCACGCGGCCAGCTTCGGAAGCACCCGGCGCATATAGACGCCATAAATTGATCCCAGCACGGGCGCGCGGGGCACGCCAAACTCCAGGATGACCGTCCGCCCGCCCGGCCGCAGCACCCGGTGCATTTCAGCAAGCCCGAGATCGAGCCGTTGAAAGTTCCGCACGCCGAAGGCGCAACTGGTAATCGTGAAAGAGCCGGTTGCAAAAGGCAGCATCTGTGCGTCCGACTGGCACCAGCGGATCGGCGCGGCGGCATGAGCGGCGCCGCGTTGAAGCATGTTGCCGGCAAAATCGGATCCGACGATGTACGCGGGCCCGGCCTCGAAAAACGCCCGAGTGAAATCCCCCGTGCCGCAGGCGATGTCCAGCACCCGATCGTTGTATTGAACGCGGGTCATGCGCACCGCTTCACGCCGCCAAAAAGCATCCCGCCCGAGCGACAGCACGCGGTTGACCCGCTCGTAGCCCGGCGCGATCGCGTCGAACATCGCCCGCACGCGGACGGCCTTGTCGGCCTGACCGTGTGGATCGCTCAGACGCGAGCGATCCCAGATGACCGGGCTGGATGGATTCTCTACGGACATGCGGCGAATTGTAGCGACAGTCGGCGGCGCTGTCGCAGTTCGGACGCACCGACGGATGATGATCGACTCGGTTCCGGCGGGCCGCGAGTGAATCGAGATTGTTGAAAGTTGCGAAACGTCGCGGTGCGAGACGCCTATGTGGCAAGCAGAAGCAACCCGGCGAAGAGCACCATGAAGATGCCGGCCACCAGGGTGGCGTGAGCCCAGGGTCGGTCGAAGAAGAGCTTGTAACTCAATGCCAGCACGGCCATCGTCCCGTCTAAAACGCACATGATCCAGATGCGCAGTTTGGTGGGCGAAATCATGATCGGTCCCGCGAAGGCGACGACCATGAGCGCGATCCCGATTAATGTCTGAATGCGCCCCCGGCGGATCGAACGACGATCCTCCAGGGCCGCGGCGGTCAATTCGCTGCCGGTCAGCCGCGCCGACTCAAGATCGAAAGGCTTGTTGCACTCGGGGCAGAATCGGCCGGCGATGCCGCCCAGGCCCCGATGGCAGTGCGGACAGTTGTGCGGCGGGTCGAGCGGCACCCGGTTGCGCGCGTCTTCCTCGTTGTCAATCGGCGTCGATCCGGCGCCATGTTGAAAGCGCGGCATGGGAACGGACGTCTTGTCGATCGGCGCGGCGACGTCGTAGTCGGTGGGCGGAAGGTCGTCGTCGAGCGGTGCGGGAGGATCGGCCACATTCAATATGACGCACCGCAGCACGTGTCGTTAATCGATCGCGAAACGCGGAAGTCGAAATTCGGAGCCTACACGCTCCGCGTTTCGTATTCCCCGTACTTCGCTTCAGATGCCATATTCGCGCCACCGACCGTCAACCAGCCGCTTCACCGATTCGCTCATCTCCAGCAGCTTCGGCCAGTCGCGGACGACGCCTTCGCCTGCAATCTTCCGCGTCGCGTCGATGCCGATCTTGCTTCCGGCGCCCTCGTACGGCGCGGCGTGGTCGAGGATGTCCAGCGGCCCCTCGACGATGAACGTGTCCCGCCGCGGATCGACGTTGGCCCCCACCGCGAACATGACCGCCTGCTCGTCGTGAACATTCACATCCTCATCGACGATCACGATGAACTTGGTGAACATCATCTGCCCGGCGCCCCAGATGCTGCTGGCCACCTTGCGGGCCTGGTAGGCGTACTCCTTGCGAATTTGGACAAAGCAGAAATTGTGAAACGCGCCCCAGCGCGGCAGGTTGTAATCGACAATGTCGGGAATGAGCATCTGCAGCAGGGGCAGGAACACGCGTTCGGTGGCCTTGCCCATGTAGTAGTCCTCCATCGGCGGCAGTCCAACGATGGTGGTGGGGTAGACCGGGTTCTTGCGGTGGGTGATCGCGGTCACGCGGAGCGTGGGGAACATGCCGGCGAGACTGTAAAAGCCGGTGTGATCGCCGAAGGGGCCTTCGCGGGCCACTTCATTCGCGCTGACCAAACCCTCAATGACGAATTCGGCGTTCGCCGGCACTTCGATCGGAATCGTCTTGGCCGGCACAAGCGGAATCCCGCCGTCGTTGAGGAATCCTGCAAACAGCAATTCGCTCACCGTCGGCGGCAGCGGACACGTCGCCGCATAGGGAAGCACGCTCTCGCCGCCGAGCACAATGGCGATGGGCATGTCGCGGCCCTGCGCCGCCCACATCCGCTGATGCCGCGCCCCGTCGTGGTGCACATGGCAGTGAAAGATCGCCGACTTGGGACCCGTCACCTGGATGCGGTACATGCCAATGTTGCGATGCGTGCCATCGGGGTTGTTTGTATAGATGCCGGCAAAAGTGATATACCGTCCGGCAGGGCTTGCAGACGCAACGGCCGTCGGCATGGCACTCGACGTGAACGCGATCGGCATCTCACCCGGCGGAACGCCTTTGGACGTAGCAGCCGCAGCTCCACGCCGGCCAACCATGACCTGTTCGTCGGTCCCGGCGTCGTGCGGCCAGCACTTGATGATCGGCAGCGAAAACAGATCGGCGTCGTCGATGTGCACGACTTCCTGGCACACGCCGCGCTTCACGCTCTTCGGCGCGTAGCCGGCGATCTTCGCCAGTTCCGGCAGCATCTTCATCTTTTCCATGAGCGTGGTCGGCGGCTCGGGTTTGGCCAGTTTCTGCACATTGGCCGCCAGTTCTTCGAAACTCGCGCACCCCAGGGCCATGCGCATTCGTTCGTAACTGCCAAACAGATTGATCGCCAGCGGAATGTCGCTGCCCTGCACGCGCTCGAAGAGCAACGCCCGTCCGCCGAGACCGCCGTGAATGGGGTCGGTCTGCGGCGCTTTGGCCACGCCCTCGGGCGATGGCGACTTGCTCACCCGATCTGCGATCTCAGTGATCTCCAGTTCGGGATTGACCGGCACGCGGACGCGGCGCAATTGGCCGGCGGATTCCAAAGCAGCGATAAAGGATTGCAGATCTGCGTAGGCCACGGGGCGCTCCAAAGGTAATGCGACGGAGCAGAGTCTAGCACAACTCGGCGCAAAAAAAGGGCGGCCATGCAATCGCATGACCGCCCTCGATTGAAACAACTGAAACTCAGCGATCACGCGGCCGGATCAGCCGGTGATTGCGTCATTCGCCTTACGGACAGCTCGGCGGATTGATCATCAGGCTGACCAAACCGGCCACGTCCGCCGAATCGAGAATGCCGTCGGCAATGATGTCCGAGCACTCGCAACCGACCGTCGGCGGTCCGCCGGCGGCGGCCAGGGCACAGTTGACAAACGCCTGAATATCAAGGGCGTTCAACACCGAGTCGCCCTTGGCATCGCCGAGGCACGTGACGCACGCGTTCGTGCAATTCACGGTGATGGGCATGTTCAGGCCCGGGGCCACCCGGTTGGCGCCATCGACGCCGGCGAGAATCCAGTAGGTATTGCCCGCCGTGACGTTGAACAGGGCCGACGTGTCGGAAATCGAGCATCCGACCGGCGTCAGCGAGTTGCAGTCCGGACCGACGAACAGGCCCCAGACCGCATTGATGATCGACGTCTCCGACAACTTCAACTGGCAGTCGTTGGTCGGCGTGTACCGATACCAGACGCCGAAGTTGGTCACGAACGCGCCGGCGTCATTGCAGGAAATGTCAATGTCCGGACCAGCCGCGCCGACCGCCGCGTTGTCTGTGAACGGCAGGGCGTTGATCACGGTCGCGTTGCACACATCGTCATTGGCCGGAGCCGGAACGCAGTTGAACGTCATCGCCAGTTGCTGCGTCGGCACCGAGGGCTGGGCCAGCGCCGAGCCGATTAGGAACCAATACTGCGAACCACCGGTCAGCGGGATGGTGATGTGCTCGTTGCCGGTGCAGAAGAACTCACCGACGTTGGTGCAATCCGGACCGCCGAACGCCGCGATCACGACGTCCTGGTTGGACGACTCGGCGATCTGCGCGAAGCAGTCGCTGGCCGGTGTGTAGGTGTACCACACGCCGAGCCGGGTGGAGATGGCAGCGGCCGCGTTGCAAGACACATCGACGTCGTCCGTGGCCGCCGAGTTGTTGACCGAATCGGCAAACGGCAGCGACGAAATGACCGTTGCATTGCAGACCAGGTCATTCGCAGGGGCATTTGTCGAACAATCGATCGTGACAGACATGTTGTTGAGCGAACTGAGGCCCGGATTCGCGGTGCCCAGCGAGACAAGGATGTAGTACTCCTGGCCGCCGGTCATCGGGAAGCTGAGCGACTCATTGCCCGTACAGGTGACCTCGTTCAGGCCGAAGCAGGAACCCTGATAGATGCCGATGGCGGCATTCTGCGACGACGATTCATTGATCAGGGCAACACAATCGCCGGCGGGGGCGTACTTATACCACACGCCGTTGGACGACATGCTCGCGCTGCCGGCCACGCAGTTGCCTGTCATGCGCGGGTCGCTGGTGGCCGCTGGCGCCTCGATGCTCTCCGAGAAAGGCAGGCCGGTGAGGTTGAGATCCACCGCGTTGCACGGAAGATCGTTTGCAGGGGCCATGCGGCACTCGAAGTTCAGTTGAAGCGGGACCGTGGGTACCGGCGGCTCGTTAAAGCCAAATGATCCAACAAGTATGAAGTATTGTTGACCGGCGTTCAGACCAATCGAGAGGATTTCAAAAGCAGCGCCAGTGCAGCCGATTTGACCGAAGTTGTTGCAAACACCTTCGAACACACCGAAGACCGCATCAGCCGAGCTGGTCTCAGAAACGATGAGCGTACACGCCGAGGCCGGAGTGAAGGTGTACCAGACGCCATAGAAGGTGCTGGTTGGCGTGTCAGTACCACACTGATTGACGGGCGTCGGCAACTCAAGCACGCCGTCATCCATCCAGATGTCGTGCGTGGCCCTTGAATTGTCAATGACATCCGAGAACGGCATGCTGGTGATGACCGTCGCCCCGCACGGCAAGTCGTTCGCCGGCGCCGGCATGCAGTCAATGTCGAGATTGCTGACGGCTGCTCCCGCCGCAGGCGTGCCGGTCTTTCCAAACTGAATCCAATACGTTTCTCCCGCGGTCATCAATACCTGCACGACTTCGGGTGTCGTGGAACTGCTGTTGGTGCCGTTGGAGCACCCAATCTGAGTCAATGCACCACAAGCGGCTCCGCGGTGCACTTGAACCACCGCGTTGTAGGCCGTCGTCGGCGTCACCGTGATTCGACCGACACAGTCGGGGCCTGTGTGCGTGTAATTGAACCAGACATCCTTTGCCATCACAGCCTGCACTGGGGACTCACACTGGGCTCCAGGCGCATTGGCTGCGAAAGTGCCGTGATCGACACTGGTTGAGAACGGAAGGCTGGCAATCGTCTCCGCCGACGAGCATGCCTCGCGGGGAGCAGGAGGAGCGCAATTAAAGTTGAAGGTCGCAGCTCCCGACGGCAAACCCGGCAACGAGGTTGAATTACGCCCAATCAATATGTAGTAGGTAACACCGCCCTGAAGATCGACGTTTACGGTGGAACCCGTTGTGGACGAGCAGAAGAACTCGGGTGAATCCAGCGCGCCACACGAGGCCCCGGTGTAGAACGCGACCACATTGCTGAGTCCACCGATGTTTGCGCTAACGGCCGCCGTGCAGTCTCCTGCCGGCGTGTACTTGTACCAAACGCCGAACCAGACACCGGGCGCGCCGGCAATGTTGCAAGCAACGTCGATGTCAATCGTCGCGGCGCCGACTTCCGGTTGGTCGCTGAACGGTAGCGACGTGATATTGATCGCATTGCAGACGTCGTCGTTGATTGGAGGTTGAACGCATTCGATGTCAATCTCCACAGGCACCGTTGGGGCCGTTCCGGACGTCGAACTGATCATGATCCAGTACTGTGTCCCGGCCGTGACGGCAAATGGAGTGCCTGGCTGCGAAGTGCAATGCACGGAGGTCAAACTATCGCAGGTTCCCGTGAGGACCTCAATGTAATACGTGGGCGTGGAGCCCTCGCGGATAAGGAGCGTGCAATTGGAGGTGGCCGTGTATGTATACCACACAGGGAAGTTCCCCGCCGTCGAACCACCAGTGCAGGGCGGGTCATGGTCTGGCGTGGTCGACTGACGAGTATCTACAACATCCGAATACGGCAATGACGAAATGACCGTGGCATTGCACGCCGTCGTATTGTCCATGGTGAAGGCCGCGCTCAGGCGTACTTCACCGGCCGAAGCGCCCTTGTCAGACACACGAATGTAGTAATTTCCGGGAGTCACGTTGAATGAAAGACACGAAGCCGTGCCGCCGCACGGCGATCCGCCGCAGTCGTCGTTGCAGGCAACTTCGGTAAGGCCGCCGCATGTACCCGAGTAGACCGACAGCACGGTGTCAATCCCCGAGCCGCAGGTGTTGAGGCTCAGCAGGCCGCTGTGGCCCGAGGTGTTGAACTGCCACCACACGTCGCGCGAGGCGGCGCCGCCCGAATCGCACGTGGCCGAACCGTCGTTGGTCGCGAGGTTCGTCGTGCTCGCCAGCGTCTGGCCTGCGGCGATCGGCGTTGCATTCGCACAATTGTCATTTGAAGGTGCCGCGGACTGCGCGATGACGCTGAACTGGAACCACGTCACCTGATAGGAATATTGAAGCGGCGACTGGTTGCTGAATGACTGGGTGCCGTTCACATCTGTCACGGTAAAGTCCCAGTCCTGCAGAACGCTGGCTGTGCTGGAGCGGCAGAGCACGTCGGGGAAATCCATCAGCGGACCAGTGAGATTGCCATCGGTGGCGGGGCTGGCCTCGTTGGTCGCCGTGTTGCTCGAAGTGACGACGAGGTAATAGGTGCCGGGAGCCAGGTTCCAGATCAACTGCGACTGATTGGTGGCAAACGCTGCCGGCGCATCGTCGTTCATGGCGCCGGGAATTGGGTTAAAATTGGAGTTGTACAGGAACAATTCTGTGTCGCCACTGGTCTGTCCCAGCGTGCTGAAGTTGATGGGCCCGGCCGAGAACGGACCGATCACCGACGGCACGATCGGCGTCGTCGTCATAGTCGAGGTGTACGTGCCGGTCGTGCTGGCCGTTCCCGCGATGCGGTAATAGACTTCTTCCTGCCGCCCGAATCCATACCACATGTTCGAGCGTACAGCGAAATCGGGCACCGTCGTTGCCGATGCCTGAACCTGCGTGTCCGTCGTGCCCGGGACGCCCGCGACCTGGTTGAGTCCGCGAATTCCGCCGGTGTGTCCGGCCGGCGTGGCCGTGATGGTCAGGCGGTGCAGGTAAATACCCAGCGGCTGAGCGGCTGTCTTTACCCGGAAATAGTCGACACTGGCGTTGGTTGCGCCGGACGTGGTCGTGCCGCTGCAAATACCGCTGACTGAATCCCCGTTGGCAAGCGTGACCACGTTCGCCGTGCCCTTCGTGCTGTTTCCGCCGGCGCCTTCAACTTCCGGAAAATCCGTCGCCTGCGCGGTCGACGCAATCAATCCGATGATCGCAATGACCACGGCGCTGCGCCAACCATTCCAATTCGACAACTGCATTTTGAAACCCGGGTTCATGAACCTCTCCTGCATTGACCTCGGCTCGATATTGACAAGTTTGTCACGATTCACCGGTGTCGGGCCGGTGTGGGCGATTGACGGCCGTGCGGCACGCGCGCCGATGTGGCGTTGCGAGCGACTGCCGAAGCCCGTGTTCTGGCAACTCAAGTGGCCGGGGTGTGTCCCCGTTTGACCCCCTCAAAACCGGCCACAGTGAACGTTAACTACGCATTGAATCCTATCGGCTCTTCTTCGGCAAATCAAGCCATGCACATGCCATTCCAGCCGGTATTCCCTAGGCCGCGAAGGCCGCGACGGGCCCCGCGGGGATGCCGGCCGTCGGGAATACCAACCGGATGGGGCTGTGGCCCCGAGGCCCCGACAAAAAAACGCCCCGGACGGCCCAATATTGGACCACCCGGGGCGCTGCCTCGAATTCAGATTCGAAGGTGGCTTGGTTACTTGCGGGTGTAGAACACCTCCAGACCCTTGAACATCTTGCCGTTCTCGTCCGGCATGTACATCTCGAAGACGTGCTTGTTCGGACCCTCAATCTTATGAACCGTCTTCATCTTGGTGAGTTTGCCCGTCATGCAATCCGGCATTTCGCCTTCGCAGGTGAAGACCTTGCCGCCGGCGTCGCAGGTGCCGTTCATGATCATCATCGACGTGCCCATGGAGTCGACCCACAATGAGCTGTACTTCTTCATGATGTTGTCATAGCCCATCAGACCGTATCCCTTGAAGGGCATCCCCATCATCGAGCCTTCGAATTCCTGCGAAAGGTATCGACCGTCCATCATCCACTTGAACGTGGCCTTGCCGGTGGACTCCTCCGGCGGGGTGCCGGGCTTCATGATGGCCTTGGTCACGGTGGTCCAGTCGCCGGTCAAGGCATCAAGATGCTTGTGGTGGGGGCCGGGCGTGGCGGCGGCCATCCACTTCTCCATCTGTGCCTTCTCTTCGGCCGACATCTCGTGGCCGCCGGCGCCCTTGGCATCGCCCTTGGGCGGATCTTCGGCCCGGACAACGCTCCGCGTGATCAGTGCGGTTCCCGACACCAGGGCCAGCGCAACGACAAACAGCTTGATTTTCGAATTCACGCCACAACAACTTCCAGTCATACGAGTACTTCCTTTCCTAATCAGCTCGACCGGCCGCGCCGTGAGAATCCGCAGGCGAACGCCGCCAGGTGGAGTGACAACGGATCGCTCGCACGGCCAGGCCTCTATGCTGATGTTGCATTGCGGCTGGTATTCTCGCGGAAATCCGCGGGCAATGCGCCCAAACAATAACCAAACATCATTGGGAATGTCAAATCACCCGGTTGCTCCGGCACACAGCTCGCGCATCACCTTATGGCGATTGGACTTAGCGAATGGCGTCAGGTCGTCCGCCGGCGATTGGGTCACTTCGCCCCAACCGGCGTCATGGTGCAGTTGATCGCCATCGGCTTTCCGCCGCGCTCACCGATCAGGTTGACAATCAACTTGTCGCCGTCGCGACGATAGCGAATTTCCTGAAAACTGAGCTTCGTGTCCTTCGTCTTAAAGACGGCAGACTGATCCTTTAAAGAGACCAACGCATAGGCCATGGCGTCTTTGCCCTCACGCGCCGCGAGTTTCGGCCCGAAGTGACGGAGATACATCGTGGGCACGCCGTCGGTCTCCTCGATCAGCAGGCTCTCGTATGTGGCCCGCTTGGAATCCGCGCCCATGCGCGACACCCCGGCCATCGAGCCGCCCTGCGGCGCGCTCCACATCTCCTGAATCGGTCCGCCGAAGATCTTGCCCTGCCAGTTCCCGGCGATCCATTCGAGATCGCTCACCGTTGCCTGCGGTTTGTCGTCGCCCGTGGACTCAGGCTCGTCACCCGCGCGGGCCCAACCGGCCGATGCGACAGCGACAAGCGTCGCCATCAATCCGAATCGAACGCCGCGATTCCAAACGCTGATATCTTGTTCCATGTCTAAACTCCGATCCTACAGAATTGGACAGTGTCGACAGTCACGACGGCATCAATCTGCCGACGCTTGACCCCTGGCGTAAGCCGAGCCCTTTGGATGGAAGCCCAACAGCCGGCATCAGCCCGGCATCGGCGGGGCCTGCGTCACCACATAGTCGGCCCGTCCGATCTTGCCGTTGCGAATCGTGTAGAGGTCGTACCCCTTCATGGGGAACTCGAAGAAAGGGGCCGTGCAGGTCCAATCCGCCCGAACCTGGTCGCCCTCCATATCGATCTTGTCCATCTTGATGCTCATTTCCGGCGGCATCTGCTGGACCGCCTCGCGGAACCAGTCGCGAATGGCGTTCCAGCCCGTATGGGTGCGGGGCTGACCGCTGAAGGGCTCTGTCAGCACCGCATCCTGGGCAAATAGCGACATCATTTGCTTTTCGCCCTCGGCCCGGGCATGCATGGCTTGGAAAACCTGTTCCACGACGCTGCGATGTTCGGCTGTAACTGGCATGTTGACCTCTTATTTCGGTACAATGACGGCGTTCGCCAGGAGACGCCATGCCCCCTCGGCTCCCGCCGTTAAATGAGCAAACCCTCGCCCGCCTTCGCGGACTCATGCAAGACCTGCACAGTCGCGACGCCCGGGCGGTCCCCCTGCGCGACTTCATGTCGGTCGTCGATCAGTTGTCACCCGACATGGGGGTGACCATCGACTTTGAGGCGTCGCGCGAATTGGGCCATCCCATGGTCGTGCTTCGCCTGCAGCCCGTGCCTCAGCACGATGAGCGCCTGGCCCGACTGTCGCGGCGCGAACGCGAAGTCGTCGCCCTCATTGCCGAGGGACTGGCCAACAAGCAAATCGCGCTCCGACTGCACCTGGCCTTGCCAACGATCAAGGACCACGTGCACCGAATCCTCGAAAAGACCGGTCTCGCCAACCGCGCAGCGCTGGCCGCCGCCTATCGTGCCGCGCATCCCGCCGCCTGAACCTTCTCAGAATGGCGAACGACGTCGACGTCCGTCAACGCTGGGCATCCGCTCAACAATCAGATTATCCGTTGGAAGGGATGGGATTCAATCCCATCTTTGGATGGTATTTCACGAGGCATGGCGGCCTGGGGTCAGGATTGCGGCGGGGCGGTCGCGGTCTCGTTGGACACGTCTCCGGACTCGTCTACGTCGTCCTCGGCCGCATGGTATTGGTCAACCGTGGCCTGCTGGACGATGATCTCGACGCGCCGGCGCTCCTCTGGCATGACCGGAATCCCGGCCGCCCTGCGAATGGGTTCGTGAGGTCCGGCGGCGACGATGCGAATGCGGTCGGGCTCGATCTTCATTTCGACCAGCCGATTGTAGACAGCCCGAGCGCGTTGATACGACAGCGTCACGGGGTCGATCAAGGTTTGTGTGCCCGCGCTCAGTTCGACTGATGCATGCCCGCGTACTTCGATCTTGTTCCGATGGCCGCGGACCTGATTGGCGATTTCACCAATCATCAGATCGGCGTCCGGCTCCAATCGATAATCGTTGGGCGCAAACGCAATCGGTCCGCCGACCATGACCTCGAGACCGTCGCGCACCTTCCGCACGCGGCAATACCGACCGGTCACGCCGGGATCATCCGAGATGGCATTGTTCTTTTGAATGACCTTGGAAGCGAGTGATTGCAATTGCACCATGACGGAGTGCAGGTCCAGGGTCTTCGCGGTTACAAAACCAGTCTGGCCGGGCGCGCCCAGCGACTGGCGAATCGACTCCAGCGCCGCCATCATGCGTTTGTCCTGCTTGTCATAATTCGCCATTGCGGCAAGCAGGATGAAGAAGCAGAGCAGGAGCGACATGAGGTCGCCGTAGGTCAATACCCAATCCGGCGCGCCCGTGGGTGGATCTTGCTTCTTGAGTGCCATAGGGCGTTCATCCTTTCGGGATCACGCCGCCTTGGGCGCGTTGAGCAGCGCCGTACGCGCTCGGGCCGGGAGGAAGCCCGCGAGTTTCTGCTGAAGCACGCGCGGATTGTCGCCGCCCTGAATGCCTTGAATGGCGGCCTGGGCAATCGTGAGGGCGAGCATTTCCTGGGCGTTGTGGTTGTTGAGTTTGTCGGCCAGCGGCAGGCAAACCATGTTGGCCATGACGGCGCCGTAAAGCGTCGTGAGCAACGCGACGGCCATACCGGGGCCGATCTTCTTGGGATCGTCCATGTTTTGCAACATGACGACGAGCCCGACCAGTGTGCCGATCATGCCGAACGCCGGGGCGTACTTTCCGAGCAGGTCGAGCACCTGCTTTCCCTCGCCGTGACGCGCGTCGATCGCGCCCATTTCATATTCCATGGCCTGATTGACCACGGCTGGCTCGGTGCCGTCGATCACCATCTGCAGGGCATTGCAGACGAACGGGTCGTCGATTTTTTCAACCTCGTTCTGCAGCGCGAGGATTCCCTCGCGGCGGGCGGTGTCGGCCAGCTTGGTGTAGATCTGGATGTTCTCTTCCAGCGTCTTGCGGCGTGAAATGAAGGCGTTCTTGACGATCGTAATAAAGGCTAGGAATCGCTTGAGCCGCACGCTGAGCAGGGTGGTGGCGATGCCGCCGCCGATGACGAGAACGGCGGAAGGCGCATCCCAGAATCCGCCGACATTTCCGCCCGATCCCGCAATGAGGGACCAGCAGAAGAGCGAGACCGCGGCGACGAAGCCGATGAGGGTTGCGAAATCCATTTCCTTCCCCGGGTGTGCGGGCCGGTTGGAAGTCGACCATGCGTTCCATCGCACGCCGATCCAGCCGTAAGTCCGAAACTCTCATCGTCTCGCGCGGGTCGCGTCTTTATCTATCCAATGGGCCTCGCCCAGGCTGAACTTGTGTGAGTCGGCGCCTCAGACATTCGGCAGGATGGCAATTATCGGCCGCAAATCAATCACACCTCCAGCGCATTCCTGTCGATGTACTCCTGTCCTCTACGCGGCAATTCGGCACAAAGTCGATTCGAGCATTGCGTCGCGGACCATTTGAAAGGTCTCCCATGATTCTGGCCGACGCCAACGTTCCCAGTTCCATCTGGGTGGCGCCTTTTGCTGTGTTGCTGTTGTGCATCGCGATCCTGCCCATCATTCCCGCCACCGCCCATTGGTGGCATCACAACCGCAACAAGTTGATTGTCGCGGTCGCGCTTGCAATCGTGACGCTTGGCTATTACTTCATGCGAACGCAGGGCTTCGGCCACGGCGAACACGCCGCGGGCCCGGGCATGCCCAGCGTCCTGTCCGTGCTGAACCACGCGGTGCTGGGTGAATTCGTTCCGTTCATGTCACTGCTGTTCGCGCTGTACGTCATCGCCGGCGGCATCTCGGTTCGGGGCGACCTGCCCGCCCATCCCGCCACCAACACCGCCTTCCTCGCCACCGGCGGTCTGCTCGCGAGTTTCATCGGTACCACCGGCGCGTCGATGCTGCTGATCCGCCCGCTGCTCATGACGAACTCGGAGCGCAAGCACGTCAAACACACCGTGATCTTCTTCATCTTCATCGTCAGCAATATCGGCGGCTGTCTGCTTCCGATCGGCGACCCGCCGCTCTTCCTGGGCTACCTGCGCGGCGTGCCGTTCATGTGGACCATGCACCTGTGGAAGGAATGGGCCTTCTGTCTCGCCGTGTTGCTCGTGGTGTATTACATCTGGGATGTGAAGGCCCACAAGCGCGAAACATTCGGCGATCTCCGCCGCGACGAAACACAGCGATTGCCGCTGACCGTTCGCGGCTGGATCAACGTCGCGTATCTGCTCGGCGTGGTCGCCGCGACCGGCCTGCTGGATCCGAGCAAGCCGGTGATCGGCACCGACTGGGTCCCGCCGCCCTACACCCGCGAAGGCGTTCAACTCGCGTTTGTGTTTCTGTCGCTCGCAACCACGCCCGCCGGCGTTCGCAAGTCGAACGAGTTCAACTATGGCGCGATTCTGGAAGTCGCGTGCCTCTTCATTGGCATCTTCATCTGTATGCAGGTGCCCATCGAGATCCTGAACGCCACCGGTGACAAACTCGGCATCGACACGCCCGCCAAGTTCTTCTGGGCCACCGGCTCGTTGTCCAGTTTCCTGGACAACGCACCCACTTACGTCGTCTTCTTCGAAACCGCCAACGCCATGACGCACGCCGCCGGGCCGGGGATCACCGAATTGATCGGCGGACACTTCATTCGTCAGGATCTGCTCGTGGCCATCAGCCTTGGCGCCGTCTTCATGGGGGCAAACACATACATCGGCAACGGCCCCAATTTCATGGTCAAATCGATCGCCGAGGGTGCGGGCGTCAAGATGCCATCCTTCTTTGGCTACATGCTTTACAGCGGAGCCATCCTGCTGCCGCTATTCGGGGTGGTGACCTGGCTCTTCCTGTAGCCAATTGCGTAAAAACCGCCCACCGGCTTACCCAGAGGCCGTTTTCCGGCAGCGAGCCGGTGCCGCCGTCGCGTCCCCGGTCCGTCCAAAAAATACAGGAAAGCAGATGCTGGCTTTTTACCGGGCGCTCCCCTAAGCTACGCCTCGGATGGTTTCGACGACCGAGCTTCATGGTCCGGTGACAGGTCTTACGGCTTTGCCTCCGACTGTTCTCTCTCGCCCACGCCACCTTTTCGATCCGGAATTTCGGGTCCTTTCAATTCGACCCTGAAAGTAAAACAGCGGGTCGTGGCCCACAGATTTGAGGAAAACGCATCATGGGCAGGAAGTTGTATGTCGGGAATCTCAGTTTTGACGTGAGCGACGCGGACCTTCAGCAGTTGTTCTCCGCGTATGGAAACGTCAGCAGCGCGCAGGTCATCATCGATCGCGACACCAATCGAAGCAAGGGCTTCGGCTTTGTCGAGATGGGAACCGACCAGGAAGCCGCGGCGGCCATCTCGGCCCTCGACGGTCAGGACCACAACGGTCGGGCGCTGAAGGTCAATGAAGCCAAGCCGAAGGAAAGCCGGCCCGGTGGTGGCGGCGGACGTGGCGGCTACGGCGGCGGCGGCGGACGCGGCGGCTACGGTGGCGGCGGCGGTGGACGCGGCGGCTACGGTGGCGGCGGCGGCCGTGGCTACTAAGCCCAACTGAGTAATCAATGTGCGACGCTCAGTCGCGCAAACGCAAAAAAGGAAGCCCACGGATTTCGATCCGTGGGCTTCTTGCATTCTTGACTGTCAAACCCGTCGATCAGGCCACCATCTCGCGGCCTTCTTCCTTGAAGCGCCGTCGCAGCCGTTCGATCACGTCCTTGTGGATCTGGCTGACGCGCGATTCCGACAAATCGAGCACCAGGCCGATCTCGGCCATCGTCAAACCCTCGGTGTAATACAGCACCAGCACGAGTCGTTCTTCGCGATTCAGTCCGCGGGTGAGGTACTCGGTCAGCATCTTGCGGCTGGCGCGCTGTTCGGGGTCGACCGCGCGGTAGTCGCGGATGTCCCAGCCGCCGGCCGAGCCGCGATGCGAATTGTCGTCGTCATTCTGTACGGCGGAGAGATGGACTTCGTGTCCGAGGCGGGAGAGCCGTGCGAGTTCCACGTAGCGCTCGTGGGTGATGCCCATCTTGGCGGCCAGTTCGGTGTCGGTCGGTGGCCGGCCGAGGGCGGAATCGAGGACTTCCTTGCTTCGCATCCGCTGCTTTTCAAAACTGCGGACGGTTCGCGATTGACCGTCGAGCGTGCGGAGCCAGTCCATCACCGCGCCGTGGATGCGTTGCTGGCAGAATGTCTCAAACTTGGCATTATGCGAGGGATCGTAGGCCTCGACGGCTTCAATGAGCCCGTCGTAGCCGGCCGAGCAGATTTCGTCGTAACTGATCTGAGCGGGCAGTTTCTGGGCAAGCCGGGCGGCCTGCATGTGGACGAGGGGTCGATAGTGCTCGACCAGGCGATTGCGAATCTCGACGGGATGACCGTTGAGGTACTGGCTCCACATGGCCTCGGCCGGTTTGCGCGCGGACTTCATGCTGAACACTCCGTTGTTCAAGGGGAATCGTCGCAAAAAGACAAGAGGCGACGTTCCGGCGACCTTCCGTGCTGGCCAGTATCGAGAGTCGATGGGGAGAGGGTAGGTTCGAGCGTAGAGTGCGGATGTCTCGTCTATGCACACGCTCTGCACCGCGACGCCATAGTCGGCGTGCGAAGCCGGCGCGTGCCAATCAAGCCAATACTTGGATGGATGAGGGCTTCGGCATCCTTGCCGATCCTGACAGACGAGAAAGTCCGACCTCCTTTGTCGCACCGTTCCGTAGCGGCGTTATAAGACTACTCCAAGCCCCCGCACAACGCAAATGGAAAATTGAAGAAATCGACATTTTTTTTTCGCCGGAACGATCCTTCGAATCGGTTGGTTCGTACACGATTCTATTTCGCAAGTAGTTGCCATTCATCGCGCAGAAATTGCGCGACGCCGCTGCCGCCGACCACATCAATCGGCGATGCCGATGGCACTCGCCGACGCGTAGTTTTCGGTGTGGGTGATGCTGATCTGAATGGTGGTGATGCCCATCTGCCGGGCGAGCCGTTCGCACTCGCCGAACAGCGTGACGCTCGGTCGCCCCGCGTCGTCGTTCAGGATTTCCATGTCCGTCCAGCTGATCGCGCCGCGCCATCCAGTTCCCAGCACCTTCAGGATGGCTTCCTTTGCAGCAAAACGTCCGGCGATGCGCGGCGTGGGATTGCGATGCCGCTCGCAGTAAGCGCGTTCGGCGGGCGTAAGAATGCGCGAGAGGAACTGGTCGGGGTGTTCGCGCCGGATCTTATCAATGCGGGCGCATTCAATCAGATCAATGCCGTGTCCGACAATCGTCATGCGGTCGCGCCCATCGTGGCCGGCGAATCGGCCGGCTCGATCGTGTAGAGCCACCAGCGCTGCTTCGGGTCCTCGCCCCGCTTGACCCTGCGAACGGCATACACCGTCAGCGTCTCGCCCGAGCGGGTCTTCACCTGCCAGAAGTGCTTGCGCAGATAGCGCTCGCCGCTGCCGTGGGAACAACCCTCGCTCTCCTTCCAACTCGACAGGATGGCGGCAATCTCAAAATGACGATCGCGCCATGTGAAGCCGGTTGGAAGCCCGGGCACGCCCGCGGCCATCGCCGCCGCGTCAAAAGACAGACGGTCGGGTTTGATCGCCTCGCTGACAAACTCAGAGTTGGACATGTGCATAGTCTAATCCGATCCAGACGATGTGGCAGCCTTTCAAGGGGGATTGAGGCGCAAGCGGTTGGGATGCCCGAACTTATCGGGAATTGCACATGAAATTCGATGAACCCGGTACATTTGGAGGTAGAATGACGGGCAGCAGGAGATCACCCAATCGTGGACGGGTCTGACTGCAAGTGCGGGGTTTTGAGGGGTCTAGAAATGGCGTTTCCAATCCGTGTGGCGCTGATCGTGTGCATATTCTCCGCGGGTCTGCGGGGCGACGATGTCAATTCAATGCGCGGCGCGCGTGTCAAACTCTTGACGCCGGCGACGATCGCCGTCGGCGGGCAATCGGAGCCCGGGGACTGGAAGCCCCTGACGCTTGCCTCGGATGTCTTGGCGGACCTGATCGCCGGCCGCATCGATCACGCGACGCTCGACTTCGGACCGGAGAATGTGCGGTCAATCGCGTTTTCGTCCGTCGAGACCTCGACCGGCTATTCGCGCGGCATGGGCCGTCTGATCCAACCCGCTGCGGGCACGTTCTCGTTCGTATGGGACGGAAACCTCTTCACCGCCGTGGTGCATGACCTCGCCTTGGGGACGATCGAAATCGTGACCGATGCCTCGGGCACGGTGAAGGCCCGGCGCGTCAATCCAACAGAGCAGACGTCTCCGCGATGCGCGACAAATGTCCGGTTTCCGGATGCGGCCGTTTCCCATGGTGGGGGGCCGAGCTGTCCCCACTCGATCTCAACGCTCAACGGCTACGGCGCGGACGACGGCTCCATGATTGACATCATGTTTGTCTACACCGCTGTAGCGCGCGATGCGGCGGGCGGCGTCAGCCAGATTGAATCGCGTATCGAACTGGCCATCACCGATGCGAATAATGCCTATCAAAACAGCGCTATTGCGCCGCGAATCCGGTCGGTCCACAAGGCCCTCATCGATTACACCGAGACCGGTATGGGAATCACACTGGACCTGCCACGCCTTACCACACCTGGTGACGGATTTCTGGACAGCGTGCATGCGGATCGGGACACCTTCGGAGCGGATTTGGTGAGTTTGTGGGTGGAGTGGCTGGATTTCGGCGGCGTGGCCTACAGCATGGCGGGCCTGCCCGCCGAGGATTATCACATCACCGGTTTTTCCGTGATGCGGCAGTCACAGTACCTCTTCCACATTCTGGCCCATGAGGTGGGACACAATTTCGGCTGCGACCACGATCGGGCCAACACCGGCGGCGGGGCGCTCTTCAACTATTCATTCGGTTATCGCGAACCGGGCAATCTCTGGCATGACATCATGGCCTACGACCCGGGCCAGGTCATTCCATATTTTTCCAATCCCGACTTGTTCTACAACGGCCCGCCCGGCAATCCCGGCCCGATTGGCGTGCCGCTGAATCAACCGCTGCCATGCCACAACGCGCTGACGCACAACAACACGGCATGGCATCTGGCGAACTATCGGCCGGCGACGCTGACCAGCACGCCGCCAAGCCGGCTGTACGTGAATGCTGCGGCCGCGCCGGGCGGCGACGGAGCGAGCTGGGCCACGGCGATCAAGGACCTGCAGACCGGCATTGGCAAGGCCGCGGCCGCGCGGGGTGCGATCACAGAAGTCTGGGTGGCGGCCGGCACTTACAAGCCCGATCAGGGGAGCAACGACCGGTTCCGGACATTCAAGCCGGTGCAGGGCGTAACGATCTACGGCGGCTTCGCGGGCACGGAAACGCTTCTCTCTCAGCGAAACATCACGACGAATGTCTGCACCCTGACGGGCGAAATCGGGGCGGCGGGCACGGCCGACAACTCTCTCCACGTGATTGATGTCACTGATCTGAATGCGACGGCGGTGCTCGACGGCTTCACGATCACAGCAGGCAATGCAAACGGGGCGTACCCCCACGACTCCGGCGGCGCCATGCGCAGCCAGTGCAACTCCGCGTCAATTCGAAACTGCACGTTCACCGCCAACAGCGCGACGTTTTCCGCCGGGGCATGCCTGAATTACAACGCCGGCAATACCACGTTCACCGACTGCACTTTCAGCAACAACACCGTCACGGGCGATTCGGCGGGCGCGGTGCGCAATGATCAATCCGCTCCAGTCTTTATGGGATGCACCTTCTCGAACAATTCGGCACCCTATGCCGGGGCCGTGGTCAACGTGAATTTCAGCGCACCGTCGTTCACCAATTGCAACTTCACGGGCAATACCGCGACCCACGCCGAGGGCGCCGCCGGCGCTGTGCGAAACGAAAACTCGGCCCCGACTTACACCGATTGCACCTTCAGCGCCAATGTCGCGTTTTACTCCGGCGCCATCGAAGACGTGAGTGTTAGCACGGCGACCTATACCAACTGCACATTCCAGAATCACACGGCCTCCGCGTGGCATGGCGTCTCGCTTGTTGCAGGGTCGAGTCCCACGTTTACCGGATGCACCTTTTCATCGAATTCGTGCGTGAGTGGCGGCGGGGCGATCGCCCTGTTCGACGGCGACGGAGCCAGCTTCCAGACCTGCCACTTCAACACCAACACCGCCGGGTTCGGCGGCGGGATCTACGCCGTCAACTCCGCATTGTCGATTATCAATTCGACCTTCACGAGCAATGCCGCAAGCACCGGGGGCGGGCTCTACCTCCTCGGCGACACAGCGACGGTCTCGGGCTGCACCTTTACGCAGAACCTGGCGAACGGCGGCGGCGCCGGCGGGGCCATCGCCATCACCGACTCGGCCGCGCCGCAGATCGCGAACTGCCAGTTCATCCAGAACGACGCCGACTACACCGGCGGCGCGATTCAGAACTGGGGCAGCGCGCCGGTCGTCACGGCCTGCACCTTCCGCGGCAACACGGCCGACTACGGCGGGGCGATCAACTGTGACGACCCCGGCGCGGCGGTCTTCAATCGCAGTCTTTTCGTGGGCAACAGCGCCGCCTTCTCCGGCGGGGCCATGCAGCACAGTTTCGGCGCGAGCAACCTCACCGTGAACTGCGTCTTCTCCGGCAACCAGTCGCCGCAGGGCGAGGGCGGGGCGATCCACGCCTATGACAACGCCACCCCCACGATCGTGAACTGCTCATTCAGCCGCAATTCGGCGGCCTTCAACGCCGGCGGCATCTACACCTGGCAGGCCGGGGCCATCGTGACCAACTGTCTGCTCTGGGAGAACAGCGGCCCATCCGGCATGGATCAGGCCGCCCAGATCGACGGCTTCAACAGCACGCTGACTGTCAACTACACCAGTCTGCAAGGAAACACCGGCTCGCTCGGCGGCACCGGCAACAACGGCTCGAACCCCCAGTTTGTCGACTTCGACGGCCCGGACAACACGGTGGGCACCCTCGACGACAACCTGGCCCTGTTGGGCACGTCGCCCGCCATCGACGCAGCCAGCAAGCCCGCCGTCCCCGCGGGCATCACGACCGACTTCGCCGGCAACCCGCGCTTCATCGACACCTGTGCAGTCGCCGACACCGGCCTCGGGATGCCGCCGCTGCCCGACCGCGGGGCCTACGAGTTCCTGCCCGGCGGCGTGATCCCCGGCGACACCAACGGCAGCGGCACGACGACCATCGCCGACGTCGCCAGTTTCATCGCGGTCCTGCTCGGCACGGACACGAACCCGGCCCACGTCGCCGCGGCCGACCTCAACTGCGACGCGCTGGCAAATGGCCGCGATGTCCGCGGGTTTGTGGGATTGCTGGTGGGGCCATGAGCGGAGCCATGAGCCATGAGCCATAAGCCGTAAGCCGTAAGCAGGCCGTTAGCCGTTAGCCATTAGCCGTTAGGCATGGGCCGCAGGGCTTTCGCTGTCAGTCGTCAGTCGAGGCCCCTTGTGGCACCGACTCTCAGTCGGTGTCCGTCGTTCGTATAGAATGTCAATATGCCTCGACCTTCCCGCACCCGCCGCATCCTCAAGTGGACCGGGGCCGTTCTGTGCTTGGCAATAATCGCGTCTTCCGTCCTTAGCCTTTCTTGGCCGATTTATGTCCGTACAGGGTCAGCGGTGGATGTTCATTACGTTGGACTGTTCATTCAGAGCGCAACGCTTACTCTCGTCTGGACACCAACAGCTTGGTCGAGGGCGACGAGTCAGCATTGGCAATTCGCATTCGAATCAAACATCCCCGGAGCGAAGATGTCGGAGATTTTTGGTATGCCAAGATACAAGTCTTGGAGGCCGCAAAGCGGAATCCTGATAGGGCCTCGCCACGCGGATGCGATTTCAATCCCCTTCTGGCTCCTCCTCCTCCTCACCGCCATCCCGACGGCGTGGCTGTGGCATCGCGACCGGCGGCGAATCCGGCCCGGCTGCTGCCAGCGCTGCGGCTACGATCTCACGGGCAATACGAGTGGCATTTGCTCTGAGTGCGGAGAACGCAGCCCGAATTCGGCAAGTACTGGTACGTATGAAGCGACTGAAGCTAAAGGCTAATGGCTTACGGCTTATGGCTTTTCCCGCGATCTGTCCTGAAAATACCCGCCGCTGTGCCTGTGCTACGCGGTTTTCGGCGTGAGCTGCACGTTGAATCCCAGAGAGTCGAGGCGTTTGATAATTCCATGGATAACCCTCTGCGGTTTGATTTGG
>Ga0268299_1000221_pt1 | contig 219292 bp, 193 predicted proteins | sample NOBtaG_FD_193484 | JGI IMG/M metagenome (GOLD analysis project Ga0268299, IMG submission 193484) | Activated sludge microbial communities from bioreactor in Nijmegen, Gelderland, Netherland - NOB reactor | ecosystem: Engineered > Bioreactor > Aerobic > Activated sludge | place: Netherlands... | reverse complement strand
CTCCACGCCATGCGACGCCTGAAGATTCGATACGAACGCCGCTCCGACATCCATGCCGCCTTCCTCACGCTCGGCTGCATTCTGATTTGTTACAGGGCACTTGTGAACTCATTGTGTTAGACGGTCTAATGTAGACCGACTTGAACTTCCGCCATATTGTCCGTCTTCCTCTCGCAGCGAATTTTAGTCTCCGTCATCCGCCGCCTGGCCGAGGGTGTCGAGGATCTGCCGGGCGGTGCGGTTCAGCATGGGGTGCACGAAGTCCGGGGCGATTTCCACGAAGGGCTCCATCACGAACCGCCGCTCGTGCATCAGCGTACCGTCGTGGAATCATTGTTGTCGTCGTAGAACGTCTTGGACTCGACGACGTGCCTGTCGGAATAGATGATGGAAATTGACGCGGGGACCACAGGTGACCGCCAGCTCTCAATCTTCGGTGGCTTTCCATAATAAACTTTTTTGTCAAATTCAAGTACTGCTTTTCCAAGTTGCTTCTCGACATCAGCCCGGCTCATACCAATCTTAACGGACTCAAACAACTGCTTGTCACTCATTGCGATTTGCCGCAAAGAGGTGCCCGCATGGTCGCGCGCCAGTTCCGCCTCGGCCGCGATGAAGCCGAATGCCGGCCACTCGTCGCCGCTGACCACCCGCTCAAACGCGGCCCGGGCCGCCGCCGTGTCGCCGGTGAACAGGTGCAGGCAGCCGATGCCGTAGCCGGTTGTTGCGTTATCCAAGGCGCTCGCTGGTGCGTGAATCCCTTCTCGCACCAGCGGTGCGACTGCGTCCGGGCTTCGGCCGTCGCGGAAAATCAACAAAAGTCTGTGATACGCCTGGTTCTCGATGATGTCCATGTCCGGCGTGATGGCGTCGAGCAGCCGCCGCGCCTCCGCATCACGACCCTGCCGCCGCGTGGCGAGATACGTCCAATATGTCGTCGCAACGCGATTGTCGTCGAATCCGCGCGACAGCCGGGCCGCCTCCTCGAATGCCGAAACGCAGCCGGCGTAGTCCCCGGTCAGATACCGCGACAGACCCAGGTGATACCAGACGTTGAACCCCAGCGTGGTCAGCGGGATGTTGCGTGCGTTCGGCAGACCGTCCTGCTCGACGATGTCGGCAAGGCAGCGCCCGGGGTCTGCGCGCATGCGATCGGCGCCAATGAGTTCGGCGGCACGCTCGAGGTCCGCCCGGGCATCCTCGAATCGGCGGACGCTCAAGTAACGGTGTCCGCGATGCCGCAGCAGGCCCGCATGATTCGGATGCACCCGCAGCCCCTCGGACAGCAATGCAATGGCCTCGTTCATCCTGCGCAGATAACCCAGCCGCCGGGCGACCCAGATGAGCCGATCGACGTCATTCGGATTCTCACGAAAGGCAGCCCAGGCTGCATCGAGGTTGGCGATGGATGCCGGCGGGGCCTCGCGTCCAAGCGGCTCCAGCCGCCGGCCCAGCAACGAAACCGGCACAGGCCGCGCGCGAGCCTCAACGAGCGGACCATAATCGTCGAGTGAAACCGTCGGCGGCGTGATGCCCGCGCAGCCGCAGACCACCAGCGGAGCGTACGCAGCAACGAGACAGGAAAGACGATTGGCGCGCTTCATTTCGTATCCGCCTCGCTGGCGAGGCAATCCGTTTCGCACCCATTCGGCGCGCCGGGACGGGAATACCCTCCCGAGGATTATTGGATTCTATCGGCAGCATCAACTGCGAAGAAACGGATTCCCATGGCGTGGGGTGCGAGATAGGAAATTCGCGCCAGCGAAACGAAGAACGTGACGAATAGGCCGTATGTCAATTTTGTTCCGCGTTCCGCGTTCCGACTTCCACGTTCGCTCGATCCCCGGTCAGCGCTCAATGCGAGCATACGCCCCACCCTCACCCCAGCCCTCTCCCTCAAAGAGCGAGCGACCCCCGCCCCTGCCCTAACCCATGCAGCCGCGATATGATGGCATTCTCGGAAACCCTTGTCCCGGAGCACGTTGCGCGTGAACCGAGCCTACTACGAACAGGAGCTGGAGTTCCTCCGGTCCAACGCCCCGGAATTCGCCAAGGACAATCCGCGCATCGCCCACATGCTGGCCAACCCGGGGTCTGATCCGGACGTCGAGCGGTTCATCGAGGGCGTCGCCTTTCTCTGCGGACAGGTCCGGGCCAAGCTCGATGACGAACTCCCCGAGCTGACCCACGGCATGATGGCCCTGCTCTGGCCGCACTACCTGCGGCCGATCCCGTCGCTTTCGATCATGGAGTTCATTCCAGACCTCGAGGCCATGCAGGGCCCGCTGCCCATTCCCAAGGGTTCGGAGTTCGCCGGCAAGGTCATCGAGGGCACGCGCTGCCGCTATCGCAACTGCTGGGACACGGTGGTTCGACCGCTGTCGCTTTCCGAGGTCAAGCTCGAAACCGCGGCGGCGAGGCCGCTCGAGTTGAAACTGCTCTTCCGCTGCCCGTCGAAGGCCAAACTGGAGGCGCTGGGACTCGACCGCCTGCGGCTGCACCTGACCACGCCGCGCAACCTGCGCTCGGCGTTCACCCTGTATCACCTGCTTACCGCGACGACATCCGTCGTCACCGTCTCAAACGGCTCGACGCAGCACGGCCGCCCCGAGATGCAGTTGCATCCCGATTGCGTCGTGCCGGGCGGCATGGATCGGGCCGAGGCCGTGCTGCCCTTCCCCGATCGCTCCTTCGCGGGCTATCGCCTGCTGCAGGAGTACTTCGCCCTCAAGGATCGCTTCCTGTTCGTCGACATCCTCGGCCTCGATCGCGCCATCGACAAGTTGAAACTGACCGACACCCTCGAAGTCTCGCTCATGTTCGACCGCCGGCCCGATGTGCTGCCGACGGTCAGCCGCGACGACATCCGCCTGCACTGCGTGCCGATCATCAATCTGTTCGAACTGTCGGCCGAGCCGATCCGCCTCATGCACGATCGCACCAAGTATCTCATCCAGCCGGCGCGGACCGGCGGCCTGGCCGATCGACGCCATGCCGAGGTCTATTCGGTCGACGAGGTGAGCGGCCTGGTTCGCGCAGAGGGGCTGGAATCCCGCCCCTACCGCCCCTTCTTCGATTTCAAGCACTCGGCCATGGGCGGGCCCGCCGACGCCACGTTCTTTCAGACAAGCATCGTGCCCAATGTCAAGAAGGGCGACCTGCGCTTCGGCACCGACACCTACATCTCATTCGTCGTCGGCGGCCAGGCGGACATTGTCCCGTCCGATGAGACGGTCTCCATCGAATTGACCTGCACGAATCGCAATCTGCCGACCCAGTTGCGCGCCGGCGACATCTGCGAACCGACCGACCACTCGCCCGCCGGGGTGAAGTTCCGCAACATCATCAACCCCACGGCCAACGTCGCCCCGCCGATCTCCAAGAGCCTGCACTGGAAACTCCTTTCGCACATGGCCCTGAATCACGTGTCGCTCTGCGATACGAATCACTTCCAGCGGCTGATACAGGTGTACGACTTCCACGCCGAGCACGACGCGCAGCGGGCGCAGGACACCCGTCGGCTGATCGAAGGCATCCGCTCGATCAAGTCGTACTTCGAGGAGCGGCTGATTCGCGGCGCGCCGGTGCGCGGCGTGCGCGTCGATGTCGAACTGGATGAAGAGTGCTTCGCCGGCGAGGGCGATGCCTATCTCTTCGCGACCATTCTCGAGCGATTCTTCGCGCTCTACGTCACCGTCAATGGATTCAGTCAGACCAACCTGAAGCTGGTCCGATCGGGCTGGGTCAAGCACTTCCCGCCGCGCTGGGGCGAGCAGATCACGCCGGGCATCACCAGGAGCGATCATGCACACGCGCGTTGAGCATGAGCCCCGCACCCCGCCCGGCGAGGCGGACTTGAAACGGGTGGCCGCCGAGGGCCATCGGTTCGATTTTTTTCAAATTGTCTGGTTGCTGCAGCGGTTCATGTCCGGCACCGAGCCCGTCGGCGGCGCCGGCCCGATCGCGAACGAGGCGATCCGCTTCCGTCCGCACCTGTCGATGGGGTTTCCATCCACCGATGTCCGCCGCGTCACGCCGTTGAAGGACGAAAGCGGCGAGATCAACCGCTTTCGCGTCGAGTCGACATTCCTCGGGCTTTATGGCGTCAGCACGCCGCTGCCGCTGCACCACGCCATTCGCGTGCTGCGCACCGTGCAGGCCCACAACCAGTCGGGCCAGCCATCGACGTCGCCCGAGCAGGCCGGCGACGCAATCGAGAACGATGTTTTTTTCCAATCATCGCCGCTTCGCGATCTGCTCGACCTGGTGCATCACCGGTTGCTTTCATTTTACTTCCGCGCCTGGCTCAAATACCGCCACTTCGCCGCATTCTCGTTGCCGCAGGCCGATCCGATTTCCGACTACCTCTCGTGGTTCATCGGCTGCCCGCCGCATTTCGACGACGCGACGCTCGGCGTTCCGCGCCTTCAACTGATTCGCTACGCCGGAACCCTCACGCAGCACCCGCGCTCGGCCGCCGCGCTCGAGGGCATGCTTCAGGACTTCTGGCCCGGCCTGCCCTTTCAGACCCGGCAGGCCGTCGGACGCTGGGTCGCACTGCCGCCGTCGAACCTCCACCGCATGGGCGCGGCCAACGCCACCCTCGGCGTCGACATCAGCGTCGGCGAGCAGGTCTACGATCTCAGCGGCGCATTCGACATCATCCTCGGGCCGGTCGACTGGAAGACCTACCAGGCGTTCCTGCCGGACGCCGGCGAGTTCAAACGCGTGCATGCATTGACCCGGCTCTTTTGTGTCGATAGGCTCGGTTTTTCGGTTGAAATCCAGTTGCTGCCCAAGCAAGTGCCGGAGATGACACTCGGCGGACCGGGGCCCGGCAGTCGCCTCGGATACACCAGTTGGGTTCGCACCGGCGAAATGGGCCCGGTCTCGGTTCGGTTTGAAGCCGAGCGGTAGCGGTTTGAGTGATTAGGGCATCTGCCACGAACCAACGTGTGCCACTGCTCTATGAGCAGTGCGAGCGTGAGTGGCGCACCTGGCGAATTCACTGCTCACAGAGCAGTGGCACACAATTGACGCGAAGCACCAGGAGTCTCAGTGCATGTCGAACACCACGGTCAATTCCGAAGACCTTCGCGGCCTCATCCGGCGTCTCGACGGTGAGGCGATTCAACTCTTCCAGGGCGCGACCAACACCTGCGGCTCGCGCTCGCACTACGAAGTCGCGCCCGAGCACCTGTTGCTCCGCATGATGGATGACACCAGCGGCGACGTCACCAAGATCCTGAGCGCATTCAAAATCGACCGCGCCCGCGTGCGCCGCGGCTTGCAGCAGGCGCTCGACGCCTTCCCGACCGGTCACACGGCCAAGCCCGTGGTCTCGGCGCGGATGATTCACCTGCTCTCGGCGGCAGCCGTGCTGTCCGAGGAACTGGGTATCGACCAGATCCGCCCGGGCCTGCTGCTGTATGCCGTCGCCCTGAATCCGCAGTTGACCAAACTCGCGGAACTGACCCCCGAGCTGGAACGAATCGACACCGATCAATTGCGCGATCACTTTCAGGAGATCGTGCAGATGGCGCCGCAATCGGCGGCGGCAGGATCGCCACAGGGCAAGGCCGGCGGCGCTCCGGTTGATGGCAACGTGCTGGAGCAGTTCTGCGTCGATCTGACCGCAAAGGCGGCCGAGGGCAAGATCGATCCGGTCTTCGGTCGCGATTCCGAAATCCGCCAGATGATCGACATCTTCGCGCGGCGGCGGAAGAACAACCCGATCCTGGTCGGCGAACCGGGCACCGGCAAGACCGCGATTGTCGAGGGGCTTGCCGTGCGCATCGCCGAGGGCGACGTGCCGCCGTCGATGCGCGGCGTGAAACTGCTCAGTCTCGACATGGGTCTGCTTCAGGCCGGCGCGGGCGTCAAGGGCGAGTTTGAGAATCGTCTCAAGAATGTCATCAATGCGATCAAATCGAGCGAGACGCCGATCATTACCTTCATCGATGAGGCCCATACGCTCATCGGCGCGGGCGGTCAGGCCGGCGGCGGCGATGCCTCGAACCTGCTCAAGCCCGCATTGGCTCGCGGCGAGCTGCGCACCGTCGCCGCCACCACGTGGGCCGAATACAAGAAGTACTTCGAGAAAGACGCCGCACTGGAGCGCCGCTTCCAACTCGTCCGCTGCGACGAGCCTTCTGTCGATACAACGATCGTGATACTTCGCGGCCTCAAGGAGGCCTACGAGAAGCACCACAAGGTCATCCTGCTCGACGAGGCCATCACAGAAGCCGCCCGGCTCGCCAATCGATACATCTCCGGCCGCTTTCTGCCGGACAAGGCGGTCGATCTGCTCGACACCGCCGCGGCCCGCGTCGGCGTCGGACTCAGCACCACGCCTGCCCGGCTCGAAGACATCGACCGCGAACTGAGCCACATCGAAACCGCCCTCACCGCGATTGCCCGTGACGGCTCAACCGGCATGGCGATCGATGATCTGGGGGTCAAGGTTCTCGAAGAGCGCAAGACGGCGCTGATGGCCGATCGCGAGAAACTCGACGCGCGCTGGAAACAGGAGTTGGAGGCGGTTCAGAAGGTACATGAACTGCGCAGCCAACTCCAGTCATTCCAAACGCCCGAGAAGCCGTCCAAGAAGGCCGCCGGCGGTGACGGTGAGGTCAAGGCGAATTCCGAGGAGAAACCAGAGGGCAAATCCAAGGCCAAGGCGGCCGAGCCTGCCAAGTCCGACGATCCCGCCCTGCGCAAGTCCATCGATGAGGCCATTAAGGCATTGCGCAAAATCCAAGGCGAAGACGCCTTGCTCCACCCGCACGTGGACGGCGCTGCGGTCGCCGCGGTGGTCTCGGATTGGACCGGCGTGCCGGTCGGCCGCATGGTGCAGGACGAAGTCTCCGCGATCCTCGAAATCGAAAAGCGTCTTTCAGGCCGCGTCGTCGGTCAGGACCACGCCTTGGCGGTCATCGCCGACAAACTGCGGGCCTCCAAAAGCGGCCTGGGCAACCCCGATCAGCCGATGGGCGTCTTCCTCTGCGTTGGCCCCAGCGGCGTCGGAAAGACCGAACTCGCCCTTGCCGTCTCTGACTTGCTCTTCGGCGGCGAGCGGACCATGTGCACCATCAACATGTCCGAATTCATGGAGAAGCACACGGTCAGCCAGCTCAAGGGCTCGCCACCAGGATATGTCGGCTATGGCGAAGGCGGAGTGCTGACCGAAGCGGTTCGTCAGCGCCCGTACTCGGTGGTGTTGCTCGATGAAGTCGAAAAGGCCCACCCCGACGTGATGAACCTTTTCTACCAGGTCTTCGACAAGGGCAATCTCGCCGACGGCGAGGGCCGGGTCATCAACTTCAAAAATACGGTCGTCTTTCTGACCTCCAACCTCGGCACCGACGTCATTCAGCAGATGTGCGAGTCCGGCCAGCCGGTCACCGTGGACGAACTCCGCGAGGGCATCTATCCGCACCTGCGCGAGCACTTCAAGCCGGCCCTCGTGGCCCGCATGACCGTGATCCCCTTCCGCACCCTCGGCGCCGACGTGCTCAAGGGCATCGCCAAACTCAAGCTCGGCAAACTCGGCAAGAGGCTGGCCGCGTCGCATCGGATCAGTCTGAACGTGGACGACGCCGCCTACGACGCCATTGTCAACCAGTGCACCCAGGTGGACCTCGGCGCCCGGCAGATTGACCACGTCATCGACAAGCAGATACTTCCCGAGTTGTCGCGATTGCTGCTGGAGCAGCTCGCGAACGAGAAAAAGGCGGATGCGGTGCAACTGGGCGTGAAAGACGACGGGGCCTTCAGTTACGCATTCTCGGGGGCGTGATGACGTCGATTGGTCGCCGAATGCGCATGATTCGGTGTGCTCAGGCGCCGTCATGCCCCGCGGGATCGAAGTCCTGCGACCGACTCGGTTGACCCTGCCCGCGTGTTTCCGCGACAATGGACGCGGCCAACGATTTCCACTTGTGGCACCGGCCCGTGGCCGGTCTTATCGCGGACGCTTTCAATGGAAATCCCATCCACTGGCCTGACCGCCGACACGCTTACCGCGCTGACCGAGTCCGCGGCGGCCCTCAATTCATCGCTCGATCTCGACGCCGTGCTGCAGACCATCGCCCGTTCGGCCTGCACCGTGACCCACGCCGAGGCGGCCAGCGTGCTGCTGATGAATGACCGCCGCTCGCAATTCGTCGTCGTAGCCGCGACCGGTCGGCGGCGCGACGCCCTGTTGGGCCGCGAGTTCGACAAAGGAATCGGCATTCCCGGCGAGGTCCTGAAGGTCGCGCAGACCATCAACCTGCCCGACGTGCGCAACACGAAGAAGTTCGACCGTGACATCGACGACATCGGCAACAGTCGCACCCTCTCGCTCATTGCCGCGCCGATGCTGCACCGCTCCGAGGTGATCGGCGTCATCGAAGTGGTCAACCGCTGGGATGGCCAGCCGTTCGACGACGTGGACGAGAAGGCCCTGCAACTCTTCGCAACCTTCGCCACCATCGCCGCACAAAACGCGAAGGCCTTTCAGAATCTCCGCCGCCAGTTCGACGCCGTGCGCGATGCCTCCGCCAAGCACCCGCCGATGATCGGGGAGTCTCCACAGATATCGTCCGTATTGGGACTTGCCCGGCGAGTTGCGCCGAGCAATATTACAGTACTAATCTCTGGCGAGAGTGGTACAGGAAAGGAGTTGGTTGCTCGGCTAATCCACTCAATGAGTCGGCGCCGAGAAGGTGCATTCATACCGGTCAATTGCGCAGCCCTTTCTGAGAGTCTGCTTGAAAGTGAACTGTTTGGCCACGAGAAGGGCGCATTTACTAGCGCGAGCTCGCAAAAGGCTGGATGGTTTGAAACCGCTTCAGGTGGCACTCTATTTCTTGATGAAATGGGTGAAATCAGTAAATCGACACAAGCAAAGCTACTGCGCGTAATTCAGGAGCGGGAATTTGTCAGGCTTGGCGGAACCAAACCAATCGCATGTGATGTTCGAATCGTCGCGGCGACAAATCGAGACCTGAAGGCAATGATGGCATTAGGGGAATTCCGCGAGGATCTTTACTATCGCCTGAGTGTGTTTCCAATTCACATGCCGGCACTTCGTGACCGTGAAGGCGATATTCCTCTTCTAGCCAAACACTTTATCAAGCATAATGCGAAAGTGATGGGCGTTCCGGAACCAATTCTGATTGAGGAGACACTAGCGGCGCTATCACGCTATAACTGGCCCGGCAACATTCGAGAAATGCAAAATGTCATCGAACGCGCCGTCCTCATGTGCGAAATTGGACGTTTAGAACTATCACATCTTCCTCCTGAATTGCGCGGTTACTCAATAATGAAGCCAATAATGTTGTCCGAAAACTCTACAATCGCAAACGCTGAAAGCGAAATAACTTCATTGGCTGAACACGAGCGAACCTTGATTGTTGCGGCGCTGAACCAGTGTGAGTGGAATCAATCCGAGGCGGCCCGCAGGCTCGGCATCACCCGCGATCTGCTCCGCCATCGCGTCAAGAAGCACAACATCAGCCGGCCCAGCGCCGGATAGCGGACAAAATCGACAGTCTGAGTGGAAGCTCACCTTCCGGCCAGCCAGGCGGCACGGCGCTCGGCGACATGTGCGAGCAGCCACGCCGATTGAAGCGGATCCGCGACGCGATAGGCGGCTTTCGTAGCGCCGGGCCCAATCTTGATGCCCACGTCGGAGATGCTCAGCGTGGCGAAGGCATCCTCGTCGGTGACGTCGTCGCCCAGAAACAGCACGGCCGTCGCCCCGAGTCGCTCGCGCAAGCGTTGCAACGCATCACCCTTGTTTGTCTTGGAGAGATTGAGTTCGACCACCCTCTTGCCGTGCCCGATGTGAATTCCCGGCCAACTCTTTAGATTGTCTTGAATGAGCCTCACCACGCTTGCGCCGGCATCCTCACTCGCATTGCGAAAATGAAACGCCAGCGACGCCGGCTTCACTTCGATGTGGCATCCAGCGTATCGCGCCGCCAGGCTGGACAGGAATTTCCTCGCGCCCGCCAGCCGCGCTGCGGCGTCCCCCGGAACATCGGTGGCGAAACCCGCTCCGAATTCGCTGCCGTGGCTGCCAACGAGATGCACGTCTGCAAGGTCGGGGATTCGTTGCGCCAAATCCGCCCGCGCCCGGCCCGAAATCACCGCCACGTGCGTATGCGACAGCGCCGCAAGCGCTCGCAGCGCGACGATCGCCTCCGGATGGGCCACCGCCGCCGCCGGGTCGGACACGATGGGCGCCAGCGTGCCGTCAAAATCTGTCGCCGCAATTAGCACCGGCGTCTTCGCGATCTTGTCGAGTTTCGCTTCGAGACCGTCGGCCACGCCCGCTCCCAATCGATCCGATATTGATTGCGACATCAGTCTCCCGCACCGACTGGCTCATTCCTCGGCGCGCCGGCCGGCGCGCTCACGGGGGCGATCGCCGGAACGCTCATCGACTTGCTCACCGGCAGCTTGTCCCCAACGCCGCAGGCCTCCAGGAACTGATCGGCCCACCAGAAGACATCCTGGCGCTCAGAAATCTTGCGAAGCCGGCGCATCGGCGCACGCCGCTTGGCAGTCGGCATCGACACTGCGTCATGAATGGCCGTCGCGACCTGATCGAGATCGTATGGATTGACGATGATCGCGTCCTTCTTCATCTGCACCGCGGTGCCGGCGAACTCGCTCAGGATCAGCACGCCGTCGCCCTCGACCTGGCAGGCGCAGTATTCCTTGGCCACGAGGTTCATTCCATCCTTGAGCGGCGTCAGCAGCGCGACATCGGCGACGCGGTAATAGGCCAGCAGGTCCTCCCAGGTCAGCGACCGAAAGACATAGTGAATGGGCACCCACGCGCCCTGCGTGAATTCGCCGTTGATCTGCGACACCAGGCGCTCGATATGGCCCTTCAATTCCTGATATTCCGACACGCCCTCGCGACTGGGAACGACGACCTGCAGAAGCGTGACGTTGCGCAACAATTCGGGGAATCGCTTCAGCGCAAGTCGCAGGGCCTGCAATCGCTCCGGAATGCCCTTGGTGTAGTCCAGGCGGTCCACGCCGAGAATGATCTGATGCTCCGGCATTTCGCTCCGGATTTCGAGCATTCGCTGCGTCACGGCCTCCCCGGCGGCGGCCTCTGCAAATTGACTGTAGTCAATTCCGATCGGGAACGCCCCCACCTTCGTGGCCCAACCGCCCCGCTCGCACTCGACGAGCCCCTGGGCCGCGCGAATTCGCGAGCGCGGCAGCAGCCTACGTACGCAATCGATGAAGTTCTGCTTGTCGTGCGGCGTCTGCAACCCGATCACGCCGTAGTGGCACAGGCTCTCAAGCACGTCCGCGCGCCACGGCAGTTTGCAGAAGATGTCCGGCGGTGGGAAGGGAATGTGCAGAAAGAAGCCGATCTTGTTCTGAATTCCGCGTCGCCGAAGTTCGCGGGCCAGGCCGATGAGGTGATAGTCCTGCACCCAGATGAAGTCGCCCGGCTCGACCGCCGACTCAACGGCATCGGCGAACTTGCGCGTGACGTTTTGATAGATGGTCCAATACTCGGGAACGAAATTACAGCGGGATTGCAGGTCGTGGAACAGCGGCCAGATGATTTCGTTGCAGAAGCCGTGGTAAAAGCCCTCCTCCTCCTCAAGCGAGAGCGGCACCGGCTTCAGGTCGAAGCCGCGCGTCCGGCCATATTGCGCCAGCATGGCATCGACGGCATCGGCGTCGGCATTGATGGCGCCGGGCCAGCCGATCCAGACGCCGCTGCGCCGTTGAAGCACGGGTTCCAGCGCCGACACCAGCCCGCCGGAGCTGGGCCTTGCAACCGGGCCATCAGGTGTGCAATCGACGACCACGGGAAGTCGATTGGAAACGACAATTGTCCTCATTATGGTCCTCTACGACCTAGAGCAAACCCCGAAAACGATGCATTTTGAGACACGAGACGGCACGCAGCCCGCCCCGTGTGCCCGGTATTGTAGTCGAATCGCATGAAACCCGCCAGTAGGCTTGTCCGACTGAATTTGCGCAACATCGCCATCGCAATTCACACGCGCATAAATTGACACCAGTCACCATCAATCGCAATTGAACGAGCGCCACGCGCGCTTTCATGTCAAGTCGAAACACGGGCTGGCATTGAGCAGCAATGGCCTCGCGGCCGGTCCCTCCAATCAATCACTCTGTATAAATGACTGTGAGTTCATCTCCGACACTGCAACTCCGCCCAAATCCGGGCCCCGCGGTGCTTGCATGCCCGGCGCTTCCGTAACGGCCCACTTGACACCCCCGCCACGCCCCGCTTCGATTCCGCCCGCCATGTTTGAATCATCCACCCGCCCACGCCTCCGCCGAAACCTGCGTTTCAGCATCGTCGACGGCGGGTGTTTCAGCAGCATGGTCGGCATCGGCGAGACCTATCTGTCCGCCTTCGTACTGGCCGTCGCCGGAAGCCAGGTCGCCTCGGGACTGGTAACGACGATCCCGCAACTCGCCGGTGCCCTGCTGCAGATGGTCACGCCGCGCGGCGTGGCCCTGCTGAATTCGCACCGCCGCTGGGTCATTTCCTGCGTCACGGTTCAGGCCCTCAGTTTCGTGCCCCTGGCCATCGCCGCGATCGTCGGCAACATCCCGACAGTTGTCATCTTCGCGCTCGCCGCGATCTACTGGGCCGGCGGCATGGCGGCCGGCAGCGCCTGGAACACCTGGATGGGCCGCGTCATCGCCCCGACCCTCCGCGCGAACTTCTTCGCCATCCGCACCCGCGTCATGCAGGCTTGCACATTGGCCGGCGTCCTCGCGGGCGGCCTGATCCTCGAAATCGGCGAGAAACACGGCCATCCAATCACCATTTACGCCGCTCTTTTCCTCGCAGCCTGCGTGATGCGCTTGATCTCATCGCGCATGCTGGTCGGCATGTCCGAGCCCAAGGTCTCCGAGGCGGCCCATCGCATCATGCCTCTTCGCGAGGTGATGTCACACTTCCTCTCAAAAGATGGCCGATTGCTTGTCTATATCCTCTGCGTTCAGTTCGGACAGCAGATCGCCGCCCCCTATTTCAACCCGTTCCTGCTGAAGGAGGCGGCGTTTGGCTACTGGGAATACACCCTGCTCCTGTCGGCAGCGTTCATCGGACGCAGCCTATCCTCACCCGCTTGGGGTCGATTCGCCCGCCGGCTGGGCACGCAGCGGCTTCTCGCCGTCGGCGGACTGGGAATCATTCCGCTCGCCGCGATGTGGATCGTGTCATCGTCATTTTGGTATCTACTCGCCTTGCAACTCGTCGCCGGCGCCTGTTGGGCGGCATTCGACCTGGCCACCATGCTCCTCTACCTGGAAACCATCGATGCCGACGAACGCACCAGCGTCCTCACCGGGATGAACTTGTTCAATGCGTTCGCCTATGTGAGCGGGTCCCTCTTGGGCGGCGGATTGCTGTGGGCCCTGGGCGGTGATCGGTCCGCCTACTTCGCTGTGTTCATCCTCTCCACGGCGATTCGCCTGGGCACCATACTGCTGCTCGTAAGGTTGCCGCGCTACCGCCTCGCGCCAGTGCCGATCGCCTCGGACCCCGTCGCGGTGCGACCCTCCGCCGGATCGATCAACCAGGCGGATCTTGCCAGTCTGCCGGACGTCATCGAGCCACCCAAGTAGAATGCACCCCCTGACGCCGGCGACAGTGTCATTTTGCTCGCCAATTTGCCCGATAAACGCTATAGTTTGAGACGGGTTTTGGTTAAGATAAAACGTTTCACCAAGCCACGGAAGCAAACGAACCCCAACGCAAGGCAACCGAATGTCACGAAATGCCCATCGTCTCGCAATCGTCGTCGGCGGCGGACCGGCGCCCGGCATCAACGGTGTCATCGGCGCCGCTTCCATCGAGGCCATCAACAACGGCCTGTCGGTCTTCGGCTTCTACGACGGCTTCAAATGGCTGACCACCGAGCGCTTCGTCCGCGAACGCCACATGACCGAATTGACCATCGGCAATGTCGCGCGAATTCACTTTGAGGGCGGGTCCATCCTTCGCACCGATCGGGCGAACCTCCTCGATGAGGCGACCATCGGCGAATCGTCGCACGTTCGGCCCGATCCAATCAAAACCGATCACGTGCTGCGGCAGTTCACCGAGTGCGGCATCACGCACCTGATCACCATCGGCGGCGACGACACCGCCCTCTCGGCCCGCTTCATCGCCGAAAAGAGCGCCGGGCGAATTCGCGTCGTCCATGTGCCCAAGACGATTGACAATGATCTTCCCCTGCCGGGCGATGTGCCGACATTTGGCTATAACACCGCCCGCGATCTCGGCGCGACGCTGGCCGCCAACCTCATGGAGGATTCCAAGACCACCAGCCGCTGGTACATCGTCGTCGCCATGGGCCGACACGCCGGATTCCTCGCCCTCGGCATCGGAAAGGCCGCCGGCACAACGGTGACGCTGATCCCGGAAGAGTTTCCCGAATCGACCACGATCTCGCGCATCACCGACGTGCTCGAGGGCAGCGTGCTCAAGCGCATCGCCATGGGCCGGCGCGACGGCGTCGCCGTGGTCGCCGAAGGTCTGGCCTACCGCCTCGGTGATGTGCAGGAACTCGAAAAACTGCTGGGCCGCGCCGTACCCGTTGACGCAGCCGGTCACCCGCGGCTCGCCGAGGTGCCACTGGCCCGCATGTTGGCCGACGAACTGACCCGGCGCTTCGCCGCGCGGAAGGAACCTCTCACGTTCGTTCCTCAGACAATCGGCTACATGCTTCGCTGTGCCCAACCTTCGCCCTTTGACATGGCCTATTGCCGCGACCTGGGTCACGGCGCCATTCGCCTGCTGCTCAGCGACATGAATCTCGACGGCGGCGTCATGGTCACCCTGCAGGACGGCAACCTCGAACCGGTCCGCTTCGACGCCATGGTCGACCCGGTCACCAATCGCACCCGCATCCGCACGGTCGACGTTCGCTCCGACAGCTACCGCGTCGCCCGGGCCTACATGATTCGCCTGGAAAAGCACGACCTGGCCGACCCGGTCATGCTGGCCAAACTCGCCCGCGCCGCAAAGGTGCCCGACGCCGAGTTTGCCGAGCGATATCGACAGGCCGCAACACGAATCTACGAAATGCACGAGGCCGACGCATTTGCCAAAGCCGCTCAGCCATTAACAGCCACGGCCCCCGCGCCGGTGTCGTAGTTGCAACAAAAACTTCAAACTGATCTGCCCCAAGGGCTACAATAGATCCACGGGATCAAGTAGCCATCTCCGCCCTGGTGAAAGCTATGACCAGGTCATTCCAGATTCTTGTCGCGATTCTAGCTGGGCTCGTAAACCCGGCATGGTGCCCCGCCGGGCCTCCCGCTGATCCCGCGCCGACCCGACTGATCGCCACCGCCGGTGACGTCAACGGCGACGGATACAGCGATGTCATCGTCGGCGTGCCGCTCGACTCAAACGGCCAGACCCAGGAGGGCCGGGTGTTCGTGTACCACGGCTCGCCGACCGGCCTGTCGTCGACGCCCGCCTGGACCGCCGAGGGCAACCAGGCCGGCGCGGAGTTCGGCTCCGCCGTCGCCACCGCCGGCGACATCAACGGCGACGGATACAGCGACGTCATCATCGGGGCTTGGAAGTACGACGACGGTGAAATAGACGAGGGTCGCGCGTACGTGTACTTCGGATCGTCAACTGGCCTGACTCCGGTCCCGATCTGGACCTTCAACGGCGATCAACCCGGCGCGAAATTGGGTGGATCGGTCGCTCCCGCCGGCGACGTCAACGGCGACGGGTTCGGCGATCTCATCATCGGCGCCGGCCGATACTCGACAGGGCTTGCCAACAGCGGCCGCGCATTCGCCTTTCACGGATCTCCGGAGGGCTTGAGCACCGTGCCGGCCTGGACAGCCGACGGCGATCAGGCCTCGGCGGAATTCGGCGGCTGCGTCGCCACGGCCGGCGATGTCAATGGCGACGGCTTCGCCGATGTGATCGTGGGCGCCGCACACCATTCCAACGGTGAAACGGGCGAGGGCCGCGCGTTCGTATTCCACGGCTCGCCGACAGGTGTCTCAAATACGCCCGCATGGACTGCCGAAGGAAATCAAGAAGACGCTCGATTCGCAAGGTCCGTCTCCACCGCTGGTGATGTCAACGGCGATGGCTACAGCGACGTGATCATCGGCTCGCCTCTCTTCGACGACGATCAATTGGACGAGGGCCGCGCCTTCGTCTTCCTTGGATCGGCCTCGGGCCTGGCGGCAAGTCCCGCATGGACCACCGACGGCAATCAGCCGGGCGCTGAACTCGGCGGCGCGCTCGCCCTCGCCGCTGATCGCAACGGCGACGGCTACTGCGACGTGATCATCGGTGCCGCGAGTTTCGACACCCCCATGCAGGACGCAGGCCGCGTCTTCGTCTATCACGGATCACACAACGGGCTTCCATCGATTGCGACCGAGACCTTCGACGGCAATCAGGCCGACGCACAACTGGGCAGCGTCGTCGCACCTGCGGGCGACGTGAACGGCGACGGCTTCGCCGATGTGATCGCCGCTGCTTCAACGGTCGAGAGTCCTGTGCCGGGCGAGATCGCCGGACTGATCCACCACGGCAGCGCCGCCGGACTTGCACCCGTAGCGGATTGGAAGCATGAAATCGATCAAGCCGAGGCCTGGTACGGCTGGTCCATCGCCTCCGCCGGCGACGTGAACGGCGACGGCTACGGCGACATCATCGTCGGGGCCATCAATTACGACGGCGGCGAGACCAACGAGGGCACGGCCTTCGTCTTCCACGGTTCGGCCAATGGAATCTCACTGGTCCCAGACTGGTCGGCCGAGGGCAATCAGGCCTTCGCCGAATTCGGATATGCCGTCGGCACCGCCGGCGATGTGAATGGCGACGGCTACGATGACGTGCTGGTCGGCTCACCGCAATACGGCAACGGCGAAGCGGCCGAAGGTCGCGCGTGGCTGTACCTCGGCTCGCCGACCGGTCTCAGCCCCACGCCGGCATGGACCGCCGAGACCAATCAAATCAACGCCCGGTTGGGTCGGATGGTCGGCACGGCCGGAGACGTGAATGCCGACGGCTACGCCGATGTCATCATCGGCGCCTACTCGTATACCGACGCAGAAATCGACGAAGGAATCGCGCTCGTCTTCCACGGCTCGCCGACCGGTCTGGGCCCGAACGGCACGCCGCAGAACGCCGACTGGATCACCCGCGGCAACCAGCCCACGGCCTGGTATGGCCGAAACGGCGGCACGGCCGGCGATGTCAACGGCGATGGCTTCAGCGACGTCATCGTCACCGCCTACCGTTATTCGAACGGCCAATCGCTCGAAGGCGCGGCATTTGTCTATCACGGTTCGCCCACCGGCCTGAGCCGGACGCCCAACTGGACGGCCGAATCGAATCAAGTCAACGCGGCATTTGGCTTCTCCGCCGGAACAGCCGGCGACGTCAACGGCGACGGCTACAGCGATGTCATTGTCGGCGCGGTGAATTTCTTCGGCGGACAATTCTGGGAGGGCGCTGCATTTGTGTATGCCGGATCGGCGAACGGTTTGGCAAGTTCGCCACTGTGGATGACCGAAGGCAATCAAGTCGAAGCCCGGCTCGGATGGTCGACGGGAGGCGCGGGTGATATCAACGGCGACGGTCACGGTGACATTCTCGTGACATCGTCACTCTACGATGACGATCAGATCAACGAAGGCCGAGTGTTTGTCTATTACGGTTCACCGACAGGCCCGTCGGCCGCGCCCGCGTGGTTCGCGGACGGCAATCAGGCCGGCTCCCAATTCGGATACGCCGCTTCGACGGCCGGCGACATCAACGGCGACGGATTCGCCGATCTCGCCGTCGGCGCCTATGCCTTCGACAACGGGCAGACCAATGAGGGACGAGCGTTTGTCTATTTCGGCAATGGCGGCCCGGGCCGCGGCATCGTCCCTCAACAGCGACGCACCGGCAGCAGCACGCCGATCGCCCATCTCGGTCGATCAGACAGCACCAGCGCGATGTCACTGGCCGCGATCGGTCGAACGCCCTTCGGTCGCGGGCGCGTGAAGCTCGAATGGGAGGTCAAACCGCTCGGCGTGCCGCTGAACGCAACCAATGTGCAGCGGTCCGCCTTCAACCACGACACGGGGATCAACGACGTCACCGTGAACGCTACACAGTCGGGCCTCGCCTGCGGCACGCCCTATCACTGGATGCTTCGCCTGCGTTACGAACCCACGTCCCTGCCGTTCGCGCCGCACAGCCATTGGGTCACCATGCTGGCCCGAAGTCGACAGACCGCCGGCGTTCGAACGCAAGCCGTCACCGGTGACATGAATTGCGATTGCAACGTGACGCTGGCCGACCTGCCCGCCATGGTGACAGCCCTGCTGGACGCCGATGCATACGCCGCCGCATACCCCCTCTGCGGGCCGGGAGCCGACATGCAACCCGATGGCCGCCTCAATGGAGCGGATATCTCGGCATTCGTGGCCCTTCTGCTCGACAATTAGACAATTTGAACCGACTCTCCGCCCGCTTGCCGTGATGAGCCTCCCCACCTAGGCTACTCCGCATGACCCCCACCGCCCGCGTTACCCTGGCCACCCTGCTCGCTCGCAAGAAGGCCCGTCAACCCATCTCGATGCTGACGGCCTACGACTACCCCTCCGCCCAGATCGAGGACGCCGCGGGCGTCGACTGCATCCTCGTCGGCGACTCAGCGGCGCAGGTCATCCTCGGCCACGACTCCACGCTGCCGATCTCGCTCGATTTTCTCGTGACCATCGCCGCCGCGGTTCGGCGTGGCGCCCCCCGCTGCTTTCTCGTCGGCGACATGCCCTTCCTGTCGTATCAAGTCAACGTCGAAGAAGGCGTGCGGAACGCCGGCCGCTTCCTCGTTGAGGCCGGATGCGACTGCGTGAAAATTGAAGGCGATCGTCGATTTGTACGAACGGTCGAGGCCATGTCCGCGGCGTCGATTCCGGTCATGGTGCACCTGGGCTTGCGACCGCAATCGGTCAGGCAACTCGGCGGCTACCGCGCACAGGCGCGCGACGCCGCGAGCGCCCTGCGGATGATCGAGGATGCCAAAATGCTGGAAAGCGCGGGCGCATCGGCCATCCTGCTGGAGGCCGTGCCGCCGGAACCCGCCAGGATCATCGCTGAATCCACCCAACTGCCCGTCATCGGCTGCGGCGCGGGCCCGCACTGCGACGGACACGTCGTGGTGCTTCACGACATGCTCGGCCTGACGGCCGGTACCACTGCGAAATTCGTCAAGCGTTACGCCGACAGTCGCACCGGCTTCGCCCAGGCCATCGCGGCCTACGTCGCCGATATCGGGTCACGCGCCTATCCCGCGGCGGAGCACTGCTACGAAATGGCCGCCGGCGAGGCCGAAAAACTCCGCGCGGCTCCGAACAAGTCGTAAGCGCCGGCGCATGAAAAAACCCAGGCAATTCCTCGCCTGGGTCGTTGTGAAAATTCTCGATAATACGAACGAACTTGCCGCCTTAACCCGCGAGCAACTCAATCCCGCGATCGCCCAATGCCGCCTTCATCTTGCGAAGGGCTCGCTGCTCGAGCTGTCGGGCCCGTTCCTTGCTGATGCCCAGTTCGCGACCGATGTCTTCGAGCGTGCGGCCTGAATCGCGTCCGGACAAGCCGAAGTGCAACTCGACCACGCTGCGCTCGCGCTCATCGAGCGAACCGAGCACGGCGGCCACGGTCGACTTCCGCTGATCCTGCGCAGCCTCGACGTCGCTGGTGTCGTCGCGGTAGTCGCGGGTGACCGAGAGCATCTCGTCGCAACCGGTCTGGTAGCGGTCGGTGTGCTGATACTCTTCGGGCAGCGAGCGGGCGTAGTGCCGCGTCACGGCCCAGGAAGCGTAGGTGCTGAATCGGAAGCCGCGGGCGTAGTCAAACTTGTCCACGGCCCGCATGAGGGCGACGTTGCCGTCGCTGATGAGTTCGAAGAGATCCTGCGAGCGGCCGCTGCGAAGATGTCGCTTGGCAATGCTGACCACGAGCCGCAGGTTGGCCTGAATGATCCGGCCCTGAATCTCGCCTGCCGCCTCCAGCAATCGATCCATCTCGCTCATGGCGTCGATCGAGGGTTGATCGACCTTCTCGGCGATGCGGCGGCGAACCAGTTCGGCACAGTGCCGCAGGTAGTTCATCGCCCGGAAGAGATTCGCCTCCTCGGTCCGGCCCAGCAGCGGCGTGCGATACAACTCGCGCAGATACGCCGGCACGGAGGACGGTATTCGCGAAAGCAGCTCGCCGGACGCTTCAGATGCGGCCTCATCGGACGCATCCGGGGCCGCGGACAGGATCGCAGCCTCGGCACCGGTCGAATCAAATTCTTCGTTGTAGATGTAGGCGACCGGTGTCTCGGCCAGGGACTTCGCCCGGGCGTGCACCAGGATGCGCCGAACGTCGGCCTCGCGTCGGCCGAAGCGCTCGACCAATGCGCCGACCGACTCGCCCGCGGCATGGGCCTCGACGATGGCTTCTTCGGCATTGACCACGCGGGTCTGGCCCGACTCGTCAAACAATGCCTGATCGGGATTCTCGTCGTCGTAGCGTCGCAGTGTGTAGCGAATTGTCTCAATCGCCCGACCGGTCTCTTCGGCCACCCGCAAAGTCACCGCGTGCAGCGACAGGCCCTCTGTCCGCACCAGTTCGCGGGCGCGGCTGATCATGCGTTCCTTCTCGTCGGTCCGCATGAGTTGGAAGGCCCCGCCGCGTCGCACGAGGTCGCGATTCCTCGCGACGAATTGCTGTACATTCGCGTCGGCAAAGGCAAACCGCGGCTTGCCGTCGGGGAATACAAACCAGGCGCCGATCAAACCGCGAACGCGCCAGCGCGAGATCGTCTTTTTCGACACGTTGAACCGCGCGGCCAAGCCATCGGCATCGGCCAGGCGGCTGCCGGCGCACTCGCGCGACATCGGCGCCGTGGCCGTCAATTCGTCTACAAGGGTGATCAAGTCGGCGATGATCGCCGCGCCCGAAAGCAGCACATCCTGCGAGTTGCGCGACCGGTAGCCCGTCAGCGTGAAACAGACAAATGAATAGGGATAGTCCTTGCCGGGGTCGATAAGGCTGATCGCGCGGGCCGCACCCTGCATCTGCCGCACGCGATGTCGCAAGGGCGACATGTGCAGTTCATGCGCGAGTTGGCTCAATTCCGGGCAACGATATTCCTTCATCGCGTCTCCCTGGCGGCCTTCGGTGCGCGAGGTGTAGCACCTCTGGGACGGCGTGTCGGCAAGTCGTGCGCGCTGTGGGGGCGCGGCACTCCTTCGATACTGTGATGTTATCGCCCGGACGGCCCGGAAGTCAATATCCCAGCATGGTTTGCGCCGCTCTGGACAAGTTCGGGAAACGGGGCAATCATACCCGTTTGACCCTGCAACTCCTGTCAGGGTAGGGATTTCCGGCGGAAAGGAGCCACTTCATGGCTCAAATAGAGGCATTTCGGGCGATTCGATACACCCAGCCCGACCTGAGCGAAGTCGTGGCCCCGCCGTATGACATCCTGTCAGAGGCCGATAAAAAGGCTCTTCTCAATAAAAATGATCAGAACATCGTTGCCATCGACCTGCCGCATGTGCCCCCCAAGACCGCCGGACCGGACTCTGCCTACCAGAAGGCCGCCGGCGAACTCGTCAGTTGGCTCGACACCCGACACCTCGCCAAAGACGACGAACCCGCCCTCTACGTCTATCACCAGACCTACAGCCTGGAGGGCAAAACGCTCACGCGCAAGAAGTTCTTTGCCCGATTGCGTCTCGAGGCATTCGGCACCGGCAAAGTCTATCCGCATGAACAGACCTTCGGCGGACCCAAAGAAGACCGCCTGAAACTGACCCAGGCGACGCGCTGCAACCTCAGCCCCATCTTTGGGCTTTATCCCGATCCAAAAAATGAAGTCGCCGCCATGCTCGATCAAGCCATCGGCCGACAGGAGCCCGATGCCCAGGCCACCATGGACGGCGTGCAGAACCGGCTCTGGGTCATCACCGACCCCGGCGTCATCGACGCCGTGAAGGCCAAACTCAAACCCCTGCCGATCTACATCGCCGACGGGCACCACCGCTACGGCACGGCGCTGACCTATCGGCAACTGCATGTCGACGAGTACGGCGAGCCGCAGGCCGACGACCCGGTGAACTTCGTTCTCGCCGTGCTGTGCGGGATGGAAGACCCCGGCGCGACCATCCAGCCCTATTTTCGTACGCTTGTCGATTTACCCAAAGCCACCAGCGCCTCGGTCAAGCAGGCCCTCGGCGACAAAATCAAATGGTCCCCGGTCCCGCGGCCGCGCACCGATCGCGAACTGTCCGAGCAACTCGCCCAGGGCGGCACCGGCGCGTTCGCCCTTTTCTTCGCCGCCGAGGATGTCTGCGCGGTCATCGCCCCCAAGGATGCCGATATGCTGGCCGCCTTCGAGCCGAAGCGCAAGCCCGCCTGGCGACGGCTGGCCTACTCGATCTTCCACCGCTACTTCATCGACGAAGTGGTCACGCCGAAATTCGCCGGCGGCAAGCCGCCGACAATTCATTACCACAAGAGTCTCAAAGAGTGCGTGGCCGATGCGATGGAAAACGCCGGCATCGCCTGCCTCATGCCCGCGACCACCATGACGGAACTCAGCGAAGTCTGCGCCGCCGGCGAACTGATGCCGCAGAAATCGACCTACTTCTTCCCGAAGCTGGCAACGGGCATGGTGATCAACCCGCTGTATGAGTTGTGATGCGGCGTTGCATTTTCTTCAATACCGCCGCATGAAGATGTCCAGCAGCGTATTCGTATCGCCCCCGCCATCGTGACGCAGAAACGCACAGAACAAGAGCGCTCCCATCGCCGGCAAATTCAAGATCAATAGCACCATGGGGTGATACCAGTCCGGCCCTGACAATCGGCCGTCCGTGGTGGCGTATCCAACGATGCTCACGACAAGGTGGTGCGATAAGAGCACGAGAACTGCCGCCGCGAGGGCCATCGCCGTGACCGATGGTCCGACAAACGACGCCTTCGATTGCGCAATGCCGAACATCATCCAGCCGATCAAAAAGGCCAGCGCCGCCCGGATGGCCCAATGAAATAATACGTGCGGGACATACGCCGCCACCGGCCAGGACAGCCCGATCGCGACAGCCGTCGCAACCAGCAGCCAGCATCCCGCACTCAGCAGACCCCGAGCCGGCGTCCAGCCGCACGGCTCGACGACAAGCGCAGGCTTGATTTCGTCTCGCTCAATCATCAGATACCGCCCGATCCGGGCAAGCACTGCCAAAGGGGGGAATCGAACCCCCACTCCCTTGCGGGAACCGGATTTTGAATCCGGCGCGTCTGCCAATTCCGCCACTTTGGCCCGGACCGCGTGTGTCCGCTTCGCATATTAGCGTGACCATTTCGTGCGGCCAAGTCCTCGGCCGGCGACCCCTCCCGCGCGTTTGACCGCGTTACAACGAGGCTTCGCGTCTGCCCTTAGAATCCCCCACATGACCGTCACTGTGCGATTCTGCGGACCGGCCGTCGACCTTGCGGGCACGACCGGCGCCACGTTTGCCCTCGAAGCCGGCGATTCGCTCGGCCAACTCGCCGGCGTTCTCGCCGAGCGATACCCCAGACTCGGCGCGGCCCTGGGCATCCGCCTCGCGGTCAATCAGCGTTTTGTCGCATTGAGCCAGACCCTCGCCGACGGCGACGAGGTGGCGGTCATCCCGCCGGTGTCGGGAGGGTAAACGCCATGGACCGGGTGACGCTGACGCACGATCCGATCGACGCCGACGGACTGGTCCGCACTGTCGCGACCCAGGCCGGTGGCGCGGTCGCCCTGTTTCTCGGCACGGTGCGGGCCGAGACCGCCGACGGCAAGACACTCATCGCGCTGGACTATTCCGCCTACGACGCCATGGCCCTCTCGCAAATGAAGACACTCCGCGAAAAAGCCGTCGCCGAACTCGACATCCTCGACGCCGTCATCGTCCACCGTCTCGGACGCATTCCGCTCGGCGAGGCGTCGATCGCCGTCGTCGTCGCATCGGCCCACCGGGCTCAGGCGTTCGACGCCTGCCGCTGGATCGTCGATCAAATCAAACTGGATGTGCCGATCTGGAAAAAAGACATCTGGTCGGACGGCACGACCGAATGGGTGGATCCGCTGAAATGAGCAAGTTCCTGCATGCACTCGGCACGCTGTCGGCGGGCGTGTGGCTTGGCGCGATGGTCCTCATCGCCGTCGTCGCACAAACGACGTTTGAGACCACGCGCACCCTCGGCGTCGCAAGCCCGGAAGCGCTGGCCGGCAAGATCATGGCCGCGAACTTCACACGCTACGACAAAGTGCAGGGCATCTGCGCCGCAGTGCTGCTGGTGACGCAACTGATCGCCCCAATCATGCGGCTGCGCTTCAGCGCGCGCGATCGTATTCGAATCGGATTCATCCTCGGTGCGTGCATCCTGTTCGCCTATTCGGCGCTCGTCCTGACGCCGCAGATCAAACAACTTCAGGGCCCCATCGATTCTTCCGGCGCCGAAGACGGCATCCGCGCGGTCTTCGACCAATTCCACAAATCGGCGGTGCTGCTGTCGAAGGTCAACCTGATTCTGCTGGCGGTGATCGTTCTGGAAATGGCGTGGCCGCGCGACGATGCCCGTTCGGCGCCGCCGCTCGTCCGCGACACGCTCTAGTCCCGAAGTTCCAGCCCATCCGCATCGCGCATCGAGCCGGTCAGGCAGAGAATGCCTTCGATCAATCCCCAGATGCCGGTGAGGAATCCGCCGTAGCCGCACGTCAGCAACGTGAGGCAGAGTTGCACGGCGCCCCAGCCGGTGTAGCCGAGGTAGAAACGGTGAACGCCAAGGCTGCCTAGAAAAATGCCGAGCAGCCCCGCCGCGAGTTTGCTCTTGCGCGAAAGCCCGTAACCCGGGCCGTAGGGAAGCGGAAGTCCGTTCGGCATGGCCGTGGGAATTGGCGGCAGTGAGCCGGCCGGCGATTGCCGCTTGTCGTTGAACCCGGCAGATGTCTGCGTTTCGTCCGCACCCCGCTCAACCGAGACGGCATGAGTCGCGACGGGCGAGGCCGGCATGCGGCGAAGCGCGGCCGCCAGGGCCGGAAGTGAATCCGCCGAGATCGGGCGATCGGTCCCGCGCTCGATGAGCACGGTCCCCGCCACGATGCGGCCCTCCATCACCCAAGCCACCAGCGTATCAACATCAGCCGGACCGTACTTCTGTCCGTCAATCCCCTGCACGAAGTAGTACACGTCACCCATTCTCCACGGGAGCCGTCCTGGACGAAAGTGCACAAGTAAAGGAGCGCCACGACGCCTTGAGCGACCGCGATCGCAATTCCGATCAACCCGGGCGCAGCTCCGCCGCCGTGTCGCATAACAACAAGCGGTGGCCGCTTAGTCCCCGATCGGCTCCAACGGCTCCATGTCCGTATTCTCGAACGACCCCGAAGTATTTCCGCCTGCCGGGGCTTTTTCAACCGCCGGGCGGCCACCGCGTGCGTCGTTCATCTCTATGGTCATCGTGGAGTCGCCGCCGCCCTTTCGCGACGCGGGCCCGGAGGCGGTGGAACCGTCCGGTCCGGTGCTGAAAGTCGGGGTCGGCGAAGAAAATGAAATCGTGCCGGCCGGATCATCCGCGCCGATGGTGCTCTTATCGATCGGCGTCTCGGCTGTCTCTTCACCGCTGCCGGTGCCGAGCGATGTAACGCTCTCGGCGACGTAAAACGTCATCCGGGCCGCATTGCTGTAGTCTTTGCCCGAGGCCTTGATGCCGACGATCTGCCCGATCCACTGATCGACGTTCGGCGACACGCTCGGCGGAATGTCCACATACGCAAGCGTTGCCCCACCTTTGGGGTTGACCAGCCGGTAGCGATGCCGATCCGGTCCGAACGCCATGCTTTTCCGCAGTTCGCCCACAACGTCGTAGCTGACAGGCGCCGAATAGCTGGCAACGCGCCGGCCAATGGCGATGCGCTCCTCGTCGGAACGGCGCCGAAAGGCCTCCAACTCCTTCGCCTCGGACGCAAGGGCCATGCGCGAGTTCTGCAGGCTGATGCGATCGTTTAGCTGTCGAATTCTGATCTTGGCGATTTCCTGCGCGACCGGCTCCTCGGTCTGCTGCGAGATCGGCCCGAATCGATCGCGCAATGATGCGAGCTTTTGATCGCGAATCGGCTTGCGCAGTTCGCTCTGCATCTCTGCCTCGAGCATCTGGATGGCCGCGTCGTAGCGACCTGAGCCGGCCGGGGCGGTAATCACGACAGTCGTCACATTTCGGCCATTGATGGTCGTGGCGTTGGACGGCGGCGACTTCGCGTAAGGCGAATTGTCCACGGCCGGCGTCGACCGCGAAACGGACGCCGCCTTTGAATTGTCGTAAGTGACCGACGCAGACATCGGGTTTTCACTTGCCCCGCCCGACAAACTGGAGGATGCATTGGCTCGCGGCGGCGTACCGTCCGACGATGCAAACTGCGACTCGATCCAGCCGGTCGTGTTGTCCCCTGTCACCGGCGCAATCGGCTTGTGGGCCATTTCAGCCGTGACCACCGGCTCGGAATGCGTCGCGGTCGTACGATTGGCATTTCCATCAACCGGGATTGCCGGCTTTGAAACGCCGCTGCCGGATGCATCTTCAAATGGCGACGCGATGGCGACATCGGTCTTGATGGAACGGGGCTCGGCATCGCTCGTGGACGCCGGAATGGGCGAGATCTTGCTCGTATCCACCGCCGCCGGTCGATTCTCCGGCTTCTTGGCGACCGCGACCGCGGCCGGCTCGGGCGCAATCGCAGAGGAAACCGGTCCGCCCTCGGACATGTACTTCTCAAGGAGTCCGCTGCGCGTGCGCTCCGGCACCGGCGCGACATACTGCGCGCTGATGAACAGGCTCGCCCCCTTCGGCGGAACCACTTTCAAGAACCCATCGGCTTCACCGATGATCGTGACGGTCGCACCCTTGGTGAGCAGCGTTTGCGTACTCGTCTTGCGCCGTTCCAGCTCACTGCCGGCCCGGACGTAAACATTCTCCTGAGTCACGGTGCCCTTCGTGCCGTCCTCGGACTTCTGCACCAGCGTCGCGTCGATGTAACTGAAGCTCCCGATCGGCGGAATAATCTCGTACCAGCCGAACTTCTCGCCAATTACGAGCAGCCGCGTGCCCGGCCCCACCTTGGTCGTCGGGTAGTAGTTGCTGCCGGCGCCGCTGCGAATATAGACGCTCGACCCGGTCACCTCGCCCTCCCAGGGGAAGTTACGGTTCACCGGTCCGGTCTGGGCGAGGACGGCCTCCGTCGCAATCGTGAAAACACCGGTCAACAAGACGACGGACGAAATGGATGTGAGCCCGCGCATGTGCAAAACCTCCCTGCTGCGCATGAGTCGTCGGCGTGGATTGCCGTCGATTTCCGTGACAACAACGCCACCAACTTAGACCCATCTGGTCGCAAAGTCAAACATTCCCGGACCATATCGGCGACGTTCTGTGCCCGCCTCGTGCATAATAGGCCACTTGATTTGAAGCACCCGGAATTGGCTTTCCCGGAATCACCCATGGTCGTCATCGCCATCCGCCACGCCCAGTCCCTTGCCAACACCGGGCAGGATCCCTCTCTCAACAGCGATCTGAGTCCATTGGGTCACCGGCAGGTCGCCCGACTCGTCGACCGCTTTCGCGGGGCAAACGTTCGCGCCGTCTATGCCAGCCCATTCAATCGGTGCATTCAAACGGCTGTGCCAATCGCCGAGGCGGTGAACCAGACCGTGCGAATCCGGCGTGAGTTGTTTGAATTTCACGGCTTGGAGCCGAGTGCCAAAGCAGACCTGCGCCTGGATCATCCACAGGAATTCACAACCCGATCCGATCGCGTCCGCCTCGATTCGGATGTTCCGTCGTTTGAGGAATGGCCACGCGCGGATGAATCGCACCGATCCATGATTGAGCGAACACGGGCCATGGCCGCCTTCTTGCGGGACAAGTGGCCGGCACCGGATGACGTGGTCATCGTGGTGAGCCACGGCAGTCCGATCGCCCGGCTGATTGACGCCTGGCTGACCGACGAGCCGGGGCCCTCATTTCGGTTCGTGATTGAAAATGCCACGGCAAGTGGGCTGCGATTCGACAAGGGTGTGCGGAGCCTGCTGTACCTCAACGAGGCGTCGCACCTTTCAGGGCTGAGGTCGGAACCCGATTCAGCGAAGCACACTGCGTGGTAGCCGGGCGCAGCGTGATTTCGCCCGGACGACGCCCCGAGCCGCATAACCGCTTGCTTGGTTGATGAATGCCGCCGCCCGCAACTCAAGGTGTCTGCAGGTACGAACAGGCGAATGACTGGATGTCCCGCCCGTCAGTCACGCCATCGTTGTTGATGTCCGCAGCGCAGGGCGAGCAATGAGCCGTCGACGGAGACAGCGCTGCATTGACAAATGCCTGAATGTCAGCGATGGTGAATGTCCCGTCGCAGTTGGCATCTTTGGGATCACACACCGGCGCGGCCGCAGTCCGCAATCGAAACGCGAAATCACCGAGTGGGCTTCCAAGCGGCCCCTGCCAGATTCCGTCATTGGGCGCGCTGTCGGCGGAATAAACGTTATTCCCACCCGTCGCCTGGCTCCAGAGCATCGAATCAAGGTTAAATGCGGTGAGGATCGCGCCCACGTGTATCCAGTGCTTTTGCCCCGCCGGAATTGCCACTGGTGTCGCGAGGTCCACCGAGAACCGATACTCATACCCTCCCAACAGGAAGTCCGTGCAGGTCGGCGTGACCGTTAGCGCGGCCTTGGGAAAGGTCTGCGTGAACAGCGGAGGCTCAACGGGTATATTGCCCGGGCCATTTGAATAGATGCTGATCTTGATGGAGGTGATGTTGGTCAGGTTCTGAAAAGCAAAATTCTCGCTGCCGCCCCACCAGTCCACGCCCGTGATCGAGGCGGGCGCTGGAAGGACAAAGTCATCGGCCAGCCTCTGAAAAAAGCCGGGATTGGCTATTTCGCCGTCAGACCGAACGCCCTGACCCGTGTTGGCCGGGAGCTGCTGATACGCGACCTGACCCACGACCGTGGCCGGCAGCCAACATAGCACAACCCACAAACCCCGATTCGAAAAAAACCGCACTGTCCCCATCCGCAGCCTCCCCTGTCGAGTCGCAATGGACGGACGCCGACCCCCTTCATTCCGTGACGAGTTTGTTAACTGTTATGCGAGGTTTCCGGCGCGTCGTGACCGTATGACATGCTACTGTTTTGGACCGATAGCGTCAATCTCAACCGTGGCGAAATCGTAGGATATATCGGAAACTTAATTGACTCTTCGCCCCACGCGGCGTACCGCACGCCAGAGTCCAGAATAACACCGCCCCGGCGCGGGTCACCTAGAACCCGGCCGGGGCGATGAGTTTTTCCGCCATCGGCCTTTCAGGCGCCCGCTAGCCAGCGACCGGGGCAGCCCAATGACCGATCAGTCCTTTTTATTCTTCTTATCAAACCGATCGAATCGGCCCTCATTCTTGCTTTCGGTGTACCCACCGTTGCCCTTCTTGAGGCGATCGTAGTCTCGCTCGTGGAGCTTCCGAATTCGAGCCTCCTGCTCCTTGAATGCCTGAGCTTCCCTTTCATGGCGACGCTTCAGTTCTTCGGCACTGATGCCAAGCTTGCCAAGCCGAGCGGCCTCACGCCTGTTTCGATCCTCCAGGTTGGCGCGCTCCGCGGCCAATCGGCGTTCAATCTCCTGCTTCTGGGCAAGCTCCCGCGCCTTTGCGTCGTTTGACAGCGTGACCCTGTTGTTCTTTTTGAAGATCACATCGGGCGTCTGCTTCGGCTTGTCACCGAGTCTCGGCCGGAAGAAGCGAACGACATTGCGATCGCGCTGAATGCCGCCGAATCCCGGCCGGTCAAAGTCGTCGATCTTGAATTGTCTGACCGGCCGCTTGATGCGGTCCTCGATCACGCGGCGGCTCAGACTGTTGTTGACGATCGTGTTATTCGTGATATTGTAATTCGTGATGTTGTGCGTGTTCTGAATGATGTTAACGTTCCGGGCCGGACGCGCGATGTAGTGGCTGATGTTCGGCTCGTCCATCCAGCGCTCTTCCATGAACGACCACGCATGGTTCTTGATCTGGTTCACTTCAAATGCGAAGTTGCCAATTTGAAGGTTGAATGATGTTTGCGAGGTGCTCGCAGGCAGCGGCGCCCAGCCGACGAAACCATTTCCGCGGCGCCATGCAACCCAGCCGGGGCCCCACTGCGTGCCGGGCACCCAGACCCAGCCGTTCCACGGGGTGTACTGCCATCGACCATAGTGATAGACGGCCCAACCGTAAGGCTCATTCGATACCCAGGTCCATCCGCACTCCGTCCAAATCCAATAGCCGTTGGTGTACGGTCGCCAATCGTAGCCGGTGTCGTAGGGCATCCAGACCCAGCCATACTGCGGCATGTGAATCCACTCACCGTAGGGCGCGAGCGCTTGGTAGAAGACGCCGATATCGACGTGCCCGGCACCATGTCCGGGGCCCGGGCGTCCAAATCCACCAGGGCCGCCAGGCTGGGCCTCCGCTTTGCCTGCCGACAGGAAAAATGCCCCCGCGACAAGGGCGGTACAGGAAATCAAACGAATGCGCGCCATGATCAAAACTCCTTTGTAGTGCGTACGTGGGCGAATGCTCACCAAATCACATGACCGGTGGGCATTGTAGGATTCGACACCAAAGGTGAAAAGCGGATAGCCGCTTGGCGCTGCCACCACCCGCTGGCACGGTACACAATCGCACGTAGGGTTTTGCGCACACTGAGGTTATGAAATCGGTTCAGAAATCAAACAATCAATACCGCGGACGCGCGACATTGGACACGCGCCACCCGGAATTGGCGGAGATTATTTTACGACAAAGCGCGAAATAACGCACGCGGTGCCTAATCGCTTGGGGCCGGAATTCGCGTTGACCGTGAGACTAAACTTCGACTGAACAGGGAAGAGCAACCCGAGCCTTGTGCCGAATATCCACCGATTCTCGGCGAGGCAGGGGCGAATTCTGCAGAATTCCGCACGATCCAGGTCGCCCCTTCCCAAAACATGACGAATTTGTTAGGATTTTGGGTTGACGGGTGCCCCTCGGCGAACCCTTCCAATAGGCAGCACGTTTAGTGTGAATGCACCAGGTTCGGGACATGTGGATTGAATCGACGACTGTTCCATTTTGATTCCGCATTCAGGCTCGTCGGCCACGTTCTGGGGTGCCTCGCCCTTCTCCTGCCCCTGGGCCAGGGCACGCTGCTTCCCGTCTCGCTGACGGCCCCGCAGCCGCTCGATGAAGAGGAATCTCGCGGGCCGGTCGAGACCACGAAAATCGCCGTCGGAGCCGTTCACGGCCAACCCGATCGCCGCATTCGGCCACTACCGCCGCAGCTTGTCAAGAATCACAGGGACTGCACCCGACCCCATTCGACCGCCCGACTCAGCCCCATGCGGTCGGACATTCCACACGCCTACGACTTGCACAACGGTGTGGGCGGAAATCTGATCGTTTGATCCCACTTCGTTCCAATCGCGCCTGATGGCCGACTCCGGCCGATACACGCAGCCGTCAATGGGGCAGCGCGTTCGTTTAGACTTCACGCTGCAATCCCCGCTTGAACCATGAGCGGCTTGAATTCAAGAGGCTATCCACAATTCAGAACTGAAACACCGCCGGTGTGTCATTAGGCTGACGCCCGCCGTAAAAAGGAAATCGCATCATGCAAAAACTGATTCAAGGCATCCATCAGTTTAATCACCAGGTCTTCAAGCGCAATCGCGAGTTCTTCGAACGCCTCGCCAAGGAGCAGCACCCGCAAGTGCTCTTCATCACCTGCTCGGACTCGCGCATCAACCCCAATCTGATTACACAGACCGAACCGGGCGAGCTATTCATTCTGCGCAACGCCGGCAACATCATTCCACCGTTCGGCTCCGGTTCCGGCGGCGAAGCGGCAACGATTGAATACGCCGTCGCGGTTCTGGGGGTGAGCGACATCATCATTTGCGGCCACTCTGCTTGCGGTGCAATGCACGGATTGATGAACGAAGAAGCCCTGGCAAACGTGCCCGCCGTTCGCGAATGGTGCAAACACGCCGAAGCCACCAAACGAATCATCAACGAGAATTACAAGCACCTCGAAGGCACCGCGCGGACGACTGCCGCCATTGAGGAAAACGTGCTCGTTCAACTCGAACACCTGCGCACTCATCCAAGCGTCGCGGCGGCGATCAATCGCGACGGCATTCGATTGCACGGATGGGTCTACAAACTCGAGACCGGCCAGGTCTTCCAGTACGAGACCGAATCCGGACAATTCGAACAGATTCGTTCCGCGACAGGCCTTGAAGTCAAGGCTTACGAGAACGTTTCCGCCGAAAGCCGGGGAACCAGGGGGGGCCGCACCATATGAAGAACTCAACCTCCCTGATTGAAATTCCTGCGTCCGGACGCTTCGACGCCAAACATGACCTTCCGGCGTCGATCGTTGTCTTTCTCGTCGCCCTGCCGCTTTCCATGGGCATCGCGATCGCTTCGGGCGCCCCGCCGACGCTCGGCCTGTACAGTGCCATCATCGGCGGCATCGTCGTCGGCCTGCTTTCCGGCTCCCCCATGCAGGTCAGCGGACCGGCCGCCGGCCTCAGCGTCATCGTTTTTCAACTTGTTCAGGAACAGGGACTCGCCGCCCTCGGCATTATTGTGTTGCTCGCCGGCCTGATTCAACTCGGCGCGGGCCTGATGAAGTTCGGGCAATACTTCCGTGCGGTATCTCCCGCCGTGATCGAAGGAATGCTGGCCGGAATCGGCGTGCTCATCTTCTTCGGCCAATTCCACGTCATGGTCGATGACAAGCCCCGCTCCGACGGCCTCTCCAACATTCTGTCGATTCCATCCGCGGTGATGAAGGGCATCTTTCCGATGGACGACTCGAGTCACCATCTCGCCGCCATGGTCGGGCTTTGCACACTGGCCGTCCTTCTCCTGTGGAAGCCCTTTACGCCAAAATTCCTGAAGGTAATCCCCGCTCCGCTGGCGGGTGTCATCGTCGGCACGGCGCTCGCATCCCTGCTTGGTTGGTCCGTTCAGCGGGTCGACGTGCCGGCCGCCATTCAGGATTCGATCCAGTTTGTCGCATTGCCTGCCATGGAGGCTTCCAAGATCAAGGCGATTCTGATCGCGGCGGCCACACTCGCCCTGGTGGCCAGTGCCGAAACACTTCTATGTGCGTCGGCCGTCGACAAGATGCACACAGGCCCTCGCACCAATTACGACCGTGAAATGGTTGCCCAGGGCGTCGGCAACATGCTGGCCGGATCGATCGGCGCCCTTCCCATCACCGGCGTCATCGTCCGGAGTTCCGCCAATGTGCTGGCCGGCGGTCGTTCACGATGGTCCGGCGTTTTCCATGGTGCATGGATTCTGCTGCTCGTGGCGATATTCCCGCAATTGCTCCGCCTGATTCCCACGGCGAGCCTCGCGGCCATCCTGGTGTACACCGGCGCCAAGTTGATGAATCCCCGCGCCATTATCGATCTGGCCCGCTTCGGTCACGGCGAAGTGTTCATTCACTTGACCACGATGCTCACCATCGTTTTCACAGACCTGCTCACGGGTGTTCTAGTGGGAATCGGCCTGTCCGCGCTGCGGCTCCTTTACCGGTTCACCCATCTTCGGGTCAACATTGAAGTCGATCGAGCCAACAATCGCACGGATCTGCATCTCGAAGGTGCCGCCACATTCCTGCGCAAGCCGCAACTCGCCAATGTGCTGGAATCAGTTCCGAAGAATCACGCCCTTCATGTGCATCTGAAGAAGTTGAGTTTCATCGATCATGCCTGCCTGGAGCTGTTCATCGATTGGGATCGACTCAATGAAGCCTCGGGCGGGGATCTCATCATGGATTGGGATCGCCTCATGGCCGTATTCCGTCATGCCCCAGTTTCCAACTCAACCGGAACAAGCGAATCGACCGGGGCAAAAGCCTCGAGCGCGGCGAACCCGCTAATTGATGAAACTGGGCTTCCTCGCGACCCCAAGGTCGCTCGTACGCGCGACTCGGTGCTCTCAGGCTCGAGCGACACGTCCGGTTAGCGAAAGGACGTGACCGTCCGGATCGCGAAAATCCACGGCGTACAGGTCGTGGGTCTGATCGCCGGTGACCACGCGCGGCTCGCGTGCAAACGCGACGCCGCGCGTGCGCAGCCCGGCATGAGTCGTTTGAATGTCCTCGCATTCAAACGTGATTTCCGTCAAACCTGCGCCAAACTCCTTCGCGGACTTGCTCTCATTTAGCACCAGGTCAATTCCGCCGGCGGCATAAAAAGCAAAATTCTCAAAGTTGAACTTCAGCGGCAGCCCAAGCGTCTCGCCAAAGAAGGCCATCGACCGCTTTAGATCCGCGACTCGCAGGATCACCTGCGCCACTTTGCTCAGCCAAATGTTGGATCCCATGGCCCTGCTCTCCTCGACTGCGATTTCGGCTGGAATTGGCTCGGCCGCAATGTCCGAAAATAGCGGACCGCTCCCGTTACCGCAGGCAAACGCTAACCAGAATGTTGGTTACGGGTCAAATGAATCGGATAGTATTGAATGAGAGGAGTCGCAGCATGCGCACTCGGTTTTTCTTGATCGCGGCGTTGTCATTCGTGGGCTTGGGGCTGGGCGCCGGCTGCGGCGATGACGACGATTGCGAAGTCCGTCAGACCGGCACCTATCAGGGCAATAACGGCGGCTACTACGCCAACCAGGATTGCGACCCGCCGCGCGTCCACGTGCAGAATCGATGGGTCGATGTCCGCGTCGGATCCAGCGCCGGTTGGTACCGCCCGGTGACCGTCAATGTCAATCGCGGCTATGACTACGACGATGACGATGATTACGATGACGACGATGATCGCGATGATTGGCGCGATGACGACGACGATTGAACCGCGGGAGGCCATCGCTTCCGTTTGAATCACACCAGCCGCACACAGACTTCCGTCAACAAATCCGCCTCGGGCGTCATCTGAGGATTGTTGAGATACCGCTCGATGGATGGCGCCGGTCCGAGTTGCCGGTTATTCTTCGCCGCCCACTGGCCGCAAATCTCCGCGTAAGTCTTCCCAAGATTCGCGTACGCCCCCTTGTGCATCGCCACGGCGAACTGTCCCCCATCCACCATTTGTATTCCGATGTCGCCTTCGGCCTTCACGTCCGGGCCGACCGGAATGCAGGCGTCATAGCGAATGCGCTCGGGCGGCGTGATGTCCGGATCGTCGTGACACAATCCGATCATGCTCGACTGCGGACCGAGCAGCCCCTTCGGCCAGGCCCACGAGCACAGCCGCTGCCACGCAACGCCGACCTCGGCATACGGGCCGATGTGTCGAACAAATGCCACGCGCATCGCGGGAATCGTCTCAATTCGAACGTCCATCGTTGCATCTCCTCTCACGGGCTTAAAGCCCGATGCGCCAGCCTTCTCGTCAAAGTGAACCCCGCTCGGCGCATGCGGCGGGCGGATCATGTCGTGCGCCTTTCGATACGCCGAAGGCGACTGACCGAACATGGCCGAAAACGCACGGGTGTACGACTCGTGCGTCTCGTATCCGGCGTCAAATGCAATCCGCGTGACCGGTCGGTCGGTGCTCTTCAACTGAAACGCGCTGCGCTCGAGCCGCAGGCGCCGGACATGCTCCATGACGCCCTCGCCGACCAGCCCGCGAAAGACGCGGTGAAAGTGGAAGGGCGAGAAGCAGGCGATGTCGGCCAGCGCGTCGAGCGAAATCACCTCGTCGAGGTGCTGCTGAATGTAAATCAACACCGCCAGCACACGCTCGGAGTAGTCATGAAGCGTGCCATCGCGCCTGGCGGGTGAATCAATCTTGGGCCTGTCCATGCACGCAATTATCACGCATGCATGGATGGAATGCTTGACAGATTTTGCGAACTTGGAATTCCGTTCGCGATCGGAGCCGGGCTGTCCTCAGCCCGGTTCAATTGCGAAGACTCGCCGGTGGCGGATTTACTTGGCCCTCACGTGCGTGACGACACGCCGGACCCGCCCATCACTCGGCGACAGCAAACTCCTTCAAATCCAACTTGCGGAAGAGCACCTCCGGCACCGACCCCAGGGCGTGGCCTTCGGGCAGCAGTTCTGTAGCCTTCGGCCACGTCCATGCCGTCGAATCCACATTCAACGACACGCGTATCTTCTCCGCCGCAAACGGCATGAACGGCTCCAGCAGCACGCCGAGCGTTCGCACCGCCTGAATGCAGGTGTGAATCGTCGTGCCGGTGCGCACTGCATCGGTCTTGCGGCTGGTCCACGGCGCCCGCGTGTCGATGTAGCGATTGCACGCGCGAAACGCCTCCATCACGCGCCCCAGCGCCGCCTTGAACCGCGTCGCCTCGATGTCCGCACCGACCTCTTCCGGCAGTTTGCGAATCATGGCCAGCAACTCGTGCTCAATCGCCTCGGGATTGGCGAACGCCGGCACCTTGCGGCCGAAGTCGTCGGTCACGATCTTCTGCCAGCGGTTCACGAAATTGCCGAGCGCCGCAATCAACTCGCTGTTGTTCCGCTCGACAAACTCCTCGAAACTCCACGCCGTGCGCTGATTCTCCGGCGCGTTGATCGTAAGGTAATACCGCAGCGGATCGGGGTCGCACATCTGGAGGTAGTCGCCGATCCACACCGCCGTGCCGCGGCTCTTGCTGATCTTCTCTTCGTCCTTGCCCGGAAACTTGATGTTCAGGAATGCGTTGGCCACGACGTTTGTCGGCAACTGGTAGGCCCCTTGCTCCTTGGGCGCCTTGTAGCGCGAACCCGTCTCGCGGACCTCTTTGTCGTTGAACTGAGTGCCCAGCAGCATCGACGGCCAGATCAACGCGTGAAAGACGATGTTGTCTTCGCCGATGAAATGGTAGATCTTACAGTCCGGATTCTGCCACCAGTCTTTATACTTCTCCCAGCCGCCCGCATGTTTCTCGCACCAGGCCGCCGTGAAACTCGCGTAGCCGATCGGGGCATCAAACCAGACATACAGCACCTTTCCCGCCGCGTCCGGATCGTCCAGCGGAACCGGAATCCCCCACTTCAAATCGCGCGTCATCGCCCGCTCGGGCAGACCATCCTTGATCCTCGCGAGCGAAAAGTTGACCACGTTAGGCCGCCAGTCCAGCGACGTCAGGCTGAACCAGTCGGCCAGCATCCCCTGGAACTTGCCCAGCTCGAGATACCAGTGCGCCGTCTCGCGCTTCTCCGGCGTCGTCTCGCTGATCACACTCTTGGGGTCGATCAACTGCAGCGGATCGTTGCTGTTGCCGCAGGATTCGCACTGATCGCCAAACGCCTTGGAATAGCCGCAGGGCGTGCCATCCGGCTTTTTGTGATAGCAGGTGCCGTACACATACCGATCCGGCAGGAAGATCTGCTCCTTGACGTCAAACCACTGCGCGGTCTTCCGCTTGACAAAGTGACCATTGTCATAAATCGTGCGGAAGAACTCCTGGCTGAGTTTCGTATGCACGTCAAGGTACGCCGGCTGGTGCGTGCCGCCATAGATGTCGAAGTTGATGCCCAATCCCGCGAAGTCCGCCGCCTGCATCGCGTGATAGCGGCCCGACAACTCTGCCGGAGTCGAGCCTTCCTTCCGCGCCGAGATCTCGATCGCCACGCCGTTATCATCGCTACCGCAGATGAACAACACGTCGTCACCGCGCGAGCGCAGATAGCGCACGAAAATGTCGGCCGGCAGGTACGCCCCGGCGATGTGCCCGACGTGGAGCCGGCCGTTGGAGTAGGGCAATGCGCCCGTGACGAGGAATCGACGCTTGTTCATGATGGCTTCCGAATGCAAATCGAGGGTGGACCCGACACGAAGTGCAGTCTATCGGCCTGATTCAAGCCCCGCCATTGGATTCGACGCGATCGACGATCCAGCCGGTCAAATCGTTGAAGAAATACAGGGGATCGGGCTCGAACTCGATGGTGTGCGCCGCGTCGGCGTACTCGGTCAGTTTCTTGTCCACCAGCGGCAGCCCGCGAAACCAGGCGCGGCAGTGATCGTTGTCAATGATCCGATCCTTGCCCGCCAGAAAGAGGTGCAGCCCCCCCCGCCATGCGGTGTGGGAAAATCCCCGCACGAAGCGATCGAGCCGCCGCGTGGCCAGCAGAAAACTCGCACTGACCTGCTGAAGTTTGATCGGGTCCGCCGCGACAAACGCCAGCCGCTCGGGGTTCTCGGTGAACATGACCGGTAGATTCAGCGGAATGTCATAAAGTTTGTCCCGCTCGTGGATCAGCGAGAAAGCCACGCGAAACTTATCCACCGTCGCCAGATCGACGCGCGGAAACAACCCCGGCGCAACGAGGCTGAGCGTCGCCACCTGCTCGCCTGCCCGATCCGCGAGCGCCACCGACAGCTTGCCGCCCCAACTGACGCCGACCACGTGGACGCGCTTGCAGCCCGTGCGAGCCACCAGCGCCTGCACCGCCGCGGCAGCGTCGGCGATGCACATCTCCGCCGATTCCGAATGCCCGCGCTGCGCGGTGTTCAACCCGCTCCCGCGCCGGTCGGGCATGAGCACTGCCAACCCGGCGTCAGCCAGCGCCTGGCCCGAACGCTCGTACCAGCCGCCGTGCGATTGAATGCCGTGGAAATACACCACCGCCCCGCGCGGTCGATCCGGCAGCCACCACCGCGCCACGGCCTCGTAGCCATCCCTCAGGCGAATCGGTGAAATCTCCGGGCCACTCATGCGTCGGACGCTATCGGGCGGCGGACGGCTGGTCAATGTCTAACACCGTGGGTATTCAAGCGTCTCATCTGTCCAGAGACGAAAGAACTTCGCGTGTGGAGCTGATCCTTGATGGCAACAAAAGCAGTCGAAAACGGCATGGCGATCGTCGATCGAATCGACCAGATCCTGCGCCAGGCCGTGCAGGTCGGCGCGAGCGACGTCCACTTCGAGCCGACCGAGTCCGGCCTGCTGGTTCGCCTTCGCATCGATGGCCGCCTGAACGATCTGGAACGCTGGCCGCTCGCGGTCGCGCCCAACGTGGTCACGCGACTGAAGGTCATGGCCGGCCTGCTCACCTATCGCACCGACATCCCGCAGGAGGGCAGCCTCCGCCTCGATGGCCCGCGACCCCACGACCTGCGCATCTCAACATTCCCCACGATTCGCCAGGAACGCGTCGTCGTCCGCCTGCTTTCCTCCAGCACCGGCCCGAGGCCCCTGGATCGCCTCGGTCTGTCCAACGACATGACAGCGGCCCTGCGATCGGCGGCCCAGGCGACCGGCGGACTGCTGCTCGTCACCGGTCCGGCCGGCAGCGGCAAGACCTCGACGTTGTATGCCCTTGTCGATTTCATCCGCCGCACCACCCCCGGCCTGAGCATCATCACGCTCGAAGACCCGGTCGAGCATCGCATCGACGGCGTCGCACAGATACAGGTGTCGCCGCATGGTGAGCTGGACTTCCCGCGGGCCATGCGCAGCATCCTTCGCCAGGATCCGCAGGTCATCATGCTCGGCGAGATTCGCGATAGCGAAACCGCACAGGTCGCGGTTGAAGCCGCCCTCACCGGTCACCTCATTCTGTCATCGATGCACGCCGGCTCGGCTGCAGAGGCCCTGGTGCGACTGACCGAAATGGGCGTGCCGCCCTACCAGTTGACCAGCGCGGTGCGCGTGGTGACGTCGCAGCGGCTCATCCGCACGCTCTGCGAGGCCTGTGCCATGCGCGACATGAAGCGAGACACCGCCTGCACCGCCTGCCTCGGCACCGGCATGCGCGGCCGCACGGCATGCGGCGAATACGTCGTGCTGACCGGCGGCATTCGCAAGACGATCCTCGAGCGCGGCGACACGGACCTCCTTCAAGCCGCGATCAATGCCGCTGCGGATCACGTCACCCTGACCGCGGATGCCCGACGGCACGTCGCGGCCGGATTGACGACACCTGACGAAATCAATGTGACACTGGGCGAATCCAAGGATTCGTTCGCTGGTTAACAAAGAGTGAGACCAGGTAGTTCCAAACTGAAAGAAGACGGTGTGCCACTGCTTCAAGCAGTGCGAACGAGAAGGATGTACCCGGTTGAAACACTGCTTGATGCCAATGGTATCCTCAAGTTACGAAGGATCTCTCGCCCGGTAGGGCGCACGATGGTAGCCGGTGGCTTCAGCCACCGGGATCCGTGATTATTTTGATTTTCCGCCCGGCAGGGCAGTCGGGGCTCGCTTGAATCAGTGGCACGCGATCATCAAACGCAGAGAATGAAATTGCCCGACGCCCCAGGTGAGATTGAGAATCCAATATGGCCCAATACGAGTACGCGGGACAACTGACCACCGGCGCCGCCATCACCGGCGAACTCGAAGCCGGTTCGGTCGAAGAGGCGCAGCAGGCCTTGGCCGCGACGAATGTCCACATCACGCAATTGGCGGCCACACCCGCCATGCGAAGCATGCGCCCCCTATCGCATGACGACGTCCTCTTCTTCAACGAGCAACTCGCCTCGCTGGCCAAAAGCGGAATCGCCCTCGACGTCGGCCTGCGACTGCTCGCCAAAGACCTGCGCCGCGGACGCCTCCGCACCGTCACCGAGCACCTCGCAAGCGAACTGGAGCGCGGCGTGCCGCTCGAAAAGGCCCTCGCCGCGCAACCCGGCCAATTCCCGCCGCTCTACGCCGACGTCCTCAGGGCCGGCGCGCAATCCGGACAACTCGGCGAAACACTCCTCAACCTCAGCGCACACCTCAAACTCATGGACGCAGGCCGCCGGCTCTTCTGGGAGTCGATGGTCTATCCGCTGATCGTGCTGGCGCTGGGATTTGGCGTTCTGTCGTTTTTCATGTGGGTGATCGTGCCCGGGTTCGGCAACATCTATGCCGAGTTCGATCCATCCATCTTCGACTTCAGTCTGAGTTCCTATCAGTCATCGAGCATTTGGGATGAACTGCCATCTCTGACCCAGGCACTGCTTGTGCTGAGCATGTATTGGTCTAATATCGCCATCGCACTTCTCTCGGGCGTCGCGTTGGTGGCCGTGCTCTATCGGCTGCTGGGATGGACTGCCAGCGGACTCTCCATTCGAGAACGAATCCTCTCGTGGCTGCCCGGCGTGGGTCCGGTCTATCTTCGCAGCCTCGTGGCGCGATTCGCGCAAGCCGGGTCCCTCGGCGCCCGCGCGGGTCAAGACCTTCCCACCCTGCTCCGCACGGCGTCCGCCGCGACTGGTAGCAGCATGCTGACGCACGATGCGGATGCGCTAGCACGTCGCGTTGAAACCGGAATGACGGCGTTGGAGGCATCGCTTCCCTCGCGAGTTATTCCGCCGATTTTTGGCTACACCGTCGTGATCGCCGGCGCGCGGGGCCAGTTGGCCGACGCCCTCGCCGACATGGCCCAGGCCTATGACCAGATGGCCCGACACCGACTTCGCATGTTCAAGGCCATTCTCACACCGTTCCTGATCCTGCTGACGGCCATCGTTATATGCCTGGGAAGCCTTGCGATCCTGATGCCGATCGTCACACTTTTGAATAATCTGACAGGTGGCTGAATAGGACAGGTGCACATGCCGCTCTTGGGGCCATTCGCGTTTGTTGTGCTCGTCTTGATGATCTTCACGATCAGCTACTACGTACGCGCCCATCGCGAATCGTGCAGCTCCGCCGTGGTGCGCCACCTTGAGATCATCGTCGGTCAGAACCTTCCGATTCCCATCGCCCTGCAATTGGCGGCTCAGACCGAACGCGGGGCCACGCGTCGCGTGCTCAGGCGATGTGGACAGTTGACGCAATTGGGCCTCGGCCTGTCGGATGCCCTCCGCCGCGCGTACCCCAAATGCCCGTCGACGCTGCTTTCCGCCATTATCGTCGCCGAACGCACGAATACTTTGCCTGCGACGCTCCAGGAATGGGCGCCACGGCTGGAACGGCGATTGTCCCGACGACAATTCGCGTTCACGGCCCGATTTTCATACAGCCTTGCGACCTGGTGCATATTCCTGCTGATCCTCGCCGCGGTGTCTTACTTCATCTGGCCGAAGTTTCTTACCATTGCCGGGGACTTTCATGTCCCCATTCACCAGACCGCGATCGATGTTCTTCAAAATCCATTCGCATTTGAGATGCCCCGCACCTGGATGGGCGTGATCTTGAAGGCCGCGATCTTCTCCTCGGCAGGCTTCACATACCTCATCTGGCGATGGATTCGTTTCCGGCTCTTTCGGCGACGTGCGACCGAACTCTCCGCAATCGACCGGACATCAGATTGGTTGTCGTGGTTTGTGTCGCCTTTTCAGTCCTATACGCGAGCCCACGCCTGGAGCCAGGCGCTACCATCGATCCGGCTTGCCGTGGCCGCGGGTAACCCCCTGGTGAACGCAGTGCATCAGGCAACCCAACTGGACGTCAACGCCGAATTGCGCCGCGGTCTTGCCGAATGGTCAGAAGCGATGCGGATCGGCGAATCGCCCGTGGTGGCTGCCAAGGCAACAAACGTGCCTGATCTTTTGGTTCGCTGGCTTGCCATGGGCGAACGCGACGGATCGTTTGACGCCGCCCTGCTCCACGCCGAACGTTACTACTCCGCGTTGGCCGAACGTCGTGGCAACCTGATCCTTCACATTCTCTGGCCAGCGGTTGTATTCACGCTCGCGTTTCTGACCGGAACTGTACTCTACACCATTGTCACGATACTTGTATCCATCATTAACACGACCATGAGTTACATTGAATAGTCATACCATGTTAAAGCCCCGATTCCATTCTCGACCCGCCGTGCTGCTGCTCGAAGCCCTCGTCGCCATCTCGCTCATCATCCTGCTGACCGGCACAATGGCCTGGGCCCTCGCCGAATACTCGACCCATTCGCAGATCATCCGCACCCGGGCCCGCGCCGCCGCGGCAGCCGAGTGCGTGCTGAACGAGATCCGCGCCGGCATCCCCGAGGACGCCGCGGCCTTTCGCGAACGCTTCGCAGGTCTGACCGCCGATGTGCAACGCGCGCCCGGCGACGGCGACTGGGTTGGCATGACGCTCGTCACCGTACGCGTGGCGGCCGCCTCGGATGCACAAGCCAATCCGAAACCGCTGGCCGAACTGTCAGGCTACATCGCGGAGGCCTCGAAATGATACGCATGAACTTTCCTCCACCCATGTGCCGGCCAAAAAGGCGGCGACATCCGCAGCGACCGGCCTTCACCATCACCGAGATGATCTCAGTCCTCATGGTCTTCGCATTCGTACTGACGCTGGTGACGAAAGTGGTCCACACGCACTTCGACGTGAATCGCCGGCTCACCGCCTCGGCCAATCGCGCCGCGGCGGCCCATTCGTTCACGCATCAACTCCGCGCCGATCTGCTCGCGGCCGAGTCGTTTGCACTGGAAGCCTTCACCGACGACCACGGGGTTATTGCGACGACTGTCACCATAGGCGATGCCGCCAACCGCGTCACCTATGTCTTCAGTCGAATCGACCATGCCGATGCCGGTGCCGACCGCGAACCGGCGATCGATCAGATCATCCAGCGCACCCGCGCGGACGGCGACGAGCATCGCTGGGTCCTGTCCGCGCAGACGATCGACGTCATCGCATCCCCCGGCGCGCCGAATCGAATCCTGATCCTCAAGTTCGACGACAACGGACCCATGTCGCCCGGCTTCAACCGCCGCGAGCGGATCGAATACGCCTTCCTGACCGGAGGCCCGCCATGATCCGATCGCACTCTGCCACGCCTAATCGCGTATGCGGCGCCCAACGCCGGGCCCACTCGCTGCTGCTGGCGATCTTCGTGCTCTCGCTGGTCGGCGTGACGCTCATGTCCGTCGGCGCTCATTTCCGCGCGACCATGAGATACGCACAATCCGCACGTCTCGAAGCCCAGGTCGCGCAAATTCTGCACAGCGGCCTCGCCTGGGCAAAAAACCACGAACTTGCCACGCCACCAGACGTCACCACAGCGCCGATTGTGCTGAACACGGCCGCGATCGCCGGCCCCGGTGCGACATCGAGCCTCACTCTCGCGTGGAACGCCGAGCGGGGCGAATGGCAGTTAACCGCCCGCCTGGAACGCGGACGGCACCGAATCACCCGATCCCTCCCCCTGCGCCGCGAAACCGCTGAATCCGGCCCTTCCAACTCCCGATAAACTGACAGTCGCCGGGCTGCTGAGGCCATTTGACCGCACCTTCCCACGGCGGCGGACGTAGAAGTACTTGCGACACCATTGAGGTTTCAATCGAGTCAGCCCCTTTAGGCGCACCGACGACACGAAGTGAGGAGTTTCACCGCAATGACGCGACATCGGCTATCTCGTTTGTGGATTTGGATCTTGTTCCTTGCGATGTCGGCGGCCGCACTGCCCGCTCGTGCCCAGACACCAACCACGCTTCCGGAGGCCGAAAAAGACGCGGTCGCACCGAGAACCGACCCCAAGAAAATGGCGGACCAGATCATGGCCCTCGTCGAGAACAATGAACTTCCGGCCGCGATGGAGCTGTTTACCCAGCTCCGGCGCATCGCCCCCAACACCGATCGGCTCCATCTCGCAGCGGCGCGACTGATGGCCGCCGATCAGAAATTCGATCAGGCCCAGTTGTTTTACCAGCAATACACCACAACGGCCGAAGGAAAAAACGACTACCGTCCCTTTGCCGAATTGGGACGGCTCTATCTGCGTTCAAAGTCCTACCGCCAGGCCCGCCGCAATCTTGAGCAGGCCCAGCAACTCGCCCCTGAAAGGGATGCCGATGGCAAACACTACATCCGTGCCGAAATCATGGCCGACCTTGCAAACGTGCATCGCATCCTGCGGGACAACAAGGAAGCCGTCAAAGTCGGCCGCGAGGCCGCCACACAGGCTATAGGCGACCCCAAAATTCAGGTGATGTTCGGCCAGTTGCTCGTCACAATCAGCCAAGAAGAGACCAAGGAACCCCGCGAAGTGGCTGCGCGCGCAATCGCCAAGCTCAACGACGAACTCGCCGCCGACCCCTTCAATGAAAATAATCTCCGCCTCCTCAAGGATGCGTTGTCAGTCGTGGCCGCCACCTGGGCCAGCGACGTCATGGCGCAGAAGGACAATCCAGAGGCCGTCTATATGCTCTCTATCGCCTCTCAGGACGTCGCGGAAATATCGAAGCGCATTTCGCTGATCGGCGCTCGCGAATATGCCCTGCGCGCCATCACGCTGAACGAGAATAAGCCGGAATACCGAATCCGCGCGGCGGAAATTGAATTCGAGTTCGGTGCGAAGTCCAATGCACAATACCGTCTGAGTGATGTATTCAAAATAGACCCCGATAACACCGCCGCCAAGGCACTCAACGAACGTATGGAGGCGTTCCCACCGCGAAAAATCGGCGTTGCCGCCGGACTATGAGGCGAAGCTCCACAGGGTTGATTCAGCCCACGACGTCTACTTCCCGTTCCTGGACCGCGCCAGCGACATGGCGTACAACATCTCCCGGGCAATCTGCCGGCAGCACGCATCGTAGGCCGCAATCTCGCCCGGCCTGCCATCTTGCTGCTTGGGGTCCTCGTAGGGAATCGCGACTCGCTCCGCCGCGCCCTTCACCGTTGGACAGGCCCGATCCGCGGAACCGCAGACCATAATCGCACAGAAGTCTTTCTGCGGATTGGGGGCCTGACTGAACACCTTGGAGAATGCCGTGATAACCGGCCCTAATTCGCAGAATCGCACGTGGTAAATCGGATTTTCGTCGTCTGTCGTCTTCTCGATTCGAATCCCCGCACGCCCCAGCGCCGCGACGGCACGCGGATTAAAAGCCGTCGCCTCGGTGCCGCCGGAGTAAACCGCCGGCGCTGCAGCACCGTAGTAGTTTGCCGCGGCCGCCGCCCAAACTTGAGCCAGGTGGCTGCGTCGCGAATTGTGCGTGCAAACGAAGAGCAATCGCGGCCGGGTGCCGTCGTTGCCGCACTTTCGCACATACTCCGCCATCGATTTCAACAGCGCCCGCCGCTCCGCGGGAATCTGATCGAACTCCCGCTCGCGATCAGACAAATAACTTCTTACATCCTGATACATGCTCGTATTTGCCTTCGGCGAAGCAGCTGCAACGGCAACGAATGCGCCGGCAGCGCCTATGACTATGAAGAGTGATCGCATAGAAAGAAGCCCTGCATGAGAATGAGTGATTTACCTCTCTTGGAGTGACGTGCGCAACGCCGCCGCTCACCCCCGCCGCGCCGACACATCCAGACTGACGATGAAATCGCTTACACGGCTTCCGGCCGGCAGGTTCGCGATGATCTCGCGATAGAGCGGGTCCTGCCAATCCGTCATCGAATCGATGTACGCGCCCTTCTCGACCAGGTCGATGTCCGTTAATCCGGCGGCCGCCGCCATCGCCCGTGTCTCCTCCACGAGAACAGCCCCCGCTACGCAACCGATCAGCGCATCCACACTCTTTCTGACCGCATCCGGGAGCGGACGCCGCAGGGCCAGATCGGACACGGCCACCCGGCCGCCGGGTTTGAGCACGCGGGCAATCTCCCGCCAGACGCGCGGTTTGTCCGGCGACAAATTCAAGACGCAGTTTGAAATGACCACGTCGATCGAACCATCGGCCACCGGTAGATTCTCAATCTCGCCCAGTCGAAACTCGACGTTGTCCAATCCCGATCGTTCCCGATAGGCGATCAGATTGCGCCGAGCCTTGGCGAGCATGTCCGGCGTCATGTCGACACCGATCACCCTGCCTCTTGGGCCAACCCTGGGGCCGGCGATGAAGCAGTCGAATCCGCCGCCGGCGCCGAGATCGAGCACCACCTCGCCCGGACGAAGCGACGAGAGCGCAATGGGATTGCCGCACGACAGACCCATGTTCGCGCCGTCGGGAATCGCCGCCACCTCCGCCGGCGAATAGCCGATGGCCCTGGCAAGGGACTCCGGCGAAAAGGTCGTCGGTCCGCAGCATCCGCCCGAGCCGCCGGGGCCGCAGCCGCCCTGCCCGCCTTGCGCAATGCGGGAATAGCCGTCGCGGACGGCTTCGCGCACCGCGTCCTCACTTCGTTCGCAGCACGTTGTTGATTCCGAGGATGTTGAATTTGCAGTCACGATTGATCTTCCTTTTCAAAAAGCCACCGAAGGCAATTCACTTTGAACAACAGGTCCCGCTATCGCCGCACGCGCTTGCCGGGCAACAGGCGTCAAACGCATCAGCGAGAGCACGAAGCGAGCGGGACAACTCCGCGAATCGCACGACATACATCACCGTCCGCCCCTGCTTGATCGATTCCACGACGCCCGCCCGGGCGAGTAGGGCCAGATGACGCGAGACCACGGAGAAATCGACAGAGCAGCATTCCGCAACCTCCCCGACCGAACAGGCCCGCCCGCACTTGGCCAGGCAGGCGAGCAGGCGGGCACGCGTGGGGTCGCACAGCGCCTTGAACAGCGCCGGCTCCAGCGCCCGATCGAGCGGGCCGACGCGCCGGGCGGCCTGCCGCGGGTTTCGGGCCAAATTGTTGCTTATTTGCGTCATCATGCAAATATAGCACACGCCGGCTTCCACGTCAAATTCGCCCGGAAATTTTCGCAATCTGAAGACAGATTTGGATTGAATCCCCTACCGGCCCTGCGTCCGCTTGCGATAGGCCTTGTTGGCTTCCTCCAGCCGGTTGCCGTACCGCACGTTCATCGACGTACCGCCGCCCTTGGAATCATGGGATGAACTGACCTGCCCCCACGCAAACTCCCACACCAGCGTCGACGTCAGCGCGCGTTGGGCCTCCGTCGTGATGCCCAGGGGCAACGGCAATGTCCGCGTCGGCCCGCCCAGTTGCTCGGACAGCAATCGGTCATGCAGCGATTTGATCGCCGCCTCGGTGTCGAGCGAGTAACTCGACCAGTCCGTCGCGCCGGCCGGGTAGAGGTTGATGGTCATGTCCAGATAAAGCAGCAGCTCGTCGAAGAAACACGCGTTGGCAAAGAGCGGATGGTCCTCGACCCTCCCACCGTCGAAGCGACCATGGAGATAAAGCGCAGCGGCATTGCCATCCGATCGCGCCTTCGCGCCGGCAGGCGTCGACAGAAATTCCTCGCGCGTGAGTTCCGAATGTATGACGAATCCGCTGGGAAGCATCACGCGACCGTTGGCTGGATCGATGATCACGCTGAATGGCTCAAAAGGTTTCAACCGTGGCGTCGCAATCTGCGAAACGAGCGCACGATGACAAGATCAATCCACCAATCCCTTGGCATCGAGCAGGAATCCATCCAATGGGTGCGCCTTGGAAGAGATGCCGTATTCCTTCTCTCGCGACGTCTTTTTCTTCCGACGGCCCTGTTCGCGTCGCAGCGCCGACAACTCGCGCGAAGTCGGCTCCTGCTTCGGGTCAATCGTCGATCGACGCATCAGCAACCGCTCCCAAAAGGTCGCCTTCCCGTTTTTGGGCTTCTTTGTCTTGTTCATGGCCAATCGTGTCAGAATCGGTGTGCGCTCGGCGGCCTCGGCAATCGCCTCCGGACCGACCGGTCTTGCAACAGGCCGGCCCTTCTCTCGTTTTGTGACAAACGTCGTGGCCAGCTTCTTTCCCAGTTCATTATGCGGATTCGCGGCGAGGCCTTCACCGGGGCCGTTCACAAGCGTGTGACAAGTCGTGCAGGACACCGCCGACTTGATGCGCTGGACTTCGGCTGCCGGCGGCACGCTGTCGTCCCGTCCGGGATTCGTGCCCCCCAGAATCTCGATCCAATTCGCCACGCCGTCCCGATCGACGTCGTGATTCTGTTCGATCTTCTTGCGCACCGGCGCCTTCGCCTCCAGCGGCGCCTCGGCCTCCAACTTCAGAATTCGGTCGGCCAACGTTTCGTCCTTCCCCATCGACTCAAGTTGACGGCCGTAGAGATTGAGCGCCTTGCCGTCCGGTTGTTCGTGACAGGTGACGCACTTGGCGGCATCGGCGATCAGCAGCACGCGCAGTTGTTCGAAGTGCTTTTCCTTGGCGGACGCGGTACAGACCGCAACGAGAAGAACCAGACAGGACAAAAAAAATGGCCGGCACATAGGCCGGCCATTCTAATCGCAGTTGTGAAACTTGTTCAGCGTCGCCGTCGGCGAACACACAGGGTTGCACCCGCCAGCAGCATGGCCAGCGTGGCCGGCTCTGGAATGACATTCGGGCTGGCCAGCGACCAGAGCACCGGATCATTTGGACCGTCGAAGGTCTGAACAACCGTGGCAAGACCGGTTACGACATCCACCGTAAACAGCGACTTTGAGCCGCTGGCATAACCCCAATAAACACCCGTCATCGCATCGTAGGTCATCCCGCCAACCGCACCCAAGTTGACGCCGGCGCCGAGACCTCCACCAATCTGTACGGTGCCCGGACCACTGGGATTGGCCTTGTCGATGGCCCACAGAGAATTCGTAATGCGATCGAGGCCGTAGAGCTGGCCGCTCGGGCTGAAAGCAAGACCGTCAAAATCATGCGAGCCGCCGCCGATGATGCCGACCTTGGTGGCAAGACCGGTGTTGACATCAATGGTCGACAATGCCGGGTTGGCCGAAGTGTTGCCATTGACCATATAGGCCGTGCCATTGGTCGGATCGAATGACAACCCGCCTTCATACGAGAACTGATTCGTCAAACCGACGTTTGTCGCCTGGCCGTTCGCGATGTTCAGGGTGTAGAGCCGGCCCATCGAACCGATCGAAACGCCGTACAGCACGCCGGACGGACTGAATTCCAACCCGCCGATCGCAACTTCATCCTGCTGCGACGTAAGCGAATAAGCACCGACCGGCGTGATGACGCCTGCAACGGTATTGATTGAATACAGAATGTTGGGATTTTCGCCGGTCGCATACAGCGTTGCGCCGCGAGCCGCGGATGTGCCTGCCAAAAGCACGACCGCCAGAAGCCCCATTCCCCACTTGCTTCGCATCCCGATTCCCCGATTCAGTCGATTGTGCATTTGTTCTCTCTCGATTCCCACGCAACGGCGCTCGGACCGCTGTCTTGAACCAAGATCGGACGTAGCACCCGACCACTTTCGCAAGTTCAATCGCCTGACATGCGCAGTTCCTGCGCATGCAGCCGACTCCACCACACGCGATCTCAACTTCCATGCCGCGCCCTCACCGGACTCCGGCACCGTCATCGCGCGGGCTTCCTCTGTGAGGATACGCGTTTTATGCGGCCAAAGTCAAAGATTTCACGCGATTTGGGCCCGTATGAGTGCTCGCTTTGAGGGAAAGATTCGGACATTGTGGCAATTCAACCCACCAACTACGATATCTACCCAAGGTTCGCTTGATCTTTCTCCTGCCAGACGGCACGTCTTGGCACCCGTGCCGTAAGACCCGATAATAACGGGGCAGATTTGACTCCAATCAAGTATCATCGCCTGGGATGCTGGCTGTCGGTCGTCGGCTCAATGCTCTCGATCATGGGCTGTGGAGGCCCCAAGAGCTACCGATCCAACATCCAGGCGGCATATGCGTATGATCGAATCCTCGCGATTCGCGAAGCCGGCGAGCGGCGCGACCCACTGGCTGTGCCGCTGCTCGTGGACCGGCTCGAAGACGAGGACCCCGCCGTTCGATTTTACGCCATTCTGGCCTTGGAACGCATCACCGGCGACCGGCTCGGCTATCGATACGAGGACTCCGCCATTGAGCAACGCGAAGCGATCGATCGATGGCGCCAATACGCCCGTTCGGCAACGCGAAACCCAGTCAATTCATCCGGAGCATCCACATCCATGGCCGATCAGACCCCGCCCGCGGGCCCAACCGGGAAACCTGTCGACGATCGCTAGGATTGCAGGGAGAATGCACCGACCACGATGACCGAGCCAGGCACAATTCGACTTGAACTGACCAGCAGCACCAAGTGCCTGTCGGTCGTTCGCGGCGCCGTGGAACGCATGGCGGCTCTGGAGGGGTTCAATGGTGACGACACCCACGAACTGACCCTCGCGATCGACGAGGCCCTCGCCAACGTCATCAAGCACGGATACGAAAGCCGTGACGATCAACCGATCGAATTGACCCTGCGAGCCGTGCGTTCGCCGGGCGGAATACCCGGATTGAGCATCCTGGTGCGGGACTACGGCCGCCAGGTCGATCCATCGACGATTCAGGGTCGCGATCTGAACGAAGTCAGGCCCGGCGGTCTCGGCGTGCATATTATTCAAACCGTGATGGACGAAGTGGAATACAGTTGTCCCACCGGAGGCGGCATGCAATTGCGGATGGTCAAGTTCGTTGGGTCAAAGGATGCGGCGTCGTCCGCCACGGCGACGCGCCCACCCAGCGAAGGAGGCGAGAGAAATGGATCCTAAGCCGGCCGGACCGATCAAGGAGATCCGGCGATCGCCCGATGCGACGGTGGTGTCGCTGTCGGGCGATGTCGACTTGCACCATGCGCCGGCGCTGCACTCCGCCCTGCTGGATGTGTCCGAGTCGCGGCCCAAGCGGATCATCGTCGATCTGACCGAGGTGCCCTACATGGATTCCTCCGGCGTGGGTACACTCGTCTATATTCTGCGCCGCGTGAATTCCTACAAGGGTAAAATGGCCCTGGTGGGCATGAACAGCCGGGTTCGCAGCGTCTTTGAGATCACCAAGCTCGATCAGTTCTTCACCATTCGCGACACCGAAGCCGAGGCCATGGCCACATGAGCCCACCCCTCGCCCGAAGCAAGCCCGACGGCGGCCCGTTCCTGGCCCGCGTCTTCACGGCAATCGGGACCGGCGTGCTCCGCCGCCTCGACGGGCTGGGCGGGTTTCTGAAGTTTCTAGGCGGCAGTATTTTTCTCCTCCGTGACACACTGGCCTGGATCTTTCGGGCCCTGTTCCTCAAGCAGGTGCGGATCGGACGGGCCAATCTCTGGGCCCAATGCGTCCGCGTTGGTATTCTCAGCATTCCCATCGTCTTCATCGTCAACGTCTTCATCGGGATCATCCTTGCGCTTCAGATCGCCCCGATCCTCGTGACCTACGGACAACTTCAGCGCGTGGCGGACGTGGTGGGCATCGCCATGTTTCGCGAACTCGGGCCGCTGCTCTCGGGCATCGTGCTCTCAGGCTTCGCCGGCGCGAGCATCGCCGCCGAACTCGGCACCATGGTCGAGGGCGAGGAGATCAAGGCCCTCCGCGCCAGCGCGCTCAACCCCATCGCCTTTCTCGTCGTGCCGCGATTTCTCGCCACGGTCTTGATGCTGACCTTGCTGACCGTCATCGCCGACGTCGTCGGCGTGCTCGGCGGGCTCTTCACCGGATCAGTTATCTTGGGGATCGATTCGCAGCAGTACCTGCAGTTCACCCAGGCGGCCCTGTTCCCCAAGGACTTCATCACCGGCATCGTCAAGGCGGCCGTCTTCGGCGTAATGATCTCGATCATCGCCTGCTACGAAGGACTCAACGTCTCCGGCGGCGCCGAAGGCGTCGGCCGCGCCACCACCCAGACGGTCGTCAAGTCCATCGTCGCCCTCATCACCGCCGACGTGATCTTCACTGCACTGTTTTACGCGTTTGAGGTTTGAGAATACGCCGCGCCGTGTCAGGGCCGGACGGTCCGCGCAATCGCCGCAATGGCGAGGGCCACGCCCGTGATCGCGGCGCTGAACCGCGTCGCCGCGCCAGGCGGACCACGAAAAGACATGTGTCGCAAGACCCGCTCCCGATGGATGTAGATCAACAGGGCCGATTCGGCGACGAGCGCCACAACCAGAAAGATCAAGCGCTGCGGGATGTCCGGCCGCGTGCCGCGAGCCAGATCGGCGAGCGTGTTGATCAATAGGAACGAATACACCGCCGACAGCAGCCACCAGGCCCACGCCCGGCAGCGCCAGAAGCCGACGCCGATGCCGAGGAAAAGCACCGCCAGCCCCGCGAGACTGGCCACGTGCACGGCCCCCGCGCGAGCGCCAAACTCACGCACGGCCGTGTACGCAAACAGGATGCCGATCAGCACCTGCACCGCCGCCACCACGTTGATCCCGTTGGGAATCGTCAGGTACTGTGCGAGCGGATTCTCATGGGCGCCGGCCTTGGGATCGCGCGGGTCAAGATCGATCATGGCGTAGAATCCGAGTTCCGGGAATGCGTAGGCGAAGGTGTCGACGTATGCGCAGACAACGACTCTACGCAAGTGACTGCGATCGCGGCGGGTGACAGACCTTGAATATCGACCATCATCGCTATTGCTCGACGCCCTTCCCGCCCTACCGCTACGTCCCCGGTCAGCACCCGCATCCCATCGCCCATCCCCAGGGTCACAGCCACCGTCCGCACGGCACGCCGCATCCCACGGTGCGGCACGTCCCGCCCGACCGTTGGCGTGACAGTGAAGACTACCTCTACGGGTGCGATCTTTACAACAACGCCTACTGGTGGGAGGCCCACGAAGCCTGGGAAGGCCTGTGGCAGACCTGCGACAAGAAGGCGACACAGGGCCGCTTTCTGCAAGGGCTGATCCAGGCCGCCGCCTGTCATCTCAAGATCCACATGGCATCGCCCGCCGGCGTCGAACGATTGGGCCCCTCAAGCCTGAATTATCTCCGCGGCGCCGCATCGGATATTCCTTCCGCGACATACATGGGCCTGAATCTGCCCGCGTTCATTCAATCGCTGGATGCCTACTTTGATCGCTGCAAGGACGCAACTGGTCAGATCATCAGACACGACGCCGCACAGTATCCATTCATCGAGTTGACGATGTAAGCGCGTCGTTGTACCACATACAGGGCAGCGGCACTTGTAACTGAACAGCCAGTCACACACGAATATGCCACGAAAAACCCTGCCAACCCAATCCATACCCAAGGCCGTTAAGAGCGTTCGGTCGGCTGCCAAGCCAGTGCGACCAACCTCCGCAAGATCCCGCACCCGCGAGTCGCAGCAGGCCCGCAAGATCCGCGCCCTTGAAATCGTCCGCCGTCTCAAAAAGGAGTACGCCGCCGCCGAGTGCGCCCTGGTTCACAAGTCCGCAATGCAACTGCTCGTTGCGACCATCCTGTCGGCCCAGTGCACCGACGACCGGGTGAACAAGGTGACCCCCGCCCTCTTCGCCCGCTATCCCGACGCCGCTGCATTCGCCGCCGCGGACATTGCCGAACTCGAAAAACTGATCCAGTCCACCGGCTTTTTTCGCAACAAGGCGAAGAACATCCTGGGCGCGGCGAAGCGCATCTGCGAGCAATTCGACGGCCGCGTGCCCGACACGATGGACGCACTGCTCACGCTCCCGGGCGTGGCGCGAAAGACGGCCAACGTCATCCTCGGCACCTGGTTTGACAGGAACGAGGGCATGGTGGTCGACACGCACATCGGCCGGCTGGCCCATCGACTGGGCCTGACGTGGCGCTCGCGCGACGACAAGGACGCCGTGAAGATCGAACGCGATTTGATGGAAGTCATCCCACGCGACGACTGGACGGACATCGGACACGCCCTCATCTGGCACGGCCGCCGGGTCTGCACGGCGCGAAAGCCGGCATGCGAACGATGCAGCCTCGCGGACATCTGCCCATCGGCGAACAAGGCGTAGCGTCCCCACTCTGCGGGGGACGGCGAGGTGTGCACCTGCAATGTTGTCCGCGAAGTCCGTCGGCCCCCGCAGCGGATTCTCCGTTACGCGTACCAGTGATACAACATAAAATAGACAATCACGCCGGTGACCGACACATACATCCAGATCGGCCACGTCCACCGCGCGATGGCCCGGTGCCGCACGAAGTCACGCTTTAGCGCACGCCGCAGCGTGATGATCGCTAGCACCGGCACGATCGCCGCCAGCACGACGTGCGAAATCAGCAGCGTGTAATAGACCTTCGCGGCCGCCCCGGTCCCGGCAAACTTGGTATGCCCCACGCCCTCGGCCATCTGCCGCGACGTGTGGTAGGTGAGGTAGCATGCCAAAAATACAATCGACGTAATGAAGGCAGACACCATGCAGGCCGCGTGGGCCTTGATGTTCCGCCGCTTGATGAAAATGAAGCCCGCCAGCAACAGCAGCGTGGCCAGGGCATTCAATGACGCGTTGACGTGCGGCAGATCGCGAAAGGTCACCGGCGAGCCTCCGCCAGCACCGACTTCACGTCCTTGATGATCTTGTCCTTGACATCGCCCGGCATCGGCGTCCCCAGCACGTCGGAGGCGTTCTCATACTGCTCTTCGTCGGTCAACACGTCGTACGTCGCGCGAATGCGCCCCCGGCGATCGACCAACACGAACTTGAACGAATGCAGAATCTGGCGATCGGGTGTCTCCTCCTGCAGCGCAAGCAGAAAGTGTTTCGTCACCAGATCGCGAATCTGCGCACGCTCGCCGGTCAGCAGCAGCCACGTGGCCGGATCGGCGGGCTTCCACGACTCCGCGTATTCCAGCAGTTTCTCCGGCGTGTCGCGGTCGGGATCGACCGAAATCGACACGCAGCGCACATCATTCAACCCGGCACCGATCAGCGCTTTCTGCAACTCGACCATCCGCTCGGTGATCACCGGACACTGCGCGGCGCACGACGTGAAAATAAAATCGGCGATCCACACCCGATCGCGCAAATCGGTCGTAAGACGCACCGGCTTGCCGTGTTGATCGGTCAGTGTCATGTCCGGCACGGTCGAGATCTCGGGCAGAATCACCTCGATGGTCCCGCCGCTGCGACCTGCGCCGACGCGTGGCGTCCGCATGAACTGAAGAAACGCCAGCCCGCCCACGACGAAAATCGTGGCGAACATGAGGATCCAGAATCCCCTGGCGGGGCGCAGTTCATCATGCCGCGTCATCGCGGGGCTTTCATTCGCATCGGTGCCTGAATCGGGGGTATCGATCATGGTTTCAGCGCGATCAGCCCGCGTGAGCGGCGTCACGCGTCGCGGCGCGGGTCGCGCCGGCGAACATGATCACCGCAAAGATGGATGTCACGGCCAGCGCCTGCCAGCCGCTGTGCGCCGCGCCGATCGGCGGCGTACGCACGCGCCAGTATAGCGCCGATCGCAACAGCGTCACGCAGTAGGTCATCGGATTCAACAGCATAATCTTCGCCATCCACGAGGCGGCGCCCTGAGGCGGGAAGAACGCGCCCGAGAGCACCAGCATCGGCATCAGCACGAGGTTCATGACGGCGTGGAAACCCTGCGTGGACTCCATCTTCCACGCCATCCAGAAGCCCAGGCTCGTAACGGCAATAGCCACCAGTGTCATGGCCGCAATCATGGCGAAGACTGGCCCGATTCCCAGGCGAATGCCCGCCAGCGGCGCGAGCGTGAGAAACAGAATCCCCTCGCCCACCGCGAGCGCCGTCGCCCCCAGCACCTTGCCCAGCACGATCGCCGAACGCGGGGCCGGTGAAACGAGTACCCCCTGCAGAAACCCATCGCGCCGGTCATCGATGATGGAGATCATCGAGAAGATCGACGTAAACAGCAGAATCGCGGCGATCGCGCCGGGAAATGTGTACTCGGCATAGGCCCCGGCTGTGGCCGCGCCACCCGGATTGAATGACTTGCTCAATCCCGAGCCCGCGAGCACCCAGAAGATCAGCGGCGTGCCCATCGCGCCAATCACTCGGCTGCGCTGTCGAAGAAACCGCACGATCTCCCGCCGCATAAGCGTCAAGCACGGTCGCCAGAGACCCGGCGCGATGATGCTCGCCGACGTCGAAGCACGGTCATGCAATGCAGCATGGGTGTGCATCGGAGTCGTACCATCGACTGCTCGCGGAATCGATTCCCGGGCGGATGCGTCACTCAATTTCAAACCGCCTTCCGGTCTCGTGCATGAACACATCTTCCAACGTCGGCTGACCGACCGTGACCGATCGAATGTCCGATCCGAACGCGTCGACCAGCGCCGGCACCAGCGCATGCCCCCCGGCCTGCTCGATGCGCACCGATCCATCCACGACCGCGGCCGCACAGTTGAACCGCGACGCCACGCGGTCGCGCATTGCATTGGCATCGTCGCATTCGATCTGAATGCACACGCCGCCGATGCGGCCCTTCAGCTCATTGGGCCGGCCCAAGGCGACAAGCCGCCCGCGATCCATGATGCCCAGCCGCTCGCACCGATCGGCCTCATCCATGTAATGCGTCGTCATGACCAGCGTCATGCCGCTCGTGGCGCGGAGCGCCTGCAACTGCCGCCACATGCCCGCCCGCGCGCCGGGGTCCAGCCCGGTGCTCGGTTCGTCCAGCAGCAGCACGGCCGGTCGATGCAACACGCTCTTCGCGATTTCCACGCGGCGCTTCAGTCCGCCAGACAGCGTGCGCACGAGGTGATGGGCGCGATCGGCGACATCCAGCGCGGCCAGTGACTCCCGAATACGCGACTCCAATGCCGCGCCATGCAGGCCGTACAAATGCCCGCCGTGCAGGAGATTCTCCCGCACCGTCAAATACGGATCGAGGCTCGGCGATTGAAACACCACGCCGCAGAGACCGCGCACGGCGGCGCGATTTCGCACGACATCGTGCCCGCCGATCGAGGCCGTGCCCTGCGAAGGCGTCAGCAGGGTCGCGAGAATCTTGAAAAGTGTCGTTTTCCCACCACCATTGGGACCGAGCAGGCCGAATGAGGCGCCCTGCGCGATCGAGAACGAGACATCGTCCACAGCCAGATGGGTGCCGTAGCGATGCGTGAGGTTCTGAATGGTGACGATGTCGCTCAAGGCTGAAATCACCGCGGGCTGAAAATTGATGGCTGAAGAACGCGCAATTCAATGTACGGGCGAATACGGGCAACGGCGCTTCAGACCCGATCGATCCACAGCAGCGCCAAGAGAAGCGGCAGATAGATGACCGTCGCAAGCAGCATGGCCCGGGCGCTGGCCGCGGTACGCAGCCGGCCCACGCGCGCCCCCACCACCAGCAGCGCCGCGCCGCCGACTGCCGCGCCGATGGCATAGGGCAAACCTGCCGCACCGATCCACCACGGCGAGAGACTCACGATCAGAAGCACGACGCCGTATCCAACAATCCACCGCCCCGTTCGGCGTCCATCGGCGTCGGCCGACGACAGCATGCGATAGCCGCCGCGAAGGTAATCCTCGCGATGCATCCAGGCGATGGCGAAAAAGTGCGGCAACTGCCACGCGAACAGAATCGCGAACAGGGTCCAGGCCAGCGGCGGCAGGTGACCACTCGCCGCGGCGAAACCGATCATCGGCGGCAGCGCGCCGGGAATCGCTCCGACGTGCGTGTTGTAGATCGAAACCCGCTTGAGCGGCGTATAGACAAACAGATACAGCACGAACGTCGCCGCGGCCAGCGACGCCGCCAGCACATTCGACCAGATCAGCAGATAGGCCGTGCCCACCACCGCCGCGGACCAGCCCAAGGCCGCGGCCTCGCCCGCATCCATGCGGCCCGACGCCACCGGGCGGTTGCGCGTGCGGATCATGCGTCGATCATTCTCGCGTTCGACCACCTGATTGAGGATGTTCGCGGCGACCGCGACCAGACCGGTGCCGATCAGGCAGTGGCACAAGGCGGCGAATGAGAACGCCCCCCCGGCGCCCAGCGCGAAACCGATGGCCGTGACCACCAGCACCATCACGCTGATCCGCATCTTGGCCAGCATCACCACGTCCGACCACGTCGCCGTGACCGCCGCCAACTGCGCGGACGCGGCGTTCATCGCGACACCCGTCGCCATGCTCCCCCCGTCAGCCTGTTCGAGCGGCCTGTTCAAGCGGTCGCACCCTCCAGCACCGGTCGCACCGCGTTCGACACGACCTGCAATCGGCGATGGACCTGCAGCGTCAGCAGCCAGGCGACGCCCAGGGTCGAAGCCCCGACGGCCACATGAGCCGTTGCGACATAGGGATGCTTGCCCGACCAGATGGTCCACGCGCCAAGCCCGATCTGCACGCACAACAGCGCGATGCCCATCGATGCAAGCGAACGAATGCTACGAATGTCGCCATGCCGGGCGATCGCCAGCCCCGCCGTCGCCAGGAGCACGACCGCGACAACCACCGCCCAGAAGCGGTGGGCCATGTGATACATGACCTGCGCCGCCGTCACCTCGGGCAAAAAATGGCCCATGCGGCGGGTCTCGTTGTAGTGTTCCAATGCCGCGTCGCCCAGGTCGGGCATGATCCGCCCGTTCGCCAGTGGAAAGTCCAGCACAGCCAGGCCGCTCTCGGTGTGCCGCATGATCGCACCGAGCACGAGTTGCACAAACACGACGCCCGTCAACGCGATGCACAGGTGCGTCAGGGCCGGACGGCCGGCGGTTTCGATGCGCAACCGCGGCGTGATCCACGACCGCGAGGTGAACAACGCAATCGCAATGGTGATGCAGAAAAAAGTCTGGGCCGTGCAACCGTGCAGCACCGAAATCGGCGTGGGCAGAAAAAAGCGGACCGTCAGCCCGCCCAGAATGCCCTGCACGATGACGAGCGCTAGCGCCGTCCATCCGAGCCGCCGCAACCAACGCCGCGGCTCGCTGCGATGCAGCCAGACGGCGAGGATGATGGTCATGAAGCCGATGGTCGATGCGATGAGCCGATGAACGTGTTCGTAGAAAATGCCGCCGACCCACTTGGAGGGCGGAAAGGTGAACATGTTTTCGCCGTAGGTGGTCGGCCAGTCGGGCACGGCCAGACCACTGCCGGTGCTGGTCACCATCGCCCCCGCGACGATCAGGCCGAGCGTCGCGACGGCAAGCAGCACCGCAAACCGGTGCAACCACGGATTGTAGGGCAGTTGGCCGGCACGGGCGTAGTCAAATGTCGTCGTGGAGTGTGCCATGCCGCGTGATTCAACGATGTCCGTCTCAAGCATGCCACTGCTTCAAGCAGTGCGTCTTCCGTGTGCGATTAAGCGTATCCACCGCTTGAAGCAGTGGCACACGCGCAAGGGTCATTTGGTTTCTGGCGGCATCGCCTCAGCCGAACCGATTCGAGTTCGCCGCGCTCGAACAAACCACGTCGCCGCGAACGCGCCCATGCCCAGCAGCATGGCATACGTCACCACGACCATGAACAAGACGCCGTTGGCCGCGCCCTGCACCATCGGATCATCCTGACTGCCGAAGCAGACCGAACAGGCCGAGGCAACGGGAACCGAGGTCAGCGCCTGAATCGTGAGTACGGCCGTCAAGGCATGGATGCAATGTTTGAAAGTCCGCATGATCGTCATCCCGTATTCGCCAATTCCAGATGCTGAGCCGTCCGGCCCATCCGAGTCGGCGAATCGAAGCATCAGATGTAACTGACGCCCTTCAGCTTCTTCATGAACCACGCGCCATAAATCGCCAAGCCCAGCACGGCGACAAACGAGCCGATGCCGGTCAGCAGCATGTCCATCTCGCGGCCTTCCATGTAGCGCCGGGTAGCCCAGACACCGAAGCCGGTCAGGAACAGCACCACGGCCCCGATAAAAAAGACATGGAAGAACTTGAGCGACATGACGAAGTCCCCTTAATGGCCCTTGTGCGCCGCGGCGTCATGCAAACGAACGGGCGGAACCGCGACATTCGCCGCGCGACCCATCGATTCGTGGTCCGTCAAAACCGGCACCGCGAGCAACACAACAAAGAATAGCGCACACAGGGCGAGAATCCAGAAGAGTGCGGCCTTCTCGGTGATCAAGTGCATGAAATAGCACGCCACCAGCGTCCCCTTGATCGAAGCCACGAGGAGAGCGATGGCCACCGCGGTCGCGATCGACCACTCCTGGTGGAACCCAACCTGAGCCACGACCACGGTAATCACGGTCAGCACGGCCAACGCCCCGAAGACCCGGTAGTAGATCTTCAAATGATGCTGCATGTCAGCGGCAGACGATCCGCCCATTGCGAAGCTCCTTGTTTCTCAAAGCAGGTACAGGACCGGGAACAGGAAGATCCAGACCAGGTCGACAAAGTGCCAGTACAAACCGGTGCATTCCACCCGGTTGATCAGTTTCTCGTGATTCCACTTCCAGATGCGGTCGGCCGCGAAGATCAGATAGCCGATCACCACCATGCCGCCCACGATGTGCAGTCCGTGCAGGCCGGTCAGGGTGAAATAGACGGCCAGAAACGTGCTGTGGGCCGGGCCGAAGGTGGTGACGCGCTTGACGTTGCTGCGCTCGATGGTGATCGGCGCGTGCTTCGCGTTGGCGTCGCCGCCATGCGCATCGGGCTCGATGGTGACATCTTCGCCCTCCTTGTTCACCACATTGTGGCCGGTGATGCGCATGACTTCGTGGCCGTCGTGCATCATGGGCGCGACCAGCTCCACCTGATAGTGGTGCAGCTTGTCGCTGTATTCGAAGTACTTGACCACCATGAACGCGCCGGCCAATGCAAAGGTGATGGCCAGCATCTGCTTCGCCTTGCCCAGCCGGTTCATCTTCAATTCGGCCCACGCCATGACCATGGTCACGCTGCTCGTGATCAGGAACATGGTGTTCAGCATCGCCAGTTTCCAGTTCAGGATTTCCTCGCCGCGCGGCCAAGTGCCCTCAGGCGCGCCGGTGCGGAGCAGGACGTATGAACTGAACAGCGCGCCGAAGAGCATCACTTCGGAGGCAAGAAAGAGCCACAGCCCGAACTTGCCGTTGTACATCCCCGTGAGCGGATGCGGCTCTACATCGTGCGGAATAATCGCGGTATCGGACAAGGATCAAGCCTCCAGGGCTGGGTTTTGCGGCAGGAAATCCGTCTTGCGGCCCGGCACGCTGTATTCATAGGGACCGCACTGCGCGACCGGCACGGTGGCGAAGTTTCCGTGCGGCGGCGGCGACGGGGCCGACCACTCCAGGGTCGTGGCCTCCCACGGGTTGTTGCCGACCTTCTTGCCGGCGAACGCGCTGTAGAAAAAGTTGATGATGAACGGAATCTGCGCGAGGCCCAGGCACCATGCCGACCACGAGGCCATCAGCGACAAGCCTTGTGCGCTCGCCCCATGCAATTGATACGACTGGTCATACTGCCGTCGCAGAATGCCGGCCATGCCCTGGAAGAACATGGGCATGAACACGCCGTTGATGAAGATGAAACTGAAAAACCAGTGAATCTTGCCGAGCAAACTGCTCATCGTGCGGCCGGTCACCTTGGGGAACCAATAGTAGATACCCGCGAACATCGCGAAGATCGTGCCCGGCGCGACCACATAGTGGAAGTGACCGATCACGTAGTAAGTATCGTGCAGGTGAATGTCCGACGCAGTGAGGCCGAGCGGCAGACCGGTCAATCCGCCGATGGCGAACATCGGCAGGAAAGAAAGTGCGAACAGCATCGGCACGGTGTAGCGAATCGACGCGCCCCACAGACTGATGATGAAGCACGTCAAAATGATGATCGACGGCACCGAGATCACCATCGTGGTGAACTGGAAGAATGTTGACAACGTGGTGCCCATGCCGGTCATAAACATGTGGTGGGCCCACACGATGAAGGACATGAAGCCCAGGAAGATGGCCGAATAGACAAGGGCCTTGTAGCCCCAGAGCGGCTTGCGGGTGTTGTTGGCGATGACCTCTGCGATGATGCCCATGCCGGGAAGGATGAGCACGTACACCTCGGGGTGAGCCAGGAACCAGAAGAGGTGCTGCCAGAGCACCGGGCTGCCGCCGCCGGAGTATTGATTCTGCACGACGTCCGTGATGATCAAACCGCCCGGCATGAAGAAACTGGTGCCAGCGACGCGATCCATCAACTGCATGACGGCCGCGGCCTCGAGCGGCGGGAAGGCCAGCAGCAGCAGGAAGCTCGTGACCAACTGGGCCCAGACGAAGAACGGCAGCCGGAAGAACGACAGGCCCTTCACGCGAAGTTGCACGGTGGTCACGATGAAGTTGACTGAGCCCAGCAACGACGACGTGATGAGGAACACCATGCCGATAAGCCACCAGGTTTGCCCGCCGATGTTGACGACCGAGAGCGGCGGATACGACGTCCAGCCTGACTGGGCCGCACCATCGCGGGTGAAAAAGCTGGCGAGCATGATGAGCCCGCCCGGCAGATAGACCCAGTAACTCATCATGTTGAGCCGGGGAAAGGCCATGTCGGGCGCGCCGATCTGCAGCGGCAGGACGTAGTTGCCGAACCCGCCGACGGCGAGCGGCACGATGCCAAGGAACACCATGATCGTTCCGTGCATCGCCCCGAACGCGTTGTAGCCGTTGCCGATGAGCACGCCGGTGCTGTCGACCAGCGACGCGCCGAGCATCTTGCCGATCAGCGGAATCGGCTGACCGGGATAAGCCAGTTGAAACCGCATGACCCACATCAGCGCGAAGCCGAACAACAGGAAGAGCAGCGACGTGATGGTGTATTGCACGCCGATGACCTTGTGGTCGACGCTGAAGATGTACTTCCGCCAGAAGGGAAGCTCGTGACCATGCGAATGGTCGTGACCGTGATCGTGTCCCGCGTGGGAGTGTGCTGCGTGTGCGCCGCTCATGGATGATCCCGATTTAGGCGTTTATGAGTCTTACCAAAGTCGTGATTGCCGTCGAAACTGGCGATCAGAAATCGACTTCAAGTTCCGTATTCTTCTTCTTGATCTCTTCGGCCTGCCATGCCTCGAACTCGTCGGCCGTCAGGGTCTTCAACTGTGCCTTCATGGTGTAATGATTGTTGCCGCACAACTGGGCGCAGACGATTTCCAAAGGATTGCCGGGCCGCAGCGAGACGGTTTCGTTGCCGGCGTCGCGGAGCTTCTGAATGATCTCTTTGCCGCTGGCCAGGTCGTTGCCGAGGTAATCGCCGGCCTTGACGATGATGTCGCCCGCCTTGTTCTTGTAGTCCTGTGCCGCGACATGATGCCGAATGCGATACCAAGTGGTCCGCGCCAGCGGAAACTCCTGCACCATGCCCTTGGACACATTCGCCGTCGTCGCATCCTTGTTGATCGTGAACCAGATCGGAATCCGCATGCCCGGGATCGCATCCTGCTTCACCCGCATCGTCGGAATCGACAGCGAGTGAATGACGTCGCGTGCGAAAATCTCCATGCGAATCGGCCGGCCGGTCGGAAGATGGCAATCGTTGACGAATTGCAAATCGTCTTTGCTGTTGGGGTCGTTCTCATCGAGACCGATGAAATTCGACGTGGATATTAATTTCGGATCGGTCTTGCCGAACTGACCGTCCGGCCCGCAATAGTGGAATTGCCACTCAAACTGCTTCGAATGCACGTGCACGGTCAGCGGGTTCTCGCTCGCGGCCGGCGGCTTGTTCTTGTAATCGGCCCAGACTGGCATCGACAGCGCGAAGAGCACGATCAATTCGAACACGATGACCGCCACCTCAATCAATTTCGACGCGCCACCCTTGACCGGCTCGTAGGTCGCGGCGTGGCCGGTCCGCGCCCGGAACTTGACGAGGCAGTAGGTGAAATAGACGCCCCAGCCGAAGAACAACACGGCCATGAAGACATGCAGTACGAATATCAGATGATCGATCTTGTCGCCGTGGGTCGAGAGCTGCGGCGGCAGCCAGTTTCCGTAGCGAGTATCTGAAGCGAGCAACATCATGTTGGTTTTATGCTCCCGTAACGACGATCGCGCCCGCGCTCAACCCGGGCGTTGAAATTAGCGATCGCACGCCGCGCCATCGGGCGCGGCGTGCGAACCGCCATTGTGCATGAGATTACGCGGAGATTCAAACCGCGTTTCAGGCTGGCAAGGCGGGTAAGCCGACCGACTCAGTCAGCCGGGCCGCCCGTTCGCCAATTACTTGCCGACGACCTTGACCACCTTGCCGGCATCCTTCTCGCAGGGCGCTTCCTTTGCGCAGCAGCTCTTCTTGCCGCCATTTACCTCGGATGCAAGGATCACCTTCTCGGGATTCGCCGGACCCTCGGCCTTCTTGCCGGTCATCTTGATCTCGACTTCCTTGGTCTCGCCATCCTTGACCGACACCTTCATCTGCACGGTGCCGAAAGTCTCGTGCCAGGCCTCGATGGTGTAATCGCCGGCCGGCAGTTCCTTGATCTCGAACGTGCCGCGCTTGGCCTCGTCCGTGTTATCGATGTGGTCCTTGGTCACGTCGAAGAACGGGTGGGTCATGACGTGGCACCAGGCGCTCATCCAGCCGTGCACGTCGCACTTGAACTTGATGGGCGACTCGGCCTTGTTGAAAGTGTCATTGCCGCGGCGCTCGATGGTGCCGGGCTTGGGCTGTGCCAGATTGAACTCGGCGTTCTTTTTGGGCAGCGCATGGATGTTGTGGGCCGTCGGGTCTTCGCTCTTGATGTCGAGGGCCTGGCCGGCAATCATGCCGAACACGTGCGGGTGATAGATGCAGCCCTTCTGGTTGATGACCGCGGGCGTTGCCGGCGGATCGTACTTGTCCTTGACGCCTTCCTTCATGTAGACAAACGCATAGGGAATGGCGTTGCCCTGCTTGGTGTACACGATCGTCGCCTGGTCGGGCTGCGGCTTGGCGTGTGCCGCGGCGCAGACCTTGTCGGCGTTCATCGGAGGCAGGGCCTTCGGTCCCGGCGGCGTGCCGTCGAAGATCACCTTGCCCTTGACCACCGCGGTGCCCTTGGCGCCGTCGGCGAAGGCCTGGCTTACCGTCGCGGCCACAAAGGCCATCGCGGTCAATGCCACACATACATTCCTGCGACTCATGGTGTCACTCCCTTCTAACAGTTCCATTCCGGATAACAGCTTCCGGAAATAGCTCGAAACCGCGGCATTACGCAGGCCGCGCCCGCTCGCCGCACCTGATTCATTAGACCCAGTTCAGCCGCCTTCGACAGGCGGCGCAACTCTCTTTTCCACCGGCATTTGCCGTGTGCTACAACCGGCGCCGTTACGGCTAGAAGTCAAAGTCCGGCTTGGCCTCTTCCTTCTTTTCGTCGCCCTTCTTTTCGTCCGGCGACGCGCCACCGCTGTCGAAATCAAAATCCATGTCCGGTTGCGTCGTCTCCCCGCTGGTCGCGGCCTCGGCCGCCCCGGGCTGGATCGCCGTGTATCGCCGATTGCCCAGTTCAAACAGGAAATCGACAAGCAATGAAATCTGCTCTTCTCCGGTCTCGCCGAACTTCTTCTCGAGTTCCGCCCGCTCCTCGCCGGAGTAGACCGTCAGCGCGCTCTGCCGCTTCGGGAAGACCTGCGGCATGTTGGTGCCCGGCATGATCGCCTGCGGGTCGACCATCCACTCCTGAACCCAATCGTAGCGCAATCGCTCGTGAGTCAGCGCGAAATTCGGCGCCTTGATGTCGGTCGTCGTGCCCGGAACCGACGGATCACCCGCGACGTGGCACGCGAGGCACTTGCGCTCGAAGAAAAACTCCTTGCCGCGTTCGAATCGCTCGTCGGAAATCGGTTTCGCCGTGCGCGCCGGATAGGGGTACTTGATGTCGAACAGATTCTCCAGGAAGCCGGTGCGATCGACGACTTTCTCAAACACGTTGCCGATCTTCTCCACCACTGCCTGCGGCGTGGCGGCATCGCCGCGCGTCAGATCGGTCGCCCGAATCTGATCGTGGGCTATGGCGTATCGCGAAAGGAATGCCGCGTCAGCCGCGAGTTTGTCCTGAAGGAACCAATCCGCCCCGGCCGTCGTGGGCTTGCCCTCGGCATCGGTCGCAGGCAGTCCGGCATGCGCATCCTTGATGTACTGAAGCAGGGCCGCGCGCTCCACGTTCAGCGTGTGCGACTCGTCCTGCGTCACGCCGACGAAGTACTCCACCAACTCAGCCGCCTCCTCGGTGGTGAGATAGAACGTCGGCATGCGCACGTGCAGCCACGGACGCAGCATTTCCACGCGATTGAGAAACTTGTGCAGCCACGGCGGTTGGATTTTCGCGCCTTCGCCCCACAGCAGCGGCGGCTGGAAGCGGATCGTGGTCGGATCGGAATCGCCCTTTGCCGGGTCGTTCACGTAATACTGCTGTATGTTTGCGTGGTTGCCCTCGATCGTGTGGCATCCGTAGCAGTTCAATTCGGTCGCAAGATGCCGGCCGCGCGCGATCTTGCCGGTCGGCGTGTCGCCATACTGCACCTGAACCGCGGGGCGCACGTTCTTGTCCTTCCGCGAAAGGAGGTACGTCACCAGGGCCCGCGTCTCGGCCTCGTTGAAGTAGAAGTTCGGCATCTTCAACTTGTCATAAGGCTTCTTGATCTTCTCGCGGTCCCAGATCCGCGGGTTCCTCAATTTGTGATAGGCAAACGACTGGTGATTGTGCAGGATTTCCTGATCGATGTTCTCGCCGCCGATGTCGCGGACCATGTGGGCCGCATCTGCGGACGTCGGATAGAGTTTTCCGAAGACATCCGGCTTTTCTGCGATTTCGTGCTCAAAAGGCGGCGAGTAGAAGGCGAAGTCCAACTGGGTGATGAACTTCTGGCCCCATGTTGACAGATCGGTGCCCGGCCGCGTCGCATCCTCGAATCCGGGAATGCTGTGACAGGCGTTGCAGCCGTAGTGGCCGATCATTTTCATGCCCAGGAACAGCTCCTGCCGGCTGGCGAGACTTTCGCGCGAGAGTATGTCGATCACGCGCTGCTTGCCGGCATCGCCCGGACCGAAACTCTTCGCGGCCAGTGATACAATTGTCTTGGACAACCGCCCCACTGCGTCGGCCGGATCGGCTTTCTCGTCGTTCAGGATCTTCTGCGACACGGCCTGCGTGTTCTGACCGCCCAGCAGCATGAGAATGAGCCGCCGCATCTCGGCCGCGCCGGCCTCATCGCGCGGCAGCGGCGCGGTGACGAAATTGTCGTGCCGCAGCGACAGCAGGTAGGCCGTCAGATCAAGGATGTCCTGATCGCTCTTGACCGCCCGCTCCCCGGCCGGATGCTGCCAGTAGTAGTTGTCCTCGAAGAGCCGCGGCATCTTGGTCTCGGGCGCATAATGACGCGGGTCTTTGAGCCAGTTGTAGAGCCAGCTCGTGGCGTTCGCGGTCTGATCGGCATTGCCCTCTTCGGGGATCAGTTTGGTGCCCATGCCAGACAATTCCGGTGCGAATCGCGTGAATGCCGGCGGCAGGTAGACCTTCTTCGGATCGGGGTCGCGCTCTTCGGCATCGGCCGCGACTTCCTCGGCCTGCTTGCGCTTGAAGGCCGCGTCGCGGTTCTCCGGCGTGAAGGTGTCCTTCGCATAGCGAACCCGCGCGTTCTTATCCATCGCGGCGAATTGCGTCTTCGCCTCTTCCTCGGTCTTGCCTTCCGACATCACCAGATCAGTCGTGATCCACCGCTCGCCGAAGGTCCGTCCTGAATCATCGGTCGGATCCTTCGCATCGAGATTCGCGTGGCACGCCAGACAGCCGACCGACGTAAACAACGAGCCGCCCCGGGCGACGTCACCGGTCAGCCCCTCCGGCACCGGCCGCGCATCGAACGGCTTGCTGAACTTGGTCAGGTAATGCGTGATGGCCTGAACCTCGACCTGCGTTCGAAGTTCGGGATTCGGGTCTTCGTCATTCGCGCTGTCCGGCAGGTTGTTCTCCTGCTCGAAGAAGTGCGGCATGCGCGTCGATGGGCGGAAGTCGTTGGGATACTTGACCCATCGCTCGATGAAGCCCGTTGTCAACTTTCCGCCGACGTGCTGCAAGTCGGGGCCGACGCGGCGCAGATCGGAAAGTCCGTCGACGTTATGGCAGTTGATGCAACCGACCTGGGCGAAGAGTTTTCGCCCATCCACCACGTTTCGAGCCTCCGGAAGCGGCTCGGTGCGGTATCGCTCCAGATCGAGCGTCTGATCGTGACACTTGGTGCAACTCGCCGACGTGTACTGCGGCAGCAGCATCGGCCGCTCCCAGAATTCCTCCACCAGGTGGAACGTCGTCTGCGGCACGCCCAGTTCGGTCACGTAGTACTTCTTCTTCCACTCGGCCTCTTCGGCATGGCTCTTCGGCGTGTGGGCCGCGAAGACGAAGTCAGTCTCCTGCCCGCTGCCCTCGTGGCAGACCGTGCAGCCCATTTCCTGTACCGGGTGCGGAGAATCGGGTCCGACGAACAGATCGAGCCGCGGATGCGCGAGATAGGGCTGCTCGAACTTGATCGGCGGCCGGCCCTCCTCTTCGAGGTAGGTGTTCAATGCTGCGCCGAGAGACGCGACATACGTCATCTTCTGCTCGGCCGTCATCTCGGTGTCGGCAAGCGCTCGCTTGCCGTCGTGGGTCCGCGGACGGGCCCCGGCAAAGATCCGCTCGGCATGGGCCATGACCGCGCGATCGATCTCGCTGCGCGTCAGCTTGTCGTTCCCGGCGAGCGTCATCAGCGAGTCGATGATCGATTGCGACAGCACCGGCCGCTTCTCGCGCTTCAGATAGTCGTTGGTCGTGTTGACGAGCAGCGTGATGTAATGCTGCTTCTGATCGACCGACATCTCGGTCACGTCCAACTTCGAATAGTCGGATGACGCGACGGCATCGGCGATCCGGCGGCTCAGCGAATTGCGCAGGCGCTCGTTCTGCCCCAGCAGCACGGCCGCTACCGACTCCGTCGCCAGCGCCCCCTCGGCCTGCACGATGAAGTTCTCCCGCGTCATGTCGGGGTTGTCGATGCCGACATGACAGGTAATGCAGCGATCCGTGACGTAGGACTCGAGGAAGTTGTAATTGATGCGGATGTTCTGCATGAACACCTGCTTGACTTCCTGCCGGCCCGGCGTGCCGTGCGGCGCGAGGAAGTCGAGTCCGGGCAGATTGAAGAAGGCCCGCTTCAGACCGCGCCCGTACATGTCTTCATTGCGCTCGGCGTCGGCCCTGCCCTTGTCGTAGGCCGCGAGGGCTTTGGCCGCATCGTCCCGCTCGCGGAAGTGTGACTTGAGGGCCGCCTTGAGCGCCGCCTTCTCGTCGGTCAGTTTTTCCTTGATCTTCTGCTGCTCGGCCAGCGCGGCCAGGTCGTGTTCATACTGCTCGCGTTTTGCGATGGTGCGCTTGTCGTCATCGCCATACAGCGTCTTGTATTCTTCCAGTTCAAACGCCGTCACCTGAATCTCAGCGTTCATGTTGCCGAACGTGAGCGCCGCGCCCTGCAACTTGCCCTCGACCTCTTCAAACTGCTGGGTCAGTTCCCGCTCTCTGGCCTTCATTTCGGCGGTTGCCAACTCGGCGTTAGCCTGCTGAACGGCATCCTCGAGGACCTTTCGCTTTGCCTTCTCCTCGGGCGAGTCGTAGCGCAGCACTGTGAAGCCGGCCAGCGCGCTCCGCGTGTCCATGAACTCATTCTGCATCGCGCGCCACGGGCGCTCGAAGTCGTTCTTCATCATCCACAGCATGGTGCCGAGGGTGATCACGCTCGTCGCAGCGAAGACGTAATTGAGCTTGCGAATGTTGTGCAGCGTGTCGGTTGTGACCGGCATGGCGACGATTTCCTAAAAACAGGCGGGCAAACGATACAACCCCGCGTCTAAATATTGAAGAAATACTCCGTGATGGCCAGGAAGTACTTCATGTTGAAGGCCCACCGCAGGACCATCTTGATCGGCACGATGAACATCCAGCTCATCAGCGTCCAGAACACGATGTAACGAATCAATCCGATGTCGGAATAGATCTTTTTGAACACCGTCTTGGCCAGCAACACCGGAAGTATGAAAAAATAGAAACCGCACAGCACCAGCCCCGGCGCCTCGCGAATCGCGAACGCGGGAATAATGCCTAGCGCCTTCTCGGTCGGCAGACCCGGCTTCCACCAGTCGAACCCAAGTTTGTCGGGCAGCACCACCCAGAACACGTCCGACACGTTGACGTTGAGCAGCGCGGCAGGTCGATGCGGATCCCACGTCTCGTACAATCCGAACAGGTTCCAGTTCGGCCCGCGAAGGAAGGTGCCCAGCACGATCAGCACGATCCACATGATGACCCAGCCAAACATGTACACGCTGATGACGAACTTCCGCTCCTTGACGGTGTAGTAGCCGTTGCCGAGCGGGTTCTTGTCGATGTACGGCAGCGCGATCAGACCGACGATGATCAGCCCGGGCAGCAACACGCCGGCGATCCACGGATCGAAATAGACCAGCAGCTCCTGCAAGCCGAGGAAGTACCACGGCGCCTTGGATGGATTTGGAATGTTGGTTGGATTCGCCGGCGGCTCGAGCGGCGCCTTCAGCACGATCGCCCAAACGACGAGGAACACCGTGCACAACGTCAGGCAGATCAACTCGGTATAGACCAGATCGGGCCAGACCAGCACCTTGTCGTCGATCCCCGCCTCGATCAGCGGTTGGCCCTTCTCCATGCGCTCGTCATTGATCGCCGCCTGACGGAAAGCCAGCCACGTCAGAAAGCCGGTGAAGATGATCATCAACGTGATGGGCACGTTGTCGGGCTTCTTGATGATCGCCTGGAAGTTGGGATCTTGAATCGCACTTCCGGCGTAGAACACCAGAAAAAGCGTTCCCAGCACCAGGGCCACCTTCGGTTTTGTGAACTTGCGGTAACCGATAAGAAAGATGGCCAGCAGCACCGTGCACAGCGTGACGAAGTAATACGGCGCGCACAGCCAGTTGATCAGATCCTTGAACGGCTGAAGCACCGGATCGAGCGAGCGCAGAAAGCCCTCAAATCCGCCGGGGCCGTGTCCGGACGCCCCGCTCGTCGATGCCAATATGGTTTGCCAGGTCGAGAACATCGCACCCATCTTCACAGGGCCGCTCGCGGAGTCGCGCCCGCGAGTTTCGCAGCCACGAAACGCCGCCTACAGCGGACCGGAGATGCCGCCATCCTTCCGAATGCGCCAGAAGTGCACCGCGATCAGCACCGACACCACGATCGGAATGAACACACAGTGCAACACATAAAATCGAATCAGCGCGTTGGGACCGACCGAGGTGCCGCCCAACAATCCAAATCGCGCATCCGAGCCGGCGTGCACCAGCGGCACATCGCCGACCATCAAGAACGACGCGCCGGGCCCTTCGTTGCCGGCAACCGGCGTGGCCCGGGCCATGTTCGAGCCGACCGTGATGGCCCACATCGCCAGTTGATCCCACGGCAGCAAGTACCCGGTAAACGACAGCAGCAACGTGAGCGTGAGCAACACAACGCCGACGCCCCAGTTGAACTCCCGCGGCGGCTTGTAACTGCCGGTCAGGAACACGCGGAGCATGTGCAACCAGATGGCGATGACCATGGCGTGCGCGCCCCAGCGATGAATCTCGCGGAGCAGACCCAGCGTCACCGCGCTGTTGCGCAGGTTGATGATGTCGCCGTAGGCATACTCCACCACCGGACGGTAGTAGAACATCAGCAGCACGCCGGTGATGGTCTCTGCGAGAAACAGAAAGAACGTCAACCCGCCCATGCACCACGTGAACGAGAGGCGGATGCCGCTCTTGCGCACCGCGACGGGATGCAAGTGGAGGAAGACGTTGCTGAGAATGGCCATGGCCCGCGTACGCCGATCCTTCGGCACCCCATGCCGAAAGATCGAGCCCCAGACCTGGCTCTCTTTGACGTAATCACCGACGCTGGAGAAGAGGCTCATGCGGTGAACTCGCTCCGCTGAATCAGGACGTTCTTAATTACAAATGCAGAATTAAGAATGCAGAATGCAGAAATGCCCGCGCGTGGCGTACGACGTCGCGCGCCATTTCTCCATTCTACATTCTTCATTCTTCATTCCTCTCTACACCGGAATCGACGCATCCGGAGCATTCCAGATCGCCGTATCATTCGGTCCCATCGCCAGAAACCGTGCCGACCGGTCCACGATCACCTGATCTCCGTCCAGATAGATCTTGAATCGCTCCAACGGACGCGGCGTCGGGCCTTCAAAGTTCGTGCCATCGTATGTGTAGCCGCTGCCGTGGCAAGGACACTTGAACTTGCGGTCATTCGGCAGCCAGTTCGGCACGCACCCCAGGTGCGTACAAATGATCGACAACGCCACGAGGCGTTCGTCCTCGCGCACGATCCAGAATCCGCTGGGCTTGACCGACTTGAAATCCTCATTGACGTCGCCGACCTGCATGGACAGGTATTTGCTGAGGTCGCCGCATCGCACCTTCGGATCGGGCTCTTCCAGCACGTTCGGCATCATGAAGCGGCCGAACAAAGCGGTGGGCAGCGCGATCATGCCTGCGGTGAAGGCGGCCCAGGCCGCGCCCAGCACCAGATCGCGCCGGCTCGGCTCTTCCTTCGTCGGCTTGGACTTCTCCAGCACCTTTTGGAATCGAGCGTCGGCCGGCAGTTTGTCCGGCGAGAGTTTCGCCATTTGTCGCGCCGCTTCGGGCAATCCCTCGATGCCCCGGTCGATGACGGCGTGTCCGCCCCGCGCCGTGGTTGCGGCGAGCAGTGCGGCAATGGCCGGATCCATGACCTTGGGTTTGGGCGGTTCAGCGGGCTTCGCTGGAGCACCCTTCGCGGCAGGCGCATGCTCGGCCTTGGCAGCAGCGGCCGGAGCGTGGCCCTCGGATGATGCCGCCGCCGGCGTGGCCTCTGTCTTGGGTGTGGGATCACCGGACCATTCGAACGGCTTCAGATCAAACTTGATCACGTCGACCGGGCATTCGGCCGCGGCCTGAATGATGTCGTCGGTCAGCGGCTTGGTGAACTCCATGTCCAGGGCTTCGGGCCGGATGATGCACGTCCCCTCGTCGTGCAACACCTGAAACACCGTGGGCGCGGTCGTCTCGCACGCATCGCACACGATGCAACCCGGTGCGATCCAGACTTTTGTCACCAGATCTTTCGTCGCCATGACCATTCGCCTCGTCAGGTGTCACCGGCCCAAGCGGCCGGCGCGGACACGGGCGGTCGCCCGCACCCGCGATCACCTCAAGTCCATCATCCCTTTAATACGGCCGCGCTCGTGACGGTCTGCGCCTCCGCGGCGCGCCGCGTCTTTACATCGCGGACCGCCTCGCGCACGTCAATCGACGGATCCTTCTCCAACCCATCCACCAGCGCCGTCAGTTCCGCATCGCGCAGTCCGCCGGCAGCCAGCACCGCCGCTGACAGATACCGCGACACTTCCTGCGGCGTGAACTTCCGGCGCACCTGTGTCCCGTCGTCGTTGTAATCGAGATCGATCTTCTCCCAGAAGGAGCGATCGAGCATGTTCATCAGCACCAGCCGTCCCCGCGGACTGCCCAGACGGGCCAGCGCCATGGCCGCATTCCACTGCAATTCGCGGTCGGCCTCCAGTCGATCCGCCAGGGCCGCAATCGCAAGAGCATCGCCCGGCGCGGCCAGCGACGCAACCGCCGCGCAGGCCACGATCGCCACGCCCGAATCCTTGTCCTCCAGCAGCGGCAGAATCTGCGGCACCGCGGCACGGGCCTCGGGTGTCTCCTTCATTTCTGCCAGCGCCATCAGGGCCATCATCCGCGTGCGGGCATTGGGGTCGGTCAATCGGCGGGTAAGCGGCGGGACCGCCGCGGGCATGCCGGTCCGCGCAATGGCCAGCATCATGAAATGCTCACGATTCATGCCCGTGTCTTTTTCATCGCGACCGGGCGGGAATCGATCAAGCACACCTGCGAGTGTCTCAGCCGTGGGCTGCAACTCCTCAGGCTTGAGGGCGCGATCGCGATCCTGCAGGCGTTTGGCCAGTTCCTGGGCGGCCTGCCAGACTTCCTTGGAATTGGGCATCATCGCAATGTCGAGCGTGCGGCGGCCGTCGTCCTGCCCGATCACTTTGAGCAAGTCCGCCACGCTCTGCTGCTGACCAAGTGCGGGCGCGCCGAACATGATCACGACGCCGGCGACGGCCAGCATCACGCAAACGACCAGTGCGGGAATCACCCACAGCCGGGCCATCAGGCTTGCCGACATGGGCGGCACCGGCGGCGCATCAGTTGATGCCGCGGGTTCGACGTCTGTATTCGGATGAGGCTCCGCCATCGTGCGACCATTCACCCTGTTGGAGAAGTGTCCGTCGCCCTCGAACGCTCGAATACCGGCCGATCATTGTGAAGGTTTTCACAAAGTTCGGCAAAAAAATTGGCGGTCTAAACAGACCCGCCGCTCATACGCGGACCCCGCGCAGCCCATGGGAGCGCGAATATCCGCCATCCGTCAAGTATAACATCGGTTTGCAATTCGATCCACGATGCAGATTACCCGATTTGCATTGTCCGATGACTGGTTTGACCTGACCCCCAAACCGACGATAAACGTAACGCCTCTCGGCGAGTCCGACGATTCGTTCGAGCCGCCGCCGGCCATGGCAACCGTGGGGGCGCCCGCTTCGGCGGATACTGCATAACATTCTGTGAGATAGATAGTTACATGCGAATTCCACTGTCCGGACCGGACATCACCCAGGCGGAAAAGGACGCGGTGTGCGACGTGCTGGGCTCAGGCGCCCTTTCCCTTGGCCCGCAGGTGCCCGCGTTTGAAGAGGCCGTTGCACAATACGTCGGCGTCAAACACGCCATCGCCTGCTCCAGCGGCACGACCGGACTTCACCTCCTCGTTCGAGCCATGGGCATCGGCGCAAGTCACGAAGTGATCACCACGCCGTTCTCGTTCGTTGCCTCTTCGAATTGTGCGTTGTTTGAGAAAGCCATACCTGTCTTCGTCGACATCGACCCCGACACTTGGAATATCGACATCAGCCGAATCGAGGCCGCGATCACCCCGCGCACCCGGGCGTTGATACCGGTCGACGTCTTCGGCACGACGCCGGACATGGATGCCGTGAACGCCATCGCAAAGAAGCACAAACTTCGGGTGATCGAGGACTCTTGCGAGGCCCTCGGCGCGAAATACAAGGGCCGGATGGCCGGCTCCCTGGGCGACGCCGGCGTCTTCGGCTTCTACCCCAACAAGCAGATCACCACCGGCGAAGGCGGCATGATCGTCACCAACGACGACGAAATCGACAAACTGTGCCGATCCATCCGCAACCAGGGCCGCGACACCGGCATGGGCTGGCTGTCGCACGAGCGGCTCGGCTACAACTACCGCCTCAGCGATGTGAACTGCGCGATCGGCCTCGCCCAGATGCGGCGCATTGACGAAATCCTCGGCAAGCGCGATCGCGCCGCCGGCTGGTATCGTGCGCGTCTGGAAAACGAGACACGCGTCTCCACCCAGAAAATCAGCACGGACTGCCGCATCAGTTGGTTCGTGTTTGTCGTCAAACTGGCGGATTCCTACAGCGAACAGGACCGTGGCCGCATCATTCAGGCCCTGCGCGATCGCGGCATCGGATGCAGCAACTACTTCGCCCCCATCCACCTGCAGCGCTTCTACCAGGAGGAGCTGGGGTGCAAACAAGGCGACTACCCGGTCTGCGAACGCGTCGCCGCCCGCACCATCGCCCTGCCCTTCCACGGAAATATCACGGAATCACAAGTGGATGAAGTCTGCACAGCCCTCAAATCCCTGCTCTAAGTCGACCAGCTTGTGTTATAATCAATTGGCCTTGCTGAGGGCGGTCCGCGCATCTGCAAAGGTTGGCAGCCATGCACTCTATTACAAATGTCTTTGAAGAATTGGCCCAGGGGGAGTTTATCTACCGGTACTTCGGCGCCACGGTCGAGGACTACTATCGCCTTGCCAACGAAGACACTCGCCTCGAATTAATCGACGGAGTGCTGACTATGCACTCACCGGCGAGCATCCGGCATGAGTCCATTTTCAAATTCCTGCTGATCGTGGCCGATGGATTCGTCAATCGAAACAAGCTGGGATTGGTCTTGGGGTCACGTGTCGCCATAAAGCTCAACGGTGATCGACACGTTGAGCCAGATATCACTTTTCTGCGCACCGAAAACACGCCCCGAGTGGGTGAGGTGTTCATTAACGGCCCTGTAGACTGGGTCGTCGAAATACTGTCTCCTGCCACCCGCGATTACGACCTCGGCGAAAAGAGACGTGTCTACGCTGACGCCGGCATTCCTGAAACTTGGTTCGTTGATCCGGCTGAGGAACGCCTGATCATCGATCGTCCCGCCGGTCGCCGAGTTGCGGAGATGAGCAGTGGCCAGGCAATATGCGAATCAATTCCAGGATTCTGAATCAAGACAGAATGGCTCTGGCAAAAGCCTCTGCCAAGCGCCCAGGACTGTCTGGCATCAATCCTTTCCCATTAAGATTCGCCCCACGCACACGGCTTGTCCAGCGCCTCGGCCAGACGCGCAAGGTACTCCGCGCACGGAATCTCAATCACGCCGAACCGGCTCAGATGCTCGGTCCCAAATTGCACATCCAGCAGCGTGAATCCCTGCCGTTTCATGCGTTCGACCAGCGCGACGAGGGCCACCTTGCTGGCGTCGCGGCCGCGATGAAACATGCTCTCGCCGAAGAAGGCCGCCCCCAGGTGCACGCCGTACAACCCGCCTTCGAGACGCCCGTCGCGATAACACTCCACGCTGTGAGCCAGCCCCAGTGCATGCAAGGTGCAATAGACCGCCACGATCTCATCGGTGATCCACGACGACTCCGGCCGGTCGGCACAGGCCCGCATCACGCCCTCAAAATCGACATCGGTCCGCACCTCGTACCGGCCCGATCGCACCGTTTGCATCAGCGACTTGGAGGCATGAAACCGCTCCAGCGGCAGAATGCCGCGCGGGTCCGGCCGATACCAGTCGATGCCGCGCCGCGAGCCCATCGGGAAGATGCCCTGCTCGTATGCTGAGATCAGCAACTCCGGTGTAAGCGCGGGGATCTTTCGGCGCGTGGGCATCGCCCCATTCTAAGGCCGATGGCACTCGCAAAAGACATCAACCATCAACGCTGGGCTCAACCGGTCGGGCTGAGCGGCACGGTCGGATGCGGGAACCGCAGCACGGCCGGATCGCGATCGGCAGCACTCGACAGGAACCAGCGATCCAGCACCACGCGCTTCGTGAACCAATGGGTGGCCAGCAGCGTCTTGGCCAGCGCCCGCTTCAACGCCATCGGCAGCAGCGACAGCACCCCATCGCTCGATTCCGGCGGTCCATAAAGTGAAACCAGCCCTGCTTCATAAGAAGCCAACCTCGCGGCCGAATAATCGCCCGCCGCAGCCACGATCGTCTCCCCCGCAAGCAGGCCCGATTCAATGGCCGCGCGAATGCCCTCGCCGCTGTGCGTACCCGCAAGTCCCGCCGCGTCGCCCGCCAACATCACACCGTCGTCGACAATCTTGCGGCCGGCGTGGCCATACAGGGCATAGGCATGTCCGCGGAACGGCAGCGCAAGATCCCGGGGAATGCGGCCCATGTCCTGAAGCATCTTCACGAAGCGCTGTACGTGGCTCGACAGGTGACTTGAGTCCTCTCGCCCCAACCCGACGTTCAAAAACCGCTGCTTGCGGAAACACCAGCCATAGCCCATGAGGTCTTCACAAAAATACAACTCAGGCATTTCACCCTTGATCGGACAAGCCCGCATTTGCTCGTCGGTCAGGCCGATCTCAGCCTCCTGGGCCGCCACGACCTTCGACTGGCCGCCGGCCGTGGCCCCCAGATACTTCGCAACCGGACAGAAGTGCCCTCCGGCCCCGATAAGCATCGGCGCCTCAATGCGCCCATTGATTCTCCAACCGCCGCTGACGCGTTCGATCGACGTAATCGCCTCGCCCAGCGACGTCCGAGCGCCGGTGCGTTCCAGCAGAAAATGGTCGAACTCGCGCCGGCAAATGCCGTAACTCACGATCTTGCCGTAGTCGGATTTGACCAGCGGCCCGCCGATCCGGCTGACAACGAAGCCGGTGATCGGCTGCATCACCCGACCCCGCGCATACTCCTGCGGATCGGTGCCGGTCAGCTCCAGGGCCGGCGGCGTGATCCATCCGCCGCACGGCTTGTCGCGCGGAAAGCGCGCTTTGTCGATAATAAGCACATCCCGACCGGCCTGGCGGAGCGCCCGCGCACAGGTTGACCCCGCAGGTCCGCCGCCGACAACAATGACATCACAACGATCCATGACCGCCCTCCGATCTCATGTCTCGTACTGGTAGGCCCGCGTCCACGGCACGTCGTTGCAGCTGTACCGATTGAAAAGCACCTGAAAAAGTTGGGTCCAGCCGCTGGTGAACGCCGCGATCGAGCCGGCCAGATAAAGCCGCCACAGCCGGACGAATCGGTCATCGAACATCGCGCTGACCTTGCCTTCAACGCGATCGAATCGTTCGAGCCAATGCCGTAGCGTCTCGGCGTAGTGCAGACGGATGTTCTCAACATCCAGCACGTTGAAGTCGCAGCCCTCGAACACGCCCATCATCTCGCTGAGCGCCGGCATCTCCGCACCGGGAAAGATTCGCGTCGCCAGCCAGCCGTTAACCACCGTCGGCTTGTGCCGGCCGATAGTGTGTATCAGCCCGCGACCGCCCGGCGTCAGGCACCGATCGATCACCTTCCCCAGTTGTGGATAATTGTCCACGCCGACGTGTTCCAGCATGCCGATGGAAACAAATGCATCGCACATGCCGGAGATGTTGCGATAGTCATCTTCAATGAACTCCACCCGATCGGCGACACCCTCGACCTTGGCGCGCTCCCGCGCGTAGGCGATCTGCTCGGTGGAAATGTTGAACGCCCGCACGCGAACGCCGTACTTCGTGGCCATGTGCAGGGCCATCGCCCCCCAGCCGCAGCCCGCTTCGATAACGCGCTCGCCCGGTGATAAGCGGAGCTTTCGGCAAACGTGGTCAAGCTTCGCGACCTGGGCCTCTTCCAGCGACATTGTCGGGACGCGGAAATAGGCACACGTATAGACCATCCGCTCATCAAGCCACAGGCGGTAGAAATCGTTGCCGAGATCGTAATGCTGGTGAATGTTGGATTTGGAGGCGGCCGTCGAATCGTTGTTCGGAATGTGCCGGCCGCGTCGCGTCTTGAATGTCGATGGCGAACTGCGGAAGACCGCCTCCAGCATCTCGACAAGATCACCGTCGACGCGAATGTGCCCGTCGCCGTAGCCCTCGCCGAAGAACCGGTACGGATCGAACAGCATCCTGAGCAGCGACGACGTACTGGCGGCGTGCGCGTCGTACCGAATCGTCGCGACCGGCGGCTGATCGCTGGTGGTGATGCGCTGCCCGCCCGGGAATTCCACAACCACCGGTGGATCGCCCATCCACGACAGACACCGCGCCATCAGTCGTTCGCGCCATCCACGGGCGGAGCGCTCCTCGCGCAGGTCCTGAACGGAACCCTGGGAATATGCAAACGCAGAACGCCGGTTGCGTTGAAACATGTGCATGCCTCCGTGGGTGAAGTCCGGCCGCTTCACGCGCCGACTTCCAACGACCACGGGCGGCGGACGCGCCGCAACCCATGACCGCCACTCAATGATGCACTGTGCTTCCCGCCGGGCGCGTGAATTCCAGCTAAATTGTCCTTAATATCATATCCGCGCGGCCACACAATTCCGGAAACGTTTCGACGAAATTCGTAAGCTAATTTCCGGCCGCCGGTTGTGAACCTCCCTCGGATTTCGCCTTCAGCCATCCCTTCCCGCCTTCCGGCCAATTCGTCGAAATCTCGCGGGCATCGCCCTCGCCCTTGATAATCTTCACGACCCACTGCGACGGCTTCTCCTCTGTGACATCCATGGGAACCACCGCGCAGACTTCGTCGTTCGTCCGCCATGTCGGCCGGCTCTGCACGCCGCCTCCGCTTTCCTTGGTGTCGAACCAGACGGCAACGTCACCGGTGGTCAGGTCTGCAACGACTGTATCGCCTTTGGCGCCGTTCATGAGCGCCCGCGTGCCATCCGGGCTGATCTCAAACATGGCCTGCTCGTCGGTCAGGATCGAATCACCGCCGCGTCCAAGCAAACGCGTCGAGCCGGCCTTCATCCCGGGGCTCCATGCGTACAACGACCACGTGCGGGGCATCTCCTGATCGGTCGCGGGCAGCGTGCCGGGGTGTGCCGAGAAAATGACCCGACCGTCCTTGTGATACCGCGCACACCCAAACTGATTGAAGAACAAGCCCACCCGGTCTTCAACTTTGACATTGGACGATTCCACCAGGCTACCATCGCCGCTCACCACCTCCGCCGTGGCGACGGCCCCCACGGTCACGGACTTGCTGGAAGCAATCGGCGTGTGAATCAGGGCGAGGCTGCGTCCGTCGTTGCTCCACCCGTACCCGAATGCGACGTGTTCGATGGTGATGGGCGGGGTGCCGGTGCCATCTGTGCCCAACACGACGAGACTAACGGAATCCTTGTCGTCGTCTCCGCGATTGACACGCGGCGTCGGACTGATGAATGCAATGTGCCGCTGCGTCGGCGAAACGCTTGGCTCTTGCATGTCATCGAGCCGCGTTGCGACGCGCATTCCCTCGATCGCCTTGTCGCCATTGAGCGTGAAAATCACCGCCTGATAGACGTTGATCTCGGCCTTTTGAAGTTCCTTCCAGATGTCACCGAGTTTCTCAGCCATCCCCTGCGGGGCCTGATCGCGAAGGTAGATGGCGGCCGCCAGTCCGTCGCCTCCAGTGGTGGGCATCGCAAAGACCGGGTCGAAGTCCGCTGCCGGTCCCTTCAACGCGAGCACCTGCGAACGCAGCGATTGCGCCAATTCCACGATTCGCGTGCGATCGGCCGGCGGCAGCAGGGCCTCGACATCAGCCCATGTCTCGCACTTATTCGCACGAATGACCAGCAGCCGCGCGCCATCGGCGAACCAGGCCGCGCGCCGGGCATCGGGAACCAATGGCTCGCTCAGCGCCCCATTGGGCGTGGCGATGCGCAGGCCGTCATCGGACATCACAGCAGCCTTCGATCCGTCCGGCGACCAGACGATCCGCTTCTCCGGCAGGCAGCCGGCGGCGAGCAGTGCGGTCAGTGCGGACACGAGATGGCGTTTTCGAGCGTTCATGATCGTTACCCTTTGCAATTTAGAAAAGATGTCGATGTCTATTTCGAATATGAATTCAGATTGGTCAACCGTGATCACATGCGCCGCGCGACAGACCACTCCAAAGGCGTCGCCCATTTCAAGGCGGGCTCGCTCGCACCGGCGCCTGCATAGGCCGCTCGGCGCGATGCATCGAGCGACCAGATGCCGCCGTTGGCGCGCCGCGACGGCCGTTCCATCACGACTTGCGTCAACACCGGCGTCACACCCGGAGTTGGGCCGATTGACTGACGCCCCGCGAGAAAGGCCAGCATCACGCACGCAGCCGCGGCAAGGCCCCGCACCCAGTTCGTGCGACGCACCCAGCCCGCACTCTGGTGATGCGAAACCCTCATTTCAGGCGTCCGCTGACTTGCCAGACCAGCCGCGACAGCCGCCTTCGGAAACGCCGGAAGTGCGCCTGCATCGCGAGCCGTCAATGCAGCCCGTGCATCATCCATCAGGCGAGCATGCTCCCGCGCTGCAACTGCCGCCGACGCGTCCGACGCGACATGGAACTCCAGCAGCGCAACTACGTCTTCCGACAACGCCCCCGCGTCGCGGTCGGTCAGCAATCTTCGCATCGTTGCGGCATCCATCATGGCTCACTCCCCACAGAATGGGTCAATTGCGTTCTCAATTGCTCGATCGCGCTGTGAAGCCGCGATCGGACCGTCCCAATCGGCACACCCAGCGCGACGGCAATCTCCGCGTAACTCAAGTCCTGACCGACTCGCAATTCCAGCGTTTCGCGCATCGCCTCGGGCAATCCGCCGATCGCCTCCCGCATGCCATCCAGTCGGTCGTCTGAATTCCCAGAGGTCGGCGCTGCGGCATCGCCTGACAAACTGCGCCACTGCACAAGCCCGGCCCGCCGCTGCCGCGCCGCGACCAGATTTCGGGCAACGGCGTAGAGCCATGCCCTGGGAGAATCGGCCGCGCTCAAGCGATCAACGTGACGCGCCGCCTCGACAAACGTCGCCTGCAACACGTCCTCGGCATCCTCGCGCACGGGCAGACGCCGAATCAGGTAGGCCAGCAACGCCGGCCCCGTCTCGTGGTAAAGCCGTTCCAACTCATCCAGCCGCGGGTCCATCCCATCCTCGAATCGACCGGCCGGGCGATGCGCCTGCTGGCGGCTTCAACGTACTTGTTGCGCGAGCCACCCGGAAAGTTCACAAGAAAAAGAAATGGGCGAATAACCTCAAAACAGGGGCCGCCACGCTCGCCGTTGCAGATTGCCGAACGGCCGGCAGCTAATACGCGTAACTCGCAACGCGCCGCTGCTCCCAGATATCCGTCTCCCGGGTGACGCGCTTGTCATCCGCCAACCCAAGATTGAGCGTGAATCCGGCACCTCCGACCCGATCGCCTCGGTTGCGGTTCCACAACACCCGACCGGTCGGCTCCACCACCATCGCCATCCCGGCGCTGTCCGTGACGACGATAAACACACGATTCTCCATTGCGCGGGCCCGTGGAAACAACTCATCGCCGTCGCCGCCGTTCACGATCAGCAGTTGGGCGCCACTCAGGGCAGCACATCGCGCGGCGACAAAGCTTCGCAGCTCGCCCGCGGCCAGCACCGCACATCGCCCGCCCGCGCGCTTCACCTGTTCGGCAAGCGCATCATTCGCGACGCCCTCGCCGATCTGGATCTTGATTTCTTTCTGCATCGCGATCGCTTGAGGTTCGCCGCCAAGTATGGTTCGTTGAGCCTCCGTCAACGTTGCCGGCGTCGCCCTTCTGGGGGTCACTTCGCCAAGAACGAGATGCTCGCCCTCAATCGGCGCGATCGCGGTGACGTCCCCGCCCGCGCCCACGATCTGACTCTGACCGACATACTCCATCGCCCGCCCCTCGCTGCCGCTCTTGTTGGCGCATGCGAAGGGCACGGCAAACTCCTGCGCCCGCGCGCGAATCAGGTACTCGGCCTGCGGATTCTCAATGCGGCCGCTACCCCGCGCCGCGTTGACCCACGCAGTCGGCATGACCACAAACGCCGCCCCGCGGGCCGCCAGCGTCGCCGTGATCTCCGGCGCACGACCGTCGGCGCAAATGAGCACGCCCATGCGCCCGAACTCCGTGTCGAAGACCGACAGTTCCCGGGCCGGCGTAAACCAGCGGTTGTCGCAATCCCACAGAAAACTCTTGCGTGCCATGCCCGTAACGCGGCCCGATCGATCCAGCACGGCCGCGCTGTTATACAACTGTCCATCCGCTCGCTCGACCAGTCCGACGACGAGCCAGAAACCACCGCCGCGCGCAATCTCACCGAAACGCTTCAGAATCGTCTCTGTATCCGGCAGATTCGCCGCATCGAATTCCGCGCGCGAACCGAGCCAGTAGGCCGGATACGTCGCCTCCGGCAGCACCAATAGATCCACCCGGCGTGCCGACGCCTGCCCCGCAAGCCGTTCGACGACCGGCCAGACGCCCTCCGCCTCGGCCATCGTGTGGGCCTGCATTTGTCCGCATGCGACGATCACGTTCGCGCTCCAATTGCGACAGACGATCGGCCCCACCTATAATCGCTGCCGCAAGAAAAATTATGGCCGACCGCGATTACTACGACATCCTGGGCATTTCCCGCGACGCCAGCGACGACCAGATCAAACGCGCCTACCGCAAACTCGCCAAACAGTACCACCCCGATCAGAACAAGGGCGACAAGACGACCGAGGCCAAGTTCAAGGAAGTGCAGGAAGCCTACGACGTCCTCGCAGACAAGGACAAGCGCGCCCGCTTCGATCAGTTCGGTCGCGCCGGCGTCGATCCACACTTTACCACCCATCCACCGGGCGGCGGATACGCCGGCGGGCACCCCTTCGGCGGCGGTCAGTCGGTCGAGTTCAACGTGGAGGACCTCGGCGACATCTTCGACTTCAGCGGGGGTCGCGGCGGCGGCGGGCGCGGCGGCCCCTCCATCTTCGAGCAGTTCTTTCGAGGCCGCGGCGGACCGCCTCCCGAAGCCGAGGCGCCCCGGGCAGCATCGCGCGACATCGAACACACCATTCAACTGGCGTTCGACCAGGCAATCCACGGCACCACCCTCGACCTGGAAATCGCCGGTGGCCGCGGCAAGCGCGAGCGCGTCACGGTCAAGGTCCCGCCCGGCATTCGCGACGGCCAGCGCATCCGGCTTGCCGGCAAGGGCAACCCGGGATCGAACCGCCGGCCCCCGGGCGATCTGTACATCGTTTGCCGCGTGGCCGAACATCCTTACTTCCGCCGCGACAATGACGACATTTATCTCGATGTCCCGATCACCTTCGCCGAGGCCGGTCTCGGCGCCAAGATCGATCTGCCCACCCTCGATGGCATTCGCACCGTCACGATTCCGCCCAACACCACCAGCGGAGCCCGATTACGCCTGTCCGGACTGGGCGTGACCCGAAAAGACGGCACGCGCGGCGACCATTACGCCATCATCAAAATCGTCGCCCCGCCGAAACTCACCGACGAGCAGCGGCGAATTCTCGAGCAGTTCGCCGACGCCGTGCCTCAGACGCCCCGAGCCGGGATCTGGCAATAGGACCGCCCTGTGATATCCGTTTGTCTGTTTATCGCCGTCCTTGCCGTGCCGCCGCAGACGCCTGCCGGGTTTATGCCGGCTTCCTCCGATGGCACGCGCTGCATGCTGGCGCAATCCGCCGAGGCGGAGCCGGTTACCTCGGCGCCGACGTCTCGCCCATCCCTCCGCAATGACCCACGCGCCGTTCGGTGGCGCAAGACCATCTTCTGGTCGACCGTGTTGATTTTCATTCTGATCGTCGCCGCCATCGCGATCATTCGATTCTCGAGGCGATACGCCGCCTACTTGAAAGATGATCCGGCCCCGCCCACCGCGTCCGACGATGTCTGGGCCATGCACCGTCTGCCGCCGGACGCGCCCGCCGACGATTCGGACGCCGAAGAGGAAGATTCCGACGACGAGACCGATGAGCCGCCCAAGCCCGGCGTTTGAAACAACCATCGAACCGCGCCGTTTCGACCCGCGCAAGTTGACATCCCATTCTCCAGGCCGTATCTGCCCGTTCTACCGGTGCGAGTGACCGGGTTGTTTACTACGCAGGAGAGGCACGACGTGAATCTGAACGGTAAGGCCGCATTGATAACCGGCGGCGCCAAGCGAATCGGCCGCACCACGGCGCTGGAACTCGCCCGGCGCGGCTGCGACATCGCCATTCATTATTGCAATTCAAGGAGTGACGCCGAGGAGACGGCCCAACTCGTCGAGGCCGAGGGCCGCAAGGCGGCGCTCTTGCAGGCAGACCTGTCCGATGCCTCCGCGGCTGCAGCGCTACCCGGCCGCGCCGCCGAGGCGCTGGGCCGCCTCAACATCCTGGTCAACAATGCCTCGGTCTTCGAGGAAATGAGTCTTCAGTCTTTCTCAATCGACGACTGGCAGCGCACCCTCGCCGTCAACCTCACGGCTCCTATGGTCCTGTCGAATGCCGCGTTTCCCTTGCTTCGCGCCGACAAGGCCGGCCGCATCGTCAACCTCAGCGACATTGCCGCCGAGCGCCCCTGGCCCAATCATCTTGCGTACTGCGTCTCGAAGGCCGCCCTGTCGTGCCTCACCGTCGCGCTGGCCGGCGCCATGGCGCCCGACGTGCATGTGAACGCCGTGGCCCTGGGCATTGCCCTGTTCCCCGATCACTACGACGATGCGAAGCGCCGCGAGTTGATTCGCAACGTCCCCGCCATGCGGGCCGGCACATTGGAGGAAGTCGCCGCTACCATCGCATTCCTGGTCGCCGGCAGCGACTACATCACCGGAGCCGTTCTGCCCTGCGATGGCGGCCGAAGCATCGCGTGGTGACGACCTTGTGCCGCCGCATTTCGATATTATCCCCGCCGGGTGCTAGAATAGGCCCGATCGCTCTGGTTCCGTATCTGGAGCACCCGTCGCGCCGCTTCATTCGAGAGACGCCGCATTGTTGATGGCCTTTCCCATTCGAACCGACGCCCCCGTCCGTCGGCCGCCCTACGTCAACTATGTGCTGATCGGTCTAAACGTGCTGGCCTTCATCGCGGCCGGTGCGACTGCGACGCTTCCCGAGATGCCAAACCTCAAATCCCTCTTCGCCCTGCAATCCAGCCAGCCCAAATTTTATCAGTTCATCACCTACCAGTTCATGCACGCCGATATCTGGCATCTGCTCGGCAACATGGTCTTCCTCTGGGTCTTTGGCAATGCCGCCAACTCCAAGATGGGCCACCTGACGTATCTGCTCTTCTATCTTTCGGGCGGCATCTTCGCGGGGACGGGTTTCGCGGCCCTCTACGACAACCCGCTCGTCGGAGCCAGCGGTTCCATCGCCGCCGTCACCACCGCCTACCTCGTGCTCTTTCCGCAGAGCGAAGTGGCCGTCTTCTACTGGTTCTGGTTCACCTTCGGCACGCTGCATATCCAGGCCCTGCTGATCATCGGCCTCAAGGTCATCCTCTACGACAACCTCATCGCCCCGCACCTGGCCGCCCACGGCGCCGAATCGGGCGTGGCCTACGCCGCACACTGGGCCGGCTATCTCTACGGCTTCATCCTCAGTCTCCTCATGCTTGCAGTCAGAGCACTGCCGCGTGACCAATATGACATCCTCGCCCTCTGGAAGCGTTCCTATCAACGCGCTCAGATGCGCCATGCCATGGCCGACCCCGATGCCCAGGCCCGCGCGGTCTATGGCCGAGTCGCCCGACCGGTCGGCGCCGTCATGGGCCGGCCGATCCAACCGGTCGAGCCGGAACTCCCGAGCGAAGTCACGACGCTTCGCAGCGAAATCGCGGACGCCCTCACGCTGAATGACTACAAACTGGCAGTTGAAACCTGGGAGAAACTGGTCGCAAAATACCCCGACCAGTTCCTGCCGCGGAGACAAATGCTGGACGTGGCCAACCAACTGGTCACCATGAGCCGTTTCCCCCAGGCCGCGACGGCCTACGAGCGGTACCTCAAGCACTACCCCATGGCCCCCGATCGCGACCAGATCCGCCTGATGCTCGGCATCATCTACGCCCGCAACCTGCACCAGTATGAGACGGCCGCGACGCACCTGCGCGAATCGCTGACCCGGCTCACCCAGCCCCAGCAGCGCGACGCCGCCACCCAGTGGCTCAACGTCGTCAGCGCGGCCCTGAACCAGCCCCCGGCCGGCAATCCAGCCTGACCATCGCCCTCCGTCAGACCCCGATGACCCTCAGAAAAGCGGCATAAATGCCGAGTTGCAATGACGCGTGCCCGCCCAATGGCTACCATGTGAGCCATTGACGAGCCGCCTGATTCAATCCGGCGTGCTCCAATGCGGTAAATTCCCATTTTGATCACCGCCCCGCGGACACCCGGGGCCGCACCCAGAATGCCGCGAGCGGGTACAAACCCATGAATCGAAGGACGGGCACAAGAAAGGACGCGTGGGTGGGTTCATTTCAGAAACGGGCGGCGGCCAAGACCTGGTTGCTGACCGCCATCGCAATCATCGCCGTTGGACTGGTTCTCAAGGCGACCGTCCTGAAAAACGACGGCCCGCAGGTCGAGATCGAGACGGCGAAAGTCACCACCGGCCCGCTCATCTTCAAGATTGAGACCAGCGGCACCATCGAACCGCTCTCAACCGTCCAGGTCGGCTGCCAGGTCATGGGCCGTATCATCGAGACCCCTGTCGATAACGACCAACCCGTGACCAAGAACATGGTCATCGCGCGGATCGACCCCGACCTGATGACGGCGGAATTCGAACAGGCCGACGCGGAACACAAACGGCTGTCCGCGGCGTCCGAGGAATCGAAACTGATCCTGCAGGAGCAGAGGGCCAACCTGCCGGTCATGACCCAGCAGGCCGAGGCCAAGAAGCGCGATGCCGAGGCGGCCCTGGTCGAGTCGAGTTTCACTTACGACCGCGTCAAAGGGCTCTACGAAAACAAGAACGCCGGCGAGGCGGAGTGGAACGCGGTCCAGGCCGCGAAGCTCCGTGCCGAGGCTGCCCTGAAATTCGCCACTGCGGCATGGGAGCAGGCGAAGAACAATGAGAAATTTCTCGTGCAGCGCGCCGAGCAGGCCGTCGATATGGCCGCGGCGGCCATGAATGTGGCCAAGGCCCGGCTCGATGCGACGCAGACCAAACTTGATCAGTGTGTCATTCGTTCGCCGATCGACGGCATCGTCCTCAAGCGGTTCACCGAGGTCGGCACCACGGTCAATCCGGCGTTCCAGATTCAACCGCTCTACCTGCTCGCACCCAGCCTCAAGCGCATGCGCGTCAGCGCCAAAGTCAGCGAATCCGACATCGTCCACATCCAGAAGGGTCAGCCCGCGCGATTCACGATCGAGGGCCGCGGCCGCAGCACCTTCGAAGGAACCATCCTCGAAAAGCGCAACCAGCCGGACATCATTCAAAACGTCGTGACCTACACCGTCATCTTCGAAGTCGACAACGACGAGCGCGGCACCCTGCTGCCGGGACTGACGGTCAATGTCGAGATCGAATGCGTCCGCCGCGACAACGCCGTGCAAATTCCCAACACGGCCCTGCGGTTCAAGCCGCCGATCCCGCTGGAGGAACGGCAGGCGATGTACGAAGCCGCGGTCTGGCCGCCCGAGCCGATGGGCAGCCAGGGCAAGTCAGTCGACTACACCAAGAAGGGATACGCCTGGCGCTATGACCAGGCGACCCGCGAATGGACGCTGATCCCCTTCTGGATCGGCATCACCGACAACATCGACACCGAAGTGATCGCGGGGGCCAAGGAAGGCGACACATTCGTAAAGAAGTTTGTCGAGGAAAAGTCCGGCGGCTATTCCTTCCAGGAGATGCTCAAACAGGCCAGCCCCGAAGGGCGAAAGGTATTTTGACAAAGAGCCGATTACGCAAGCAATTGAAGCGCGTAAGTGGGGTCATCGACCCGACGCGTCGTCTTCCGTGTCGGCCTGACAAAATGACCCATTGGCGGTCCAATGGCCCGGCCTGCACGGTGGATGACCCGCTCCCGACAACCACGGCAATCTGAATGACCGAAATCATCTCCACCGTCTCCGACCCGAACGTCAAAGTCATGGTGCAGCTGCGCGACCTGCACAAGACCTACGACAGCGGGGCCAACAGCGTGCATGCCCTGCGCGGGTTGAACGTCGACATCCCCGAGGGCCGCTTCGTCTCCATCATGGGGGCCAGCGGCTCGGGCAAGTCCACGCTGCTCAACCTGCTCGGCGCGCTCGATGTGCCGACGCGCGGCACATTCAGAATCGCAGGACAAGTCACCAGCGATCTCTCGCGCGACGAACTGGCCGCCCTGCGAAACACCTACATCGGATTCATCTTCCAGAACTTCAACCTGCTCACCCGCAGCACCGCCCTCGAGAACGTGGAACTGCCGATGGTCTACGCCGGCGTGCCCGCCAAGAAGCGGCGCGAGATGGCTGAAGCGGCCCTCTCACGCGTGCATCTGGCCGATCGCATGGACCACCTGCCCACGCAACTCTCCGGCGGACAGCAGCAGCGCGTGGCCATCGCCCGCAGTCTCGTCAACAACCCGCGCGTCCTGCTGGCCGACGAGCCGACCGGAAACCTCGACAGCCACACCAGCGCCGAGATTATGAATACTCTCGTCAATTTGCACGAAACCCAGGGCCTGACGATCATCCTGGTGACCCATGACCCCGGCGTAGCCTCATTCACCGAGCGCGTGATCGTGCTCCGCGACGGCGAAATCATCCACGACCAACCAACACCAAGGTGCGGCGGACCGGAAGTCCCAGATGTAAGGGCGCTATCAGCGGCAAGACCGGCGGGATCGACGTAAACCTAGAGACGAATGTAGAATGAAGAATGTAAAATGTAGAAATAAAAACTGCGGCTGGCGCGAGGACTCGCGCTGCATCGCCTCATTTCTACATTCTACATTCTTCATTCTTCACTTTTTGACTACTGCGGGGGCCCTCTGATGCTCGCGCTTTGGGTCGAATGCTTCAAAATGGGCCTGAGGGAGCTTTGGCGGCACAAGCTGCGCAGTTTCCTCACCATGATCGGCATCATCATGGGCGTCGCCGTCGTCATCATCTGCGTGACCGTCGTTCAGGGCGTCAAGGAGGCCCTCATCGGCGACATCCGCAAAGCCGGCAAGAACATGGTCTTCGTCCTGACGCAGGACGTGAAGAGCGCCGGCGGCGTCCGCGGGGCGACCATGGCCAGCAGCAACATCACCCGGGCCGACGCCGCCGCCATCGAAGCCGAATGCGACGCCGTCCTCTACGCCTGTGCCAGCCACCAGTTGCCCATGCAGGTCGTCAGCGACACCAATAACTACAACGTGCCCATCACCGGCGTCGACGCATCCTACACGGCTGTCCGCAACTGGGGCATCGCCGAGGGCCGCGATCTCGAACCGCTCGACGTCGCCCTGCCCCGCCGCGTCTGCCTGATCGGACAGACCGCCCAGCGCGAACTCTTTGGCGACGCCAGCCCGCTCAATCGCACCGTGCGAATCGGCGCGCTGTCGTTCAAAGTCGTCGGCGTGCTCGAACCCAAGGGCCTGAACCCGCTCGGCCAGGACGAAGACAACACCGTCATCGTGCCCATCTCGATCCTGCTGCGCGATCTGCTCGGCATCCGCGAGCCGGCCGGCATGCTCTGCTCGGCCAAGAGCGACGAGCAGGTCGAAGAGGCCGTCGTGCAGATCAAGGAACTGCTCCGCCAGCGGCACAAGATCGCCGAGGGCGAGAAGGACGACTTTCAGGTCGCCACCCTGAAGGAAAAAGAGGAGCAGGCGCGCACCATCAGCAACCAGATGACGCTGCTGATGTTCTTCCTCGCACTCGTCAGCCTCATGGTCGGTGGCGTGGGCATCATGAACATCATGCTCGTGGCCGTAACCGAGCGTACCCGCGAGATCGGCATCCGCATGGCCATCGGCGCCAGCAGCCGCGCGATCAACCGGCAATTCCTCATCGAGGCCGGCGTCATCAGCAGCGCCGGCGGCGCGGTCGGCATCGCCATGGGCGTGACCGGCGCGACGGCCATCTCGCAGGCCATCGGCGTGCAACCGCTGATGAGCCCGCTCATCATCGTAGTGGCCTTCGCCTTCAGCGCCGGCGTCGGCGTCCTATTCGGCTTGCTGCCGGCAAGACGCGCGGCGGCGCTGAACCCCATCGAAGCCCTGCGGCACGATTGATCATTGTGGAAGACAGTTGCCTTTTCACGTGTGCCACTGCTCTGTGAGCAGTGCGACAGCGAGAGTGTGTCCGAATTGAATTAACCGCGACCATCGAAGGGGGGTACATACACCTGCATGGTCTCTTCACAAACTCACCGCCCACAGCGCTGTGGCACACTTTGGTTACACATACGGGTCATCCATTTCCAGCGGAACATTCTTATGCCCCTCCCAGAATGCCGCGCTCGACCACTTCCAATCACAAGGGTGATTAACCAATCCGCGCCGTACTGGGTTTTCATGGATGTAGTCGATGATCTCGCGAACCGTGCGCTCCTTGAACACGTTGTGATCGAACCCGCCGCCCGGTTGCCAGAATCGAAACACGGTTCGACTCGGCATGCTCACAGTTAGACGATCGATCCTTGCCTGCTGTCGAGTTGCGATCAGATGTGACTTCGCCAACGTGGAGACCGGCCGCTTGATGGCTGCGAGCAGCACACGCATCTCGTAGGAGTGTCGACGAGGGAGCATGAGCGAGTGCAGATGCTCCGGCAAGATGACATAGGCCCAGAGCGACACGTCATGGGAATTTCGCAGGTTTCGCATCGACTCAATGACCCAGCGTCGCGACCGATCCTTGGAGAGCAGCGGCAATCGTTGATGACATGAAAGCGTCAGAAAGTGCGCGTGTCCCGATTCGTTCCAGGATTGGCGGGTCTTTCGAATTGGCGGATTCACACCAGACATGCTACCCGAGCCGGAACAACCTTCACTTGGCACGGTCACTCACGTTCACACCGCTCACAGAGCGGTGGCACACACGATCAAATGGCGCACAAAAATTGCAATTCGGCTACCGCCCCTGTTCGAATCTCAACCGCCGCGACATGATCAGGCTGCCCAGAATCGCACACGCCGCCGCGATGCCCACCAGCACGGCACTCTCATTCAGAATCCCCGCCAACCCCTCATTGCGGACCAGCGCAATGAACCCGTCATACGCCCACCCGTTGATCGTCAACTTCCCGTAAGGCAGCATCCACTCCGGCATGATCCACCGCGGCACCATGCTGCCGCCGACGGCGCTCATCGCCAGAATGATAACCGTGCCAATCGCGTCGAGCTGTTCGGCCGTGCGGCAGTAGGCCCCCATCAGCATGCCGAAGCCTGTGGTCGCCATACACGTCGCCAGGCTGAGCACGAATAGCCCCGCGGCCATCTGCCAGATCTGCACGCCGAAGACCAGCCATGCGAACAAATACATCGCATAACACTGAAAAAACGACAGAATGACGCCATACAGCATCGTGCCCAGCAGCACATGGGCCGGGCTGATCGGCGCCGCCAGCAGCCTCCGAATCGAACCGCTGCCCATCTCCGCCAGCAGGTTCCGCGCACCGTTGGACGCGCTGAACAACACGAACATCGGCACCAGCCCCGCCAGAAAGACGTGCTCGGCATGGATCGGCCCGTGTCCGATGTCGCCGACGCCGATCTTGTGAACATGTACCAGCATCCAGTCGGGCTTCTCGTCGCCGACCGAGGGCTGCGTGGACTGCGTCGCGGCACGATGGCCAAACAGACTTGCCCCGGTCTCCAGCAGTTTGCGACCGGCGGCCATCTGCAGCATACCGGTCATGGTCTCGGCCTCATAGGCCTGCGTTTCGTCGAAGTAAAGCTCAACACCCTTGTGCCGGTCGCCCGAAAGCATGTCAGGCGCATCGCCGAAGCCCTTGGGGATGATCAGGGCCACGCGAAACTTGCCCTGCTTGCGAATAAGGCGTTTGGCGCTTTCAACGGTCAGCGGCGGACCATCCGGCTCACCGGTCTCGGTGGTGGTGATCTTGACGTTGTTAGCTTGCAGCGCCTCCACCAATTGATGCGAACCGGGCGAATCGTCCAAATCAACCAGCCCGGCGCGAAAGGGCCGCCCCGCAGGGCCTGCAAAGATCGCCGCAAAGGTGGCATACAGAACAATGCCGGGCAGGAAGATGACCAGCATGGTCGACCGCGAGCGCAGCAGCACCTTCAATTCCTTCCACGCAATCAGCCAGATGATTCGAAGCGATCTCATTGCTATTCTTGGCACCCACCTCTTGTGGCACCGACTATCAGTCGGTGTCCGCCTTTTTTTCCACTAATCGCGCAGCGCCCGCCCCGTCAGCGACAGAAACACCGTCTCCAGCGTCGGCTCATCCACGCGAATTGACTTGGGCGTAAGCCCCAGTTCATCTGCTGCACGAACTGCCGACAGCAATGCATGTTCCGGCGACGAAATGGTGAGCCGCAAGGCGCCATCATCCAGCGAATGGGTCGCACCGCCCAGGCGAGCCGCCAGCCGCTCGGCCGATTGCGCCGTCAACCCGGGCATCTCGAGAATCAACTCGCGCTTCGCCCCGACGCGGTTCACGAGTTCGTCCAGCGTCCCCATCGCGAGAATCTGCCCATGATCGACAATGCCGACGCGGGCGCACAGCCGCTCCGCCTCTTCCATGTAGTGCGTCGTGTACAGCACGGCGCGGCCCTCCGCCGCAAGCCGCTCGACAATCTCAAAAATGTATGCCCGCGACTGCGGATCGACGCCCGCGGTCGGCTCATCCAGCAGCACCAGTTTCGGCTCATGCAGCAGACCGGCCGCGATGTTCAGCCGCCGCTTCATGCCACCCGAAAACGTGCTGACCACATCGTCCGCCCGTTCTGTCAAACCGACCGCGGTGAGCATGGCCGCCACGCGGTCCTTGAGATTGGCCCCGGCCAGGTCGTACAGCCGCCCCACCAGTGACAGGTTCTCCCGTGCAGTCATCCGCTCGGCGAGGCTGATCTCCTGAGGAACGTAGCCGATCAATCGGCGCTGCTGAATGGGCGAGAGATTTGCATCGCCGCACAGCACGACCTGACCCGAATCGGCTGCGAGCAGCGTTGAAATAATGTTGATGGTCGTCGATTTTCCGGCGCCGTTCGGCCCCAGCAGGCCGAAGATTTCGCCGGAATCGATGGCAAAACTGACATCCCGTACGGCCGCCAGTTGCCCGTAGGATTTCCGCAGATTGGCAACTGTCAGCACGTTCAAGTAATCAGTTCCTGAATCTCGAGACGGCGAGACGGCTCGATCAACGCCGGAAGGCGACTCGATCAGAGCCGAAGACTAATCGATCAGAGCCGGACTGTCCTCAGTCCGGTGGAGCGCGAGTCGTCGCACGCAGTTTCACGGAGCCACGGATGCATTAGACTCTCCCGACATGCCCCGTCAACCTCTTATTGACGAGCTGGAGTCGTTGCGGCTTGCATTCAATGACAAGTCCGCAAAGCGTCGCACGCGACTGCTGACCGGCCTCGCGACGATGAAGTGGGCCGACGCGGCAAGCCTGCAGCGCGGTCACGAACTCGCCCTGTTCGCCGCGGCCTATCCCAATGATCCGCGCGAGTTGGCCTCCGCCGAAGCGGCGCTCAATGGAATCGCATCCTTTATACGCAAGCGCCGATCTGCGAAACAACCGCCCAAGTGGCTTGACGAACTGGACGACTCCGGCATCGCGGACACCCACACAACCGCGGCATTCAGCATCGACCTGTCCCACTGGCTCTCCCGGCGATTCCCGAAAGATGTCGAACTCGACTGGCAGGACGGCGACGTCGGTCAGAATCTCTGCGACTTTCTGCCCGGCGTCGTCGCCCGCGTCGAGCATGATGGCCTGCTGGACGATCGCCTGACGCTGCAGGCCTGGGTTGATCTCGCGACGGGCCGTGCGAAGGGTCGGAAAGGGATCTCAACGGCGGCGTGGCTGGTTCACGCCTTGAAAAATCGCATGACCGACGGCGTCACCGCCGATCGCGTCTTCGATTCCCTCGACCTTCGCCTTAGGCTGCGGCTGGATGATCCAATCGCATCGCGGACGTTGTCACGATTTCCCAAACGCCCTGTATTCTTTCAGCGAAGCGCGGCGTTGGGATCATTCGACGTTCCCGAATTGCTCGGACGAAAACTGCCCCATCGCCGCACACTGCCGCCGCGCGACGCCTCCGCTTTGCTCGATGTGTGCCGCGCGACGCTCGCGGTCCGCCAGCGCGAAACCGACCCCATCACCTACGCCAACCCGGGCGAAGCGTGGCTCTATCAACTGGAGCGCGGCGTCGATGTCGCCGTCTTCGGCATGACCCCCGACCGCCGGCTGCCCATCGAGAGTTACTTCGGCTACATCGCGGCCCGCAATCGCGTGCCGATCGCCTACGGCGGCGGATGGGTCTTTCTCGATCGCTGCGAAGTCGGCGTCAACCTCTTCGAGACCTTTCGCGGCGGAGAATCGGCGTTTGTCTTCACGCAGATCCTCCGGGTTTATCGCCACCTCTTCCGTCCGCGCCGGATGACCGTGGACCCATTCCAATTCGGCGCGGGCAATCCGGAGGCAATCCAGAGCGGCGCCTTCTGGTTCTACCACCGCCTCGGCTTTCGCCCGAGCGAGCCGCGCATCGCAAAACTGGCCGAGGCCGAGCACGCGAAGATTCGCGCCGATCGCACCCACCGAACGCCCGCGGCAACGCTGCGCCGTTTCGCCACATCACCGCTCGCATTGACATTTCACGATTCGCCCGCAGCGGCGCGACCCGATATTGCCCTCGGCGACCTGTCGCTGGCCGTCACCGAGTGGATCGGAAAGCGTTTCGCCGGCGACTCGGACGCCGCCGGCCGGTGGGCGCTTGACCGCGTTTCCGCCGCACTCGGTGTCACATTTTCGAAGCGATCTTCGCGCAATGAACGAATCGCGTTTGAGCGGCTGAGCCTGTTGATCGCGCTCATTCACGACCTGCCGCGATGGCCCAACGTTGACAAGCGGCGCCTCGTCCGTGCCATGCGCGCCAAGGGCGGATCGCGGGAAATCGCCTACGCGGATGCGCTTCGCACCCATGACCGGCTGTATCATGCCCTGAGCGGAATCGCCCTTCGCGGTCACGCGATCATCGCCGCGATCGACAGATCGCAATCCAGCCCTGAGTAGGAATCGGACATTGGAGAAACTCATCCTGATCTTTGTCGGCGGCGGCCTCGGATCGGTGGCCCGCTATGTCCTTGGCGGATGGGTTCAGGGGCGCTCGACAGGCGTCTTCCCCGTGGGAACGCTTGTCGTCAACGTGCTGGGCTGCGCGGCCATCGGTCTGCTCGGCGCGGCGCTGGATGGCCGCATCCTGATTCGGCCGGAATACCGCCTGTTCCTGATGATCGGCGTACTGGGTGGCTTCACGACATTCTCCTCATTCGCATTTGAGACGCTCAAACTCGTCCAGGACGGCGAGTTCGCCCGCGCCGGCGCCAACGTGCTGCTCAGCAACACGCTCGGATTGATCGCCGCGTGGCTGGCATACACCGTGGCACGCAAATCCATCGGAGTCTAAATCATGCAACTGCCCGAGCAAGGCTGGCTCCTGCGGATCTTCATCGGCGAAAGCGATCGGTGGCAGGGCCTGCCGCTGTATGAGGCCATTGTGTTGAAAGCACGGGAGCTGCATCTGGCCGGTGCGACGGTCCTACGCGGCCCCATGGGCTTCGGCGCGAGCAGCCGGCTGCACACCGCCAAGGTGCTCCGCCTGTCGGAAGACCTGCCGATCGTCATTGAAATCGTCGATACCCGCGAGAAGGTGGATCTGCTGCTGTCGCACATCGACGCTATCCTCGGCGACGGCCTGGTCACACTCGAACAGGTCCAAGTCCTGCGCTACAAGGCAACGCCCAAGTCGTGACGGATGCGACGATCCCTGACAGAACTGTACAGACAGGGAAGTGCTCGTGTGCCACTGCTTCAAGCAGTGGCACACCTCGATCGCTTGACGCCGCTGGATTCACGATATCTGGCGAGCAGTATCAATTCGCGCTTTCCATTCGACTATTGCTGAAATCGACTCAATCGAAGGAACTCGATCGGCTCTTCCGTTGATCCGGTCAGTGCCAGGTCCGCCATCACGGAACCAACGACCGAACAGAACTTGAAGCCGTGCCCCGAAAAGCCCGCTGCGAAACAGACATTTGCGTGATTAGGATGACGGTCGAGTATGAAATGCTCATCCGGCGTCATCGTGTATAGGCAGACGCTGTGCCGCATGACACGATCGGTCACGCCCCTGAGATGCGTCCCGATGAACCGCCGGACCGGGGCGACGTCGTCCTCAAGCAGCAAACGATCGACGCGATCCGGATCGGCGACATTCGCGCCGCCGGTGTGGTGGGCGACCTTGATTTCGCGCGACGCAATCGCCGGAAATCCGTAGAAGAATCCGTCCGACGCCTCGACGCCGTAGACGGGCGCTCCGTCATACCGGCCATCTTCAGTCGCGAACCAGAGCTGCACCTTGCGCCGCACCGTCAGCGGAATGGAAAGATCCACGAGAATTGACGCGCTCCACGAACCGCCGCAAATCACCAGCCTTTCCGCCGAAAACGTGTCCGCGCCCGTCTTCACAACCACGGCCCGGCCATCCGGCGTCCATTCGACGACCCGCTGCCCATACAGCAATGTAGCCCCCGCCTGCTCCGCCGCATCCAGATGCGCCTTCAGACACGCGTGGATATCCAAATACCCCGCATCCGCCTCGAACACGCTCTCATAACGATCCGAGGGCAGGTCGAACATGGGGTAACGTTCAGCAAGATCCGCTTCCGAAAACGTCTCCAGCGGCAACCCATGTGCCCGCGCCGCGCGGTACAGCCCGGGAACGACATGACCCGATCGCGGTCCTGCAAGCAGCAATCCGCATCGCTCAAACAACGCCGTCTTCGATGTCGCGGCCAGTTCATCCCACAGTTGATACGCCCGGATCAACAGCGGCACATAGTCTGGATGTTCGAAATACGCCTTGCGGATGATCCGCGTATCGCCGTGTGAACTTCCAAGATCATGGAAAGGATGATGCTGCTCCAGACCCAGCACCCGGACGCCGCGCCGCGCCAAATGACAGGCCGTCGCGCTGCCCATCCCGCCGAGGCCGATGACGATCACGTCATACGTTTGCATGGCGGGCTACTTTATCAGAGTCACACCCAGCCGCGAACCGCCCCACAAAAGGATGCTCGTTCATCCCGCGGCCCATAATTCCGATACACTCTCCGAGCAACGTTCCAGACACAAACGACTCCGCGGGACTCATGGCCGACGCATCCTCCAAAGACCGACACGACATCATCGAGGAATCGCGCATGTCCTTCGGCGATCACCTGGAGGAGTTGCGCCGACGGATCATCCTGGGCCTCGTGGGCCTGGTCATCGCCACGCTGGTTTGCCTGAAGTTCGGCGACCACATCATCTCAGTGCTGACGACGCCGTACTTCGTCGCCATGCAGGAGGAAGGGTTTGACCCGCGGCTGGTGCAGCTCAACCCAACCGAATCGTTCATCGAGTACTTTAAGATCTGCCTGCAATTCGGACTGGTCATTGCGGCCCCCTGGGCGCTCTACCAGATTTGGCAGTTCATTGCCGTCGGCTTGTATCCGCACGAACGCAAACTCATTTCACGCTTCGCCCCGATTTCCATTGGCCTGTTTGTCGTGGGCGCGTCGTTCATGATCACCATCGTGCTGGTCGGCTTGATGAAATTCCTGATCGGCGTGTCCAGTTGGTTTCCGCTGCCCAACACCAGTGACAACCCGCTGTACGAGTTTCTACGAAGCAAGCCTGTCGCCTCGTCGACGGCGGCGGATATGCCCTCGGGGCCGACCATTGCCATCGTGGACCGCGATCCGGCCGATCTGGTGCATGGTCAGGCGTGGTTCAATCGGCAAAGCCACGAACTATCCATCGTCGCTGACGGAAAGCGCTATTCCGTCTCCATGCAGCCTGCCGCCGGTCGGCAATTCGTAACACCGCTGTTCTCGATCTCCGAGTACCTCGGCTTTGTCACCGACCTGTCGCTGGCATTCGGGCTGGGCTTTCAGATCCCCATCGTCGTGGTCTTTCTGATCGCGGTGAATATCCTCACCGCCGCCGCGCTCTCCGCCGCGAGAAAGTACATTGTCCTCGGCGTCTTCATCCTCGCCGCCATCCTCACGCCGACCCCCGACATCAGCACGATGCTCCTGCTGGCCATCCCCATGCTGGCGCTCTTCGAAATCGGGCTTTTCATCGGCAAGGGCATCGAGCGCCGCAAGGCAAGCGAGCCGGCGTAGCGTCCCCCCTCTGCGGGGGACGACGTATTGGTTGTTCTAAATCTCAATGAATACTTTTGTCCACGGCCGTGTGCCACTGCTTCAAGCAGTGAGCAAACCCGGTGCGTCCACGCATGCGCGCATTCCACGCGTTCCAACAACGTGCCATATTTTATCTTGTCGAAATCTAAGGTCCGGCCCCGCGAACTGAAAGCCGCTACGCCGTCCCCACGCCCACGCCGATCGCCTCATCCGAGCCCTCGGCCGCGCGCTTGTTGAGAATGTGAACCCGGTCTCGAACCTCCTGCGCCATCCGCGAGTTGGGAAACTCGTCATTGATCTGCTTGGCGATGCGCAGGGCCTCGTTCCAGTTGCGTTCGGTGACGGCGATGGAGAATTGGACGCCCAGGTTGTGCAGCCGTGCGCGAAAAACGCCCCGGGCTGACTCCTCAAGCGCCGCGGCCTCATTGGGCGTCAGATACTGATCGAGTTCCTTCAGGATCGTGATGCCGCGGTCGATTTCGTTGCGCTGGACCGACTCGTCCCACGCCTTCAGCAATCGACGCTTGTGTTCATCGCGCTTGCGGGCGAAGAGCTTGGGCAGCCCCTTCACCTCGGCGTTGTCAGGCTCCGACACCAGCAGGGCATCCATCTCCCGCCGGGCGCGGTCCCAGTCGTGGGCCTCCATGTGCGCCGTGACCGCCTCGATCGCCTCGTGCAGCTTGCGTTCCTGGCTGAGTTTGCGGGACTGATCGACATCGGCCCGCAGGCGAATGGCTTCGTTCTTATAACCGTGCCGCGCTTCCAACTGCTCGACCAGCGAGTAGGCGGCCTCCCAGTCGCCGCGGATGATTTCGTCGTTAATGGCCAATCGCAGAACGGTTCGCTCCTTTGAGCGGTGGCTGATGCTCCGGGCCGCCTCGGACAACTGCACGTTCTCAGCAATAACCGCGAGCGCGCGCCCATTCTCTTCGACCCGCGCATACATGTCGCGCAGCACGTCGTGCGTGCGATAGCTGTTCGACTCCATCTTGATGAACAACCGCACGAGGCCCCCCATGGCCAGGCACGCGGCAATCACCATGGCCGAGGCGGCAATGATGATGACCCCGACCAACCGGTGATCCATCGCCCCGTCAGAACCGCCGAAGGCCATTGTCACACCGACCAGCAGGATGCCAGCAGCGGCGATCAGGGCGACGCCAAGGCCCCAACGGGCAATCATTCGAACATCGCTAAATCGTGGAGGTATCGTGGACATAGGATTGCATTCTAGCGCGAACCGCCCGGCGATGCGGCCCCCCGCTGCAAACCAGTGTACGTGTTATTTGACGTGTCTGTCAACGCCGCACCGGCGTAAGAATCGATGGCGGCAGGATTTAGGCGACCCGGTCCAAGGTCCCGAAACACACGGAATCAGCCGACTTCGATCGGCTCGGCCGCGACGGCGGCCGGCTTATCCGGCAAGGCTTCGATCTTGGAGGACTTAATTGCCTCTTCATACCGGCGTTGGTGCGCCAGCACCACGCCGGCCCGCGCGCTGGCGAAGATGTGCAGCATCGCGAGGATGCCAAAAAACACGATTCCAACGGTGATGGTGGTTTCCAGGCTCGGCATTCAGGGGAATTCGTTTCCGGCGAGAGGATTGGCTCGTTCAAGCACGTGAATCAGTCAATTGTCGATCATCGCCAGGGCGCGTTCGTGTCCGACTCGTCCGACGTGATCGGCGACATCAACATGCTCGACGCCTGCATGAACTCGTTGTCCGTCATGACCTGCGTGCCGTACCCCTTCTTGGACAGCCGGATACGGCCGCCGCCCTTGTACTCCGACCGCATGATCCACCATTTGCCGCTTCCGTCCGTCTCACCCAGTTGCTTCCAACTGCCGTCTTCCTGCTGCTGCTCGATCTTGACGCCCGCGACCGAACTGGCGTATTCACGATCGCTCATCCGCCCCATGTGAACGAACTCGGCGCATCCGCTGAGCGTGAAACCCGCGCCCAGCAACAGGGCCATCGTCACTGTTCTGCGGAGGATGGCATTGCTGCGCGTGGACATGAAGCGCGTGCCCGTCCCCACAAATTGATTCATTTTGCTATATCCCGATGTAGCGTGCATAAATCGTCCTCGCGACCTCCGGCTCGTTCGTCCCTTTGATGATAGCCCGACCATCGGCGAAGACGGTGATCTGAAAGGCGTCCACCTCGAACCTCAATAGATATCGGTTCCACGTCGGCGGCGACTTGGCCACCGGTTGCACCGTCTCGGCAATTCGCTCGAAATCGAGCCGAATCTGCCCAGGCGACGGGATTTGCACCGCATCGCGCCCGCACAGCGAGGCCGTTCGACCCGCATGCCCTGCCTCGAGGTGGTCAAATTTGCGCTCCCCGCAGCACCGGCAACTCCCGCCCGCGCCCGGCGCGCCGCAATCGAACGAATCGACCTTCCCCGTCCAGACGTCGAACTGCATCAATCGCGACGTGATCGCCCCCTGCTGACCGGTCAGTATCTTGAACGCCTCAATTGTCTGATACGCGGCCACGATGCTGGCCGCCGGCGCGATGATTCCGGCCGTGTCGCAAGTCGGGTTCATGCCCGGCGGCGGCGGCTCATCCCACACGCACCGCAGGCACGGCGTGACGCCCGGCACGATGGTCATCACCATGCCGCTGACGCCAACGCAGGCGCCGTAGATCCACGGAATGCTCAGTTTCACGGCGGCGTCATTGATCAGAAAGCGAATCTCAAAGTTGTCCGTCGCATCGAGGATCAACTGCGTATCACTGACAAATGACTCGATATTGGCCGGCGTCACGTCTGCAATGACCGGCTCGACCGCGACGGATGAGTTGATGGTCTTCAACCGGTTCGCCGCGGCAATCGCCTTGGGCACGCCGCCGGCCGCGTCGGCCTCATCGAACAGAATCTGCCGCTGCAGATTGTTCAATTCGACGTAGTCGCGATCGACAATGCGAAGGAAGCCCACTCCGCCGCGCACCAGTGCGTCCGCGATGTGCGTGCCAAGCGCCCCGCAGCCGATCACTACGGCCCGCGCCTTGGAAAGCGCCGCCTGACCGGTCGCGCCGATCACCGAAGCAAGCGACTGCCGGCCATAGCGTGCGAGATCGGGATGGGCGCCGCTCGCTCCAGACGTGCTCATTCGAATTCCGCCCGATCCGGCTTCTCATCCTCGCGGGCCAGCGCCGCCAGATACCCGCCCGGCGGCGGATTCTCCGAACCCAACGCGGACGGCCGGACGCTGGCCGGATGCACCGGCTCCGGCGTCTTGGGCGGATCGGGTATTGTTCGTTTCGTCGATTTTCCGCCGAACCAGCTACCGCCCGAATCCCCCCCGGCCCCAACCGGCGCTGCGCGATAGAGCGCCCACGAGTTGCGCGCCGCGCCGGCGGCGCCCAATCCAACCACGCAGAAAATAATGTCGCGAATATCGACCCCGCGCCCCAGAACGATGCACGCCGCCGATGCCAAAAAGATCAACAAGCCGGCGCCCATGCCGACGATCGCATCCAGCAGTAGCCCGATGCGCAACCCCGCGAAGCACATGATCGCGACGATCACCATGCCGATGCCGCCGATGCGCATCGCCCACGTCGTCGTCGCAACCGCGATGTTGTAGACTTGATTCGACGACACGCCCTTGAGCGACATCCAGAATCCGACCAGCAGCATGATCAGCGCGCTGAACGCCGCACTCCCGCCGACCTGACGGAGTTGTTCGTTCATCGGTCAACCTCCTGTCGACGTTCGTTGATCAAATGGCGCGGCCGCGTTGCGTGGCATGGCCGCGTCAGGTGGCATGGCCGGTTTGCGTGGCATGGCCGCGCTGGGTGGCATGGCCGCGGCCGTTGGCGGCCATGCTTTCGCCCACGCCGAGCCGACCCTAATCCCTGTGTCACGCGCTCGGCGTATACCCCATCGACTCCGGCACCTCGCCATTCTCAACGCCAATGCCCTGATCGCGCAGATACGCAATCGCGCCCTCGACCTCCGCCTTCGGCCCCGCCATCAACAATGACACAATGCTGACAGGGTCGCCCGTCGTGCTCTGCATCAAACTATAGGTCACGCCGAATCGTCTCGACAGCACCCACAGATACGGCTGTCGCCTTCGCGACCCGATGATCGTCAGCCAGATCTTCCGCTGCACATCCGGCTGCTGCGTGTCCGCCCGCGCCGCCCGCACCGGCACCGTCGGCATGGTCCCCTTGAACCGCTCCGACGAGATCGTCCGCATCCCGACATTCAGCGATTTGAAATACTCCTCGGCCGCACGAACGTCCGGCGGTTCGCCGACAAGCGAGATCGTCATGGCGGCCTCGACCTGCCCCACCGACAGCGCGTCGATATTAAAAACCACGCCGGGACAGCGGCGGGCCATTTCGCAAATGAGCGCTTCCTGTACATGGTCCCGTTCAAAATCCAGGGCCAGTTTGTTCTCAATCAGCATGCGTGTTCCGTCTCCGATTCGCGGGGCTTCTGCCCGGTTCCGGGAATTGTAGCGACCCCCGTCGCGCCTGTAGAGCGTGCAGGTCGGAATTACCGGACGCCCCCCGACCATCCGTGTGATTTCTGGACAAACCCAGCGCGCCATAACTTCTCGCGACGCCGGGACAAACCGATACAGCGGCTGGTTGAGGTCGCGCCTGCCGGGGCGCCGCCGCCATGGAGGGCCAACCGATGCCAGCCGCCGTTCAATCCGACGCCCAGACACAAGAGACGAATTCAATGCGCGTCCGCCGCCGTCTGCGAGGCGACAGCGAGGAGTTCGTTCGCAATGCCGCACGCGATGCGATCCTGGGTTCGCCGCGCAAGACCATCACGTCGCGCGTCATCCCTGACGGCGGCAAGCCTTCCTCAATCGTCGCCCCGCTGACCTTCCGCGACGGCCCATCGGCACAGCCCGCCGCGCGTATCCCCACAATCACGCGCAACATCGCCGAGATCGAACTCTTCTACGACACCATCGCCGAGCGATTCGACGACATCATGAATCGCTACGACGTGCATCGCCGCGTCGACACGATCTACGACGTGCTGCTCGGCAAGTACGACCTCTCGGGTCAATCGCTGCTGGACGCCGGCTGCGGAACCGGCTGGTTCAGCGCGGCCGCCTGTGCCCGCGGCGCCGACGTCACCGCCCTCGACATCGGCCCACGCCTGCTGGAGCAGGTCGCCGGCAAGTGCAATGCGAAGACGGTTATCGGTGATGTCATGAATCTCGACTTCGAGGACGGCGCGTTCGACGTCGTCGTTTCCTCCGAGTGCATCGAACACACCACCGACCCGCGGCGGGCCGTCAGCGAACTGGTCCGCGTCTGCAAGCCCGGTGGATTGATCGCCATCACATGCCCGAACCGCCGCTGGCACTGGGCCTGCGTCATCGCCAACGCCCTCAAGTTGCGACCCTACGAAGGCCTGGAGAACTGGCCGACGTGGCGCGAACTGCGCTGCTGGGTCACCGAGTCCGGCGCGTCGATTCAGACCATGCGCGGCATTCACCTGTTCCCCTTCCAGATCAAGATGCTGCAGCCGGTGCTGAAGGCGCTTGACGCCTATGGCGAGACACTCGGTCCGTGGTGCGTCAATCAGGCGGTCCTGGCCATCAAGTCATGACGCTCCAGCGGACTCGCACCTTCGCCTGGATTCCGCTGTGGCTGACAGCCGTCGCGTTCGCGGCGGCCAACGGCCTGGGCTACGGCGGCGGCAATCTGCAACAGTATCTCCTTCACGGTCTGCATGCCGCCGACCATGGATTCCTCGCCCGCGATTGGTTCACCGTCGACACACGGCCGCACCATGTACTGTTTACCGAATTCCTCGGCGTCGCGGCACGCGTCATACCGCCGCACGTCACCCTGGGCCTGCTCAATCTGCTCTGCGCGTCGATATTCGCCGGATGCGTACACGCCATCGCCCGCCGCTTCCACCGCATGCCCCTGCTCGTCACAAGCATGACGCTCGTCATCATCCTCGGTTCGCCGCGCTCGCCCATCGCCCTCGTCTCGATGCTGACAAGTTACTTCCAGCCCTCCACGGTCGGTGCGGTCGGGCTGCTGGGTGGCATGATTCTGCTGTCCCGCAAGCAGTGGATGGCCGCCGCGATCACGCTGCTGGCCGCCGGCGTCTTCCACATCGGCTATGCCATCTGGGTGGAATTGCTGATCGCCGCCGTGCTGGTTCGCCACCGACGCATGCTCGGCATTCGCCGCGTGACCATGCTCATCGCCGTCGCCGTAATCGTCGCATCGACGCACCTGCCCTTTTTCCTCGCCGCCAACGGTCCCGATCAACTCGCCTGGACCGCCCAGGCTGGCAAAATCCTTCACGATGTCTACATGCCCTATCATTCGCGCCCGCGCACCTGGCCGGCCGAGCAGTGGATCCGCGCGGCCAGCGTCCTGGCCGCCGGCATCGTCGCCTTCGCCGCCACGCGACGCATTCGCCGCTTCAACCCCGTGGAACGCACCATCGCAGGGTTTGTCGCTTGCATCAGCTTGGTCGGCATCGTGCTCACGCTTGGCTTTGAATGGGACGTCATGGCCATGCTCCTGCCGTACCGAATTTGCCTGCTCGCCATCCTCGCGGCGCAAATTGCCGCGGCCGCTGCATTGACGTCGGATCGTCGAGTAAATGGATCCTGGATGCTGACAATCGCTATTCAGACACTCATCTTCGTCCTGCTCCGCCGATCGGGCTTGTCCGAGTACGCCGGCGTCACCCTCGCGTTCGCCGCCGGCGCGTTGACGGTGGACCGCCTTGCCCGCGACAAGACACTGCCGCATCTGCGCGCGGTGGCGATGGCGTTCGCCCTGTGCATCCTGGTCGGCCTCGCCGGCGCCGGTCGCAACACCCTGACCGCCTTCGCATTCTTCGCAACCGCGGCGATCCTCTTTCACCGCGCATCGTTTCCGCTTGCGACGCACCTGCGTCAGTCGCGCTTCCACTCAGCGCGAATCGGGCTCGCCGCGATCATGGCAATTCAACTCGCCTGGATGGGCCGGGCCGCGGCCACGCGCAAGGACGTATTGTGCGAACCCAGCCCGAAGCCGCAGACCGAATTATTCCACTGGTGTCGCAATCACACGCCCGCCGATGCCGTCTTCGTAATTCCCCCCGATCTCTCCGGCTTCCGGCTCCACGCCCGGCGGGCTACCGTCATCGACTACAAATGTATGCCCATCCTGCCCGCCGACACCGTCAGTTGGGGTGCCCGGCTTGCGGATGTATGCGGCCGGCCGATTCGTTCGATCAGCGATGCACTGGCCGGATACCGCACCATGGATTCGTCGCGGGCGACCAATTTGAAAGCCAGATACGGCGCGGGATACGTGGTGCTGACGAAGACGCAGGCGAATTCACATTACTGGGATTCTCAACCCGTATTTGAAAACCGGACCTTTGCTGTCCATACCATCGAAACCACCCACCCACCGGTGGCCGAGGCCGTCCGCTCAGGCCCCCTCAAACGCCGTCGCTTTCGTGCCAAATTGACAGACTCGGCCCACGACACGGACACGACCCTGCCAATTCGGAAGCCCGTCCATGCTGCATGGCCCGAAGACCACCGCCCGATGATTTTCCGTAACTTCCTGTAAATCATCACCTTACACAACATCGTCAAATCTCAAACCCAACCAATCGCGGATGGCACGGCGGTTGCCATACGTTCTGCGTCGAATTCCGCGCGCCCCGCCGGGCTGCGCGGTCTATTTGGGAGATTTTCGTGGTTCGGCAACTCGAAGTCATGGTCGGCAACAGTTGGGCCGCTCCTTGGGCGAACGACCTGGCGGAGCGGCTGCGCTCTCAGGCCGTCGGCTTCCATTGGCCGGCCAACGCCGACGAGGCAATCGACCTCGCCATGACCGGCAATGTTCACGTTGCCCTCTTTGACGGCGACCTGCCGACCATGGACGGCGGCCTGACCCTCGTGCGGCGGATTCGCCGGGCCGGCATCGACAAGCCGTGCCTGCTGATCTGCAGCGAGCCCGATCAGCGGGTCCTGCGCGATGCCCTGGAGTTGAACGTGTACAGCGTGCTGGAGGCGACCGGCGGCTGCGCCAAGATCGCGGACATGGTGCTTCGCGTGGGACGACAGGTCTACAATTTTGACTATCCCAGAAATGATTTTGTGAATTGACCGGGCCTCGACGTGACGGCCCGCAAACGGCATTCGTGCGACAAGTGGAAGCACGGGACAAGAAGGAGCAAGATCGATGTCGGTGACGAAGATGAAGGTTCGACCGTTGGGTGACAAGGTGCTGGTGAAGCGGATCGAGGCCGAGGCCATGACGGCCGGCGGAATCATCCTCCCCGAGACTGCCAAGGAGAAGCCGAAGCGCGGCCGCGTGCAGGCCGTCGGCGATGGCAAGCTGCTCGACACCGGCGAGCGCGCCGCATTGACCGTGAAGAAGGGCGACGAGGTGCTGTTCAGCAGTTACGCCGGCACCGAGGTCAAGATCAACAACGAGGAGTTCCTGATCCTCGACGAATCAGACATTCTGGCCACGATTGAGTAATGCGTCTAATTTCGCGGGATGCGCGGCGGCGGCGCCGGGCCTGAATGAGAGGCAGTTTGGCATGCGACCCTCCCTGTTCCAGACGGCGTTGGACGAGGCCTTGAAATTCGGCCCGTCGGCCCGGCTCGTGCTGACGTTTCCCGGCAACGAGGACTCGATGCACCTGCATCCCCTGGCCTACAACATCGTCGACGGCTCGGGCTTTCGCGTCGAAATACGCGTATCGCAATTCGACGATGCCGAAGTCGTCGATGACGTCGTCTTCCTCGACGCCGCGTCGGTCGAGACCGTCGAATTGCAGGTCAAGCAGAAGGGCGCCGTCTGGAACGATGAACCGTTCACCGGCATCGAGGGCGACCCCGAGGAAGGCGATCGCTGACGACACAGCCCGAATGAGCAGACAGATCGGCCCGGTCCGGTCAACGTGAGTGACAACAAGACAACCAAGTCGGATACACGGAGAAGATTGAAACATGGCAGCAAAAAAGATTGCATTTGATGTTGAAGCACGCGAGGCGATCCGCCGCGGCGTGAACACCCTGGCCAAGGCCGTCAAGAGCACCCTCGGCCCCTGTGGCCGAAACGTCGTGCTGGAGAAGGGCTTCGGCAGCCCGACCGTCACCAAGGACGGCGTGACAGTGGCCAAGGAGATCGAACTCGAAGACGCCTACGAGAACATGGGCGCTCAGATGGTGAAGGAAGTCGCCAGCAAGACGTCCAGCGACGCCGGTGACGGCACCACCACGGCGACCGTGTACGTCGAGGCCATCTTCAACGAGGGCCTCAAAAACGTCGCCGCCGGCGCCGACTCGATGGAACTCAAGCGCGGCATCGACCTGGCCGTCTCGGCGATCACCACCGAGTACGCCCGCATGAGCCAGCCCGTCAAAGACAACAAGCAAGTTGCCCAGGTCGGCACCTGCGCCGCCAACCATGACACCGAAATCGGCAAGCGCATCGCCGAGGCCATGGACAAGGTCGGCAAGGATGGCGTGATCACGGTCGAGGAAGGCCAGTCGATCGAGACCACCGTCGAAGTCGTAGAGGGCTTCCAGTTCGACAAGGGCTACCTCAGCCCGCACTTCATCAACGCCCCCGAGGACATGGAAGTCCGCCTCGAGAAGCCCTACATCCTCATCAACGAGAAGAAGATCTCCAGCGTCAAGGACATGATTCCCATTCTTGAGAAGATCGCCAAGGCCGGACGCAGCCTGCTCATCATCGCCGAAGACGTCGAGGGCGAGGCGCTGGCCACGCTCGTCGTGAACAAGCTCCGCGGCACGCTGCAGGTCGCAGCCGTCAAGGCGCCCGGCTTCGGTGATCGCCGCAAGGCCATCCTCGAGGACATCGCCATCATGACCGGCGGCGAGGCCGTATTCGAGGAAACCGGCATGAAGCTGGAATCCCTGGAAATGACCAATCTGGGTCAGGCCAAGCGCGTGGTGATCGACAAAGACAACACGACGATCATCCAGGGCAACGGCAATGCCGCCGCCATCAAGGGCCGCATCGAGCAGATCAAGACCGAGGCCTCCAAGACCACCAGCGACTATGACCGCGAGAAGCTCGAAGAGCGACTCGCCAAGCTGTCGGGCGGCGTAGCGCAGATCAAGGTCGGCGCGGCCACCGAAGTCGAGATGAAAGAGAAGAAGGCCCGCGTCGAGGATGCGCTGCACGCGTGTCGCGCGGCCGTTGAAGAGGGCATCCTGCCGGGCGGCGGCGTCGCCCCGCTTCGCGCCCTGGCCCGCGTGCTGGATGGCGAAGAGAAAAAGGCCCGCGGCGATCAGAAAACCGGCATCGATATCGTTCGCCGCGCCCTGTGGGCCCCGCTCAGGGCCATCGCCGCGAACGCCGGCGTGGACGGCTCGATCGTCGCCCAGAAGGTGTTCGAGTCGAAGGACGCCAACTTCGGGTACAACGCCCTCACCGGCGAGTACGGCAACATGATCGACATGGGCGTGCTGGTGCCGGCCAAGGTCGAGCGCGTCGCCCTGCAGAACGCGGCCAGCGTCGCGGCCCTGCTGCTCACGACCGACGCCCTCGTCAGCGAAATCAAGGAAGACAAGAAGCCGGCCATGCCTGGCGGAATGTAAGAAATCATGGCGAACGAATGACTGCCGATAGCCAGTCATTCGCACCAGCAGATGGATCATCCCAACGACACGGTTCGCCTACTCGGCGGATCGTGTCGTTGTCTTTTCTATTTTCTTTGGATCGGGATAGCCGTCTCGAATTTCCCAGAATGTATCGTTCTTGCGGATCAACGGCCGGCCCGCGTCCGTGCCGGGCTCCAGATCATCCCGCAGCAGCAGGATCAAATCGGAACTGACCGCCGGACTGGCGTAGAAGTAGGAGTGCCCGAGCATGCTGGAGGACACCTTCGCGTCGATCAGGGTCAGATTGTAGATGTGGGCCAGTTGCCTGCGATCCTTGCGAGGCAGTTGTACCAGTCCCAGCGTGCCCAGCCGGACGGTGCCCGCGAAGAGCCACTTCGCAAACCGCAGGGCCAGATCAGCCGGCGATGAATACACCGTGAGGTGTTCGCACGCCTCGGTCACGGCCTCCGCTTCGAGCCGCTGCTGTGCGACGCCGAAGTCGATGTCGGCCGCGAAGAGCACCAGATGTCCGATCCGCAGCGCCTTGGCCGTGGCCCCGGGTTGATCTCCGCTTCGCGCCGAATACTCGATGTTCAATTCACGGATGGCGCTCATCAGCACGTCCGTGCCGCGGCTGTGCGCGATGAAGTGAATCTTCTCCAGCCCCGGCGTGCCGGACAGAGCAACGATGAACTGCTTCAGGTGAAACACGGTGAATTCGCCGGATTCGCGATCGTAGTTGTAATCCCGCACCGCGACGCTCGAATTGGTCGGCCAGCTGTAGGCAATCGGCACGCCACGCCGCCCCATGAAATGCCAGATCTGAACCGAATCGGTCACCGATTCTTCGAAGGCATTCGCGGCGCCATGGATGTAAACAACCACTTCTTTCAGATCAGTGCGCGATAATCGACCGGCAACGATCTCCTGGAACCGCTTCACTGCCGCTGCGTGCTCGGCCCGCGCCGTCGGACTCCAGATCACCAGATCATCTGACTGTTTCACGGGCCACGGCGTCGCGGGAAATCGATCAAGTTCCCGCACGCCACTCATCTTGATCGTGGTCGCTCGCCAGCGGTCTTGCCGCGTGCTCTGATCGAGCAAATCGTCCCACGTCTTTTCGCCAAACTCGAAAGTGGCCAGCCCGACCGCCAGCCGGTCAAACCGCCCCGACCCGTAGCCCACGGCCACGCCGTCCTCATCCACCGGCAGGCGATCGGTGGCGTAGAGGATGTCGGCCGTGGTGGATTGCAATTCGGCCGGCGTGTTGGCCCAGGCCGCGCGGCCCTCCATCGCGATGATGTTGGGCGTCGGCATGAGCGGCGCGCCGCAGCCGCTGGCGACGACGAGCAACAGCGCGAGCGTCAGACGGCGTCGGGCTGGTCCATTGCTGGAAACTGGAATCCAGAATCGATCTAATTGACAAGCATATTTTTTGTGGGTCATTCGGTGATTCTAACCCCGGGCCGAATACCTGCCGGAACGAGTCACCGGAGCCGGAGGCGCAGAATCGCGTGGTTGGCATAACGCTCAGCCCGGCATGGATGCCGGCTGGCTCTCGGCGTTGCGCCCTTCTTCCTTGCGAATCATGATCTTCATGTCCTGCAGGGCCTGAATATACGGCTCGCAGATGGCCCGTTCCTGGGGTGTGGTGTGCTCGATCACCCACTTCTGCTGCTCGTCGGTGCTCCAGTTGAATCCGATGGCGCCCTTGAATGAATCGCCGACATCCTTCACGAACAATGCCTCACCGGAGTATTCCTTGAACTTGTCTCGCAGGAACTTGTATCGCTCATTGGAAGGCGTGCGCGCATAAATACTGGCATCGTCCACGAACGAGCGGCGAATGTGATCGAAAATCGCATCCGTGAACTCGGCCCTTTCGGCATCGCTCATTCCGTCAAAGCAGTTCTTCAAGTCCTTCTTCTTGGCGTCGTCGGCCATCAGCGACTGCTTCCAGGCCAGCATGAACTTCTCCTGTTCGACGCGCGGAAGCTTGCCCAGGCCCCTCGAATTGGTGATATAGCTGAGAACCTCCTTCTGCGATGCAGTGGCCAGCGTGGGCTTGCCCGGCGTCACGAAAATGCCGAAGGCGACGTATCCGATGATTCCAAGCACGGCGACCATGCCGACAAGTCCGCCGATCATGGCAGGACGTTTGCGGGTCGTGATGGCCGCGACGGGCGTTTGTTGCGTCATGAACATAAGGCTCCAGGGAAATAGTGAATCGCGTCACCGCCGCGATAAGACAGCGTACTATTTTCAGCGACTTCGTTTGTCGCGGCTTGTGCGCGGTTTGAGATCCGCATTCAGAGTGTTGTACGAACCACCGTCATCGCCGGTGTGGAAAGTGTCAAAGTCTCGCAGCAGGAATTGGTCGGCCCGGCCCATCCGCATCAACTTGCCGAAGTCCTCCTTGCCCACCTTCTTCCCGCCGTAGGCCTGCGCGAACATCCATTCGTAACTCGTGCCCTCAGTCTCATACCAAGTCGTCTTCTTCCCGTACTTAGACAACAAAGGGCTGCCATCCTCCAGCTCGCGTGAATCCGCCGGACAGTGAAGCGACTTGGACGGATCAGCCAGGTGCGGCTTGAGCGCATCCGCCAGACTGGACCACGGCGGTTGATGCACCGGCGCGGTCTTCAGCATTTCGATGTAGGGCCACGTCTGATCGTTCGCATTGTGATACGCCGTCAGGGCAGCGGCGATTTCCTTGAGATTGGCAAGGCACGCGGCCCGATTCTCGGCGACCCGCGCATTCGAACTGCCATCGCACGCCCCCACCATGGCCCCTGCCAACCCCAGGCAACCCAGCAGCGCCAGGACTTCGATCCGCGCGATGCCGCGCCGGCGCGACCTGCCGAAATGTCGTTTGGCTGACCTGATCTGATTCAAACGGGTGCTCATCGTGTCGAGGATAATAGAGGAACGAAACCAGCCTGACATGCTCACCCCGACTGCCAATTATCGCACCTGGCTCACGCCGCTCCGTTTCACAACCTGATCTCATCGAGGGCGCGCAAGTGACGCAATCGGCAAAACTTGCGTGTCGCCGCCCCCTTCAGCAGCCCCCCAAAACTGTCCGATAAAGAGGCGTCGTCGATCCGCGTTGGAACCGCCGCACCGCCGCACACCAGGGCCCTGTCGCATGTCTGATGTCCTCGATCAAAGCGAGATTGACGCGCTGTTGGCGGCAGTTTCGGCCGATCTGGGGCACACCGGCGAGGCCGGCATCGGCCTGTCGGCCCCCACTCAAAAGCGGGAGGTCGACGCCTACGACTTCAAACGCCCCGAGCGCGTCAGCAAGGACCAGATGCGGGCGCTCATGTCGATTCACGAGGCATTTGCCCGCAATCTCGGTGCGTCACTCTCGGCATTCCTTCGAACCATCGTCGAAGCCCGCGTCGCCACGGCAGAGCAGATGACCTACAGCGAGTTCATCCACTCGCTCCCCAGCCCGACGTGTTTCAACCTCATGTCGTGCCTGCCCCTGGCCGGAAAGATCTGCCTCGAGATCAGCCCGCTGATCATCTATCCGATCGTCGATCGCCTCCTGGGCGGCACCAACTCCGAGATGTTTATCCCGCAGCGGCCGCTCACGGCCATCGAGATGCGTCTGGCCAGCCGGATCATCAACCGCGCCCTGGAGAACCTGGCCGAAGCCTGGCGGGAACTGGTCGAACTCGACTTTCTGGTAACAGACACCGAGAGCAATCCGCACCTCGTACAGATCGTCGCGCCGAACGAAATCGTGGTGGTCATCAGTTTCGAGATCAAGATGGGCGCGCGGGCCGGCACGATGAGCCTGTGCATCCCCTTCAACGTCATCGAAGCGGTCATCGGCAAATTGACCACCCAGAGCTGGCGATCCTACTCCCGAGCCGAGGGCGACACCGACGAATCTCGCCGCATGGTCAGCAGCCTCCGTCGCGCCGACGTCGAGGCCCGCGCCTTCCTCGGCGCCACGCAGATCACTGTCTCCGATCTGCTCAACCTCGCCCCCGGCGACATCCTGCAACTCGACAAAATGGTGGATCAGGATCTGATCGTGCAAGTCCAGGGCCGCACGAAATTCGCCGGCCGCCTGGGCAAACTGCGCGGCAATCGAGCCATCCAAATCACCCGCACCGCCGAGCCAACCGAATCGCTGTAGACCAATCCGCGATCAAAGCGCCGCCCGCTCCATGAGTGCGCGTGACACCCGGCTTGATTCGGCAAACCTGTGCTTTTGCGGAAAATGAGACACGCCGATCCCGCATCTGCCGAGCGTCCAACACCCTCTTCCGCCGTCAGGTTCAAGCCGTTCTCTTACCGGTTGGGCCGACGTCGCGCGATTTACCGGCTCAATCGACAAGAAAGCGGGCCGCCAAGCCCTGAAGCCTGACGGCCCTTATTCACACTTGCGAGCGCCGAATCGTCGCTACCAGGGCGCGGCGTATGGCAGGCCAAGCAACTGCAGTTCGTCCATGATGCGGTGGAATCGCTGCGAGCCGGACAACGTGCCCCAGTCGCTCTCTTCACCGAAGACCTGTTCGTTGTACCACTCGAAAAACAATTCCCACGCGGCGGCCTCGTCGAACTCGGAGCCTTCGCCCTCACCGCCGCCCATCATCATGCTCTCGCCACCGCCTCCCATGAGCGACTCCTCTTCGCATTCATCTGGTATTCCATTTTCGTTTTCGTCGTCGCTCGTTGAATTGGCGATATCGCACTCGTCGGGTACATCGTTCTCGTTGCAATCAAAAGATGCTAAGAACGAACGGGAGAGATCGCACTCATCTGGTATCCCATTTTCATTACAGTCTTCACTTGTCGAATCGGCAATATCACAGTCATCTGGAACGTCATTGCCGTTGCAGTCGTCTTCGCATTCATCCGGCACACCGTTTTCATTGCAGTCGTCTGACGCACTTGTCGAGATGTCCCAAGCGTCTGGTACATCGTTGCCGTTGCAATCGGCTTCGCATTCATCGGGAATGTCATTGGAGTTAACATCGTTGGATGTCTCTTCTGAAATATCCCAATCGTCTGGAATGCCAGTGTGGTTGCAATCGACTTCGCATTCGTCTGGAATGCCGTTGCTATTCACATCATCGCTGACCAGTCCATTGTCGTCCGGGTCTCCCTCATCGATATCGCACTCGTCAGGCACTCCGTTGTTGTTGCAGTCGAGCGATGTGCCGTCCTTAATGTCCTTGGCATCATGTATTCCGTTTTCGTTGCAATCCAAGTGGGCGGCCAGCGGATCGGGATCATTGGGATCACAACTGATTGCATAAGACGCGGCGGCTGTGTCGCATATGACTGGTTGCCCGGCAATGATGGTATATGTGAAGCACTGAATATCACGTCCGTCAGGAAAGCCATTGTTGTCCATATCCGCAGGGCATACGTCATAATAAGACGCACAGCCGTCAAGACCCTGACCCAAAAGAATGTCAATAAACGGTACCACGTCGTCAAAGGTGATGTCCTCGTCGTGATTGCAATCACCTTTAATGCACACGTCGTCGGCATGGGGCGTCTCAATGAAGGTGCCGGTCACGAATGAAATCCAAACTCGGCGACTCCCGCTGTCGTTCTCCGTCCATGCGGCGGCGACGTTGTGATTCGCGTAAGAGACCGTGTGTTGATTGGACTCGGCCAACGTACGGTCAATGCCGTCGGGTTCGCTCGCCACCGGATTGGGGGACAGGTCGAATTCGTCCTCTAGCAGAACTCCTTTGGGATCGAAGAACTGCGCTCGCACGCCCCATTGATCATCGCCGTTCAATCGGGCGTTCCACGCCACGATGAAAGAGCCGAAAAAATCAAAACGATTGGTTTTGCAAACTGAAACGACCGGATGGACAAGGTCGGGGTCGTTCCCAAGCAACCAGGTGTCGCTGGAGTTCACGACAAATTCCTGTGATTTGAACTCCAGGTTTCCACCGGTTAGGTTGAAGTAGAGCCTGCGGCAATAGACGGCGAAGGGCTGATCGTTGGTACAGGTGGAGGCCGTCGGCGAGCCTAACAATGAAGGGCCAATCCAGCTCACGACGATGTTCCCGCAGTCATCGATTGAACAGGAGGGGTGAAGCTGATCCGAGCTTGGAATCTCGCGGCTCGGTTGATTCACTGATTTGAACTCAGCCGGGCCTTGGTCGCGATCGATTGCATCGATCAGGTTTCCGTTGCCGTCGTACACTCGTAGTGCAATGTTAAATGGAGAGAACGCTGAATCTGGGATTTCGCGTTCCGCCCATGCATACACATGTATTCCATCCCTCCTTCGCGACGCTAGGCATCCGCGCCAACGGTCCACCTGCACGGCGCAGGACTCGGATGGACAAAGACAAGTCGCCGAAGGACAGCTGGTGTTTGATCCGCAGCATCGCACCTGTGTTTCAGTGCTGCTACCGCTCGTTTGAATCGCGCGTATAAGTCCGCGTTCGGCATGTGCTCGCTGGCTATTCGCGAGCGAGTAAAACTCGCTGGCGCTGCCGAAGCCGACCGAGGGGTGTCGATCCGCTGTGCCGGATGTTGGCGTGGCGACCTGGCCGAAATAAGACACTCGAAAAGCGTCGAATAGTGGGGGCGAGAATTCGAATGCCCGCGGCAATATAAGTACGCTGGACGCACCCCCGCTTGGTGTGGCCTGCCAGCCGGCGAAAAAGCGATGACCCAACGACGTGTGGGTTTCGAGTTCGACGCTCACGTGCCGGTGCTGCACGCCGTTCGTCGCATCCGGGGCGTCCAAACGCAGGGGACATTCGTCAGCGGGAATCGGCGGATTTGTGCCAGGGTTGCCCGCCTCGCAGACACATTGGAGGATCGAGCCGCCGTTCTGGAAGCGCAAAACGTAGATTCCGTTGTTGGTCGCATTGATGCTCTCAAACCCCAGCAACACGTTGGTTGCAGTAATGTCCATCGACACGCTCGCCTCGCGGCCATGTCCATCGAGAACGTTGCCGTCGGTAATCAGCTTGTCATACACGTGCTGATAAGGATCAGTCGTGTCACGCTGCACGGCGGTCGTGGCCGGACAATCGGCGAATGCGGTGCCGATCGGCGCGACCATGCCGACCGCCAAGGCGATCGCCGGTCTCATAACCATTTTCAGAAGCTGTAAGGATGTCATTGCGAGGACCTCCGCACGACTAAAAGGGGGGACTCTATTCAGCGCTGAGTACGCTACATCGCCTACGTGTTAAGAGAAATGCGACAACGAGGCAAAAACAGAGTGCAGATGGCTCTGGGATTGTAGACAATTGGAAGGAATTATTTACGATTGCGTCAGGGACAGTTGACCGCCAGTCAACGGTGATCGGGTTCTTGAAAGCAAACCCATCAAGAATGGGAGTGTCTGATACCTCCCATCGAAAAGCCGAACCGATATCGCCGATTCCCGCGATCTCAAGCCAATAGACTTGTGACTGGACAATTGGGACTCCGCTCGCTAGGTCAACTTGATATTGATACTCGCGGGGGGCCGCAGAAGTCAGGATGGTGCGCCCGGTCCACACGCGAGACGGATTCAAAAACTCTTGGCTGTAGATTACATCGCCGGGCAATCCGTCGGATGGGCGCGGCAAATAGATTTGCAATCGAATCGTCTCGTTACCGGCTGGCTCAACATTCAGATCATAAAACCCATGCCAGCCAATACGGCGAATGATGACAGACGAAGGTGCGGTAAAATTGTCGGCGACAAATTGAGAATTTGGAAAGTCGACGAACAATGAGTCCGAGCCCAATCCACCAGAGTTGAGTGGTTGATGGTTTACGACGACGCCGTCCGCCGGGCCGTGCGGCTGGGGGCCGTCGTATGTCCAGGTTTCCTGGAACGGAATTGATCCGGCCGTAGCGATTGCCGCGCCGACGCCGAAGAGTGCGACGACCAGGCAAAACACCAGGGTCGAGTTGCGAACTTGACTCGATTGCATGTGCCGAAGGCTCCAACCCGATTTTTTTGAGCCTTCGGGAAAGGCCGCGATTCTGGGCCTATTAAAAAATCGGCGCTGGCAAGCCCGGCGCCGTCTTCGGATAGATAACGATTCTATGCGAGTTGACAGGTGTCGAGCAAGCGGAAAGTCCGCTAAATTCAGTCGATTGTCAGAACGTCCGGATTGCCATTCCTGGATCGACCCCGCAGGCGCGGCACCAATGGACGAATTCCACTGGTTCGATCCGCCGGTCTCCGATCTCCGAGCGGTGTACCATCGTGTTGTGATTTTTGAGCCTTCGAGCAAGGCCCCGCTGCGTCGGACCGGCACCGGCTCTATACCAACGACCGCAACAACTCCGCATGAAACGTCGGCGTGCCGGTCACCAGCGGCATGTCGGCACCCGTATATTTCGATGGATCGATCGGCCAGATCGGTCCGCCGTTCGGATCGGTGAACCGCCCGCCGGTCTCCTCGACGAGCAGCGCCCCAGCCGCGATGTCCCACAATTTGGCCTGCGTCGAGTACGCCCCATCGACCCACCCCAGCGCCACCCAGATCAAATGCGTGCACAACGAGCCGGCGTTTCGAAAGACGTATGACTCAATCCATTGCCGCATGACCGGCGTGAGCGCCCGCCCGTTCAGCGTCGACATCGCGATCGTCGTGTCCGAATCGATCGGCCGATCGGGCGCGAGCGGCAATCGCATGCCATTGAGCATCGCCCCGCCACCCCGAATGGCCACGAACATCCGATCGCGCGGCGGCTCATACAACGCCCCGACGACCGGTCTCCCTCGATACAACAAACCCACCGACGTCACATAGGTCTGCACGCCCCGTGCGTAATTCCGGGTGCCGTCAATCGGGTCGATCACCCAGCAATAGTCCGACGGGCCCGAAACCCCATGCCGATCCGGTTCAACGAGCGTCTCTTCGGCCAGGACCGCATGCTCCGGAAACCGCTCGGCGATCGCCGTCAGAATGGCATGCTGAACCGCCCGGTCCGCCTGGGTCACCACCGAAGCATCGCCCTTCCGTTCGGCCGTCACGCTGCCGATTTGGTCGCGGGCCATGCCGCCGCCCAGTCGCGCCTGCGATTCAGCAAACCGGGCCAGATCAGCGAGTTCGGTGGGATCGAGGGGAGACGTCCGTGACATGAACCAGGCATTCTACTGGGAAATCGGGCTTTCGTCGCCGGCAAGACAGGGTGCCAAGCTGTCGGGGCATCAAGGCACCCAGTGGATTGGGCTTCTGTTGAGCCTTCAATCCAGATGCACTACGCTTCCCACCCTCTATCGGAGTGCGTGATTCTGGGGCGTCAGGCCGTAAATGCGTGAGGAATGGCCGCCGATCTCGATATGCACCATTACCGTCCGGCGTCTTTGATACCCGTTTGCGGTCCGTCTCCGGCGTGGGGGCGTCACGGCCGCATGTCGAATAGAAACTCGCTTTAACCAATCAAGGGAGTCACACAGTGAACACGCATCGATCGACCTGCTTCAAACTCATGTCGGCCTTCGGGCTGGGCATCGTCCTGGGCTGCGGGGCAACCGCCGTCGCCAAGACAGATATGTCCAAATTCCCCTTGGCCAGGGCTTTTCCGTCGGATGCCTTCATCGCCATCAGCGCGAAGCACAACCCCGAGCGCAAATTCCTCGACGAATACAACGGCAAAGTCTGTGCCGCCTTCGACGACAGCGGCACCATGCAGGACGTCTGGGACCTCATCATCGACGTCATGCCCGACGACGAGGCCGAAAAGTTCGAGGCCATCGTCGATCGCTTTAAGACCCACGTCACCGAGATTCAATGGGGCGCCATGTTCGGCCAGGAGATGATCCACGTCGGCCGCCTCAGCCCCACCATCACCGCCGGTTCGCCCTATGAAGGCGTGCTGATCGGCCGGATGGACACCAAGGGTGCCGCGGCGAACTACGCCCACCTCAAGGCCATTCTTCAGGAAGTTGCAAAGCTCGCCGAGGAGGCCGGTGGACCGGGCCCCCAAAAGGACGCGTCAGGAAGACGACAAGTGCCGGCTGACGCCGATTCAGACTCCGAGAAGGACGACGCGAATGAAGACGGCGAAGGCGAGAACGCCGACGCCGATGCAAAGCCCGAACGCCGCGAGTCACCCCTCACCGTCGAAGAAGTCAAGATCCACGACGGCACCTTCGCCAAACTCATTGTCGAGGGCTACCCCGGCGGATCGATCATCAGCGTCGGCTACCGCGGCGACCTCGTCGTCATCTCCTTCACCGGCGACAAACTCGTCAAGGACTGCATGGACCTCCTCAAGGGCGAAGCCGAGAAGACCCGGCTGATCGACGGCAAGCGCTTCAAGACGGCCATCGACGAATTGCACGAGGCTGAGGATACGGTCGTCTTTTTCGACATCGGCAAGATGCTCGAGTCGATCAACGGCATGATGAAATCGGTCCAGCAGATGAGCAAGAACGACAAAGAGGCCCAAAAGGCCATGAACATGGTCTGCAAAGTGATCGACGACGTGTCGATCTGCGACTACATGGTCGCGGTCGAGTGGACCGACGGCTACCGGACCTTTGCCGAGTCGCTGACGACGCTCGTCGACGGCGCCAAGAGCAAGCCGCTCTACAAGATCATGGTCAACGGCAAGTCGGCCGACGACTTCGCCAAGTTCATCCCCAAGAAGGCCCACAGTTTCAGCGTCGGCACCGGCATCGACATGACCGAACTGTACAACTACATCATCAACTTCATCGAGAGCACCGGCCCCGAGGGCAAGGACGCCATCGCGAAGTGGGGCCAGATTCAGAAAGACATCGAACTCGATGTCGCCAAGGACGTCTTCGGCCTGTTCGATGGCCCCTACACCTCGGTCAACCTCGGCAAGGACGGCAGCGAATGGGTCCTGCTCATGAAGGTCACCGATGAGGCCAAGGCCAATTCGCAGATCAAGCGGTTGTTCGACACGGTCAACGGACTGATGGCCCAGGACGGCGGCGGCGGCGGCTTGATCCTGACGCCTGTCACCATTGCCGGCAAGAAGGGCTTCACCCAGATTTCCCACCCGATGATGGCCATGATGGGCGGCCTCAAGCCCCCGGTCGTCGGTTGCGCCGAGGGATACCTCATTATCGGCTCGTCGGCCCAGACGATCACCGAGGTCATCGAGGCCTCGCGCGGCGAGGCGCCGAACATCACCGAGAGCAAGCGATTCAAGGATGAGGTCGTCATGCCCAAGTCGGGCAAAGTCGATTCAATCTCCTACGTCGATCAGGCCAACTTCGCCGGCGAAATGCAGGAGCTGGTCAGCGGCCTTGGCATGGGCGTGGGCATGGTCAGCATGATGGCCGGCGGACAGATGCCTCCCGAAGCCCGCACCCTCCTCGGCGGCATTCCGCCGATCCTCGGCAAACTCGTCCCCGTCGTCGCCCAGTTGGACTTCTACCTGTCCACCGCGACCGTCGCCAACTTCGACGGCTCGAAGTGGCGCACGACGACTGTGCAGAACTACAAACAGCCCAGCGAAGTGAAGAAGTACGTCAAGCCCGCGGACGACACCGCAGCAGGCGCCAAACCCGAGAGCGATGACAGCGAAGCCGAAAGCGCCGACGAAGAAGACGACGGGATGTGATTGACCGGTCCGACGACATCCGGATCGAATCCCACGATCATCAAAAATAAGCGGGCCGGGGCCGTTGCTACATGCATCGCACCCCGGCCCGCGGTGTTCTTGGACAACGAAAACAGACAAGAGGTGTAAGAGCTACCTTTTGCTGCCGACAACCCTGTAGCCGAGTTCAGACAAATTCCAATCCACCGAAACGAAATCCGCGGATTCTCTGCTACCATACCTAGAGGAACTATGTATAATGCACGGGAGGCTAGGTGCTTGGAGTTTCCGCATGGATTCCCGTCTACTGTGGGGTATGGTTGAGACGCTCATTCTGGAGGTGGTTTCCGACGGACCAACCTACGGCTACGAAATCGCGCAAACGGTCACCAGCCGGTCAAAGGGCTACTTTGAGCTGAAAGAGGGCAGCTTGTATCCCGCCCTGCACAGGCTTGAGCGCCAGAAACTCCTCGCATCCCATTGGGAAGAAGCATCTGAGGGTCGCCGTCGAAAATTCTATCGCCTGACGCCCGCGGGGCGCCGGGGTCTAAACGAGCGCCGCGAGGAGTGGTCGCGGTTCAGCGCCGGCGTAAATGGTGTGCTTGAGGCGAACCATGGACTGGCGTGAATGCGTCGCGGACGGCGTGCCAGAGGATCCCACTCCGGGGCCGGAGGCTCTGCGCAGCGATATTGCCGACGAGCTAAACGACCACCTTTCTTGCGCAATGCAGCGAGAATTGCGGCGCACCGACGACGAGTCTGAGGCAGAAGATGCGGTCCTGGAGCGCTTTGGCGACCCGCGTCAGGTCGCCCGGCAATTGTGGTGGGATGCGGTGAAGGAAAGAGTCATGCGAGATCGAATTCTGCTGGTGGCGGTGGCGATCATCACATTGGCCAGCTTGCTCGTATCAGTCGCGGCACTACGCGCCGTGCAGCAAGGGCAACAAGTGAATCAGGCCGTACTCGCGAAAATCGCAGAGCTGCCCATAAACGCGACGACGCCTGAACTGACCGGCGATTGGTCGATGGCGGTAATCCGGGCAGTGAATGACGATGCCAAGCCGATGGAGGGAATCGCCGTGCAGCTTCGTGGACATCTCTTTAACGCCACGGACGTCGGTGAATTGAACGCCAAGACCGACAAAGACGGTGTTGCGACGATAGGCCCAATCAAAGCCGGCCAATACGAGTTCAAGGCATGGGCGAACGGCCATTACGCACAATACCAGGACTTTGCATTCTTCCCGGGTCGCAAGAAGGAGTTTACAATTGTCGCTCCCCGCGCGGAGAGCGCCACCGCTCGCGCATCCTTTCAAGTCAACAGTCCCGAGGAACTGGATACGAGCGACTTGGTCCTGGAAATCTTCATATCTCGGGCGGACACTGTGACGCTGGGGTCATGGAAATGGGTCGTCCAAGGCGCAACAACACGGTTTTTGGGGCTCGACGGGAGAATTCTCAACCTTGCGCGGAATCCGGATGACACATACTCTGTAGACGTCGCAGCCGAAACCCACGAGGCAACGCTGCTGCCGCCGGGTGATTACCGCATTAATGGCTGGAGACTATATGTCGTTGCACCGGACGATCATTCTGGAAATACTCGACAACTCATCGGCATCCTAGATGACTACACGCCCAGTTGGGCCAGCTTTAAGGCAATATCAGGCGAAGAGTCGCGCGTTCAGCTTGACGTAACAAAACAAAGTCCCCGCCACTCACTCAGCCGAAAGTCGCTACAAGAACAAAAGGAGGCGGCCCTTACGGAGTTCGCAGCGAAAAAGAAGACCAGCCAATAATCAAATTGTCATGCCTGCTCCGTTGACGATGACCGTATATTCTCCGCCCGAACATCCCTGAGGATTCTTGCCGGTACATGCATGCTTGAATGAAACAGCACACGAACGACGACGGTCCCAGCCCGCCCTGCCCATGACCGAGACTCGCGACTTCCATTTCTAACCTTGGATGTCTGCTCTCAACGCGCAGCAACAATACCGATCAGTTTTGTTGCAACGCAACCTGGCCGGCGCACAATGAAGGGAAAAAGGAATACAACCGCGAATTCTCAATGGACTCACACTCGCCCGCCACTCACATGGCGCCAAGCAGGTGCGACGAGGGCGCGCCCTACGGCTCTGCGGGCCGGGAAACGCTTTGCGCAAGCAGGCGTCTCCCGGCCCCGCGATTTCCATGAGAGCATTGCTCACCTGCCCTTTTGCTTCGACAAGTCCGTCTCCGGCCCCTTCTCCTTCACGCTCTGGGCCTTTGCATAACTCTCAAACAGCAGCCGGTAGTGCGGCACCAGATGGTCCGCCATGATCTCGCCGAACTCCATCGCGTCCGGTCGGTTCCACGTGCCCATCAATTCACCCAGCACCGCGAACGTGTCCGTCGGATGGGCCCCGGCCTGTGTCACCCGCGCCAGCGTGATGTCCGTCGCCATCGATGAGAAATTGCCCGAGGCGTCGATGATGCAGAACACCTTGTAGCCCGCCGCCAGCGCGCTCAGCGTCGGGAACGACATACAGACACTAGTCAACGTTCCCGCGATGAGCAGCGTCTTTCGCCCGGTCCGCTCGATCGCCTCGACCCATTTCGGATTGTCCCATGCGTTGATCTGTCCCGTGCGCGGAATATAGACCGCCTCCGGATTGATCTGGTGAATCTCCGGCATCAGGGGCCCATTCGGCCCATCCGGAACGGACGCCGTGGTAAAGGTCGGCGTCTTGGTCAGCCGCGACACCTTGGCCAGGGCAATGACGTTCTGGCGCAGCGTCGTCATGTCCATGTCCTTGACGAGTTGAAACAGCCCGCTCTGGTGATCGATGAGCAGCAGAACAGCGTCATCGGGATCGATCATGGTCTTGATTGTTTTCGACATTTGAATTCTCCTGTCATTGTTCTTGCCCCAGCACCAGCCCGAATGCTACTCCAAGCCCGGCGCTTAGAGATGCCCGAACCGCCCTTGCTGAACATCACGAATGGCGGCATGGATTTCCTCCGTCGTGTTCATCACAAACGGCCCGTAGGCAACGACCGGCTCGTTCAGCGGCTGACCGCCCAGCACCAGAATCGCCGCCTCCTCTTCGGCCTGCACGATCAATCCGTCGCCCTCGCACTCAACAACCGCCAGTTGCCGCGCGCCGGCCGAGTGCGTCTCGCCAACCCACACTGAACCGCTGCGAACAAACACCGCCGCGTTGAAGCCATCCGCGATCGGCAGGTGCACGCGCGATCCCTTTCGCAGCGTGACATCCCACAGGATGACCGGCGTCACCGTCCGCGCCGCCCCGGCCGTGCCGTCGAAATCGCCCGCGATGATCCGCGCCGAGCCCGCGCCATCCGGCAGTTGCACCGTCGGAATCGCCGCGCTGAGCAGCGTCTGGTATCGCGGCGGCGACATCTTGTGCCGCGCCGGCAAATTGACCCACAACTGGGCCATCTCCAGCGTTCCGCCACGCTGTGTAAATGCCCGCGAGTGCTTCTCCTCGTGCAGCACCCCCGAGGCCGCCGTCATCCACTGCACGTCGCCCGGCCCGATGCTCCCGCTGTTGCCGGCCGAGTCGCGATGTTCCAACTCACCCTGATAGACAACCGTCACCGTCTCAAACCCGCGGTGCGGATGGGAATCGACCCCGCGCGGCGTGTCCGACGGCTCGAACCGCGCCGGCCCCGCGTAGTCGAACATGACGTACGGACTCGAGCGTTCCACGCCGGCGCGCGGTGAGATCACCGAACTCACCGGAAACCCGTCGCCGACCCAGTGCATGGGCGGGCTCGGCTGAACCGTTGCGACCCTCTTCGTTTGCATCACCTGTACCATTTCAAATCTCCTGTTCCTCCGGATGACAGAATAGGAGAAGCCGCTTATCATTTTCAAGTACGCACAAGGTTGCCCTATACTATCATTGAGGATAGTGTCACCATGGCCACATCCCGCAAGTCCGTTGGCTGTCCGGTCGAAACCACCCTCCGCGTCATCGAAGGCCGCTGGAAAGTGATGACGCTGTATCACCTGCTCAAAGGCATGAAGCGTTTCAACGAACTGAACCGCCTCCTCGCGGGCATCTCACCCCGCACCCTGGCAAAGCAACTGCGCGAACTGGAACGCGACGGCATTGTCCGCCGCAAGGTCTATCCGGAGATCCCCCCGCGCGTGGAATACACGCTCACCCCGCTGGGCCGCAGCCTCGAACCAGTGCTGCAATCGATGCACGCATGGGGCGATGCGTTCGCCCATCGCCTGCCGACGCCGGAGACACGTTGAGGCGCTAACGTGCCGAATTGAAATCGGCGAGTCAGCCGGTTGCAGTCGTATCCGGATTGAACATCTGGTACGTCTTGTATCCCCCACCGATGTTGACGACGGAGAATCCAGACTGCATCAGGATGCGCGTCGCGATATAGCCGCGCTGCCCAACCTGGCAGTAAGCGGCGACCCTACGATCGCGCGGCAATTCGCCGACACGCCCGCGCAGCGCATCCACGGGAATGTTCACCGCGCCCGGAATGTGATCAAGCGCGAATTCCTCGGCCGTGCGGACATCAAGAATGAATGAACGCTCGCCATCGGGCATGGCCATCAGCGCCTCGACGTCCACCTGAGGATGATCGCCCCGAAGCAGACCGGCTGCGACGAATCCGGCCATGTTGACCGGATCCTTGGCCGATCCGAATTGCGGCGCATAGGCCAATTCCATTTCTTCAAGATCGAAGACCGTCATGCCCGCCTGAATCGCCACCGCCAGCACGTCGATCCGCTTGTCCACCCCGGCGCCGCCGACCGCCTGTGCGCCCAGCACCCGGCCCGATGTCGGATCAAACAGCAGTTTGAGCGTGAACGGCTCCGCCCCGGGGTAGTACCCGGCATGATGACTGGGATGAATGTAGATTTTCCGAAATGGACGATTCGCGCGGCGCAGCGCCTTCTCCGAAGCACCGGTCATGGCGGCAACGCGATCGAAGACGCCGACGATCGCAGTCCCCTGCGTCCCGCGATATTTCGCGGCGCGCCCGAAGATGTGATCGGCCGCGAGTCGCCCCTGCCGATTCGCCGGGCCGGCAAGCGGCACCTGAGTGGGGTCACCGGAGACAAAGTCCGTCACCTCGATGGCGTCTCCCACGGCGTAGATATCCGAATCGCTCGTCTGGAGCGACGCATTGACCTTGATGCCACCGCGCGGACCGACCTCCAATTCCCCATCGACTGCCAGCTTGTTCTCAGGGCGCACGCCGACGCCGAGAATGACCAGTTGAGCCGCCAGGCGCATGCCGGACTTGAGTCGCACAACGACGCCACCCGCCCCCTCTTCAAACCCATCCGCGGATTGCCCCAGCAGCACCTTGACACCGTTGGCTCGCAATGCCGCGACGATGGGCGACGTCATCTCACGATCAAACGGCGGCAGGACCTGATCCTGCAGTTCAACGACGGCGGTCGATACGCCACGCCGCACGAAGTTCTCCACCAGTTCCAGGCCAATGAACCCGGCCCCGACCACGACCACATCCTTGATGCCGTGATCGATTCGCTCCTTGATGCGATCCGCATCCTGCAGATTTCGAAGGGTGTGGATTCCCGGCAGGTCGACGCCTGGAATGGGCGGTCGCAACGGCGCCGCTCCGGGCGCCAGGATGAGCTTGTCGTATGACTCTTCGTAGGATGTGCCCGACGACAAGTCGCGAACCTGGACCGTTTTGGCGCCGCGGTTGATCAACTCCACCGATGACCGGGTCCGAACATCGAGATTGAACCGCTCGCGCAGCCGCTCCGGCGTGGTCACCAGCAGTTTGTCGCGCTGCGCTATCTCACCACCCACGTAATAAGGCAAACCGCAATTTGCAAAAGACACGTCGGGCCCGCGTTCAATAACAATGATCTCAGCATCTTCCGAGAGCCGCCGCGCTCGCGCCGCCGCCGATGCCCCACCCGCAACGCCGCCGATAATGATGAGTTTCATGATCCGGTCTCCGATAAACTCGCAGTCCCTTCACGCAGCGAAGCCCGTGCGCACAATCACGAAGACGGCCACGCAGACAATGGCCACCGCAAAGACCCTTTGAAGCGTCCGACCCGACAGGTACTGCCCCAAACAACTGCCAAGCACCATTCCAGCCACACCGCCGGCAACAAATAACGAAGCCGTCTCAATTGAGAACACCCGGCCCGCCATCAGATGCGACGCGATTCCCGAAGCGCTGATCAGCGCAATCACCATCAACGAAGTACCGATGGCAATTCGAATGGCCATGCCGCTGAACAGGACCAGCGCCGGCACAATCACAAACCCGCCGCCCACGCCAAACAGCCCCGACAAGATCCCGGCGGCGATTCCGATCGCAATCAGCAGGCACATGCAGCGCGAGGTGAGCAGCAGCCGACCTTCGCCATCGCGCCGGCAGGCGGGACCCCTTTTGCTTGTTGAATCGCTTAAATCGACCGACGCGTCGCCGACGGTCGGCACAGATGCGTTTGTCCACATTCGCGCAGCCATGGCCAGCATCAAGACTGCAAAAAGGATGAGCAACAGGGCCTCGGGCATCAAGCCTGAGAGCCATGTGCCGACAGGAGCGCCCATCATTCCAGCCGCCGCGAATATGAGACCGGTGCGAACCTCCACCAGACGCGATCGCCATCGTCCCAGGAAACCAATGAGCGCGGTCACGCCAACCGCGACCAGTGAAAGCGTGACGGCCTCGCGGGGCGCGACGCCCAGGCCATACACGAGCAACGGCACCGCGAAAATCGCACCGCCGCCGCCAGTCAGGCCCAACGAGAAACCCACGATGCCGCCAAACGCCAAAGTCAGTATCCAGTGCATGGCCTATTGGGGCCCATGGGGTGAATCCTGGGGACGCTCGGCGGAAGCGCTCGGGCGCTCAGTCTCTTCGGCACGCGGAACCCGCGTGCATGTATTGCTCATTCACGTAGGCACGCCGAACCGCGGCAACACCCAGCGGTTCAGGACAAACCAGATTGCGACAAATCCAATGAGAATCAGAGCTTCTCGCATGAGTGCACCTTTCCTGGAGGCATGCCATGCTCGCCTTACTTGTTGCATACCGCCCCCGCGCACGTCGAAGTCGGAAGCCCCGCGGCCTTCCACGCTGACATGCCGCCAATGACATTGGATACGTCAGCATAGCCTTCTCGTTTGAGAAACGAAGCCGCGATGGAAGCCCGGTATCCGGACCCGCAGATGACCGCCACGGGCTTGTCGCGCGGGACATCCGGCAATCGCTCCTGAAGCCGCCCGCCATGAATGTGAATGGCGCCATCAATGTGCCCGCCATTCCACTCCTTCTCGGTTCGCACATCGAGCACGGTGACGCGATCCGACCCTTGCTTGAGTTGGTCATTCAGATGATGGACGGAAAGCGTGTCGAGCCTTCCCAGCGGATAGCCGCTCGTCTCCCAGCCCTCCATGCCGCCCTGAACATACCCCTGTATATCATCGAACCCGACGCGAATGAGGTTCGTCACGACCTCGGGAACCTGCGCCGCGGAATCGACAATCAGCTGAATCGGACGATCATAAGGAAGCACCCAGCCCGCCCACGTCGGCAGTTGTGGGCCCAGCGGAATGTTGATCGCGTTGGGAATATGGGCGGCCGCGAACGCCTCCTTGGATCGCACGTCCAGCACCAGGCATTGATCACAAACGCGATCGCGCACTTCCCTGGCGCTCCATCGGCGCTGACCGGGCAGTTCGGGGCCGAGAATCGCCGGCCCTTCCTGGTTGACGCGCTTCATTCGCCGAAAGTACGGCGGCGCCAACGGCATGTCTGCCATCAACTCGGAAATCCACTGCGATTCCGGCTTGCGGCCGAGCACCGGATTGAATCGACGCTCGAACCCCACGGTCGAAGATCGGCGGGAACTGATCGCCTTGCCGCACAGGGATCCCGCGCCGTGCGATGGAAAAATCTCGGTGATGTCCGGCACGGCCGGCAGCCGTTCAAACACGCTCTGGTAGAGTTGATGCGCGAGTTGTCGCTGCGCCTCCGGGCCCAGCAGGTCCGGCCGGCCCACATCGCCGACGAACAGAAAATCGCCCGTGAACAAAATCCACGGTGTATCGCGGCTGCGGGTGTCGTCATACAGCGCCCACGACACATGCTCCGGCGTATGGCCCGGCGTATGGATTGCCTTGAACCGCAACGCGCCCACCTGCACTTCGTCACCATCTTTTGCAACATGGTCGGCATATCGCGGCGTCCATTCAATTCCACCCATGCCGGAGGCGTGAATCATCGGCTGATCGCCCAGACGCGCCTTGAGTTCCCGCGCGCCGCTGACGAAGTCGGCATGCACGTGTGTCTCAAGGACATGCCGGATGTGCAGGTCGTTCGCCCGTGCGAAATCGAGGAATTCGTCCACGTCGCGCGTGGGGTCGATCACGGCGGCCTCACCGGTTCGTTCATCGCCCACCAGGTACGAAACAATGGCCAAACCGGGAACAAATCGTTGATGCAGCAACATGACTCTTACTCCTGTCTAAAATACGCCGCCTAATTCGCCCTCGGATCGTTTCGACTGCAACAGGACCTCGTCGACTGCGGCGATTCGGGATTCGCGTTCCCCGGTTGCGAACCGCCATCGCCCGGTCCCGGTTCACTCACCTGATTCCACGGCATCTTTGCCAGCATCATGCCCATCCCGCAGGTGTCCGTGAGGCCCGCAAAGACCAGGCCGGCGCCAACGAATGCCGACAATCCGATGAATGCCGGATGAACGAACCAGCCGAGAATCGCACCGACGAGCACGAGCAAGCCCGCCGCGATGCGAACCTGCCGTTCGAGGGACATCGTCTTCTTGCCGCGCACGACCGGCAGACCGGCCTGCTCCCACGCCAGGGTTCCGCCCTCGACGTTGACGATGTTGGGAACGCCTGCCGCCTGGAGTTTGTCGCAAGCCTGCTTTCCGCGCGTACCCGAACGGCAGATGACGTACACCGGCCGGCTCGCGTCCGACCGCCGGGCGACAATCGCCCCAGCCGTCAGTTGGTCGAGCGGCACGTTGCGCGCCGGTCCGGCGTGAATCTCGCGGAACTCGGCGGGCGTTCGCACATCGATCAACTCCGCGGCCTGCCCACCCTGAATGGAGTCGAAGACCTGTCTGGGTGAAATCGTTCTGATACGCATGGTGTCCTCTCTTTTCCCGTCACCGATACTGCGACATGTCGGAATATCCCGACCTATTTGGACAAAAAACAACGGCATCAACCCGCCGCCGCCAGCCCGAATCGGTCGCCGATGCACTTCATGATGTTCTTCAGATGCGGCTCGATGACGTGGTAATAAACCTTGCGACCGTCCTTTCGGTTCGCCAGAAACCCGCAGCGCTGCATCAGGCGCAGGTGTTCGGAGGCCATCGGGCTGGGCAAGCCGCACGCATCGGCCAGCTCACCAACCGTAAAATCGTCCTGCAGAAGCATTTGGATCATGCGCAGACGATGCGGATGGGCCAGTATGCGCAGGCACTCGGCCGCCTGCTGCAGGGCCTCCATGTCGGTCAGCCGCAATCTCGGTGTCCGCATCGAATAACCTCCTCGATCCATGCTCAATTATATCGCAATATTCCGACATGTCAAGCTGATTCAGTCCGAATTCAGAATCGCCCATTAACCCACCGTCCGATTAGAAATCGGTCAATTCCTTCGGTCGCACCGCCGCGCGCAGGGCATTGAAAATCGCCAAAACGTCGATGATCTCCTGCGTCACCGCCCCCGCCACCGGCAGCAGCCAGCCCCCGCTGGCCAGCCCCATGCCCACCACGCTCAACGCCATGCCCCCGATCGCGCTCTGCAGCGCGATCTGCCGCATCCGCCGGCTGATGTGCATAAACTCGTCCACCTTTTCAAGCGAACTGTCCATGATCACCACGCCGGCCGATTCAGTCGTGATCTCGCTGTGCTGCCCGATGGCCACACCGACCGTCGCCGACATCAGCGCCGGCGCATCGTTGATGCCGTCGCCGACGTAGAGTGTCCGCGCCTTCTGCGTCTCGGCCCGCACAATCGCGACCTTCTCCTCCGGGGTCTTCTGGGCATGCACCTCGCTGATGCCAATGCGCTCGGCCAGGTAACGCACCTCGGTTTCGCGATCGCCGGAGACGATCATCACGCGGTTGAAGTCGTGCCGCGGGTTCAGATGCTTGATGAACGAGGCGCCCTCTGTGCGCGGTTCGTCGCGGAATCGGTACAGGCCCGCATAGCGGTCGTCGATGACAACGAAGCACTCGAGCCCGCCCGCGTGCGGCGGTATCTGCTCGACCCCGGGCACCGGCGACCGCGCCAGCGCGCCGCGGCTGGTGATTCGAACGGTGTGTCCGCCCACCACGCCCCGCATGCCCTGGCCCGGCGGCTCGCTGATTTCGCTGACCGTCTGTAATGGAATCCGCGCGGCATCCGCCGACGTCAGAATCGCGTGGGCCAATGGGTGCTTCGAGTAACGCTCTAGGCTGGCGACGAGTTTGAGCACGTCCTCAGCATCGAATCCCGGCGCGACGATCTGCTCGGTCAGGCGCGGCCGGCCATAAGTAAGCGTGCCGGTCTTGTCGAAAATCGCGGTTCGGCAGGTGGCAATCATCTCCAGCGCGGAGGGGTCCTTCACGATGATGCCGCGCCGCGCACAAAGTGAGATCGCCCCTATGATCGAAACGGGTATCGCAATCAGCAGCGGACAGGGCGTCGCCACCACCAGCACCGCCAGAAAGCGATGTGACTGCCCGCTGAGTATCCATGCTGCGACAGCGATGAGCACGGCCAGCGGCGTGTAGAAAGCCCCCAGCGTGTCGCCCAATCGGCGCATTCGCGGCCGGTTCTGCTCAGCCGACCGCATGACCTGCATGATCTTGGCATAGCGCGAATCGGAGGCCGGATGCGTCGCGCGAATCGTGAGCGCGGCGTCACCATTGATCGACCCGGAGATAACCTCTGACCCGGGCGTCTTCGACATCTTGAACGGCTCGCCGGTCAGGAAAGACTCGTCCATCACGCCGATGCCCTCGACAACGACGCCATCCACCGGGCAGATGTCGTGTGGGAAAATGACGACCGTATCGCCAATGGCCACATCGCTGAGCGCCACATCGACCACGCGGCCCTCGCGTCGCAGGTGCGCGACGGCGGGCATGCGCTGGGCCAATGCATGCAGGACCGACGACGCCTTGACCACGGCATACCGCTCCAGCGCCTCCCCGCCCGACAGCATCAACACCACCAGCGCGCCCGCGAGATACTCGCCGAGCAGCACCGCCGTGACGATCGAAATGCCGGCGAGCAGGTCAGACCCGAATTCACGCCGGAAGGCCTTTGCGAGCAACTCCAGGACCAGTGGCGTTCCGCCCACGGCCAGAACGATCCAGAGCGGCGTGTTGTATGCAAGCGGGTTGGAATGAAGCGCATACCGCAACACAAGATGAAGCCCGATGCCCACAACCGTCAGGCCGGCAATCACCTCCATGCCGCGCGCCACCCAGATGTCCGCGAGTCGCGTAGCCGGGGCGGCGGAAGGGGGTGCATTCATGCGCTTCTCAACGAGTATGGGCAGTGGATGTGATCCCACTTCTGAGTGAAATCATTGTATAGCCTATACTGTGTTCAGCAATCGATATCGCACTTCAAAGTCGGCAGGATCAACACCATGAACGTCTGCGTATTCAGCATGCATCGGTTTGAGCAACCGTTCCTCGAGTGCGCCAACAAGACCCACGGCCATGCGCTCACCCTGCTCGAGGCTTCGTTAAACGAGGCAACCGCGCCCTTGGCGAAAGGTCACGCCGCTGTGTGTGTGTTTGCCAACGATCGCCCCAACGCCGCCGTGCTTGAGCAACTCGCCGCGGGAGGCACGCGTTTGCTGGCCCTGCGCTCGGCGGGATTCAATCACGTCAGCCTTGAGGCGGCCGAGCGCCTCGGCCTGACCGTGGCCCGCGTCCCGGCCTATTCGCCCCGCGCCGTCGCCGAGCACGGCGTTGCGCTGATGCTCACGTTGAATCGAAAGATCCACCGCGCCCATGCGCGCGTGCGCGAGGGCAATTTCCTGCTCGACGGACTGATGGGCTTCGACATGGGCGGCAAGACGGTCGGCATCGTTGGCACCGGCCGCATCGGCGCCGCGGCCGCGCGAATCCTCGCGGGTTTCGGCTGCGAATTGCTGGGCTTCGACCCCTACCCCAATCCGGAATGCGCCGCGCTGGGCTTGCGGTATGTCGACTTGGACACCTTGCTCGCGAAATCCCACATCATCACGCTTCACTGCCCACTCACGCCCAAGTCCCGTCATCTCATTGATCAGCGTGCCGTCGAACGAATGCGCCGCGGCGTCATGCTCATCAACACCGGACGCGGCGCGCTCGTGGACACCCGGGCCCTGATCGGCGGTCTCAAATCCGGACACATTGGCTCACTCGGATTGGATGTCTACGAAGAGGAGGAAAACATCTTCTTCCGCGACCTGTCGGACAACGTCATTCAGGACGACGTCTTCGCCCGCCTCCTCACCTTCTCCAACGTCATCGTCACGGCCCACCAGGGCTTCTTCACCCACGAAGCCGTCGAACAGATCGAAACCACCACCCTGCAGAACATCACCGACTTCGAGCGCGGACAGGTGCGTCCCGAGAACCTGGTCACGCTCAAAATGCTGTCCCCTAAACCGGGCTGACGCGGCCGCCGACGTCAGGTCGCCAAGCTGTTTCTACAATCAGCTTGAAGAATCGTGTGCCACTGCTCTGTGAGCAGTGCGTCGACCAGGTGCATCTATTCATGCCCGAACCCCTGCTGCATCGCGATGATACAATCATGTGCACGCCATGCACGACATCACCCACTACCTCCGACCCGATCTGATCGCTACGGTGGAGCGGCTCGACCTGCGAGCGAAGTTCATCACCGAGGGTTTCTTCGCCGGTCTGCACGCCTCACCCTACCACGGCTTCTCCGTCGAGTTCAGCGAGCATCGCAAATACGCCCTGGGCGACGACCTTCGAACCATCGACTGGCAGGTCTACGGCCGCACCGACCGGCTCTACGTCAAGAAGTTCGAGGCCGAGACCACCCTCGACGCCTATTTGCTCATCGACACGTCCGCGAGCATGGGCTTTCCACTGCCCGAGCAGCTCGAACCCGGCGCGACCCCGCGAATGCCCAAACTGGATTACGCCATTTGTCTTGCCGCGACACTGGGCTACATGATGGTCGGCCAGCAGGATTCGGTCGGACTGTTCGCCCTGGACAAGTCGGTGCGCTACGCCCTGCCCGCCAGGAGCAAGCGGGCGCATCTCACCACGCTCATCGCCGAGTTGTCGCGCATCAAACCCGCCGGCGAAACCGATCTCGCCGCCGCGCTCCACGAAGCAACGCGCCGCGTGAAGCGACGGTCGCTCTTTCTACTATTCACCGACATGCTGACCGATCAGAAAAGCCTGACGGACGCGTTGCACCACGTTCGATTTCGTGGGCACGACCTCATCATTTTTTGCGTGCTGGACTGGGCCGAGGCCAACTTCCCGTACAAAGGTGAGACAATCTTCGAAGGCGTCGAAAATGAGAATCGGGTGACGGCCGAGGCCCTCGCCCTGCGCACCGCCTACCTGGAGGCACTGGAAAAATTCCTCAACGACCACCGCCAACTGGCCACCGCGATGGGCGCGGACTTCGTGCAGGTAGACAACCGAATGACCTTCGACCAGGCCCTGGTGCCGTTCCTGTTACGACGGCGATCTAGATTCTGAACACTGTGGGCGCCACTGGCGGCTTGCCCGCCGGTGCGAATGCGCGCCGCAGCCCAAGTATCACGAGCCCGTCACATCAACCGCGCCGCGCCAGCCTATTGCAGCAACTGCAGAATCGCCTGCGGCGTCTGATTGGCAATCGACAACACGCTCGTGCCCGCGCTCACCAGGATCTGCGCACGCGTCAGATTGCTCGTCTCCTGCGCGAAGTCCACGTCGCGAATCGTCGACTCGGCCGACACCAGGTTCTCCAGCGTGATCTGCAACTGGTTGATGTTCGTCGACAGCGTGTTCTTCTCGAATGCGCCAAGCCGCCCGCGAAGCGACGACACCTGTCGAATCGCCTCGGCAACGACCTTGCCGGCCTGCTGGGCCTGGCCGTTCACCAGCGAATAGTCGCCGCCGCTGACGATCTGCGCAAGGTACCCCACCGCGGCCGATCCCAGCCGCGACGCGGTCGTAGCCCCCACGCCGACATTGACCTGCTGATTGGAGTCGACGCCGCCGCCAAGCTGGAAAAGCGCGCCGCCGCCGGTGATGGCGAAACTCGTCGCGCCGACGGTGTTGAACGACTCCTGCAGACGCAGCGCGAGACTCAGCCCCGCCGTGTTGAGCGACAGATCGAGACCCTTACCCAGCGACAGCGCTCCGTTGACCGTGGCCGCCGCATCGCGACCGTAATCGCGCCGCACGTTGTTGCCGGCGGCGTCGCGCGTCTGGAAGACCGTGGTCGTCGTTCCAATCTCGCTGACGCCGACGAAGGCGTCGCTGCCGAACGCCGTCGTCGACAGCACGATACCGCTCGCCGCATTGGCCGGGTTGATCAGCGACGCCGACACGCCGGTCGCATCGGTGACGAGGTTGACCGCCGCCAGAATGGCGCTGGCCCGCGTGCCCGACAGCAGCGGCAGACTGGTGACGCCGTTGGCGCCCGCGATTTCAAGCGTCAGGCTGCCGCTGATTGCACTGTTCTCAAAGCGCAATTCGCCATGTTGGGCCGATTGTGTAACGTTGATCGTGACCGGAAGGTACGGGGCCGTGCCGAACTTCACGCCATAGACGCGCACATCCGAGACTTGGGCCTGGTTCACGCCGCTCGTGATGTAATCGAGCGTGCCGTTGAGCAGGTTTCGCCCGCCGAAGGTCGTGGTGTTGGCGATGCGCGTGATTGACTCGATGGCCGAGTCAATCTGCAGTTGGTTCGCCCGGATTTCGTCGTCGCTGATGGCCCCCTTGTTGGCGGCCTCGACGACCTTTGACTGAATGTCCGTCAGCAGCGCCGCCACTTCGTTCAGCGCGCCCTCGGTGGTCGCGATGACGTTGCTGGCACGCTGGCTGTTGGCCACGGCCTGCCGCACGCCGGCGATCTCCGAGCGAAGGCTCTCGCTGATGATGAGGCCGGCCGGGTCGTCGGCGCCGCGGTTGATCCGCAATCCGCTGGACAGGCGCTCCAGCGCCGAACCGAGCGCGTCGCCCGAGCGTAACAACTGGCGTCGCGCCGTGATCGCCGGGACATTTGTGTTAATCCGAGTCATTCAACAATCCTCCGTGACCGGAGCCTCGCGCGGAGGTCATTCAGATATATCGACGCGCGATGGCATTTACGGCCAGTCATCCCAGACGGCCGCCACGATTGGAAATCTACTTCCTGAACGGGCCGCCAGGCCGGCCCTTGCCTGGATCATTCGGGTTGCCGCCGGGGGACGCACCGCCGGGCGGCAGGTCCTCGGGCTTGATGTTGGCCGCCGCGCGATTCTCGCGCTGGATGGCCTCGTAGACCTCTTTCCGATGGACCGGGACGGACGTCGGCGCCGTGATCCCCAGGCGCACCTTGTCTCCCCGGATATCGACGACGGTAATCTCTATATCGTCGCCGATCATGATCGTTTCATCGCGCTGTCGCGAAAGCACTAACATGGCTGGCTCCTTCCTGCGCGGTCGTCCCGTGCAGCGTGCGGGCGCAAATTCTCTCTGAGTCCATTCATTCGCCTTGTCCTCGTCCTTGAGGGCGGGGCAGGTTGCGTAAAGCCTCCATTTGCACGCCCCGTCAGGGGCGAACCGATGGAGAACGGCTCGAGACTCAAGCGGGGAAGCCTCCCCGGATGATAGTCTTGAACCACGCAGCCCTGCCGGGTGCGTCCGGGAGTCCTAGGCGCTCTTGCTCACCAACTGCTGTTCGCGGCGGGCCGGCAGACGCATCAGCGGGTGTCGCGTGGCGAACCGCTTGTCGCTCAGCACCAGTTGCTTGCCGATGCGCGTCGCCACGTTGATCACCAGCGGGCCCTGCAGATTGCCCGTCAGCATGTCATCCACACGATTGACGATCACAAAAACCTGCGATCCGGCCGGGTCGGTCAGACCGATCTGCGACAGGTCCTCCGCCTTGATCGGCACCCGGTAGTCGGGCACGAACATCCGCGGATCGGCCACGACGAAGGCCAGTTCGGGCCGGTGGACCGCCTGCATCCAGTAGAACCCGCTGTTCTCGCCGGTCTGAATCAGCGCGAACTCCTGGTCGTGCGGAAAGCCCAGCAGACCCTTGGGGAAGTTCAGGAAGCGCTGATCGTCCACCTCAATCCCACCGAACCGCGACGTTGAAATAACCATATCGATCTGACTCCTCGAATTGCGACGCATCGCAATCCGCGTTGCCGGCGGGCGTCCGAATCGTCTTGACGCATGTCTGCGTCCGTCCGATCCATCGCAATTCCCGCCATCCTTGACCTCTGCCGCCGCCCGCGATGCATCCATTCATCGCAGAAAATCGAGCAGCGACAGACTTGAGATCTTCGAACCCGTCAGCAGCGTTGACTGCAGCGCAGTCTGGGCCTGCTGGAACTTTGTAATGGCCTCGGTCAGGTCCACATCCCTCACTTCCGAAAGCAGGATCGTCGTGGCCGTCACGGCCGCCTCGGTCTGCTCGCGGCGGCTCTTGGCCGCGCGGGACCGCGCCCCGACCTGCCCCTGAATGTTCGCCGTGTATTTTTCCAGCGCGTCGATCTGAGATCCGGCCTCGGTGATCTCCGAGGTGTTGTTCGACGCCAGGGCATCGCGCAGCCGGTAAAGCGCGCTGAACGCCCCACTCTGCGTATATTGAAATACGTCGCCCCCGTCGAACACCGTCGCCGAGCCGCTGCCCAGCAGGCCCAGTTCCTCGGCGACCGGCGACAGGTTCGCCGACGTCACCGTGATCGTGCCCGCGCCCGCCCCGCCGGTCAGCCGAATGCCGCCGCCCGTTGGCGACGTCTGCGCCACGATTGACGAGCCCGCGGTCGCCGCCGCCGCGTTGATCGCGTCGAGCAACTGCTGCATCGTCGTCAGGCCGTTGACATCGACGCTGAACGAAATGCCGTTGGCGTCGGTGATCGTGAAGTCGTCCCCATCGACCGGATGCAACCCGCGGCCATGGTTAACCGACGCCAGGGTTGTGCCCCCATGCACCGTCTTGATGCCCAGCGCCGCCGCGTCCGTGCCGCCGTTCTCACCAATGATGAGGTCGGTCCCCGCAATCAGATTCTCGATATCGATGCCGTTGCCGTTCGCGTTGATCGTGGCTCGCACGCCGACATTCGCTGTATTGATAATGTTGAGCACGTCGCCGACCGTCGTGGCGCCGGCGAAATTGAGCGTGGCATTCCGCGTCCCGTTGCGAATCGTGATACCCGATGGCAGTGAAAATCCGAGGCCGAGATCGCTGATCTGCGTCGTCGTGGTCACGCGGCGCAGCACGCTCGCCCCCTGCAACGGCGAGGCGATCGGCGTCGTCTGCCGAATGCCCAGATCGCCCGCGATGGTGCCATTTCCAAACTCGTCAATTTGAATCGCGTTGCCCGCGCCCGACGTCACGCGCAGACCATTGCCGCTGGTCGACAGCGTCAGCGTCGAGCCGGCCGTGGCCGCCGCATCGTTGAACTTCGCGATCACATCCGCAACCGTATCGGCGCCAGTCAGATCGACATCAAAGGTGATGTTCGGCCCCGCCGCCTCGGTCACCGTGAACCGCCCCAGCCGCACGCCGGCATTCGTCGCGCCGCGGAGTTCGTTGACCCGCGTGCTCCCGGCAAGCTGAGTATCGAAGTTCGCATACCCGCCGGCCAGCGGGTCGCGCAGTCTGAACAATTCCGAAGCGATCAGATTGAACGAAATCGACGCATTGTTGTCGGCCAGCGTGTCGCGCGAGCCGAGATCGCCGTTGTAAGACACCCGTCCGTATTCGCTGCCGAACGGCGGGCGATTCACATCGCGTCCTGCAAACAGGTAGAGCCCCTGGTACTGCCGGTTGCCGATGGTCTGCAACTGCTGAATGATCCCGTCGATCAACACGGCCTGCGACGCACGCTCTTCAGGACTCTGCAAGCTGCTCGCCTGCTCGCTCGCGATCCGCGAAGCCTCGATCAGCAGATCGTTGATGTCGTTGACGCCGTTGTCGGTGGCGGAGAGGAACCCGTCTGCGTGCGCCAGATTGCGGAGCACCTGCTCCTGCGACTGCAGCGACTTGTTGAAACGTGCGATCTTCTCGGCGCCGATCGGATCGTCGCTGACCGACAGGATGCGCTGACCCGTGGCGATGCGCTGCTGCTCCCGGAAGACCCGAAGGGCATTCAGCCGGATCTCCGAAATGAGCGTCTGGCTTTGCAGGCCTGTCGAGACGCGTGTCAAACTGCCGCCGGGAATATTCATGTCCGCATCGTTTCCGTGTCGTGCCTAGGCTCAGGAAATCAGGCCCAGAAGGGTCTGCAACATCGAATCCACCACCGTCATGAACCGCGCCGCCCCCTCGTAGCCGCGCTGATACTTGATCAGATTCACGGCCTCTTCATCCGTGTTCACGCCCGAAATGCTCTCCCGCTGGGCCGAAAGTGAATCGACAATCGTCGAAGTCGCATCCAATGCGGCCTGGGCCGCCGAGGACGTGACCGCGACATCGCCGACCAGGGCGTTGTAGAAATCGTTCAGCGAGGACCCGCCGAGCTGGCCCACCGCCGTCGTCTGAATCTTCGACCACACCGTCGCGTTGGAGCCGTCGCCCGGCAGACCGGTCTTCGACGCCGCGAGCAAATTCGGATTCGCCACGATCGCGTTCGACACGGCGATGTCCGCGGCATCGGTGCCGGCGAAGAATGTGTTGATCCCCGCCGCCGCAAGAAATCCCGAAGTGTCATCCGCGAAGTAGATCGACTTGCCCGCCGGCGCGGTCAGTGTCAGCCGGCCGTCGGACGTCACCGTCGCCGTCACCGGCGAGTTCGCATTGATGTCCGCCGCGATCGAGTTCAGCGATGAATCCGTGCCGATCCCGTCAACGTCGACGTTGATTTGATACCGCTGCGTCGTGCCGCTGGCGGCGTCCTTCACATCGATGAAGAACGAGCCTGTCGTCGGAATCAGGCCCAGTCCGTTGCCGGGCGCCGACAACGCCAGCGACGGATCCGTCGCCCGACTCAGCCCGGTCAGCGTCGAATAGCCCACGAGCCCCTGGCCGCTCGAGTGAACCTTGTTCACCTCCTGAATGAGCGTGGCGGCGAGGGTCTGCAACTTGTCGAGTGTGGCCCCGGTGCGACTATCCCGCGCCGTGATCAGCCCCTCGACGCGCCCCGAGAGCGCCGGCACGCGGCCGTTGTCATCGGCAAAGCGGATGACCGTCGAAGTATTGCCATTGGCGTCGATTTCCCGAACGCCCTTGATGCCGCGGCTCTGGTTGTTCTGGATGAGCGATTCATTTCCGATGTAGACGCTGACGCTGCCGTTGGACTGCTCGCGCGTCGTGATCGAGAAATACTCGGACAGCCGGGCGAGCAGAAGGTCGCGCTGGTCTCGCAACGCCCCCGCCTGCGCCCCGCCCGCCTCGGTCGACGTGATCTGCAGATTCAGCCCGGCGATGCGCGTCGCGATGTCATTCGCATCGACCGCCACGGCCTCAATTTCATTGTCCGCCTGGGCGCGGAGATCGATCAACTGCTGGCGTTGATCGCGAATGCGATCGGCCAGGGCCACGCCGGCGCTGATGACCGCCCCGCGCGAAGCCAGATTCTGCGGATTGTTTTGAAGTTCGCCCACTGTGGCGAAGAACTTGCTGATGAGCGAGCCGAGATTCTGATCGCCCAAGGGGTCGAGCACACCCTCCAATTGCGTCAGGCTCGCCCGTTCGGCATAGGCCGACTGCTGGTCGCTGTTGGCGGTCCGAAGGCGCGTCAGCAGGGCCTCGCTCACGCTGCGTGAAACGCCCGCCAGCCGCACGCCGTTGCCAATCTGTCCGCCGCCGGCCGCGAGTCCGGGGATCGGCTCGAGGTTGGCGTTCAACCGCGAGTAGCCCGGTGTCGCCGCGTTGGCAATGTTGTTCCCAATGACCTGCAGCGCCGACTGGTATGTCGCCAGCGCCGAGCGGCCGATCGAGAATGATGAGGATATGCCCATGTCTAATTCACCTGCGGACGATTGTGTTCACTTGCCCTTCGTGTCCTGTCCTCACGTCTGTTCCTGTGTGCCACTGCTTCAAGCAGTGCAGCACGGGAGAAAACGTCCATCACCCAACCGCATCCAGCACGAGCGGTCCGTCGCTCAGCCCGCGGGATCCCTTTTCGCCGTATAGCCCGTTGTCCGACGCCGCACTCGTCATCGCGGCGAATACCACCTTGAAGTGCGCCATCATTTCGTGGCACACGATCTCCACCACGCGGTTCGATTCGGCCGTGACCACCATGCGATCGCGCAGCGCGTTGGCCAGCACCGTCAGTTTGTCGCGATGCGCCGGTTCGAGCCGCTTCAGCAGCGACCGCAGCGTGATCTCGCGGCCGTTCTCGGTCGCCGCGATGCCCAGAGCCGCACACAGCCGCCCCACCACGCCGCGCCGCGTCTGATCGACCTCGGTCACACGGGCCGCCAGATCGCCCTCCCGCCGCGCCCGGCGCGTGATCTCGTTCACGTCGGCACGACGCATGGCCTCCAGCTTGTCGCGCACCGCGGCGTTGACAAGCGTCTGCAGGTCCGCCAGTTCCTTCAACAATCCCGCCAGTTCATTCACCAGCGGCGCAATTGCATTCGTCTGCTTCTTCACGCTCGAAACTCCTTTGCCTCGCGCGCCGGATACGTCTTCGTGTCGGCCGGCGCAGTCGGATAAGCCTTCAACTCGGGCACGGGGAAACCGTCACCTGTATTCATGCGAACCGCGCCGTCATTCGCAGCCGCAAGCCGCTTCTCGACGGCCCCAAACATGCGATTCACCAGCGGGTCGGTCGGCGACTGCCCCATGCGCTTGCCCAACTCGAGCGCGAGCTGTCCGCGAAAGGCCTCTTCGCCGCGACCGCCGTGGAAATACTCGCCCTTGATCTTCGACTCATTCATCTGCTTCATCAGGCGGCCGTAGAACACGTTGCCGACGACTTCGCCATAGGCCTTGCGTCGCGCCTGCGTCGATGCGGCAGCGGTGATCGCAGTAGTCTCCGCCGGCGCCGACAGGCTCATGGGGTTGATCGTGTTCATTCGACAAACTCCAATTTGCCGGTGATCTTCCCGCCCTTGTAGAGATTCTCGATGATCTCGATGATGTCCCGTGCCGGCACGTTTAACTGGTTGAGTGCGTCAACCAGTTCCTGCAACTTGGCCGCGCCGCGCGTCGCCGGAGGTGCACTCACGCCCGCCACAAAGTTCTCGCGCGTCAGCGGACGCTCGGGCGTCGGCTGCGGCGGCGGTTGCACCGTCATGATCGACATGCCGTTGTGGGCGATGACCGCCGGCCCGATGGTCACGCCGTCGCCGATCACGATCGTCCCGGTGCGACGATTGATGACGACCTTGGCTTCCGGCGCGGGCAGCAGCAATTCGGTCCGCTCGACCTCGGCAATGAACGCCGCCGGATCGCCCCAGTACGGCTCGGGAATGCGGATCTCGACAAACTTCGGTCCTGCCGCAAGGGCAAGCTGCCGGATGCGACCGACCTCGGAGTTCTCTTCATTGATGCGATCAGCGATGGCCGAGGCCCACGACCAGCTCGCGTAGTCGTCTTCGAGCACCAGCGTGATCGTGTTGTCTTCGCTGACGTAATTGTGGATGACGTCGGCTTCCATGACCGCGCCGCGTCGTATCGTCCCGGCCGTCTTGATCTTTGAATCCGCCACCGACACCGGCCCGCTGGCCCAGGCGTACAACCCGCCCAGGTCCGGACCCTGCAGCGGCGTCGGCACCAGCCGGCCGCCAACCAGGCTCTTCGCCGCGCCGGTCGAGCTGACCGCGACATCGACGGAATCACCCTCGCGCACGCCGTTGTCCGGCAGCGTGACTTCGACCATGACGATGGCGACGTTCTTGGTGTCCGCCAGCGCGCCCGGCGGCATCGGGATCTCAAAATTCTCAAGCAGTCTTTGAAGTTGTGCGATGGACGCTGCGTACTTGCCGCCGTCGCCGGTGCCCTGCAGGCCGACCACGAGGCCGAAGCCGATGAGCTTGTTGGTCCGCCGACCCTTGAGGTGCGTGACGTCCATGACGCGGCCGGCGCGAGCCAGGCCTGCATCGCCCATCACGCAGGCGCACGCGAGAATGGCGGCCCACGCATATCGCATCCTGCGATGTCGCGAACACGCTGCGACGCCTGTCGCCCGGTCCCGAATTGTCGAATCCTTCGACGTCATCATGCACTCAAAGCCAGTTGACTCTGCCCGTTCGTCCTCGCTTCCTTCTCCGCCTCGTCCTGACTGACAACTGAAAACTGACAACTGATTACTGCCGTTAGAACGGCTTCATCCGATCCCAACCCGACTTCAGCCAGCCGCCCTTGATGGCATGCCGCACCTCGCCGTCGTTGTTGGTCCGCACCTTCAAGTCAAAAATCTTGTCGCTCGTGATCGACTTGTTGGCCAGGATGTCGCTCTTGTTGCACTCGCCGGTCAACTCCACGAACTGATCCTCGGAGTCGATCTTCACGCTCTGCCGCGCCATGATGATCAGGTTGCCATTGGGCTTGACGTCGATGATCTTGGCCTGGACGCGCGTCTCAAAGGCGTCTCTTCGATCAAAGTTCGCGTTGTTCTGCAATTTGTTCTCGTTCTTGAAGTTGACTTCCGGCGTGCCGCCCTCGAAGTCCTGCTGCACCCACTTGCCGTCGCTGATGCGAAACCACGCCGACAATTTGCTCTTCAAGTCCCACTTGCTGTTCTGCTGATTGCGGCCCACGCTCTGATAATTCAGCCGGTGCCGCACAATGACGCTGACAAAATCGCCCACCTTGATGACTTGCTTCTCGGGCGATGGAATCGCAGTCAGCGACGTATTGAGCAGCACGGGGTTGCGCACCTCGCGCGGCGCGATCACGGCGCCGGCATTCGTCCGTTGCGTGCCGTTCACGGCCGGCTGCGTCGATGCCGCCACGATCTGCGCCTTGCGCTCCTGCGACTTCAGGTAGAGCGAGGAACTCTGACCCATCGCCCAGCCGCTGCTCACCACCACCGCAAACGCGGACATGCAGATCACCCGTCCCGCAACGCTCACGCTCTGCTGATGAATTCGCATCACATTCCTTCGTCTATTTCGATGCCATTCGCACATCGCTGCACAATTCAACCGTTCCCGGACCTGTCACCACCGCATCCAGCAATTCGCGGTTGTTCTTCGATCCGTTCCGCCGCACCTTGATCAGCGAACCCAGCATGCCGTCGCCCTGGGCCTTGCCGGTCAGGCGAATCTGCACCCCGCCGCGCCGCCAGATCGTCACGGCCTCGCCGCGCTTGACGACCGGCGCATCCGCCAGCGCCTTGGGCGCGACCAAGGCATTCGCATCGATGAACGCGGCCGCCGTCTGACCGATCGCCGTCCGCATGTCCGAGATGCCAAGGGTTCGAGAATCGTCAAACCGCCGCTGCTCGACCCGCAGTGCCGCGGCATCCAGCTTCTGGCCCAGATTGATCGGCCGCTTGGCGACAACCACCGGGCAGATCAGCCCGATTTCGGCCATGATTGCGACGGGCGTCGTCTTCTGATCAGCGCGGGTCACGTCCACCCGGTAGGACTTGGTCCCCAGCCAGTTGTCCGATGGACCGGGCGAATCCGGCTGGATATCGAAGCGGCATTCCGATACCGGAAGGGCCAGCGCGGCGCGATTGGCGGCGCCAAATCGGATGTCGAGTTTGCCCTCGTGCGCCGGCGCTTCAGATTCAATGTAGTTCCGCAATACGGTCTCCAGCGTGGCTTCACGCTGATTCACTTCACACTCCGAGTCCTCCGCCTGCCCACCGGTCGATCGGGCATGCGAACCCGACTTGTGCCGCGCCCGCTTCGGCCTCGGCGGCGCGACCTCGCGCACAACCACCGCCTTGGGCGGATCCGGCAATCGCGGTCGCGTCACCTTGCACGCGGATGATCCGATGAAATTGAGGTCTGCAAGATCGGCCTTGTTCTCGGCGAAGGCCTCGCGAATGTGCGCCACGCTGATGCGGATCGCCGAGCCGGGCTGCGGCGCGACGTGCACAACGATGTCCCGCAGGCGATCGCGCTGAGCAATCACGCCGTTCAATTCGGCGATGTCGCCGGCCGTGATCACGTCCCGTGTCACCGTCGCCGTCGGCCAGATCCGCACGTTCTCGGCGCGGACGTCCGTCGCAACCGCGGCAGCCACCGCCGAAGCGACCGAGCAAATTGTCAACCATCTGCACTGCATCATGACGTCTCCGCCGTCCCCTGTCCGTTACGCTTCACTCACTCCGCTTAGAATCGCCTCAAATTGCTGATTGTCTGCAATGTCTGATCCGCGCTCTGAATCGACTGGCTGTTGAGTTCGAATGCACGCTGCGTCTGAATCAGCCCGACCAATTCCTTGACCGGATCTGTGTTGGAAAGCTCGAGCGAGCCCTGCAGAATCCCGCCCAGGCCGTTCTGCAGCGGGTTGTCGACGATCGGCTGACCCGAGGCATCCGTGAACTGAAACAGGTTCTTGCCCAACTGAAGCAATCCGACGTTGTTGATGAACCGCGCCAGTTGAATCTGCCCGATCTCCGAAAGCTCATTGCTGCCCTGCGTCTTCACCAGCACCTGGCCATTCGGACTGATGGTGACGTTGATGGCATCCTGCGGAACCGTGATGGCCGGTTCGAGGCGGGCGCCAATCGAGTTGGCCAGCACCATCTCCCCATTCGCATTCAGCGTGAAGTTGCCGGCACGCGTATAGAGCGTCTGCTCCTGCCCGTTGAGAACCGCCTGAACCTGAAAGAACCCGTCGCCCTCGATCATCATGTCGTAGGTCTCGCCGGTCTGCTCCACGGCGCCCTGTTCGAACTCCTGCTGCGTGCCCGAGGTCTGCACGCCGAAGCCGACCTGCATGCCCGTCGGCACCGGCTGGTCCAGCCCGTTCCGCCCGCCCGGCTCGTCGAGAATGCGGTACATGATGTCTTCGAAGTTGACGCGCGAACGCTTAAAGCCAACCGTCGAAATATTGGCGAGGTTGTTGGCGACGACATCCAGCTTGAGGTCCATCGCCTTCATGCCGGTCGCTGCTGTGTAGAGTGCCTGAATACCCATGCCTTACCCGCACACCCGTTGATCGCCTGCCTTATCCAATTCCCGAACGACCGCCCTTACGCCACCCTGCCCACGTCATTGATCACGCGGCCCAGCGATTGATCCTGCATCGTGATGAGATTCGCATTCAGCTCGTAGGCCCGCGACGCCGCGATCATCTCGACCAGCGTCTTGACCGGATCGACCGCCGATCCCTCGATCGACCCCGATTGAAGCGTTGCGTCCGCCTGCGGAATCGGCTCTGCCCCGGCATCGTAAAGATTGGTTCCCGTCTTGTTCAGCGTCCGGCGATCGGCGAAATCAACCACGCCGAGCCGCCCGACGTCCGCCCCGCCCTGACGAATCAGGCCGCGCGGACCGATGTCCGGCTTCTCGTTGGAATTCGGATCAAGCAGAATCTCCCGCCCCTGATCCGAAAGCACCGGGTAACCGGTCGCCACGTGCACCAGCATCCCGTTGGGACTTCTCGTCATCCGTCCGTCACGCGTGTATCGCACGCCCTCGGGCGACTGCACCGAAAGGAACCCGTCCTTGAGGATCGCGACATCCAGCGGATTGCCGGTCGGAACAATCGGGCCCGGCGCGAAATCCGTATGGACATTCGTCTCAACCACGCCGCCGGTCATTCGACCCAGCATGCGGTCGCCCGCAAACCCGCCGCGCCGCTGCGCCTCGGAGAGCCGCTCGGCAAATGCAACGCTGTCCGGCTTGAAGCCGGGCGTATCGATGTTGGCCATGTTGTTGGCGATGACCGTCTGCCGGAAGTCCTGCGTTCGCAGGCCCGAGGCGGATTGCCAGAGTCCATAGACCATGGTCAGCAACCCTCCCCGGTCGAGTCGCTGTTCGACGCCCGTCTCGATCGCGCATCGGCCGAGGCCGTTTCACAGGCATGCACGGCCGCGGCAATCAGCGACGACCGCCGCACCAGCGCCCCCAGCACGCCAATCGACGGCATCGCGCCGTCGCGCGATTCCGCATAGGTACCGGCACCGCGCGTTGCAGCTGCAGCGTCGCGACCCGTTCCCGTGAGTCCCCCCTCACCAGCATGTTGATTCGGAAATGCGACAGCCTCCCGGCGCGCGTCATCCATAACGCGTTGAAGGCGATTGCGCGGGTGATTCGTTCGATGGTCCATCCATGGACTCCTGCGACCGACGTCTCGCATCCGGCGAAGAGCGCGCAGTCGATCGCGGAATCCCGATTGACACGTCCCGTGCCAGGGATGGACAGTTTGAAATCTCAAATCTCAAATCTGAGATTCAAGCTTATGCAATTACGATACTTACAAGAATCTGCGCTCTTGAAAAATGAAGTGCCAGCCCGCCAGAAACCCGCCCTCCAACCGCGCAACCCTTGCCGACGCGCGGCATGGATCGCAGGCGCCGCCATGCAATTTGCATGCTCGCAAACGCGCTAATTCTGACAAATGCCTTTGAAAATGCAGTCAATTACTCGCCGAAGATCGACGGCCGCTGGGGCGGCGCCTCGGGCTCTTCGGCAGGAGCAGGCTCCGGCGCCGCGCGCACGGGTGCTTCGGGCGCATCCGGCTTCATGACCGGCGGCGCATCCGGTTCACCCTGCATCGCGGGCGCATCACCGGGCGGCGCATCCCCTGGCGGTTTCGCCTGCCGCATCTTGTCCCACATGTCCTTGCGGGGAAACGCCGGGTCCTCTTCCGCCGGTGCGCTGGTCGGCCCCGGTTGCGCCGGCGACATCAGGACCGGCAGCGCGAAAATCACCCGATAGACGTTCGTCTCCCCACCGGCGGCGACATAGTAGTTGCGGCCCGGCACCAGCGGCTTGGGCCGCGACGTCTCCTCCGGCACAATCTGCGTGAATCCGGCCGGCGGTGCCCCAAACGTAACCGCCAAACCCCGGGCCGATACCCCCGTCTCAGCCTCGGCCCGAAGCCGCCAAACCACATCATCCTCTTCGCTGGCAACCACAAACTCGTTGATCGTGGGCTTGCTGAATGGCGCGAACCAGTCGTGCTCCGGAATGACAAACGTCGCCACGTTTCCCTCGCGACGCATCTCCATTTCATGAATTCGATCGCCGCCGAAGCCGCCGCCGTTGCAGCCGGCGCCTAGGAGAGCGGCGACGATGCACGAGACCCTCGAAGCAGTGCGCAGACGTCTGGATCCACTCAACGGTTTCGTTTTCATGGCCATCAATCCAACTTTCCTAAGGCCTCGACCCTACGCCGGCGAGCCAATTCGCGACGACCTGCTTCCACCCGCCTTGCCCCCTCCCCAATTCACTCCCACAATGATCCTAGGAGGACGCCCACATGCTTGTCGATTCCCTGCTCGCCTCGGCCGACCGCGGGGCCACGCGGTTGGCCGTCTCCGACCCCAGCCAGGCCCTCGATTACGCCGGTCTCGTCCGATTTGCCGACGTCATGCGGCGTCAGATCGAATCCGTGACGAAATGCGAGCGCGTCGGCATCATGATGCCCTCCTCCTGCGCCTTCGCAGGCACGCTATATGGCATCCTCTGGGCCGGTCGCACGGCCCTGCCGCTCAACTTCCTGCTGCAACCGGCCGAAATCGCCGCCATCGTCGCCGATGCCGGAATCGACACCATCATCGGCGTCAAGCACTTCAGCCCCCTCCTCAACGGCCTGCCGGTCAAGACAAAGTACATCGAAGACCTGAACCTCGCCCACGAGATGTCCGGCACGTTCACCGCGGCGCCCCCTCCGAAAACGACCCCAGACGACATCGCCCTGCTGCTCTACACCTCAGGCACCTCCGGAAACCCCAAGGGCGTCTGCCTCTCGCACGGCGGCCTGAAATACGATGTCGACGCCTGTGCCAATTATGCGAACCTGCGCGAGGGCCACCGCTTCCTCGGCATCCTGCCGCTCTTTCACACCTTCGGCATCACCGCGATGCTCTTCGTGCCCGCCGCCATCGGCGCTTCGGCACATTATCTGCCGCGCTTCTCCCCGGGCACGATCCTGTCCACGATCCGCGAACAGCGAAGCAGCGTGCTGATGATGGTGGCCAGCATGTATGCGGCCATTCTCCGCGGAAAGAGCGGCGACAAGGCCGACTTCGCATCGGTCGAGTACCCGATCAGCGGCGGCGAAGCCCTGCCCATGGCCGTCTACGACGCCTTCAAGGAGCGTTTCGGCATCGAAATTCTACAAGGGTATGGCATGACCGAGGCCTCCCCGGTCGTCAGCCTCAACGTCCCCTGGGCCCACAAACTCGGCACGGTCGGCAAGCCGCTGCCCGGCGTCGAGGTGAAGGCGTATGACGACAACGGTCAGCAACTTCCGCCCGACGGCGTCGGCGAATTGTGGATCAAGGGCCCGACCATCATGAAGGGCTACTACAACAAAGAGGCCGACACCTGCATCGCGGTCAACGAGCACGGCTGGTACAAGTCCGGCGACATGGGCAAGGTCGACGCCGACGGCTACATCACCATCACCGGACGCAAGAAGGAGATGATCATCGTCGGCGGAGAGAACGTGTACCCGCGCGAGATCGAGGCCGTGCTGGAGTCGCATCCGGCCGTCGCGGAGGCCGCGGTCATCGGCCAGATGGACGCCTCGCGCGGCGAAGTCGTGGTCGGCTTCGTCATCCTGAAAGAAGGCGAAACGGCCACCGAACTGGCCCTGCGCGACCACTGTCGCAATCACATCGCCAACTACAAAGTCCCGCGAAAGGTCATCATCGCCGAACAACTCCCCCGCGGCCCGACGGGGAAGATCCTAAAGCGCAAACTCGTCGAGTTACTGCCAACTGCAGACTAAGCTGGTACGTAGCGTAAGCTGATGCAAGAGCAAGCTGGTGCGAGAGCAAGCTGGTGCGAGAATCCCTTCTCGCACCCACGCTCGCGGGAATCCCTTCCCGCATCCGGCCGTTGCTTCCACGCCAAATCGCTTCCGGCGAAAGGAATGATGTGCTTCTATCGACTGGCGCAATTAAACCAACTCGCAGCGATGAATTCAGACGCGGATGGCTTTCGCAAGCAGGATTAGGCACAGCGTCGCAATGAGCGACCCCAGTGCCCAGCCAAACATCGGATCCCACGATCTACTCAAGAGGCAAAAAACTGCCCCACCGACAATTGATGCGACAAACCCGGTGGCTGCGTAGCTCGCCGACTCCTTCCAAGTCCGTGACCGTCGAGGCCTTTTGAATGGTCGTGGCATGCCCATTTTCTTAAGTCCAATCATGAGTCCACGCCCGCAGGATTCCATTTCTCCGGTGTTAGCGCCGGCGCAGAAACGCCACCGCCGCGATCAAGAGCAACCCGGAAACTGGCTCGGGCACGCTATTGACTTGTATGACGCCGGCAGCGATCCCGCCTTGAACATTCCCGGGAATCAACGGAGCGTCGCCGAATCCGAGAATGGAAAATGGCGCGTTTCCGGCCTCGTTAATGTGCGCCCAGACGAGACTGTTGACACGCGCGTCTATGGAATGGATGCCCTGCTCATTTCCAAGCTTGCTTGCTGTGAGCGTAAAAGAGACAGGATTGTAAAATCCCGGTGCGCCCTGCGACGGCACAAAGACGTGTGGCGGCGAAAGGGGAACACTCACACTGCGGAGATCGGCAAGTAAACCGCCTGTGTTTGGCGTTTGATAATTGTGGCCCTGTGCCTCATAAGCGTCGCCGGGAAAATCGCCGTGCGTGGCGTCAGATATCGCCAGCACCGCGGTATCGCCAAGCAGGTCCGTGCCCATCGATGCCAATTGCAACAGGTTATGAACGCGCATGTTGACGCGCCATTGGCACACCGAAGGACCTCCGGATGTATCGCAGGTCAACGCCAGATCGCCGCCTTCAACCCCCTGCGTCGCCACGCCGGATTGTGGATTGAGTCCCGCGGCGTCAAACCAGATCCACACGGTGGCCAATCCCGCATTTGCTCGCGACTGAAAAAGGAATAGACCTAGAGCCGCGACGGCCACGAAACGCTTCGCCATGAATCTCTCCTATATTTAGAAACGCTGGCAATCCCGTCGCCTTGACGGTCGTACGATACAGTTGACAACGCGTGAAATCAAGCAATTGGACATGAAACACCTGTATGGTACGAAAGTAACTTGGGCAGATCGTATCCAGGTCAAGAAAAGGAAAAGCCTGACCTAACATGCCGTTCATTTTATTGCGATTTTACCCCCGTTTTCGATAGGATACCGACAGCCGGGGCGGCGGCCACCCACCTCATCGAGTCTGTTTTGACCCAGGCGAAGTCCGGCCGGCCCCAGCAGAGGAGTCGCCATGACCACGAAGCCGCACCTGCCGATTCTCACCATATTGACGACGGTCATGATTTGCTCTGCGCCGCAATCCCTGACCGCCCAGACAACCTATGACTGGGACACCGCCGCCGGCGGCTCATTTCAGAATGCCGCCAACTGGACGCCCGCCGGCGGTCCCCCCGCCGGTCTCGATACGGCCCGCTTCAATCTCAATGGTTCCTACACCGTCACCTTCAGTGCCGATCGATCGCACCAGTTCCTCCACGTGGGCAGCGACGACGTGTTCTTCGATCTTTCCAATCGCACCTACACACTGACCGGCGATTACCCGACCCTCGTCGCAGGACTGGCGCCGGGAGATGTGACCGCCCTCGGCTTCCAGAACGGAACCCTCGTCTCCAATTGGGCCGCAATCGGTCTTTTCTGGTCCGGTCAGGTCGACCTGGGTCTATCAGGACCGCTCACCTGGAACAACAGCGCCGCGATCATCATCGGCGGCACAGGATCGGCCGAGGCCGAGGCCAGCGGCGGCGCACAGATCAATTCAGGTTGGACCGTGGTCGGCGCACTGGGCGGCACCGGCGGCGGAAACGGCACCCTTCGCGTGCTCGACTCCGGCACGCTCTGGAACTGCAGTGCCAATGTGATGGCCGTCGGCGCGGACGCCACGGGCACGCTGATCGTGAATGGCGGCGGTGATGTGACCAGCGGCTGGGGCGACATTGGTGTCGCCGCGGGAATCAGCGGCAACGCCCTTGTGACCGGCGCGGGCTCCCGCTGGGACATGGGCCTCGGGGGATTGGCCCTCGGCGTGAATGGCATCGGAATCCTGACTGTTCAAAACGGCGGGGTGGTCACGAGCAGGTTTTCCGAGATCGGGGTCCAATCCTCCGGCTCGGGAAGTGCCACGGTCACCGGCACTGATTCGCGTTGGGACATGTCGCCCTTCGGCGCAGGCGTTGGCATCAATGGCCACGGCACGCTGAACATCCAAAGCGGCGGCGTGGTCAGTTGCGTCGGTGCCGACATTGGCAAGGAAGCCACCGGCGAGGGTGAAGTGACCATCAGCGGAACCGGCGCACTCTGGGACGTCAACGGAGTCATCACTGTAGGCATGAGCGGCGACGGCGAATTGCTGGTTCAGGCAGGCGGGCGGGTCGAAGCCGATCGAATCCTCATGGGACGATTCGCCGGCGCGACCGCGAACATGGTGATCAACGGCGAAGTCGATATCGACTCCGACGGCGCATACCTGTACGTGGGTTTTGAAGCCCCATCGACACTGACGCTCAACGGAACGCTCGACATCAGCGACCCCGGCGGCACCATCGGCGGCGACGACGGTTACACCGTTGTCGGCTCGTCAGCCGGCGCCACGGGCGAACTCATCATCAACGCCGGTGGTTCATACAGCTCTTCGGCCCAGCTCCAGTTGGGCGCTCTCGCTGGATCACAGGGCACTGTGACGATCAACACCGGCGGCTCCGCCATCAGCCGCCTCGCCGCCTCGTCGCCCTCGGGCTCTGCGGGAAATGTCGGCCGCGATGGCACCGGCATCATGAACATCGCCGGCGGACTTTGGAACTGCCTCGACGGCGCGCTCAACGTCGGCTTCAACGCCGGCAGCAACGGATCGATGACCATCACCAACGGCGGCACCGCGCTTTCAATCGGCGGTTCAATCGGCCGCAGCGTCGGAGCCACCGGCACCGTGCTGATCGACGGCCCCGGTTCCGACTGGACCAGCACCGCGACGCTCAACGTCGGCACAGCCGGAACCGGATCGCTCACCGTGGTGAACGGTGGTCTCGCGGCCGCACCGACGATTCAAATCGGTGCAACCGGCACCGTCGGCGGCGTCGGCACGCTCAGCGGCGCGGTCGCCAATGGCGGCGCCGTCGCCCCCGGCGACAGACCCGGCCCGCTCGACATCGGCACACTCAACATCACCGGCACCTACACCCAAACCGCGGGCGGCAAACTCGTCATCGACTTGTCCGGCACCGGCGCCGCGCAACGCGATCAATTCGCGGTCAGCGGCGCTGTCGCCCTCGCCGGCACGCTTCAGGTCAATTTGATCGGCGGGTTTCAACCGCAATTTGGCGATGAGTTCGTCATCGTGACCGGCAGCAGCGTGACCGGCACGTTTGTGCTGACCGGCCCGGCCAACCTCGAAGCGGTCTACAGCCCGACATCCGTCAAACTGCGCGTCTGTCGACCCTGCGACGCCAACTGCGACAGCCTCATCGACGGACGGGACATCACGTCATTTGTCGGAGTTCTGCTGGGAACAGCGACGCCTTGCACCTCGTGCGCCGGCGACGCCAACCTCGACCACACCGTCACCACCGCCGACGTGTCCTCATTCGTGCAGTGCCTGACAACCCCCTGAGTCGCTGTAAAGCGATTCCCATTCGCGTGAACAAATGTGTGCCACTGCTTCAAGCAGTGCGAGCACGAGAGGACGCCCCCGTCAGACGCACCGCTTGATACAAGATGTATCTAGACCAGTGCATGTATGGCCTTTCGCCCGATAGGGCGCACGATGGTAGCCAGAGGCTTCAGCCTCTGGATAGCGATACCTTGTCTTTTTTCGGCCCGGCAGGGCCGACGAGGACTCGTCATCGCACGTCCTGGCATTTTCGCTTTTCGAATTCTCCGTCCGCCCTGCCGAATGGAAAATAAGAGCCATATTTTCCGGTGGCTTCAACCACCGGGATCTGCGGCAATTTCGTTCAACCGCCCGAAAGACTCCGATTCTGAACTTGTGTAGATACGCTTGGCTCAATGCAGCGCCACTCGTCCCCACACATTAATGCGGGACCCGCTCCAATCGCCATTCACGAAAAAGGCCCGCGAACAACCGTTCGCGGGCCTATCAATCACGTTCGATTTGTCATTCCGACATCACGGAGGCGTCGCACCGGCACACACCAGCGCCGCATCGATCGCCGCAAACAATTGATCCTTGGTCGGGCCCGACAACTTCTGCGCCCCGACGAACACGGTCGGAGTCGCGGTCACGCCCAGGGCCTTGCCGGAAGCCACATCCGCGCCGACCCGCGTCGCCTTGGAGTTGCCATCCACACAGGCGTCGAAGGTCGTCTGATCGACGCCGACATTGGTGCCGTACTGCTTCAGATTGGCCGTCGACATGGCGCTGCGTCGCGAGTCATCCAGGAACAGCTCGTCGTGATACTCCTTGAACAGGTTCTGATCCGCCGCGCACTCCGACGCCCGCGCTGCGTCGCAGGCCTGCGGGTGCAGGTTGGTCGACAGCGCGTCGTTGCACGACGTGCTCAACGGAAAATGCCGGAAGACCAGCCGGACTTTTCCGGTGTCGATGTACTTCGTCCGCAATTCCGGAAGGATCTGCCGGGCAAAGTTCCCGCAGAACGGGCACTGGAAGTCGGAGTATTCAATCAAAGTCACCGGGGCATTCATGTCGCCCTCAATGTGATCCTGCGCCAGCACAGCCGGAGGTGTATTCGTATTGCAGGGAGGCGGCGTCGTTCCGCCGTCGCAATCCATGCCCATTCCGGCAAGACCCACCGCCATCAGGCACAGCGACAACCCAATCGTTGATTTGCAGAGACGCGACGTGAGACGGAAAGCAGACATCTTCGGCATTGATCATTCTCCTGGCGTGGTGACTGGGGAATTGCCTGCCCGCCACTGCTCACCGAGCGCCGTCTTTCGCGAGGGGATTACATGCGAGTCGAACGCTCAATGTTAGAATGTGCCCCGTTGTCCGGCAAGTCAGCGCCGCTCCAAAACGGGCATAGGGTAAATTCCCACTGCCATTCCCACCTTCCCGGGCGCATATTATCGATCCGGAACGTCTCTTGGGCAAAAAAACTACCCAACGCCCGGTTCGAGTTACGGGACGCAACCGCGCCATCCGATGAGAAGATATGCAGCGCCGAGACCCGTTTGATCTATTGAACGCACCGACCGATGCCGGGGAGGTTGACGTTCCCGCGCCCACAGCCGACGACGATCGCCGGACGCATCGTCGACTCGAAATTCGAATGCCAATCGAAGTGACCGGCGCAGAGCACCCTGGGCTGGTGCGTTCGATCACGCGCAACATCTGCACCGGCGGATTCTACGTGGAGTTGGATCACTGTGCGTTCGAACCGGGGGAGGAAGTGCACATCGAGATGACCGTGCCCGCCGGCAGCGGCGTCTCGCCCTACCCGGCGCGGGCTCACTGCCGCGGTCGCATCGCGCGGATCGACGAGATCAAACGCGCCACCGCGCGCGACTCGCGGATCGGCGTGGCGATTCGATTCCTCGATCGCCTTCGATTCGCCGTATAAGATCAAATTGTCGACTTATTCCGCACACGCGGCGCAGCGACCGCACTTCAACACCGGAATCTCAGACTCATCCAGCAAATCGCGGAAACTCGTGTCCCGTTGCTCGCCGATCTCGTAGGTGCGCACCCGCGCCGCACCATTCGGATTCGGACCGCAGTTGCTGAGCAGCACCACCGGATTGTTCTGCCAGCCGGACGGGAACACGCTGACATTCAATGCCGCCCGCAGGAACGCGGCATCCGTCTCCAGCACCTGGCGAGCCGTCGCCGCAGTCGACATCACATCAAACGGATCGGCCGTGTGCTCCAACCCGAGCAGGTGCCCCAGTTCGTGCGCCCCTGTATTCGCCAGACACTGCGCTACTTCCAGGGCACTGGGCTTGAGATTCTCAAACAGGGCGATGTCTTCTGCATAGACAATCGCCTCCTGCACCGCGAGCAGATTGCCCGTGTCCACGTTGTCCGCCAGACCGAGAAACGCCCGGTTGAAGTTTCCAAAGTAGATGCGCGTCATCGGCTCGGTCGGCTTGGCGTGATACTTGCTGTTGCGCAGTTCGACATTGAACGGCGCGAAGTCATGCGCCATCCGCTCGAGAATCATGTCGGTGATCAAGCCGGTCTGACCGGCCAGCCGGTTGGAGATCGACTCGGCCGTGAAGGGCCGCATCTGCTCGATCGGCTCGCCGCCGATCTGCACGAAGTCACCGCCGGCGAAATCGAGATACACCACCTGCGGCCGCGGTCCGGTCGGCGTACCCTCCAGATGCGAGATGCGAACCGTGTACGTGCCGGTGTCATAGCGCCCCGCCGCCGAAGAAAAATAGACGCCGCCCGAAACCGCGATCCCCAGCACCAGGTGATCCGTGCTCACCGGCAGGCGCAGCGAAACATAGGGATCCAACCGTCCGCCGTAGTACGATCGATCGTCATTGGCGTCGATCAGATTGCCGTCGCCATCAAACAAACCCGCCACGGTGTTAATGCCGTTGTCGCCAAGCACGTCAACCGTGACGAGGTGACCAGCCACACCCGCGCCCAGGTCATACAGATCCACATCGCCCTTGCCGTCGATGCGCCCGCGGATCGTGATGTTGCCATTGTGCCGCATGGCCACCGCCTGCGGCTTGTCAAAGGTGTTGTGAATGGTCCCCTGTTCCTCGATCCAGTCGCCCGAGCCGCCATCGGTCGAGAAATTGGTCCCGCCGGTTCCGGGATAATTCAGGGCCTGATTGGACTGCTGCATCCACGAATTGAGCCACTGGCTCAACTCCGGCGGCAGAGCATCGGTCCCGCATCCACTTGCCGCCGCGGCGCAGATTGGAATCGTCAGCCGGAATGCCCGTCGAAGGCGCGCGAGGAATCCCTGTGCCAGCATGCTACATCCCCCATCAACCCACGGACCGCCCCCCACCCGAGGAACGGTCGACCGATGGGATGGTCGGTCCGATGGCCGGCTCGCATGACTGGTTTTCCCGCCGGATCATGCTGAGAATCAGTCGGCGCGCGTCCGATAGCGACTCGGGGCAAGAAAAAGCGCACGCGTAATTCGCACCGCGAAGCGTGTCGACGGGGTCATCGGAAAACGGACGTGCGTATTTTTGTGATCGGCCGATAAGGAACTGCGGCGGAGATTCATGAACGCGAAGTGGCTGACGGAATCCGGGCGCATCGTGATCGGCGGAGGCGATATGCGCGCCGAACTGCTCGCCCGCGGCTGCCCTTCCGACGCCGAAACGGACCTTGCCGCCGCCGAACGAACCCAGGCCGTGCGCGATGTATTCGACGTCTTTCGCGCCGCGGGGTCCGAAGTGCTCCTGACCCAGACACTCGCCTTGAACGCCGCCTACCTGAATTGGTGCTGCGAAACCGCGGCCATCGCCCGATTGGAACCACTCAACCAATTGGCCGCCCGAGTCGCCCGATCCGCGGCGAACGAATCCGACCCGGACGGCGTCGCCGTTCTCGGAGCCATCGGCCCGCCCGGCGGCCTGCTATCGCTCGAAGAACTCACCGCCGAAAACCTGCGGACCGCCTACCGACAGCAGGCAACCGCCCTATGCGAGGGCGGCGTCGACGGCCTAGCCCTGCTGGGCTTCACCGAACTCGAAGCCCTGCTCATCGCCATCGAAGCCGTTCAACCCACGCCGACGACCCCAGTCCTCGCCGGTATGACCTTCGGCTCCGGCGGCGACTTCGGCGAAACCGCCATGGGCGCCACGCTTCCGGCCATGCTGTCCGCCCTGAAAAAATGGCCGCTCGCTGCCGTCGTCATCGACCCAGGAGAATTCCCTGACGCGGCGCCAGACCTGATCAAATCCGCGGCCGGCCTCACCACCCTGCCGATCGCCGTGTGCCTCCGCCCGGGATTCCCGGTGTTTGCGGACGAACAGTTGACCCATAGCGATACACCTGTCGATTTCTCAGCGCGGCTCGCCCCGATCGCCACCGCCGGCGCCCGCCTGCTCCTCGCCGATCGCGGGGCCACGCCCAAACACGTCGCGGCCCTGATCGCCGCACGGGAACGTCTGAAAATCACAGGCCGGCGCTGACGCGCGAGTTATCACAGCCGCGGCCGAAATGGAGCCGGGAGCGTCCCTTTCGAAACGGACGCCGCAACAACTTGCCCTTCGAACAACCCCGCAACCCGCCCCCATTTCCTTGACGGTATGCCCATTTCATGTATAATGCAGTGCTTCGATTGCCGGACCGAACTACCACCGGTCCGGTCGATGATCGATGACCACGCAGCCGCACAGGGGCCTCAGTTAGTCCGCAGCCAGCCCGCCCGTAGGCGATCGCAACCCGATCGCGTGTGCTAATCGTTCGGAGGAATGTCATGAAGCTGCCGTATTCGTTGACGCGCGTCCTGATTCTCGTGGCCGTCTCCGCCGCGGGCCTGGTTCACGCCCCCATCTCACGCGCGCAGGACGGCCTTGCCGACGACATGGTCGGCCAGACGGCCAAGTCGTGGGCCACCTGGAAGGCCGCGATGAACGCCATCGAGCGCGATCGCCCGGCCGACGCCGACCAACTCCTCGGCGAAATCGCCGCGATGAAACTGTCCGACCTGCGGCTCGCCCTGATGGCCGACCGCACCGGCATCATTCGTCTGGAGCAGCTGTCCGAGTCGGCCGACGCCAACGAAACCGTCAAGTCGCTCATGGCCCAGATCCGCAACGGCCGCAAGCAGAAGCAACTGGCCGAAGATGGCTGGCACCTCGCCGCCGTGGGCCGCTTCAAGATGGCCGACGCCACCTTCAAGGCCCTCGATCAGAGCAACCCCGACCCGGTCGCCCTGCTCGAACTCGCGCGGTCGAACCCGAATCGACATTTGACGCTTGTCAAACTCGTCGCCAATGCCGATGTCGGCCCCTCGGCCAAGCGCATGATTGAACTGCTCGGCGAAGGCGAGAAGCGCCTCCGCATGGATCCGTATGAAATCGCGGCCAACGTCACCAAACTCGGCGGCACCCCGCGCGAAGTCTACAACGCCACCAACGCCCTCAAGGCCAGCGGCGAGTACGCCATCCCCGAATTGCTCGAGGCCCTGCAGGATCCGCAGCGCCGCTCGCTTCACGCCGCCGTCATCCAGGTGCTGCCGACCATCGGTCGCGGCGCGCTAAACCCCTTGTGCCAGGCCCTCGGCGGAACCGATCCGGTTTCCAAGCAGGTCGTCATCAGCGCCCTCGCCGAGATCGGCTACAAGCAGGCCATCCCCTATCTCGCCAAGCTTAACGCTGACGAAAACGCACCGGCCGACGTAAAGGCCGCGGCCAGCCAGGCAATCGGTCGCCTCGGCGGCGGGGCCAATCGCGATGTCTCCGGCCTCTTCTACGAATTGGCCGACGCCTACTACAAAAATCACGATTCCCTCGCGGCCGACAGCAACGTCGACGACGCCAACGTGTGGTACCTCGTCGATGGCAAATTGAAATACATCCCGGTCCCGACGCCGATCTTTAACGACATCATGGCCATGCGATGCGCCGAGGAGTCGCTCAAGGCCAACGCTGGCAATGTCGACGCCGTCGCCATCTGGATCGCCGGCAACTTCCGCCGCGAATCCAAACTCGGCATGGACGTCGAGAGCGATGCCGCTGACGTGCTCGCCGCCAAAGACGGCACCCGTCCCGATGGCTATCCGCGCTCGATTTACTTCGCCCGCGCCGCCGGCCCCATGTACAACCACCGCGTGCTGGGTCGCGCCGTCGCCGACACCGATCCCGGCGTCGCCTTGGGTGCAATTGCCGCCTTGAGCGCCACGGCCGGTCAGCCCAGCCTGCTCGGCGCCGAGAATCTCAAGCAGCCGCTTGTGCAGGCACTCTCGTTCCCCAACAAGCAGGTCCGATTCAAGACGGCCATCGCGATCGGTCGCGCCCTGCCGGAGACGAACTTCAGTCAGTCGCAGAATGTCGTGCCCGTGCTGGCGGAGGCACTAGCCTCGACGACCCGCGCGGCCGCGCTCGTCGTCGATCCCGATGAAAACTCCCGCTTGAAACTGCAAACCCTCTTCCGTGCAAACGGCATGGACGTCGCATCGGGTTCGAGCCTCTTTAACGCCTTGAGCGACGGCGACAAGAACGGCATCCCCAACTACGACGCGATCCTGCTCGCCACCGACATCACCGGCCCCGAACTGCAGGGCGCCATCGACGAACTCCGCCGCAACTTCAAGACCGCGGCCACGCCCATCGTCGTCATCATGAAGGCTCAGCAGACCGGCATCGCCCAGACCGCCGCCCGCATGAACAAGGGCGTCGCCTACGTCGAGGCCGAGGTCGTCAACATGGGCGACCCCGAGCAGATCAAGACGCGCGTCATGGACAAGGTGAGTGCCGCCGCCCGCTCGCTGGGCATGGCCCCGCTCAATGCCGACATGGCCCTGAATCTCGCCATGCAGTCGGCTGACGTGTTGCGCATGATCCTCACCGCGAACCTCAAGGCCTTCGACGCCGCCAAGGCCGCGCCGGCCCTGATCAAGGCGTTGGAGCATCCCTCCGAGGCCCTGCGGGTCAAGTCGGCCGCTGCGCTCGCGCTGATCCCCGCTGCCGAGGGCCAGGCCGCCCTCGCCGAAGCCGGGCTGAATCCGAACAACACGCAGTCGTTCCGCGTCGCCGCATTCGGTTCGCTGGCCGAGGCCGCCCGCCGAAATGGCAATCTGTTGGGTGGTGATCTCGTTCAGAAGGTCATTGACCTCACCATGACCGAGAAGGACCTGATCCTCCAGGCTGCGGCCTCCAAGGCCCTTGGAGCACTGGATTTGTCCAGCAACAAGGCCAGCGAGATCATTCGCGCCCAAAGCCGTGGATGAGATTGCCGACCGGGCGCGGCGCAATCCCAATTGTGTGAAATTTCCATTAGCGGACGCTGTTTGTGCGCCGCCACGCTTGGCCTACGCCGTCGGCTGGGATACACTTCAACAGCGTGGCGCCGTCGCACACTTCGCCCGCCACGCCATGGCGCCCATTGAACGTCCGATTTCCGGTTTTGAATGAATGACCGGCGCTTGTGGCATCGGCCACCCGCGATCAACCGATAGCCATGGAGACGGCGTCAGCAGTCATCGCCGCCGATCGCAGGACCGCGGCGAACCGCACCCGCAGGGGATCGTAGAACTGGGATGTCTGAGAAGGGGATGTTTGTTTGATCGCCCATAACACCGACAAACCGCTGGGTCGGCCGCAGCCCCCGTCCAAACAATCCGCGCTCAATCCCGCTCGGTGGTTCAAATCCCTGCTCGCCCGCTACAACGGCATGGACACGATGCTGGCCGGCCTGAAGCGCCGCCACGGCTGGTTCATCACCAACCTCACCCCCCGCAAAGTCATGAACCTCGGCATGGTCGGCGTCGCGTACGCCACCAAGCGAGAGAAGATGCGGGCCATGCCGGTCGTCGTAAAAATCGACATTTCGCCGGCATGCAATCTGGCCTGCACCACCTGTGTTCACGCCGACGCACACGACAACGGCGCCCTGGCAAAGCAGGACTTCTCCGGCAAGCAGCGGATGAGCATCGAGGAATACACCCGGATCATCAACGAAGTCAAGGGAACGGCGACAGCCGTCTCGTTGTACTACCTGGGCGATCCCCTGGTCCATCCCCAGATGGACGAGATGTGCAAGATCGCCTTTGACGCCGGACTGAATGTCCATATCAGCACGAATTTCAGTTTCGTCCTGTCCGACGACCGCCTGCGACGCATGGTGGCCAGCGGCCTGACCCACCTGTCGGTGTGTGTCGACGGCCTTTCGCAGGCGAAGTACGAGCTGACCCGGGTCGGCGGAAAAATAGACCGGGTGATCAACAACCTCGAGCGTGTGGTGAAGTTCAAGAAAGAGCAGAGCCGCCACTATCCCGAAGTCGAGGTGCAGTACATCAAGTTTCAGCACAACGTCGACGAGCTGGAGCCGGCCCGCAAGCGATTCACCGAGCTGGGCGTCAATCAGTTCACCGATTTCTGGGGCGATCTCGGCAACTACACCGATCGCGACCCCTCGTTGCTCACCATCGGCGAGCCGCATCCAAACAAGCGCCTGCCGCAGTGCCAGTGGCCGCACGGCTCGATGGTCATCAAGTACAACGGCGACGTCATCCCCTGCTGCACCTACCGCCACGGCCCGCAGTACATGGAGGGCGGCGACGCCCGCGTGCTGGGCAACGTCTTCCAGACCAGCGTCAAAGAGGTTTGGAACAACGATAAGTACCGCCAGGCCCGGCGCATGGTGAACAACCCCGAGTCGATCAAGTCCCAGCCCGATCTGGCCAACCACTTCTGCTACGGCTGCGGCGCCCTGTTCGCCAACAACGACCAGCAACTCGCCCACCACTCCAACCGCGAGAAGTGGGAAGACCTCTATGTCCTAGGCGAGGACGGCCGCCCCATCCGCAAGAACCCCAGCCACGCAATCAACCGCATCGGCCTGCCAAGCGGCGAGACCGTGTCGGTCTGACGTGTGCTTCCCACAAGAAGCGGGTTACGCTCGTGTGCCACTGCTTCAAGCAGTGGTTCCACCATGTGCATCCTGCCACGCGCACTGCTTGCACACTATCGTCGACTCATTCGACTATTGATCTAGATGCGTGTCAACACGACGTCGCCGCTCGGCTCCCACTCCGCCCGCCACCCCGCCGGCACGTCGATTTCGCAGAGACATGCGAGCATCCTGCCGGGCCCATTGACGATGCGCTGGGTCGGTTCGCCGGCACCTGCAATCGTTGAAGACTTCGCCACCACCGGCAGCCGCGGCTTGGGCGTCTCAATCGTCGATCGCACCGACGCCCCCGCGATAAACCTGTTCGACAGAACCGCGCCTCCGCTTAGCGTGGACAATTGATCGAACCGCTCAAAGATGGCCTCAATCGTATGGGCGTCTCCGCACTCGAATTTCCAGAAGGTGCTCGAACTCGGCGCACAGATCTCGACGTACTTCTCGCAAACCAGATCATCCGTGTCGAAGCCCAGCCGAAACGCCTCGGCTGAGGCCTGATCCATCAGGTCGCGAAACGCTTCGCGCAACTTCGCCGTATCGCCAACGCCCAACCTAGCGGTGTACCCAAATGAAACCCGATGCTCCCGAATCAGGTTCATGACCAGTAGTCCCACCGGCGTAGACTCGCCCGCATGAGCCGGCACAACGAGGCTCTGCACGCCTTCAAGCGCGGTCAGCCCTCGGACGAGATCGTTGCACGCCCTGCCCGCGACCAACCAGGGTCCACTCGCGAAATGAACGCCCACTTGAGATTGAGCGTGCTCGACCGCGGCGGCAATCGCGTCTGGGGATGCCCGGTTCGGGACTTCTCTGGATATGACTAACGAGCGAATATTCGGTTGGCGTAGATTGACGGGTCCGATTTCGACAGTATTGAGTTTCCGAATCGCACAAGCGGCGCTCGTCATCGATCGCCGACGCATGGCCGCGGACAGGAAGGCCATATCGGCCAGCAATGGATTGGTATCAAATCTCTGGGGGCGCTCGCAGGTGCGCACACCGTAGGCCTTCGCCTCCACTTCAAGATCGCCCTGAAGCTCATCCCACAACTCCCACTGATTCAAATCATCAAATTCATCGAACAACACCAGATCGAAGCCAGGCTTCGCGTCAATGCAGTCCATCGCCGCACGAAACCCGTCGATCATTTCGAACCCGGGCAGACACGCAACACGTTCAATGCACAGCACGCCGTCAGCAATCGCCGCAACAACGGCCGCTCTTTTTCTCCAACTCCACGAGAATCCAATCTTCGCAGTTCCGGACAAAGTCCCGGATTCGATCGTACGTGGCTTCAAATCCGCCAATGCCGCATCCCTTTCCGTCTCGCGTTCAAATGGAGATGATGTCGGACATGGAAGAGAGTCCGTCAAACGTGATCATGGACGCTACGAAACAGGAAGACCGCCGCGCCGCATGGCTCTGCGCCGGTTGCCTCTTCATCACCGCCTTCTTCGGCTGGGGCTCGCCCGACGGTCTCTACCACTTCGACGACCTCACCCATTTTCTATACGCGCAGTGGGCCTGGAAGTGGCCCGCCTACCTGCTCAACGACTGGGGCCGGCCCGGTTTCACCGCATTGTACTTCCTCCCGGCCTATTTCGGCTGGGCCATGTGCCGGGCGCTCTCCGCGATCCTCTCGGCTTTCGCCGCGTGGCTGGCCTATCGCATCGCGCAGCGCGCCGGCCTGCAACGCGCCTGGGGTGTCGTGCCGCTCTGTTTCGCACAACCGCTCTACTTCGTCCTGGCCCAGACAACGCTGACCGAGACGGCCCACGCCTTTTATCTGACCGCCGCGGTCAACCTCGCCCAGCGCAGCCGCTGGTCGTGGTCATGCGTGCTGCTCTCGCTCGCCTTCGTCACGCGCCACGAGGCCGCGGTGTTCCTGCCGGTGTGGGTCTATTTCGCCTGGCGCGACCGCGTGCCGCTCTGGCGGCTCTGTCCCGTCATTTGGGCCCCGCTGCTCGTAAACCTGCTCGCCCCGCTCGCCGGCATCACGCCCCTCTGGCAGCGCCTCGCCACCCACACGTCCTCCGGTCAATACGGACACGGCGGCTGGCTCACCTACTTCTGCCGCTCGCTGGAGGCCTTCGGTCCGGCCATCACAGTCGCCGCAATTGCGGGCTTGCCCGCGACCCTGGCGAATCGCCGGACAGCGCTGACCGCCGCGTCGATCGCCGTCTATTTCGCAGCCCAGACGGCGATCCGCGCCCTGGGCCTGTACGACTCCGGCGGGTATGCCCGCTTTCTGGTCGGCATTTCGCCGCTTGTCGCCATAGCAGCGCTCGCCGGTGTCAACAACCTGCTCCAGTCGGACGGGCGAAAGCGCGCCTGGACCGGCGTCGCTGTCGCCCTGGCGATGGTCGTGCTCTGGGTCGCCATGCGCCTTCAGATCGACATGGCCATGCAGCGCGGCGACATCCTCGCCGAGGTCCCGCGCATCGACGCCGCGCGGCGGGCCATCAACTGGACGACCCTTCTCATCATTGATCTTGCCTTCATCGGCCTGATCGGCGCTTACTTCACGTCCCGCCGCTGGCCGTCGCTGCTCATGCCCGCCGGGCTTCTGGTGCTGGCCTGCCTGACCTGCTGGGAACTCTGTCGCCCGCTCCGCCCGCCGCCGGAAGCCCCGATCATCGACGACACGCTGAAATGGCTGTCCGAAAATGGTCGCGGCGACGCCCCGCTGATTTCGTCGATCGTCTGGATCGACTACAAAACCGGCCGGGAGATCCCGCCCGTGCACGGCACCGTCCGCGAAGCGCTCGAAGCCGCGCCAGTCGGCGCGATCTTCGCCTGGGACCGCCAATTCGCGTCAAGCCCCGATCACAAACTGCCGCTTCAGGAGTTCCTCAGCCGCCCCGACTTCCGCCTGATCCACACCACCCGCCCCCGCACGAAATGGGACGAAGAACCCTACCTCCGACTCTTCGAAAAAGTCGCCCCACCGGAGCCATGATGCCCCGCTTCGAATAGTCTATTTCCGCCCGCTGGTGCGAGAATCCTTTCTCGCACCCACGCCAGCAGGAATCCCTTCCTGCATCGCTGGTGCGAGAATCCTTTCTCGCACCCACCCCGGCAGGAATCCCTTCCTGCATAAGTCGCTGGTGCGAGAATCCTTTCTCGCACCCACCCCGGCAGGAATCCCTTCCTGCATCGCTGGTGCGAGAATCCTTTCTCGCACCCACCTTCGCAGGAATCCCTTCCTGCATAAGTCGTTGTTTGCCTTCATGTGTGGGAACGGATTCCCACGGGAGTGCCTGCGAGATGGTAATCGCACACGAGCGGCCGAAGTCCGCGTCCGCGTCCCCCGGACGGCCGCGAAAAGCCAAAAAAGACAGAAAGCAATGAGAACCTCCGGTGGCTGTCTCGAATGGCATGTACAAGGCGGTCAACGAGCTCATCATCCGCGAGCAGGCCAACACCAGCCGCAACAACCTGGGCAGCTGGAACTACGGCTACGACGCGGCAAGCAACCCCATCTATGAGACGGCCACCGGCCATACCATGCGTCAGCTTGAATCCAGCCGTTCGTATGCGTACGATACGCTGAACCGGCTGACCAATGCCTTGGTGACCGACAGCCAGGCCTGGGCGGGACTGGCCCAGTCCACCACGACCTACAGCTACGACGACCTGGGCAACCGGATCAGCCACTCCAACCGCGGGGCCGCGGCCATCGGCCACGGCCACGACAAGGCCAATCGGATGACCGCCCTGGATTCGGTCAACCCGGCCTACGACCTCGCCGGCAACCTCACCCTGGCCTTCAGCGAGGATCGCGGAACTTCCTACAAGTACCGCTACGACCACCTCAACCGCCTGACCGGCCTCTACGACAGCACCAACACCACCCGCGTGGCGGCCTTTGTCTATGACGCCTTCGGACGGCGGATCGAGTCGGCCGAAGACGTCAACGGCAACACGCAGCGATACTACTACGACGGCGCCAACGAGGTCGCCTCGATCAACGAGGATGGCACCACGCTGGCCCACTGGGTCCACGGTCTCTCCTACATCGACGAACGCGTCATGATGTGGACGGAAAACCGGTACGACGGGCATATCTCACTCACCGGCGGCCCCCCGTACAGCAATATCTACACAAATCTGCAAAGACCGTACTACTACACAATCGACCGCATGTACAACGCCCGCGCGCTGGTGGACCGCGCCGGCGCACTTGTCGAACGTTACGTCTACGACCCCTACGGCAAGCCGCTCATCCGCGAATCCGCCGGACGGGGCGACATGAACAACGACGGAACCATCAATACCTTCGACATCACGCCATTTGTCAATGCCCGGGATAGCACGTCCTGGGACCCCCGTGCCGATTTGAACGATGACGGCCTGGTGGACGGAACCGACTCCAATGCTGCCTGGCTTGCCAAGAACGCACTATGGGCCGCCGGCCCCACCGTGGCCCAGGCCTTCAGCGACGTCGGAAACCCCTTCATGTTCCAGGGAAGACCCAACTTCCCCATCGACACCGCCCTCTCCGCCACCTCCGCCAAAAACTGGCTCAATGACTTCCGTAACCGCTTCGCCGATCCCACCGGACGGTGGTTGACGAGGGATCCGATTGGGTATGCGGGTGGAATCAACTCATACGAACTACTAGCGAGTCGTCCAACGACTTTAGGCGACCCGTTCGGATTTAACCCGGCTGGAACTCACAGAAACAGAGGAGACGGCAATGAAGGAGAGCTTAACGATGAGATCGCTGCTCTAAGCCGCGTGCCCTCAAACGGCGGGCACTACCTGAGAGAACGCACAGCCGAGGCCGTTTTGGGTGTCACCGATCGGGGAATTGCAATAGCGAATGGAATTGCCGATGAAGCGTACCGCGTGGTCAATGACCCAATCATGGACACCATTAACCGAGCGGCAGACAGTGTCATCAATCGCACCAGCTTCTTCTTATCACTCTTTTGGTATGGAGTCGACCCTCGTGACTTCAGCTACACTACATGGGATCAACGATTGGGCGCCGGGCTCATGCTTTACGGTGATCTCCTTGGGTTTGTCGAGTTCGGCCTGCAGTTCATCCATTTCGAGTGCTTCGCCGAAGGCACGCTCGTCGCCACTCCCGATGGCCCCGTTCGGATTGAAACCCTGAAAGTCGGCGACCGGGTTGTCTCGGATAAATCCGACTGCGATTTGCAATGGATGGATTTCCCGGATGATCTGCTCCAGATCGACTTGCAGGCCTTCAAGGTCGACGGCAGCGCAGTTGACATCACTTTGCTGCGGTCGAAGGGGTGGGTTTCGGACGCAGGCGTAGCGCCGGGTCGCACCGTCGAGCTGACAATTCCAGAGATCGCCCTGGCTGGGGACGCGACGGTCCTGTCGGTCGGCCCTGCGCCGACGATCAGGAAAGGACCCGGCCGGGTCATCCGTTCCACGATTCGCAGTCTCAGCGACGAAGTGCTGGAGGTCTCATTCGAGGATGGTTCGCAGCCCCTGCTGGTCACCGTGCAGCATCGGCTGTTTTCCGCCGACCGCAACGACTGGGTCGCGGCTCGGGATTTGCATGAAGGCGAGACGCTCCAGACGCGCCACGGATTCCTGCGGATCAAGTCCATCCAGTTGACTGATCGGCGCTATTTTGTATACAATTTGCAGGTCGACGCCGACAATACGTATTTCGTCGCGTCGGGAGAAGTACTTTGCCACAATGCATATCCGGGGCCATTCGGAGGCGACCGGCCGGACGGAAAGCATCCCTCGAAGGCGAATGCTCCGAAGGGGGACGGAGGAGCACCAAACGCGGGTCCTGGACACATTGGCACTTGGTGGTATTACAACAAGAAAACGGGACGGTGGGAAGTGTCGACGCTTTATTATGATGATACTGGTAAGCTAAGAGCGCGTACTGACCATACCGACCACGGGCAGCCAGGTGAACACACGGATCCTCATCATCACATATACGACGACAACGGAAATGACAGCGGTCCATTACCGGGAGAGTATAAGCCATGTGGATGATGTCAAATACGAAGTCTATTTTCTCAGATCGGGAGTAGAAACTCAAGGATGGCGAATAGTGTGAGCATTTTGGGGATTGAAGAGCACCCGGGACTTTTCGAATGTCGCGAGGAGACTGACTGCTCTACTTACACCATTCAGGGCGTCAAGTTTCTCCGTGAACTTAGACTATTTGTTGACCTCGGCGCACCTGATGTCCACTACCCTGCTTTCGGAAGCATTCCAGACAATCCTAGGATCTCAATTGTCTTAATCAATCAGACCCAAAGCCCTTCAAGCGAGGTGAGTTTGCTGTTTACTGGTGTTCGAGAATTCGGTTTTGGTTTTTATGAACCACTTGAGCATGCAATTATGCAGTTGCCCTTATTACAGATCGTCGATTTGTCCAAGCGACAGACTTCGCCAACGCCGTGGCTTGTGTTGGATCCAGAGAACCGACGGTTTGAGTTTAGGGCTATTTCCGTCCGCATAGTTCCTATTCGCCAACTGCTTACATGATGGGGCATCGTGTTGGGCGACTAAAAAGAGAGCTTGAGAAATATTACAGATCCAATTCCATTTGACAGTCTCAGACTGCGCGGAAATACCGCCGATGATCCGAAGACAATTATAGGAAACTTCGCACTCCCTGCAGTTGGTATTACGATATGTGTTGATAGCACTACGACGGCGGACGGTCGCTCGATGGCTTATGTCGATGCATTAACAACGCGTATGAAAGGTCCAACACTTGTCGTCACTAGACCGACAGAGCGTGTCGGTGGCCCAAATGGTCTTGTGGATGGCACAACAAGGCAATTGGGTGGGCGGACCACGCGCGTTGATGCCACAACGAGGCGCGTATTTGACCCGTCACTCACAAGCCTAGTGAGCCTGAAGCGGTTATCGCATGTCTGCGCCCGTTCATTACCGGCGACAGTTTAGCGCCGGTCCTGAAACTTCTTCAGCATACTCCGGACCATACCATTATTGTTATGACACCTGTTGCTTTATGGGTGACACTGCGGCGCTTCGCGTTCGGATACTGCGAAAGTCTGCATTGGCTCCCGTCGATGTCGGAATTGAAGACTCGCCGCAGCACGCAGGCCGCGACGCGGCCTCGGAGGAGAAAAAGCATGGCGATTGTTCCCGACACGCGAATTGGAAAGATCGAGTTTTACGAAGCGCATCTGCCCCCATGGTCCACGAATGCCGTGGCCATCGGGCTGACCGCACCGCAGGTGACCGTCTTTAGCGATCTGGTGAAGAATGCGCGCTCGGCCTATGACGCCCATCAGGCAGCCCAGGAGGCGGCCAAGGCGGCGACGGTCACCTTTTACAACACCGTCTCGATCATGCAGGTCGATGGGGCCGGCCTGATTCGCACCATCAAGAACAAGGCCGAGTCCACCGACAATCCCGAGGTCTATGCCCTGGCCCAGATTCCACCGCCGGCCACGCCTTCGCCGGTCCCGCCTCCGGGCACGCCGTTCGACCTGCGGGTTGAATTGCTGCAGACTGGCGCGATCACACTGTCGTGGAAGTGCCCCAATCCGGCCGGGGCCGCGGGCACGATCTACGAGGTGCAGCGGAAGCTGGGGACTTCGCCGACGGCCGCGTTCGAGTTCATCGGGGCCGCGGGCGTCCGCAACTTCACCGACGAGACGCTGCCGCTCGGGCCGACGCTGGTGACCTATCGCATCACGGCGGTTCGCTCGACCACGCGCGGCAATCCGGCGCAGTTCATTCTGACCTTCGGCAGCGGGGGCGAAGGGTTCACCGTCACGCAGCAGGCGGTTGAGGCGATGCAGGCACTTTCGACCGCCTTCAACGTCAACATTCCCGCGCCGAATGGGAATGGGAATGGCGTGCATGGGCGCAAGCTGACGCGCGTCTAAGAACAGTTGCCGATCCCATTGAGTCGATTCGTCGAACCCGATGGTACAGACCCCGGCTTGGTCCACTGGATTGAGCCGGGGTCGTTCTCTTTCCACACCATGGCCCAGCTTGAATCCAGCCGCTCGTATGCGTACGATACGCTGAACCGGCTGACCAATGCCTTGGTGACCGACAGCCAGGCCTGGAGCGGACTGGCCCAGTCCACCACGACCTACAGCTACGACGACTTGAGCAATCGGATCAGCCACTTTGGTCGCGGGGCCGCGGCCATCAGCCATGGCCACGACAAGGCCAACCGCATGACGGATCCAACCAGCTCAAGACAATTTTAGGATAACTAGGGACAGCTACCAGATTTCTTGACATTCCGCAGCCCATCAGATTGTGCTTGAATCCCTTCCCGCACCCACCCCGGGCAGGAATCCCTTCCTGCAGACCGCCATCACTTCTCCCTCGCCGACACACTGTATTCATGCGCCGCCATCAGCGCCCGCCGACAAGCGTCAAAATCCGGATCCACCGCCTTCCCCGGTCGCAACTCCAGCGTGATCGTGGGAATCGCCTTGTCCACGCCCGCATAAGATCCGAACGACCCCGGCGTGGGATAACCCACCGAGGCACGCACCGGAAGTCCGCAGGCCTGGCTCATGCGCCGCGCCAGTTCCTCGGCCGGCCCGTCATAATTCACGCAGGCCAGCGGCGCATGCACGCTGATGATCGCCGCCGGCGCATAGACCTCCATCACTTCGATGACGAACCGCGTCTCGGGTTCAGACAGTGGTCGCGGACCATGCCGGTCGGCTCTCCGCCGCCAGTTGGTCGCCGGGTAGTTGCGATTCAGATCAACACCGTTGTCATTATTCCGCCGGCGCGACGCGAAGCCGTCCGGATCGACCAGCGGCGCCACCACAATCTGCCCGGACGTCAGCGCCTCTGGGTGAGCCTCCAGCCAGCCGACGAACTCCGCGCACAATAGCGTCGGCGTTCGCTCGGCCCCGTGCATGCCGCCGAGCACCAGCGTGACCGGCCCGGACTCCCCGAACACCCAGTAAGCCAGCGACCGGCCGCCGGCAGACTTGAGCGGATGAAATTGCGGTTCTGTCTTGATATGCCGGGTCACCTCAACCGGTAGATCCAAAGCCGCCACACGGGTTGGACGCACCGCGGCGCTCCGTGACGACAAGACCGACAACCCGTCAGAACGCGCCGGTTTGTCGGCATCGACGGTTGTCATCTCGCGGGAGGTAGCCTTTGGCGGCGTATCATTCGCGATCCGAACCGCCTCCCGCCCGTTCATCCCGTCATGGCAGCCGAAGATCACGATTGGAATCAGGGCAATGGCCGTTTCGGCCCAAAATCGCCGAAAATAGCTGCCGGAAGCGTTGTTTATTGGACGTTCGACCATGCCGGCACGGTAGCGCCGGAACCCAGGCCTTGCAAGCCCAATCCGCCTCAATACAACCTTGAAGCAGCCCGCAAGGCTGAAACCCAACCGCTTGCTCTTCCGCGAGAACACCTTATACTTCCCGATTCAGAAAATTCTGCCGCTATGGAGTTGCACCAATGGCCGTCGACATCAAGCCCGGCTCTAACGTCGAAATCACCATCACCAAGACGCCCACCAACGAGGCCGCCGCGAAGACACTGTCGCGCGTCTTCGGCAAGGACGCCGCGGCCCGCAAGCTGCGCGCCCGACGCAAAGACTTGCGAATCTCTGGTTCGCACCCGATCCGCCGCGGCGGACGCATCTGGATGGTCCGGCCCAAGGCCCCCCGCCTGGTCATGCCGGAAAAGGGTGACTCCTGCAAGATCCGAGCGACGATCGACGTCATCGCCGACCTCGGCAGCGTCAGCCGCTTCGTCTCCATTAAGGCAAAGTAATCTCAGGCGTTTGTGCAAGTACCCCTGGCGCGATGCACACGGCGATTCCGCGCGCCGCCGGGCGCACGTTTTGCGCCCCGATCCACTTCGTGCTGCACGATTGTCAAAATCCTGATATAACACGCCCGAAAGCCTGATATAATCCGGCCGGTCGATCGGGTTTAACAGGCCACCACCCCCGATCGCCGCACAAGGACCAACATCATGTCGGCCTCGCGCACGCAGAACCCAACGCTCAAGGACGTCGCCAAGGCGGTTGGCGTCTCGGCGATGACCGTGTCGCGCGTGCTGTCCGGCAAGTCGCATCTCGTCAATGCCGAGACTGTCCGCAAGTGTCGCGAGGCCGCCGAGCGGCTGGGTTATGTTCCCAACCTTATGGCGCGGAGCCTGCGCGGCGAGCAACTTCGCACCATCGTGCTCTTCGCTGAATACATCGCGAGCCACCACTACCTCGCCGAACTCGTTGAGCACACCTTTCGCGCGATCGAGAAGCGCGGACACGGCGTGATCGTCTGCCAGTCGATCCCCAGTTTTCGGCAGGCGCTCAAGAACTTCAAACTCGCCGGCGCGGTCATCCTCGCCCCGCCCGAGGAAGTGTTCGTGCCGCAGGCGGGTCACACGAGTCGCATCCTTCGCGAGCCGACCGTGGTCATCCACAGCGCCGTCGAGCAGAACGTCTTCAACGAAGTCAGCCCGAACATTCAGGGCCTGGCGCGCACCGCCGCGCTGCACCTGCTCGAACTCGGCCATCGCCAACTCGGCTACATGGGCGGGCCGCGCGTGGAGACCGAGCCGCTGTGGTTTGAACTTCGCCGCAAGGGCATCGAAGAGGCGCTGCGAAAGTACGGCCTGCCGCCGACCGCATGCCGGCATCAGCCCTGTCCCGATGCCGACCTCGCCGCGGTCTCGCTTCAGCAGTTGCTTGCCAAGGCGCCGGCCACGACGGGGCTGATGTGTCTCTCGGACGAGATCGCCGTCGCCGCGATCAGCGGCGCCGAGAAACTCGACCGCGGCGTGCCGAAGCAGCTCTCGGTCGTCGGCTCGAACAACATTCACCTGGCGGGGTTCTTCAAACCGGCCCTGACTACGCTCAAGATCGATATTCGCTCGCTCGTCGAGACCGCACTCAATCTGCTGTTTGAGGAAATCAACGGCGCGGCCTCGACGGAGCCGCAACCGGTTAAGATCAAGATTGAGAGCGAACTGGTGATCCGCGATTCGACCGCGCCGCCGCCGGCCTGATCGACCCAACGTACGCCGGGCTTCTGCCCGTCCGGTGTTGATCAACCCGATGCGCCCCCTTGGAATGGGCCAAGCGTCATTCGGGCGGCGGTTGCTTCGTCATTGTTCATGGCGTTGATCGAATCGCGTGGAGCGAGAGAACCCCATGCCCCCATCCGACAAACTGCTCATCTTCGGCGGCTCGGCCAGCCCGAATTTCACCGCGTCGATCTGCCGGCATCTCGGCGTGACGGCCGGAAAATGCGACAGCCGTCACTTTTCCGAAGGCAACACCTTCGTCCGCGTGCTCGAAAATGTTCGCGGGCGCGACATCTTCTTTGTGCAGTCGCTGTCCTATCCGGTCAACGATCACTTCATGGAGATGCTCTTTTATATCGACGCGTTCAAACGCGCGAGCGCGAAGAGCGTTACGGCGGTCATTCCGTTTTTCAGTTACGGCAAGGGCGACAAGAAGGACGAGCCGCGCGTCTCGATTCGCGCCCGGGTGTGCGCCGATTGTCTTGAAGCGGCCGGGGTCGATCGCATCGTGACCATGGACCTGCACGCGCCACAGATCCAAGGATTCTTCCGCGTGCCGGTCGATCATCTTTACGCCCTGCCGGTCATCGCCGGACACTTCAAGCCGCGGGTCACTTCAGGCGAGTGGGTCGTGGTCGCGCCGGACGTGGGCGCGGCGACCATGGCGAATGGCTACGCGAAGGCGCTGAACGCCAAGACGGTCATCGCCGAGAAAGTCCGCAAGGATCACCGCGAGGAGGCCAGCGTTCTGCGGTTGATCGGACACGTCGCGGGGAAGAACGCGCTGATCGTGGACGATTTCACCATCAGCGGCGGCACGCTCATTGCGACCGCCGAACGGCTTCGCACCGAGAACGCGGCGGACATTTATGCAGCCGTCGCGCACGGCGTGCTGACGTCGGGCAGCGTGGCCCGCATCGCTGCCAGCCCGATCAAGGAACTGGTCATCACCGACTCGATTGAATATCGCTTCGAGCCGCTACCGCCGTCGATCAGCGTGGTCTCGGCGGCAGGGCTGTTCGCCAAGGCGATTCACAATATTCACAATCAGACGAGCGTCTCGGCGCTGTTTGAGACGTAGGCGGTGTTCCACGTGGAACAGCCTAGAGTGTGAATGTGCCGGGCAACCGCTGATGCATCGCCGGGGCCGTTGAAAACTTGCCCAGTGTTCCGTGTATTCGGCAAGGCAATCCCAAGGGGCTTCGGCGATCCACGACGCTAGAACCAGACAAAAGACTCTTATCTTGTTTGAAGCGCCGGGCGGTCATTCCTCCACCAGTCCTTCGAACGTCGCCTGAAAATCCTGTTCTGTCAGCGCAGTATCGAACAGTCCGACGTCCAATCCCTTGTGCCGGCTCACGCCCATGTACCGAAGACTCGCATCCTCATACCGGCGGAACTTCCAAACCGCATCGTTCATCAGGCCGCTGTTGAACACGCCAAGGCTGACCAACCGCTCGAAATCCTCTGTCGTCAAGCCCGTCACACGCTTGAACAGGCCCGGCTCCAATTTCGTGATGACATCCTTCAACCGCTGCTCACGATAATCAGTCAGATACATGAACACCGGTATGCGCGCTGCAAACTTGATTAGTTTTTCCTGCACTTGCTTGCGCAGAGATTTTCGCTCCTTCTCCGCCTCCGTCAGCTCGCGCTTCTCTTTCTCGTTCAGGTCGTCGCCATCTGCAATCTGCCGTTTGGCGTCCTTGATTTGCTCCGATCGGTTGATGATCGTCTCAAGATCGGCATTGAGGTTTCGAAAACCCTCGATGCTCATCAGCGCCTTCATCGCCGCTTCATCGTTCATCAACCGCCCGAGGGTGCTGTCGTCCACGTTCACAAGCAGCACGCTCTCCCAACGCTTGGCCAGGAGCGTCGCGCTTGTGCCCGCCGTCGCAATGTCCAGAATCGCCGACGCATCCAGTTGCCGCATGCTGCTGCCGTCGTAGGCCAGGACCGGAAGAAAGCCCACCAACTCCGTTACGCGTTGCTCCGGGGTCGTATCGTCGGTCGCCAGTTGCGATCCGTAATCGGCAATCTGCCGAAGCGCCCGGTTGGGCGCAAAGTCGAAGACGTAACACTCCGGCTTCACAATCACCGCGTTCTGATTCTCGTCCTTCACCGTCCACGGAGATTGCACCCGGAAAGCCGCCTGAAAGTACGACTCGGGGCTTGATAGCTTGCGCAGCATCAACATGCCCGTCCACGGCCGCACAGTGACGCCGGTCGTCAGTTTTCCGCACGAGAGCGTGATCGATTTGCTCTTGAGCGGCTCATCCATCGCCACCAGCACCGGCGGCAGCGATGCCGCGCCGATGCCCGCCTTGGCACCCGCGGCGACCGCGACATTGAAGTCGTGATAGAAGACGTTGTTTTTGGCCTTGAGCAGGTTTGCCATTGCATGGCAGGATGCCACGCTCGGTAAGAACCAGAACGTGTGATTGAGCACGCCCATCAACCGCGCATCCGAGAATGGCAGCGGCGGCTTGTCTTTGCCCAACTTCAAATCATCGATCGTCGTTCCCTTGTACGCGCCTCGGATAAGGTTCAACCATTTTTGAACCTCGTCTTCGTGCTCGAACTTGGCGTCCTCGTCGTCGCCTTCGGCCCTGAAGAACTCGTTCAAGTCAAACTCATTGAACTCACCCTGCTCGGCCACCTGTCGAATCTCATCCGGCAGCATATAGGTCATCAACACCAGCCTGGGCAACTCGGCGTATGGATTCAATCCCTTCCCCTTCCAGCCGCGTTTGGCTCGCTGCTCGTCGCTGTAGGTCCAGTTGTAAATCTGCTCTTCGATAAACTCACCGGACGCCAGCGCGCGAAACGGTGTGCCCGATAAGTACAGGTACGCGCCGGTCTCGATCGGTAGAATTGACTCGTCGAAGTCCTTTTCTTCGGGCGTCACCTCTTCGCTGACTTCGCCTTCCTCCTCATCGTCCGCGCCAAACAACCCCTTGGCGCTTTCGCGCCAGGCGCCAAAGTGGTACTCATCAAGGATCACACAATCCCATTTGGTCTCGTGAACCCACTCGTTCTTCGCTTTGATAGCGCCGTTCTTCGTGCGCTGAAGATAATCTTGAAAGCTGCCGAAGCACACGATTGGCTTCTTCGGGTCGGCGTCCTCGTAGGTCAACTCCGTGTCGCGGGAGATGAACTGCCAGCCTTCGAAGTCCACGTGCTGGTTCAGATCATCCGCCCAGGCGTGCTTGACTACCGGTTTGAAGGTGAGCACCAAAACCTTTTTCCAGCCCATGCGCTTCGCCAACTGGTAGCTGGCAAAGGTCTTGCCAAAACGCATTTTCGCGTTCCAGAGAAAGTGTGGCGCGTGCTTGGGTTGCTGCTTTCGAGTGCGTTTGAAGTAATCCGCCGTCAGGCTGACGGCTTCTTCCTGCTCTGGCCGCAGTCCGAAAGTCTGTGTGCGGTCATCTACATTCGTGTCGCGGTTCATGACCGCGACGATCGCCGCCTTCACGTCCTTGATCGTGCACTTGAACCACTCGTGCGTCGTGTTCTTGTGCCCCCTCGCACGCAGGTGTCGATGGATGTCGCGGTCGGTAAAGCTCGTGCCGTCGGCACGCATCGCTGATTCGATCAACTCGATGCGATACGCTTTCAAACCGCCTGGCCATTGCTCTGCAATCCGATCCGCCGCTATCCGCTCGGTATAGCCGATCTTCAGCAACCCGGCGTGATCGGGATGCGTGCTGGCGAAGGCATAGATCGTCGGAGTTGCCAGAGGACGTTTGGGGAAGAACTCTCCGATTGCCATATCATTCCCACGCGTGGATTCTCGATTGGATGAACTCGATGTCGGATTTGGTCAGCTTATATCTTGCGTTCAATTGATGATCATCCCATTTTGCCTTCATATCAAGAATTGGAATGAATGCGAAAGTGTCGCGTGTGATTCCGTGAGAGTACATCAAGTGCGACATTAGGAAACGAAAGAACTGAGTTCGCATGTAGGCAAGTAGGTTCTTGGCTTCGCTCTCTGTAGGATATGAACCAACAACGAGGTAAGTTTCGGTGCAAATGGTATCGGGCGGCAAGATTGTCGTCTTTGAAAACACCCTACGCTTACCGTCCTTGCCCGGATCACCTGCGTGCTCATGACCTGACCGCGAGCAGATCACTTTCCATTTGTCTATCATTTCGTGACCAGCGGTAACCTCCTTTCGCGGAAACGGGCCTTCGCCCTTCTGCCAATGGAGAATTAGGTCACCGGACTTTTTTGGCGTTACGTACGTTCGCAAACCAAACGGCTTATAGGAAGAAACCTGATCTTGCATCCTCGGTTCCTTGATATCCGTCACCTTTCTAATGATTGAAACCGCGCGACTGTCCCGAATGAAGATTGGAAACTCATCTAGCTTTCGTTCGGATGATGTAGCACTTCCCGCAAACCAGTTTGTAACTTCGCAAGACCCACGATAATCCGATTCCCAAAGGAAATAGCAAACGCCGCCCGCAACGCTTACACCCGGAAAGACGTCGTTGGCATTTTCGAAGTCGACTAGCTTGCGGATTCGATTATCGCTCAGCATTCCTTCGCGAAAATCGTCCAAGCCTTTACCACCCCCAAACCACCGGGACGGGATGACCATTACCAAGTATCTTGGCTCTAGTTTCTTTGCTTGGTTGACGAAATCGTTGTAGATCGGTGACGCACTTCTGCCGAACCCTCCGTCACTCAGCTGATATGGCGGATTCCCCACGATGACATCAAACTTCACGTTAAACACCTTTCTCGGATCGATGCCGTGAATGAAGGGATAGGCATATTCCTCGAGTGATTCGTCTCGGTGGTATTCGCCTTTGCTTGCGCCGCAGAACTCGCAACGGCCGCCGCTAGTCCATTTGTGACTGGTCTTGGGCAAACGGATGTTGCCGTCCGGCTTGGTGAACGCGGTGGCGATGCTGAACTTTCCATCGGCCTTTTTAGAGCAATACACACTGCGGCGGCTGATGTGGCCGGTCAATTCGGTGATGGCCAAGCCGAAGACCTGCTTGGTCAAAATGTGATCAATGCGCTTTTGATCGTCGGGCATCTGGTCGGCAAGCCCGTCATTAAGACGGCGAGCGATCTCGCGCAAGAAAACGCCGGACTTGCAGACGGGATCGAGAAACGTCGTGTCGGGCCGTTGAAACAAATCGTGCGGCAGAATGTCGAGCATGGCGGATGCCAGCTTGGGCGGTGTGAAGACCTCGTCGGCGCTGAGGTTGGCCAGACACGTGAGAATGTCGGGGTTATGTCCGTTCAATCAGCGCCTCCGCATCGGACACTCTCAGATAATGGCAAGGGGGATACTCTCCGACCGGGACCGGTACTACGACGTCTTTTCCGGTGTCGCTGCGAAACAGCGGCAAATTGGACATGTGGGCCTGTTCGAGCAGGTGATCGTAGGCGAAGTCGCGGCGCTTCAGCATCGACCCATTGATGGGGGACCACTCAGCAAAAACAATCGGATGATCCTCCGACGTCCGAAGCGTAAGCGCGTCACCCTGCAGGATGTTTCTGGAGAGGATGAAGGCCGCGGCGTGGGCGGCTTCATCGGGGAGCGGCGACTTGAACCGAACAGCGTGGGCGTCCGAAACTACCTTTAAGAGCCGATCGCGACACGCCTCGATGTTGTCGGGCAGCAAGTCGATCCCGTATAGACTGCAAACGGACAGGATGGCATCGCGTTCCCATTTCTCGCGGTTGCGAGCGTGCTTCTTGTCGACGGTACCGAGCTTTCGACGCAGCACTTCGGCCAGAAAATTGCCGTCGCCGCAGGCGGGCTCCAGAAAGCGCGCGTCGATCCGCTCGCACTCGTGTGCCACGAGGTCGAGCATGTCGTTGACCAGCCCGGGCGGCGTGAAGACCTCGCCATGGTCGATGATGCGCTGTCTCGACTTCATCGATGCAATCATACCGGTTCGTCCATCGACGAACAGCACCGAATGAAAGTCATCGGAAAGCAGCAAACTTCAATGGATGGCACGCTTGCCACAGTCGTCCTTCACGGAGGGAGTACGCTACTTCGATCCCGCGGTGACCGGGCCGGTGGAGACGTTGCGGAGGACCGTCTGCAGGTTGAAGTATTTGCCGGGGCAGGCGGTCTTGTGGGTGACGCCGCCGTGGGTGTTGATGCGGCTCTTAGGGATGCCGCACTGGTTGGAAAGGTATGACACCAACCGGGCGAGGGCCTGCATCTGTTTGCCGGTCGGCGGGTGGTTGTCGAAATCGCCGATGAGGCAGATGCCGATGCCATGCTCGTTGTATTCGTTGCCGGGCGTTTTGCAGTGGGCCCCGTGCATCTGCTTGGGCCAGCGCTCGCCGACGAAGACTTGTCCGTCGGCGTAGCCGACGCCGTTGCCGATGACGAAGTGATAGCCGAGGCCGTCCCAACCGCGCTGTATGTGCCAGGCGGCCATACCGGCGGGGGTCGATTTGTCGTCGGCGGAGTGGTGAATGACGATGTGCCGCCAGCGTTCGGAGATACCCTTCTTGGGCATCCAGCCGGGTTCGCCGCCTGCGTATTTGGGCGGCGCCGGCGCGGGCGTTGGCGCGGGCATCGGGTTGGTCGGCCAGCGATGCTGCACAGGGATGGGGCGCATCGAATAGTCATTCTTGGGAATGTAGGGTTGTCGTTGTTTCTGGATGGGACGCGGCCGATCGCCGGTGTACGGATCCAACTGCGCAATCTTGTTTTCCGGCGCAGGGCAACCGAACTGCGTCGGCAATATCAGCGCTGCCGCCGTGACAAGCAATTTTCCGGCTCTTCCCCTCACGACTGAACGACTCCCGTTTTTATCGTGCCCGACCCCCAACACCCTGACCGACTGCATAAAGGGTACCATCGGGCGTCAACCGCACGCAACTGAATTTCAAATACGACGCCCGACGCGATCGGGTTTGCGGACCCGGCGTCAATGCGTTCCTGCCGCACTGAGGGGGCCGAATACCGGCCCCGACCGCGATTACCGTTCACACTGCCGCAGAGCACCCGCGATGCCAGGCAGCTGCCGGGCACCTGCCATGATCGAGGGCACTCTTGAGCGACCACCACTTGCGTGGTGGGTTCTGACAGTTCCACCCACCGATGCCGCCAACACTTGCGCGGCGAGGCTGACTGCGGGACCGGCCCACCACTTGCGTGGTGGGTTCTGACAGTGGCACCACTTGTGTGGTGGGTTCTGTCTTGCGTGCCACCTACATGGTGGGCCCTAAGGGGCAGCCGATTCCGACTATTCGACCGTTACGCTCTTGGCCAAGTTTCGCGGCTTGTCCACATCGCAGCCGCGCAGCACGGCCGAGTGATACGCCAGCAGTTGCAGCGGCACGACGTTGATCAGCGGCTGGAGCGGCTCGGGCACGTCGGGCACGTAGAAGACGTGCTCGGCGAGCCGGGCGATGTCCGTGTCGCCCTCGGTCGCGACCGCAATGATCCGGCCCTTTCGCGCCCGCACTTCTTCGATGTTGCTGATGACTTTGTCGTATTGGCTGCTCTTGGTGGCGATGAAGACGACCGGCATGTCCTTGGTGATCAGGGCGATCGGGCCGTGCTTCATTTCGGCGGCGGGCATGCCCTCGGCGTGGATGTAGGAGATTTCCTTGAGTTTGAGGGCGCCTTCGAGGGCCGTCGGGTAGTTGTAGCCACGGCCGAGGTAGAGCCAGTTTTCGGCATCCTTGAACTTGTCGGCGACCTTGCGGATGTCGGCGGATTGGTCGGTGATCTGGCGGACCTTGTCCGGAATGCTGGCGAGGGCTTGGATATAGGCATGCAGATCTGATTGCGAAAGGCTCCGCCTGCGGCCGAGGTAGAGCGCGATCATGGCGAGCACGAGCACCTGGCCCATGTAGGCTTTGGTGCTGGCCACGCCGATCTCCGGGCCCACGTGCAAATAGACGCCGGCATCCGTTTCGCGGGCGATGGTCGAGCCGACCGCGTTCACCACGCCGAGGGCGAGCGCGCCTTTGTCCTTGGCCTCGCGCAGTGCGGCCAGGGTGTCGGCCGTCTCGCCGCTCTGGCTGATTGCAATCACCACGGTGCCGTCTTCGATCACGGGATTTCGATACCGGAATTCCGATGCGTATTCGACTTCGGTGGGCACGCGGGCGATTTCTTCGAAGAGGTACTCGCCGACCAGCCCGGCATGCCATGCGGTTCCGCAACCGGTGATGATGATCCGCTTGGCCCGCACGAGATCGCGCGTGAAATTGACGAGTCCGCCGAGGCAGATTCGGCCGTCGGTCACTTGCACGCGGCCGCGCATGCAGTCGGCGATGGAGTCGGGCTGCTCCATGATCTCCTTGAGCATGAAGTGCTCGTGGCCGCCGAGTTCGATGTCTTCGAGGGTGATCTCGAGTTCGCTGATCGCCTTGGTGACCGGCACGGCGTCGAGCGTTGTGGTGCGGAAGCCGTCGCCGCTGACCACAGCCATCTCGCCGTCGTGCAGGTAGATGACTTGCGAGGTGTGCTGAATGATGGCGGCGGCATCGGAGGCCACGACGTATTCGCCGTCGCCGACGCCGATGATGAGCGGGCTGCCCTTGCGAGCCGCGACGATCTTGCCGGGCTCGTCGGCGCACATGACCGCGATGCCGTAGGTGCCGCGGACGTCGCGCAGTGCGGTTCGCACGGCGGTCTCGATGTCGCCCTGGTAGAAGTGGCCGATCAACTGGGCCAGCACCTCGGTGTCGGTCTCGCTGCGGAATTCGACGCCGCGATGCTCCAGGTAGGTGCGCAAGGTCTGGTAATTCTCGATGATGCCGTTGTGAACGAGGGCGATGCGACCGGTCGCGTCGATGTGCGGATGGGCGTTGACGTCATTCGGGGCGCCGTGGGTGGCCCAGCGGGTGTGGGACATCCCGCAGGTGCCGACGAGTTTTGAATAGTCGAGTTGCTTTTCAAGCACCGAGATTCGGCCCACGGACTTCTGAATGTCCAGGTGGCCGTTGTTCTGGATGGCGATGCCGGCGGAGTCGTAGCCCCGGTATTCCAGCCGCTTGAGGCCCTCCAGCAGGATGGGGTGGGCCATTCGGGTTCCGGTGTATGCCACGATTCCGCACATGGGGTATTCCTTCAGGTCTGGCGGCCCGGCGAGGGGTATTCTCGGTCCGCGCGTGTTGCTCTATTGTAATCCATCATCGGCTCGAACGGATGAACGCCGAAGTTCGGTTCGGGGCTGAATTCGTGGCAATTGCGGCGACCCTCGCGCGGACGATGCAGGTGTGACACATACGGGGGCAAGAGGATTGGGGTTCGAAAAAATGACCGAGACGGGGGCTGGCAGGTTGGCGTGCGGCGCGGACCGCCCCGTTGATGCGTAACTGGTTGACCCTCAAACGGTTACGGCTGACAATTCCGCCAGTGCACTGCGACGGCCGCTGACGCACTGGACGGGACCGTGCGTTGCCCATAGCGTGACGCGTTCTCGCCGCGGCATTTGCGACCACGCGGCTGTCAGCGTCACGGACGGAGTCACCCATGCGAATTGTTGAATCCACGGCAGCGACCGCCTCGCGACGGGGCGTGCTGGTTCGAGATATCTGTCTGGTTCTGGCCAGCAGCGCGTTTGTGGCGCTGGCCGCGCAGGTTCGCGTGCCGCTTGCGCCGGTGCCGCTGACGACGCAGGACTTCGCGGTGGTGCTGGTGGGCGCGACGCTGGGGATGCGCCGCGGTTTCCTCGCATTGATTGCGTACCTTGTGGAGGGCCTGCTTGGACTGCCGGTCTTTGCCGGGCTGTCCGCCGGGCCGGCGCACTTGCTGGGATTCACCGGCGGCTATTTGATGGCGTTCCCGCTGGCCGCCGGATTGATGGGCCTGGCCGCCGATCGCGGCTGGACGCGGAAGATCGGCAGTTGTCTGCTTGCCGTCGCGGCGGCGAATGTGTTGATTCTGACGATGGGCGTAACGTGGACGTCGATCCTGCTTGGCAACACCACGGCCATCGCGGTCGGCCTGCTGCCGTTTGCGATCTGGAATCCGATCAAGGCCGTGGCGGCGGTGGCGCTGCTGGTCGGCCGGCGACGCGCGGATTAAAGAAACTCCTGTATGATTATTCGAAGGGAAGAGTGCTACTGCTTCAAGCAGTGCTTCTTCCAGGTGCGTCCTCTCGCACTCGCACTGCTTGAAGCAGTGGCACACGATTGTCTGCGATTGGGGAGAAAATCTAAGACAATTTGTCAACATCGGCTCGTGTTTCAGAGACCCGGACCACACGTCAGGGGCTTGCGAGAGCATTCGTAGGCCGTGCGCCCTCACACCGCCACCACTTGCGTGGTGGGTTCTGATTTGGCTGCTATGACGAAATGCGCGAGGTCTTCATCAGCCGCGGGCGGTGCTGCTTGAGAAGACCGGCGAGGCGTTTGTCGAGGCCGGGGTGGCGGCCGTCGTAGGGTTGGGTGGCCGGGGCGGCGGCCAGGGCGATGAACCATTTCACCAGATTGTCAAAATCACGCACGTCCACGTATTCCGGCGCGATGCGGTGGCGATCCATGTCCATGTTGTGGTAGTTGCCCAGCGGCAGGCAGATGCCGGTCGCCTCGTAGCCGTGGTGGCAGTAGGCGGTGGATTCGCAGGTGCCGCCGTCCATGAGTTTGCGTTGATAGACAAATGACTTGTCTCGGGTCTTCAGGGCCTCGGCCGCGACCTGGCAGTAGGCCGTCGCAGCCGGCGTGAAGACGCTCGCCTTGTCCCCCACCCGCAGGATCGGTCCGGCGCCCAGCGACACCCCCGCGATTGCCTTGCTGCACTCGACCGCCACGACGACAGCGCTGCGCGGCACGGTCTTGTCGGCCACGGCGGCCAAGGCGCCGGCAAAGCCGACTTCCTCGGCCCGCGTGAAAAAGGCATGCGTCGTCACCGGGATCGGCCTGCGGCAGATGGCATCCAGCATGCACAGAATCGCGGCCAGACCGGCCAGGTCGTCGCAGACCCGCGAGTGAATCTGGTTGTTGCGGACTTTCGCATCGGGCAGGTCCCACATGCCGGCGCTGTTCGGGGCGACAGGGCCGTCCACGCGCACGATGACCGCGTCGGGCGGGTTGTCCGCGCCGATCGTGCGTGAATCGGTTGCCGCACGCCGGCCCTTGCCCTTTGGGGGCACGGCTTCAATGACATTTTCGATCCAACCACTGACCCAGCGTCCGTCGGTGAAGAATCGCACCGGTTCATTCTCAAAGTAGGACGCCATCACCCAGCCGTTCCACTCGGCATGGACATGGTTCTCGCCGACATGCTCGATGGCCCGGAAGCCGGGATGGTCCATGTGTGCGGCGAACAGCACGGGCCGCACTTTTTGCGACGAGCCCGCCGCGCGTTTTGCAGTCGCGCTGGAACGACGGGCCTTGCCCGAAGAAGCACGGGCCGGGTCGTATGTCACCAGGAGGTTGCCGAATCGATCGGGCGCGATCGACAATGCCGGCCGCTTCGCCACGAAGTCGCGAATGAAGCCGATGACATGTTGCTCGACAAACGGGGCCGTCGGCAGATTGATCAGGTCGTGAAGAATGCGATGGTGCGGGGTCATGCCGCGCAATCATATGCGGCGGCTTCAGCATGTGAAAATGGCGCGCACTTCGAATGCGCCCGGTGGACAAAGCGGAGCTTTGTCCTACCGTCGCGAATCCTGCCTTCGCGAATCGTACCTTCGCGAAAAAAATCGTCACCGCGGATTAGCTGCCGAGGTAGGTGTAGCCCTTCAACCCGCGCTGATAGCGCCGCAGAAACTCGGCCGACTCGCCGAAACTGATGCGTCCGCCTCGCACAGCGCTCTCCACGGTGCGGCGGAGTTTGGCGACGAGGTCGTCGGTTGAGTACTGCACGTACTGCAGCACCTCCTGCACCGTGTCGCCGGCGACGACGTGGTCGACGAAGTACTGTCCATCATCGGCCACGGTGACGTGCACGGCGTTGGTGTCGCCGAAGAGATTGTGGATGTCGCCGAGGGTCTCCTGGTAGGCACCGGTCATGAAGATGCCGAGCAGGTAATCCTGGCCGTTGACGGGGTGCAGCTCCAGGGCGCTCTTCACGTCGCGCAGATCGATGAACTTGTCGATCTTGCCGTCGCTGTCGCATGTGATGTCGGCGAGGGTGCCGCGGCGGGTCGGCTCTTCGTTCAGCCGGTGGATCGGCATGATCGGAAAGAGCTGGTCGACGGCCCAGCAGTCGGGCACGGATTGAAACGCCGAGAAGTTGACGACGTAGGTGTCCGACAGCAGGGCCTCGAGGCCTTCCATTTCGTCGGGCACGTGGTCCTTCTCGCGCATGATCTTGAGGATCTTGCGGCAGGCGGCCCAGAAGATGATCTCCATGGTGCCGCAGTCCTGGAGCGTGAGGTAGCCGAGTTTGAAGAGGCTCAGCACTTCGTCGCGCAGGTGCAGGGCGTCGTGGTAGGCCTCCTGGAAGTTCTTGCTGCTGATCGAGTCGTGCATCTCCAGCATGTTCTGGAGCACGCTGTGGGCGTCTTCGGGCAGGCTCTTGGGGGCCGGGGTCGCCGCGGTTTTGGTGACCGACAGGACGTTGGACACTAAGACGGAGTGATGCGCCGTCACGGCCCGGCCGCACTCGGTGACGATGATGGGATGGGCCACCGACGCCGCATTGCATGCCTCGGTGATCGCGGCGACCACGTCGTTGCAGTATTCCTGCATGGTGTAGTTGGCGCTGGAGGGGAAGTTGCTGCTGCTGCCGTCGTAGTCGACTGCCATGCCGCCGCCGCAGTCGATGTATTTCATGTTCGCGCCGAGCTTGGCCAGCTCGACAAACATGCGGCCGCCTTCGGACAGACCTTCCTTGATCGAGCGGATGTTTGTGATCTGGCTGCCGAGGTGGAAGTGGGCGAGTTGCAGACAGTCCAACATGTCCTCGGACTTGAGCAGTTCGACGCCGCGCAACACTTCCGAGATAGTCAGACCAAACTTCGAGCGGCTGCCGCCCGACTCCTGCCATCGACCGGAGCCGCGCGCCGCCAGTTTGAATCGCAGACCGATGCACGGCTTCACGCCGAGCGACTTGCTGCGCCCGACGATTCGCTCCAACTCTTCAAATTCCTCGACGACCAGCACGACAGTCTTGCCGATCTTGGTGCCCCAGAGGGCCATGTCGATGTATTCGTAATCTTTGTAGCCGTTGCAGATGATGAGCGGGTCGTACGACTCGAGCAGCGCCAGCACCGCAAGCAATTCGGGCTTCGACCCGGCCTCGAGTCCGAATTTGAAGGGGCCGCCGAACTGCACGATCTCTTCGACGACGTGGCGTTGCTGATTCACCTTGACCGGATAGACGCCCATGTAGGCGCCCTTGTATTCGTGGTCGGTCATGGCCTTGGTAAAGGCGGCATTCAACTGCTCGATTCGCGAGCGGAGGATGTCCGAGAAACGAATCAACAGCGGAAGGTTGATGCCGCGTTCGCTGAGTTCATCGACGAGTGCCTTGAGGTCGATGGACGGGCCGCCTTCGCCGCGCGGACTGACGAGCACGTTGCCCTTTTCATTGACGCCGAAAAACCCTTGACCCCATTGGCGAACGTTATAGAGTTCCACCGAGTCGGTGACACTCCAGTTGTGAAGCATGTCGGATCGTGAAGGGGTCGTAAGCTTGGTCAGGCTAGCCATCGATCGGGCGTCCTCCAGTGGATGCAAAGGCGGTGTGCCGCCGAGCGCATTGTCGTCTACGCATCGGGCGAAACCGTAACGAAGATCATCATATGGGCAATTTGTGTCGTCCGCGTCAAGAAAAGCAAAATTCCGTGCCGGTTGGGGCAAGATTTTTTCCTACCATCGACCGGACGGACGGGCGTCGGTGCGACGTTTCAGCCGATCGGTCAACCTGACGGAATTGCAATGCAGGCCTCCGAACTAGCCGAACGTATTCTCGCCGAGTCGGAAGCCGCCTGGCGTCGACTCCCGTCGCGCTACCAGACGCCGGGCGGTGCGTGGACCCGTGCCGATCCGCACATCGTCGCCCATGAACTGCGCTGCGTCGCCGGCCGCCACCGCCGGTTCCTCGAATGGGGAAGCGGCATTGGCACCCACTGCCTGATCGCCGACGCCCTCGGCTTTGAAGCCCATGGGATCGAGATCGACGCCGTCCTGGTGGCGTCGGCCCGCCGACTCGCCGGACAACTCAACGCGCGGTCGGTGTTCGTCGAAGGCTCGTTTGTTCCGAACGGCGTCGCCCTGCCGCCGCCTCATGACGATGTGGATGAGCTGCTGTCGGACGGAGGCGTGGATGGGTCCGCGGCGCTGGCGAAGGAACTTCAGGCACGCGGCGAGCCGGCACTAGTCGTGGGCGACATGGGCGCGGAGACTCTCGCCGCGAACTACGACGTGATCTACGCCTACCCGGCGCCGCAACATGTCGACTGGTTTGCCGATCTGTTCCGCTCGGTCGCCCGGGTCGGCGCGGTCTTCTGGTGCTACACCGAAACCGCAGGCATCCTGACTGCGACCAAGGTGTCGGCGCATGCGATCACGCGCCTGCGTCCGGCATGAACCGGCGCGAGGAGCGTTTCGCGAGTCAGAGTGCCGACCAGCAGTCGGATCAGTGCGTGTTGATGAAGTCGAGCGTGGCGGTGCCGACGAGTGCGCGAAGTGGCGTGAAGAGCAACTCGTGTGCGTAACCCAATCCCCAGAACCACGCTGCATTTTGCATCACGGTGTCGCAGCCCGAGGCCAGCGGGATCAACGCGGTCAACGCCACGATCGCCAACCAGCGCGTCGCCCGAAGCTGACGCATTCGAAGTGATTTGAACATGCTTTCCGTCCCTCCCATCACGGCAGGTCAAAACGTGCGGTTCGGCACAATGCTCCCCCAAACAGCATCAGCACGTTTCAACAACGGTCATTTTACTCCAACCGGCCCCCGCACAGTCAACTCGATTCGACGGATTCCAGAATGCCGGGCTGTTGCGTCCGCGAATAAGCGCGCGGGCTGGTTCGATGACCGATTCGTTATTTTGTACATTCTTTATCTAGATTACCAGTTAAGAAACCCCGCGATATTTATCTTTGAGGGGCCCAAAGCGTCCGATAGAATGGGACTATGGCCAGCTTTTCGTTTGAAACCATGGAAAACCTGCGGTCCGCCGGTGTGCGGCAATTCTCCATTTTCCTCGATGACCGGGTCGGCGCCTTGCTGCGGCTGATTCAGGTCTTTGAGGGCGAGAACGTTCGCGTGCTCGCGCTATCGGTGGTGCATGCGATCGACTGCGCCATCGTGCGGTTGATCTTCGACGACTGCGACCGGGCCGCGAAGCTGCTGCACATCAACAAGTTTCCGTCGAGCGAAACCGAGGTGCTGGTCGTGGAAGTGCCGCAGGGTCATGGACTGATGTCGATTTGCGCCGCCCTGCTGACGGCCGAAGTCAACATCGACTATGCCTATCCGCTGCTGGCCCGCCCCACCGGACGCGCCGCCCTGGCGATTCACACCGACAACATCGAAGCCGCGCAGCACGTGCTCAAGGGCCGCAAGTTCACGCTGATGACCGAGGACGACCTCGGCCCGGGTCCCGCCCGCTGAAGCCAGCTCACATCATGATGTGTGCTTTGTCGCGACAGGCTCCGTTGCGCGCAGCGGAAGCGATACCCTGACGGTCGTACCCCGTCCCACCCGACTATCGATTTCGATCTTGCCGCCGTGTGCCTCGGTGACCGAGCGGCAGATCGCCAGGCCCAACCCTGTTCCCACCTGACCGCGACCGTCCCGCGCCTTGTCTGCGCGAAAGAACCGATCGAAGACGTGCGCGAGATCGCCGTCAGAGATGCCGATGCCGGTGTCCGCGACAGTGATGACGGCCTGGCCGCCCGCCGACGTCAGGCCGATGGTGATATTTCCCGGCCCATCGGTGTACTTCACGGCGTTGTCAATCAGATTGCCGACCAATTGCCGCAGGCGGGCGCCGTCGGCATACATGGTCACTGCTTCGGTCGACTCGAACGCAAGCGTGAGTCCCCGGTCGGACGCCACAGGCTCATATAAATCGACCACCGCCTCAATCGCTTCATTCAGGACAATCTGTTCGCATTTCAGAATCGACTCGCCGGCGTCGGCCCGCGCCAGCAGAAGCAGGTCGCCGGCGATGCGCGTCAACCGGTCATAATGGCCGATGCTGTTCTCAAGCACGGCCCGGAGATGCTCTGCCGAGCGTGGCTGGGTGAGGGCCACTTCGGCATTGCCGCGAAGTGCAGCGAGGGGCGTGCGCAATTCGTGCGACGCGTCGGCTGCAAATTGCTGCATTTGTCGAAATTGCTGCTCGATGCGGTCCAGCATGTCATTCAAGGTAGACGCCAGACGGTCCAGTTCGTCGCCGTTTCCGTTGCGATCCAATCTCTTGGTGAGGCGGCTTGCGCCGATCTGCCGGGCCGAGTCGGTCATCACCCCGACCGGGCGCAGGCTGCGATGGGCCAGAATTCGTCCGCCAATGGCGGCCAGAATCGCCCCGATGGCAAGCGCGGCCACGCTGAGCCGGCGGAAGGCAGCCAGGGACGCGCCCACACGATCCATCTTATAGGCGACCTGCGCCACGCAAGGCTGCAATTTGGGAATCTGCAGCGGAATGCTGTAGAGGCGGACCTCATGGTTCAGCGAGGCCGGCTCGATCGTGTGAAACGTCCGACGGCCGGTCGTAAGCACGGTCCGCGCCTCGATCCAGGGGTCGGGCAGTGGATCGACCTCATCGCTGGCGATGAGCGCGCGGCCGTCGGCATCCAGCATTCTGAAAGAGACATCGTGCGGTGACCGCAATTGCAGTTCATGCCGGATGTCGCGCTCGATGTCCGGCAGATCGCCGCCGCGCTCTGAGACCATGGCGACGAGTTCATCGCCCTCGCCCTGGAGAAAAACGTCAATTTCGCGGCGAAGCGCGACCGACATCGAAGCGTAAAGCACGAGGCAGACCAGCAGGCAGACCAGCAGGGTGATGCCGGTTCCCCAGATGGTGAGGCGGGTGCCGATGCGCGTAGAGCGCACGCGGCCGTTATTGATCGTGGATGACATAGCCCACGCCGCGAATCGTGTGAATCAGGGCATTGGCAAAGCCGTGGTCGACCTTCTTGCGCAGGCGGTTGATGTGAACATCAACGACGTTTGTCAACGGGTCCTGCTTCATTTCCCACACGCGGTCGAGAATCATGCTGCGGGTGAGCACCTGACCGACGTTGCGACACATGTATTCCAGGAGGGCGTATTCCCGCGCCGACAAGTCGATCCGCCGGCCGCCGCGCATGACCCTTCGCTGCAGGACGTCGACACTCAAGTCGCCGACGACAATCGGCTTGATGGCTCCGCCTCCGCCGCGCCGGCCCAGGGCTTTCACCCGCGCCAGCAGTTCGGCGAAACTGAATGGCTTGGCCAGGTAGTCGTCGGCGCCGAGGTTCAACCCGCGCACGCGATCGTCGACGCCGTCCCGGGCCGTCAGGCAGATGATCGGCGTGGCCACTTCCCGCCGCCGCAGCTCTTCGATCATGCTGAAGCCATCGCGACCGGGCAGCATCAGGTCCAGCACAATCACGTCAAACGCGCCGCTCGCGGCCTTTTCAAAACCGTCATGGCCATCGCCAGCCACGATCACTTCGCAATGCGCCTCGTTCAAACCCTGCGTGACAAACCCCGTCACGCCCGGATCATCTTCCACCAGCAGAATGCGCATGGGTCGGCTTCCATAGGACGGCGCGACGGGGGACAAATGGACGGCTTCGGTATGCATGCGTACATGATATCCCATGCCCGACATGCTTTTACATCCGCGCGGTTCACCATGTTACATCGCAGATATGACGCAACCTACCGACCGGGCATGCGGTCGATTAACCTTTCCAGCGATGCCCACCCTTCGACAGATTCGCCGCTGGCTTGTCGCCGGCTTGCTGGGACTGGCCGGCTGTCTGCGTGTGGACCCCACGGCGGACTATGCCCGCACCCGGGAGTTGATTCGAGACCGGGTCGGCGATGTGGAGGTCTTTGACCCCGCGACTGAGCCGATGGTGGCCGCGCGGGTCGCGGACCTGCTCGCCGACAGCCTGACCCTCGACGAAGCCGTGAAAGTCGCCCTTCTGGCGAACCGCCCCTTGCAGGCGCGGTTCGCCGATCTGGGCGCCGCCCGGGCCGACGTGGTGCAATCGCGACTTTTGTCCAATCCCTCATTCAGCGTGCTGGCGCGCTTTCCCGAAGGCGGCGGACGCTCGTCGATCATGATGGGCCTTGGTCAGGAGTTGGTTGATCTCTGGCAGATCCCGGTACGACGCCAAATTGCAGGCGAGAAACTCGATTCGGTGGTCTTCGACATAGCCCGGCAAGCCATCGACCTGACGGCGGAAGTGAAGACCCGGTGCCATCGGGTGCAGGCCCTGAAGTGGACCGAGGCCCGCGTCCATGACAATATCGCCCTGATCGAACGTTCGTACTCGCTGGCTGAGGCGCGATTCCGGGCGGGCGAAACCGGATTGCTCGACATGAACCTGGTGAAATCGGACCTGCTGGAGGCGCAGTTGGAGTTGATCGCCGTGCGGCGCGATCGCCGGGTGGCCGACACCGAGTTGGCCCGGGTGCTGGGGCTGGCCCGCTGGCCGACGCCGTGGACACTGGCCGATGAACCGGCAACGATTCCGACTGCTGTCGAAACCGATGAGACCCTGCTGCTCACGGCCATGCAACAACGACTCGACGCCCAGTCCGCGGCACGGAATGTGGCCGCCGCCGAGGGCGATCTGGAGCGGCAGTGGCTCAACATCTTCCCCAACGTGCGCATGGGCGTTGACGGTGAACGCATGGCCCGCCGTGCCCTGCCGGGCCGCGACATTGCCGCCGACACGGCCCGCGCGTCCATCCGCTCGGGACAACTGACGGCGCCCGAGATCATGAGCAAGGGCCAGCGCGACCAGATGCGGCGCCAGATGATTGACACCCTGCTGGGTCCCAGCCTGGCCATCACGCTGCCGATTTATGATCAGAATCAGGCTCAGATTGCCAAGGCTGGTTACATGGTGGAGCAGCGCAGAACCGAGTATGAGGCGCTGCTGGATCAGGTGGCGCAAGAAGTGCAATCGACGGCGGCCATCGTTCGCGCGGCGAAGGAATTGGTGGATTTTTACGAACGACAAAGTCTGCCGCAGGCGGATACGACGCTCGATGCCGCCAGCCGGTCATACGAAGCCGGTGAAGGCAATGTGCTGGCCCTGATCGAAGCACAGGGGCTCGTCATCCGGCTACAGCGCGAGGCGATCGCGGCGCGGCGGGACAGAGCAATTGCGCTGGCCGAACTCGAACGGGCTGTTGGCGGGCGATTGCCGGGGCCCGGCGATGTGGCAGGCCCGTCTCCAGAAGCAACAAGCGTGGAACCGGCCAATGGCGGGTCGTACAAACCTGATCAAGATCCCAACCCCTCAGCACTGCCGGAGGCGCTGATCGAACAACCCGCCCGCCAATAATACGTTGAGCGATTCCAAGAAAGGCCCACAACATGCAGACCGACCTACAACCGATCCTCGACCTACTTGCTCAGGTGCTTCAGACTCTGCTGATGTTCTTCGGAGACTTCTTCCGGCAACTCCTCGCGGCGGCATTGCTTTGACGCGTTGGATTTGTCTTGACCGTTTGCATAACCTACAGGCCGAAGGCCTCGATCGTTAATAGCCGGGGTGTGGAGCGCAGCGACACCCCCGGTCTGCTATTTATTTTGGAGGGGCAGCCTGAAAGGCTGCTCGTAAGACATCACCAGTCACGCCCAAACATACCGTTCATCCCATTCAATCCCGTATTTGCGGAAGAAGGCTCGCATTTCATCTTTGAAATCAACTGTCAGGTGATGTTCTTTCTGTTTCGCGATGTATGCCTGAAGTGCCTCAACCTGCGATTCACCAATTGAGAATCCGAAGTATCCATCTTGCCATCCGAAGTCGCCCAGCGTCGCATCGTGATCCTTGACCCACTTCGATGAATCTCGTTTGACACTCAGCAACAGGTCGGACAGCGCGACTGTCTTGCTGAGGCTCACGAACATATGCACATGATCGGACACGCCGTTCATCGCAAGCAACGGTGAGTTCATCGCGCGACAAATGCCGCCAATGTAGGCGTAGAGCTGGGGTTCGATGGAGGCCGGGATCATTGCGGCGCGGTTCTTCGTTGAGAATGCAACGTGGTGAAGAATCTTGGTTAGCGTTGATGCCATTGTTGCAGATTCCCTCGCTTGGCGGGTCAGGAGCAGTCTTTCAGACTGCAAGGAAAGGAATAGACAATGAAAACCAGATGGCTCGCTTTCCGGGGGTGTCGCTGCGCTCCACACCCCGGCTATTCACGATCGAGGCCTTCGGCCTGAATACGCCCCCGTCGGACTCACGCCGCCTTTTCCGCCGCTGTCGGCGTCTTGTCGAGGATATCCGCCAAGATCTTGTCTGACTCCAAGCCTTCCGCCTGCGCTTCGAAGTTCAGCAGTACGCGATGTCGCAGTGCCGGTACATAGGCCTTGCGGATGTCCTCGAATGCGGCGTTGTAGCGGCCGTCGAGCAGGGCATTCACCTTGCCGGCCAGCAGGATCGCCTGCGCCCCGCGCGGGCTGCTGCCCCAGCGGACATAGCGGTTGACCTGCTCGGTGGCGAACGGCCCGTGCGGATGGGTCGCCAGAATCAGACGAACGGCATAATCCTGCACGTGCGGGGCCACGACCACGCGCTGCACCAGTTTCTGGGCACCGACGATTTCATCGCCGGTCATCACGGCCTTGATGTCCGGGCGGTGGCCGGTGGTGGTGCGCGTCAGGATGGTGCTGAGTTCCTCGCGGGAGGAATACTGCACGACCAATTTGAAGAAAAACCGGTCGAGCTGCGCCTCGGGCAGAGGGTATGTGCCCTCCTGCTCGATGGGGTTCTGCGTCGCCATGACGAAGAACGGTTCCTGCAGTTTGTACATCGTGCCGGCGGCGGTGATCGTCCTTTCCTGCATGGCCTCAAGCAGGGCCGACTGGGTCTTGGGCGTGGCGCGGTTGATTTCGTCGGCCAGCACGATCTGGGCAAAGAGCGGGCCTTTCTGGAACTCGAATCGCCGCCGTCCGGTCTCGGCGTCCTCGACGATCATGTTGGTGCCGAGGATGTCGGCCGGCATGAGATCGGGCGTGAACTGTACGCGGCTGAACTTCAGCGAGAGGGCCTCGGCCATCGAGCGGACCAGGTAGGTCTTGCCCAGGCCCGGCACGCCCTCCAGCAGCGCGTGACCGCCTGTGAAGAGGCAGGTCAGCACGCCATCGACGATCGCGTCGTGGCCGACGATGGCCTTGGCAATTTCGGCCCGGACACCGGCGTACTTGTGGCGGAATTCATCGGTCGCCCTGGCAATGGCGGGATCGACTTGCAGGCTCATGCGGCGTTCCCCTTCGGGTTAATTGGACAGATGGGGAATTGTAGGGGGAAACGCGGGCAGCGAATAGCGCAGGACGAATGGCGGGGAATTGGAACGCGGAAGTGGGAAGTCGGAACGCGGAATTCGGAGAAGGACACGGAACGGTTCGTCGTGTTCCGCGTTCCGTGTTCGCCGCTGCCGGTAGCGAAAAACAATCATCCGCGCGGGAAAGGTCGGTGATGAAAAAGCGACGACGGCCGGGGAGTGGAGGGTGTCCCCGGGTCACGCATGGGGGCCACTCCTCGACACGTCGTCAGATCCCGCACACCGACGCATGCATCCGCACTGCGCGGCAGTCTCACGGCACCAGCAGGGCCACGAACGGCTTGACGTCGCGACCGTTGATCAGCGCGTCGCCATTCACATCGGCGTTGGTGATCGGGCATCCGGGCGCGCCGGGATTGCCCAGCAATACCGCGATGAAGATTGGGATGTCCGCCGTGGTGACGCTGCCACTGCAATTCATGTCGCCAACGGGGATGCACGACCCGGGCACTTCGATGACGCCTCTGAACGGTCCGCTGTTCTGAACATCGTTCCACTGGCCCGGGACATAATCGAGCAATATCACATAGTCTTCGTTGCCGATGTTGTTCGGCTCGCCGGGGGTCCAGTTGGTGTAGCCCAGCGGCGAACCATCGGCCCATACAAAGGTGCCTTCGGTGACGGTGTCGCGGAGGCCGATCCACACGACCTGACCGTGCCCACCATGATTGGCGAGCATGGTGCGAACGAACTCGTTCTCATCGACATCGTTGATCGTCACGAGGTTGCCGCCCATGGACTGGGCCTTCAACTGGGCCTCGATCCAAGTGCCGGCTTCGGTGAGAAAATAGGAATTGCAACTTCCCGGTCGCATAAGGGGGCCGGTCACGATGCCGGGCAGGGTCAGCGTCTCGACCTCGATGACGGCCTCGCCCGAGTTATAGAAGGGACAGTTGATCTGATTCGCCCAGGCGCCATCGGTTCTCAGGAATCCGTAGTCTTCATTTCCGTTGTTGTCGACGGGCTGGCCGGGTTCCCAATTTGTATAAGTTACGGGTTCGCCATTGGGCCAGACGAACGTCCCCTCGGTCGCGGCGTCGTTGATGCCGATGATCAGCCCGTTGTTGTTTACCGGCGTAAAGGTCGATCGCACCCATTCGTTCTCCGCAGCGTCGTTGATGGTGACGAGGTGTCCGCCCTTGGAGACCGCCAGGGCTTCGTTGTTGATCCAAGTGCCGTGCGCGGTCATGTAGTACCAGTGGCCGTTTGCCGGATTCTGGATCGGGCCTTCCAGGATGCGCGAACCGAAATCCACCACCAGCAGCGTGAAGTTGCCCGATGCGCCGTTCACGCCGCCGACGCGGACGTAATACGTGACAGCCGGCTCGGCGCAGAAGAACACCTGCGACGCGGGGCCGCATGCCGCATTGTCGTCGCACGACACCAGGTTCTCCTGCGTCATGGGGCATCCCGAATGAACAGTGATGACGGTGTCGAAGTCGGCTCCGTTGCAGGTGTTGATGAGCACCTGCCCGCCCAGCGGGACGGTGAGGGCGTAAATCCGGGCGGGGGAACTGCCCATTGCGGCGCCGCAGGTGATGCCCGTGCAGCCCGGCGCGCCGGTCGTCGTGTCGTTGAGGAAGACTGTGCCATTCAGAGGCGTCGCGCTGAGGCAGTCGCACGCTGCGATGCAATTCGCGAGCGCGCAAACGCTGTCGTCGCCGTTGTAGACGCCATTGAAGTGCTCGCACGCCAGTTGAGCCACATTCTCCACGCACACGCCGCCGGGCTGGCAGCATGCGCCAAACGGTGGCGGATCATCGAAGCAGTTGACGTCGTCGCAGTTCGTGGCTTGTCCCCACCATGTGCCATTCGCGGTGGCGCATTCGGCCTGTGTCTGCATCAGGCATTCGTTCGTGACATCGCAACAGGCGCCCATGGAAGGAAGTGAACAAGGGAAAGGCACGCACGAGGATCCGGGGCCGTGAAACATGCCTTGTTCGAAGTTGACGCACGACGCCTGATCGGTGAGCAGACATTCGCCGAACGGCGTGCAACATGCACCGGAGCAGGAAACCTGCGGACAGGTGGAGCCCACGCCCATGAAGGTTCCCGGCTCGGCGGCGCAATTCTGAATCGTTGCCGGCCAGAAGCATCCATCGATATAACAGCAGGCCCCGCTGCAATCGACCGTACCGCAATCGGTGCCGTCGCCGGCGTAGTGTCCCGCAATGCTCACGCCGCAATCGCGGGCGTTTGACGCCACGCAGCCGCTTATCGTGCAACACGCGCCGGCCGGAAGCGGGTCGCCGGTCTCGTCAAAATTCCAGTTGTGTACTTCGTGGGCCTGGAAGACGCCGCCGGTGCCCGCGGTGAAACCCACCCAGGCGTCGCCCGAGCCATCGAGAATGTTGTCGCCGTTGATGTTGGTGAGGTCGAGCGAAAGGTTGATGATCGGCGCGTTGCCGCCGTCCAGAAAAACAAGCAGAAAGCCGGGGCGATAGCGAATGGTAATGCTGTGCGTGCTGCCGTCGTTCAAGTCCTGGGCCACGTTGTATTGAGCAAGTGAATAGGCATCCTGGTAGTCGTTTTCCAAGGCGCCCCGGGTCTGCACCGACACGTGATTGTCGGATTCTGGAAAAAATCCAAATGTATCTATTTCAACGGCCAGGCTGCGGGGTATTCCTTCGAAACCCAGTCCGCTGCCGCCACTGCCCAGCGCGGTCGTGGCATCGTCCTGAATGACGAAGGCCATGCCGTCGGCGCCGTCGGTTGCCATGCGGAAGGTAAAGGTCGTGTCGAACCCAGCCGACAGATGGGCCTTCGCCGTGGTCCGCCAGGCTGACCCCGCTTGCCCCTCCAGGTTGGGGGCGACCACCAGCACGCTACCCGACTGCGCGGCGTCTCCGTTGAGGGTCAGGCCGACGACGGAGTTGAAATTTGGATAATCGAAGTCGGCCCGGACGAACCCGGATGAGGCCGCGATCAAGATGCCTGCAATTCCAAGTGCTGTGCTGGATCGTCTGCCGCGCGAACCCCTCGTGGTCGCATTCGCTGTCATCTTAAGCCCCTCTTGTCTTGTAACTGAACCCCGTGAACAGATTTGCATCGCCCGCGCCCCGGCGAATTCAGTCGTTATCAACGCCGTTCAGAATGCGGAGGTCGATCCGAATTCGCGGCATTCCTAAAAAGTAGGTACCCGAAGGTACAGGCAGTCTCACACCAATTACAAAAAAAAGACGGGACAATTTTGACCAGACTGGACAATTCGGGGGCGCAAGCGTGCATTGCGACGCGTTAATCTGATCGCGGCTTAGGCGAATTCCGAGAACTCAGGGGCGTATCGCACCCGTCCGGCATTGCTGGGCAGGCCATGTGCAGCCAGTTCCAGAACTTGAAAGGCGTCCCCCCCGCCGTATTCGTCAATCAAGCCGAATTGCCGGGCCGGCTGGAAGCCGAATCGCCGGTAATACACGGGCTCGCCCAGGACCACGGCCCATCCATATCCGGCCAGGCGACACGCTTCGAGCCCTTTGCGAATAAGAGTCTCAGCGACACCACGCCGGCGATGGATTGCCGCGACCGCAACCGGGGCCAGCCCGGCACCGGAACGGCCGTCATCCACGGTCACCGAACTAAACGCCACATATCCGGCTACCGCGCCTTCGACCTCGGCAACGAGCGACGTGATGAGGCGACCGTTATCGCGCAGGCGTTCAACCAGACGTGCCTCGACGTCGGTGGGAAAGCACTCCTTGAGCCAGGGATGCGATGGCGGCTACGTCAGAATGGCGCTCGGCGCGAACAACGACCATGTTACCTACGCTGACTCCGATGAGCGGATCGTCGGCGGTCCGGAGGCTTACGTGTCGCAATTCAAATTCGTAATGAAACCGAAACGAATTCGGTCAGAGCGCCTGGGATCGCGTCAATCGCTCGCGGACCCAGTCTGATGTTACGCCCTTCTCGGCCAGCATTTGTGCCACGAATCCGGTCGGTTCGCGCAGGATCGCCAGCAGAAGATGCTCGTCGGTGATTTCACCGTGACCAAGCCGGTTGGCAGAGTCGGCCGCCATGATGAGGCGGTGCCAGAAGTTGGGAGAGCGGAAGGCCTTGGCCAATTCCTGCTGGTGCACCCATTCGAGGGGGTCGTGACCCAGCGCCGGACCGGCATGGTCTTCGTCCTTGCTCGATCGAAGGAGGGTCAGCACTTCCTCGCGGGTTTGGTCAATGTGAACCTTGCGGCTCGCCAGGATTTGGGCGGCCTGGTTGTGGCCTTCGCGCAGGCAACCGAGGAGCAAATGCTCGGTGCCGACGTACTTGTGACCGAGTTTCCGCGCCTCCTCAATGGCGAAGCCGATGACTTCGCGCGTGTCTTCGCGCTGGGCCATCTTGGTCTGGTTCAGTTGCTTGTTGCCCGGCTCAATCGTCTTGCTGATCTCGGAACGAAAGGTCTCCAGATCGATGTCGAGGTTTCGCAGAACGACGGTCGCGACCGACGAACCCATTGAAAGGATGCCCAGCATGATGTGCACGGGCGAAATGTAATCGTGGTGAAGGCGAATGGCCTCCTGATTGGCCAGGGCCATGGCCCGCCGGGCGCGCTCGCTAAATCGTTCGTGCATGATTCGACTCCGTCGAAAAAAGTTGTCAGTTCTCAGTCTTCAGTCATCAGTCTTCAGTCTTCAGTTTGCCGAATCCATGTGTGCCCAAACGCGGCAACACACAACTGACTGCTGACAACTGAGCACTGACAACTGCCTACTTCTTGTTCTTCTTCGCGTTCTCGATGATCTCTTCCTGGATCGATGCGGGAACGCGCTTGTAGTAGCCAAATTCCATCGTGAAGGTCGCCTTGCCCTGCGACTGCGACCGAACGTCCGTCGCATAGCCGAACATGCGGGCCAGCGGAATATCCGCATTGATGATGGTCAGCGGGCCGCGCGACTCGGTCGCCTGGATCATGCCGCGGCGACTGGAGAGGTCGCCGATGATGGAGCCCTGAAACTCGTTGGGCGTCTCCACCTGCACCTTCATGATGGGCTCGAGCAGCACGGGCTTGCTTTTCATGAATGTTTCGCGGAAAGCATCGCGGGCACAGATCTGGAAGGCCATGTCAGACGAGTCGACCGCGTGCGACGAGCCGTCTTCCAGGATCATCTTGACGCCGACGATCTGGTAACCCGCGAGCGGGCCCTTGGCCATCATCGACTGGAAGCCCTTGTCGACCGACGGGATGTACTCGGTCGGAATGCGTCCGCCGAAGACCTTGTTCTCGAATTCGTAGTCCTTCTCGTGACCTTCCGGCAGCGGCTCCAACTTGCCGACGACGTGGGCGTATTGACCGGAACCACCGGTCTGCTTCTTGTGCTTGTAGTTGTAGTCCACCATCTGCGAAGGTGATTCGCGGTAACTGACCTTCGGCTGGCCCACTTCCAGCTCGCACTTGTATTCGCGGCGGATGCGTTCGCAATACACGTCGAGGTGAAGTTCACCCATGCCCGAGATGACGGTCTCGCCGGTCTCCTGATCGCTCGATACGTGGAAGGTCGGATCTTCGCGGGAGAATCGGTTGAGGGCCTTGGCCATTTTGTCGCGGTCGGCGGTCTTCTTCGGCGAGACCGAGAGCGAAATGACCGGGTCCATGACGTGCATGGACTCAAGCGAATAGTTGACGCCCTCGCCGACAAAGGTGTCGCCGGAGATGCAATCGATGCCGACGACGGCGACGATCTCGCCCGGGCCGGCCTTCTCAAGTTCTTCGCGGTCGTTCGCGTGCATGCGGAGAATTCGACCGAAGCGGAACTGCTTGCGGGTTCGCGTCAGGGTGTATCGCTCGCCGCGCTGAATCGTCCCCTGATAAATACGCATGTATGTGAGTTGGCCAAAGGTCTCCTCGACCAACTTGAAGGCCAGCACGACCGGCGGCTGGGTGGGGTCGCTCGCGATCGGCACTTCGGCCTCGTCGTTGTCGATGTCGAGGGCGAAGTACTCGCGGTCGAGCGGCGACGGCAGGTATCGCGCGATCGCGTCGAGCAGGAGCTGGACGCCCTTGTTTTTGTAAGCGGAACCCATCAGCACCGGGCAGATCTGACTGGTGATGGTGCCGCGGCGGAGGATGGTGTGGATGAAGTCTTCGGGGACCGGCTTGTCCTCGAGCATCATCGCGAGCAGTTCATCATCGTAGAGGCTGAGCGCATCGAGCATGCCGGTGCGTGCGTTGGCCGCCTCGGCCTGCATGTTCGCTGGAATCTCCTCCCAGCGGACCTTTTCGCCCTTGTCGCCGTCAAAGTAGGCGGCCTTCATCTTGATGAGGTCGATGATGCCTTCCAGGTCGTTGCCCAGGCCGATCGGCAGTTGCAACTGCACTGTGCGCAGATCGAGTTTGGTTTCCAGACCCTGAATCACGTTGACCGGGTCGGCGCCGCTGCGGTCGAGTTTGTTGATGAAGGCGATTCGCGGAACGCCGTATCGCTTCATCTGTCGGTCGACCGTGATCGACTGCGACTGAACGCCGGCGACGCCGCACAACACCAGAATCGCGCCGTCGAGCACGCGCAGCGACCGCTCGACTTCAACGGTGAAGTCGACGTGGCCGGGCGTGTCAATGATGTTGATCTGATTCTCGCCCCACTCGACGGTGGTGGCGGCGCTGGTGATGGTGATGCCGCGTTCCTTCTCCAGCTCCATGTGGTCCATGGTGGCGCCTTCGCCGCCGACCTCCTTGATCTGGTGAATGCGACCGGCGTAGAAAAGAATGCGCTCCGACAGCGTGGTCTTGCCCGAGTCAATGTGGGCCGAGATTCCCACGTTGCGCATTCTGGAAAGAGGCGAATTGCTCATTGCGTCACGCACTGAATCCTTCAGAGTACTCGTCACTGCACCCATGCCTGGTTGCTCCTGCAAAAGGTCCGTCGCCGGCGTGGGGCTACAAGCGGCCGCCGAACTGCACACGTCGCAGACCGGTCACGTAAAAGAACGGCCATCGTATCACGCCTCAGGCCCGGGGGCAAGAACCTTTCGGCTCAGGGCCCCGGCAGACCGGTTATTATTCGGTCCGATAGATCGGCGGGTTCAGCTCTCCGGGGGTGCATTCCGGCGGTGGGTTATGAGGCGTGGCACGGTTATGGGATCAAGACTCCCCGAATTGCCGGGGTTGCCTCGTCCTGGGGTTACGGACCGCTGTTATTTTGGGACAAAAAAATAAGTCCGATTTGCCTGGTCCGCCGATCAATTCGTATATTATGTTTGTCTGACGATCGGCGTCCGATTCTGTCGATTTTGAAAGTGGCCTGAGTGGTCGCCCGGAAAGTGCCGGGAAGGCCGGCAGGCAAGAACAAACGTCCTATAGGAGAATAACCAAATGCTTAGCAGTCTCTGTCCTTACGTCGCACCGTTCCTCACGGTTTTTCAGAACGTGATCAACCAGGTCTTTGGAGCCCTGAGCTTCCTCGGCATTTCGGCTCCGAACATCACCAGCATCGTCTACTCAGCGCTCGGTTGCACCACGGCGTAATTCGAAGCAACTGACGTCTTTTCGAATGCGAAACCCCGGCAAAGGCGCGAAGTCGCGCTTTTCCGGGGTTTTTCGTTGACTGGTGATTTCGACCGCGGGGTTCCGGACAGATTGCTGCTTCCGGCGCGATGATTGCAAAAAAAACGCCCACTCGCTCCGACCTGCGAGTGGGCTTGAATATTCCAGCAGGTGGGCGAGCCGAACAATCACCTGCTGGCGAACACGTGTGTTTGCGGGTCTTGGAAGTCTGACCCATCCGACACATAGATAACCACCGAGTCGGAAAACCTATTCCCAGATCCGCGGCAAAATTTGCGACCGACGGCCCAATGCCCTTCCTCATTCCGACCCAAGAACGCGGGCTCGATGCAACCTATTGTAAATTCATAGTTTACGAGTGCGAGGCGGAAGCCATGCGAGGATCGAATTTGAGAACCGAATGGAGGAAATCTGCGCGATTCGGGTAAACTTCAACTGATGGATCCAAACGGAAATGCCAGTTGGCTCGACGCGCCCTTGGCGCCGGTCGGGGATGCGTGGCTTGAGTCCGGCTGCGGCACGGCCAATGTGCCGGGACGGGACGATGCCGTCATCGAGGGCGAACATCGCGATCGCGGCACCCCCGAGGCCTCAACTCCCATCGTGATTCATCGCGTCGACGCGCCGGTAACAGGCTCTACTCGGCTGGGCTATTTCGCGGTGTGCGGCGCGGGGTTAATTCTATCAGTTCTTGCCGTCTATTTGTCCATGCGGGTGCTGCCGCGATTCGCGCTGGTGCAGCAGCGGTATGGCTTTGTGCTTCCTTGGGAGACGCGGGTCGCGCTACGCAGCGGCATGTTGCAGCCGATCCCCGGGTGCATGGTTCTGCTGGCGGGCCTGACCGGCTTGCTAACTCGCTCGCCCTCCCGGCGACATGCGATTGTGACGGCTATCCTTCTGCTCATCGCCATCGCTGCTCCGGTGGCGACCGCCGTGACGCTGCTCCTTCCGGAATTGACGCTCGTATGACCAACTCTGGGCCCACTTCGCTCAACCTCGCCTGGCGTCTGCACGACCGGCACTGGCGCAACAACACCTATTGCTATCCGGTCGTCTCGCGCCGCAGCGAGGGGCTGTCCATCGGGGTCAATCTCAATCCTGACAAGGCGTGCAACTTCGACTGCGTCTATTGCCAGGTCGATCGCCGCACGCCTTCGACGATTCGCGGCGTCAACTTGGACGATCTGCGTGCAGAATTGGTAGACCTGCTTGATCGCGTGCGGGATGGCTCGCTCTTCGGCGAGCCTCCGTTCGATGTGCTACCGCCCGAGCGCCGTGTCGTTCGCGATATCGCATTCAGCGGCGACGGCGAGCCAACGACGTATACGCGCTTCGCGGACGCCGTTCGAATGGTCGCCGATCTGAAGCGCGAACGCGGCCTCGATCAAACAAAACTGGTGCTCATCACCGATGCGTGTTACCTGTCCAAGCCCGCGGTGCGCGAGGGGCTGGCGATTCTCGATGCCAACAATGGCGAGATCTGGGGCAAACTCGACGCCGGGACCGAGGCGTACTACCAGGCGGTGAATCGCCCCAACTATCCACTGAAGCACGTCATCGAAAACATCATCGACGCGGCCCGCGTGCGCCCTATTGTCATCCAATCGTTGTGGATGCGGCTGCACGGCGTGCCGCCGGGTGACGACGAAGTGTTTGCCTATTGCGATCGGCTGAATGAAATCCTCGCCGCCGGCGGAGGGTTGAAACTGATACAGACCTATTCGATCGCGCGCGACACGACCGAGGCATACGCCACGCCGGTCACGAATGCGGAGTTGGATCACATCGCGGACATTGTTCGCGAACGAGTGCAGGTGCCATTGGCAGTGTACTATGGCGTGCAGACGTCATGACTACGTCGAATGCGAAACTCGGTGTGGTTTTGATCCTGCCCTTCTTGGCCACCGGATGCGCCGATGGCATTTTTACCGTTCGTCAGGACGTTTCCTTTCGCATTGTCGATATTCATACCAGAGAACCTGTGCAAAACATCAACGGGACATGGCAACGAGGCACAGGAAATCCCATCGCCTTCAAGCCGAAGGCAGATGGCACGACAGTCGTTAGGGCCTATTCAAAGGTCATTGCGGGTGGCGTGTTTCCATTTGGATTTCTGACATTGCTTCACGTCGAGGCCGGTGACTATGTCACGGGGACACCCGTCGAAATCACAATTGGAGATGGCAGGATCAACGATACGTGTGCGAGCCGAATCAAGACAAACGATTTGATCAAAGGCAACAGATATGCCGCGGAAATCATCTCAATCGGCAGGGCACAGATTAGTCGTCGGGAGAAGAGCGATAACGACGTCGTGTTGACGGACTGAACAATCGTAATGCAGGCTACCCTTGGCAGCTTTAGGGGGATAGAATACAACGATGACGACGATCAAGGGCCATTTCGACGGACAAGCCATCGTGCTCGACGAGCCAGTTGAACTGTCAATCGGACAGGTTGTTCGAATCATCGTTGATCGTGAGCCGCCGAATGAAGCCGAAAAAAAACCTCGGCCTTCTCGCTTCGGATTCGCCAAAGGAATGTTTGTCATGCGTAACGACTTCAATGATCCGCTCGATGAGTTTGCGGAGTATCGGTGAGCCACGTCCTGATCGACACACAGGCGCTGATCTGGTTCGCCAATGGTTCACAAGCCTTGTCTAAAAAGGCGCGCCTGGCAATCGATGACTCGTCGATACTCCAGTTCGCCAGTGCGGCAAGCTTCTGGGAGATGGCCATCAAGATTCCGTTGGGTAAGCTGAGCCTGGAAGCCGGCACGCTTCGCGAGTTCACCATCCTGCTCACAGCCAATGAGATTGAAGTGCTGGGTGTAACGACCGATGATGCGGTTGGTGTCGCCGACCTGCCGATTTTCGACGACCACAAAGACCCTTTTGATCGCCTCATCGCAGCCCAGTGCCTGCGCCATAATCTGACGATCGTATCAAAAGATGCATCATTTGATCGATATGGCGTGAAGCCCATCTGGTAGATTTCGCAGGGGCCCCTTCTCACGCTTTGATCTGAAAATCTGGCTACCGGCCTGCCACAGAATCGTGACCCGCCTTGATTCGATACGCCGCCTTCACCCAGGCTTCCACTTCCTGCAAGTCGCTCTGCAGTTCCGCGGCGCGGGCGAGCCAGCGGATGACGTCGGCCCGCGAGTCGCCCCAGGCCACCAGCAACTCCAGCGCATCGCGCTGTGACTGCGACAACTTGGAAGTTTCGTTGGTCCCGGCGCCACGTACACCGCCGGAATGGGCGAACGCGGTCACTTTGCCGCGCAGTTCGACGATGATCTGTTCCGCGGTCCGCCGGCCGATGCCCGGCAGCCGCGCGAGCGCTACCGCGTCGGCCGATTCGATGTCGCGCGCGATCCGGCCCGTCGGCTCGCTGAGGGCCTTGAGACCCTTGCGAATGCCGATGCCTTTGACCGTGGTGAATTCTTCGAAGAACTCGCGATCCTCGACCCGCAGGAACCCCACGATCCGCGGAATCAAGTTGCCGCCGGCGGCGCTGCCTTCGTAGTACTCAAAAGTGTGCAGCAGGACGGCCTGACCGCGCACCGCCCCCAACTCGCCCAGTGCAAACGCGGGCACGAGCACCTCGTAGGCGGCACCCTCGCGTTCGAGGATGACCGACCCCTCCATGACTTCGCTGAGTTCGCCGCGCAGTCGGACAATCATGACGCGGAGTTGTAACCGGAATTGGTTCGGCTGTCGCAGCGCCGACTACGGCAGCGACAGCACCAGGGCCTGCACGTCGAGACCGTCCGTCATTCCGTCGGCATTGATGTCGGCCTGACAGAGGTGAAGCGGATCGGTGTCCGCGCCGACCAGGACGGCCGCGAGGATTTGTGCATCCAGCGTGTCGACGATGCCGTCGTCGTTCAGGTCGCCCTGGGCCGGTGGCATAACCGTGAACATTTTGCTCGTGCCGACACCTAAGTTGTTGGCGAAGTCGCGGGCCTCGACGAAGTATGTCACCACACCGCCACAGGGCGCGCCGGGAATGACGCCGCGATAGATCTGACCGCCGCTGTGGCGCATCGGGACCATTTGAACGGGGCCGCCGTCGATTGAGTACTTGAGGGAAATCCCGCGATCGAAAAAGTTCCGATCGCTGGTCATGCCATCCAGAATCGCCGCGCGAATCACATACGGGCCCGCCCGGTTGGTCGTGTCGGGCTGCTGTTCCATCGACACGATTCGCGGCGAGCGGGTGTCGACCGGACCGGTGATGTTCATGTAGATGCGATTGGTGAAATTCCCTGACTCGCCCTGGGCGGTCACGATATCAAGACGCCCGTCGCCATTGAGATCGGCGACCATGATATCCAATGTCGAATCGGAGATTGACGTGATCAGCCCGGTCACCTCGGTGAACACGCCTGAACCGTTGTTGTTGTAGATGCGTTCGGGCGAATTCGCGACTGAACCCAGGCGTGCGACAATCAGATCAAGATCGCCGTCATTGTCATAGTCGAAGAACTTGCTGTCGTTGTCATCCACGCCGGGATTCGGGGTGTAATTGGCTGAGACGTCGCTGTAAGCGCCGGTGCCATCGTTGCGGAGAAGCAGGTCAGCGTTCGCGGTGGTGCCGCTGGCATTGGCCCCGAATAGATCGAGGTCACCGTCGTTGTCGATGTCGCCAAAATCGTATGAATAGCAGTTGTTGTCCGCGGGAACGCCGGCAACCGCCGCGAAGACGCCGAGACCGTTGTTGCGGTAAAGGCGCGATTGATTGGACGCTGTGCTGCCCACACGCACGTCAATGTCCAAGTCGCCGTCGATGTCGCCGAAGATGGCGTCCTGAGGCTCGGCGAGGACGGCGACCGGGTGAAGGGTAGCAGTTGCATCCGTGAAGAAACCCGCTCCATTGTTGACGAATACTCTGTTCTGGCCGGAGCCGAAACGACTCGTCGTTCCGCCGTTGGTCAGGTACAAATCAAGGTCTCCGTCATTGTCAATGTCGCCGAATTGAGCTCGGGTGCATGACAGCGTCATCACCGGCAAACGGACGGCGGTGACATTGGTGAATACGCCCGAGCCGTTGTTCAGCAGCAATTGAGGCTGGCGGTTGAAGTCCTGCGCCAGGACCATGTCCAGATCACCATCGTTGTCGATATCGCCCAATTCGACGCCGCGGCACAACCCGGTGAAAGCGCCGCGGGCGACGCTTTCGTCGGTGAAGACGCCGCTCCCGTTGTTGATGTAGATCCTTGAAATCTGGTTGGTGCCGGCCGAACTGAAATTGCCGCCGTTGGCCCAGATGATGTCCAGATCGCCGTCGCCGTCGATATCGCCGATGGTCAGCTGATTGGAGTAGTCAAGCGCGGCGGGCTGCGGGAAACGGGTCGACTGCTGCTCCTGGAATTGCTGAGCCGCGACGGGTGAGACGGCAATAAGAATACAAATGCAAAAGAGCCGGATGATTCGGCCCGACCGGAAACGAATTTGCATGTGAAGGCCCCAATGGAATACCGCCGGCATGTACCCCACGCCGGAATGCCCAATCCGTCCACTCTACTGCACAGGCCCCGTTCGATTCAACGAAACCGGCCGATATTGCAGAATTCCCTCGTCAGCGGCTACCATATCGGCGTTCGCGTTCTCGCATGAATTACGGACCCTTGCAGACGAGGTGTGGCATGTCACAGCGCAAAGCCTTCAATCTCCGCGAATGGATCGACACAAATCGCTCCCTGCTCAAGCCCCCGGTCGGCAACAAGATGGTCTGGGAAGACAGCGATTTCATGGTCATGATTGTCGGCGGCCCGAACCAGCGCAAGGATTACCACATCAATCCCACCGAGGAATTCTACTACCAGCTTGAGGGCGACATTCAGCTCAAACTACTCGAAGACGGCGTGCCTCGAACCGTTGACATTCGCCAGGGCGATGTATTCCTGCTGCCCCCCAACACGCCGCACAGTCCGCAGCGGCCTGCCGGCACGGTCGGCATGGTCATCGAGCGACGCCGACCCGAGGGCAATCACGACCACGTGCGCTGGTATTGCGAGAAGTGCGGCGACATCCTGCACGATCCGCATTTCCAGTTGACCAACCTCGGCACGCAGCTCAAGCCGGTGATCGAGGAGTTCTACGGCGACGAGAAGCTGCGCACGTGCAAAAAGTGCGGCGCCACGATGCAGGTGCCCACGCCGCCGCCACAAAAATAGAATCAACTTGCCAACAGATTATCAGGGGTTATTGACCGTTCGATCGCCGCATGTCATTGCCCCATCCGTCTACCATTCCCGCCAATCCGGGACATAGTGCGGCCCGTTTCCGCGGCCGACCGCGCCGATGTAGAAACGCGGCGAGGTGATCGCCTCGGGCTGCAGGGCATATGGCGCAACATGGCCATCGACGTGGGCCGCCTGCGTCCGGCGATCGTGTCGGAAGGCGGTCGTTGGATAGTCATTGGTCGACCAAACGCCCGCTGACTGGTACAGCATCGGCGGATCGAGCAGCGCCGTGTTGCGCGGGCGCTCGCCGCCGAGGTCGATCGCGGCGTCAGCAAATGCGAAGACCTGCGCTGCATCGCGCACTTTCCCGATGTCCAGCCACGGCCGATTTCCCACTGAGAAGGCCCAACCGGGCGTCTGAGCCGGCGAGAGGTAGTAGCCGTTGTAGCCGTAGGTGCTGGTCGGCGATTGCGCCGCGCCTTGCGGATCGTAGGTGCCCCAGGGCTGCTCTGGACATTCGTAGAGATCGCTCGGCCGGGCGTCGGTGGAAAGATAGCGATGCAGGAAGCCCCGCTGGTAGTCGACGCCGGCGGCCTCATCGGTCCCCCACCAGTAGACGACCGGCCCGTCGCCGATCTGTTCGAAGGACCACCAGGCCAGGGGCATGAGACGGCCATCGAAATCGTTGCCGTAGAGGTGCAGCGCCCGGCCGAGTTCGCGCAACCGCGCGGCGCAGACCGCCGCCTTCGCCTCGCGCCGGGCTCCTGCGAGTGAGGGCAGCAGCACCGCGATGAGCAATGCGAGTATGACGATGACGATGAGCAGTTCGAGGAGGGTGACGCCGGAGGCGAATGGCGAATTGCGAATGGCGAATTGCGAATGAGAATGTGTGCCACTGCTTTGTGAGCGGCGCGAACGCGAGAGATCCCGAGACAACAGAGTTCGCATCATTGACTCAGACGCCTAAGAGCGACGAGATGAAGCCCGCGACATCGTCCATTGTGACTTGATCATCGTCGTTGAAGTCGGCCAGTTCGATTTGCGGTGCGGTCGGTGTCGCATCAAGCAGAACACGGACAAAACACTGCACGTCGCGCCCGTTGACGCGTCCATCGTCGCCGCACAGATCGCCGCGCACGCCGATCGACTGCAGGCCCGAGGCACCAATCGAATAGACTCTTCCATTGCTGATCGCCGGACTGCTGCCGACGCCCGCGCGATGCCCGCGGATGAAATCGGGATTCGCCGGCGTGAGCGATACATCGAGCATGTACAGATCGGTGTACGGCCCGAAGGAGTTGACATTCGTCGGGATCTTACCCACGTAGAGAATGCCGTCAGCGAGCGCCGGCTGGTGCGTCCAGCCGCCGATGACGAGCGTGCCGCCGGTGTCGCTGTAGGTGTCCCATGCCTTGACCGCCGACGCACCGAGGTCGTCGAATGCCTGCACACGCGGCACCGAGCCGAAACCGGCAATGCCTGTGGAGAGGTAGATGCGATTGTCCGCGACCACGGGCGTGGACGCCGTTCGATTGCACGCAACCGTCCACACGCCGGCACCGGTGGCCGCGTTGACCTTAAACATGCGGGCCGTGTCGCCTGAGCCACTGAACGTGTAGGTCGCGGCGTAGATGAACCCGTTGGCGTACGCCACGCCGCTGTAGAAGACATCCGTCGCCAATGCGTCTGTGTGCCACGCCCAGCGCAACCGGTCGGCCGGCTCGCCGAAGAGGTTGAAGGCGTACACATAGTCGAAATAGGCGGGGTAAGTGCCCGTCGCCGCGGAGACGTACACCACGTCGTTCACGAGTGCCGGGGTGCTTCCGATGGTCGTGCCCAACGGCTCGGTCCAGACGATGTCGCCGGGTTGAAAGGGATTGAGGGATTCGTCAAAGACCGCCGTATTGATGCAATAGAGCGACCCGCCGGCGCCGAAGCCGGTGTAATCGGTGATCAGCACGCGTCCGCGCAGGGCATCCTCGTAGATCGCGGCGGATGCGTTCACAACCGGCCGGGCAAGCGGTGTGGACCAGACCACGCCGCCCGCCGCGGCATCGATTGCGAACAACCTGCTTCCGTTCCCCAGGAGAACCGTGCCGTGGACAGGGTCGATGGCCGGCGTCGACCATGATTCGCCCACGGATTTGTCGATGATCGTTTCAAATTGCACCGTGCCGGTTGCCGCGTCGAACGCGACCAGCTTGTTATTGACGTGCGTATTGTTCACGATGTGCCGGGCATTGGCATACACGCGGCCGTTGTAAACGATGGGACTTGACGGACCCTCGAACACCAGCGGTGTGCCCGCCGGATGCTCGGCGGTGTTCCACATCCGCGCGGACAATCCCGCCGGTCCGGGTGATGACTGGCTCGTCCGCTGGGCATCGTGCGCAAACTGCGGCCAGTCGCCGGCATGCGCAGCGATGGTCAATGCAAGTGTCGCAAGAAACATGATTGCAAATTGCGCGGGGGCTACGATGTGCCACTGCTTCAAGCAGTGTGACAACCGGGTGCGCACACTCGCGTCCGCACTGCTTGAAGCAGTGGCACACACGACTTGAAACCGATCCCAAAAATGAAAAGATTTACGCATGGCAAGCCGATTCAACCATTCGTGTGCCAGGGCGACGGCCGTTGCGTCGCCCTGGCACCGCACCTGCAGACAACTTTTAATTTATGACCTGACGTCCCTGTTTTCGTCGAATGACGATGACGCCGCCCAGCATCAGCAGCCCCGCCGTCGTCGGCTCCGGAATCGCGGCAAAGGCGTCGATCTCCGTGCTGTGCAGGGCGCCGGTCGGGACGCTCACGCGCACGTATTGAAAACTGGCCAGACCCGAGCCGGCGATGTCGATGTTCGCCCCGCCGCCCGAGCCGTCGTACAGGGCCAGGGCCTGCGCGTAAGTGAGGCCCATGAAGTCGTTGATCGTCAGCGCCGGATTCACCGGCTTGAGGAAGTCGGTGGGCACGGTGCCGATGTTCGAGCCGAACATGTCGGTGTCGAGGAAACCCTGCGTGGGGAACAGCCCGTCGGCGAAGCCGTTGGCCGGTCGCCAGTCGAGGCCGTCGATCGACACCTCGACAGTGCCCGGTTCCGACGCGATGCCGTCGATGAACGAAAACGTCGCATCGAGCGCGAAAAAGGCATTCCCAAAAATAAGAAAGTCGGTGCCCGGGCGATCGATGACCGGCTCGTCGAAGCGCACGATCAGTTCGCCGCCGGCGCCGATGCTGATGATCTCATCCACGCCCCAGGGCGACGAAAACATGGTCACGCTTCCGGGGAACGGGCCGAACGGCGTGTTCTCGCCGGTCACGCGCTCCGGCGAGCCGAGCACGCCGTTGGGGTTGCCGACATAGTCGGCCTGCGGATTCGTGCCGGCCTTGTAGTGAATGACCGCATCGGCCCAGGGATCGATGCCGGCCTGAGCCGATTGGGCGGCAAGCAGCGTAAGACTTGCAATGGCAGTAATTGAGACAAACTTCGATACTGAACTCACAACGACCATCCCTTCCGCGGCGATCTTCCGTCGCCGCATGAAAAAACCCCCGCTCCCGTGGCGACGGTGACGGAGGTTGAATGGCCGGGAGGCTTCGCTCAATCACATCCCCCGACGCAGGTCAGGGGCGCGAAATGGCGCGACGCACGGCTGTTCTCGCTCCGCCCTCATGCCCGAGGCGGCGTGAACAAACAGCGGTGCGGGCAGGTCTTCTGGCTTTCGGATCGTCCGATCGGCCGCGCCTTCTCCGCGAGCTGCGTCTGATGACGGCACACGCGAATGGCGTTGTTGCGACCGATCGTCCCCGATTACAGCGGCGGGACCGCGATGGATTTTCACCATCTTCCCTTTGAATCCCCGTAACACACGGAGACCCGCACCGAGAACGATTCACTTGTCAAAGCTCGCGAGACCAGAGCCGGACGGACATCCGTCCAGTAACGCGCGAGGACGCAGCATATGCGATTCACGGTCGGGGATTCAAATGAATCGTTTGGGTGGGTAAAAAAAGAGCGGGACGCATCGTCTCCCCACGATGCGCCCCGCCGAAGCCTTTCGGCGTCAACCCACCGGGAGGGGCCGATCAAGGCCGCTGGTCACTCTCCCAAGGCCAGGGCCGCAGTCATCGGCCTTCCCGACAGGTTGACTCCCATTCGAAACCACATGGGTATCGTCTGGGGAATATAACTAATACACCGCGTGTGCCAATGCGTTAGGAGGTTTCGTCGAAAACACATTTTCGCGTATAAGTGATTATTTTATAACCAGTTACAGATGAGAAATGCACGCTTGCTGCGAGCGATGATTTGCTTTGATGGTGAAAAATCACCACCAATCCCCCACTGTGATGGGGCACCGCCAATTCGGCCCCCATAATCCTACCACTCGGTGATCAGGACCGGCGTTTCGGTCGGCGCCCGTTCGAATAGGTCCATCACGTCGCTGTTCGTCAGCCGCACGCACCCGTGCGAGGCGGGCCGGCCAATCTTGTCCTCTTCCGGCGTGCCGTGGATGTAAATGTAGCGGTCGTGTGAATCGATCCCCGGTCCCTGGTTCACGCCCGGCTCCAGCCCCCGGAGCCACAAGATGCGGGTTAAGACCATGTCGTCGCCGGTTGGTTGGTCTGATTGCCAGATGCGACCGGTGAATTTTCGCTCCTTGAAAACCGCGCCCCACGGCTGACCCTCGCCGAAGCGCTCGCCGACTTCGTGCCATCCCAGCGGCGTCTTGTAGGAGCCTTCCTCATTGCCGACGCCGCGCGCGGCGGTTGAGCATGGATACAACGCGACGATCTGGTCCTTTTCGATCACCGCCAACTGCTGTCGCGCGACGGTCACCCAGATTCCCCTGCCGGACGCCGCCCGTTCGTCCCAGCCGGCCGAGCGAAGCTCTTTCATGATTTCCGGCGGGACCGGCGAAGGCGTAACCATGTGGCGTCCTGCATGAGCGATGGTGGCGCTCTGCCGGCATCCGCTGAGCGGCGCGGCAATTCCACACAAGAGTAGCAACACCAGGGCAGATTGACGATTCATCGTTGCGGAGTATAGCGATGACCGATGCGCCGCTCAAAGCAGACCGCGCGTGCGCAACGAATCCCGCAGCGTGACGAATTGAAACGACTCGAACAACCGGTGCAGCCGCTTTTCAATCCGCCCGCGAAACAATTCCTGGGTGATCCGCCGTCCGAAACCCACCGGCACGCCATCGCGCACGTGCTCCGCGACACCGCCGGCGTCCAATTCATACGGATGGAGATATAACACCGCGGGCTTGCCGGCCCGTTCGAGGCCGCGAATCGCTCGGCGGGCTGTCGCTCCAGGTAACAGGCGGAAATACCCGCCCCCCGCGACCGGCAGATTCCGACCCCAGATCCGCACCGTGGCGGGCGGACACTCGATCAGATCGCAGTCGGGCCATCGATGGGGCTCGCGCGGCGCATCGGCTATGCCATAGCGGCGGTGACGAATCGGGAAAATGCTGGACGAATACTGGATGCCGAGATTTGCGAGAAGCGGCCCGGCCCATCGCGTGGATTCCACAATGCTGAACGCCGGCGCGCGATAGCCGATGGGCCGCTCGCCGACGATGCGTTGCAGAATATCCAGGCTGCGACCGACGTCGTCGGCGAACTCGCCCGGCGTCATGCGGGTGACCAGCTTGTGGGAGTGTCCGTGCGAGGCGATTTCGTGGCCGCTGGCGCGAACGTCGTAGATGAGTTGCGGAAACCGCTCGGCCACGCGTGACAGGACAAAAAACGTGGCGCGCACGCCATGCCATTGCAGCAGTTGCAGCACCTGACGCGTGTTGGCGACGACGCGATCGGAGATCTCGTGTTCGGGGCCGAGCACGGCGACCGGCCAGTCCTCGAGATCGACGGTGAAGACGTGGGCGGTGCGACGAGGCGTCGAAGCATAGGGAGCCGGGGGATCCTGCCGAACAATTGGATCCATCCGAAGGCTGGACGGCCGCGGGAGTCCGCTCAAGTCATCGTGGCCCACGCGACCGCGGTCGCGTGACCGGCGAAGCCCGGTGGAAGTTTCGGGTGGCGTGAGCGTGTCGACGTTTTTATCCATGTGCAATCCGCATGAGGAGCGACGTCGATCTAGACATTGCCGGATTTGGCAACGTGTCGCACAAGCAAATCCACGCCGCACTCGACGCGCGCTCGCGGGCGCAGAATCTGCGCATCCATCCGCGGCTAGATTGCTATCGACTCGAAAAACCGGGCGCCTGAAGACATGAACCCCGCAGGTCAGCGCCAAAAAACCGAACCGAACTCGGGTGCTTCCTACACCGACTGATAGTCGGCGCCACAAGCAGGCAATTCCCCAAAGTCAGGTGACGGACTCACCACCCCACTGCAACCTCGACACCTCGGCACCTGGCCTCTCTCACCCCAACCGCCGAATCACCCCAATGACCACCCCCTGAATGACCGGGTTGGTCACGTAGATCGGCTCATAGGCGGGATTGGACGGCTGAAGGCGAATGCGGTTGCGCTCGCGGTAAAACCGCTTGAGGGTGGCCTCGCCGTTCTCGGTCAGGGCGACGACCATCTCGCCGGTCGACGGCTCGGTCCGCCGCTCGATGACGACGTAGTCACCGTCGGAGATCTGGTCGCCGATCATGCTGTCGCCGCGGACCTCCAGCGCGTAGGTGCCATGCCGCGAGGTGAAGAGCGACTCGAGATCGACGGACTCGCGGCTCTCGACGGCTTCGATGGGCGAACCGGCGGCGATGCGCCCGGCCAGGCGAATGCAGGTCGGCCGGTCATCGGGCAGTTCAAGATGATCCGCCAGTTGCAAAGAGCGAGCCTTGTGTTTGTCGCGGGACAGCAGGCCGCGTTCCTCGAGGGCCGTGAGGTGTTCGAAGACGGTCACCTTTGTGATTCCGAACTCGGCCGCGATCTCCTCGTAGGTTGGGGAATAGCCATTCTTGTGTGTGTAGTCCCGGACGAACGTCAGGATCGCGGCTTGGCGCGGCGTCGCCGGACGCGTCGGCCTTGCGGCTGAGCGCGGCGCCTTCGCGGATGCTCGACGGGACCCGGTCTTCCTGCCTGAATTTCGCATGGTCTGCCTCCTGCAATGACGACTCGGCGATCTCGCTCAAGCCCTGCGGGCCGAGGACCACCAAGGGCCAGCGCTCGACCGAAGCCAAGCGCGAGGCCGCACGAGCCGTACTTTCAGGCCCGATCGCCCGAGCGGCGGTAATCGCCCGGGCGACCGCGGCCTGTCCCTGAAAAACGCCGGACGCCAGCGGCGCGTCGGTCAGCGCTTTTTCCTCGATGTCAACTTCGCGGCCCGGCGTCCAACCCGCCTTAAAATCTCCGCCGGGGCCAAAAACGCACAACGGCATTGCCTCGATTGCCATACCCGCCTCCGTGTGGGTGTCGCATGTCGAAAACGCGCCCGGCCGCGACCGCCCGAAGGCGATCTCGCAGTCGATCGCGCCGTGGCCGACTTGCACATCCATGTGCACGGCCGCGGAAAAGTTGGGTGGGCGTCGAGGCTCCGCTCAACTCATACCACTTACTATAACCAAACATCGTCCGAACGTCAAACCAAACATCATGCGAATTGTGATTTTTTTTCGCAGCCCTGATTTGGGCGCCCGAAGGGCCGACGATGCCATCGAGCGGTCGGCCCTTCAGCGCACGTCGCGCCCCTTGCGCCGTTTGCTCGCGCGGCGCGTTCGCGCTACAGTACCGTTCATCTTTTCAATGCAGGAGGATCGAAATGGCAGGCCACAATCCCATCGCCGATCAGGATCCGGATGTCTGGAAGATCATCCAGGCCGAGCAGCAGCGCCAGCAGACCACACTGGAACTGATCGCCTCCGAGAACCACGTCAGCCCGGCCGTGCTTCAGGCCGCGGGTTCGGTATTCACCAACAAGTATGCCGAGGGCTATCCCGGCAAGCGGTATTACGGCGGCTGCGAGAACATGGACGCCGTCGAGCAACTCGCGATCGATCGCGCCAAGCAGCTCTTCGGCGTCGATCATGCCAACGTCCAGCCGCACTCCGGGAGCCAGGCGAATCAGGCCGTGTTGCTCGCCGCGATGCAGCCCGGCTCCCGCTTTGATGAAGCCGAGCAGCGCGAGAAGAAGCCGGATGAACCGGTTCGCACGCCGGGTGACATGATCCTGTCGCTGCATCTCGACCACGGCGGCCATTTGTCGCACGGCAAGAACGTGAACATCAGCGGCAAGTGGTTCCGCGTGACGCACTACCACGTCGAGCGCGGGACCGAGCGAATCAGCATGGACGAGGTGCGACGCCTTGCCCGCGAATGCAAGCCCAAACTCATCATCACCGGCGCGTCCGCCTATCCGCGCACCTGGGACTGGGCCGGCTTCGCGGACATCGCCAAGGAAGTCGGCGCGTTGCTCATGGCCGACATCGCCCACATCGCCGGGCTCGTCGCCACCGGGCTGCATCCGTCGCCGGTGCCGGTCTGCGATTTCGTCACCACGACCACGCACAAGACCCTGCGCGGGCCCCGCGCGGGTCTCACCATGTGCAAGGCCGAATGGGCGAAGAAAATAGACTCGGCGGTATTTCCCGGCCTTCAGGGCGGGCCGCTGATGCACATCATTGCGGCGAAGGCGGTGGCCTTTGGCGAGGCGCTCAAGCCGGATTTCAAGCAGTATCAGCAGCGCGTCCTCGACAACGCCAAGACCCTGGCCGAGTCGCTCATGTCGCGCGGCTACCGCCTTGTCTCCGGCGGCACCGACAACCACCTCATGCTGCTCGATCTGCGCAGCGGGCATCCCGATGTGACCGGCGCGATGGCAGAGCAGTGGCTCGAAAAAGCCGGCATCATCGTCAACAAGAACATGATTCCGTTCGATGAGCGTCCGCCGATGCAGACGAGCGGGCTGCGAATCGGCACGCCGGCGCTGTCGACGCGCGGCATGGGTCATGACGAGATGCGGACTGTGGCGACGCTTGTCGACACGGTCCTGGCGGGCAAGGGCGCCGACGCGGTGATTGCGAAGGTGCGCCGCGATGTGCAGGATCTTTGTGCGCAGTTTCCGTTGAAATCGCACTAGATCGCTTCCAAGTCCAATGCACGCCTGCGGTGTGACACCTCTCTGTGAGCGGTGCAGGCGCTTGGTGCGCATACGCGCGATCGCACTGCTCACAGAGTGCTCGGTAGAAATCCCTCATCTTTGTGCGGCATTTTAGCCGTAACAAGAGCATGGACACCAAGCGAAGCATGACGCGTTCGCCCGTGAGACTGGCCAGGACGGCCTTGAAAG